>JGI12316J15310_10000009_pt4 | contig 566235 bp, 532 predicted proteins | sample MarCyaLeptolynsp_FD_15310 | JGI IMG/M metagenome (IMG submission 15310) | reverse complement strand
CTGCAGGCCTTGCAGATCAAGCAGCAGCTGGGTGTGCAGTCGCTGTCGATCGCCAACTCCGGACCGCAGGCGATCCTGTCGCTCTTCGGTTAATCACGCGTCCAGTCCTGATGTTGCGAAGCGTCGCTTGCCGGCGCTTCGCTCCATCGCCCGGGTTTACGCCCAGACAGCGGGTAACGATCGGTGCCGGTGTGGCCCGACCCTGACCCTGCGTCGGCGGACGTCGTGTTGTCGACATCGCGAAACCACCCGGCATTCGATCGGAACGCCGGGCTTTCGGGTTTGTTGGGGGATAGATGGTGGATAGGTCCAGACCGCCTCAGTCAGCCGGACGGAAATCCGCGGATCGGTCGCATGACGACGCCGTGGCCGCCGACTGGACTGATCCCGATGGCGGGGCCGAGCGTCGTGCTATGCGCGAGCAGGAAATCTTCGCCGACTCTCACCATGATCTGCGCGCGGCGGTCGACGATGCCTTCGCGGCGGAAAATCTTCGTATCGCCTTCGTCTTCGACAGGTCGACCGGCCGGTTCACCTACCGTGGGCACGACCGGGAGACGGGCATGCTGGTGCGCGAGTACACATCCAAGGAAGTCATCGACCGATTGGTCGGGCTGCGCATTTTGGCCGGTACGACGTTCGTCCGTCCGGCATAGGGGACCGTTGGCGGCGATTGCCGACTGGCAGCCATGGTCGGCACGCCGCCTGGATTTTGCCGTCAGATAACCTGGTTCAAGGCCAGCGAAACCGGCTTGGCCTGGCGGCCGACATTGGTGCGCATCGTCGCCGAGGCGTCATAGGCTGAGACCGGTCGCTCACGTTTTGAAACTTCATCGGTGATGGATTTGACCATCCGATCCGTGACCGACTTGGCGGTCTGGACCAGGCGCCGATGTTCGTCCAACACCTCCTGGAAGCGGTTCGTCGCCTTGCGCAGACGATCGACAACCTCCGGGTCCGACCGCTTTAGTAGACCCGGGTCGCGGCGGAGGTTCGACATTTCCGTTTCATAGGTGCTGGTCAGCCGGTCTTTTTCGTCGCGGCTCTCCGACAGCTCGTGGGCCTTATGATCCTTTAGCACCAGGTTTTCTTGCGTTAGCAGATCGCCCAGGCGCTCAGTGGTATGGGCCAGTGTGTTTACGATGTTTGCTGCTCTCATTGCTCTCTTGCCTCTTGGATGCGTAGCAACTCCCGTTCGACAGCATCGGCAATGCCAATGCCCCCGCTTCTCACAACCGTGTCGGCGTAGTGATCGCTCAACATGCCGCGAAACATCTGCTCGCCGTGACCGCCACCAAACGGCCCGTCGGTCTTGATGCCGGCCTGCATCGCGTCGATGAAGCGGGCCAGGAAAAACGCTTCGAACTGCTCGGCAGTTTCCCGGATCGAATTCGTCCCACCGATCTCCGGTTTGGCGCGAACCTGCGACGCCTGAAGCGTGATGTCGGTAGGCCCCATCATTGCAGGACGATCTCCGCTTGCAGGGCACCCGCCGCCTTGATGGTCTGCAGGATCGAAATCAGGTCCCGCGGCCCGACGCCAAGGGCATTCAGGGCGTCGACCAGATCCTGCAGGCTCACGCCCGGCTGCAACAGCAGCATGCGGTTCTCCGAGTCGTCGTCGACCTCGATATCGGTCCGCGGCACCGTGACGGCCTCGCCCTGAGCGGCAAACGGGTTGGGCTGCGAGACCTGTGGCGTCTCCGTGACGCGGATGGTCAGGTTGCCTTGCGCGATGGCGACTTCATCGACCCTGACATCGCGGCCCATGACGATAACGCCGGACAGCTCGTCGATAACGACACGTGCGACCTGATCCGGCTCGACCTCGAGCTGCTCGATCTCGGTCAGCAATTCGACCATCCGGTCGCGATATTCCTTTGGCGGCACCACGGCGACCGTCGAAGGGTCCATGGCCCGCGCCGCCGGCGATTTGAGTTGAGCGTTGATGGCATTTGCAATGCGGCGTGCGGTCGTCAGATCCGGGTTGCGCAGCGTCACATTCATCGATGGCATGGAGGCCAGCTCGAAGGTTATTTCGCGTTCGACGATCGCGCCGTTCGCCACACGTGCGCTGGTCGGGATGCCCTGCGTCACGGTTTCTCCATCGCCGCCGGCGCTGAAGCCGGCGACGGCGACGGGGCCCTGCGCAACGGCGTAGACCTCGCCATCCGCGCCCATCAGCGGCGTGACGAGCAGCATGCCGCCGCGCAGGCTCGACGCGTCGCCCATGGCGCTTACGGTAATGTCGATGCGCGTGCCCTGGCGGGCAAAGGGCGGCAGGTCGGTGGTCACCATCACCGCCGCGATATTCTTGGTGTTCAGGTTGGCCGAGCGAATATTGACGCCGAGCCGTTCCAGCATGGCCTCGAGGCTTTGTTTGGTGAAGGGGGTATTTCTCAAGGAGTCGCCGGTGCCGTTCAGGCCGACGACAAGGCCGTAACCGATCAGCAGGTTGTCACGGATCCCCTGAAAGTCGGCGATGTCCTTGATACGCGACTTGGCATCGGCAAGCCCGGACGGCAGTGCGACCAGCAGGGCGGTGGCCGCCGCGATGGCCGCCTTACGTATGGCATGCCCCGGCCGCACTCTCGACAGCCACCCGAAGGTGGAAACGCCCACGCCGATCAACGGACTTACCAACATTACGCACCCCAGGGTTCCCACGACTTGCTGCCCCTTCTGTGCGAGGATCATGCCAGTCGCGCGTCCGAATTTTCTATTAGAATCAATGGCTTGCGCTTCCAGGAAACGGGTGGAATGAACCCGAGGGCAGGATCTTCCCTCAATATGAGCAATTCCTGCCGGGTAGCCGGAGATTTTCACGTGGCGTTAACCCAAAGCTCTGATGCTCAGTTAAGTCGTGATTGACGGTCGGACAGGAGTAAGGGGCGCATGCGGGTAAGCGGGCTAGGAGCAGTCCGGGGGACCGTGGCGAAGCGCGGTGCGCGTAAATCCAGCGCTGCCGCCGGCGGGTTCGAGTTGGGCGCTGCCGAAGCCACGGCGACGGCCGCCCAAACCCATGGCGTCGCCGGTCCGACGGCAGTCGGCGCGCTGCTTTCCGTACAGGAGACGTCGGATCAGGCCGATCAACGGGCGCGTGCCGTTGCCCATGGCGACGATCTGCTGGGTGAACTTGAGCAAATCCGTATCGGTCTGCTGCTGGGTTCGATACCCCGAGCTCGCTTGGAGCGGTTGACCAGATTGTTGCGGGACCGGCGCGGCGCTTATGCCGATCCGCGTCTGAATGAGATAATTGCCGAAATCGAAGTACGCGCGGCCGTTGAGCTGGCGAAATTCGAGCGATCCGGCATATCATCGCTCTAACCGCCTCTAAACACTCAGCGAATCGACGTTTCTTGAAGCCGTCATGAGCGCTCGCTATATTCCGGGCGCAGTTGAGCTGATGTAAGGTTGCTTGGGGTTTGGTTATGGACGACGTTACGCTACCGCCCGACTACAAGCCTAATGCCAAAGAGAAGTTCATGGGCCCGCGTCAGCGGGAGTATTTCCGTCGCAAGCTCGTCGCCTGGAAGGAAGAGATCCTGCGCGACGCGCAGGAGACGCTGTCCAATCTACAGGAGGACGGCGGGCAGGCTGCGGACCTGGCAGATCGGGCAACGACGGAGTCGGAGCGATCCATCGAATTGCGTACCAGGGATCGCCAACGCAAGCTGATATCGAAGATCGATGCCGCGCTTCGCCGTATCGAGGATGGCAGCTATGGTTTTTGCGAGGAGACCGGTGATCCGATCGGCCTGAAGCGTCTCGAGGCGCGGCCGATTGCAACATTGTCGGTCGAAGCGCAGGAACGGCATGAACGGCGGGAACGGGTCTATCGCGACGATTGATGTCTCGGCGTGATAGCGGCGACACCCGCCTCAGACATGAGAAGGCCGGCCCTTTGTGGGCCGGCCTCTCTTTTTGAGCTGGCTTTGCCGCCGGCTCAGAATGGGAAGATGACGTCGAACAGCTGCTGCCCGTAGCGCGGTTGCTGCACGTCGGTGATCTGACCTGCGCCGCCGTAAGAGATGCGTGCTTCTGCCATCTGCGTGTGTTGGATGGTGTTGGTGGCGCTGATGTCCTCGGGCCGTGCGACGCCGATGACCGTGAGCACGCGTTTCTCGAAATTCACCCGGACCTCCTGGCTGCCGCGGATGACCAGGTTGCCGTTCGGCAGGACCTGCGTCACCAGTGCAGCAACGGTCAGCTTGATCGTCTCCTTACGGTCGACGCTACCTTTGCCCGTTGCGCTTGACGTATTGCCGAGATCGACCAGGCTGCTCGGCGACACCGCCTGCGGCAACACCCGGCCAAGGCTGCCTTCGTAACCCAGGAAATTGGTCAGGTTGGCCTTTTCGCTGCCCGTGCGGGTGCGCGAGGTTTCGTTCTCGATCTTTGCCTCATCGGCGATCGTTATGTTGACTGTCAGGATGTCGCCGATCTGCGCGGCGCGCTGATCCTTGAAGAACGCCCGCGCGCCTGGCCGCCAAAGCGAGTTCGGATGATGCGAAACCAGTTGATGGCGCGGCATCGGCAGTGCCACCGGGCGATACTCGCGCTTGCTGGTCGGGTCTTCGATCTTGGTCATTTCGGGCGGTGCGCCGATCGCGTTGATCCGGTCGATAGCATTGCAGGCACCCAACGAAACCGAGACGGCGAACAGGGCGACCAGACGGAGCGGTAGGTGCATGGGCCAGGTGATACTCATCGTTCCAGCTCTTTGTTACTTCGCCGCAGCGAGTTTGCGACCGACGTGAATCTCGACCGAGTCGACCCCGACCACGACGCCTTCGACAGTGCGCTTGCTGCGGGTGTTCATGATCTGCACCATGTCGCCAAGGCCGCCGTCCTCAAGCGCCCGGCCGGTGCCGCTCAACAGCATGCCGGGCGCCTTCAGGGTCATGGTGACGAGCCCGCCCTTGGTTACCAGTGCCGGCTGATCGAGATCGCCGTGGCGCAGCGGATCGCCCGGGCGCACGGTCCGGCGGACCGACATGCCCACGACTTCGTCCATGGTCAGCGCCAGATCCCTTGGTGAGCCGGGTATTCGTGTTTCGGTCCAGGTCAGGTTTTCGCTGGAAATGGTCTTGCCACGGGTCAGCGCCCGCGTCGGGGTCGGGATGTTGAGGACCGAATAGAAGCGGCCGGCGATCTTTACGCGCATGTTGCTGTCGTCGACGACCTCGGCCGTGAAGCGGCCGTTCAGTCGGTTGACGCGCAGGCGCGTCAGATCGGCGCCACCACCCAATGCGGCCAACTTGGCGGGGTGGCGTGCGAGATCGACCTCGATCGGGCCATCGATGCCTTGTGTAGTCAGGGCGTCTGTCACCATCCGGTTCACATCGAGCTTTAATGCTGCACTGTCGGACCGTGTGACCTTGACGCGCAGGTCCGTCGAGTGCGGCTGCCACGACAGGGCGTGTGCGCGCGCGATGGCGGCCAGATGGTTGGCGCGATAAATCGCGGTGGCGCCGGGCATCGGGGCCGGACCGATTTCCCGGGCCGCCAGCTTGCCGGCGCCGTCGAACAGGTCGCCGATGCGCAGCACGCCGTCGTCAACGGTTACGACAGCCTTGAGTCGAAGTTCCGCCGCCGCGCTGACGGGGATCAGCAACAGGGCGATCGTCAGTACCAATGGCAGGCGAAATGTCACGATCAAGCTCCCGGCTTATCTCAGGGTCGTGCTGGTCTGCAGCATCTCATCCGACGTGGTGATGACGCGGCTGTTCATCTCGTAGGCGCGCTGCGCGGTGATCAGCGAGGTGATCTCCTGCACCGGGTTCACGTTCGACGTTTCCAGGAAGCCCTGGATCAGGGTGCCGAAGCCGGGCGAACCGGCAACGCCGATAGTGGCCGGGCCGGATGCCGGCGTTTCTTTCAGCAGATTGTCGCCGATGGCCTCGAGGCCGGCGTCATTGAAGAAGATCGCCATGTCGATCTGGCCGACGATGCTCGGCGCCACCTGACCGTCCAGCTTCACCTGGACCTCGCCGTTGTCGTTGATGCTCACGTCGGTGGCATCGCTCGGGATCGTAATGCCGGGCGATACGACATAGCCGTCAGGCGTGACCAACTGGCCGGTGGCGCTCAACTGGAACGAGCCGGCGCGGGTATAGGCGTCTTCACCGGACGGCAGCTGAACCTGGAAGTAGCCGTTACCGCGGATCGCCAGATCATAGGCGTTCGACGTGCCGACCAGGTTGCCCTGTTCGGAAATCCGGTACACCGCCGCGGTGCGGACGCCGATGCCGACCTGGACGCCGGACGGCACCACCGTACCGGTGTCGGAGGACTGGCTGCCGGAACGCCGCAGGTTGTCATACAGCAGGTCCTGGAATTCCGCGCGCTGGCGCTTGTAGGACGTCGTGTTCATGTTGGCGATGTTGTTCGAGATCACCTCGACATTGAGCTGCTGGGCCAACATGCCGGTGGCGGCTGTGCTTAGGCTGCGCATGGTGATTCAAATCCTTCTGTACAGTCTCTGGCCGTTCGGTTCGGTGCCTGCCGGCGCCGGCTAGTTCACCCGGCCCAGTTTGTCGATCGCCTGCTGGCGGATATCGTTGTCTTTCGATAGGATGCGCTGTGTCGACTGGTAAGCGCGCGAGGCTTCGATCATGCGCGTCATTTCCAGGATCGGCTCGACGTTCGAGCTTTCCATCATGCCCTGCACGATATTGGCGTTCTCGGCCGGGATCGGCAGTGCGTCAGTCTTGTACAGACCGTCACCGACCGGGCTTAGCGCCTGTTCGTTCTCGAAGGTCACGACGTCCAGGGTCCCGATCGGTCCTTGCGTGTTCGACACCGTGCCATCGCGCGCGATGTCCAGCTTCGGATCGTTCGGGTCCAGCTCGAGTGCCCGGCCATCCTTATCCAGCACGCGCTGCCCGTTGGGCGTCACCAGATAGCCGTCGGGGCTTACCCGCAGATGGCCATTGCGGGTGAAGCGCTCGCCGTCATTGGTTTCGACCCGCAGATAGCCCGAGCCGTTGATGGCGATATCCAGGGGATTGAGCGTGCTGCGCATTTCGCCCTGGTCGATGTTGCGCGACGAGCCGAAGTCGCGAACAAAGGCCATTTCGCCGCCGTCCTCGGTCTTCTGCAGGTACTCCTCGAACAGCACCCGTTCGGCCTTGTAGGCCGTCGTATTCATATTCGCGATATTGTTGGCGATCACGTCCATCTGGCGGCGAATGGCCATTTGGCGCGACAGCACGATGAAGTTGACGTTCTCGGTCATGTATCCCCGCAAGCCGATCGGTGAGCCCGGTCGCTCGCGGTAACTGAATGCACCGGGCGTGCCACTTGCTATGCAAAGAAAATCAATGGGTTAAGCCGCGGCCAAAGCGGCAAATCCGGACCCTTCGGCGCCTACGGCAGGGGCTGCCGGGCAAGATATGCCGGCACATGCCACCGCAACGCGATGTTAACCATCAGCCCCGTACAGTCGGCGCACATCAGGGCCTTCATATGGATTGGTAGGAATGAGCGACGCCACGGCGGCCGACGACGAGGCTGGCGACGACGGAGAGGCACCGTCTGGCAAGAAGAAGATTGCCGGCAAGAAACTGGTGCTTTTCGTGGTCCTGCCGCTGTTGCTGGTGCTGATCGGCGGCGGTGCGGCGGCCTACTTCCTGTTGGCCGGCGGCGGTGACGAAGCGGCGGCGAAGGCGGCCGAGGAGGAAGCCGCCAAGGAACCGGTCATGGTGTTCTACGACCTGCCGGAAATGCTCGTTAATCTCGACACTGGGGGCAAGCGCGCCAGCTACCTGAAGATCCGCGTCGCGCTTGAACTGGAGGCGCAGGAGGACGTCGCCAAGCTGGAGACGGTTCTGCCGCGGGTGGTCGACAACTTCCAGGTCTACCTGCGCGAGTTGCGCCATGAGGATTTGCGGGGGTCGGCCGGCCTGATGCGGCTGAAGGAAGAGCTTCTTATCCGCGTGAACATCGCGTCGGGCACGATTCCGATCAAGGACGTGCTCTTCAAGGAAATGTTGGTTCAGTAGCGTACAGGCCGAAGGGCGAGAGTTGGGGGATGGCAGACGAAAACGAGACAGAAGAAGGCGCTGACGACGACGCCGTAGCGGCCGAATGGGCGGCGATGATGGAGTCGGAAGACGGCGACGACGGCGGTGAAGGAGGTGGCGAAGGAGATGACGCCGCCGCCGAATGGGAAAATATGCTCGATGAGGACGACGACGGCGGCGGCGGCACGTCGGATCGTGTTCTCAATCAGGATGAGATCGACAGCCTCCTCGGGTTCGACAGCGACGAAGATGATGACGGTCAGCGCACCGGCATTCGCGCCATCATCAACAGCGCCTTGGTGTCTTATGAGCGTCTGCCGATGCTGGAGGTCGTCTTCGACCGCCTTGTCCGGATGATGTCGACCTCATTGCGAAACTTTACGTCTGACAACGTCGAGGTGTCGTTGGACAACATCACCTCGATCCGTTTCGGCGACTATCTCAATTCGATCCCGCTGCCGGCGATGCTCACGGTCATGCGGGCGGAAGAGTGGGACAATTTCGGTCTGCTGACCGTCGATTCATCTCTTATTTACTCGATCGTGGACGTTCTATTGGGGGGCCGTCGCGGCACGGCGGCGATGCGGATTGAGGGGCGGCCATATACGACGATCGAGATATCGCTGGTCGAGGAGATGGTGCGCGTGGTGCTGGCGGATGTCAGTGCCTCGTTCGAGCCGTTGAGCCCGGTCAATTTCGCCTTCGAACGTTTGGAGACGAACCCGCGGTTCGCCACGATCGCGCGGCCGGCCAATGCGGCCGTATTGGTGCGACTGCGCATCGATATGGAGGATCGCGGCGGGCGTCTCGAGCTGCTGCTGCCATACGCCACGCTGGAACCCATTCGCGAACTGCTGCTGCAGATGTTCATGGGCGAAAAGTTCGGGCGAGACTCGATCTGGGAGGGCCACTTGGCCACCGAACTGTGGGCCACCGAAGTGCAGATTGAGGCGGTCCTGGAAGAACAGACGATGAGCGTCGGCGACATCATGGACCTGGAAGTTGGCTCGACGCTCATGCTCAACGCGACGACGTCGTCGAACGTGGAACTGCGTTGCGGCGGCGTGCGTCTCCTGGAGGGTAGCATGGGGCGTGTCGGGCAGAATGTCGCTGTCAGTGTGCGTGACAGTCTGCGCGGGGCGCGTAGCCAATGACCGTTGCGTTCTGGGTCGAAGTCCTTGTTGCCGTCCTGCTGGTTGTTACAGTTGCCTACTGTTTCATTCTCAATCGGCGGCTATCGGACCTGCGCGGCGCGCAGGGCGAGTTGCAAAAGCTCATGACCGATTTCGCCGATGCGACCCGCGTGGCCGAAACCGGGTTGAGCGACTTGCGTCATGCCGGGGCACAGATTGCCGGCGATCTTAAATCGCAGGTGGATGATGCACGTGCGCTTTACGACGAGTTGAAGATCATGACGGAAAGCGGCAACGAGCTGGCCGACCGTATCGAGAAGGGGTTGGTCGGGCGCCGCGAGCCGCCAGCGCCGACTGTACCGGATGACGACATTTCAGCGCGTTCGGAGTCGGAACGTGAGTTGATCGAGGCACTGCGTCAGCCACGCTGACGCCGTTGTGCGAAGGAAAGCGCGATGCTGGATAAACTGCGCCTGCTGCCGATTGTCATTGTCGCCGCCATGGCGCTGCTTGGCGTGAAGGTCGATCAGATCCTGCGTGGTGTGGCCGGCTTCGGCGTCGCGCCGGCGTTGGCGGAGAGCAAGGACGCGACCAAGCCTGCGACGAACAACGCCGCAGCATCGCCGGCTGATCGCGAGCAGACCGGCGACCGGTTGGCGAAGGTGGCCGAGTCCGTTGAGACATCGGCCAAGCATGGCCGCGCCAGTGATGGCAAGCGCACCAGTTTCACCCCGGCAGAACTCGAAGTCCTGGAAACACTGACCCAGCGTCGTGAGGAACTGGCGGACCGCGCCAAGGCGCTGCAGGTGCAGGAGCAGGTTCTGGCTGCTGCCGAACAGCGCATCGATGAGAAGATCGTCAAGCTGAAGGAGCTGGAAGGCCGTATCAAGACGCTGCTGAAGCAGCATGATGACGAGACCGAGCGCCAGCTCAAAAGCCTGGTCAAGGTCTACGAGAACATGAAGGCGAAGGATGCCGCGCGTATTTTCGAGCAGTTGGACATGGACATCCTTCTTGATGTGACGGAGCGTATGCGGGAAGCCAAGATGGCGCCGGTTCTGGCAGCGATGAATCCGGAAAAGGCGAAATCCTTGACAGTCGAATTGGCGACCCGTCGGCGCCTGCCGGAGACCGGCGCCAAGGTTGAATAGTCTGCGGGCGTATAGACGTTCGCTTACCGGGTAACCCGCTGTTCACCTTTTTTCGCTTCGCTTGCGTGTTCTAATCGCTGCAAAACGTTCTGCGGCGTGTCAGGTAGCGGAGACGCCAGTTTGAGCGGCACACACTTCGAAGTGCAGGCAGATCACGGCCGCGGCTGGAGCGTCCAGGCGGTTCTTGACGATCTCAATGCAGCAAAAGAACGTGCTGAAGACATAAAGACCGCGACCAAAGCGATCGCGGTGAAGGTGCTGCGCGTCGGATACGACGAGCGCAAGAGCGAATTTGTCGAAGTCCAGGTTCATTACGTCGGGGAGAAGCGCCCGGACGTCGTCGGCAAAGGCGATCTGCTCGATGCAGGCCCGAATTGCGAGAAGGGCAAAGACCTGCATGCACTCGCATCGCGGCGTGTGATCAAGCGGGTTTTGAAGACATGGCTCGAGGGCGTCAAGGTTCAGCCGATCGAACTGCTGCACCATGCCGAGCTCATAGCCAAGCTGGACGGGGCGGGTACGGTTCTTCAGGGCGCGGTTCAGCGCGCCGCTATTGCCCAGGCGCAGCAGTCGGGGCAGTCCGCACAGCAGCGCCAGCGCGAACTGTATGACGTTGTCGACCAGGCCGCCGCCATGATCCGTCCGATATGGCGCGACGAGAACCGGCCCAAACTCACGAACGACGATATTGACGCCTTGGCGGCAAGCCTCCCGGACGATGAGGATCTGGCGATATTCGTCGCGCTGACGGAACGTCTGCAGTCGTGCAAATCGATCTCGGAAAAGCTCGACACGCTGATGCGGATGATGATGGCCGTACAATCGGATCGTGCGGTTGCCGTGCTCGACAACTTTCTCACCGACTTTGTCGAGGATGGCGTTTTCATGCGCGCCGTCGTCGGCGAACAGGCACAATTGGGCGATGCGCTGTTACGCGCCATCGCCCTCCTGGCTGGTGATGATCCGTCCGCGATCGGTGCGCCTGAACACTTCCAGGCGTTCATCGCCCGCCTGCAGGCCGAGCAGTTGCCAAGGTGCCGCAAGGCGTTGGTTCGCCGCATTGTGACGACGCTCGCAAGCCAGCAGTCGCTCACCAATGACGGACCTCTTGGTGAGGTAGCATTCAACAAGAAGCTGGCGTCGCTGCTACAGCAGGAAAAAGGCGGTTTCCTGGGCGGCGAGGAAATGCATGAGGCCTTTCTGTCGCGTTCGGAGCGCTACGTCAGCGCCAATGCAATCGGCAAAATCACTGAGGATCTGGCCCGCCCGGATGAACGCATTCTGGCGATCCTCAGCCTGGTCGACGGGATCTTCGGCGAAAGGAATGTCAGGCGGCTCGGCGAGTACATTGTGGCCATTGTCGAGCAGCCGAACAATCGGCGCGAACTGGCCGAAGACGATCAGCCGCCGCTGACGCGAATGCGCTGCGTCGCGTCGTTGCAGGAAAAGACCCTCGCTTCCCGCTTGCCGGCATTTCAGATCGACAAGGTTTCGGAGATCCTCGACGAAATCTGCGCCGAAATCATGGACCGCGAGAAGGTTCTGAAGCGCGTCGTCGCGCGCGCGTCCACACCGGCTTCCGGCGCAGTCGCACTGCTGCAACTCCTTGGTTCGGGCGCATTGACCAAGGGTACCGCCAGTGAGCAGGCGCAGGCACTTGCTCAAAAAGCGCTGCGCGCCCCCGGGTTGATCGAAGCCGTGTTGGCGGACGCAAAGGACGCCGACGATAAGAAGCGCCGCTTGCTGGAGTTCTATCAACTGATCGAGCAGGCGGACTTGCCAGCATCGCCGGCGTCAGCTGCCCTCGCTGCCGCTGTCGGTTGAGCCGGTCGATCCGGCAAGACTTAAGCCGCGATTAACCAATCGGCCATAGCATCTTTGCGGCTTGTAGTGAGTCGGCAGATTTGCAACGTTTTTTGGGGGACGATTGGGTGTCTAGAATTGCCGCACAAGGCGCCAATCTTCAGGCGCAGGTGGAAGAGATCCGCAGCAGCAGTGGCGACCAGGTGCGCCTGGATGATGTCGCCAATGTCGTACATAGCTTGATGACGACCATCGAGGGCGACATCTCCGCCGCGGACCTTCGCGCCCATCGTGAGTTGGAGTCGTTGCTCGACTACGTGAAACGCGCGCGCGAGGAAATAGCCTCGCTGCGCCCGAGCACGAGTGTCGACGTAAAAATCACCGCCGCGACCGACGAACTGGATGCCGTCGTTGCCGCGACCGAAGATGCGACCAGCACATTCCTTGATGCGGCGGAGCGTATCGAAGTCATCTCCGATGAGGTCGACAGTGCGCTGGCCGCGAGATTGTCTGAGATTGCGACGGATATCTACGAAGCATCCAATTTCCAGGACATCACCGGTCAGCGCATTACCAAGGTGGTGCGCGCGCTCAGTCAAATCGAGGAGCGCGTCGAACGCGTCGCCAAGGTGCTGAACGGTGAGGAGGTGCCGGATCTGGCGCCGGAAGAGGACCCGCTCGGCGACGAAGAACTCTTGAACGGTCCGGCCATTCCGGACGCGGCCAATTCACAGGACGACATCGACGCGCTGTTGGCGAGTTTCGACTGACGTCAATCGTTCCCGGTCAGCCATGGACACAGACGAACAGGGTAGGGCAGTCGGCGCGGGGCGACCGAATACGGTTGTTCTCCTGTCGCTGTACCTGCTGTTGCTGGCCTTCTTCATTCTGCTCAACTCGATCTCTCATCAGGCGACGGATCGTGCCGATCTGGCGATGGGCAGCGTGGCAGCGACCTTCAATGCCGACATTGCCGGCAAGAAGGAACCGAATACCAACGGGACGGAGGCCGGTTTCCGCAAGGCCAGTGACCGGCTTCTGAATGACGTTCGCAAGATCTTTGAACAATCGATACCGGTCGCGCGCATTTTGCCGAAGCGCGCCGACGGCACCATGCAGGTGTCGGTACCGACGACCGCGCTTTTCCGGCCCGGCGACAGCAACCCGCGGCCGCGGGTCATGGCCTTGTTTGATGAGTTGGCCGAGGGCGTGTCGCGCGATGTGCCGGGCTGGCGGTTTGAAATCGACGTGATGCTCGGCAGCGGGCCGGTTCTGCCGCAAGGCACAGATCTGGCGCGTGTCCTGGAGATCCGGCGAGCGGGCGGTATTGCCCAGGCGTTTCGAAGGCTTGGCGTCGATGCCGCGGCAATTCGCACAGGCGTTGCGCCAAGCGATCCCGGGCGTACCGAGATTGCATTCCACGTGCGGGAGATCAAATCCGCACGTCTTTCGCTTGAGCGAGAGGGGCCGCAATGATCGAGCGGACGACACCGCCCGTACGGCCTCAAGTACGCAATGCTTGGATGATTGCGTTCACGGACCTGCTGGCGCTGATGCTCACGTTCTTCGTGCTCATGTTCTCCATGTCGACGGTGAAGCATGATGCATGGGACGCACTCGTCGCCGCACTCACGCGCCAGCTCAACACCGAACAACACTGGCGCGACCCGCGGCTGGAGTCAGAACGCACGGTACCGCGCCTGGAAGAAACGCGTGCGTTCGATCTCGACTATCTCGCCGGCGTGCTTGAAGACAAGTTCGCCAGGGCAAATGCGTCATCGTTGATCGTCGTGACCCGGTTGGACGATCGCCTCGTTGTCTCCCTGCCGGGCGATTTCGTGTTCGCCAGCAGCAGCGCGGATATCGATGGCGGCGGTCGTCTTGCGGCTCGCGTCCTGACGGATGCACTCAGTGTGATTGCAAACCGCATCGATGTTGTCGGACACGCTGGCGACAGCGGTGACTCGGGCGGTGGCGGTTATGCGTCTGCCTGGGACCTGTCATTGGCGCGGGCGATCGTGTTCGCCAACGAAATGACGGCCGCCGGCTACCCGTATCGCATCAAAGCTTACGGATTGGCCGCATCGCGGTACTTCGAACTCGGAACAGATATGTCGGAAGAACAGCGGGCCCAGATGGCCCGGCGGGTTGACCTTGTGATCCGTGAAGTAGAGGCCAGTGAGGTCGCTGATGCATCGTAGACTGGCACAGGCATTGTTCCTGGCTGCCATCGTGGTGATGGCGCTGGCGCCCGGCGGCGTTGCGATCTCCGCCGAGAAGGTACAGATCCGCGCCGGCGCTCATGCGGAATTTGCGCGCATTGTTTTTGACTGGCCGAAACTGCCGGAAGGTACGGCGCGCATTGACGGCAGCATCCTGATCATTCGTTTCGACGAGGCGTTCGAAGCGGATTACGCCCCCGTGCGCCGCCACCTCTTCCGCTACATTTCGGATATCGAGCCCGGCCGCGACGGCAAATCGGTCTCGATGACTCTGCTGCAGCCTGTTTCTTTGAAGGCACAGACAGTCGACGGCGTTCGGGTCTTCGATCTCGTGCCGGCTGCGGCCGGTCAATCGGCGGATTCGACAAAGAGAGACGTTTCTCCAAAACCGGAGACGGCGCGCCAGATCGATGCAATCAAGGTCCGCGCCGGCGAGCATCGCGCCTATAGCCGCCTGGTGTTCGACTGGCGACGCAACGTCGGCTATCGGGTCGTGCGTGAGGGTGAGACGGTAACCGTACGGTTTGATCGTCCGGGTCGGCTGCAATTCGATGACATACGCAACGATCCGCCGCGGCACTTCACCAGTTTGAACAGTGATGTCGATGGTAACGTGACGCAATTTCGCGTCGGTGTTGGCGAAGATGTACGGCTGCGTCATTTCCGTTCGGGCACGAGTGTGGTGCTGGATGTGCTCGACCCCCCGCCGACGGCGCAGCGTAAGGCAGAGGCCGATAGCGCGAGTGCGCCAGAGTCGGAGGCGGCCAAGCCGTTGGCGCCGGTAGCGGTCGCGCCGCCGCCGGCAAAGAAGCCGAAGAGCCTGCTGGCCAAGCCAGACGCCGAGGTAAGCAATCAAGCACGGGTGCCGGCTTCGTCTGATGGGCCGAAGATGCCGGCCGAGCCGCAGATCCCGGTCCAGGTAACCGAGGCAGCGCCTGTTCCGTCGGATCCGGCACCGGCCGTGCCCCTGGTTCAGAATGCCGGCGACGGCAAGGTCACCGTGACCCTGGCGACGCGCGATGGCGGCGTCGATCTCTCATTCACCTGGCCTGAGCCGGTCGCCGCGGCCGTGTTCGGTCGGGCCAGTTATCTTTGGCTGGTGTTCGACGAGCCGGCGCAGCTCGATCTCCGCGGCGTCGCTGCCGACACCGGTATTGCCTATGCCGACCAACTCGACAGCGCGATCAACACCGTCGTGCGGGTGCGGCCGCGCGAAGGACTGTTGCCGGAAGTGCGTCGCAACGGTGCCACATGGACCTTGCGGCTGTCGCCGGCTGCTAAGCCGGTGAGCACAGATCTCCTAGGTGTCGTGCAACGCCAGGATAGCGGCACATCGCGCCTGTTCGTGCCGGTCATCGACACGGGCGAACGCACCATCGTCTATGACCCCGAAGTCGGTGACGAGTTGATGGTGGTTCCGCTACGCGGTTCCGGCGTCGGCGTTGCGCGCCGCCAGGACTATGTCGACTTCCGGCTGCTCCAGACCGCCCAGGGTCTGGTTATCCGTCCCAACGTCGACGACCTGAGTATCACGCCGCTGCGCAACGGCGTCGCTATCTCGGGGCCGATCGGTCTCGCCGTGTCGTCGCCGGAGATGCGCAGCAATACCAGTCAGCGCGATGCCGGGCGCGTACGCTACAAGGCGTCGTTGAAGCGGCCGATCCTCCATTTCACCAACTGGCGCGGCGGGGAAGAGGCGATCTACGATGAGCGCCGCCAGCAATTGCAGCGCGTCCTTGCCCGTGCGCCGCGTGGCGGCCGCAATATTGCCCGGCTCGAGCTGGCGAAATTCTATCTGGCCCATGGGATGGCGGCCGAAGCCGCTGCCTTCCTGCAAATGGTTGAGACCGAGGATCCCGGCGTCGTCGGCGATCCGACATTCAAGGCAATGCGCGGTGTTGCCAGTCTGATGCTGCATCACCTTGATGACGCAGAGCGCGACCTGCTTCATCCGAAACTCAAGCTCTATCCCGACGTGGCCCTGTGGCGCGGCGCGCTTTTCACCGCTCAGGAGAAGTATGAGGACGCGAGCCGACAGTTCGCCTTGGGCGCCGGCTTCCTGCCGTCGTTCGATGCCAGCTTCCAGCGCCGGCTTGCCATCAGTTGGGCCGTCGCTGCAGCGAACGGCGGTAGCGAAGCCGATTTCCTTGCCGCGGCGGACCGGCTCGCCGTGCTCGAACCGAGTCCCGATATCGACGGCACACTCGCCTATCTGCAAGGTCGCCGGGCCGAAGCCTTGCAACAGTCGAGTGAAGCGGTCGGCTACTACGAGGCCGCCGTCAATTCCCACTACCGGCCGATGCGGGCCTATGCGGCGCTCCGCAAGACCAATCTTGAACTGGAAATGGGGACGCTCGACACCGACACTGCGGTCGAGCAATTGGAGAGCCTGCGTTTCGCATGGCGGGGCGACAATTTCGAACTGTCGCTGCTCGATCGTATCGTCGACCTCCGGGTCGAGAAGCAAGAATACGGCACGGCGCTGCAGCTCCTGCGCGACACCATTGCCACGTTCCCCGAAAACGAAATCACCAAGGCGATGGCACAACGCCTGAACACGACGTTCGAGCAACTGTTCCTCGAAGGGGCAGCCGACGATCTGGCACCGGTCACGGCACTGGCTTTGTTCTACGAGTTCCAGGAACTGACACCGCTCGGCAAGAAGGGCGACGGCATGATCCAGCGGTTGGCCGACCGGCTCGTCGATGTCGACCTCCTGGACAGCGCCGCCGAGCTGCTCGAGCACCAGATCGCCTATCGTCTCGAAGGCGCTGAAAAGGCCCGCGTCGGGGCCCGTCTGTCGGTGATCTACCTGCTCGATGGTCAGGCGGAGCAGGCTCTGCAGACGTTGCTATCGACCAACGTTGCCGTGATGCCGGCGGAGATGGAGCGCGAGCGGCGCTTCCTGAAGGCGCGCGCGCTATCCGAGGTCGGCAAGCCGGACAGCGCGTTGGCCCTGCTGCGTGAAGATACCGACGCCGAGTCCGATCAGTTGCGGGCGGAGATCTTCTGGCGCAGCGAGCGCTGGCAGGAGGCGGCCGAAACCACCGAACGGCTGCTTGGCGCCAGCTGGCGGGACGAGGGGGATCTCGGCGAGAAGGCGCAGAACCAGGTGATCCAGATGACGGTCGCCTACTACATGGCCGGCGGCGGTGGCAATCTGGAGCGGATCCGCGAGCAGTATGCAGAGAAGATGGCGGCCGGCCCGATGGCCGACACTTTCCGCGTGCTGACCCACCACGTCGATCCCGCCAGCACCGAATTCCGCAACCTGGCAACGGAGATCGCGCGGGTCGCCGACCTGGAATCCTTCATGGCCGGATACCGCGACCGGCTGAAATCCGGCGGACTATCAGCGCTCAATTGAGCGCAGGTGCCCACCCATCCATCCTGCTGATCACCGGGACCGTTTGTGGATGACCACGCCGTTGCATGCTCATGACCGCCTGCCGCCGATCCCGCCGCCGGACGAGACGCGGAGCCTGGGCGACCTGGTGCGCGGGCTGGCGGCGCGCCTGCGTCGGGTGGCGGGCGGCCGTCGGGGCGACACAAAAATGACTATAAACAATATGACCGAAAAGCGCGTAAAACGCGAAAAAATGGAACAAAAAGTCAACTGACAGAGATAGTTATCGCTTTTTTCTAATGTATAACGTGAACATTTCGAGACAATCGAAACCATGAGGACCGGGCCGATTGGCCCAATGCGCAGATCGCCGATCTGCCCGATGCGATGCCCATGGCTGCGGCGGCTGCACTCGCCACGCCGTGGTCGCCGCCGGACTGCCGCATGACCGTCGGCTGGTCGGCCGCGGTCTACAGTTCGATAATCAGGCCGTCGTGGGCGAATTCGGGGGGAGGGACGCCTACAGACGCGTCGTCGCTGTCGATGGGCCAGTCATCGAGCCGGGCCAGCATATCGGGACCGAAATGGGTCAGCACCAGGCGCTTGGGCGCCATGTCGGCCAGGTGCGCGCGCAGGCTGGCATAGTCGAGATGCCATTTGATCTGTTTGTCGTAGAACAGCGCCTCGGCGATCAGCAGGTCCACGCCGCGGCCGCAGTCGGCCAGCGCATCGCACCACTGGCTGTCGCCGGTGTAGGCCAGCGTCCGGCCGCCGGTGGCGAGACGGTAGGCGTAGGGCGGGTCGCCGCAGGCATGCTCGACCGGGAAGGCGGTGATAGCGACGCCGTTGACTTTGCGCGGCCCGCCGGGCGGCAGCTCGACGACTTCGACCTCGAACTTGCGCCGCGCGCCGGCCGAGCCGGGGAACAGTACCTCCATGGCCTGCGTGAGCCGGGCTTCGAGGCCGGGCGGGCCGGCAATGGTCAGCGGCCCGGTCCGGCGGCTGTAGAGCTGGGCATCGAGGATCAGGAATGGCAGGCCGGCGAAATGATCGCCGTGCAGATGGGTGATGAAGATCGTGCGGATGGCGTTGGGTTCGACGCCGAAGCGGCGTAGCGCGATCATCGACGAGGCGCCGCAGTCGATCAGGAAATCGCCGCCACCGTCCGTCTTGCCAGCGTCACCGCCGTCGGCGTTGGCGTGACCGTCGAGGCCGGCGACATGAAAGCAGGTGTTGAACCGGCCGCCGGTGCCGAAGGCATCGCCGCAGCCGAGGAATTGCAGCCGCATCCGCCGCCTCCCTCCCGCGTGGTTGTTGGGATTGTGTTCCAATGATCGGCGGGTGGACGCGGGTGAGTCAATCGCGGGGAAGCGAGAATGAGAGTCGTCCGGGCGCGAGGCGGTCGAGAGTGCCGAGAGCTGAATCGTAGTCCGACAAGCATGTCGATTGACCTGAGCGGCGATCCAGCGACGCCGACAACGAATTGCTCGCCCCGCGCTCTTGATGCAAGAAGGAAAATAGGTTACATATATCCTGTAGAAGGCAGAGGAGATAGCAATGATGCCTGTCATACGCATCAGCGATGCGATTTTCGTTGATCTAAAGTCCGTCGCGACCTGGCTCGGGACCGATACGCCTTCCCAAACGATCGATCGGCTTGTTCGCGAGAAAATGGAGCAGCTCAGTCTTGAAAGAGACGATGCGCCTGCCGATGCGGCCGTGAGGGATGCGCCCAATGATGAAATCGAGTTCCAGTCTGCACCGGGTCTCTCGTTCACGCGGGTGCTCGAAGCGTCGGTGAACGGTATGGCAGTCAAAAAGGCGAACTGGGTCAACGTCTTGCTGGGGACTGCCGGAAGCGTAAAAACAACGCGGGGGCTCGATCCCAAAGCCCTCAGCAACGAGCTTCAGGTTCCGTGCAAAGCCCTTGAGTATGAGGCAGAGGGCTACAGGTATCGCCCGGAACTAGGGGTTTCGATACAGGGCCAATCTGCACAGGACGCGTGGCGCGAAATCAGCCGGCTTGCGAACAAGTATCGACTGCCAGTCGAGGTACGTTTTCAGTGGCGCCAGAACGACAAGGCGCAATACCCCGGCCGGATCGGCATTCTTCGAGCGGGGCAGTAATGCGTTGAGCAGGTGCTGAAGCGGCCGTCAGTGCCGAAGGCATATCGCGCAGCCAGGAAATCGCGAGCGTCTGCTTCCCGATTGATCGTTGGGGGGCCAATGGTCTGCGGGACGTCAGCCCTCCGCAAACCTTCTGGACAGCTCACCACAATCTTGACGAAGCGTTCATTGGCCGCTGCTAAACTTTGACGATTGCCGCATCGTGCGGATTTCCCTTGCGGCCCGGACCCAACGAGACGCCAATCTGAAAAGCCATGAGCCAGTCATACGTCAAGCCCGAGCGCCTTTGGCTCAAGACGCACCCTGAATTTACCGAAAAATGGGTGCAGAATTTGATCGCCGACGACCCTTCTATACTGGGTCTCGGCGATCTTGTGTTACGTGACCAGGAACGCATCCAGCCCCGTGCCGGGCGGCTGGATTTGCTGCTCCAGGATCCGGACACCAAACGCCGCTATGAAGTCGAGCTGCAACTCGGCGCGACCGATGAAGCACACATCATTCGCACCATCGAGTACTGGGATATCGAACGGAAACGCTACCCGCAGTACGACCACTGCGCCGTGCTGGTAGCGGAAGATATTACCAGCCGTTTCCTGAACGTGATATCGCTGATGAACGGTATGGTCCCATTTGTCGCGATCCAGATGCAGGCATTGCGGGTCGGAGATGCCAACACGCTGGTTTTTGCGACCGTCGTGGATGAGCTATCGCGCGGTCTGGTCGACGAGGATGAAGATGCGGAAGCCGCACCGACCGACCGGTCTTACTGGGAGAAACGAGCTACATCGGCAACGGTGAGCTTGGCGGACAAGCTGCTTACTGTGGTCCGGCAGTTCGATCCGAACCTGGAACTGAAATACAACAAGTTCTACATCGGCCTGTCGCGTGAAGGACAACCCTATAACTTCGTCACTTTCCGTCCGATAAAGAACCAGATAAGGCTTGAAATCAAACTGCCGGAAACCGACGAGTTGGATGCCAAAATCGAGAGCGCCGGCCTTGAAACGCTCGAATACAATAAGCGAAACAGCGCCTATCGATTGCGACTTACGAAGAACGATGTCAGCAGCAAGGAAGAAGTGCTACGCGAGTTGATGCATACGGCGTACGAGCGACGCTCCGCTTAGCCCCAGCTCAATAGTTGGATCATCCTGTGGCGCTATTTCGGTCCTTAGCGATGGCGACGCAGTTGCCCGTTACAAATTCTGCCCTGTCCTCGATGCCCGGCTACTGAGACAAGAAGTAGGCACCATCGATCTGTTCTGCCTGCCCCAACATCGTAAGCGTGCGCAGGACGTCTTCGATGCGCCGTTCTGCCTTCTTCCCTTGTGAGAACTCGCGCGCCACCTGCGCCGGTGTAACGATATCGTCCATACGGGCAAGCATGGCACGCACGGCCGCCACCTGATCCGGCAGCTTTCGCGGCAGGGTCGGCTTCTTCGCCTTGCCGGCTGCTGCAGCCAGTTCGGCCTCGACCTGCTCTGCCTTGCGTGCGGGCGCGGCAGCCTTGGGAGCCTGGAACTCGGGCCGTAGCCAGCGCACCTCGCCGCGCCGTTCCTCTGCTGCCCGCTCGTGGTTCAATGCCACCAGCCGTTCCAGGATGGCCTCGTCGTTCAAATCCGCCGGCCAGCCATAGGCCTCTGCCACGGCAGCGTCCAGGTCGTCATGCAACCGGCGCAGTACACCGACCAGCCCCGCGTGATAGACGTCGCGGTCGGCGTCGCTCAGTTCGACGCGATCGCGCAACTTCTGCAACACATTGTAAAGGCCGGTCATGGTGAGCTGCGAATGTTTCGCCAGTACGTCCTTGCGGTGTGCGTCCAGCCGCTCCGCCAGTTCGCGGATCGTCGACTTCTGCGCCTCGCTGGCGTCAGGAAACGGAAACGGGTCGAAACAGCGCGTCTTGTTGTAGCGGGGATCATTGCCCACGCCCAAACGGCCGCCCGCCGCCAACGCCCACACGACATGGAACCGTGATGAAAGCACGCCGAGAAAGAAAGCATCGTCCAAGGCAATGGCAACGACCATGTGATCAGGCAAGACGCTCGATTCAACAAAATGAAAGTTTCGGAACTTTGACGTTTCGGTTGTGGCGACGAAACGCGAAATTGACGAAAGTGCACTCCTCAGCGCCGGCCTGTTTCTTCCAAACAGCCACCAGTCTTCTCGGAACTTTCTGTCTCTTGCTACATCGCGTTGCGGTTTCACGTGGTCAATCAGGTACTGGTATATTCGAGGCTCATTTCTCTCCAGTTGGGCCGCGTCGAAATTGTATGTGTCAATCACATGGTCGCGGCGCGGCTTGCCATTCAAGTCATTCCCATGGAGAAATGGTCTCACGAGCGGCGACATAATGAGGCCCGAAGTGCCCGCTGTTGTGGCCGAAATCAGAAACCCGGAAGCAGCAAGCATCACGCCATTCCAGCTTGTTCTGGCATTTGCTTCTAGGCGCGTGACATTGCTTACGTCAGCACCGATCGTGAGGTCCGCGCGTATCTGGCCTGCGCGCTCTCGCAACTTAATTGTCGGAGCGTCTGTAGCTAAACCATGCTCTGAAACAACATCCAACAAGAGCCCAGCGCCGGCTTCCCTATCGGCAACAGTCATAGCGATCCGTACTGCTGCGTTGCCGGGTGCCTTGACCCACGGATGGTCAGCGATTGCGAACTTCAGTGCGAGTGGATCTTTCGCTTCCAACCAACGTCTCACCACGCGTTGATTGAACGTCTGCCTAAGCGAGTTCGTCGTGATTAGTCCAAAGCGACTAATTTTCTGCGAAGTGGTTAGTTGGGCGGCCTTTTCCCACCAGTACATAACGAAATCCGCCGACAATGGGATCGAAGGCCACGCTCTTTGCAAAGCCTCTACGTATCCATCGCCAAGTGCTTCTCGCTTCAGGGCACCTTTTCCGATGAAGGGCGGATTGCCGACGATGAAGTCAGCTTCTGGCCAGTCGGCCGGGCGCGGGTTCTTGTAGGTGCGCAGTTCGATGCGGGCGTCTTCGTCCGGCACTTCCTCTCCGGTCACCGGATGCAGCTTGAAGGTGACACCGTCCCAGTGGCTAAGCGGTCGGCCGGCGTCGTCGCGCAGGATGTCCCAGCCGTCATAGGCCAGGATAGCGTCCTGTTCGAGGATGTTGTGGAAGTTGCGCAGCACCGGCTGCGACGGCATCACCCGGCCGCGGGTGCGGAAATGCCATTGCAGGTAACCGATCCACAACACCAGTTCGGCAATCGCCACGGCGCGGGGATTGATTTCCAGGCCAAGGAACTGGTGCGGGTCGACGGTGTGGCTTTCCAGCGCCGTCAGATATTCGTCGGCGCCGAGGTCGCTGAGGGTTTCCAGCACCTCGCCCTCCAGCCGCTTCATTAGCTCCATCGCCACATAGAGAAAGTTACCGGTGCCGCAGGCCGGGTCTAGCACCCGGATATTGCAGAGGGCGCTGTGAAACTGTTCGACCTCGCGTCGCGCGGCGTCGGTTTTCTTCGCCGCCACCATTTGTGCCGCCGCCGCCTGCACGTTGCGCCAGTCCTCGGTCAACGGTGCGATGATCGTCGGTACCACCAGCCGTTCGACATAGACGCGCGGCGTGTAGTGGGCGCCCAGGCTGTGCCGCTCTCGCGGGTCCAGGGCGCGTTCCAGCAGGGTGCCGAAGATCGCAGGTTCGACGTCCTGCCATTCGCGCCCTGCAGCGATGATCAGCCAGTTAAGGTCATCCTCGGTGATCTCCAGCGCATCGGCATTCTGGAACAGGCCGCCGTTGAAGCGGAGGACGTCGTCGCGCAGCACCGGCGAAAAGCCGCCTTCGTTCATCTGCTGCCACAGATGGACAAGGGCGATATGCAGCCGGTTGGCCTGTCCGCGGTATTCTGCCAGCAGACCGCTGAAGCTGTCCCGCTTCAGCAGGCCGACATCCTCGGCGAACATGGTGAACAGGCAGCGCATCAGGAACAGCGCGACCTTTTCGGCGATGGCGCGGCGCTCGACGCTCGAGCCCTGCGCGGGCAGGTCACCGGGCAACGCTCGGATCAGCCGGGTCTCCAGCGATTTCGACAGCTTAGCCAGCAGTTCGGCGATCTCGCGTGTCACTTCGGCGGTGCGCCGCGCCGGGTTCAACAGCTCCGGCTCGCTCCAAACCCGGTGCAGACGCTCGCGCACATCAGGGTCGCGAAGGTCCTCGAGATAGATGCGGTAGGACCGGCGGTCGGGGAACTGTGCGTAATGTTTACCCTGCAGTGAGAAATCGGCGTAGAGCTCGATGACATGGCCGACGTCGACGACGATCAGGAACGGCGGCCAGCCTTCCGACGGCGGCAGGCGCTTTGCGTAGGTTTCGGCCTGCTCGCGCGCGTTGCGCATAATGGTGTCCCACTGCGCTCCCTCCCGCCGGCCGGAACCGGTACGCAGTTCCGGCATGTCGAGGCCTAGCTGCTGAAGGTCAGCGACCTGCTTTTGCCGTTTCGCGCTCTGCTTTGCTTCCAGAACAAAGCTGCCGCGTTTGTAGAGATCGATGAAGTTGGCGGTTGAAGGGCCATCGATGCGACGGTGCGGGACTTTGCGTTCAAAGACGTACGCATTTTGCCTTTCGTCTTCGACGGCGGGTTCGGGCAGCGCAACATCGATGACCTGACAAAGCTCCGTCAGAAACAATTGATAGTTGGAACGCTCACCACCGCCTGCGCCTGCCCATCTGGCGAGGAAGGCCTCTACGTCTTGATCGGTTGCCACTGCTACCTGTCTTTGAAACCTTACGATGCAATGCTGCTGCTGTTTTCCTATCGGCGCGAAGGATGTCAGGTCAAGTTCCGAGAGCGTGGCCGTGTGCGACCAAGATCGCGGATATGTGGCGCGTCAGTGGGAAGCTGGCTTGAACCCGGTGCCGCGTCGCGCGGCGGCGGGCCCAGCCCGTTCGTGAACGTCGGTGTCTCGATCAAGCCAGCGCCTCGATCAGGTCGGCCGCTTCCAGGGCGCCGCCGTCGTTGGCCATGGCCTGGGCGATGGCGGCGGCGTTGCTGCGGTAGGCCGGGGTGCTGGTGAGGTCGCGCAAACCGGCGGCGAAGCGGGTGGCTTTGAGCCGGCGCAGCGGAAGCGGTGGCGGGCCGCAGCCGAGCGCGTGGACTCGGCGACCCCAAAACGGCTGGTCCATGCCGAGCGGACAGACGAGTGTCGGCCGGCCGGCGCGCAGGCCGGCATGGATGGTGCCGGCGCCGCCGTGATGCACCACCGCCGCCATGCGCGGGAACAGGGTGTCATGGGGTGCGGCGTCGATGACGTGGATGCTGGCGGGCATGGCGATACGATCGAGCCCGCCCCAGCCGGTGGCGACGACGGCACGCACGCCGGCCTCAAGCACGCCGTCGACGATGGCGCGGGCGAGTTTGTCTGGCGCCTGCGTCGTCATGGAGCCGAAGCCGATGTAGACCGGCGGCGGCCCGGCGGCGAGGAAGGTTGCGAGACCTGCGTCGGGTTGCCAGTCCCGGCCCTCGTCGAGCAGCCACGGGCCGGTGGCGTGCACACGGTCATCGGGGGCGTACGGACGCGGCAGCAGGGCCGGCGACACGGCGCAGAGCGACAGCGCCAGGGCGGAGCGCGGCCCCGACAGCGGCGCGAACCAGCGAGCGGGGCCGAGGCCCAGGCTGTCGGCGCGCCAGCGGTTGGTCAGGCCGCGGAAAAACAGCCGCGGCAGCTGCAGCACGCCATAGGTGAGCCGGTTCAGCCGGCGGCCGTAATTGCCGGGCAGGGCGAAGAACGGGAAGGCGCCGGTCGGGAACAGCGGCAGCGGCGCGGTATAGACCAGGGCGGCGCTGGTCGCCTCGGCAACATCGACGGCGCCGTTGGCTTTGGGGTGGAAGACGATGACATCGGCATCGCGCGCCGCCGCCCAGGTCGCGTCCATCGAGGCGCGGATCATCGGCAGCACCGTGCGCCGCCAGATCGGCAGGAAGGCGAAGGGGTTGCCGGCCATGGCGCGTTTCGCCTCGGGCGTCTGCAAGAGCGCCTGCATGTCGACGCCGGCGCCGTGGAAGGCGAGGCCGTGCTCGCTTACCCAGTCGGCGAAGTTGTCGGGTGCGGCCAGCACCACGTCATGCCCGCGCGCCTGCAGTTCCTTGCCGAGCGCGATGTAGGGCTGCACGTCGCCGCGCGTACCGATGGTGAGGAGGGCAATTTTCATGGCGCGCCGAGGTTACCCGGCATAGCCGCTGCTCGCACCAGATCCTGCCCGGAAGCCGACGCGGATGAGAAATCGGCACTGGGGCTGCGGGTGGTCCTGCGACGGCGCGTAAGCGAAACGATAAGGTTACCGGTTGGCTGAATTCCGGGCGGGCGGTTTCGTTAACGGCGCCGCCGTTTCGGTTCTTTGCTGCCGTTTCGTACCACGTAGCCGACCAGTGCGCCGGTTCGCCGGCGAGCGCAACAAACGTGATATGTAAGGATTCGGCCTCAGCTCACGACAGCAAGGCTGTATCCGGCGACGCAAAGCGCGACTGCAGCGACCATTGGAACGTACATGAGCGTCTTCGTCTTCATCTCGTTCCTCCCTTACTGCGCGAGAAAACCGTAGCCAAAGCTAGCCGCGTTAACCAACGAAATAAGCGTACTAATCCGAATGGTCACACGTATGGCTACGTGCCATGGGCAGTGGCGACGGCGCGGAATGCACATCCTCGCCGGGGCCGCCACTGCCGAAAACGGCGCGTGCGAAGCCTTGGGGACGCAGGTAAGTTCGCTTACCGGGGCTCGCCGCAAACCAACCTGGAGGATCGCCACCCATGCTCACGCTCTACGTCACGCCCGGAACCTGTGCCCTGGCCTCACACATCGCCCTGGTCGATGCCGGGGCGGACTATGAGATCCGGCTGATCGACTTCGCCAGCGAGCAGCAGAAGCAGCCGGACTATCTGAAGGTGAACAAGAAGGCGCGGGTGCCGGCGCTGGTGACCGGGCGCGGTGTGCTGACCGAGACGCCGGCGATCCTGGCCTATGTCGCGCAGGCCTATCCCGCCGCCGGGCTGGCGCCGCTGGACGATCCGTTTGCCTTTGCCGAACTGCAGGCGTTCAACAGCTATATGTGTTCCACCGTGCATGTGGCGCACGCCCACCGGATGCGCGGGCACCGCTGGGCCGACGACGAGGCGGCATTCGAGGCGATGCGGCGCAAGGTGCCGCAGTCGGTCGGCGAGGCCTTTGCGCTGATCGAGACCGACCTGCTGAAGGGGCCTTGGGTGATGGGCGATGCTTATTCGGTGGCCGACGGTTACCTGTTCACCCTGGCGCAATGGCTCGACGGCGACGGTGTCGACCTGACCAAACTGCCCCGGGTCATCGAGCACCGCGAACGCATGCGCGCCCGCGACAACGTGCAGCGGGCACTGGCGGAGGAGGTGGCTTAGGGTCCGATCGCCATCGTCGTGCCGGGTGCGCGGCGCTTGTATGCGTATCGTGGCCGTGTCACCGTCGAGCCATGTCCAGCGAGATCTCGAGGGTTCTGGTCGCCTATTACTCGCTGACCGGTCACACCCGGCAGGTCGCCGACGCGATTGCGGCGGCATGCGAGGCGGACACCGAAGCGATCACCGACGTCAGGAGCCGGGAGGGCTTTTTCGGCTGGTGGCGGTCGGGACGCGAAGCGTGGCTCGACCGGGCGGGCGAGATCGGCGCCGTCGATAAAGACCCCGGAGACTACGGCCTCGTCATCCTCGGTACGCCGGTCTGGGCCGGCCGGGTGTCGTCGCCGATGCGCGCATATCTCACCCGGCAAGGTGCCCGGTGCAAGCGCGTCGCGCTGTTCTGCACCCAGGGCGGTGCCGGGGCGGAACGGGCGCTGCGGCAGATGGCCGAGCTGTGCGGGCGCGAACCGGTGGCGACGCTGGTGGTCAGCGAGCGCGACTTCAAGGCCGGCGACGTCCAGGACAAGGTGGCAGGCTTCGTCCGGTTGCTCGACGCCTAACGCAATTTGGCGACCGGACAGCACCGCGCCGGAGTCCGCGTGGACGGACGACGCCCTGGCGGTGCCAGGATCGGCCTACTCCTCCGGCAGGGTCTGCACGTGGGACAGGATGTTCAGCACCGTGGCGGTGCCGAAGGCGCGCATCGCCGGCATGTCGGCCGCCGTTTGGCCGTTCATCACCCGGTGGAAGGCGCGCCACGGATTCTGCCGGGCGACGGCGCCGAGGGTGGCGAGGCCCTGGTCCTCACCGGTAATCCAGGCGCGGCCGTCGAAATCGTGACAGACGGCGCAGACGTTCTGGAACACCCGCACGCCATGCACCTGGCCGCCGCGGATGCGGCCGGTGTCCGGGTCGATCCCGGTGGCGGTGTCGACCTGGCCCTTGGCGACGAACAGGGAGAGCGCGTGCACCGCGCGGTCGGACAGCATGTCCGGCGTGTAGTCATGGGTGTCGTCGCGCAGGATGGCGGCGATGCGTTCCGGCCGTTCGCCGGCCATGCCGGTGATGCCGGGAAAGCCGGTACGGTAGGGGCCTTTGGCGAACTGGCCCGAGGCGCCCTTGTAGTCCCAGCCGTGGCAGGCGACGCAGCGCCATGACGGCGGTCCGGCCATGCGGCCTTCGGCCGGGTAGCTCAGGTGACCGTCGGCCGGCGGGTCGATCAATTGCGCCAGCCACCAGTTGTCGTAGAGCCGGCCGCCATAGGCGATGAGCCAGGTCTCGCTGGGCTTTTCCGGATAGTCGGACAGCTCACGCTGGTAGAAACCGGGACCGCCCTGGTCCTGCGCCATTGCAGGCATAGCGGTCGGCAGCAGCAACAGCAGTGCCAGCCAGCGCAGCGTCGACGCAGCCTGCCGTCGCGATGGAGTGGATGTACGTCGTGCGGTCGATGGCCCGGTCATACGTTGCCCCTTTTGGCTTCCCTGCGGTATGGCGCACGTGAACGGACCGCTCGGCCCGACTCACCTGCCACATGTTAGCCAGAAATTTGGACGGATTGCGGCGCCGGCGCATTGATGGCGTGGCTTGACAGGCGGCCGGTCATGGAACGGGCGGCTTGACGTGGTCACCTCCGGCGCCAGGTTCCGGGTCATGCCGCTTCGCCGGGCAGCCGGCGAGCGCTAGTCTGTCGGCGGCGTGCGGTGCCGACGGGCAAGCGGACAGCGAGTGAGGACGGGACATGACCCTGGAAGACCTGACGGCGCGGGCGCGGCGGGAGATCGAGCTGACGGCGCATCCGGCGATGGACTGGATGCGGCCGACGGCGGGGCCAGATGGCCGGCCGGCGCTCGACGTGCTGGTGGTCGGCGCCGGGCAGGGCGGCATTACCGTCGGCTTCCAGTTACAGCGCGAACGGGTCGACAACATTCTGGTGATCGACCGGGCGGCGCGCGGCCGGGAAGGGCCGTGGGTGACCTATGCCCGCATGCCGACGCTGCGCTCGCCGAAGGAGTTCACCGGGCCGGACCTCGGCGTGCCGAGCCTGACCTACCAGGCCTGGCACGAAGCCCGGTTTGGCGCGGCGAGCTGGCAGGCGTTGACGCTGATCGCGCGCGAGGCGTGGAACGACTACCTGCTGTGGGTGCGCGAGGTGACTGGCGTGCCGGTGGCAAACGAGACTGAGCTGATCGACCTGACCCCGGCGGGATCGCTGTTGCGTGCGCGGCTGCGCGACCGGGACGGTGCGCGTGACGTCTATGCCCGCAAGGTAGTGCTGGCGAGCGGGCAGGACGGCGCCGGTCGCTGGTGGATGCCGGCGATGGTCGCGGCACTGCCGGATGCGTATCGGGCCCATGCGGCGGATGAAATCGATTTCGCCGCTCTGAAGGGGCGCACGGTCGCGGTGCTGGGCGCCGGCGCCTCGGCCGCCGACAACGCGGCGGTGGCGCTGGAGCATGGCGCGGCCGAGGTGCATATGTTCGTGCGGCGCGACAAGCTGCAGCGGGTCCAGCCTTACCGCTGGCTGACCTTTGCCGGCTTCCTGCGCCACCTCGGCGATCTCGACGATGCGTGGCGCTGGCGCTTCATGCGCCACGTGCTGGGCATGCGCGAGAGTATTCCGCAGGACACCTATGACCGCATGCGGCGCTGGGACAACTTCCACCTGCACACCGGCGCGGGCTGGACCGATGCCCGGGTGGCCGACGGCCGGGTGCGCATCGACACCGCCAAGGGACCGTTCGCGGCGGACTTCGTCATTGCCGGCACCGGCATGGACGTCGATTTCGCCGCGCGGCCGGAGCTGGCGGCGTCCGCCGGCGATATTCGCACCTGGGCCGATGCCTATACGCCGCCGGCGGGCGAGGCGGACGACCGGCTTGGCCGCTTCCCCTATCTCGATGCCAACGGCGCCTACATGGCGAAGGTGCCGGGGCGGGCGCCATGGCTGGCCGACATCCACGACTTCACCATCGCTGCGACCATGAGCTTCGGGCCGAGCGGCGCCTCGATCAATGCCATGAAGATCGCCGTGCCCCGGCTCGTCGCCGGCATTACCCGTGGCCTGTTCGCCGCCGACGTCGCGGCGCACTGGGCGAGCCTGAAAGCCTATGACGAGCCGGTGTTCGTGCCGACCGGGCCGGATGCGGACAAGTAGCGCCCAGCGGCGGGGGCAGCCCTGAACCCGCCGACGCGCCGGGATCGGCACTGAAACGGGGGTCGAGACCTGCAGACCCACCAAGCTGGTGGGATGGCGGCTTGCCGCCTGTCGTCGAGAAGGAAGAGCTGACGTGGATCAGGGGCCTAGATCAGGTGGCGCTATGCAAGCCGGAAGCACCGTACAAGTACGGCAGATGTTTCTGCGAAATCTGCGGGACATCCCTGGACGAAATTCGCTCCGAAGAGGACAGCTTCCCGATTGCGGTGAACGCGCTCGATACCGCATTGAGTCTCAGGACCCAGTTTCACGAGTTCGTCGCAGAGAAGCCGGCTTGGTGCCAAATCTGTAACGATGCGCTTCAGGCCGAAGGTCATCCTTCACAGTCGCGTGTATCGGCAGTTCACTTGGCCGTTGTCGTCGTCTTCCGGTTTTGCGTTCCGGCCCTAGCTTCGGGCGAGGCCGGCGAGGTGGTCCGCCAGGCGCAGGCTGAGTTGCACGATCGTGTAGGTCGGGTTAGCCGCGCCGCCTGTGGAGAACAGGCCGGATCCGGCGAGAAACAGGTTGTCGCTGCCATAGACGGCACAATTGGCATCGGCCACGCCGCGCGCCGGGCTATCGGCCATGCGTGTGGTGCCCATGTGATGCCAGCCGATGCCACGCCATTTGTCGTTGGCGACGTCGGGCAGGTCGGCATCTTCGTCGAGCAGCCAGTCGAACAGCTTGACGCGGCCGAGGTCGGCGTCGGCGAAGGTGCGGGCAATTGCCAATGCCGTCTCCACTACCGTCCGCTTGTCGACCGGGAGGACCTGCCAGTCGAGCACCGTCTTACGCAGGCCAAAGCGGTCGGTCTCCTGACCGAGCAGGACGCGGCTTGCCGGGTTTGGCACCTGTTCCGCCGCCGCCCGGAGCAGCCCGGCACCGTCGAACGGCGGCGGGCATTCGAACCGTCCTAGCGACCGGGCAAGGTCCTCAAGGATCGGCTCAGAACAGGCAAGCCGCTTGGCTGCCAACTTCAGGCCGCCGGCAAAGCCGCCATAACGATCGGACTCCTCGGTCGGCCACATGTGGACAGTGCAGTTGCCGATGTTCGCCCGGTCCATCAGCGCGGGGCTCGCGGCCAGGTGGATCATTTCGTCGAACGCGGTAGACGGCTGTTCGTAAAGCTCCTTCGCCCGCGCCGAGGACAGCACGTAATAGCCAACGGCGACATGCGGATGTTCCATGAAGCAGCGGCCGACAAAGTCGCTGTTATTGCCGATGCCAGCGGGCATCTGGCGGTCGCAACTCAACAGCATGCGGGCATTTTCGATGGCGCCAAGAGCAAGGACGTAGCGGTCGGCCTTTACGGTCAAGGTCTCGCCACCCTCGGCATAGCCGCGGACCTGAAAGCCGGTGATGCGGCCATTGCCGTCGTCGACATCGATATCGACGAGGTTTGTGTTGAGCAGGGCGGTGATGGCCTCGCTCGCCCGGATTTCGTCGCCGAACTTGCCGGCAAAGCGGACGGGGTCATTGTCGCGTTCCTCGAACTTGATCGACCGAAGGTTGCCGTTCGAGCCCGGCACTTCGACGTCATCGCGGAACGGCTCGAGGCCCAGGATATCCGTCGTCGCCGGCTGATATGGATCGAGGTCGTCGCGGCTGATCGGCCAGCCGGACAGGTCGGCATAGGCGCGCTGTTGAAAATCGCTGGCGTCGAGCGGCCGGCAGACGCCATTCCAGTGGTTCGAGGTGCCGCCGAAATAGCGCAGGCGGGAAATGTCGAGGTCAAAGTAGGCGCGGCCGACGTTTTGACCTGTGTACAGATCCTGAGACTGGTCTTCGTAGTCCTCGCCGCCGCCTTCGAGCAGGACGACGTTCAGGCCACGGGTGGACAGGACGTGGGCCAGCGTGATGCCGGCGACACCGGCGCCGGCGATGCAGACATCGAACCGGCCGCCGAGAACGCTGCGGACGGCGGCAAAATCCTGATCGGCGTCGATGATCACGTGCCGGACCCGCCGTCGCGGCCGTCGATGTCGCTGCGCCGCAGCACCCAGCCGTCGACGATGATGAGATCGTCACGTTGTGCCGTTTTGCGGTCGGCGGGCGTTTGCGCCCTGGCACGGCTCAATGGCATGGCGACGATAGTGGGAAGGGCGGCCAGTGCGGCCAGCACACGGCGCCGGGACAAATTGGGGCGGCGGAAGCGTTCGAAGGCTTGCATCTTCTCAAACTCGTCAACAGGTTAGCGCCATGGGAATAGTGCGCTGTGGGGAATGGTCGCCGTGCCGCCGTATCCACCGGCACCGCAGCAGGCGACCTGTTCACAGCCGCGAACTTAACGTATGGCGTCGGACTGCGAGCGTCAATCGCCGGCCGGGTAGGCGCGCCGATAGGCGGGCCGTGCCTGCAAGCGGGAGTGGTAGCCCTGCAGCACAGGGTAGTCGCCGATCAGGCCGACGAAGGTGGCCATGAAGCAGCTATGGCCGACGACAATATCGGCACCGGAAAAGCGGTCGCCGACGAGGTAGTCGCGATCGGCGAGGACCTGCGACAGAACCTCGGCCCGGGCGGCAAAGTCGCGCCGGCCTTTTTCCGCCTGACCGACGTCGTGCGCGGTACCTGGCGGACGCATGTGTTCGAGGGGACGCATCGTGTTGTCGAACACCATCATGACGGCGGGGTCGATTTCGGCCGCGGCGAAGACACACCATTGGTAGTAGGTCGCGCGCTCGGCTGAGCCCGGGAGTGGCGCCAGACCGCTTTCGGGATGCTCGTCGATAAGTTGCATGACGATCGCCACCGACTCGAACATGGCGTAGCGATCGGTCTTCAGTGCCGGAACGACAGCGAGTGGCTGCAACGCGCGGTAGGCGTCGGTATTCTGTTCGCCCGCCGGCATGTCGACCAGACGGCTCTTGTAAGATGTGCCGAGTTCCTCCAGTACCCACCTGGCGCGCTGCGAACGGGTCGGCGGCCATTCGTAGAGTTCGATCATTACGATGTCTCTATCGTCGCGCCATGGGCGGCGCCGGTTCACGTCAGTCTAACCGAGGGGAGCTGTAAAGGGGCAAGTTTGGCGGCCGCGATGTGGTGTCGGTATCGAACAAACCCGGGCCGCGGCCCATGTGATGTCATACACAGCGCTTCTGTGTCGGCGGCAGCGGGCAACCATGGCCGAGCGTCTGTAGCAGGCAGGGACCGTCGTCGGGCAGCACCGGCGTGTCGGCGTCCACGTCGGTGCGGGCCAGCATGTCGGTGACAATCCGCAACAATGACATTGGCGTGCCGACACCGAAGTAGCGGCCATCCTTCATGACGATGTAACCCTGCAGCAGGGCGACGGTCGCCTTGTGGGTCAGTTGCTGGTTCAGCGCGCCGATCGGCATGTCGACGTCGACGACCAGCGGATCCTCGATCATCAGGACCTCTATCGCCTTGTTGCGGAACGTCTGGCGGCCCCACCGGTGCTGCATCGCCACCTCGATATCGCTGCGGCTGACCAGACCGACCGGACGGTCGCTGTCGACCACGGCGACGCAAAGCAGCGCGTCGTTGCTCATGAAGCGCTCATAGACATCGATGCAGGGCGTATCGGGTGCCACCGGCTCGATACGGCAGGTTGAATTGAAAACCGGCGTTTCCATCTCGGCGTCCAGTGTCATCCGGATGTCGGGCATCCATGATTGCTTGTAGCGTCATATTCATTTGCAACCGTTAACAGATCTACAACGGCCGGATGTGGTGGCTGGGCCTTGTGTTGGAGGTGTGTCCTATCGACCGCAGCAGATGCCTTTGACATCTCGACGTGCGCCCGGCGCGGTCGGTGAGGACCGCGCCATCCAGGCACCGGTGCTGGCAGGTCGTACCGGCCGTCGAACATCAGTTACAGTTGGGCCGGCCAGACATTCGCTGATAGTGGGGTGTTGTCTGAATTTGCCGGTGTGATGGTTGAATGCCGAACGAACTGCCGAAAGACGTGGCCGCCTACAAACGGACGCCGGTGTTCACGCAGGATACGGTGCCTGCCGGCCTGCAGCGCGACCACACCACGGCGCCGGGCGTGTGGGCGGTGATCCACGTGCTCTCGGGCCGGTTGCGCTACACGGTGCCGTCGACGGGATTTCAGGTGGATTTGACGCCCGGCCACGACGGTATCGTCGAACCGGAGATGCCGCATCATGTAACGCCGATGGGGGAGGTCGAGTTCTACGTCGAGTTCTGGCGTTAGGGCATACGGCGGCAAAGCCTTTGCCGCAACGCCCGGTGGTGGCTATCCTTTTCCGGTTGCACTGCCGGCGTGTCGGGTGGTGCGACGACAGAGCCGTGCGCACGGTAGGGAGCATCGCCGGCCACGGCTGCCTGCTCAGGGAGGAATGGCAGCATGATCTGGAAAACACAACGGCTCGCCGCCGCACTGGCGGTCGGCGTTGCCGCGGCGCTCGCTTGGACGAGTAGCGCCACGGCACAGAACGTCACCTGGAACTTCTCGTTCTGGGGCAAGAAGCGGGCGGTGTCCGCCGGCATCGAGGAAGTCGCGCGACTGGTCGACGAAGGCAGCGGCGGCAAATTCAAGATCAAGATCCACTATGGCGAGGCGCTGTCGAAGGCAAAGGAGAACCTCGACGGCATCAAGCTGGGCGCCTTCGAGATGGCGGCGTTCTGTTCCGCATATCATCCGTCGAAGACGCCAAGCATGTCGACGCTCGACCTGCCGTTCCTGCCATTTGGCGATCTGGACGTGCAGCAGGCGGTGCACGAGGCGTTCTACAAGCACCCAGCCGTGCTGGCGGACCTGAAACGTTGGAACGCCATCCCCTACATGACGGCCCTGCTGCCGCAGTATGAGTTCATGGGCGTCGGCGCGCCGCCGAAGACCCTGGCCGACTGGGAAGGCAAGCGGGTGCGGGCGCTCGGTGGTCTGGGCAAAGCCATGGCGAAGCTCGGTGCCGTACCGACGACGGTGCCGGCACCGGAGACCTATCAGCTGCTGGAACGCGGCACGGTGGACGCGGTTTCCTGGCCGTTTACCTACGCCCATGCGGCCTACAAGGTCGACGAAATCTCGAAATGGTTCACCGGCAATATGTCGCCGGGGGCGGTGACCTGCCCGCTGGTGATCAACACCAAGGCGTGGGACGCTCTGCCGCTGGAATACCGTCGGTTGCTGAATGATGCCAAAGGCGCCGGCTACGAAGCGTTGAAGTCGACCTACAAGGCAGCGGATGAGAAGAACCTGCCGCGGTTCCGGAAGAACATGCAGGAGGTCGTTTATTCCGATGCCGATCTGCAGAAGTTCCGCGAGGTCGGCGCCCAGCCGGTGTGGGATGAATGGATGGCCGAAATGGAAGCGAAGGGCGTGCCCGGCAAGGAATTGCTGGAGTTTGTCCTGACCGAGGCCGAGAAAGCCAGTTAGGCGCGAAGCGGCCGGCGCTCGTTTGCGGGCGCCGGCCCGATCCGTTCAGTGCTGGGCGGCCGCTGATCCGTCGCGGTTGGGGCCACACGAGGCCCGGCGTGCCACCGGAAAGATGGTCGGGCCCGGTCGCATTCGTTTGCTGCAACTCAACGTGAGGGCCCGCCATGCCACCCGTCGCGATACCGACATACACCGGCGTCTTCCCGATCGCACCGACGCCGTTCACCGAGAACGGCGCGCTCGACCTCGATAGCCAGCGGCGGGTTCTCGACTGCATGGTCGATCAGGGCGTCGACGGCATCTGCATCCTGGCCAACTACTCGGAGCAGTTCCTGCTGTCGGATGAGGAGCGGGACACGCTGCTGGACCTGTGCCTCGACCATGTTGCCGGGCGGGTGCCGGTGATTGCGACGACCAGCCACTTTTCCACTGATATCGCTGTCGCCCGGGCGCGCCGCGCAGCCGATGTCGGCGCGGCGATGCTGATGTTGATGCCGCCCTATCATGGTGCCGCGCTGAGGGCGGACGACACCGGTGTGTACGAACACTTTGCCGCCGTTGCCGCGGCCGTCGATATCCCGCTGATGGTGCAGGACGCGCCGTTAAGCGGCGTCACGCTGTCCGTCGACCTGCTGGTACGGATGGCGCGGGAGTTGCCGCAGGTCGCCTACTTCAAGATCGAGGTGCCACGCGCGGCGGCGAAACTGAAGGCGCTGATCGCCGCAGGCGGCGATGCCATCGCCGGGCCTTTCGATGGCGAGGAGTCGATCACGCTGATGGCCGACCTCGATGCCGGCGCAACCGGCACGATGCCCAGTGCCCTGCTGCCGGATCTGATCAGGCCGGTGTTGACGCACCACGCGGCGGGGCAGCGCGACGAGGCGCGCACCGCCTACGCGCGTATTCTGCCGCTGATCAATTTTGAGAACCGGCAATGCGGCCTGCAGGCAACGAAGGCGGCCATGGTCGAAGGCGGTGTGATTGCCAGCGACAAGGTGCGCCACCCGCTGCCGGCGCTGGCGCCGGATACCCGCGCGCAATTGCTGGAACTGGCGCGTGAGCTGGAGCCTGTCGTCCTGCGCTGGGGCAGATGACATCTATGGCGAGGACGGGGTTGCTGCAGGATGACGTCGCGATCGTGACCGGGGGCGGCCGTGGCATCGGTGCTGCGCTCGCCGCCGGTCTCGCGGCTCAGGGCGCGAAGGTGGCCGTGCTCGACCGGGATACGGCGGCTGCGCAGTACGTGGCCGGGCAGATCGGGGGCGATGCGGTCGGGCTGGGTGTCGATGTGAGCGACGCAGCGGCGGTGGCGGACGCGGCAGCCCGGGTCGGTGGAGCACTGGGGCCGGTCAGCGTGCTGGTCAACAATGCCGGGATCAATCCCGCAGCCGCGGTCGACGATGCGGCGTTCCCCCAGGTGCTGTCCGATACGCTCGACACCAACGTATATGGCACCGTTGCCATGATCCGCGCCTGTTTGGCCGACCTGACGCAGACCGGCGGGCGGATCGTCAATGTGGCGTCGATCCGCTCGTTCCGGCCGCTGCCGGACGGCGCGGCCTATGCGACCAGCAAGGCCGCGGTGGCGCAGGTGACGCGCGCTTTTGCCGTCGAGCTGGCGCCGCGTGGCGTGCGGGTGAACGCCGTCGCGCCGGGCCTGATCGATACGCCGATGACGGCGCGCACCATGAACACGCCTGAGCGTCTGGCGTTCCATCTCTCCGGGGTGCCGATGGGCCGCGCCGGCACGACCGACGATATCGTCGGGCCGGTGGTGTTTCTGGCATCGCCGATGTCGGCCTACGTCACCGGCGCGGTGCTGCCGGTCGACGGCGGCTATCTCGCCGGATAGCGCGCATCCCGCTCGGGTGTCATCCGACGTCGAGCAGGATCATCAGTGCCGAGACAGTGGCGACCGACAGCACGGTCGAGGCGACGATGCTGGCCGAGGCGCGCTGCACATAGACGTCATACTGCTGCGCAATGATGAAGACGAGGGCGCCGGCCGGCAGGCTGGCCAGCAGGATGGCGGCCTTCGCCCACAGCGGGTCCATCGGAAAGACGTAGACCACCAGCAGCCAGGTCGCCGCCGGGTGGACCAGCAGTTTCAACACAACCAGCCAGGAGACTTCACCAATCTGTCCACGCAGCGGCTGGCCGACCAGCGACAGGCCGAGGGCGAACAGCGCCGCAGGTCCGGCAGCGGCGGCCATCAGGTCGAGGAAGTTGCCCACCGGGCGTGGCAGCGGGATGGCGAGCAGCGAGAACAGCACGCCGAGCGCCGAGGCGATCAGCAATGGGTTGCGTATCAGTACGCCGCCTGCCTCGCCGGCGATCTGGCGCACGGAGGGGCCTTGCGCCCGCACCACCTCCAGCACCGCAATAGTGCCGCCGATCAGGATCGAGGTGGCGAACAGTGTGCCGACGATGGCCGGCAGGATGCCGTCCTCGCCGAACGCGGTGAGAAACAGCGGTATGCCCATGAAGGCGGTATTGGCAAAAATGGCCGACAGGCCGTGTAGCGACAAGGTGGCGGCGTCGTGCCGGAACACCAGCCGTCCGGCAACTGCCGCGATCGCCAGCGTCACAAATCCGCCGCCCATGAACGCGGCGATGAAAGGCCAGTTCAGCACACTGTCGATCGGCGCCCGGGCCGTGAAAACGAACAGCACCGGCGGGAGGGCGAAATAGTAGACGAAGCGGTTGAGCGCCGCGGCCGACTCCGGGCCAAGCACGCGCCAGTAGCCGGACAGGAAGCCGACGCCGATAATGGCGAACACCGGGAAGGTGACGTTGATCAGTGTATCCATGGCCTGTCGGTTCCGGTGTTGTTGACCGGCACACTGTCGGTGCACCGGCGGCGCGGCGCAATGGCTCGTGAGCGCCGGCTCAGGTCGGGGCGGAAACGCGGCTCGTCGGGAACAGCTGGTTGGCCATGATGGCGGTCAGGGTTGCAACGAGGCCATCGTCATCCAACCGGATGGGCCCCGGCGCATTGATGACCATGTTGACCAACAGGCCGATGGCGATCTGGTAGGCCTGCTGCGCGCGGCGCTGGAAGGTTTCAGGATCGATGTCCGGTGGGGCGAACCGGCGCACGGCATCGGACAGTGCGGCGGCGATTTCCTGGCTGGTCTCCTGCAGCACCATGTTGGTGCCGGGCTTCAGCATCTGCTGTACCATCAGCGCGCGCAGCAGGCCTTCGTGCCGGCGGAAGTTGCGCACCAGGAAGACGACGAGCGTGTGGATCAGTTCGTCGAGCGATGTTGCGGCGGCGGGCCCGTCGAGGCCGAACGGTGCAGCATCGACAATGATATCGTCGCGCGCCGCCATCGCCAGAACCTCGAGCAAGGCGTCCTTGTTGGCGAACCGCTTGTAGAGCGTGCCGACGGAGCAGCCCGCCCGCTCGGCGATCTGTTCCATTCTCAATTCGGCGAAGTTGTGCTCGCGCACGAGGTCCAGCCCGGCTCTGATGATCCGCTCGGTCTGGGCGCGACTGCGGGCCTGATGGGTCGGATGGACCAGGGCTGTATTTTCGGTTGCGGTCACGTGACAAATGCGCCCCGGCGGGCGCTGTGTATGCGAAAAACGCTTGACAAAGTAAATGTGAACTTACATTTACTAGCGTCGCCTTGTCAAATTCAGCGTATCGGGGGACGAGGCGCCAGGGGACAAGACCGTTAAGAGTCAGATGTTGCCGTGGCCGGGATCATGGGGCCGGTCCGGCATCGATCATCTTGTTGGCTCCGTTGCGGAGCCGGGCGATGGTGAATTGGTACCTGTGACTGAGCCGTCTTGGGGAACGCTCAAGCCGCACGCGCCGTAAAGCGGCGAGGCGGGCCTGCACCACGCCTACCCCTATTTTTTCGTTCATCAGCATCGATCCGGTTCAAGGCAACGCGGGATGTCCGATGGTGAAGATGCGGCCCAACCTGGCCGTGGCTTGCCGGCCGTTGGCGCCCATGCCATGGTGGCTGCCATCGCTGCGGGCCGGGGCCAGCCGGCGGCCATGAAAAGTACAGGTGCTATCTTGTCCGATCCGAATGAAGCCGAGCGCATCACCCTCGAGGTGTTCACCGACTACGTATGACCGTGGTGTTATCTCAGTACCGGGCGTATTGAAAAACTGAAACGGACATACGGGGTCGACGTCGAGTGGGTGCATTTTCCGTTGCATCCGGAAACCCCGGTGGAAGGCCAGTCGCTTGAACAGCTGTTCGCCGGGCGCGGCGTTGATATCGACGCCATGTATACGCGCATGAAAGGGCTGATGGACGACGAAGGCCTGCCCTACGGCAAACGTACCCACACCTACAACAGTCGCCTGGCCCAGGAAGTCGGCAAATGGGCCGACACGCAGCCCGGCGGCGAGGCCATCCATGATGCGCTCTACCGCGCCTATTTCGTTGACGCACGAAACATCGGCGACCCGGCCGTACTGGTCGAAGTTGCAGAAGCCGTAGGGCTCAGTGGCGATGATGTGCGCGAGGTGATCGACAGCCGGTCGATGCAGGCTGCGGTCGATGCCGATTGGGCCAAATCTCGCCAGTACGGCGTCACCGGGGTGCCGACCTTCGTGGCCGGTGGATACGGTGTCGTCGGCGCGCAGCCCTACGAGATGCTGGCGCAACTTGTGGAAAAGGTCGGCGGCGTCGCGCGCGATTGAGCGCGTGCAGCGAAGGACAGGGCCATTGTCCGAGCGCCATCGTAAGGATTTGGACACGGCGCCTGCGCCAGTAGGACGTCGGCACCCTTATCGGAACATCGCGATTATCGGCAGATAGCCAGCACCACGCAGTGAACTTCTGGCGCCGCCGGTGCGCGGCCCGCAGGCAGATCATTAAGCTTTCTGCGCGGCAAACGTGTAGGTTGCACAATCTTTGTGCGATTTACGAGTTTCTAAATTATTAAAGCCTTTACCTTAAACAGGCGGTTGGGTGGCGACGAATGTCCGCCCGGCTGCGTACCGCACGACCGGCGTGGCGGACTAAATTCCGCACACGACGCGAGCACTGACAGGGTGGTTTCCTGAAGCTGTTACTGGAGGGGGGTAACACATGAAACCGCGCTTTGAAGACATTTCATTGGCGTTAAAACTACCGGCTTTGATCGTCAGTTCCGCGTTGGTACTGGCCGTTACGATTGGCATCACGAGCTATTATCAGGCCGCAACGGCCGAACGGCACGCGGTGGAGCAGACCCTGGTCGCGGCCGTCGAGGGCCGTAAGGCATCGCTGAGCGATTACCTGGCGTCCATCGAACAGGATATGCGCACGGCGTCGACCAACGAGACGGTGCGAAATGCCACGCGGGATTTCAGCGATGCCTGGCGTGCGTTGGGCAATAAGCCCACCGAAACGTTGCAGCGGCTTTACATCACCGACAATCCAAATGCGACGGGCGAGAAACACCTGCTCGACGTGGCCAGCGATGACTCAGCCTATTCACGCCACCATCGACGCTACCATCCCTGGCTCAGAACGCTGCTGACCGAGCGCGGCTACTACGACATTTTCCTGTTCGATCTCGACGGTAACCTCGTCTACACCGTGTTCAAGGAACTGGACTACGCCACCAACCTGGTGAGCGGCGAGTACAAGGACACCGACCTTGGCCGTGCCTACCGGGCCGCGCGGGCGTCGGGCCAACCTGGTGACCTGGCGTTCTTTGACTTCCAGCCGTATGCACCAAGCCATGGTGCGCCGGCCAGTTTCGTCTCGACACCAATCCACGACCAGGGCGGCGACATGATCGGTGTCCTCGTGTTCCAGATGCCGATCGACCGGCTGAACGGGGTCATGCAGGTTAGCGCCGGTCTGGGTGAGACAGGCGAGACGTTCATTGTCGGTGCGGACCAACTGATGCGATCGGATTCCCGCTTCAGGGATGAAAGCACCATCCTTGACCGAAACATCGAAGGCGAGCGAATTCAGTCGGCGCTCGATGGCGCTAGCGGAGTCGGTATTTTCACGGACCATCGTGGCGAAGAGGTCGTCTCGGCGTATGTGCCGGTCGATTTTCAGGGTGTGCGTTGGGCTGTCGTGGCGGAGCAGACAACAGATGAAGCGTTCGCCCCGATCGTCGAAATGCGCAATATGATGTTCGGCCTGACGATGCTTATTCTATTGCTCATAGGTACGGCAGGTTTCTTCGTCTCGCGCCGTTTGACGAAGCCCGTTGTCGATCTGACGGATGCCATGCAGATCCTGTCCCATGGCGATCACGCATTGACTGTGCCCGGGCTTGGACGCGGCGATGAAATCGGCTCCATGGCCGAGGCGGTCGACGTGTTCAAACAGAACGCGATCGAGCGTCAGAAGCTCGAAGCCGCGCAGCAGGAGGAGCAGTCTGCGCGCGAACGTCGTACAGAGGCGATCGAAGCGCTGATCGGCGACTTCGATGCCCAGGTCAGTGACGCGCTGCGCGTAGTATCGAGCGCGACGACCGAGATGGCGGCATCGGCCAATGCGATGTCGCAGACCGCCAGCGCCACATCGGAGCAGTCGAACGCCGTCGCCGATGCCTCGACCGAGATGAGCGCCAACGTGCAGACGGTGGCGACGGCGACTGAGGAACTGGCGGCATCGGTGCACGAGATTTCGCGCCAGGCGCAGGACTCCAGCGGCATTGCGCAGAATGCCGTGAACCAGGCGGAAAGTGCCACGCAAGAGGTGCAGGGTCTGGTCGAGGCTTCGCAGCGGATCGGCGAAGTCGTGGATCTCATCAACAACATCGCCGGGCAGACCAATCTGCTGGCGCTGAACGCGACCATCGAGGCGGCGCGCGCCGGCGAGGCCGGCAAAGGCTTTGCGGTGGTCGCATCGGAGGTGAAGAACCTCGCGACGCAGACAGCGAAGGCGACGGAGGATATCGCCAGCCAGGTCGGCGAAATTCAGGGTGCGACCAACTCGGCCGTGGACGCCATCAGCGGCATTGCCGGCACGGTAAACCGGATCCACGAGATCGTCGCCGGCATTTCGGCGGCGGTAGAGCAGCAGGGCGCCGCGACCCAGGAGATTTCCCGCAACGTGCAGGAAGCCGCGCGCGGCACCCAGGACGTCTCGGCGAACATCGATAAGGTAAATCGGGGGGCGTCGGACACGGGTTCGTCCTGCCGCGAGGTGCTCGATACCATCGAGGCCTTGTCGCAGCAGGCCGAGCGGCTCAACCAACAGGTGGCGCAGTTCCTGGACGATGTGCGCGCCGCTTGACCGCGGCGCCGGCTTAGGCCGGATCGACGGTGAAGGTCAGGCGCGTCTCGCTGGTGACGATGCCGCCGCGATCGCCGGGGGTCAGCGAGCCGTAGCGCTGGGCAAACGCCGGTGGCAGTGGGCGGCCGGTGGCCGGTGACAGCCAGAGGCGCAGCAGGTGCCGCCGCTGCTGCGGATCGGGCCAGTCCTCGAAGTCGCTGCGGGCATGCAGGATCTGGTGGTTGTGCAGGAACTGCATGTCGCCGGCCTTCAGTTCCATCGACAGGTTCAGCGCAGGGTCGTCGCACAGCCGGTCGACTTCATCGATCGCCTCGTGCTCCAGCGCGCTGAGCCGGCGGGCGCCGGGGAAGTTCTCTTGTGCCGAGCGAATGTACTGGCCGACGTAGATCGTCGTCAGTTCGCCGCGGTACCAGTTGAACACCGGCAGGTCGAACCAGGGCTGCATGCCAGGCGGAATTTCGCCCCGCCGGTCGGTCGGGAAGGCGTTGAACAACACGCGCCAGAGATCCGGACGCTCGGCATACAGAATGTCATGCAGTGTCACCGAGGAGACGATGCGGCTGGCCCCGCCGGACTTCGCCGGACGGAGACACAACAGGGCGACGATGTCGGCGCTGTCGGTATGGAACTCCAACTCGCGGTTGGTCTGATAGTAACGGGTCGTCGGCTGGTTGATATCGAGGCCGAGATCGCGGACGTGGCCCAGCAAATGGCCCTTGGCATTCTGCGACCGGAACGAACCGAGGTGCGCCCCGATGCCGAGGTAGGCTGTGGCGGCCTGTTCGATGCTGTAGCGCTCGACCGGGAAACCGCGAAGCACCGTGAAGCCGCGGCCGTGCAGAACGTCTTCGAGCAGTCGGCCCAGTTTCGGCGCCAGCGTCGGTAGCTGGAAGGTCTCTGGCGTGATGTCGCCCATGTTGCGGCCGGCAGCCTCATGCGCGGCCACGGCGGCGTCGATCTCCGCGAGGTCGTCGACCGTGAAATGATGGATCCAGTCGGATTGCTGAGCCAGTTGCGCGCCACGCCATGCCGCGGGGCCGCCGATGGGGCCACTCGGGAATGCCGGTTCGGTGTTGTCGGCGGAAATGGCGGTAGCTGTTTCGGACATGGGACCTCTTGCCGGCTCGATCATTGTGTTCGACTGCGTACGCCGGCCGATGCAGCGGGCGCGGCAGATAAATGATCCGGCGCGGCGGGACCAGCGGTCCCATTATCCGCGCCGGACCCTGGGGAGGCGGTCAGTGTGTCGGAACGTCTGGGAGATAACAATTTCATTATTATCACAGATCTATAAAATGAATTCATGAATATGAATGTCACCATGCGGCAGCTGCGCGCCTTTCTTGCGGTTCTGGAAGAACGCAGTTTCACCCAAGCGGCGGCGCGGCTGCATCTCACCCAGTCGGCTTTGACGGTGGCCGTGAAGTCGCTCGAGCGCGAAGTTGGCCTGCGTCTGCTGGATCGTACGACGCGGGCGGTAACGCCAACTCTGTATGGTGAGCGTCTGGCCGGCGATGCGGTGCGGCTGCTTGAGGGGCTGGACCGTGCGCTCGACGATCTGCGTGCCGACGCGGCGCGCGAACGCGGGGCGGTGGCGGTGGCGGCCACGGCGACGGTGATCGGGCACATCCTGGTTCCGGCGCTTAAGGCCCTTTCCCAGCAGTATCCGGGCATTTCGGTGCGCCTGATCGAAGCGCTGACCGACGAGGCCTCGCGCCTGCTGTTGGCCGGCGATGTCGACTTCGCCATTACCACCCTGCCGGTCCCCGACCCGGCGCTGGACGCCATCGAGTTTCTGCGCGACCGGTTCGAACTGGTTTGCCGGGCAGATCATGCCCTTGGGGCCAGCCCGCGCGCGTTGAAGTGGCGGGCGCTGGCGAAGCACGACCGGGTCGGCCTGTCGCGGGGCAGTGGCGTTCACGCCTTGCTGTCGCGGCATGGAGACGGCGAGGTGGGGGTGTGGGGGCTGCGCTACGAGGCGTCGTCGGTGGCCGGTCTGACGCGCATGGTGGAGGCGGGCCTTGGCGTGGCGGCGGTGCCGGCGCTGATTGCGCGTGAGATGATCGCCGCCGGCGTGTCGGCAACACTGATCAGCCGGCCACTGACGCCGGCGATACACCGTCGGGTTTTTCTGGCACGCCGACCTGGCCGGGCGCCGACGCCGGCGGCCGATGCGGTGGTGGCGGAAACGGTGCGACGGCTGCAGGTGGTAAGTGACCGGCAGATCGAGGCGACCGTGGATCGCGAGGCCCTTGGGCGGATCGGGTTTGACGTCGCGGAATAGGAGGGGGGGAGCGCTGGGTGATGGCCTTGTTTTTACCATAATATCACGGTATCGTGAGGCATTATGGAAAATTGGGAGGATCGTAATGAGTATCGTCCTGATTGATGTCGTTCATGCGGTGGTGGCCGTGTCGTTGTTGTTCGGCCCCGTGGTCGCGATGAATATCGCCGACCGACCTCGTGCGCGTCGCCTGTAACTGGCACGCCACGAAAGCGGATTGAAGGGGCTTAGGCGCCAGGAGCGCTCTTGCGGACCGTTGTGTCCTGTTCCTCGGTGCCGCCCATACGCATTCCTTGATTTGCATTCCTGTCGGTTCCTGATCTGACGTCCGACCGTCGCGCTGTCAGCCGTGTTGGTCCACGTCTTTGATGTTGCTTGCGACCGCCGCCGATCTGTTAACCTGAACCGGTGTTTCGCCAGCTTGGAGTGCGTCTTATGCCGACCATTAATGCCGACCGCCTGCTGAACGACCTGCGCCATCTGCGCAGCATTGGTGCCGAAGGAACCGGGGTGGTGCGACCGGCCCTGTCACCGAAAGACATGGAAGCAAGGCACTGGTTGAAGGCCCAGTATGAGGCAACCGGGCTGGACGCCAGTATCGATGGCGTCGGCAACGTATTCGGCCGCTCGCGCAATGCCGGCCGGGCGCTGCTGATCGGCTCGCACTCCGATACCCAGCCGACCGGTGGCTGGCTCGACGGGGCGCTGGGGGTGATCTACGGCCTGGAGGTCGCGCGGGCCCTGGCGGAAGACCCGGCGACCAGGGATCTGCCGGTCGACGCGGTGTCCTGGCAGGACGAGGAGTCGCGCTTCTATGGCTGTCTCGGCAGCCGGTCGTTCTGCGGCCTGCTGGCGCCGGAGGTGCTGTCCGAGACGCAAGACAAGGAGGGCGTGTCGCTGGCGGCGGCGCGGGCCGAGGCGGGGCTGGCGGACGTCGCTCCGGCGACGCTGGACCGGGACCGGTATTTGGGCTTCCTGGAAGCGCATATCGAGCAGGGGCCGCACCTGGAGGATGCCGGGCAGAAGATCGGCGTGGTCAGTTCGATCGTTGGCCTGCGCGGCTTCAATTTCGTTTTCACCGGGCAGCAGAACCACGCCGGCACGACCATGATGGCGCGGCGCCGGGATGCCTCGACGGCGCTCTATGCGCTGGCCAATGCGATCAATGAGGAATTCCCGAAGGTCGCCGGCGAACGGTCGGTCTGGACCATGGGGCGCATGGTGGTGAAGCCGGGTGCGCCGTCGATCGTGCCGGGCTATGCCGAACTCGAACTGCAGTTCCGTGATCAATCGACGGATGTTTTGCAGGCGATGGAGGAGACGGCGCTGCGGCTGGCGACGGAGATCGATGCGCGTGGCGGTGCCGGCGTCGAGGTGCGCTCGGCCCGCGCCGTGGTGCCGCCGGCCGATATGGACACCGAACTTCAGGCTCATCTGAGGAAGGCGGCGGAGCAGCATGCGGCGGGGCAGTGGATGGAAATGCCGAGCGGCGCCTTTCACGATGCCGGGGTGATCAGCGAGGTGATGCCGTGCGCGATGCTGTTCATCCCATCGATCGGCGGCATCAGTCATGACTTTGCCGAGGACAGCCATGACGACGACATCGTGCTGGGCTGTCAGGTGTTGGCCGACGGCGCAGCGTCGATCTTGGCCGCTGCGCGTTAGCGGAAAACGCAGCAACGGATGTCAGCCGGCAATCAGCAGGTAGACGCCGAAGCCGGTCATGGCGAGGCCGCTCAAGCGGGCGATCCACTCACCGGCGGGCAGCAACTTCTCGGCCAGCACAAAGATGGCGATGGCGGCGACCCAGAGCAGGTTCATCACGCCGCCGACGAACAGCAGCGCCATTACCACCCAGCAGCAGCCGAGGCAGTAAAGCCCGTGGTCCAGGCCCATGCGCAGGGCGCCTCCGGCGCCGTCGCGCCAGCGGTTCAGGATAAAGTCGAACGGCGAGCGGCAGTGCTTCAGGCAGGCATGTTTCAGCGGCGTGAGCTGGTAAAGGCCGGCGGCGACGAACAGCCCGCCACCGAGCCACACGCTGGTGCTGACCATCATCGGCGACAGCAGGGCCAGACGTTCGAGCGCCCATTGCAGTGCGGTGGCGATGAGGCTGAAGCCACCCCAACCGAGCAGGTAGCCGGCGGCAAACACGGCGGTGGCGACGTAAGGCCGGCCGCGGGCGCGCTTCTTCCGATTGATGGTGGCGAAGGTGAGGATCATCGGTGCGGCCGACGGCAGCATCATGCCGATCATCATCACCCACCACATGACCAGCATCAGCAGCGCATCGAGCATGGACCAGGGCTTGGCCATCGGCGCCATAGTGGTCATGGCGTCGCCGCCCATCTGCGGCATGGCGAGTGTCAGCGCATAGAGGTAGAGCCAGCAGATCAACGTTACGCCGGCAAGTCCGGCGGCGATGATCAGCCGTTCGCGGCGCAACAGGCCCGCCCAGGCGTCACTGGCCCGGGGGTCGCGGGCGCCGTCGGTCATCGGCGCCGGCTCAGGCGGCCCAGTTGAACGGCGCGAAGTGACCGTTGTTGCCCTGGCCGCTCAGGTCGAGGTCGAGACCGAAGCCGTGGATATGGGTTTCACTGGAGCGGGCGAGGGCGAGACGGGCGTTGGCCGGATGGCCGGTGTTGTCGATGTAGAAGGGCTCGCCGGAGCCGTTACGCGAGGCGACACCTTCGATTTCGAACGCGATGACGCCGCCGATGGTGGTGGCGCGCTTCAGGCCATCCATCACGAAGTCGATCGGCTGGTACTCGACGCCACGGAAGTCGCTGACCAGGTGATCGCGGATCAGCCCAGGGGTGCCGCCGGCCTCGCCGCTGACGATCTTCGTCAGTGCGGCGCGCTGGGCGTCGTCGGCGCGGTCGTCGACGATGCCGGCAAAGATCCAGTCGCCGTCGGCCATGACCCGGCCGGAGCGGATGATCAGCGCGAACTTCAAGCCGCCGAGATCGACATTGTCGTGCTGGCCCTCATCGATGCGGAACACCAGCAGGGCGGTGCAGTGGTCATGCGTCGCTTCGCCCTGCGGATTGGTGTAGATGCAGGGGCACAGGTAGTCGCAATTGCAGCTCTCCATGTACTCGCCGCGGAGTTTCCAGATGCCGCTCGCCATGACATGCCTCCCGCTCTGTCTGCCGCCACAAGGCTAACCGGCGTGGCCGGGCGGCCGCAACCGGAACCGGCCCGGCGCGTCAGGCCGAGAGTTCGAACTCGTTCAGGTCGGGCTTGGCCATCTCGGCCTCGAAACGGTCGAAGGTCCACGGCCACATCGCGGGGTTGCCGTTCTTGTCGAGGTACCAGCTCTTGCAGCCGGTGACCCACACGGTGCCTTTCATCGCTTCCTTGATAGCGTCGTTAAAGGCCCTGGTCGCCGATGCCTTGGGCGCGACGGTCTGGCATTCCCCGGTGCGGATCAGCTCGACAAGCTGGAAGATGTAGTTCAACTGCATCTCGGAAATCATGATCAGCGAGAAATTGCCGATCGGGCTGTTCGGGCCGACCAGGGTGAAGAAATTGGGAAAGCCCGGAATGGCGATGGAGCGGTAGGCTTCGGCGGCATCGGTCCAGGCCTCGTCGAGCGTCAGGCCGTTTTCGCCGGTGATCTGCATCGGCCGCATGAAGGCGTGGCCATCGAAACCGGTGGCCAGCACCAGCACGTCGAGTTCGTGCAGTTGCCCGTCGGCGGTGCGGACGCCGCCGGGCTCGATACGCTCGATGGCATCGGTGACCAGCTCGGCATTCGGCTTCTGGATCGCCGGGTAGAAGGCGTCCGACATGATCAGCCGCTTGCAGGCGACCTTGTAGTTCGGTGTCAGTCGCGCGCGCAGGTCCGGATCCTTGACGTTGTCATTCAGGTTGCCTTCGCAGGCCTCCTCGATCCGCTTCATCTGGACCTCGTCGCCGACGACGGCGCGGGCGAAGGCGTTCTGAAAGCGCTCCGACCAGTCGTGATAAAGGTCGACCATCTTTTGCGGGTCGCGGCGGAAGGCATCCTTCTCTTCCTCGCTGTAAGCCGGGTTCGGCAGCGGCAGGACCCATTGCGCGGTGCGCTGAAACAGGCTGACCTTGGCGACATCGTCGACGATCGCCGGCACAATCTGCATGGCGGTCGAGCCAGTGCCGATGATACCGACGCGCTTGCCCTTCAGCGACACGTCATGGTTCCAGCGGGCGCTGTGGAAGCAGGCACCGGCGAATGTGTCGAGCCCGTCGATGTCGGGATAGACCGGGTGGTGCAGCACCCCGGTGGCGCAGATCACGATGTCGACCACGTCGATCTCGCCGTCGCCGGTCGACAGATGCCATTTGCCGTCGCGGTAGTCGGTGCTGGTGATCTCGGTGTTTAGCCTGATGAACGGCTCGACATTGTATTTCTTCGCCACGCCAGCAAAGTAGTCCCAGATCTCGGCACCCGGCGAGAAGCGCTGGCTCCAGTCCGGATTTGGCTCGAACGAATAGCAGTAGAGATGGGATGGCACATCGCAGGACAGGCCGGGATAGGTGTTGTCGCGCCAGGTGCCGCCGAGCCTGTCGCCTTTTTCATAGATCGTGAAGTCGGTGAAGCCGGCCTCCTGCAGCTTGATGCCAGTCAGGATGCCGGACATGCCGGCCCCGATGACGGCAAAACGCAGCGGCTTCGTTCCGGTGTCGGCGCGCGATGTGGCGTCGGCGGTGGTCATGGCGTTTTCCTCTTGGGCTCGTTTGTTTGTTGTGAGCGTCGTTAACTGTCTGTAGCGGGCAAACCGCCCCATGCGCAAGTCTGGGCGCGGCGCCGTCCGCTACGACTACCAATCGAGGTCCGCCCGCAGGCCGGCAACGGTGTCGAGCAGGCGGTCGTGATCGCCGACGAAGCGCAGGACCAGATGGCGCGCCCCGGCGGCGGCGAAACCGGCGAGCCAGTCTGCCGCCGCCGCAGGGGCACCGCCGAAACAAGCCTGGCGCTTGCGCATGACCGCGGCGGGCTGTCCGTAGTACTGCTGCAGATAGTCGTCGATACGCGCCTCGGCGGCGGTGGCATCGTCATCGATGGCCAGCGTCAGGTAGATTGCCGGAGTCAGCGCGTCCGGCGCGCGGCCGGCCTCACGGGCGACCGACTGGACCTCGGCCCAGGTGGCGGCGAAGCCTTCGGCATGCGGGCCGGTCGGGAACCAGCCGTCGAACTCGCGCCCGGCGCGTTGGCGCGCCGCCTCGACCTGACCGCCGATCCAGATCGGCGGGCCGCCTGCACGGTATGGCATCGGCCCTAGCACGCCGGCCTCGACCTGCCAGCGGCCATCCCAGTCAACCGGCTCGCCTTGCCACAGCGCGCGACAGAGGCGCAGGCCCTCCAGCATGCGGCCGACACGCTTGTCCCAGGGTACGCCGGCGGCCGTGAATTCGGCCCGGATGTTCGGCACGTCGGTGGCGATGCCAACGCCGAGGATGACGCGGCCTTCGGCAATCTGGTCGAGCGTGGCGATCTGGTGCGCCAGCAGGACCGGGTTGCGCAGGGCCGGCAACAGGACCGCCGTGCCGAGCGCCGCCTTGGTCGTCCGCGTCGCCACGCCGGCAAGCAGGGTGATCGGCTCGTGCCGTGGCCGTGCGAGCAGCGAGTCGCCGACCCAGATGGAGTCATAGCCCAGTGCCTCGGCCTTTTCGGCCAGCGTCAGCATCGGCGCGACCGCCGGTTCGCCGGTCATGATGCGTTCGCGCGTCGGCAGCAGGTAGCCCAGTTTCATGGTCATTAGCAGCGTTCTCCAGTGTTATCGGTCGATGATCCGGCGGTGATCGCCGTGCCGTCAATGCCGGGACTGGCTGCCGCATGCGGGCGCGGCCTATACTGCGGGCCGTGCGGAGGCGGCCGCGGTGTTGCGGCGGCGATAAGAACGGGATTGAGGAGGTTACGGCATGGGATTCGACTATTCGAGCGTGTTGCGCCCGGATCTGCCGCCACCGGCGGCGGCGCGCTGGGGCGGGTTCCCGGCCTACAACTTCATCGGCGGCCATAACGATTCCGCGCACATCCCCGTCGATGCCCTGGCCGCGGCGGCGGTGAAGGTGCTGGAGCGCGAAGGGCGGACGCTGGCGACCTACGGCCTGGAGAGCGGGCCGCAGGGGTATCGGCCGTTACGCGACTTCATTGCCAGAGCGCTGGAGGCGCGGGCTGGTGCGGCCACCGACCCCGACGACATTCTGGTGACTTCCGGTTCGCTGCAGGCGCTGGATCTGGTCAACAGCCTTTTGCTGTCGCCCGGCGACACGGTCATCGTCGAGCAATCGACCTACGGCGGTGCCCTGACGCGGCTCGAACGGCTGGGCGTCAATTACGTAGGCGCGCCGCTCGACGGCGACGGTATCCGCATGGACAAACTGGCCGAGATCCTCGATCGCCTGAAGGGCGAAGGGGTGCAGCCGAAGTACATCTACACTATACCGACGGTGCAGAATCCGACCGGCAGCGTCCTGCCGCTGGAGCGGCGGCAGGAGTTGTTGCGCCTGGCCGAAGCGCATGGTGTGCCGATTTTCGAGGACGACTGTTATGCCGACCTGTTGTGGGACGGCGCCCGGCCGCCGACGATCCAGGCGCTCGACGACAGCAATCGTGTGATCTACTGCGGCTCTTTCTCCAAGTCGATCGCACCGGCCTTGCGGGTCGGCTACGTCGTCGCCGACTGGTCGATCATCAGCCGCATGCTGTCGATCAAGACCGACGCCGGCAGCGGTGCGCTGGAACAGATGGTGCTGGCCGAGTTCTGCCGCGAACAGTTCGACGCCCATGTCGGCGACCTGACCGGGACGCTGAAGGCAAAGAGCGGGGCGATTGCCGATGCCCTGGCGCAGGAGTTCGGCACGGCGGCCGAGTTTACCGCACCCAAGGGCGGCATCTTCATCTGGGTGAAGTTGCCCGACGAGGTCGATACGTCGAAATTGGCCGAAGTGGCGGCGGCCGATGGTGTGGCGCTGAATCCGGGTGCCGAATGGATGACCGACAAGGGCGAAGGCCGGCACTGGCTGCGGCTGTGTTTCGGCAATCCCGATATCGAGACCATTCGCGCCGGCGTCGCCAAACTGGCCGACATCTGTCACCGCGAATTTGGCGTCCCTGTCAGAAGCGCCAACGTGCCGCGCGGCTGACCTTGAAAAGGATCACCGGATGCTGATCGTTCATCACCTCAACAATTCGCGCTCGCAGCGTGTTCTCTGGCTGCTGGAGGAGCTTGGCCTCGACTACGAGATCCGGTCCTACCAGCGCGACGCCACGACCAATCTGGCGCCGCCGGAACTGCTGGCCGTGCATCCGCTGGGCAAATCGCCGGTGCTGGGTGACGGCAACCGCGTGGTGATCGAGTCGGGCGCGATCGTCGACTACGTCATCCGTCACTACGGCAACGGACGGCTGCAGCCGGCCCCGGATACGCCGGCCTACGACGACTATGTGCAGTGGCTGCACTATGCCGAGGGGTCGGCGATGTTGCCATTGATGCTGAACCTTTATGTCGGCCGTCTGGGTGAGGCCGGCGCGCCGTTGCACCCGCGGATCGAAAGCGAAATCGCCAATCATCTTGGCTACGTCGACCAACACCTCGAAGGCCGCGACTTCCTGGTCGGTGATGACCTGACCGGCGCGGACGTGCAGATGAGCTTCGTCGGCGAGGTCGCCGGCGCGTTCGGCAAGCGCAAGACGTTCGCGAACCTCGACCGGTGGATCACGGCGCTACATGCCCGCCCGGCCTTCAAGCAGGCACTGGAACGCGGTGGCGCTTACGCCCTGGCGGGCTGAGACACCGGCGCCTCTGTCAGCGCGCGTAACGGCGTTTCAACTGGGCGACGAGGCGGGCTTCCGTCACCATCGTACCGCCACCGAGGCGCACCTCCCGCAGCTTGCCGTTGCGGCCGCGCACCAGCCGCGCCGCTTCGCCGTGGCTGGCAAAGGCGTTGGCCAGACGGATCGTGCCGACATCCTTGCCGGCAACCGCGATCTCACTCGCGTCCATGAACGGGTTCAGGAAACCCGGTGCGGCAACGACCACATGATCGTGCATCGGCAGCAGATCGAGCGTGCCCCACATGTTCCACCAGCGGCCGCGCCACGGGCGCGTCTTCGTCGTCGGCGCGCCGCGCTCATGGAAATTGCGCAGGATGTGCAGGGCACCGTCCGACCACATGTTGGCCCAGCCATCGACGGCGTTGGTCAGGATCGAGATCGCCAGGTCCTGACCCGGCACGACGACGGTACGGCTGATGCAGCTCTGAAACCCGCCGCCATGGCCGAACCAGGCCCAATTGCCGGCCTGGCCATGCATCAGGCCGAGGCCGTAGTACTGCTCGAGCGCGGAATGCGCGTTGCGCCACTGTCGCCGGGTCATTTCGCGGCGGCTGGCCGGTGTCAGGACACTGCGCGCGGCAGCGGGATCGAGGCTGGCGAAGAAGCGCACGAGGTCACCGGCCGTTGTGACGAAACCGGTCGCGGCCGCCATGGCGTGGGTCGCGTTGTCGCCGGGGACGATGAGCCGTCGGCCGAGCACCAGTTTGCCGGTGTGGCCGCTGACCGTCGGCGCCCCTTTCGCCGGCGGCCAGTCCGGTTCGGTCTCCTTCAGGCCTGACGGGCGGACGATGGTGCGGCGAATCCAGTCAGCATAGGTTTCGCCGGTCACGGCCTCGATCACCAGGCCGGCGAGACCGAATCCATGATTGGAGTATTTGAACCGTGTGCTGGCATCGATGACCGGCGCTTCGGCCAGTTCGGCGCGAAGCTCTTTTTCGTTCAGAAACGGACGGCTGTCCTGAAATTGGCCGCTGTCGGCACCATCACGAACCAGCCCGGCGCTGTGCGACAGGATCTGGTTGATGGTGGCGCTGGCTACATCAGGATGCAGGCCGTCGACATAGTGGCCAACCGCATCGTCTAGACCAAGCTTGCCCTGCTCCCGCAGCTTCATGATGCCGGCCGCGGTGAAGCTCTTGGAATGGGAAGCGGCACGGAAGCGGTGGCGTGGCGTCATCCGGGTACGCTTTTCGAGATTGGCGTGGCCGAAGGCGGTCTCCAACACGATGCGCCCCTTGTGCGTTACGGCCATCGCGCAGCCCGGCTGCTCCGACTGGCGCATCTGGAATTCCAGCCATTGTGGGAGGTAGTCGAGTGCCGCCTTCAGCCATGCGTCCATGAGTTCACCTCGGTCGGTTTTCGCCTGCGATGGGTGGCGACACCATAACGGCGTTTCCCGGGACGCGGCAGGGTCTTCGTGGTGGCCGGGCTATCCGGTCGGGGCAGCGACGCGGCTGACCCAGGATGCGGCCCGTTGCAGTGTCTCAGCTATGTGCGAAGGATCGCGGGTGAGGCCCTCCAGCCGCAACACCTCGATATCTGTAATGCCGACGGAGCCGAGGGCATAGCGGACATAAGGTGTGAAGAAGTCGCTCTGAGCGCCCGGCTGCTCGCCGAAGCGGCCGCCGCAGGCGACGACGGCGAGGACGGGCCGATTGGCAAGCAGACCGACCTTGCCGTTCGGCGTGATGTCGAAGGTGCGGCCCGGGCGCACGACATAGTCGATCCATGCCTTGAGCACTGACGGCACGGTGAAATTGTTCATCGGCGTCGAAATCAGAATGACGTCGGCGGCTTCGACCTCGCCGATCAAGATCTCTGACCGCGCCAGCGCTTCATCCTGCGCCGGGCCGCGATCGTCTGCCGGCATCAGACTGGCCTCAACGAACGCACGGTCAGGATGCGGCAGCGGCGGCGCGTCGAGGTCACGGGTGACGACTTCGAGCGTAGGCACGGCCTCACGCAGGCGCGCGAGCAAGGAGTAACCGGCAGCGCGGCTGAAGGATGCGTCGCCCCGGGGACTGACCGGGATGTGCAGTAGTGTCGTCACCGACCGATGGCTCCTACCTGGCGCACCGGGATGCCGAAATGCAGGCCACGTGCGAGTAGTCCCTGACGGTAGTAGAAGCGGTGTCCGAACACGTTGTCGAGCGCGGCGTCGAGGGTCAGCAGACGGCACCCGGCGGTGCGGGCTTCGGCCTGCAGCCGGTTGAGCAAACGCGCGCCATGGCCGGATGCCCGTGCATCTGCATCGGTGACCAGATCGTCGACGTAAAGGAAGCGGCCGTGGATCATGTTGTGTTGGACCCGGAAGCCGGCAAGTGCGATGGGACGGCCATCCTGCCACAGCGACAGGATGCGATAGCCCTCGGCCATCTGACGGCGCCAGCGGTCGACAAACGCGTCCGCGGTCTCAATGTGCGGACGAAGCTGTTGCATCAGAGGGAAGCAGGCGCGGACATCGGCATCGTTCTCGGCAAAGCGGATGCTGACGTCTCGCTCTGAACGGGCGCTCATGCCGACGCGGCCGGCGGGGTGAACCGCAGCGGACCGGCAATCCGGTTCCAGGCGTTGATGTTGGCGATCGCGGCCGTGAGGAAGATCAGCTCGCGTTCCTCGAACTGGGCGGCCGCGGCGGCGTAGGCGGCGTCGGAAACATGGCGGTGAGCCAGATCGGTCAGGGCTTCGGTCCAGGCCAGTGCGGCGTGCTCGCGCGCCGAAAACACGCCGGCCTCGCGCCATACCGCGATGAGGTCGAGTTTCGCCGGTGTAACCCCGAGCTGGCGCGCCATGTTCAGATGCAGTTGGGTGCAGAATGCGCAGGCGTTGATCTGCGAGGCGCGCAGCTTCACGAGTTCGACCAGTTCGGATTCGAGACCGGAATCAGAGACAGCCTGACCCATGGCCAGCAGGGCGTCGCGCACGGCCGGCGCGGCGTCGTCGACGCGGGCGTATTCCAGGCGGGGTGCGGTTTCGTTGGTCTGATCGGTCGCCATGTCGGGACTCCAGTACTGTGAGGGGTGACGCCGCGGCCCGATGGGCTTCGCAAGCATCGGCCGTTCAGCTATAATATCAGAGTTCGAATATAATATAAGAGCTCTGATATCATGCGCAAGCGTCGACCAGCAAGAACGGTCCCCAAACCCGGCGAGGGCAAGCGCGGCGAAAGCGGGTACCTCGGCTACCTGCTGATGCAGGCCGGCGCGGCCAACCGCCATCGCATGGAACGGGCGATGGCTGGCATCGGCATAACGCCGCCGCAATTCCTGGTGCTGACCATGGTGCGGGCCTATCCGGGCCTGTCGAACGCGGACCTGGCGCGGTTATGCGTGCTGACGCCGCAGACGGTGAATGTGGTGGTGGCGAACCTGGAGCGCGACGGCGCGGTCGTCCGGCGCCAACATGCCGATCATGGCCGCATCCGGCAGATCGAACTGACGCCGGCGGGCGAGGCAATGCTGGCGAAGTGCCGGCCCAAGGCGCGGGCGATCGATCGTCAACTGCTCGACGGCTTGTCGGCGCAGGACGAACGGGCGATCCGGCGCTGGCTGGTCGGTATCGCCAAGGCGGGTGATATGGACGACGGCTGACCGGTCAGCCGAAACTCTGCACGAGGCTGGAGGATATGAGGTGCCAGCCGTCGACCAGCACGAAGAAGATCAGCTTGAACGGCAGCGAGATCATGATCGGCGGCAGCATCATCATGCCCATGGACATCAGGACGCTGGCCACCACCATGTCGAGCACGATAAAGGGCACGAAGATCAGGAAGCCGATCTCGAACGCACGCCGCAGCTCGGAAATGATGAAGGCCGGAATCAGCACGTGGAGCTTGGTCTCTTCCGGGGTCGCCGGCTGTTCGCCCGACATCTCGACGAACAGCATCAGGTCCTTCTCGCGCACATGCGACATCATGAAGGCGTGCATCGGTTTCATGGTGCGTTCGAAGGCTTCGAACTCATCGATTTCCTCATTGACCATCGGCAGGATGCCCTCGCGGTAGGACTGCTCCAGCGTCGGCGCCATGATGAAAAATGTGAGAAACAGCGCGAGCGAGATGATCACCGTGTTCGGCGGCGTCTGCTGCACGCCGAGGGCGCTGCGCATCAGCGACAATACGACAACGATGCGGGTGAACGAGGTGACCATAATCAGGATCGATGGCGCCAGGCTGAGCACGGTCAGCAGCGCCAGCATCTGGACGATGCGGCTGGTCAGCTGTCCGCCTTCGCCCAGGTCGAGGGTGAGTTCCTGGGCCTCGGCGGCGATCGGCCAGGCGAACACCAGCGCCAGGGCGGCGATGGCTGCGAGGTAGCGGCGCAGTCGGGCGATGCCGGTCATCGTGTCGTGCCTCCTGCCGGGCTGGCCGGCGCGGCGGCGATATCGGTTTCGACCACCTGATCGCCGTCGGCGCTGAGCAACAGCAGATGTTCGACGCCGTCGCGGCGCACCAGGGCGAGGCGGCGGCGTCCGTCCAACACCAGAACCTCCTCGAGCGACAGGCGCTTGGCGCCATCGGGGCGGCGGCGCGCCATCGCACCGCCGATGCCGGCGCGTTTGGCCAGCCAGGCGATGATGCCGATCAGACCGAGAACAAAGACCAGCGCGAACAGGAACCGCAGATACTCAATCCAGTCCATGGCGTCAGGTAGAGGTTCCCTGGTCGGCGTCGGCGAGGGTCGACAGGCGCCCGTCGAGGTCGGCCTGGAACTGCCGCAACAGAGCTTCCAGGCCGTCGAGATCGCCCATGACCTGCTGCAGCGCCGGCCCGTGCTGCCGGGCGGCCGGTTCGGGCAGGGCGGCCAGCTGCTCGCACAGGCCGCCGACGTCGCGCGTCAGGCCGGACAAATCGACCCGTTCGCCCTGCGCGACACGGTCGCGCAGTCGGGCGATCGCATGGCGTATGCGTGCCATTTCCTGATCAGGGGTGGGACTGTTCGCCATGGTGCCGTCGTTCTCGCGTTAACCGGATTTACCGGCGGAATTGTTGAAGCCGCCGTGGCCAGCAGGCCGCGGCGTTAACCATTCGCACTCTGGCAGGGCATGGTTAGCGGAGGGTTAACGCGGACGGCCGCGTTGGTTGCGCGTGCGGACGCCGCGCCAGGCCCGGGTTAAACCTTTGTTAAGCGCGGGCGTGGGAGATTGCCGGGGATAGGTAAGGGCGAGCCGCGGCACCATGGATCTGAGCCAACTCAAAGTCTTTCAGGCGCTGGACACGCGCATGCGCTGGTTGACCGAGCGGCAGCGCGTGCTGGCGCAGAACGTCGCCAACGCCGACACGCCGGGCTATGCCGCCCGCGACGTCGCGCCTTTGAACTTCCGCCGCATCCTGCGCGATACCGCGCCGAAACAGCTGAAGCTGCAGTCGACGCACCACGCCCACAAGGCCGCCGCGATGCGCCAGCCCGGCACGCAGGTGCGCGCCGATGAAAAATCGTTCCAAGCCAGCCCGACGGGCAACAGCGTCATCCTGGAAGAGGAGATGATGAAAGTTGCCGAAACGGTGCAGGACTACGAGCTGATGACCAACCTGTATCGCAAGGGCGTGGGTATGCTGCGCACGGCGATGAGCCGGACGCGCGGTTGATCGAGCGGTCTGGGAGCTAGCGTATGGACCTGACCAAGACGATGCAGATTTCCGCTTCCGGCATGCGGGCGCAGGGCGTGCGCATGCGGGTGATTGCGGAGAACCTGGCGAACGCGAATTCGCTGCCGCTGTCGCCGGACCAGGAGCCGTATCGGCGCAAGCTCGTCACCTTCCGCAATCAGCTCGACCGGGAGCTCGGCGTGCACAAGGTCGAGATCGGCAGGACCGTGACCGACAAGGGCGAGTTTTCCAGCCGCTTCGACCCCAATCATCCCGGCGCCAACGAGGCCGGCTACGTGAAGGTGCCGAACGTCAAGTCGCTCATCGAAATGATGGACATGACCGAGGCGCAGCGCAGCTACACTGCCAACATCAAGGTCGTCGAGGCGGCCAAGCGCATGCTGATGCGCACCATCGACATGCTGAAATAGCGACGTTTGAAGAGATTGGACATGCCGAAGTAGTCGGCATTGCCCGCGACGTTCAGAACGAACACGGCAAGGAGATCCGCAATGGATGCCAAGGCTTTGAATGCCAGTCTGGCCTATACCGACGCGCTGCAGCGCGCGACCGGCCCCGGTGTGGCCGGCGGCGATGCGATCGGCGCCAAGCCCGACGGCATGAGCTTCGCCGACCTGTTGAGCGATGCCGCCGAAGGCGCGGTGAACGCCAGCCGCCAGTCGGAAGTCGCCTCGGTGCAGGCAGCGGCCAAGCAGGCGGAACTGGTGGATGTGATTTCCGCCGTCACCAACGCCGAGCTGGCTCTTGAATCGGTGGTCGCGGTGCGCGACCGGGTGGTAACGGCTTATCAGACGATCATGCGAATGCCCATCTAGGGCGGTTCCATGGGCGTTCCCGAAGTACTGGACGTGGCGCAGGACGGCATTATCGTCCTGTTGCTGACCATTGCGCCGGTCATGGCGATCGGCCTGGGCGTCGGTCTGATCATCGCGCTGTTCCAGGCGCTGACCCAGATCCAGGAAATGACACTGGTCTTCGTGCCGAAGATCCTCACCGTATTCCTGTCGCTGCTGCTGTTCATGCCGTTCATGATCAATCAGATGATGGGCCTGATGGATCGGATGGCGCAGCGCATCGTCTCGCTCGAGTAAGCCATGATGCTGGGCCAGCTCCTGCCGGCTGAGGTCTTCGCCTACATGCTGGTCCTCACACGCATGGCGGCGGCGGTCATGCTGCTGCCCGGCATCGGCGAGGCCTACGTGCCGACGCGGGTGCGCATGGCGCTGGCCCTGGCCCTTTCGGCGGTGATCTTCCCTCTGGTCCGTCCGCTGCTTCCCGAGATGCCGTCGCAGGCCGGCCTGCTGGCGACGTTGCTCATCGGCGAGATCGTGCACGGCGTCGTCATCGGCGGCGTGGCGCGGCTGCTGCTGAGCGGCCTGCATGTCGCCGGCACGGTGATCGCGTTTCAGTCGAGCCTGGCCTACGCCCAGACGGTCGACCCGAACCAGGGCACCCAGGGCGCCCTGCTCAGCGCGCTGTTCATGTTCATGGGCGTGGTGCTGATTTACGCCACCGGCCTGCATGGTGTGCTGATCATGGCGATGTACGACAGCTACACGCTGTTTCCGGCCGGCACCGCGCCGCCGGCCAGCGACTATGCCCAGCTGGTGCTGCGGCTGGTGGCCGGGTCGTTCGATATTGGCATGCGGATGGCGGCGCCGTTCATCGTCTATGGCCTGGTGTTCTATATCGGCCTGGGCCTGCTGCAGCGGCTGATCCCGCAGGTGCAGCTGTTCTTCATTGCCATGCCGGCGCAGCTCCTCCTGGCGTTCGTGGTGCTGATGGCGGTGATCGGCGCGACGCTGATGACGTTCCTGACCTATTTCGAAGAAACCGTCACGCAACTGCTGAGGCCGGTGTGATGGTGGTCGGTACGCAGATATCGGCCGGGGAGGCCTGATCGATGGCCGAAGATCAGGACAAGGCGCAAAAGACAGAGGACCCGACCGCGAAACGTCTCGAAGAGGCGTTCAAATCGGGCAATGTGCCGAAGAGCCAGGAGGTCAATCACTGGTTCATGCTGACCGGCTCCGGCTTGGTCGTCGCGCTGTTCGCCAGCGATGTCGCGGCCGGCCTGCGGCCGCTGCTGCTGCAGTTCCTGCAACTGGCGCACGATCTGCCGACCGACGTCGGTCACCTGCAGGAGATGTTCGCCGAGATCGGCTGGGGCCTGTTCAAGCTGCTGGCGCTGCCGTTGCTGATCCTGATGATCGCCGCTGTTGCCGCCAATGTGCTGCAGCACAAGCCGACCATGGCGTGGAAGAAGCTGAAGCCGGAGCTGTCGAAGATTTCGGTGATCAAGGGCACGACCCGGATGTTCGGCAGCCAGGGGGCGATGAATGTCGTCAAGTCGCTGCTGAAACTGGTGATCATCGGCGGGGTGGCGCTGGCCGTGGTCTGGCCGGGTCTGCACCAGCTCAAGCTGATGACCACGTTCGAGTTGATCGACGTGATCAACTTCATCCACCAGGAAACCATCATCATGGTGACGGTGATCGTCGCCGTGCTGACGGCGCTGGCGGCGCTCGACTTCTTCTACCAGCGCTACGACTGGTTCCAGAACATGAAGATGTCGCGCCAGGACGTAAAGGACGAACACAAGCAGGCCGAAGGCGATCCGCAGGTGAAGGCGCGCATCCGGCAGGTCCGCAGCGAGCGGGCCCGACAGCGCATGATGGCGGCGGTGCCGTCGGCCGACGTGGTGGTCACCAATCCGACGCATTTTGCCGTGGCGCTGAAATACGACGGTGAGACCATGGCGGCGCCGAAGCTGGTCGCCAAGGGGCAGGACCTGATCGCCCTGCGCATCCGCGAGATCGCCGATGAACATGATGTGCCGATCGTCGAGAACCCGCCGCTGGCGCGCGGCCTCTATAGTTCGGTCGACCTGGAACAGGAAGTGCCGCCGGAATTCTACAAGGCGGTGGCCGAGGTGATCAGTTACGTCATGCGGTTGCGTGGCAAGATGCGGCCGCGGCCGTCGGTCGAGGCGCGCTGAACGGGTCCGGTCACCACGGCGCTGCCATCGAAGCGGCAGTTGGGTTAGCTTTTCCGGAAAGATTCGTCGGTAAGACGATAATGGCGTCAGCATCCCGCGTCTGCCGGCGGCGACGGCGCCAGGGGCGTTAGCGAAGGTCATGATGAACTGGTTTCAGAAGGACGATCAGAACGGCGAGGCGAGCCTGCTGGCCGACATGACCCGGCAGAGCCCGGAAGGCCGGCTGATCACTGACCGCGACGGTACCGTTGTCTTCGTCAACGCGGCGTTCGTCGACCTGCTGGGCCGGGTGCCCGGCCATCTGTCCGATCTCGCCGCGGCGGCGGCGGAAGGCGAGACCGGCATGCGTACGCTGGCCGCGCTGATGGCGAAGGCGCTCGGCACGACGTCGGCAACGGCCGAGGTGGCGTTCCGGACCGACGAGGCGAGTGTGCGTTGGCTGGCACTGCGCGCCATGCCGGTCGGCCGGCCGGTGACCCACGTCGGTTGGGACGCTGCCGACGTGACGCCGCAGCGCGAGCTGCAGGACGTCCTGCACCAGGAACAGGCCCGCCTGACCGACCTGATCGAACATGCGCCGGTCGGCGTGCTGTCGCTGGACAAGCACGGCCGGGTGCAGATGGTGAACGCGACGATGGCCGACTGGCTCGGCTACCCGGTCGAGGAACTCACGACCGGCGCCGAGATCGAACAGGTGGCCGGCGAGGCGGCGGCGGTCTTGCGCCCGACGGAAGAGGCGCTTGATGGCGGCCCGGCCACGTTCGATCTCACCCTGCGGCGGCGCGACGGCGACAGCTTCGATGTCGAGGCGATGCAGTCGGTGGTGCGCGACAGCGACGATGGCGGCCTGCGCACCCGAACGGTGGTGCGCAAACTGCCGGACGGGACCGGCGAGGCGGCACCCGAACCGGTGGTCGAGGACAAGTTCCACAGTTTTCTCGAACATGCACCGGTGGCGGTGCTGCTGGTCGATCGGGATGGACGCATCGAGGAAGCCAACGCGGCCTTCCGCCATCTGCTGGCGGCCGGCAGCGACAACCTGTCCGGCCGAATGCTGGGCGATTTCGTTTCCGCCGAGGAACGTGGCCGCCTGGAAAGCCTGTTGCAACGGACCTGGGACGGGGAGACGCTGAAGGATCCGATCGACCTGCGCCTGACCGGTGGCAAGGCCCAGCGCGCGGTCGAGCTCTATGCCAGCACCCTGGCTGACGAGGCCGGTACGGTCAGCGGCCTGCTGCTGCATATGGTCGACACGACGAAGCAGCGCGATCTGGAAATCCAATTCGCCCAGTCGCAGAAGATGCAGGCCGTGGGGCAGCTTGCCGGCGGCGTGGCGCATGACTTCAACAATCTGCTGACGGCGATCATCGGGCATTGCGACCTGCTGCTGCTGCGCGCCCGGCCGGGCGACGAGAGTTTCCCCGACATCATGCAGATCAAGCAGAACGCCAACCGGGCGGCCAACCTGATCCGGCAGCTGCTGGCGTTTTCGCGGCAGCAGACGTTGCGGCCGAAGGTCCTGTCGCTGACCGATGTGCTGGCCGAGCTGACCCATCTGGTGCGCCGGCTGATCGGCGAAACCATCGAACTCAAGATCGAGCACGGCCGCGACCTCGGTCTGGTCAAGGTTGACCAGGGGCAGTTCGAGCAGGTGATCATCAATCTCGCCGTGAATGCGCGCGATGCCATGCCGGACGGCGGTGTGTTGGAAATCCACACCAGCAACATTTCCTACGAAGAGTCGAAGCGGGTGAAGCACGACCTGATGCAGCCGGGCGATTACGTGCTGGTCGAGGTCGCCGACACCGGCACGGGCATCCTCAAGGAGGATCTGGGCCGGATCTTCGAGCCGTTCTTCACCACCAAGGGGCCGGGCGGCGGCACCGGCCTCGGCCTGTCGACGGTCTTCGGTATCGTCAAGCAGACTGGGGGCTACATCTTCCCGGAAAGCGAGCCGGGCCAGGGCACGACCTTCAAGATCTACCTGCCGGTGCACCAGGTTGAGGCGAGCGAGCAGGCCAAGGGCGCGGAGGAGCCGGAGGAGGCACCGCGCGACCTGACCGGTGCTGGCACGGTGCTGCTGGTCGAGGACGAAGACGCGGTGCGGATGTTTGCCGCCCGTGCGCTGAAGAGCAAGGGCTATACGGTGCTGGAGGCGCATGACGGCGAGGCGGCGCTGGAGCTGTTCAACCAGCACGGCGGCAACATCGACATTCTTGTGTCAGACGTGGTCATGCCGAACATGGATGGCCCGACGCTGCTGCGTGAAGTGCGCAAGCAGCGGCCGGAACTGAAGGTGATCTTCGTCTCCGGCTACGCCGAGGATGCGTTCCGCAAGAACCTCGACCCGGACAGCGAGTTCGAACTGCTGCCGAAGCCGTTCAGCCTGAAACAGTTGGCCGCCCGCGTGAAGGAGATGCTGGGCGGCTGATCGGGCCTGTTGGTGCTTCAGCGTGCGGATTCGCTGGCGGCAGCCGGTTGGTGACGTTTTGTCCGAGTTCTCTGCCGGCGGCGGAACGTTATTCGAACATTGGCCGGAAAGGACAATGAATACAATTGGTTGTTCCGGGGTTGTCGAATGAGAACAAAGCGGGTACATTCTCCATCCATTGTATGGCGGCCAAGGCCTATGGGATAAGGAGATAGAGATGTCGGGCAGCGCATTGCGGCTGGTGGAAAGCGAGAATATGGACAAGCAGAAGGCTCTGGATCAGGCGCTGTCGCAGATTGAGCGCGCGTTCGGCAAGGGCTCGGTGATGAAGCTGGGTCAGCGCGACACCGCGGTCGATATCGAGGCGATCTCGACCGGCTCGCTGGGCCTGGACATTGCGTTGGGCATTGGCGGCCTGCCGAAAGGCCGGGTGATCGAAGTGTACGGCCCGGAAAGCTCAGGCAAGACCACGCTGACTCTGCATGTGGTGGCGGAAGCGCAGAAGAAGGGTGGCATCTGTGCGTTTGTCGATGCCGAACATGCGCTCGACCCGACCTATGCCCGCAAGCTCGGCGTCGATCTGGAAGAACTGCTGATCTCGCAGCCCGACACCGGTGAACAGGCGCTGGAGATCGCCGACACCCTGGTGCGGTCCGGCGCGGTCGATGTGCTGGTGATCGATAGTGTCGCGGCGCTGACGCCGCGCGCCGAGCTGGAAGGCGAGATGGGCGACACTCATGTCGGCCTGCAGGCGCGGCTGATGAGCCAGGCCCTGCGCAAGCTGACGGCGTCGATTGCCAAGTCCGGCTGCATGGTGATCTTCATCAACCAGATCCGCATGAAGATCGGCGTCATGTTCGGTAATCCGGAAACCACCACCGGGGGCAACGCGCTGAAGTTCTATTCATCGGTGCGTCTGGATATCCGCCGCATCGGCGCGCTCAAGGACCGCGACGAGATCGTCGGCAACCAGACCCGGGTCAAGGTGGTGAAGAACAAGGTGGCGCCACCGTTCAAAGTGGTCGAGTTCGACATCATGTATGGCGAAGGCATTTCCAAGATGGGCGAACTGCTCGACCTCGGCGTAAAAGCCGGCGTGGTCGAGAAGTCGGGCTCGTGGTTCTCCTACGCCGATCAGCGGATCGGCCAGGGACGCGAGAACGCCAAGCAGTTCCTGCGCGAAAACAGCGAAATCGCCGATGATATCGAGCAGAAGGTCCGGGCCAATGCCGGGCTGATCGCCGAGGCAATTCTGGGTGAGCCGGTGCCGGCGGCCGAAGCCGATGGTGTCGATCCGGAGCTCGAACTGGAGAAGTAACCGTGCGGTCGATCGGGCCGGTCGCACGGACCGGCCGGTGCGACCGATGCGGCCGATGCAATCGGACACGGGGTGAGACGGCGGGCGGACATCATGGCGATGGCCGCCCGTCTTGTTTGCGCGCCTGACGGGCCGCGTGTGCCTCAGGCCGGCGCGCCGCTGGACAGCGACCCGGCCGGGCGCTAATTTCCGCCCGTTTTCAACCGGTTGGCGGCGATGGGGCCGCCGGCAGTGCGGCAGGGGATATGGCCGGCAACAGCCGCGGACGGAAGCGGCGGATCGGACGGATCGAAGGACACGGGACCAGACATGCAGAGTGCGAACGACATTCGCCAGGCGTTTCTCGACTATTTCGGCCAGCACGAGCACGAAATCGTCGCCTCGAGCCCGTTGGTGCCGCACAACGATCCCACCTTGCTGTTCACCAACGCCGGCATGGTGCAGTTCAAGAACGTGTTCACCGGCGCCGAGAGCCGGCCGTACCAGCGTGCCGCGACGTCACAGAAGTGCGTGCGTGCCGGCGGCAAGCACAACGATCTCGATAATGTCGGCTATACCGCCCGGCACCACACGTTCTTCGAGATGCTCGGCAATTTCTCGTTCGGCGATTATTTCAAGGAACGGGCGATCGAACTGGCCTGGAACCTGGTGACCAGGGAATACGGACTCGACGCCGGCCGTCTGCTGGTCACCGTCTACCATACGGACGACGAAGCCTACGACCTGTGGCGCCGCATTGCTGGTCTGCCGGAAGAGCGCATTATCCGCATTGCCACTTCGGACAACTTCTGGGCCATGGGCGATACCGGGCCCTGCGGTCCGTGTTCCGAGATCTTCTTCGATCATGGCCCGTCGATTCCGGGCGGCCCGCCCGGCAGCCCGGACGAGGACGGCGACCGTTTCATCGAGATCTGGAATCTGGTGTTCATGCAGTATGAGCAGCTCGGCGCCGATGAGCGCGTCGACCTGCCGCGGCCGTCGATCGATACCGGCATGGGGCTGGAGCGCATCGCCGCGGTGATGCAGGGCCTGCACGACAACTACGACATCGACCTGCTGCGCTCGATCATGGATCAGGCGGCAGAACTGACCAATGTGCCGGTCGACGGACCGCACCGCGCGGCGCACAAGGTGATCGCCGATCATCTGCGTGCCTCCGCCTTCCTGATCGCCGACGGCGTTCTGCCGTCGAACGAGGGCCGCGGCTACGTGCTGCGCCGGATCATGCGCCGGGCCATGCGCTATGTGCATATCATCGGCCATGACGAGCCTTTGATGTGGCGGCTGGTACCGACCCTGACCCGGATGATGGGGCAGGCGTTCGGCGAACTGCACCGGGCCGAAGCGCTGATCACCGAGACGCTGAAGCTGGAGGAGACCCGCTTCAAGCAGACGCTCGCGCGCGGCCTGCATCTGCTGGAGCAGGAAGTCGCCAAGCTGGGTGATGGTCAGCCGTTGCCCGGCGACGTCGCCTTCCGGCTCTATGATACCTACGGATTCCCCCTCGATCTGACGCAGGACGTGCTGCGCGGGCAGGGCCGTGGCGTCGATACGTCGGGTTTCGATGCGGCGATGGAGCGCCAGCGCGCCGAGGCGCGCGCGCACTGGGCCGGCTCCGGCGAGGCGGCGACCGAACGCGTGTGGTTCGACATCCACGAACGACACGGGGCCAGTGAATTCCTCGGTTACGACCGCACGGCGGCCGAGGGCGAGACCCTCGCCCTGGTGGTCGACGGTGCGCCGGTGCCGGAGGCTGCAGATGGCGCCGAGGTCCTCGTGGTGGTGAACCAGACGCCGTTCTATGGCGAATCCGGCGGCCAGATGGGCGACACTGGCCGCATGGTCACCGCCGACGGCGTCGAGGTTGCGGTGCATGACACGCAGAAGCGGCTGGGCGATCTGTTCGTGCATATGGGCCGGGTGTCCGGCGGCACGCTGAAGGTCGGCGATGTGGTCGAGATGCGCGTCGATGCCACGCGCCGCGACCGGCTGCGCGCCAACCATTCGGCGACCCATCTGCTGCACGAAGCGCTACGCCGCCATCTGGGCGATCATGTCACCCAGAAAGGCTCGCTGGTCGCGCCGGACCGGCTGCGGTTCGACATCAGCCATCCCAAGGCGGTCGAGGGCGATGAATTGCGCGCCGTGGAGGCCGACGTGAACGGGCAGATCCGCGACAACAGTGCGGTTGGGACCAAACTGATGACGCCGGACGATGCCGTGGCGGCCGGTGCGCTGGCGCTGTTCGGCGAGAAGTACGGCGAGGAGGTGCGGGTCGTCTCGATGGGCCGCGATGCGGATGCGGCGCCACCGTTCTCGACGGAGCTGTGCGGCGGCACCCATGTCGAACGCACCGGCGACATCGGCCTGTTCAAGATTATCGCCGAGCAGGCGGTCGGCGCCGGCGTCCGGCGCATTGAGGCGCTGACCGGTCAGGCGGCACTCGACCATGTGAACACGGAAGAACAGCTACTGCACGAGGCGGCCGGCGCGCTGAAGACGACGCCGGGCGACGTTACCGCACGGGTGACCGCGCTGTTGGAGGAACGGCGGCGGCTCGAGCGCGAACTGGCGCAGACGCGCCAGGCCATGGCCGCCGGCGGCGGCAGCGGCGGCGTCGATGCTCAGCAGGTCAACGGCATCACCTTCGCGGCCAAGCGCCTGGACGGCGTGCCGGCGAAGGAGCTGCGCGGCATGGTCGACGCCGCCAAGCAGAAGCTCGGCTCCGCCGTGATCGCCTTCGTCGCGGTGAACGACGGCAAGGCGGCGCTCACCGTCGGCGTGACCGAGGATCTGACGGCCCGGTTCGATGCGGTCGAACTGGTGCGCATCGGTGCCGGTGCGATCGGCGGCAAGGGCGGCGGCGGCCGGCCCGACATGGCTCAGGCCGGCGGGCCGGACGGCGACGCGGCCGATGCGGCAATTGCCGCCATCGAACAGGCGGTCGGTGAGGGCGATAAGGCAGCCTGACCGCCCGCGGGCGTGCGTGGCGAACGCGGGCGACCGACATGCAGATGAAACAGCGGGTCTATGAGCTTCTCGAAGGCGGTAACCGTACGGAGCCGGCGCAACGCCTGATCGACCTGTTCCTGTCGGTGCTGATCGTCGCCAACGTGGTTGCCGTGGCGCTCGAGTCCGTGCCGGCCTACGGCGACCGTCATGCCGCCGGGTTCCTTGCGTTTCACGTCGCGTCGGTCGGCCTTTTCATCCTGGAGTATCTGGTGCGGCTGTGGGTCTGTACCGAGCATGGACCGTTGTCGAAGCTGCCGCCAATGGCGGCCAGGCGGCGCTATGCCCGGTCGCCGTTCATGGTGGTCGACCTGGTGGCGATCATTGGCGCGGTGCTGCCGTTCCTGATCGGCGTCGACCTGCGGGTCTTGCGCATCTTCCGTCTGGTATGGTTGCTGAAGCTCGTGCGCTATTCGCCGGCACTGATTTCGCTGGGCCGGGCGCTCTACGACGAGCGCCATGCGCTGGCCGCGGTCGGCGTCTGCATGTTCGGCCTGCTGATGCTGACCGCCAGCGTGATGAACCTGATCGAAGGCGAAGCGCAGCCCGAGGCGTTCGGGTCGATCCCGGCGGCGATGTGGTGGTCGATGGCGACGCTCAGCACGGTCGGCTATGGCGACGTCGTGCCGGTCACGCCGCTGGGCAAGGTGTTCGGCGGCCTGGTGACCATCATGGGCATCGCCATGTATGCCTTGCCGCTGGCCATCGTCGCCAACGGCTTCGCCAACCAGCAGACCCGACGCGATTTCGTCATCACCTGGGGCATGCTGTCTCGGGTGCCGATCTTCGCGTCGCTCGATCCCGTGTCGATTTCCAAGGTTGCGGCGATCCTGCGGGCGCGGCGCTACCCGGCGCACTACGAGATCGCCCATCGCGGCGACCCGGCCGACTGCATGTATTTCGTCGTCAGCGGCGAGCTGATGGTCGATACCGGCGAACGGCGGGCGGTGCTGGAGGAAGGCGAGTTCGTCGGCGAAGTGGCGCTACTGCATGACACGACGCGGATGGCGCATATCATCACCCTGACCGAATGCCGCCTGCTGCTGCTGATGAAGCACGACTTTCATGGCCTGCTGGAGGCGGAGCCGGCACTTCGGGCCGCATTGGAGGCTGGCGGGCTCGCGCGGGCCAGCCAGATCGACCAGAGCGGGCGCGACGGCGCCGGGATCTAGCTCGTCACGTCAGGCGGCTGAAGCAGTTTCCGAACAGCTCGACCCGGAATCCGTGCGAGTGCAAAACGCCTTAGACGGCGATCTTGAATAACGGGTTGAAACGAAAACGGCCCGCGGTTTGCGCCGCGGGCCGTATGGCATTGGATGCGGCTGCCCGTGTCAGCCCATCGCCTTCTGCAGGTTCGAGTCGAGCTTGTCGAGGAACTGGTTGGTGGTCAGCCACTCCTGTTCCGGGCCGATCAGGATCGCCAGGTCCTTGGTCATCGAGCCGTTCTCGACCGTTTCGACACAGACGCGCTCCAGCGTTTCGGCGAAATTCACCACTTCGGGCGTTTCGTCCATGCGGCCGCGGTGCTTCAGGCCACCGGTCCAGGCGAAGATCGAGGCGATCGGGTTGGTCGACGTCTCCTTGCCTTCCTGATGCAGCCGGTAGTGCCGGGTGACGGTGCCGTGCGCGGCTTCGGACTCGATGGTCTGCCCGTCCGGCGTCATCAGCACCGACGTCATGAGGCCGAGCGAGCCGAAACCCTGGGCCACCGTGTCGGACTGCACATCGCCGTCATAGTTCTTGCAGGCCCAGATGAACCCGCCGCTCCACTTCAGGGCACAGGCAACCATGTCGTCGATCAGGCGGTGCTCGTAGGTGATGCCGGCTTCCTTTGCCTTGTCGGCGAATTCGGTCTCGTAGACCTCCTGGAACAGGTCCTTGAAGCGGCCGTCATAAGCCTTGAGGATGGTGTTCTTGGTCGACAGATAGACGTCCCAGCCGCGCTGCAGGCCGTAGTTCAGCGACGCGCGGGCGAAATCGCGGATCGAGTCGTCGAGGTTGTACATGCCCATGGCGATGCCGCCGCCGGGGAAGTCGAACACCTCGAGGTCCATCGCCTCGCCGCCGTCGTCCGGCTGGAAATGCATGGTCAGTTTGCCCTTGCCGGGCACGACGAAGTCGGTGGCGCGGTACTGGTCGCCGAAGGCATGACGGCCGATGACGATCGGCTTGGTCCAGCCCGGCACCAGGCGCGGGATGTTCTGGCAGATGATTGGCTCACGGAACACGGTGCCGCCGAGGATGTTGCGGATCGTGCCGTTCGGCGAGCGCCACATCTTCTTCAGGCCGAACTCCTCGACCCGGTCTTCGTCCGGCGTGATGGTGGCGCATTTCACGCCGACGCCGTACTTCTTGATCGCCTCGGCGGAATCGATGGTGATCTGGTCATCGGTCTCGTCGCGGGCCATGATGCCCAGGTCGTAATACTTCAGGTCGACGTCGAGGTAGGGCAGGATCAGCTTGTCTTTGATGAAGGCCCAAATGATTCGGGTCATTTCGTCGCCGTCGAGTTCGACGACCGGGTTTTTCACCTTGATCTTGCTCATCCTCATCCTCGTCGTTCAGGAAAGACCGCTGGCCTGCGGCGGGCGGACCATAGCACCGGGCATGAGCGCCTGCAAACGCCCCGGCGGCGGCAACGGCGCGGCCAACGGCCGCGCTGGCGTGGTGGCTATAGAAGGTCGGGTTTGGCGCGAATCCGCGGCTCCGGCGCCCGGGCCAGTTCATGGAACAACGCGTCGACCGTGTCGGCCACGGCGAAGAGCTGGCGCGAGGTCGGCGCGGCGAATTCACTAGCGATAATGTGATCGAACAGCGTCATGAAAGGCTGCCAGTATTCATCGGTGTTCAGCACGACGACAGGGCGGTCATGCAGGCCGAGCTGTCGCCACGATATGATTTCGAAGGTTTCATCAAGGGTTCCGATGCCACCGGGCAGGATCACGAAGGCGTCCGACAGTTCGAACATCAGGTGTTTACGCGTGTGCATGGTATCGACGACGCGCAGGTTGGTCAGGCCCGAATGGGCAACCTCCTCCTGAAACAGATGTTCCGGGATGATGCCGACGGCTTCGCCGCCGCTGTCGAGCACGGCATCGGCGATCGTGCCCATCAACCCGACATGGCCGCCGCCATAGACCAGGCGGATATTCAATGCCGCCATTCTTTGGCCCAGTTCGCGCGCGACGTTGCGGTATGCCGGCAGATCGCCGTAACGCGAGCCGCAGTAGATGCAGATTGAAGAGATGGTAGCCATGTTTCGTCTCTCGCGAGCCATGATCGCCGGCGGATTGCTGGCCGGCACCGTCATGGCCGCGACCGCGGGCCAAGCCGGTGAGGCCGACGTCGTCGGTGTCAAAGTGTCGAAAACCGGCGAGCGCGTCTACCGTTTCGATGTGACCGTACGCCATGGCGACACCGGCTGGGACCATTACGCCGACCGCTGGGAGGTTCTGGCGCCCGATGGGACGGTATTGGGCGTGCGCGTGCTGGCGCATCCGCATGAGAACGAGCAACCGTTTACGCGCAGCCTGTCGGGGGTCGAGATCCCGGCCGGCATGACGGAAGTGCGCGTGCGTGCGGGTGACAGCGTGCACAAGTTCGGTGGCGCCGAGATGACGGTGGCGGTGCCGGAGTGACGCGCCGGACGATGGATCTGCGGAATAAGTCCGCGGGCCCGGCGTACATGGTTCTTGAATGCCCGGTGGTCGGGCAGGTCTGACAGGAGGCAGGGATGAAAAAGACGAAGATGTGGATTGCGGCCGTCGGGGTGGGTGCGTTGACGGCGCTGACCGCCGGCAGCGTGGCTGCGGCGATGTCGGTGCAGGAAGAGCGTGCTGTTGTCATGAAGGGCCTGGGCGGTCATATGAAAGCCTTGGGCGCTGTCGCGAAGGGTGAGGCCAAAGCCGACGCCGGGACCGCCGTTCATGCCATGGCGCTGCGCGAGCTTTCCGTTACCATCGCGCATTTGTTCCCCGAGGGCAGTGGCGGCGGCGACAGCCGGGCCTTGCCGAAGATCTGGTCGGACTGGGATGGCTTCAAGAAAGCGTCAGACGATTTCGCCGCCGCAACGCCGCAACTGGTGGCGGCCGCCAAGACGGGTGACGCCAAGCAGATTGGCGCGGCGCTGGGCGCGGTCGGCAAGACCTGCGGCGGTTGTCACAAGCCCTATCGCGCCGAGAAGAAGTAGGCAGCGAAACGCCGCGCGGCAGGCGATGGGTGTCGGGGTTCGCCGTTGGCGCCACTATGGCGCCGCGGCGGCCGCCTTGCGGCAGGTCAGAGAGGCAAGCCATCGTGGTATGCGACGGTTTGCCCTGCTGCTGATCGCCGCCGGGGCCGGGGTTGCCGTATGGTCGGCGACAGCGCGGGCAGCGGACACCGACGATGCCGATATCGTGGTTCGCGGCGAATACCTCGTGCGGGCCGCCGGTTGCGTCGCCTGCCATACCGACGTGAAGAACAATGGCGTAACGTTTGCTGGCGGCCGCGCCTTCGACACGCCATTCGGCACTTTCTTCAGTCCCAATATCACGCCGGACGAAGAGACCGGCATTGGCCGGTGGACCGACGAAGAGTTCGTCGCCGCTCTACGCTACGGCGAGCGCCCGGACGGCGCACACTACTATCCGGTTTTTCCCTTCACGTCCTATACCCGTATGGCGACCGAAGACATGCGGGCCATCAAAGCCTATCTGTTCGCCCAGCCGCCGGAACGGCGGATCAACACGCCGCATGACCTTTTGCCGCCTTTCGCCTGGCGCTGGACCATGGGCGTCTGGAAGATGCTGAATTTCACGCCAGGCACGCTGGCCGAAAACGCACGGCACGACGCTGTGTGGAACCGCGGCGCCTATCTGGTCCAGGCGCTGGCTCACTGCGGCGAATGCCACACGCCGCGCGATTCCATGGGCGCCATGCAGCCGGATATGTTTCTGGCCGGCACCAACGAGGGACCGGACAACGAGCTGGTCCCCAATATCACGCCCGATACAGAAACCGGGATCGGCGACTGGTCGCACGGCGATATCCGGGTGCTGTTGCGCGACGGCCTGAAGCCGAATTTCGACGATGTCCAGGGCAGCATGGCCGAAGCGATCGACGATGGCCTGAAGTTCCTGACGGACGACGATCTCAATGCCATCGCCGTCTATTTGAAATCGCTGCCGCCGATCAAGAACAAGGTGGAGCGGAAATCGCCGTAGCCGGGCGGGGATTGCCGGTTTGACGCGAAATCATTAGGCTCGCCAGAGGTTTTTCCTGGAGGTGACGTGCGCACGACCCTGATCGCCGGTATTGCCGTGGCTGTCCTCATTGCTGCGGCCGTTTGGTTTGCGGTCGACCAGGGGGTGTTCGGTCCGGCGGATGAGGCAGAGGCGCCGCGTGACACCGCGTCCGCGCCATCGTCGGCGCAAACCGCGAGGGCGCCCGAGACGACGACACCCGCATCGGACGACGGCAAGGCGGCCGGCGCTCCGGACACCGCATCGACAACGAGCCCGACCACACCGGCGGCGACAACCGGTGACGATGACGGGGGCGATAGCGCCAAGGTCGAAACCGTTATTGCCGACCGGACCGACGCTGCAGCGGACACGGCAACAGAACTACGTCCGCCGCCGGCATTCGATGTCGTACGTATCGCCAGGGAAGGCACGGCGGTTCTTGCCGGGCGCGGTCCGCCGGGCGCGGTGGTGGAATTGCGCCGGGACGGCGAGACGGTGGGCGAGACCACGGCCGACGCCGCCGGCGAATGGGTCATGGTGCTGGACGATCCGATGCCGGAAGGGCCGGCGGAACTGGGTCTGGTCGCGCGGATGCCAGACGGCAGCGAGGTGACCGCGGAAGCGACCCTGGCGGTCGATGTGCCGGAGCGGAAAGCGCCGAGCGCAACGGCCGTGGCGGATGCCAAGGACGCCGGCCGACCGGGGCCGGTGGCCGTGCTGGTGCCGCACAGTGGCGACAAGTCGAGCCGCATCATGCAGCGGCCGGCGGCCGCCACTGCCGATACCCCGGATGTAACGGTCGATAAGGTCGACTATGACGAAGCGGGCAACGTCGTGGTGGCGGGAACCGCCGCACCGGGCAAGACGGTGCGTCTTTATGTCGACAATGAACCCGTCGGCGATACTCAGGCGAGCGACGACGGGCAGTGGTCGCTGACGCCGGATCGGCCGATCGTCGCCGGGCCGCACACGTTGCGGGCGGATCGTCTGGATGCCAAAGGCACGGTCGAGGCGCGGGTCGAAATTCCATTCGACCGGGCGCCGCGCCGCGACATTTTGAAATTCTCGGCAAACCGACGCGTCATCGTGCAGCCGGGTAACAGCCTGTGGCGGATTTCGCGCCGGGTCTACGGTGACGGCATGCGCTTCACGGTGATCTATCAGGCCAATACGGCGCAGATCCGCGATCCCGATCTGATCTATCCCGGGCAGGTGTTCGACCTGCCGGCGGAGGACGGTCGCACGGTCACGAACTAGACCGGTTGTGATCGCTCTTCGGGGTGCAAAGCGGCGGCGGTATCCGACCGGGACAACCGCGTTCAGTTCATCATCACGAAGTAGGGCTTGGCCTGCAGCAGCAGCGACGTGCAGGTGGCGACGATGCGGTCGCCGGTCAACGGTCTCTCGATCGGCGCCTCGACCCAGTAAATGACCCGCTGGTGCACGGTACGGGAGAACCCGCCTTGCGGCAGTTCGACGCCGGCATGGCAGAGCGTCAGCAACCGGTCCCGTCGCGGCGGGTTCTCCGCCGTGTAGGGGATCGATCCGAGATCGGTCATCAGCCTGACGAAGGTCTGATCCTCGATTTCGAACAGGCGTACCGCGACCAGCTGTTCGTTCCAATTGAAGTTGAAACTGATCGGCAGCGTGCTTTGAACGTTGTCGAAGGTCGACGCGCCCGACGTCTCGGGGGTGGGGGCGGACGGATCGTTTGCGGGCGATCCGACAGATGCAGATGTGACCGCTTCTGGCGGCAATTCTGACGATGCGTGGGAAGGGACGGCGGGCGGCATGCGGGACCTTGCTTAGGCTCAGGAGACTAGGTGTAGGTCGCCGGTCCTTAAGGTTCAGTAAAATCAAGCCGGAACGAAACGTGGTATTCGTGCTAGGACTGATTACATGAAGGCGCATGGCAGTTTCATGGGGGTGTGCAGCCGGGGCGAAGGCGCGAGACGTCGGCCGTCGGCCGTGCGTTGACGTGCCTTGAGTAGCCCGGCTTACGATCCGTCAACGGACGCGGCGACGCGCAGCCATTGGCGCACCCTCGGCAGTTTACTGCCGTATCTGTGGCCGAAGGGGCGGCCATCCTTACGCGTCCGCGTGGTCATCGCGATGATCCTGCTGGCGGCCGCGAAGGTCACCGTCGTCTACGTTCCTTTCCTCTACAAAGGCGCGGTCGATGCGCTGAACGTCGGCAGCGAGGCGCTGGTGGCGCTACCTCTGGGCTTCATTGTCGCCTATGGCGCGGCGCGGTTGGCGAGCCAGGCGTTTGGCGAATTGCGCGACGCCGTATTCGCGCGAGTCGGGCAACACGCTTTGCGCACAGTGGCGCTGGAAGTGTTCCGCCACCTGCATTTGCTGTCGCTCGCATTTCACCTCGATCGGCGCACCGGGGGACTGAGCCGGGCGATCGAGCGCGGCACCAAGGGCATCGACTTCCTGCTGCGTTTCAGCCTGTTCAATGTTCTACCGACACTGCTGGAAATCCTGCTGGTGTGCGGTGTGCTGCTGGTCAATTACGGCTGGAGCTTTTCGCTGACCACTTTGGTTGCGGTGTCCGGCTATATCGTCTTCACCCTGACGGTGACCGAGTGGCGCATGAAGTACCGGCGCGAAATGAACCGCACCGACAGCGAAGCCAACACGCGCGCGATCGACAGCCTGCTCAATTTCGAGACGGTGAAGTACTTCGGCAACGAAGGGCACGAGGCGACGCGGTTTGACGGGTCGATGGCGCGCTATGAGCGTGCCGCCGTGCGCAGCCAGACGACGCTGGCGATGCTGAATATCGGACAGGGGGCGATCATTTCCCTCGGCATGGTCGCCGTCATGCTGCTGGCGGCGATGGGCGTCCGCGACGGCAGTATGACCATAGGCGACTTCGTGTTGGTCAATACCCTGTTGCTGCAGCTTTACCAGCCGCTCGGATTTCTGGGCTTCGTCTATCGCGAGATCAAGCAGAGCCTGGTCGACATGGAAAAGATGTTCGAGCTGCTGTCGGTCGACCGCGATATCCAGGACCGGCCGGCGGCGCAACCGCTGCAGGTCGCGCATGGCGATGTCGTGTTCGAGCATGTCGACTTCGCCTATCGCCCGGATCGGCCGATCCTGAAGGATGTCAGCTTCCGTGTGCCGGCCGGCAAGACAGTCGCGATCGTCGGGCCGTCCGGTGCGGGCAAGTCGACGATATCGCGCATCCTGTTCCGCTTCTACGACGTACAGGCCGGCAAGGTGACGATCGACGGCCAGGACCTGCGCGACGTGACGCAGGAGTCGTTACGCGCTGCCATCGGTATCGTGCCGCAGGACACGGTGCTGTTTAACGACACCATTCGATACAACATTCGCTACGGTCGGACCGATGCCAGCGATGCAGAGATCGAGAACGCGGCGGCGCTGGCGCAGATCCGCGATTTCATCGAGGCGCTGCCGGACGGGTTCGACAGCACGGTTGGCGAACGCGGCCTGAAACTCTCGGGCGGCGAGAAGCAGCGGGTGGCCATTGCCCGCACTATTCTGAAAGACCCGGCTATTTTGCTGTTCGACGAGGCGACCTCGGCACTCGACTCGCACACCGAGAGTGAAATTCAGGATGCATTGCGCCGGGTCTCGCAAGACCGGACGACGCTGGTCATCGCCCACCGGCTGTCGACCATCGTCGATGCGGATGAAATCATCGTGCTGGAGGCCGGGCGGATCGTCGAGCGCGGCCGCCATCAGGAATTGCTGGACGCCGATGGGGTCTACGGCGCGATGTGGCGCCGGCAGCAGGAACAGGCGGCGGCGCGGGAACGGCTGCAGCAACTGGGCGCGCAGGATGCGCTGCCGCGGGTCACGCCGGAGGCCGGTACGCCGCTTAACGTCGGCCCCGGCGAGGCGTAGACTGCGCCGAAAACAACTAACGACAACATCGTCACAACGACAGATCGAAGGGCAATTCGATGGAAGCCATTCGTGCGGTCCTGGTCCCGATACATACCGAGGGCTACCGCTTCATCGCGATTTTCGCCGTGGTCACCCTGGTGCTGTTCTGGATCGCCGACCCGCTGGGCTGGCTCGGGGTGCTGGCGACCGCATGGTGCACCTACTTCTTTCGCGACCCGCCGCGCGTTACCCCGGTGCGCGAAGGGCTGATCATCAGTCCGGCAGACGGCGTGGTGCAGGCGATCGAGCCTGCGGCGCCGCCGCCGGAATTGGGCATGGGCGACGACAAACGCGTCCGTATTTCCGTGTTCATGAACGTGTTCGACGTACATGTGAACCGAGTGCCGGCGGATGGTGAGATCACTGGGCTGAGTTATCGTCCTGGCAAGTTTTTCAATGCATCCTTGGACAAAGCCAGTGAGGACAACGAACGGCAGGCGCTGCGCATGACGACCGCCGACGGTAAGGACATCGCGTTCGTGCAGATCGCCGGCCTAGTCGCACGGCGTATCCTCTGCACGGTGTTCGAGGGCCAGAAGGTCAGGGCCGGCGAACGCTTCGGCATGATCCGTTTCGGCAGCCGGGTCGACGTCTATCTGGATGAGGGCATGGTGCCTCTGGCGATCGCTGGACAGCGGGCGGTGGCCGGCGAAACGGTGCTGGCGGCCAGCGATGCCGGTGAGCCGCGGCGCGAGGGCGAAATGAGGTGATGGATGGCCCAATCGAATAGACGGCGACGTCTGCGGGCGCTGCCAATCAACAGCCTAATCCCCAACGTTCTGACGGTGCTGGCGCTGTGCGCCGGAATGTCGGCGATCCGCTTCGCCCTGCAGGAACGGTGGGAAGCCGCCGTCGCGGCAATTGCCGTTGCCGCCGTGTTGGACGGTCTGGATGGCCGCATGGCCCGGCTGCTGAAGGGCGCGACCAAGTTCGGCGCCGAACTCGACTCGTTGTCGGACTTCATCGCGTTTGGCGTGGCGCCGGCCATGCTGATCTTCCTGTGGTCGACACAGGAGATGCAGGGCCTGGGCTGGGTGGCCAGCCTTGCCTACAGCACCTGCTGTGCCCTGCGCCTCGCGCGCTTCAACACGGCACTCGACGATCCGGACCGGCCGGCCTGGTCCGGCCTGTTCTTCACCGGCGTCGCTGCACCGGCGGGGGCGGGTCTGGCCCTGTTGCCGATGATGTTCAGCTTTCAGTTCGATCAGGCGCCGATCAACGCGCCGCCGCTCGTTGCCGTGTGGCTGTTGTTCGTTGGCTTCCTGATGGTGAGCCAGGTGCCGACGTTTTCGTTCAAGCGGGTTCGCGTGCGCCGCGAACTGGTGTTGCCGACGCTGCTGGTGATCGGGGTGACGGCTGCCTTGATGGTAAGCTATCCGTGGTTCGTGGTGTCGGCCATCACCGCCGCTTACCTGGTGTCGATCCCGTTCAGTTTCATCAGCCACCGGCGGTACGCCAGTCCGCGAACACCGGATGCAGGCGAGACGGCGAAACCCGAAGACACCACCGCCGACAGCGATCAACCGCCGACGTCGCCTTAGCCGACCCGGTTATTCAGCCGGCTGGGCCGGCACCTGCGGTCCCGGCGCGACGGGCGGCGATGCCTTGGCCTGCCGTTTGGCTTCGCGGCGTTCGCGGCGGCGGGCCAGCGTATCGCTGGTACGCGCGCCCAACGCCAGCAGCGACGGTGTGACCACCAGCGTCAGCAGGGTCGCGAACGACAGGCCGAACACGACGGCGGTCGACAACTGCACCCACCACTGCGTCGACGGTGCGCCGCTTGAAATGTCGCGGGCGAAGAAGTCGATATTGAGCTGAAACACCATCGGCAGCAAACCGAAGATGGTGGTGATGGTGGTGAGCGTCACCGGGCGCAAACGCTGGGCGCCGGTTCGGACCACCGCTTCCATTGCCTCCATGCCTTGTCTTCGCAAATGGGTGTAGGTGTCGATCAGCACGATGTTGTTGTTCACGACAATTCCAGCCAGCGCGATGATGCCGACGCCGGTCATCACGATGCCGAAGACCTGTCCGGTGATCAGCAGGCCAGCCATGACGCCGACCGTCGACATGATCACCGCGGTCAGGATCAGGAAGGCGTGATAGAAGCTGTTGAACTGCGTCACCAAGATGATCGCCATGACGAACAGGGCGACGCCGAAGGCATTCGCGAGGAAGGCTTCGGCTTCCTTCTGGTCGCGGTCGGCACCCTTGAAAGTGATGCTGACCTCGGGGTCGAAGTTGGCGGCAGCGAGCCAGGCCTTGATCTCGGTCACCTTGTCGTCGACCAATACGCCTTCGGCGACGTTGGCCATGACCTTGATCGAGCGTTCGCCGTCGGTGCGGTTGACCGTACCGGTTTTGGGGATCGGCGTGCGCGTGACGAAGTTGCTGATCGGCACCATGCCCATGGCCGTCATTACCCGGAGCTGGTCGAGCTGCTCGATATTGCGGTAGGTCTCCGGGAAGCGCACGCGGATGTCGATTTCCTCGTCGGCGTCATCCGGCCGGTACTCGCCGACCTTGATGCCGTTGGTGACGAGTTGCACGACGTTGCCGACGGTCAGGATATCGGCTCCGAAGCGGCCGGCCTGCGGCCGATCGACCGTGAGTTCCCATTCGATGCCGGGCAGGGCGCGCTGGTCCTCGAAGTCCAGCAGGTCGGGCATCTCTTCCAGATGCGCACGGACCTTCTGCACCACCGGTTCGAGCCGGTCAGGCAGGCGTGAGCGCAACAGGATCTGGATGTCCTTGCCGGTGGGTGGGCCGGCGTCCGGTTCGCGCGCCTCGACCTGAATACCGGCGAGATCGGCCGTGTTGGCGCGGATCTCGTCCAGCAATTCCGATGACGGCCGGCGCTGATCCCAGTCGACGAATTCAATGAAGATCGTGCCGACCACGTCCTCGGCGATATCGTCGCCCTGGCCGGAGGAGCCGGTGCGGGCATAAACGGTTTCGATGCCGGCGATCCGCAGCACGCGTTCCTCGACTTCGCGAACCAGCGCGTCCTTCTCCTGCGCCGCCAGATTGCCGCGGGCGTGGATGTGCACCAGCGCCTGTTCAGGCTCGACATCAGGGAAGAATTCGACGCCGGCGCCGCTCGACCAGTAGTAGCCTTGCACGCCAAACAACATGGCGAGTGCGACGATCAGCACGACGATGGGATAACGAATGACCCGCGACAGCATGCGCGCGTAAGCGCCGGTGATGCCGGGGATGTTGCGGACATCGCCTTTCTCGGCGGCGGTGAGCGCGGCCAGCACTTTCGGGTTCGCCGCGCCCGGCTTGCCGATGCGGCTGCCGAGGGTCGGCACGAAGATCAGAGCCATCAGCAATGAGCCGGCGAGGGTGACGATCAGGGTGATCGGCAGGAATTTCATGAACTCGCCGACGACGCCGGGCCAGAACACCAGTGGCATGAAGGCGGCCAATGTGGTGGCGGTGGAGGCCGTGATCGGCCAGGCCATACGTTTGGCGGCAAGGGCATAGGCCTCGCGTCGGTGAATGCCCTCGGCCATCTTGCGGTCGGCGAACTCGGTCACCACGATGGCGCCGTCGACCAGCATGCCGACCGCCAGGATCAGCGCGAACAGCACCACGATGTTGACGGTCAGGCCCATGGCGTCGAGCACCAGGATGCCGAACAGGAAGGACGAGGGGATCGCCAGGCCGACCAGGCCGGCGGTGCGCAGGCCGAGCGCGGCAACGACGACGACCATGACCAGCAGCACCGCGCTCAGCACGTTGTTCTGCAGGTCGGTCAGCATCGTTTCGATGTTTTCCGACTCGTCCTGGATGAAACCGACATGAATGCCTGCGGGCCACAGCTCGCTCTCGCGCTGCACCGTCTGGCGGACGTCGGCGATGGTCTGGATGATGTTTTCGCCCAGCCGCTTCTTGATTTCGAGTGCGACACCAGGCCGACCGTTGATGCGGGCGAAACTGGTCGCATCCTTGAAGGTGCGGCGGACGTCGGTGATGTCCTGCAGGGTGATGACGCCGTCGCCGCTGGTCTTGATCGGCAGTTCGAGTACGTCACGGGCACTCTCGAACAGACCCGGCACCTTGACCGAGAAGCGGCCGGCGCCGGAGTCGAGCGCGCCGGCAGCAACCAACTGGTTGTTGCGGCTGACGGCGGCAATCAGCTCTTCCTGCGAGATGTTGTAGCTTTCGAGGCGCACCGGATCGACCAGGACTTCCAGTACTTCCTCGCGGTCGCCGGCGATGTCGGCCTCGAGCACGCCGGGCAGAGCTTCCAGCGAATCCTGCAGATTGCGCGCGAGGCGGATCAGGGTGCGTTCCGGCACGTCGCCGGACAGGGTGACCACCAGGACCGGGAACAGACCGACATTGACCTCGGTCGCCACCGGTTCGTCGGTTTCGTCCGGCAGGTCCTTTTCGGCGATGTCGACCTTTTCGCGCACGTCGAGCAGGGCCTGATCGGCATCGAAGCCGGCTTCGAATTCCAGAAGCACGAAGCCACCGCCCTCGTAGGCGGATGAGCGCATCTCCTTGATGCCTTCGATGGAGCGCAATTCCTGCTCCATCGGCCGCACCAGCAGACGCTCGGCATCCTCGGGCGAAATGCCGTCATGGGTCATCGACACATAGATGATCGGGATGTCGATGTCGGGGTTGGCCTCTTTGGGGATCGAATTGTAGGAGACCAACCCGGCGATCAACACCAGGACCAGGGTCGACAGAACCGTACGCGAGTGGCTGATCGCCGCGTCGATGACGGCGTTCATGATTGTACCTCGGCACTGACGATGTCGGTCACGCGGACCTTGTCGCCGGCCCGAACGAACTCCTGCCCGACGACGATCATCTCGACCGTATCCGGCAGGCCGGTCAGCCAGACGCCATCGGCGACACTGCCGACGATCCGCACCGGATAGAATCTGACGACATGTTCTGCATTGACGGCGCGGATGCCGATGCGGCCGTCGTCATCCAAAGTCAACACGGCCGGCGAGACCTTGTGTGCCTTGATGCGGTCGAGCGGAAAGCGCAGCTCGGCCGTAATGCCATCACGCAGGGTGCCGCCGGGGTTGGCGACCTCCAGTTCGACCTTGAAGGTGCGTGTCTGGTCGTCGGCGGTGACGCCGAGATAGCGGATGGTGCCTTCGACCGTCTCGCCGGTGACCAGGTCGGCGAAACCGACAGCGCCGACCGACAGCTTGCCGACGTCGTTCTCCGAGACCTGGGCCATGACCAGGAACGGGTCCTGATCGACGATCTCCGCAATGGCGGTGCCGGCCTCGACATAGTCGCCCAGTTCGACCGGACGGGTATCGACGATGCCGGCGAACGGTGCACGAATGATCGTTTGCTGGATCTGGATCTGGACCTGCTTGACGTTGGCGTTGGCGGCATCGAGCTGCGCGGCGGACGCGGCGAACTGGGTCTCCGCCCGGAAGCCCTTGTCGCGCAGACGCTCGGCGGCGTCGAATTCGAGCTGGCGCTGACGCGCGAGTGCCTTGGCCTCTTCCAGGCGGGCCTGCCGCTCATTGACCTCGAGCCGCACCAGGATATCGCCCTTCTTCACTCGGGCACCCTTTTCCGCAACGATCTCGGCGATCTTGCCCTTGATTTCGCCGCGAACCACGACGCGGCGCAGTGCCTCGGTCCGGCCGCGGACGACGACGTCCTTCACATAGTCCTGTGCACGCGACTGGGCCACGCGGACGCCGGTCAGGCGGGTCGCGCCGTCCTCGTTTTCCAGACGGTCGGCGACGGAAACGGCTTGCTGCGTCTCTTGCTGATCACCGGCGACGCCGATGCCATATTCGCCGGACAGCACCCAGCCGACGGCGGCGAGGGCGATGACAACGGCCAACAGATAGGACTTCTTCATGGCTGAACCTCTCGTTCAATCGCCGGCTGATGCCTGGGCGGTGACGCGTTCGCGGTTGCGGTCGTCATCGACCTGGGCAATCAGGGCTTCGCTTTCGACGAGATAGCGGTTGTCCTCGAGATATTTTATGGCAGCGGAGTAGACGGCATGACCGTAGCCGGCGACGAACCGATGCGCCGGACTGCCGGATTGCATCTTGTTGTCCAATTCGTTGACCAGGGCCCGGTGACGGTCGAGCCGATCGTCAATCAGATTGGCAATGTGGCTGGCCGGCAGCAGGTCGGCGAACAACATGGCGACCATGAATTCGCAACGCACCCGGTCGGGCCCCAACTCACCGGAAAGTTCCCGCACCAGGTAGAGCCGGCCTTCGGGTGTCAGGCTGTAGACCTTCTTGTCCGGACGCTTGCTTTGCGCTTCCCGCGTGCAGTCGACCAGACCTTCCTGCTGCAGCCGGTTCAGGGCCGGATAGATGGAGCCGTAGCTGGCGTCATAGAAATGGGTGAAACCGTCTTCCAGGCGTTTCTTGATCTCATAGCCGGACGCATTGCCCATGCTGAGAACGCCGAGGCACAGAGTGCGAACGTCCATCGTGACCCCTTAATGTCTGCCGGCGCCGCTTGGTGCGGTGCCGAAGTCGTGCCAGTGATCTGGCGGGAATAAACCTCGTTCGTATATATAATGGTTCGATATATCGCGACAATGTATAGACTACGGCGGTACCGCTCATAACGCCAGCGTGAAATCCATGTGAGCGTTCGTTTTTTGGTGCACCCGCAGGCCAAAGCCCGGAAAACGGCGGTAAACGGAGAAAGGCGCAATGCGCCCGAGTCGGTCACCTGCGACAATTGGTCCCGGTGTGTTTCCGCGGTTGGACACAAAAAGAGCCACCGGCCGCAAGGACCGGTGGCTCAGACGTGAAGACGGCCAGGGGAGGGCCGGATGGCGCCCCTGCGATGGCTATGAGGGTCTATTCGTCGACGATCGGATTGCTCAGCCGGCCGATGCCTTCAATCTCGATCTCGCAGGTGTCGCCGCCTTTCATCCAGACCTGCGGGTCGCGCGCGGCGCCGACGCCGGGCGGTGTGCCCATGATGATGACGTCGCCCGGCTCCAGGGTCATGACCTCGGTCACCACTTCGATCACCGTCGGCACATCGAAGATGTGTTGACTGGTGCTGGAGTCCTGCAGGGTCTCACCGTTGAGGTGGCAGCGGATCGCCAGGCCATTGGCGCCGTCGGGCAGTTCGTCGGCGGTGACCATCTCCGGGCCGAAGCCGCCGGTGGCGTCGAAATTCTTGCCCATGGTCCACTGCGGCGCCTTGAACTGGTAGTCGCGCAGCGAACCGTCGTTGAAGCAGGAATACCCGGCGACGAGGCTGAGCGCGTTGGCCTTCGAGACATGCCGGCCGGCACTGCCGATGACGACCGCAAGTTCTGCCTCATAGTCGTATTGCACCGACGCCTTCGGCCGCACCATCGGTTTGCCATGGCCGACCAGAGTGGTCGACATGCGGGTAAAGATGATTGGGTAGTCCGGGATCGGCTGTCCCGTCTCAATGGCGTGGTCCCGATAGTTCAGGCCGCAGCACAGGATTTTGTTCGGATTGGTAATCGGCGGCAGGTAGCTGACGCTGTCCGCGCCGATCAGTGCGTCGTCACCTGCCGCTTCGGCCGCCGCTTCGGCATCGGCCAGTCTGCCCATGGTCAGCAGCGACTTCATGTCCTGTGGCAGCGCCGGTGCGGCGATGGACAGGTCGACATACTGATCGCCCCGCCGGACCACCAGTGTGGCCGTGCCATTCTTGTCGATGGTGGCTAGACGCATTGAGGAGCCTCCCTACTACTTTGCATCGTTGACTGCATCACTGGAACCGGTCCGGTGCGCCGGCCGGAGATGGCAGGAGAACGAACTCTACGCCCTCGCGGCAGGGCACGCTAGGGCGGGCGGTGGGCCCGCCATGCCGGCCGCCATCTCTGTTAACGACGAACGGGTGTTGACGTTGGTGACAATCATGCCCATGTTCCGCCCCGGTCCCCGGCGCCAGCCGCTCGCAAGCTGACGCTCAAGGTGAAGTCCGGGCACAGTGAGCCTTCCGTTCAATCCGCTCCCTCCTGTGGCAATGCGAGCCCCATAAGCTGACATGACGGGCGGAATTTGAATGAGGCTGTGCTATGCTAATTCCTCTTCCTTCGACCGATGAGTTGAAATCGCAGGCTCGTCGTCTGCGTGCCGCCTTGTACGACGGTGGCCGGATGATCAGTCATTCAACCGCGTTGGAGATGGTTGCCCGCCAACACGGTTTTCGCGACTGGAACACCATTTCTGCCCACGGCCGATTGCACAATGCACCGCTGCGTTCGGGTCTTGGCGTCGGCATCGGCGACATGGTGGGTGGCGAATACCTGGGACATCCTTTTCGCGGCCAATTGATCGCCGTGCACCGACTGTCCGGCGGCAACCGGTATCGGGTCACCATCGTGTTCGACGAGCCGATCGACGTGGTGACGTTCGACAGCTTTTCGGCGTTTCGCCGCCGGGTGAGCTGCACCATCGATAGCGAGGGCGTATCGCCGCGCCAGCGTTCGGGCGGCGTGCCGCATCTGCGCCTGTTCCTGCCGTCGGTCGATTGAACGTCCGACGCCGTGCCACACAATCGTTTGCTTGGAAGTGGCAGAAAACCGGCAGTCTGTCGATACGGTCGGCGGCGGAAAGTGGCTGGGGGACTAGGATTCGAACCTAGACTGGCGGAGTCAGAGTCCGCTGTCCTACCATTAGACGATCCCCCAACAGATCGCCGAGCGCGGCAGATTGGGGCGCCAAACTATGCAGGTGCCCTGGTCCTGTCAACCATCTGACCCGTCAACCGTCGGACCCGGCAACTTTGCTCGGGGGCAGTGTTGGCGACGGGAATGGGTCACGCCGACAGCGACGGTGACCATTTCCGTCGCCGTCCCTGCGCCTATTGCACCCGGCGGTGAGCTGGGCAATCCTTGCAGTTCGATTGCGGAATAGATTTTCCAGTGCGTTGAGGGCGATGGCGGAGGCGACGCACACCGGGTCGGGCAAATGGCCACGGCGGCGCAGCCGCGGCGGCCGGCCACGACCGACTTATGCGGCGCTGGACCTCGGCACCAACAATTGCCGTCTGTTGGTGGCGCGTCCAAGCGTCGAAGGTTTTCGTGTGATCGATGCCTTTTCGCGGATCGTCCGTCTGGGCGAGGGCATGGGGCGTACCGGCCGGTTGTCCGACGCGGCCATCGAGCGGACCATTGCCGCCCTGGAGGTCTGCGCCAACAAGATGCGCCGGCGCGGCGTTACCCGCGCCCGAAATGTCGCTACCGCCGCCTGCCGGCAAGCCGAGAACTGCGCAGAATTCCTCGACCGGGTGTGGGATGCCACCGGCCTGGAGCTTGAGATCATCTCGAGTGGTGAGGAGGCACGGCTGGCGGTCGCGGGCTGTCGGCCGCTGATCGTCGGCGATGCCGAGCATGCCCTGGTGTTCGACATCGGCGGCGGTAGCACCGAGGTGACCTGGCTGTCCTACGGCAGCGCCGACTACGACGTCGGTGCCTGGACCTCGCTGCCGCATGGCGTCGTGACGCTGGCGGAAACCTATGGCGGCGCCGACACGCCGCGTGATACCTACGACGCGATGATTGCGACCATCGAGGTGCAGCTTCAGACGTTCGAGGCGGAACACCGGCTGTCGCGCTACCTGAACAAGGGAACCATTCAGATGCTTGGAACGTCCGGGACCGTGACGACGCTGGCCGGCGTGCATCTGGATCTGCCGCGCTACGACCGGGCCCAGGTTGACGGGACCTGGCTGACGTTCGAGCAGGCACAAACGGTGTCGGAGCGCCTGCGCGCGATGCCGCTGGACGAACGGGCCAGGCACCCATGCATCGGCCAGCAGCGCGCGGACCTCGTCGTGGCGGGCTGTGCCATCCTGGAAGCGATCTGCCGAACCTGGCCGATCGGCCGCTTGCGCGTCGGCGATCGCGGCGTCCGCGAGGGCCTGCTGCTGTCTTTGATGCAGGCCGATGGCGTTAGGGAGGCGGGGCGCGGCTAAACCATGACGCAACGACGCAGTAGTGCCGGCGGCCGGGGACGCAGCCGTGGCAAGACGGCCGGTAGCGGGAGCCGGGGCCTCACTGTGCGGGTCAAGACGGCGAAAGGGCGTAAAACGTCGTCGACCCGGTGGCTGCAACGCCAACTGAACGACCCTTATGTCGAGGCGGCGCGGCGCGAGGGCCTGCGTTCTCGAGCCGCCTTCAAGCTGCAGGAACTGGACGACCGCTATCGCTTCCTGGCACGTGGTGCCGTTGTCGTCGACCTTGGCGCCTCGCCCGGCGGCTGGACCCAGGTGGCACTGCAACGCGTCGGTGATGGCGGCCGCGTCATCGCCGTCGACATCAACGAGATGGATGCCGTGCCCGGGGCCGAGATGCTGGTCGCCGACGTCAGCGACGAGGCCGCTGCGGCGCGCATCCGCGAAGCGGCCGATGGCAAGGTCGATGTCGTGTTGAGCGACATGGCACCGCCGGCGACCGGGCACCGCGCCACCGATCACCTACGTATCGTTGGCCTGGTGGAAGCCGCGCTTGAGCTGGCGCGAGAAATCCTGAAACCCGGGGGCAGCTTTGTTGCCAAGGTCTGGCAGGGCGGTACCGAGGGCGACCTGCTAGCCCAGATGAAGCGCGAGTTCGCCAAGGTGCGGCATGCCAAGCCCAAGGCGAGCCGCGCGGATTCGGCGGAAATCTACGTCGTGGCGCAGGGCTACCGGCCAGTGGAGGACGACGGGCCGGATCGGTAGCGCCGGCGCGGGGCGCTCGTGTTACCATGAGTATCCCCGGCAAGAGGGAATGCCGGCGCGGCCGCGCCGCGCCGATGTCAGATCAGGAGCGCCAGACCATGACCACACCTGCCGAGACGGCTGCGACCGTCGATCCCAGCTATCTCGCCTCGGGCCCATGCGTCGACAGCGACCACCCGGCGGTGATTGCCTTCGCCCGGCAGCATGCCGGCGAGGGCGACGACCTGACCCGCGCGGTGCGGCTCTATTATGTCGTTCGTGACGAGTTCCGTTACGACCCTTATGGCGTTGAGCTGACCACCGAGGGCATGAAGGCGAGCGCCGTGCTGGCGCGCGGTGACGGCTTCTGCGTCACCAAGGCGGCGTTGCTGGCGGCGGCCTGCCGGGCGATCGGTATTCCGGCCCGACTGGGCTTCGCCGATGTACGCAACCACCTGGCGACCGAGCGGATGCGGCGCGAAATGGGTACCGACCTGTTCGTCTATCATGGGTTCACCGAAATTCTGTTGAATGGCAAATGGGTGAAGGCGACGCCGGCCTTCAACCTGTCCTTATGTGAGAAATTCGACGTGCTGCCGCTGGAATTCGACGGTGTGCACGATTCGGTGTTTCATCCCTTCGACGCGTCCGGTCAGCAGCATATGGAGTATGTCCGCGAGCGCGGCTCCTACGCCGATATCCCGCTCGACGACATCGTGCAGTCCTTCGCCGAAGTCTATCCGCGGATGTTCGGGCCCGACCGCACCGGCCCGCTGGACGGCGATATGGAGCGTGAGGCGGCAGCCGAATCGGCGCGCCGGGGTTAGGCGCCGACGACCGTTCATCGGGGGTGAGGGACGCGAATAGCAGCATTGCGAGAAAAGCAGTGGCAATGCCGGGCTTCCAATGAGATAAACGCGCGCCATATTGCATCCCCCAGACGACGCGGAGCCCGAGCAGTATGGAAATCCAGGAAGCCCTTACTTTCGACGATGTGCTGCTACGGCCGGCGGCATCGGAAGTCGTTCCTACCGAGGTCACCACCACCACCCGGCTGACCCGGGAAATCGAACTCGGAATTCCCCTGATGTCGGCGGCGATGGACACCGTGACCGAGCATCAGCTGGCGATCGCCATGGCCCAATTGGGCGGCATCGGGGTTATCCACAAAAACCTGTCGATCGAGGAACAGGCCGAGGAAGTCCGTCTGGTCAAGAAGTTCGAGGCCGGCATGGTGGTCAACCCGGTGACCATCACGCCGGAACGGCCGCTGGCCGATGCGCTGGCGCTGATCGAACGGCACCGGATTTCCGGTATCCCGGTGGTCGAACCGGGCAGCGGCAGGCTGGTCGGCATCCTGACCAATCGTGACGTCCGTTTCGCCACCGATATGCAGCAGCCGGTCAGCGAACTGATGACCCGCGAAAACCTGGTGACCGTGCGCGAGGGCGTCGACATGGCCGAGGCCAAGCGACTGCTGCACAAGTTCCGCATCGAAAAGCTGTTGGTGGTCGACGACAGTTATCGCTGCATCGGCCTGATCACCGTGAAGGATATCGAGAAGTCGCAAACCTATCCGGACGCGGCCAAGGACGAGCGGGGGAGGCTGCGGGTGGCGGCGGCGACCGGGGTCGGGCCGGATGGTCTGGCCCGCACCGAGGCGCTGATCGAGGCCGGCGTCGATCTCGTTGTCGTGGACACGGCGCACGGCCATTCCAGCCGCGTGATCGACACGGTGCAGACGATCAAGGGCAAGAGCAACTACACGCAGGTTGTCGCGGGCAACGTCGCCACCGCCGACGGCGCCCGGGCGCTGGTCGAGGCCGGGGCGGATGCGATCAAGGTCGGTATCGGGCCGGGGTCGATCTGCACCACGCGGATTGTCGCCGGTGTCGGCATGCCGCAACTGACGGCGCTGCTGGAAGTGGCGGAAGCCTGCCGCGACAGCGAGACTTCGGTGATCGCCGATGGCGGCATTCGTTTTTCCGGCGATCTCGCCAAGGCCATTGCCGCCGGTGCCAACTGCGCCATGGTCGGCTCGCTGCTGGCCGGGACGGAAGAGGCGCCCGGCGACGTCTTCCTGTACCAGGGCCGCAGCTACAAATCCTACCGGGGCATGGGCTCGATCGGTGCGATGGCACGCGGCTCGGCTGACCGTTACTTCCAGGAAGAGATCAAGGAAAGCTTCAAGCTGGTGCCGGAGGGCGTCGAGGGCCGGGTACCGTACAAGGGACCGGTCGCCGGTATCATCCACCAGTTGACCGGCGGACTGCGGGCGGCCATGGGCTATACCGGCAGCGGTAGCGTTCCGGCGCTACAGGAGCGCGGCGCCTTCGTGCGCATCACCAATGCCGGCATGCGCGAGAGCCATGTGCATGATGTCGGCATTACCCGCGAGGCGCCGAACTATCCGCTGAACCCGAGCTGAGCGGGCCGGGCGGGCGATGACGCCGGCAGCCCGAACCCAGGCGGCAATCGACCTGCTGGAATCGCTGGCGGCGACTGGCGGTCCTGTCGACCGAACGCTCTCGGGCTATTTCCGCCAGCGCCGCTATGCCGGATCGAAGGACCGCAAGGCGATTGCCGAACGCGTCTATGGCGTGCTGCGGTGCCGCGCCCGGCTCGACTGGCGCTACGGCGCCGGGGGCGAGGCAAGATCATTGGTCGCGGCGCATTTGCACCACGCCGACAAGTTGGCTGTCGATGAGATCGCGGCACTGTTCGACGGCAGTGCCTATGGCCCGGCGCCACTTTCCGCGGTGGAGGCCGCGCGACTCGACACGCCGGCCGATGCGGCTGTGGAGCCCGACTGGGTCGTTGGTAACTACCCGGCTTGGCTCGATGACGAACTGACGCGCAGTCTCGGCGCCGACAAACTCACCGAAATGGCGGTCTGCAACGAGCGGGCACCGTTGGACCTGCGGGTCAACACGTTACGCACGACGCGCGATAAGGTGTTGGCGGCATTGCGGGCCGACGGCTTCGAAGCGGTCGCGGGCGTGTGGTCGCCCTGGGCCGTTCGCCTGCCGACCGGCACGCGTGTCGACCGGCACCGGCTGTTCACGGCGGGTCATATTGAGGTGCAGGATGAGGCCTCGCAGCTTGTCGCGTTGCTGTGCGCGGCAACGCCGAACCAGCAGGTCATAGATTTTTGCGCCGGTGCCGGCGGCAAGACCTTGGCACTGGCTGCGGCGATGCAGAACCGGGGCCAGGTCCATGCGCTTGACACCGATGCGGCACGCCTCCGGCGGCTGAAGCCGCGGCTCGATCGGGCTGGTGTGCGCAACGTGCAGATGCGTCCGCTCACCGGCCCCGACGACGAATGGCTGCAGCAGAATGCCGGGCAGGCGGACCGGGTGCTGGTTGACGCACCCTGCAGCGGCAGCGGCACGTGGCGGCGCAATCCGGATGCGTGCTGGCGCCTGTCGTCGGATGAACTGGCCGGATACACCGAGGTGCAGCGCAAGATCCTGGACGCGGCAGCGACACTGGTGAAGCCCGGCGGCCGGCTGATCTATGCTACCTGTTCGATGTTGCGGTGCGAGAATGAGGAACAGGCCGACGCCTTTCAGGCCCGCCATGACGTGTTTTCACCATTGCTGGTCAGCGAGGTCTGGCGCGACGTGTTGCCCGGCGACACACCGGGAGACGGGCGCTGTCTCCGCTTGAGCCCGGCCGGTCAGGGGACCGACGGCTTTTTTCTCGCCATTTTCGAACGGCAGGCGACGGTTTGAGCGGCGTCGGCGATCGCGACCGATACACCATCTGGACTCTCTCCACGGCTATTCATAGGTTCCGGCCATGACGGACAACGTATTGATTCTCGACTTCGGGTCGCAGCTCACTCAACTCATCGCCCGGCGCGTCCGCGAGAGCGGCGTCTACAGTGAGATCGTTCCCTACTACAGCGGCGAAGAAGCCATCGCGCGGCTGAAACCGAAGGCGATCATTCTGTCCGGCGGACCGGCCTCGGTGACCGATGCCGAGACGCCGCGCGCACCGATGGCGGTGTTCGAGGCGGGCGTCCCTGTACTCGGCATCTGCTACGGACAGATGGCCATGGTGGCGCAGCTCGGCGGCGAGGTCGAAAGTTCCAACCATCGCGAGTTCGGCCGCGCCTTTGTCGACGTGAAGGGCGACTGCAGGCTGTTCGACGGGGTCTGGGGTTCCGGTCAACGCCATCAGGTGTGGATGAGCCACGGCGACCGGGTGATCAGCCTGCCGCCCGGATTCGAAGTTGTCGGCACCAGCGACGGCGCGCCCTTTGCCGTTGTCGCCGACGATGCCCGCGGTCATTACGGTCTGATGTTCCACCCGGAAGTGATACATACGCCCGACGGTGCGGCGCTGCTGTCGAACTTCACGCACAAGGTGGCCGGCTGCGGCGGCGACTGGACCATGGCGGCCTTCCGGCAGCAGGCGATCGATCGGGTGCGGACGCAGGTCGGCGACGGCCGGGTGATCTGCGGTCTGTCCGGCGGAGTCGACTCGTCGGTCGTTGCCGTGTTGCTGCACGAGGCGATTGGCGATCAGCTCACCTGCGTGTTCGTCGACCATGGCCTTCTGCGCCAGAACGAAGCGGACGAGGTCGTAAGCCTGTTCCGCGATCATTACAACATCGCGCTGGTGCACAAAGACGCCAGCGACGCGTTCCTGACCAAGCTGGCCGGCGTCGACGACCCGGAACAGAAGCGCAAGATCATCGGCGCCACCTTCATCGACGTGTTCGAGCAGGAGGCAAAGGCGGTCGGCGGCGCCGACTTCCTGGCGCAAGGAACGCTTTACCCGGATGTGATCGAGTCGGTCTCGCCACTGGGCGGGCCGAGCGTGACCATCAAATCGCACCACAATGTCGGCGGTCTGCCGGAGCGGATGAACATGGCGCTGGTCGAGCCGCTGCGCGAACTGTTCAAGGACGAAGTGCGCGAGCTGGGCCGCGAGTTGGGCTTGCCCGAGACGCTGGTCGGCCGGCATCCGTTTCCCGGCCCCGGTCTGGCGATCCGCCTGCCCGGCGAGATCACCCGGGAGAAGGCTGACATCCTGCGCCAGGCCGATGCGATCTACCTCGAGGAGATCCGCAAAGCCGGGCTGTATGATGCGATCTGGCAGGCCTTCGCCGTACTGCTGCCGGTCCGCACGGTCGGCGTGATGGGCGATGCGCGGACCTACGAACACGTCTGCGCCCTGCGCGCGGTGACGTCGAGCGACGGCATGACCGCCGATTACTATCATTTCGACCACGAGTTCCTGAGCCGCACGGCGACCCGCATTATCAACGAAGTGCGCGGCATCAATCGCGTGGTCTACGACATCACGTCGAAACCGCCCGGCACGATCGAGTGGGAGTAGAGGCCCGGACCCGCACCGGGCGCCGGGTCGGCTCGATGACCCCAACGCGTGTTGATCGCCATGGGGCAAAGACGACTCACGCGGCTACCGCGCCGTTCGCCGCTCAAACCTGGCTTTTGCCAGCGCCACGCTTTCACCAATGAGCGGTTTCAGGGCCTCAAACGTCGGCGGGCTCGGGTTCAGGACGCACATCCAGGCTAGCCAGCCATAGTGCGGATGCGGCGTCAGCGTATCGAGCGCGGCGAAGTTATGCCCGGTATTGATGATGCCGCCCGCCGGCGGCCGGCGTGGGATCGCGCCGAACAGTGTCGTGAATGTCGGTTTCGAGAGGCCGAGGTTGAGCCGGTAGACGCCCGGACGGTCGACGTTTGAGGCCTTGTCGTTTTCGCTGTCTTTCTCCTTGAACGTGAGGACATAGGTGCCTTTGGGCAGCCGACCGCCGGGATTGTAGAACAAGCCGCGCTCGCCCCAGTTGGTGCCGTCGGTGACGCCTTCATGGGCGGTGCGGACATGGGCGACGATGTCGTCGATCCGGATCGGCCTCAAGCCGCACCCGTCGTCGGATCCCACTTTGCCATGCGCCGGAAGTGGGCGATGCCTTTGCCGAGGTCGTCATGGTCGATGCCGCGCATCAGGGCGAAATAGGCGAGGCAGGAGGCGCTCTGTGCGGCGTCGCCAACGGCGCGAAGCGCGTCATCCTCGCTGGCCCAGTAAACAAGGTCGACCCATTGGCCATCGGCCCCCCTGAACAGCTCACGCTTCATGAAGCCTTTCTGCCGCCTCAGGAGGTTGACGTGAACGTCCTGTGCCGCCTGCAGGATGGCGCTCTGATCGACACCGTCGTTCACGATGAATGGCGCCCATTCAATGCAGACAGGTGGTGCTGGCGTGATCGCAGTGGTTGGTGCAGTCATTGATCTATCCATTGAATTGCGATGTTCGATTGGCCACGGCCGCAGATGATCGAACCGCGGCCGACGATTGGCCTCTGCCGCCGAAGCATTGAGCCGTTTTGACCAATCGGTGGTCACCAAGGAAATTGATAAACATGTCAAAATAAGACATCTTTGATGGATGGGGCGAGCAAAGACACGCGGCCGACTGGATCGGCTTGATGCGCTGACGGGCTTGTTGAGATCGAGCGAGCATCATGTCGCGCTCGACCTTGCCACCGAACTGGGCGTCAGCCGGCGCACACTGATGCGCGACCTCGATGTCCTGCGTGAGAAAGGACTGCCGATCGAGACCGACCGCGGGCGGGGCGGTGGCATACGGCTGCACCGGCACTGGGGCGTTGGCCGCCTGCATCTGTCGTATCGGGAGGTCGTCGACCTGCTGCTGAGCTTGGCCGTTATGGAAAAAATCGGGTCACCGATCTTTCTCGGCAATCTGAAGACCGTTCGGCACAAGCTGGCATTGTCCTTTCCGGAAGCGCAGCGGCGCATGGTGCAAGCGATACGGCGCCGTGTGCTTGTTGGCGACCTCGCGTCCGAGCCGGTTCTGGAGAGCTACCTCGGTTCTGCCATTCCGGCGGCCGACGTTATCTACGAAGCGTTTTTCGAGATGAAGGCGCTGGCGATCACGTACCGGGATACCAACGGCCGGCGGACGAAGCGAACGGTCGAACCGCAGTATCTCCTGTTGAACTGGCCGGTCTGGTACCTCCTGGCCTGGGATGAATTGCGCGACGACGTCCGCTGCTTCCGGCTGGATCGGATTGCGTCGGCGGCCATGATGGGCGCGGTCTTCAAGCCACGCGCCGTAAAGCCCTTCATCGAGGGGTTCGAGGACTTCACATCGGCCATCTGAACTGCCTATGGCAGGCGCGGTCGTCTAAGAAGCGATCTCTATCGCGACAACGGAAGTTGACACCTTACGACGATTGAGTGTGCAACCGTTTTCCGAATACGTTTAGTGCAACCATCGGGACCGTTCTAGACGGGGTTGCGTACAACTCGATGCCACGAGAACATGCAGATGTGCGTTTTGTTTACAAACACTTTCTACCAATATAGAAAGTGCGCAGTTTAACTACTCAGAGTTTCACCCAGTCTACACGAATTGGTATCAGGGGCCGCAAGTCATTGGCGGTCATATCTATAGATACAAGGCCGAATGAAAACATCCATGCAAATCAGTTCATATATTTACAAGCATGATGGCGGTATTTTGATGTTTTCATTTAATGTCCATTCATGTACTTTCAAATACAGATGTCCTAAAGTATAATATTTAGTAGGAATTTTTTAATAGAGAATTGATAATGATAGGATACAGGAACACTAACTGCCGATCCTGGGCAATTTTGCGCCAAACTATCCGGACGACGAGGCGTTCTCAAGGGCAGGTATACTGAAAGATCGGAAATCGCCGCCAGACTGCGGGCATGTATCCGGCACGCAGGGATTGGTACGTACGGAGGACAGTGAAATTAAGTTATCAGAGGTAGAGCTTCCGTCTAACCGCAAGTTCGGTTTGTTTTTCACTGCAGTATTTGCGGTAGTGTTCGCCTATTTTTACTGGAGTGGCCAAGTAGAAATCGGCGCCGCGTTTGCCTTGCTGGCAGTGGTCTTTGCCGTGGTCTCTGTAGTGCGTGCCGAGCTTCTGCTGCCGCTGAACAAGCTGTGGATGCGGTTTGGGCTGTTGCTCGGGATGATCGTCAGCCCGATCGTGCTGGGCGCCATGTTCTTCCTGATATTCACGCCCGTTGCGATTGGGATGCGCTTGTTCGGTAGAGACGAACTGCGACTTAAGATGCGGAACTCTCAAACGCATTGGAAGGTCAGAGACCCGAGCGGACCGTCATCAGAGTCTTTCAAACAGCAGTTCTAGATTCGAGGTTTACGATGGCATTCCTGAAGGAACTTTGGGCGTTTCTCAAAGTGCGTAAGAAACTTTGGCTTGCACCGATCATTGCCGTGATGTTGGTCCTCGGCGGACTGTTGATCCTGGCTCAGGGTTCTGTGGTGGCACCATTCATCTACACGCTGTTCTAAGGTTGACGCGATGTACATATTGAGTATTTCCGCCTTCTATCACGACAGCGCAGCGTGCCTGATCCACGACGGCGCTATCGTCGCCGCCGCGCAGGAAGAGCGGTTCACCAGAAAGAAACACGACGCCCAGTTTCCGACAAATGCCATCCTCTACTGCATAGCGGAAGCCGGTATTCGTCCCTCTGAAATCGGGCATGTCGTGTTTTACGAGAAGCCGTTCGTCAAGTTCGAGCGGCTGCTGGAAACTTATCTCGCCTTTGCGCCGCGCGGGTTTCGCAGCTTCGCCTCGGCGATGCCGCTTTGGATCAAGGAGAAGCTGTTTCAGAAGTCGATCGTGACAAAAGAACTGGCTGACACGCTCGGCGGAGACGTGGACTGGCAGCAGAGACTTCTGTTTTCCGAGCATCACCTGTCTCATGCGGCGAGCGCCTTTTATCCCTCGCCCTTCGACCGCGCGGCGGTGCTCACGCTGGACGGTGTCGGTGAATGGACGACAACGTCATTGGCCATAGGGAATGGCAAGGAACTCAAGGTCGTAAAGGAAATTCACTTTCCCCATTCTCTCGGCCTTTTGTACTCGGCGTTCACCTATTACACGGGCTTCAAGGTGAATTCGGGCGAATACAAGGTCATGGGGCTGGCTCCTTATGGCGAGCCGAAATACGCTGATCTCATCAAGGAAAAGCTTGTGGCCGTGGGTGAGGACGGAAGCTTCCAGCTTGACATGAGCTATTTCGACTATTGCACCGGCCTCACGATGACGAACAAGAAGTTCGATGACTTGTTCGGCGGGCCGCCCCGGCAGTCGGAAGCGCAGCTGACACAGCGTGAGATGGACCTGGCGGCCTCGGTGCAGAAAGTGACGGAAGAAATCGTCGTCAAACTTGCGCGCGGCATTGCGGCGGAGACGGGTGAGCGGAATCTGTGCCTGGCAGGCGGTGTCGCGCTGAACTGTGTTGCCAACGGTATTCTGCTGCGCGAGAAGATTTTCGATAACATCTGGATCCAGCCGGCGGCTGGCGACGCTGGCGGCGCACTGGGGGCGGCGCTCGCAGCGTGGCACATTCACTTCGACAACGAACGCGCCGCCGCGGATCGGAGCGACCAGATGAAGGGGGCTTATCTCGGGCCCTCATTTGCCGATGATGAAATCGCGAAATCGTTGGACGAGTGCGGTGCTGTCTATCACAAGCTGTCCAATGAGCAACTGATCGACAAAGTCGCGCACGCGCTGGCGGATGAGAAGGCCGTTGGCTGGATGCAGGGACGAATGGAGTTCGGTCCTCGAGCGTTGGGCGGGCGTAGCATCATCGCCGATCCGAGATCACCGTCGATGCAGAAGCAACTGAACCTGAAGGTGAAGTACAGAGAAAGCTTCAGGCCGTTCGCGCCCAGCGTCCTGCGTGAACATGTCGGCGATTGGTTTGAGCACGATAGCGATAGCCCGTACATGCTGCTGGTGGCGGATGTGAACGAGGACAAACGCCGCGCCATGACCGAGGAGGAAGAGGCGCTTTTCGGCATCGATAAACTAAACGTCCCGCGATCGTCGGTGCCGGCGATTACCCATGTTGACTACTCGGCGCGCATTCAGACCGTGCACGAAGATACGAACCCCAATTATCACGCTGTCATAAAGCGGTTCCATGAGCTAACGGGGTGTCCGCTGGTCGTTAACACGTCGTTCAACGTCCGCGGTGAGCCGATCGTGTGCGCGCCGGAAGACGCTTTCAAGTGCTTCATGGGCACTGAGCTGGATGTGTTGGCGGTCGGCGACTACTTCCTGGTGAAAGAAGAGCAGGACGAGGCGCTAAAGATAAACTACGAGAACCGATATGAGTTGGATTGACGCACTGAAGAGCACCATCTCGATATCAGATATCATTGTTATCAGTTTTGTAAGCGCCATTCTGTTTTTGCTGGCGAATTTTGTTTTTACGTATTTGTCGCCGTCTTTGATGCCTCATTTGCCTGCCGATTTCGTTCGCAGCATATCGCCTTGCTATCGCAGTCTTTATCATTTCGATTTGTCCCACGTGTCAGCTGACACCAGGATCGAAGTCGTTTTCGGCGACAGTTTTTCCGAAGGGGCGGGGGACGAATATCTGAACGGCGAGGACGACTATGGGATATTCCGCAAGCTGCCGGTCGATCACGAAAGGGGCACGGTCGTTTACGGACGCGCCGGATACGGCAGCCTGAGCACCCTCAGAGAGGCAGTCCATTGTGAGCCGCTGATCAACGGGTACACGTCGTTAGGTTTTGAAAAGAGCCAGGTCGATCGTGTGACGCTCGTGTTCTACGAGGGCAACGACTTCAATAACAACCTTGCCGAATTGACCAGGACAGGCGGGCCATCGAGAAGTTCATTCCGGTTTTTTCTTCCCATTGCAGAATATGCATATGACAAAATCGCGCTGCTTTTTGGAAGCGAGCGTATCGACCCGGCGCGTGTCGATACGCCGGACCAACAGTCTGACGAAGATCGCGGCGCAGCCGACTTCCTGAAGACCGCGCACGGTGTCGCGGTTCGTAAATACCCGCAGTCGGCCGCCTTGGAACTCACTGCGGAGGAGCTTGCCGAAGCCGTTGGGGTGCTACGAAACTCGTTGAACGAAATCGGTAGACTGTATCCGGACGCCGCACTGCAGCTTCTGTACCTGCCGTCTGTCGCCAGTTCCTATGAGTTCGAGGGCGCACTGCCTGTGCAAAGCTATCAGGGCGAGAAGTTCTACCTGAGCTCGGGCGCGGCGAACGATGAACGCAGTCGGCAACTGCGGGAAACGCTCAAACAGGTAGCAGGCGAGGCCGGATGGGACTTCTGTGATTCCACAGGCAATATCCGCGAGATCTCGCGAACCGGCGTCGCCGTTCACGGACCGGTGGATTGGAAGCACTTCAATGAAGTCGGTTACCAGTCAATTTCGGAGAGCTATCTAGCTTGCTTCCCGTTGTCCCGGCCGTGAACCTTTCGGCCGTGAACGTCGTTTCGATCAGCCTGATGCCCAAGCGTGCCTGGCTGGTTCACGCTCTTTGAAAGCCTCAACACCATGACCTCGGCGGTGTAGGCCCGCCTACTGGAAGAACTGGTAGGCCAGTGCAATGACGGCAGCGATGGCCAGCCAGATGGCGACGTTGCGCAGCAGTTGCCCACGTTGCCGGTTCAGCCACAGTACCCCCGGCGCAATCACGACCAGGAGCAGCAGCAGGTAAATCAGCCGGCTGGTTTCCCAATCGCTCATGTCGCAGGCGGTTCCGACCCGGAGGGTGCGGCGGATCGTTCAAGCCGACGAATGATAAAGATGACCGGCAGCCAACCGGCGATCGGCACGATGAAGATGTAATCGAACAGGGGATGCGTCGGGTCGAAGCCGGTGGACATGCCGACATAGCTTAGCCATATCCCCGTGGCGATGATGCCCAGGACCTGCCATGTTCGCGGATTGCGCCAGTTGACCGACATGACGCCGACTATAACCGGGCGGCTGCCGGACGGCCACGGCGGGGTGGACCGCCGCGACGGCACCGCCATGGCCGTGGAACGGAACGGTGGCGGAACCGGCAAAAAAAGTCGCCTGAGACCACCCGTTTTGTGATATCTGCGGCGGTTGTCGCGTTGCTGGTGGCAGGATAGGGTGGCGGCGCGCCTTTTCCGGAACGAACGCCGGAAAACAGCGGATTTCGATGGAGTGAGACGACGTGGCTGACATTTTCCGTGAGGTGGACGAAGACGTCCGCAAGGACAAGGCCACTGCGCTTTGGAAGAAGTATGGCAGTTATGTCGTCGTTGCCTGCGTGGCGCTGGTGATCGGCACGGCGGGCCGCGTTGCCTGGCGCGAGTATAGCGAGAGCCGCCAGATCGAAGAGGCGCAGAAGTTCTCGGCCGCGACGGCCCTGGTCGAACAGGGCGAGACGAGCGCGGCGACGGCGGCGTTCGAAGCACTAAGCCGCGAGTCCGGGACCGGCTATGCCGTCGTTGCTGCATTCCGTGAGGCCGAGCAACGGGCCAAGGCCGGCGACCGTGACACCGCGGTGGCGATATACGACAAACTGGCCGGTAACGGTGACGCCGGTCCCGCGCTGCAGGATCTGGCGCGGGTGTTTGCCGCCATGGCGTTGATCGACGAGGCGCCGGCAGATGAAATACGTGGCCGGCTGGCTGGCCTCGACGCGGACGACAGCGCCTTTCGTTTTTCGGTGCGGGAATTGTTGGCGGTATTGAGTTTCCGCGACGGCGACCTGGAAGCGGCGAAGACCGGCTTCCGAGCGTTGGCGGAAGATGCCGCCGCGCCGAGCGGCGTTCGCGCGCGGGCGCAGGAAATGCTGGCGGCGATGGGCGAGGCGCCGTGATGACACGTTTTTTGTGGCGGCTGACGGTGCCGCTGTGTCTGGCGCTGGCCGTCGGGGCCTGCGAACTGCCGGAATGGATGGGCGAAGCCGAGGGTCCGCCGCTGCCGGGCGAGCGGATTTCCGTTCTGCGGCTGGATGCTGCTTTGTCGCCGGACCCGGGCATCGCCGATGTCAGCGTGCAACTGTCGCCGCCATGGCGCAATGTCTCGTGGCCGCAGGCCGGCGGCGTGCCGGGACATGCCATGTATCATCTCGAGGTCGCCGAGGCGCCGACGCGGGCGTGGCGGATCGATGCCGGCGAGGGATCGGGCGGGGAAACCCGGCTGCTGTCTGCGCCGATCGTCGCCGACGGCCGGATCTACGTGCTCGACACCGAGACTGAACTGACGGCATTCGATGCCGAGACCGGTGAGCGCCTATGGCGCCGCAACCTGTTGCCGGAAGGCGAGGAAGAGGGCGCGTTAGGCGGCGGCATTGCCTATCACGCCGGCCGGTTGGTGGTCAGTACCGGCTACGGCATCGTCTACGGCCTCGATCCCGAGGATGGCGCGGGCATCTGGGAGCAGAACGTCGGCCTGCCCGTGCGCGGGGCGCCAACGGCAAGCGGCGACCGGGTCTTCGTCATCACCTATGACAATCAGCTGCATGCACTGTCGATGGAAGATGGCCGTGAGCTCTGGACCCATTCGGGTCTGCCGGAAGACGCCGGCCTTGTCGGCTCGCCGAGTCCGGCGGTCGACGGCGGCGTGGTTGTGGCGCCCTATACGTCGGGCGAAGTGGTCGCGCTGCGGATCGAGAACGGCCGCGTACTGTGGAGCGATCAGCTCATCCGCTCGACTCAGTTGACGCCGTTGGCCGCGTTGAGCGAGATCCGCGGCCACCCGGTGATCGACCGCGGACTGGTTATCGCGATCAGTCACTCCGGGCGTATTGCCGCGATCGATATGCGTACCGGGCAGCGCCTGTGGGATCGCGACATCGAGGGGATCGAAACGCCGTGGATTGCCGGCGAGTTCGTGTTTCTCGTATCGACCCAGTCCGAGGTGGTGGCGTTGTCGCGACGCAATGGCCGGGTGCGCTGGGTGACGCAGTTGCAGCGTTATGAGGACGAGGAAGACCGCGAGGGGCCGATCCACTGGAGCGGGCCGGTGCTGGTCACCGACCGTCTGGTGCTGGCCGGCAGTCACGGCGAGGCGGTGACCGTGTCGCCCTACACTGGCGAAATTCTCGGCCGGATCGAGCTGCCGGACCGGGTGATGATGGCGCCGATTGTCGCCAACGGGACGTTGTACTTCCTGACCGACGGCGCCGATCTGATCGCCTACCGGTAGGCCGTCATGTTCACGGTTGCCATTCTCGGCCGGCCTAACGTCGGCAAATCGACCCTGTTTAATCGGCTGGTCGGTAAGCGGCTTGCGCTGGTCGCGGAGATGCCGGGCGTAACGCGCGACCGGCGCGAGGGCGAAGGGCGGATCGGTCCGCTGACCTTCCGCGTCATCGACACCGCCGGTCTCGAAGATGCCAGCGACGGCAGCATTGAGGCGCGCATGCGGGCGCAGACCGAAGCGGCGCTGGCTGATGCCGACCTGATCCTGATGATGATCGACGCGCGAGCCGGCGTGACGCCACTGGATGCGCATTTCGCCCGTTGGCTGCGCCGTCAGCCGGTGCCCGTGGTGTTGCTGGCGAACAAGTGCGAGGGCCGCGCCGGGACCGGAGGACTGGGTGAGGCCTATGGCCTGGGGCTGGGCGAGCCCGTGGCGTTGTCAGCGGCGCATGGCGAGGGCCTGGACGAGCTCTATGACCATCTCAGCGAAGCGATGACGGACGCCGGTCTCGGGCCGGACCACGAGGCGGAAGACGAAGCGGCCGGCGCCGTGCTGCAACTCGCCGTGGTCGGCCGGCCCAATGCCGGCAAGTCGACCTTGGTGAACCAGCTACTGGGCCAGGACCGGGTGATCACCGGACCGGAACCGGGGCTGACGCGCGATGCGATCGGCATTTCCTGGAACTGGCGCGGGCGCGATGTTCGCCTGATCGATACCGCCGGCATGCGCAAAAGGGCGCGGGTGACGGCCGAACTGGAAAAGCTGGCGGTTGGGGATGCATTGCGGGCACTCGATTATGCCCAGGTCGTGGTGCTGCTGTTCGATGCGCGCATGCCGTTGGAGCGGCAGGACTTGACGATTGCCCGCCGCGTCGTTGAAGAAGGCCGTGCACTGGTCGTCGCGGCCAACAAGTGGGACCTCGTCGAAGACCGTGCCGCAGCTCGGCGTGACATCGAGTACAAGCTGGAGGAATCGCTGACGCAGGCGCGCGGCGTGCCGGTCGTCATGCTATCGGCCCTGACGGGGCGCGGCGTCGACAAGCTGATGCCCGCAGTGGTGTCGGTTTACGAGCGCTGGCAGACCCGGGTATCGACCGGCGAGCTGAACCGCTGGCTCACCGAAGCGACGGAACGCCACCCGCCACCGCTTGGCCACACCGGCCGGCGTATCCGCCTGCGTTACATGACCCAGGCGAAGACACGGCCGCCCACGTTCGTCGCGTTCACCAACATGCCGGAAGACTTGCCGGAGGCCTATGTGCGGTACCTGCAGAACGGTCTGCGCGAGACCTTCGACATGGCCGGTGTGCCGATCCGCATCCACCTGCGCAAACCGCGCAACCCGTACGGCAACCGGGGCAGGAAGTAGACCGGCTGCAACGCCGGCACCGCCGATTAGTGCTTTGTAGTGCCCGCCGGGGCGGCCTGTGGCAACGGGGCGTCGGCCGCGACCCAGAGCGCGTTGCCGTCGAACGACGGCTCGGCCAGCCGGATCATGGTTTCCGCGACATGGTCGGGCGGCGGCAGCTGGGTCGGGTCCTCACCTGGAAACGCCTTGGCCCGCATGGCCGTGCGCGTGGGTCCCGGATTGACCAGATTGACCCGGATCGCCGTCTTCTCGACCTCGCGGGCATAGGTCGTGACGATCGCTTCCAGGGCGGCCTTGCTGGCGCTGTAGGCGCCCCAATAGGGTGGTAGGCTGCGTGTCCCGCCCGAGGTGACGAAGATGGCGCGCCCGGCGTCCGATTGACGCAGCAACGGATCCATGGACCGGATCAGCCGATAGTTCGCCGTGACGTTGATGGCGAACGTGGCATCCCAGACATCCGGCGGAATATGGCCGACCGGAGAGAGCTGACCCAGGCTGCCGGCATTGCCGACCAGAACGTCGAGGCGGCCCCAGCGCTCGTAGACCTGTTGCCCCAGATGGTCGATGGCGTCGAACTCGGTCAGGTCGAGCGGCACCAGGGTGGCGCTGCCGCCCGCGGCCTGGACGTCGTCGTCGACCTCCTCCAGCGCGCCGGTGTTGCGGCCGACCAGGATCAGATGCGCGCCCTCGCCGGCGTAGGCCCGAGCAATCGCAGCACCGATGCCGCGTGAAGCGCCGGTGATCAGCGCAATCCTGTCTTTCAGACGGTCGGCCATACGTTGCGCGCCGGGATCAGGCGCGGTCGGCCAGCAGCGACAACTGGCCGGTGCTGCTGCCCTGCAACAGGTCGACCAGGGCAACCGGATAATCGCCGGTAAAGCAGGCGTCACAGTATTGCGGCGCGTCGTTGTCGCGAATGGCACCGCAGACAGCGCGATACAGACCGTCGAGGCTGATGTAGGCGAGGCTGTCGGCGCCGATGTGCCGCGCCATGGCATCAACGTCCATGTTGGCGGCCAGCAGTTCTTCGCGCGACGGCGTGTCGATGCCGTAGAAGCAGGGGTTGCTGGTCGGCGGGCTGGCGATGCGCATGTGCACTTCGCGCGCGCCGGCGTCGCGCACCATCTGCACGATCTTGCGCGAGGTGGTGCCGCGGACGATGGAGTCATCCACGAGGACGACGCGGCGACCCTCGATCTCATTGCGGTTGGCATTGTGCTTCAGCTTGACGCCGAAGTGGCGGATGTTCTGCGTCGGCTCGATAAAGGTGCGGCCGACATAGTGGTTGCGGATGATGCCCAGTTCGAATGGGATGCCGGCTTCCATCGCATAGCCCATGGCCGCCGGCGTGCCGGAGTCCGGTACCGGGATCACGACATCGGTCTCGACATGGCTTTCGCGCGCAAGTTCGCTGCCGATCGCCTTGCGCACCGCATACACCGATTTGCCGTCGGAGACGCTGTCGGGACGCGAGAAGTAGACGTACTCGAAGATGCAGGGCCGGCGCGACGCCGTGGCGAACGGCTTCAGGCTTTCGATACCATCGGCCGTGCAGACGACGATTTCACCCGGCTCGACGTCGCGTACGAATTCGGCGCCGATGATGTCGAGCGCACAGGTTTCGGAGGTGATGATCGGCACGCCGTCGACGCTGCCCAGCACCAGCGGACGGACGCCCAGTGGGTCGCGGACGCCGATCATGGCGCTGTCGGTCAAAGCCACCAGGCTATAAGCGCCTTCGACTTGGCCCAACGCATCGATCATGCGGTCGAGTAAGGTGTGATAGCTGCTGGTGGCGATCAGGTGAATGATCACCTCGCTGTCCATCGTCGACTGGAAGATGCAGCCGCGCCGCACCAGCTCCTGTCGCAGGGTGGCGGCGTTGGTCAGATTGCCGTTGTGGCCGACGGCGAAGCCGCCGATTTCCAGCTCGGCAAAGAGCGGCTGGACATTGCGCAACACGGTATCGCCGGTGGTGGCGTAGCGATTGTGGCCGATGGCGGAAGCCCCGGGCAGGCTGGCAATCACGCCTTCGGAGTTGAAGGTGTCGCCGACATGTCCGAGGGCGCGGTGGGAATGAAACTGCTGGCCGTCGTAGGCAACGATACCGCAGCCTTCCTGGCCGCGGTGTTGCAGGGCATGCAGCCCCAGCGCGGTGTGCGCGGCGGCATCTTCCGTACCGAAGATGGCGAAGATGCCGCATTCCTCATGCAACTTGTCATCCTCGAAAGGATGCGTGGTGAGATGTTTGTCGTTGTCTGCGGAGTCGCGCGGCATCAATTGTCCGTGGTGCTTCGGATGATCCGGTCGAGCTGCTGTCGCTGGCCGGATGTATAACCGGATTTATCCTGGCTGTCAGTTCCCTGTTGCCCGGTTCTGCCGGTTGGCAGCGGCGCACCTTCGCCGCCCGGCTGCAGGCCTTCCCGCATCTCCGGCGGCACCAGTTGCAGCAGCAGATCGGCACCATATCGCACCACGGGCAGGGCGCGCGCGTCGCGCAACCATGAGGGGTGGTCGCGCGGCGGCACGAACTGCACCAGGATCAGGTAGGCCAGCGACACCAGGACGGCGCCCCGGGCCAGGCCGAACAGGAAACCGAGCGACCGGTCCAGCGGACCGATGTTGCTTTCCTGCACCCGCCGCGAGATCGCCGCAGCGACAAGCCATAGAGCCGACAGGGATACGATGAACACGCCGCCGGCGGCGATCGCGTCGGCGACCAGCGGATGCGGGATATGCTGTTGCGCCAGCGGCTGCACATAGGGAAACAGCCGCAGGGTGACGAGCGCGGCGCCGATCCAGCCGGCAATGGCCAGGACCTCGCGCACGAAACCGCGAAAGAATGCCAGCAGACCCGAGATCAGCAGCGTCACCAGGATCATCAGGTCGAGAAAGTTGATCGGTAGCCCGTCCATGCAGAGTACTTAGGTTGGCTGCGAGCTGCGGCTTGTAAAGAGGTCCGTGAGCTCGTGCAACCGGCCGATTTCATCGATCTCCAGAGGTGCGTCCCGGCGCTTCGGCCAGGGCGGTGTCATAGCGCGGGAAAACCCGAGCTTCGCGGCCTCCTTCACGCGCTGGTCGGCGTGGTTTACCGGCCGGACTTCGCCGGACAGGCTGATCTCGCCGAAGACGACGGTATCGGCCGACATCGGCACATCGGACAACGACGACACCAGGGCCGCAGCGACGGCGAGGTCGGCGGCGGGTTCGCCGATGCGCAGGCCGCCAGCGACGTTCAGGAACACGTCGTGGCCGGCCATGCCGAGGCCGCAGCGGGCGTCGAGCACCGCCATCACCATCGCCAGGCGGTTGCCGTCCCAGCCGACGACCGTGCGCCGCGGTGTACCGAGCGGCGAGGGGGCGACGAGGGCCTGGATCTCGACCAGAACGGGACGCGTGCCTTCGAGGCCGGCAAAGACGGCGCTGCCCGACACGTTCTGCGCGCGGTTGGCTATGAACAGGGCCGAGGGATTGGCGACCTCGACGAGGCCGGCGTCGGTCATCTCGAACACGCCGATCTCGTCGGTCGCGCCGAAGCGGTTTTTCACCCCGCGCAGGATGCGAAACTGATGGCCGCGTTCACCCTCGAAGTAGAGCACGGTGTCGACCATGTGCTCGAGCAGGCGGGGCCCGGCAATCTGGCCTTCCTTGGTGACATGGCCGACTAGTAGGACGCAGATGTCGCGGCGCTTGGCGATGCGGATCAGCTCCTGCGCGCTGGCGCGTACCTGACTGACGGTGCCGGGTGCCGACTCGATGTTGTCGAGATACATGGTCTGGATCGAGTCGATGACCACGACGTGCGGCGGCGACGCGCCATCGAGGGTGGTGACGATATCACGCACGCTGGTTGCGGCGGCAAGGTCGACCGGCGCGTCGGCGAGACCGAGGCGCGCGGCGCGCATCTGCAACTGCTTGATCGCCTCCTCGCCGGAGATATACGCGCAGCGAATGTCGCGGCGGGCCAGGCTGGCGGCAGCCTGCAGCAGCAATGTCGATTTGCCGATGCCGGGGTCGCCGCCGATCAGAATGGCCGATCCTGGGACCAGCCCGCCGCCGCAGACACGGTCAAACTCGGCGATGCCGGTCGCCGTGCGCGGCTCCTCGCCGGCGGTGTGCTTATCCAGCGGCAGGAACTCGATGCTGTGGCCTTTGCCACGGCCGAGCCCCTTTGGCACGGCCTGCACCGCCGGTTCTTCGACCAGGGTGTTCCACTCACCGCAAGCGGCGCAGCGGCCGGACCATTTCGACGCGACCGCCCCACAGTTCTGGCAGACGTAACGCTCAAGCGTCTTGGCCAAGATGCAGGATCCTTTCCGGCCGGATCAGCCGACCGCCAGCTTGATCGGCCCGTCTTCGCGACCGTGAATGAACTGGTCGACGAACGGATTACCGCTGTCGTCGATATCGGCAGCGGGACCGGCCCAGATGATGCGCCCCTGATACAGCATCGCCACGCGATCGGCGATGGTGCGGGCGCTCGACATGTCGTGGGTGATGGTCAGGGTCGAGGCGCCGAGCTCGCGCACGCATTCGACAATGAGCTCGTTGATGACGTCACCCATCAGGGGGTCGAGGCCGGTGGTCGGTTCGTCGAAGAAGATGATGCTGGGCGAGGTGGCGATCGCCCGGGCAAGACCGACGCGCTTGCGCTCGCCGCCTGAGAGGTTGGACGGCACGTCGTGTGCCTGCGCCTCGCCGAGACCGACCTTCTCCAGTTTCTCCAGCGCGATCTCGTAGGCCCGGTCGTGGCTCATGCCTTCGCCCTCGATCAGGCCGAAGGCGACGTTGCGCCACACGCTCAGCGAGTCGAAAAGCGCGGCCGACTGAAACAGCATGCCGAACTTCTTGAGAATGCGTTCGCGGTCGCGCCGGCCGATGTCGATGACCTCTTCGCCATCGACGAGGATGCTGCCGCGCTCTGGTTTCAGCAGGCCGAGCACGCACTTCAGCATGACTGACTTGCCGGTGCCGGACCCGCCGATGACGACGACGGATTCACCCTGGGCGACGTCGAGATTCAGGCCATCGAGGACGACCTTGGGGCCGAAGGACTTGCTGACGTCGGTCAGCTTCAGGCGCGCTTCGGCCGTCATTGCGCGAAGAACGCTTCGGTGACGAAGTAGTTGGCGATCAGGATCAGGATTAGCGAGGAGACCACCGCATCTGTCGTGGCGCGGCCGACGCCCTGGGCACCGCCGCGCGAGTTGAAGCCGTGGTAGCAGCCCATCAGCGCGATCAGGAAGCCGAACACCGCCGCCTTGACCAGACCGGACACGACGTCGATCGGTTCCAGGAAGTCGAAGGTGTTCTTCAGGTAGGTCGTGGCATTGAAGTCTAGGCGGTGGATGCCAACGAGGTAGCCGCCCATGACGCCGATGATGTCGGCAACCAGAACCAGTGCCGGCATCGTAAGAGTTGCCGCGATCAGCCGTGGTGCGACGAGATAGCGGAACGGATTAGTCTGCAGCGTAATCAGCGCATCGATCTGTTCCGTCACCCGCATGGTGCCGAGTTCAGCGGCCATGGCAGCGCCGACGCGCCCGCCGACCATCAGGCCGGCCAGCACGGGCCCGAGCTCACGGGTGATGCCGATAACGACGATGGTGGCGACGGCGCTTTCGGCATTGAAACGCGAGGACCCGATGTAGATCTGCAAGGCCAGGACGGCGCCCGTGAACAACGCGGTCATGCCGACCACGGGCAGCGAATAGTAGCCGATGGTCAGCATCTGCCGCAGGATCAGCCGCGGGTAGTATGGCGGCGTCAGTGTCAGCGACACGGCCTTGCCGGTAAAAACGGCAAGCCGGCCGATGGTGGCCAGGAACTCCAGGAAGACGTGGCCGATAACCGCGAGTGGATTGTTGAACAGGGCGCGAAATGACGTCATGCCGGCTTGACTCTATTTCACTGCAGGGGACGCGCGGTGCCGCACCTGCCACGAACGACTACGGTAACGCCGAGCCACGCGCAGGCCGGCTGGTGAATCGATAACGCACCCCTGTGTATCCGAGATCGACCTTGCAGGTATAGAGGGAAGCCGCCCCTCATTGGTGACCACGACTGGGCGCCATGCAGCCGAGGATGGCGGTCAACGGCGGTTATTCGAAGCTGTCGGGCAGGTGCGCGGCCGGGTCGAGATTGCGGAACTTGGTGAACTCACGCTCGAACATCAGCTTCACCGTGCCGGTCGGCCCATGGCGCTGCTTGCCGATGATGACTTCGGCGACGCCGTGGATGCGGTTCATCTTCTCCAGCCACTCGGCGTGGTCGGCCGTGTCCATCTCCGGTTCCTTGCGCTCGTGATAGTACTCCTCGCGGAACACGAACATGACCACGTCGGCGTCCTGCTCGATCGAGCCGGACTCACGCAAGTCGCTCAACTGAGGCCGCTTGTCCTCGCGCTGCTCGACCTGGCGCGATAGCTGCGACAGCGCGACGACCGGCACATCGAGGTCCTTGGCGAGCGCTTTCAGTCCCTGCGTGATCTCGGAGATCTCCTGCACGCGGTTTTCCGGATTGCGGCTGCCCGGGCGCAACAGCTGCAGATAGTCGACGACAATCAGGCCGACGTCCGATGTGCGCTTTAACCGGCGGGCACGGGTGCGCAGGGCCGAGATCGACAGGGCCGGGGTGTCGTCGATGTAAAGCGGAATTTCCGTCAGGCGCTGGCTGGCGGTGACCAGCCGGCTGAATTCGTCGCCGGAGATGTCGCCACGGCGGATCTTCTCCGACGAGATTTCGGCCTGTTCCGCCAGGATACGGGTGGCGAGCTGTTCGGCCGACATTTCGAGACTGAAGAAGGCGACAACGGCGCCGTCGACGGTCTTCGCCTGGCCATGCTCGTCGACTTCACGGCGATGGGCCTCGGCCGCCGAGAAGGCAATGTTGGTGGCCAGCGAGGTTTTGCCCATCGCCGGACGTCCGGCCAGGATGACTAGGTCGGAGGGGTGCAAACCGCCGAGCTTGCTGTCCAGGTCGATCAGCCGGGTCGCGACGCCGGTGATGTGTCCTTCGCGATGGAACGCGGCTTCGGCCATTTCGACCGCGCGGGTGAGGGCGGTACTGAAATCCTGAAAGCCGCGGTCGCGTTCGCCGGTTTCGGCCAGGACGAAAAGTCGCTGCTCGGCCGCTTCGATCTGATGCGTCGCCTGGGTCTCGATATCGGAGTCGAAGGCTTCGTTGACGATGTCTTCGCCAATGACGATCAGATTGCGACGCACCGCGAGATCGAAGATCACCCGGCCGTAGTGCTCAGCATTGATGATCGTCGTTGCGGCTCCGGCAAGGCGCGCGAGGTATTGGGCCCCGCCCACGTCGGCCAAGGCGTCGTCACGGTCGAAATACTGTTTCAGGGTGACGGGATTGGCGATCTGCCCGCGTTCGATTAGCTTCAGCGCGGCATCGAAAATGCGCTCGTGAACCGGCTCGAAGAAATGCTCCGGCAACAGGAACTCGGTAACGCGGGAGGCGGCCTCGTTATTGACCAGCAAGGCGCCGAGCAGCGCCTGCTCGGCTTCGACGTTATGCGGTGGTGTACGGTAACCCGGTTCGGCATCGTCGTTGACGGCAGCGAGGATCGGTCCGGTACTGATGTCATTGCTCATGGGGCGCGGACCCTATCACGACCAGTCCTGTCGGGTTACCACTTCGTCGCCGACGTTTCAAATTCCTGGGGACGGAAACGATCCACAAGTGGAAAACACCGTGGATAAGTGCCCAGAACCCTATGCGGCGCGGGTTTCAGCCTGACCGGACGGCGGTCTTACAAGTTCCTGACAATGTGTCCCACCGGCTACGGTCGACAGGCTCCGGCGTCATACCGGTGTCGCGAATCGGTCTACTCGGCGGCGGCGCGGGTCGCCCGATCGGCGGTGCGGTCGTAGTCGGTAATGTAATCGCGCGTCTGCGGCACCGCGTCGACCTGTTTGGCCATCTGTACCTGGAACACGACATGGCCGCTGTAGCGGAACGCGCACTCGCTGGCGGCGAGATAGAGTTCCCACATCCGGCAGAAGCGGTCGTCGTAGAGCTTGCGGACCTGTTCGCGGTTGGCCTGAAAGCGATGCCGCCAGGCGCGCAGCGTCGACGCGTAGTGCAGGCGCAGGATCTCGACGTCGGTAATGTACAGGCCGGCGCGCTCGATGATCGGCGTGATTTCCGACAGTGCCGGACTGTAGCCACCGGGAAAGATGTACTTCGCGATCCACGGGTTGGTCGCTCCAGGCCCGTCGGCGCGGCCGATCGTATGCAGCACGGCGACGCCGTCCTCGGTCAACAGGTTCGCGATTTTGTCGAAGAAGGTGCGGTAATGCCCGACGCCGACATGCTCGAACATGCCGACGGAAACGATGCGGTCGAACCGGCCCTCGACCTGGCGGTAGTCCTGCATCTGGAACCGCACCCGGTCGTCCAGTCCCATTTCGCTCGCGCGCTGGTTCGAGACCTTGTGCTGTTCTTCCGACAAGGTGACGCCGGTGACATCGACCTGCGCGGCCTGGGCCAGGTGCAGCCCGAGGCCGCCCCAGCCGGACCCGACGTCGAGGACGCGCTGTCCCGGCTTCAACAGCAACTTGCCGGCAAGGTGGCGTTTCTTCTGGATCTGCGCCGTTTCCAGATCGTCATGGTCGGTACGGAAGTAGGCGCAGGAGTACTGTTGGTCGCTGTCGAGGAACAGTCGATAGAGTTCTCCGGACAGGTCGTAGTGGTGGGCCACGTTCTTGCGCGACCGGGCGGCCGGATTGTACTGGGCCATACGGCGCAGCACCTGGCGCAGGTGCCGCCTCAGTTGCTGCAGCCAATGGTCGCTGTGGCTCCAGCCCATGCTTTTTGCCGCCAGTTCGACCAGGTCGTAAATGCTGCCGTACTCAAGGGTAAGGGTGCCATCCATATAGGCTTCACCAGTGACCAGCAGCGGATTGGTGAACAGGCGCCAGTGCAGCGACCGATCATGCAGACGGAGGACCACGGTCGGTCCATCCTCCCGGCCGACAAACTCGTGACGTTTGCCGGCGGCATCGATAACTGTGAGATGACCGCAACGGACCATCCGATCGAGAAACCCCGCCAACAGCATCCTTCGCGACTCCCTTAAGCCCGGACCTTTTCTTGTGTTCTCTACTTGTTCTCTCATGCCGCCGAAGCGACCGTAAAATGTTAATAAAATTACGGGCGTTCGCAAGGGGTTGGGGGACTTTGTCTCATGGCAATGAAACCCGAGCGCGCATACAAAAACGGCGCAGCCGGAGCTGCGCCGTTCCGTATTTTCGCGTCGACGCGCTGTTCAGCGGATCAGACGCCGACCCTCCAGGCGGTCAATTCACTGCGTTTTCAGGCCGGTTCGGCGGTTTCTTCAGGTGCTGTCTCGCTATCTTCGCCGCTGAACTCGTCAGCCGCTTCCGCAGCAAGGTCCGGGCTTTCGAAGAAGTCCTCGAGCTCCTCGGCACCTGGCGTGACGCCGGCGGCCTGCTGTTCCGCCTCAGCCTCGGAGCGGGCAACGTTGACGTCGACCTGAACCGAGACTTCCGGGTGGAGGGCGACGCGCACCTCATGCATGCCCAGCGTCTTGATCGGCTGATCGAGTGCGATCTGATTACGCTCGGTCTTGAAGCCGGTCTCACTCAGCCCCATGGCGATGTCGCGCGCGCTGACGGAACCGTAGAGCTGACCGGTCTCGCCGGCCTGGCGGACCAGAACGACGCTGGCGCCCTGCATCTTGGCGGCGACGGCCTCGGCCTCCTGGCGCCGCTCGAGGTTGCGCGCCTCGAGCTCGACGCGTTGATCTTCGAACCGCTGCCGGTTCTGATCGGTGGCCCGCAGCGCTTTGCCCTGGGGCAGCAGGAAGTTACGGGCGTAACCCGTCTTCACCTTAACCACATCGCCCATCTGGCCGAGTTTCTCGACCCGTTCGAGCAGAATGACGTCCATTACTCCTCCTTCCGGTCGCCTCCACCGCCGCCGCGGCGAAAGACCTGACCAAAATGTACCATCAACCCCAGTCCGACAATCGACAGGCTCATCGGCAGAAACAGCAGAAATAGCAGCCCGTACAGAAGGAACAGCAGGGCGGTTCGCCATGCCAGATGGCGCACGAAACCATGTATGAACCCGAGACCGAGCAGGAAATACGGCACAGCGACGATTGCCGCAAGTGTTTTACCGATCATACCGGCACTGCCGTCCAAGAACGAGGCGGCCGCGCCGAACGCGAACAGGCCCAGTAGGGCGGGTGGCAGGTTGTCGATTTCCGACAGGCCGATCGACGGGCGCACATTGCGCTTGTAGCGGGCCAGTACGCCCTGGGCCAGGCTGGCGTTAACAATGATCATCAGCATCCAGGAAGTGGTGACGCCCGGCGCGATGTAGCCGGCTAGGACCCGCTGGGCCTGGTCGTCGGCGTCCAGTCCGAACTCGGTCACCATGTTGCCAACGATCGCGGCGGTCGTGGCTTCGAGGTTGCTGCCGATCAGCCAGAGCAGTACCAGAACCGCGAGGAAAAAGGCGACGGCGAGTCCGGACAGCCAGGCCAGCAGCAATCCGCCCGGATACCATTCCTGGTTACCGTTCTGATCGGTGCGTGACAGCAGGGCGCGTTGGACCAACACGGCAGCAGGAACCGTCGACAGGGCGATGTAGGGCAAGGGGGCGGTGATGCCATCGCCGAGAACGAGGCTCGCGATCAGGCCAACAGCGGCACCCGACACCGATGCCGTGATGGCCGAGCCCACGCCTAGCGACAGGCCGGCGAGAAACAGCGGCAGCGTCGCCAGATAACTCAGCATCATGCCACCGAACGTGCCGGTGAAGATGCTGACGCTGAGCAGGGCGCTCAGGGCGCCTGCGAGAACTGCAAGCGGATGGACGTTGGCCATACCCGCGCCGGCAGTGAGGGATTGAAAGGTGGCCGGCTGCCGCTGTCGGCAGCCGCCTGACTTTACTGTGCGACGTAGGGCAGCAGGGCCAGGGTACGGGCCCGCTTGATGGCCCGCGCCAGTTCACGTTGCTTTTTCGCCGAGACGGCGGTGATCCGGCTCGGCACGATCTTGCCGCGCTCAGACATGAAGCGCTGCAGCAACCGCGTATCCTTGTAGTCGATCTTCGGCGCGCCAGCGCCGGAGAACGGGCAGGTCTTGCGCCGACGATGGAACGGACGGCGCAGCGGCAACTGGCTGATTTTCAGATCCTGGGCCATTACTTGTCTCCTGCGCTCTCAGCCGGTGCGGATGCCGCCGGTGCCGGACGGCCCCTGTCGCCACGATCTCCCCGGTCGCCACGATCACCGCGGTCGCCCCGGTCTCGATCACGGCCGCGTCCGCCCGGGCCGCCCCGGCCGCGAGACTGCATCATGGCCGACGGACCCGTCTCGTGCTCGTCGACCTTCACCGTCATATAGCGGATGATGTCTTCGTTGAGCCGCATGTTCCGCTCGAATTCCTTGACCGCCTCGGCCGGCGCTTCAAGGTTCATCAGGACATAGTGGCCTTTGCGGTTCTTTTTGATCCGATAGGCCAGCCCGCGCACACCCCAGTATTCGGTCTTGCCGACCTCGCCACCGTTTTCCTTGATGACTCCGCTGAAGGCCTCGGTCAGACCGTCGACCTGCTGCGAGGAGATGTCCTGGCGCGCGATGAACACGCTTTCATAAAGCGGCATACTTCCCACTTAGCTCCTAGTGAATGCCACCGGGCCCGTTCCGAAAGTGCCGACATGGCGGCACCAATCCGTTATCGCCCCGGTTTCTGCACAAGTTCGACCCCGCCAACGAGTGGAGCCAAAGCGCAGATTCGTCCGTTAAAGCGCGGCATATATACACAATCGCCGGGACAACGCAAGCAAGCTTGACACGCCTTTGACACGGCGTATGACTGACGCCCGCTGCGGTTTCCGATGTCGCCGGGTCTTGTGTGTTTATGTCGGTAATCCGCCAAGGAAAGCAACAACGCGACAGCGCAAGGGGGCAGAGATGGCACGAGCCTTCGTTTTTCCGGGTCAGGGCAGTCAGGCCGTCGGCATGGGCAAGGATCTGGCCGATGCCATACCGACCGCCCGGCTGGTGTTCGAAGAGGTTGACGAGGCGCTGAAGCAGAGCCTGAGCCGGCTGATGTTCGAGGGCCCGGAAGACGAGTTGACCCTCACGGAAAATGCGCAGCCGGCGCTGATGGCGATGAGCGTCGCGATTGCCCGCGCGTTAGCCAAGGATGGCGGCATCGAAATCGCCGCGCATTGCAAGTTCGTCGCCGGCCACTCGTTGGGCGAGTATTCGGCGCTGTGTGCGGCAGGGGCATTGCCGCTCGACGAAACCGCGCGGCTATTGAAAAGGCGCGGCCGCGCGATGCAGGAAGCGGTGCCGGTAGGGCAGGGCGCGATGGCAGCGCTGCTCGGCCTCGATTTCGATGTCGCGAGCGACGTGGCGTCGGAGGCCGCGCAAGGCCAGGTTTGCGATACCGCGAACGATAATGCGCCCGGACAGGTCGTCGTCAGCGGCGATCGGGAGGCCGTCGAACGGGCGGTCGACCTCGCCAAGGAGAAGGGCGCACGCCGGCCGATGTTGCTGCCGGTCAGCGCGCCGTTCCATTGCGCCCTTATGCAGCCGGCCGCCGACGTCATGGCCGGCGCACTGGCCGAGACGACGATCGTGCCACCATGCGTCGGGCTGGTGGCGAACGTTACCGCATCGGCAGTGCGCGAACCGGCGAAGATCCGCGATCTCCTGATCGAGCAGGTGACGGCGATGGTGCGCTGGCGTGAGAGCGTTCTTTATATGAAAGAGCAGGGCGTCGACACGCTGGTCGAGATCGGCGCCGGCAAGGTGCTGACGACGATGCTGAAGCGGATCGATCGGGACGTGACCGGCGCGGCGATCAACAGCCCCGACGACCTCGAAGCCTACGTCAAGGGAGCGTGAGGTCGGGCACCTCGTTGATGTGCTAAGCGCCCGATCCGGAATCATGACAGGGATGGATGAAGCATGTTCGATCTGACAGATAAATGTGCGCTGGTCACTGGGGCGTCCGGCGGCATCGGTGGCGCCATCGCTCACGCACTTTGTGCATCGGGCGCAAAGGTCGCGGTGTCCGGCACCCGGCGCGAGGCGCTGGATGCACTGGCAGGCGATCTTGGCGAGCGTGCCTCTGTCGTGCCGGCCAACCTGTCGGATGCCGATGATGTCGCCGGGCTGATCAAGAACGCCGAAGCGGCGATGGGACAGGTCGATGTACTGGTGAACAATGCCGGCCTGACGCGCGACAACCTAGCGATGCGCATGAAGGACGACGAGTGGGATGCCGTGCTGGCGGTCAACCTGTCCGCGTCGTTCAAGTTGGCGCGCGCCTCGTTGCGCGGGATGATGAAGCGTCGCTGGGGCCGCATCATCAACATCACCTCGATCGTTGGCGCGACCGGCAATCCCGGCCAGGCGAACTATGCTGCCTCGAAGGCCGGCGTGACCGGCATGAGCAAGGCGCTGGCGCAGGAAGTCGCCAGCCGAGGCATCACCGTCAACTGCGTGGCGCCGGGTTTCATCGCGACGGCAATGACCGATGCGTTGAACGACGATCAGCAGGATCGTATTCGCGCCAGCATCCCGACCGGCGAGATCGGCAAGCCCGAAGATGTGGCTGCTGCAGTGCTGTATTTAGCCAGTGCCGAAGCGGGTTACGTGACCGGGCAAACCCTGCACGTGAACGGCGGGATGGCAATGATTTAGGCGGTGTTGAACCCCGTTGCGTGGTGCTGGTCACAGTGAATGTTATATGCTACCAAGCCACGCCTTTCCGCTGGCCTATGCAAAGGGGCGGGGAAAAAGCGCGTTAAAAGACGCGCGACCAGAGCGCAACAATGAACCAATACATGACTAGTACGGCGAGGATGAGCAGATGAGCGAAGATATTGCCAACCGGGTGAAGAAGATCGTCGTCGAACACCTGGGTGTCGAAGAGGACAAGGTCACCGAGGGGGCAAGCTTCATTGATGACCTGGGCGCTGACAGCCTCGATACCGTCGAGCTGGTTATGGCGTTCGAGGAAGAATTCGGGATCGAGATTCCCGATGACGCCGCCGAAAAGATCCTCACCGTCAAGGATGCCATCGGCTTCATCAAGGAAAACGGTTCCTAACGCGACCGACCGTCGGACCGGACAGGTGTACGGACAACGGACATGAGCGAACGTCGCGTAGTCGTTACGGGCATGGGGCTGGTGACGCCGCTGGGCGTCGGCAACGACGCCGTGTGGCAGCGGTTGCTGGATGGACAGTCCGGCGCCAGCCGGATCGAGAGGTTCGACACGTCCGATCTCGCGACCAAGATTGCCTGTCAGATCCCGCGCGGCGAAGCAGCGCCGGACTTCAACGCCGACGATTGGATGCCGCAGAAGGAACAGCGCCGGGTCGACGAGTTCATCGTGTTCGGGATGGGCGCGACGGAGCAAGCGCTGGACGATGCCGGCTGGAAGCCGGCGGACGAGCAATCGCTGCTGCGGACCGGCGTGCTGATCGGCTCCGGGATCGGCGGCCTGCCGGGGATCGAGCAGGCGTCCTACACCTTGCTGGAGCGCGGGCCCCGGCGCATCAGCCCGTTCTTCATCCCCGGTTCCCTGATCAACCTTCTGTCCGGTCACGTCTCGATCAAATACGGTTTCAAGGGCCCGAACCACGCGGTGGTCACGGCCTGTTCGACCGGCGCGCATGCGATCGGCGATGCCGCGCGGCTGATCATGTGGGACGACGCGGACGTCATGGTCGCGGGCGGTGCCGAGTCGGCGATTTCGCGCCTCGGCATTGCCGGTTTCAACGCCTGCAAGGCGTTGTCGACCGCCTTCAACGACGAACCGACCCGCGGCTCGCGGCCCTATGACAAACAGCGTGACGGCTTCGTCATGGGCGAGGGCGCCGGTGTCCTGGTGCTGGAAGAGTTGGAGCATGCGCGCAAGCGCGGCGCCAGGATCTACGGCGAGGTCAAGGGCTATGGCCTGTCGGGCGATGCCTACCACATCACGGCGCCGGCCGAGGACGGTGACGGCGGTTACCGGGCGATGCAGGCGGCGTTACAGCGCGCCGGGATGAACCCGGAAGACATCGACTACATCAACGCGCACGGCACATCGACGCCGCTGGGCGACGAAATCGAGGTCGGCGCGGTAAAGCGGCTGTTTGGCGATGCCGCCTACAAGCTGTCGATGTCGTCGACCAAGTCGTCGATCGGGCATTTGCTGGGGGCGGCCGGCGCGGTCGAGGCCATCTTCGCCATCATGGCGATGAACAACGATGTGGCGCCGCCGACGATCAACCTCGAGGACCCGTCGGAGAGCTGCGATATCGATCTGGTGCCGCTGCAACCGAAGGAGCGGGAGATCCGAGCCGTGTTGTCGAATTCGTTCGGCTTCGGCGGGACCAATGCGTCCCTCGTGATCACCCCGGCGCCTTAGTACCGCACCCGCCATGGCGGGACGGGCGATCAAGCCACTTCTCATCGTGTTCCTGTTTGGCCTGTTGGCGGCCGCCGTTGCGGCCGCCTGGGGCTATGCCACGTTCACCCGGCCGGGCCCGCTGACGGCCGACCATACCATCGTGCTGCCCCGCGGCGCCGGCGTTCAGGCGATTGCCGAGGCGCTGGAAGGCGATGGCGCCATCTCCGATGCGCTTGTGTTCCAGGTCGGCGTTCGGGCCTACCGCACGGAGCGACAGCTCCGTGCCGGCGAATATCGGATCGCGGCCGGTAGCAGCATGCGCGAGATCATGCATCTGCTGCAGTCCGGCAAGACGGTGGTGCGTCGGCTGACGATAGCCGAGGGGCTGACCGTCGCCGAGGTCATGACGCTGCTGGCCAGTGCCGATGGTCTGGTCGGCGAGGTCGACAAAATGCCGCCTGAAGGCAGCATTCTGCCGGAGACCTACCATTTCAGTTTCGGCGACACCCGTCAGGGCATGGTCGAGCGCATGCAGACGGCGATGACGACGACGTTGCAGCTGTTGTGGGACGGTCGGCAGGATAAGTTGCCGTTGACGACACCGGCCGAAGCCGTGGTGCTGGCCTCGATCGTCGAGAAGGAAACGGCGTTGGCGCACGAGCGGCCACACATTGCCGGCGTGTTTGTAAATCGGCTGCGGCGGAAAATGCGCCTGCAGTCGGATCCCACGGTGGTCTACGCCGTGACGCAAGGACAGGGGGCGCTCGACCGGGCACTGACGCGGGCCGATCTATCCATCACGTCGCCCTACAACACTTACCAGGTGCATGGCCTGCCGCCGGGGCCGATCGCCAATCCGGGCCGCGATGCGCTGGCCGCCGTATTGCAACCGCTCGACACGAAAGATCTGTATTTCGTCGCCGATGGCAGCGGCGGACATGCGTTTGCCAGAACCTACGCCGAACACCGCCGCAACGTCCGGCGCTGGCGGGCGGTGCAGCGCCAGCGCGCCACCGGCGGCGATTGAGCCGAGCCTGAAGGCTGATCATATGGCAAGTGCGGCAGAAGGCGGTCAGTACTTCGAGCGCGGCGCAAGGCTCAACAGACGGTCGGTCAACGGCGTCGGCAGGGCGGCGATCAACCAGGCGGCAAAATGCATCGGCCAGGGAAAGGCGATGCGGCCGACGTTGCGGGCGAGGCGCCGGCGAATCGTCTCGGCGGCACGCGGTGCCGACCATTTGAATGGCATCGGCAGCTTGCTGCCCTCGGTGATACGGCTGTCGACGAAACCAGGCGTGATCACGCTGACTTCGATACCGACACCGGACAGCCGGCCGCGCAGTCCTTCTCCGAGAACCCTTACGGCGGCTTTGCTGGCGCAGTAGACCGGCGTCGTCGGCATACCGCGAAAACCGGCCAAGGAACTGACCAGCGCGATCTGACCGCGACGGCGGGCCCGCATCGGCTCGAGCACCGGCAGAAATGTGTTGATGACGCCGTTGAGGTTCACGTCGAGGACGCCGTAGTAGCGCGCGTCGCCGTCGAAGCCAGAACTGTCGACCCCGGCGTTGGCGATCACGAGGTCGAGCGCATGTGCCTGGTCGACAGACCGCACGAAGGCGGACATGACTTCACGGTCGGCGACGTCGATCGTTTCTGCGTCGACGGTGGCGCCGCGTTGCCGACAATCATCGGCAACCTCAGTCAGTCGGCTGGCGTTGCGGCCTGTCAGGGCCAGGTAAACACCCGGCGCGGCATAGCAGACTGCCAGTGCGGCGCCGATACCGCTGCTGGCGCCGGTGATCAGGATACTCCGGGGGTCCTTCATGGTCGTTTGCTACCCCTGCGATGGCCATGCTGGTGGTTGTTGCGCCCGATGCGGCCACCTATAGTGCCGGCCACGATTCCGCGCCGGCGATTCCGATGCGGATAGCGGACAACAAGGTAGGGGCATCGTGACGGTTTGTAGCATGACGGGGTTCGCCCGTGCCGCAGGATCGCACGACGGCTTGACCTGGACCTGGGAAGTCAAGAGCGTCAACGGCCGCGGCCTCGACGTGCGCAGCCGGCTGGCGAATGGCTTCGAGGCCATCGAAATCGACGTCCGCAAGGCTGTCAGCAATCGATTTCAGCGCGGCAACTTCTCCGTGAACCTTCAGGTGGCGCGGGCGGTTGGCGATACACCGGTGCAGATCAACTGGGCGATATTGGAGCAGTTGCGCGACGTCGTCAGCCGGCTCGAACATGATTTCGGTGCAGTGTCGCCGTCGGTCGACGGGCTGCTGGGTCTCCGCGGTGTGATGGAGCTGGGCGAGGCCGAACTCGATGACGAGGCCCGCGCCGCACGTGACGCCGCGGCGCTGGAGACCTTCGCCACGGCGCTGGATGATCTGTTAGCCATGCGGCAAGGTGAAGGACGACATCTGGCGGACCTTCTCGAAGAGCAGATGACGCGGATCGAGACTTTGGTTGGCGATGCGGAGCGCAACGCGGCAACGCAGCCTGAGGCGATCCGCGAACGGCTGCAACGGCAGCTGGACGCCGTTCTGGCCGAGGGCACCGGCCCGCCGGAGGAGCGCATCGCGCAGGAAGTCGCGTTGCTGGCCACCAAGGCGGATGTGCGCGAGGAGCTCGACCGGTTGCGCGGCCATATCGCGGCGGTGCGTGAACTGCTGGCGGCCGGCGGCGTCATTGGACGCCGGCTCGATTTCCTGGCCCAGGAGTTCAACCGTGAGGCCAATACGCTGTGTTCGAAGTCGCAGGATGCGGCATTGACCAACATCGGCCTGGAGTTAAAGACCGTGATCGATCAGCTGCGCGAGCAGGCGCAGAACATCGAGTGATGCCGACACGGCAATTTTGGACGAGCTATGACGACTGAGATCCCCCGCCGCGGCCTGATGTTCGTGCTGTCTTCGCCATCGGGCGCCGGCAAGACCACACTGTCGCGCCGTTTGCTGGCCGAGGACGAACTGCTGTCGATGTCGGTGTCGGTTACGACCCGACCGCGCCGGCCCGGCGAGGAGGACGGCGTCGACTACATCTTTATCGACCCGACGGAATTCAACCTAATGGTGAACCGGCAGGAATTGCTGGAGCACGCCAAGGTGTTCGATCACTACTACGGTACGCCGGCACAACCGGTCGAACAGGCATTGCAGGCGGGACGCGACGTTCTGTTCGACATTGACTGGCAGGGCGCACAGCAGCTGGCGCAACGGGCCCGTGACGATCTCGTCAGTGTCTTCATCCTGCCGCCGTCGACGACCGACCTGGAGCGGCGTTTGAAGAAGCGGGCGCAGGACAGCGACGAAGTCGTGGCACGGCGCATGGCCAAGGCATCGGACGAAATCAGCCATTGGGCCGAGTATGACTATGTCGTCGTGAATGAGGATGTCGAGACGGCGCTGTCCGAAGTGCGCAGCATTCTGGTGGCTGAGCGATTGCGGCGTGCGCGGCAGACCGGCCTGATCGAATTCGTACAGCTCTTGCGCAGCGGTCAGTGAACAGATGTGTCGCCGGCGGCGACGGTCGCCAGTCGGCAGAATGCCTCGATCGATAGATCTTCCGCCCGAAGTGTTGGCGTGATGCCTGCTTGTTCCAACCATACCTCGGGTGTTGGCGTCAGTTGCTTCAGGCTGCTGCGCAGCATCTTGCGCCGCTGACCGAACGCAGCAGCCACGACCGCCGACAGTTGCGCTGGCGGGGCCGGCGCCAGCGGCGTGGCGCGGGGGATCAGCTCGACAACCGTAGACGTGACTTTCGGCGGCGGCGTGAAGGCGCGCGGCGGCAGATCGAACAGGGCATGCGTTTCGCAGCGCCATTGCACCATGACGCCGAGCCGGCCGTAATTCTTGCTGCCGACATCGGCGGTCAGGCGCTGCGCCACTTCTTTCTGCAACATCACCACGAAACGCTTGAACAGCGGTTCGTCCTCCAGCCAGCGCATAATCAGGGCGGTGGCGATGTTGTAAGGGAGATTGGCGACGACGATGGCAGGCGGTGCGATGATGTCGCGCAAGTTGATGGTGAGGGCATCGCCCTCGATCAGCCGCAGGCGATCGCCGGCCGCCGCAGACAGGCCGTCTAACGCGTCGATGCAGCGCCTGTCGCGCTCAATGGCCACGACCGTTTCTGCGCCCTCCAGGAGCAGGGCCCGCGTCAGTCCGCCGGGGCCCGGCCCGACTTCGACCACGGTGAGGCCATCGAACGGCGCTGCAGCGCGGGCGATCTTGCGCGTCAGGTTCAGGTCGAGCAGGAAATTCTGGCCAAGGGCGCGCCGGGCAGCGAGGCCGTGCGCGGCGATGACCTCGCGCAGCGGCGGCAGGGCGGCGACAGGATCGTCGGGGGTGGAGGCCAATTTGTCAGGCGGCGATCTGGCGATGGCGCGCGATCCCGGCGGCCTCGCGGATGGCGGCGATCAGGCTGCTGGCGCTGGCCGCACCGGTGCCGGCGATGTCGAGTGCCGTGCCATGGTCCGGTGAGGTGCGGACGATCGGCAGGCCGAGGGTCACGTTGACGCCGGCATCAAGGTCGAGCGCCTTCACCGGTATCAGCGCCTGGTCATGATACATGCACAGGGCGACGTCGTAGCCGGGCCGTAGCGCCGGCGCGAACATGGTGTCGGCCGGCATCGGCCCGCGCGCATCGATGCCGCTGGCACGCAGGCGCTGGACGGCCGGGGCGACAATGTTCCGGTCCTCGGTACCGAGGTTGCCGTCCTCGCCGGCGTGCGGGTTCAGGCCGGCGACGGCAAGGCGGGGCGCGGCGATGCCATAGTCGGACGCCAGGGCTTCGGCGGCGATACGGCCGTGCTCGACGATCAGATCGGTCGTCAGCGCGTCGATGGCGGCACGCAGGGCGACGTGAATGGTGACGGGCACCGTACGAAGGCCTGGGCAGCACAGCATCATAACCGGCGGTGTGGCGACGCCGCAGCGATGGGCCAGATACTCGGTGTGACCGGGATGTTTGAAGCCGGCCTGATAGAGTGATGATTTTTGGATCGGACAAGTCACGAGGCCAGCGGCAAGTCCGTCGCGGCAATGGTCGACGGCCATGTCGATTGCGGCGATGACGGCGGCGGCGTTGGCGGCCGTTGGTGCGCCGTAGGTCACGGGTTCAATCAAGGCGACAGTTACGACCGGCAGGGCATGGCCGAACGTGCTTGCGGTATCGGTTGGGCGTTCGATCGGGCAGAGCGGCACATCGACAGCGAGCTGATCCGCCAGGTCGGACAGCTGAGCGGCGTCGGCCAAGGCATAGAAGGGCGGCAGGTCATGGTCTTTACGCTGCGCCCAGGCGCGCAATATGAGCTCGGGGCCAATGCCGGCGGGATCGCCCATCGTCACGGCAAGCGGTGGCGCCGCGGTCTTCGTCATCAACGCAATTCCACCACCGCGTCGCGCCGCAGGTCGCGCATGTAGCGCTGCGCCAGCATCGACATGCGCTGCCGCGTTAGGTTCTGGACGATGGCCTCGCGTTCCGGAATGGCGGACTTGGGGGCTTCACGTTTGCACACCATCAGCATCAACCAGCCCTCGTCGACCTGGATCGGCTCGGAAAACCGACCTTCGGCAAGGTCCTGAACGGCATCCCGGATGCGTGCCGGCATGTCGCTGAGCTTCAGCGTGCCGAGGTTGGTGTAACCATCGATCGACCCGGCACCGGCCCTTGCCGCGATATCGCCACAGCCGTCGATGTCCGCGGCCAGACGAAGCGCCTCGGCGGCTTTCGCGTCTCGGTCCGCAGATGATGCGTCGGCGCCGACCGTGACCAGCAGCTGCCTCAGGTCCAGTGTCGCATCCAGCGGATCGCTGCGGGCGATTACGCGTTGCTCATGCAGCAGCAGGATATAGTAACCGCCCGATGCGCGAATGGGTTGGGAGACTTCGTTGCGTGACATGGAGGCAAGGGCGCGCTCCAGTTCCGTCGCCATCTGGCCCGGCTGCACCCAGCCGACCGAACCGCCAGTAGCCGCTGTCGCGCCACGGCTGAATTGCCGGGCCATCGCGGAAAATGCGGCACCGCCCTGAAGCTGTTCGATCAGCCGCAGGGCAGAGCGACGGACCTCGTCGTCCAGCTCCGGGTTGTCGATCGGCAGGAAGATTTCGGACACTCGATACTCGGGCTTGCCGGCATTCTGGCGCAGGCGGTCGAGCACTTCGTTCACTTCTTCCTCGCCGATCTGCACATTCGGTGAGATGCGCCGGCGGACCAGTTTCGACCAGGCGATTTCGGCCTTCATCTGCTGGCGCAGTGCGTCCTTCGGGATGCCGGCGCGGACCAGGAAACGGTCGATCTGGCCGGTCGGCACATTGTTCTGCTGCTCAATGAACCGGAAGGCGCGATCGAAATCGGCATCGCGAACGGCGATACCGAACCGGTCGGCAGCCTGGATCTGCAGCTGCTCGTCGATCAGGCTGCGCAACACCTGTCCACGCAGGCGGCGGCGGTTGTCGGGTGTATCGGCCATCTTGGTGGAGGCCATGACGAGGCGGATGCGCTGCTCGATGTCATAGCCGGAAATGATTTCGTCATTCACGATCGCGGCAATCCGCTGTACGCCTTGAGCGGACGACGGGGCCGGTGCGAAGGTCGCCAGAAGCGACAACAGAAGGCCGTAGACGGCTACGCGCATTTTCTTGTCTTCCAGGTTCTGAGCTGCCTGCCGACACCATACTGGCCGACGGTGGCAAATAGTAGAGGTGTCGCGCCGTCGCTTGCCGGCCACTACCCCAGATTCCGCAGAACGATGCGGAAGTTGATCGACTGCGACGGTTCGATATCGCGGTCGCGGGTGAATGTCCGCTGATAATCGACCCGGAACCCGATGCATTCGTCGAGGTATTGCAGGCCGGCGGCGGTGCGGATCTGGTTGCCGTTGTTGGTCAGATCGCGGCGGCTCTCGACGTAGGCCGTCCAGTAATCGAGGAACTTCCAGTTAAGGGCGTTGTACAGCTCCTCGCGTCCGCTGGTCTGGTCGACGCTCAGGTCCTTGTCGAGCTTCACGTAGTTGGTCACCAGGCGCAGGTTTTCTGGGCCGATACCGACATAGACCTCATTGCGCTGCAACCGGAAATCCTCGTTGTCGACGCGGATGCGGTGGGTCAGGTCGAAATAGGGTGAGGGCGCCAAGGTGAGGCCGGCGACCAGATCCGACCTGTTGTCGTCGAGACCGCTGTCTGTGGCGAAGGTATCGTCGTCGCGCAGGCGATAGACCTGACCGAAGACCAGAGTGGCGTAACCGCCGCCGCTGCCATAAGCCGAGGCGCGGAAGCCAACGTTGGCACGCGGGCCGCTCTCCACCCGGTCGTAGCCGGGGAACCGGTTCAGACTGAACAGGTTGGTATCGTCGAATTCAAGCGCGAGGCTGTCTTCGTTCGGAATGTCGGACGGGTTGCCGCCGTAGGGCGCGGCGATGAGCTGCACCACGGGTTCTATCACCTGATCGGAAGACTCGCCTTGGCGCACCCACGGATACCGCCATTCCATGGCCAGCAACGGTGACACGCGCAGTTCGGACTCGTTGCGGCTGCCAAGCTGGACCTGGCCGGGGTTGACGAAATCGTTGAGCCAGTAGCCGTCGGCGCCGAGTGAGGCGGTCAGGGTGTAGACATCGCCCAAAGGGCTGATGAACGGCAGTCGCCACTCGCTGTCGAGCGAGATACGCCGGGTGTCCAGCCCTTCCGTTCGATAGAGCGAGACGGCATTGGCCGATAACTCGAGGGTCGAATTCTCGACGGTGTCGAGCATCAGGCTGTAGTCGAGCAGCGGGGCGACGTAGGGCGTGGTGCCGCTATCGTCTTCGGCGTCGAGGCCCTGGAAGGCATAGGCGCTTGCTGCGGCGTAGTTCCGGCCATCGATGCCTTCGATGAAAATGTCGGAGGTCAGGGTGTCGGCGTCGCCGAAGCGGTAGCGCTTTTTGTAGGTGTCGTCGGTGGTGCGTTCGACATCGAAACCCCAGTTCCAGGTGTTGTCGATGTCGAAACGCCCGCGCGCGTCGATATGGCCGCGTATCTCCTTGTCGCCGATCGGCTGGTTCAGTTCGTTGCGGCGTTTGGAGTAGGTGGTGCTGGCATAAACATCGAAATCGCCCTGTTCGAACGCCTGACGGTATTCGCCGGCCAGCACCGCGCCTTCCTTGTAGGTAAACAGCGGCTCGAAGGTCAGGTCGCGGTCCGGCGCGATATTCCAGTAGTAGGGAATTTGCAGCGTGGCGCCGAGGTCGCTGGTCGAGCCGATCTTCGGGACCAGGAAGCCCGACTTGCGGTCGACCGCCGGGTCGGCATGGGCGAAATAGGGCGTATAGGCGACCGGCACACCGAAGACCTCCAGCACGGCGTCGCGATACTGCACCTCCTGCTGGTCGCGGCGATGAATGATGCGGGCAGCCTTGATCTGCCACAGCGGCGGCTTGTCCGGATCCTCCTGGCAGATTTCGCAAGGCGAATAGACGGCGCGCGCCAGTTCGGTGTGGTCCTCCGAATAGCGGCGGCCGCCGCGGGCGGCGAAACGGGACTCATCCGACAGCAGGATGTGGAGGCTCTCAATGACGCCGGCCTTCAGATCGTCATCGATCTCGACATACTCCGCGAACACCACCTCGCCCGATGGTTCCAGCAGCGAGACATTGCCGGAGGCGGAAACGATGCCCTGCTTCTGGTTGTAGGAAACCTGATCGGCCAGCAGGATGCGGTCTTCGTTGTTGATTTCGACCGCGCCGCTGGCTGTCACGATGCCGAGGTCTTCGTCGTAGGTGATGGTGTCCGCCGACAGCAGAAAGGGTGTGTCGCCATCGCGCAACGAAATGCCCTGGGCGTGCGCCGGACGCGTGAACGCGATGAGCGCGAGCGCGGCTGCCGCGATCCAGTGCCTCACCCGTTGCATCGGCCGGTCACCCGTCTTCCAGATGCAGCAGCATAGAGGCGCCCAACAGCGCGCAGACCCCGGCCGGCGCCCACGCCGCCAGAATGGCGGGGATACTGCCGGCCATGCCAAGGGCGAGCACGATGTCGGAAACGAAATAGATCAGGAAGGCGATGGTGACACCGGCAGCGACCAGCAGCCCGGTGTGCCCGCGCCGGGTGAATCTCAATGAGAACGTTGCTGCCAGCAGCACCATTGAACACAACAGCAGCGGGATGGCCAGGATGCCATGCCAGTGCAGGCGATGGCGGATGGCGGAGAAGCCGGCTTCCTCCAGAGTGGCGATGAAGCGCGGCAGCGACCAGAAGGACAGCGTCTCAGGCGATGCGAAACTCTCCTGGATCTGTTCGAGCGTCAGGGTCGTCGGTAGATCGTGTGTGTCGCGCCGCACCGGCGCGCCGGTTGGCCGGGTGAACACGGTGTCGGTCAGTTCCCAGCGGCCGGGTTTCAACTGCGCCTGTTTGGCATCGATGCGGCCAAGGAAGGTGTCGGCCCCTTCGTACAGGAAGATGATGACATTGCGCAGTTCGGTACCGGCGGACGACACCTGCGTCGCATGCACGACCGACTGGCCCTCATCGTCCACCTGGCGCAGCCACAGGCCGGTCGATGAAACGGCCAACAGGCTGCTGCGGCCTTTGAGGAACTGGCTCTCGAGCTGTTCGTAGCGTGACACCATGGCTGCGGACAGCGGGTTGAACACGGTGACCACCAGTACGCCGATGCCGAAGGCGATGGCGAGCGGCGGCGTGAGGAACTGCCAGACCGAGACGCCGGCCGCACGGGCGACAATCAGTTCGTTGCTGCGGGTCAATCGGGTGAAAGCGAGCAGGGCGCCGAACAGCGCCGCGAACGGCAGCAGTTTCTGCGCCAACGTTGGCAGGTTCAGGATCGTCATTTTCAGGACGATCAGGAACGTCGCCGCCTCGCGGCCGGAGGCGCGGCGCAAATGTTCGATCATGTCGAACATGAACACGAGCGCCATCAGCATCACGAAGACGAACGCGATGGCGCCGAGGAACTGCCGGGCGAGGTAGAGCGAGAAGGTCGTGGAGAGGCGCATCAGGCCGCGCCCTCCGCCACCGTGTCGTGAGCGGCGCCGCCACGCGGGACGCGTAGCAGGACATAGATTGCCAAGGCACTGACGGCGATGATGTTGAGGTAGATCAGCGGTGTCACCATCGGCAGCTTCGCCGTTGCCGTGACCAGCCCGAGGCCGATCGCGCGCACCAGGATGATGGCGACGACCGCACCGATGATCCGCGAACTTCGCCGTCGCCGGTTGATCTGGCCTGACAACATGAACGCCAGGGCGATCAGTGTGAAGGCGAGGGCGTAGAACGGCGAGGTCAGCCGGTCATGCGCCTCGGCCCACAGCGCATTGGCATTGGCGATGTCGTCGGGCGTGCCGTCGGGATTCAGCAGTTCGTGCAGATAGCGTTCGCCGGGTTTGAGCCAGCGGCCGGCTTCCGGTTTGACGAATTGTCCGAGGTCGAGCGTATAGCTGTCGAACTGCAGGAGCGACAGGCTGCCGTCCTCGCGGTCAACTTGTTGACGGTTGCCGTTCAGCAGGACAAAGCGCGGCCCGGCGGTGCTCTGCACGAAGGCGCCGCTTTCGGCCATCATGGTGACGGGGTGTTTCTCGTCCCGGCTGTCGTGCACCAGAATGCCGCGCAGTTCGCCGTTGCTGGTGCGGGCGCGGATGTAGACGGTCAATGTGTCGCCGAGGATGTTGAAGCGTCCTTCCTGCAGCAACACGTAGGACAGGTCGGTGCGCAGCGTGGTCTTCATGTCGCTGAACGCGCGCTGGCCGGCCGGCATCAGGCCGAGTGTCAGACCGAAGCTGAGGGTCGTGACGAAAATGGCAAGGACAATGGCGGGGCGGGCGATGGCCAGATCGCTGAGCCCGGCGGAGCGCATTACCACGACCTCGCTTTCGGCGTTAAGCCGCTGGTAGGTGTAGAGAATGGCACCGAACAGGGCGATCGGCAGAATGATGGTCAGCACGCCCGGCAGCACCAGCAGGGTCAGGTGCAGAAAGTAGCCGGCCGACAGGCCGCGATTGACGATCAGATCGACAAACCGCAGGGATTGGCTCAACCAGATGATTCCGGTCAGCGCAAGTAGAAAGAAAACGAACGGACCCGCCAATTGGCGGAGTATGTAACGCTGTAATCGTTGCACGGCGCGGACTATACATAGGGGCCAAATAAATGCACAGTCGAATTCTCGCGGTCACTAGTCGGCCGGCGCGCCGATGCAGAGGTGGTTTCGGCGCCGCGGTATGGCCCACTCCGCCCTGGTTTCCCCAGGACAATGGCAATCCCGATCGAACGAGACGAACTGTCCGTGTTGCGAAAGGTGAATCTACATGAAGGTGACGATTAGCGAACAGGCGCTACCGAAGTCCGGTGCCGTCGTGGTGACGGCGACCAAGGGGCGGAAACTGCTGGCATCGGCGACACAGATCGACAGGCAGAGCAAGGGCGCGCTGACGCGGGCGATCAAGGCCAGCCGGTTCGAGGGCGAGGCTGGCCAATGGTTGGAAGTCATGACGCCAGCCGGCGTCGCGGCCGAGCGCGTCGTCGTCGCCGGCCTGGGCGAACCGAAATCGTTATCCGATCTGACATTGCAGGCCGTGGGCGGCAACGTGGTCGCGAAACTTGGCCTGAGCGGTGCTAAGATGGCGACAGTCATGACCGACCCGGTTACCGGCAGCCGCAAGGCCGTTGCCGATATGGCGGCCGAAGTCGCTTACGGTGCCCGATTGGGCAGCTATCGCTTCGACAAATACCGCACGACGCAGAAGCCGAAAGACTTGCCGAGCCTTAATGCCGTCACCGTGAGCGTGAAGGGGGCAGTTGCGGCCCGGCGTCAGTTCAAGGCTCGGGATGCGGTGGCCGAAGGCGTGTTTTTGACCCGCGATCTCGTCAGCGAGCCGGCGAACGTGCTCTATCCCGCGAGCTTTGCCGCGGAGTGCCGCAAGCTGAGCAAGCTCGGCGTGAAGGTCGAGGTGCTGAACGAAGCGCGGATGGAGAAGCTCGGCATGGGGTCGTTGCTGGGTGTCGGCCAGGGCAGCCGCCGCGAAAGCCAGATCGCAATCATGCGCTGGAACGGTGCCGGTGCCCGGGACAAACCGGTGGCGTTCGTCGGCAAGGGGGTGACCTTCGATACCGGCGGTATCTCCCTGAAGCCCGGACCGGGCATGGAGATGATGAAGTGGGACATGGGCGGTGCCGGGACGGTGACCGGCGTGATGAAGGCGCTGGCCGGCCGTAAGGCGAAGGTCAACGCCATCGGCATCATCGGCCTGGTCGAGAACATGCCCGATGGCAATGCCCAGCGACCGGGTGACGTGGTGAAGTCGATGTCGGGGCAGACCATCGAGATCCACAACACCGACGCCGAGGGCCGGCTGGTGCTGGCGGATGTGCTCTGGTACACGCAGCAGCGGTTTAAGCCGCAGTTCATGGTCGATCTCGCGACCTTGACCGGTGCGATGATCATCGCATTAGGCCACGAGCATGCCGGCCTGTTCAGCAATAACGACGAGCTGTCGGAGCGTCTTGTGGCGGCGGGCAAGGCGGAGGACGAGGCCGTTTGGCGGCTGCCGCTGGCGGATGCCTACGACAAGAAGATCAATTCCGACATTGCCGACATGAAGAATGTTGGCGGTCGCGATGCCGGCAGCATCACCGCGGCGCAGTTCCTGCAGCGTTTCGTGAATGACGTCCCCTGGGCGCACCTCGATATTGCCGGCGTCGCCTGGGCGGACAAGGCAAAGCCGACCGTGCCGAAGGGCGGTACCGGTTGGGGCGTGCGCCTGCTCGACCGTCTGGTCGCCGACCACTACGAGAAGTAGCGCATCGCGGGTGGACACGGACGTGACGGAGGTTCGGTTCTATCACCTGCAGAAATGGCCGCTGGAGCGGGCATTGCCGCTGCTGCTGGAGAAGGTGATGGAACGCGGCCTCCGTGCCGTCGTCATGGCCGGATCGGACGACCGGGTCGAGGCGCTGAATGCGCACTTGTGGACGTACGAACAACGGTCATGGCTGCCGCACGGCTCCGCGCGGGACGGCAACGCCGGCGACCAGCCGATTTACCTCACGACGCAGGAAGAGAACCCGAACGGTGCCGGGGTGCTGGTTACCATCGATGGGGTCGACGCGGGCTACGTCGGTGACTTCGACATGGCACTGGACCTGTTCGATGGCCGCGACGACGCGGCCCTCGCGGCGGCCCGCGACCGCTGGCGCCGGCACGAGGAGAGCGGCTTCGACATCACCTACTGGCAGCAGACCGACAACGGCGGCTGGGAACAGAAGGCCTGAGGCTTCAGGGCCGGCATTCCTGACGGCCTAGCTGCCGGCGGTTGCGGCCTCCAGGGCGTCGGTCGCGGCCAGCCAGGCCTCCTCCGCGGCGGCGATGCGGCTTTCGATCTCGGCACGTTCGCGGTTCAGCTGGGTCAGCCGCTCCGGATCGTCGTCGTAGAGGGTTGGATTTGCCAGGTTAGCGTCAAGCCTGTCGCGTGCTTCGTTCAGTTTGGCGATGTCTTTCTCCGCCGTCGCGACGGCCTTGCGCAGCGGCGCGATTTGCGCACGCGCTGCGGCCTTGGCTTGCCGGCGGGCCTTCGCGTTGACCGGCCGGTCATTGGCCGCCGGCGCATCCCCGCCCGCCTCGCCACCAAGCAGGCGGCGACGGTAGGCGTCGATGTCGTCATCCCACACCTGCATGCTGCCGCCTTCGACCAGCCATAGCTGATCGGCCACCAGTTCGACGAAATGGCGGTCATGGCTGATCACGATGACCGCGCCGCTGAAGTCGTTCAGCGCGTGGATCAGCGCTTCGCGCGCGTCGACGTCGAGATGGTTGGTCGGCTCATCGAGGATCAGGAGCTGTGGCGCCTGTGCGGTTATTGCTGCCAGGACCAGACGGGCGCGCTCGCCACCGGACAGGTCGGCGACGTTCACGTTGGCTTTGTCCTGGGTCAGGCCGAAACCGCCGAGCCGGCTGCGCACGAGCGTTGGCGCCGCCTTTGGCATGATCGAAACCAGTTGCTCGAATGCGGTGCGGTCAGGGTCGAGCTCCTCGATCTGGTGCTGGCCGAAGTAGCCGATCTGCAGTTTGGCGCCCCGCCGCAGCTCACCGTCGCCGGCTTGCAGGCGGCCCGCGATCAGGCGGGCCAGCGTGGTCTTGCCATTGCCGTTGCGGCCGAGCACGGCGATACGGTCGTCCGGGTCGAGGCGGAAGTCGAGATCGCGCAGCACCGGTGCATCGGCGGTGTAGCCGACGGAGGCATTCTCGGCGACGAGGATCGGTGGCCGCAGTTCCTCCGGTGCCGGAAAGTTGAAACTGACCGTCGGGTCGTCCACCGCCGCGGCGATGGGCTTCATCTTGTCCAGTGCCTTGAGGCGGCTCTGTGCCTGCCGGGCTTTCGACGCCTTGTACCGGAAGCGATCGACGAACGCCTGCATGTGCTTGCGCTGCGCTTCCTGCTTCTCCTGCAGCTTGCTTTGCAACCGCTGCTGCTCGCGGCGCTTGGCCTCAAAGGCGTCGTAGCCGCCGCGGTAGAAGGTGAGGCCGAGCTGGTCGAGGTGCAGGATGCTGTCGACGGCCCGGTTCAGCAGGTCGCGGTCATGACTGACCAGCAGCACGGTCTTGGGATAGCGTCGCAGGTAGCTTTCCAGCCACATGGCGCTCTCGAAGTCGAGATAGTTGGTCGGCTCGTCCAGCAGCAGCAGGTCCGGCTCGGAGAACAGAACGCCGGCAAGCGACGCGCGCATGCGCCAGCCACCGGAGAAGGATGACAGCGGGCGTTGCTGCTCCTCATCCGTGAAACCGAGGCCGGCCAGGATACGGGCGGCGCGGGCCGGGGCGCTATGGGCGGCGATGTCGGCCAGCCGTGTGTGGATTTCCGCGATATCGTCGGCGTCGGTCGCGGTCTCGGCGCGGGCCAGCAGCGCCGCGCGCTCCTCGTCGCGGCCCAGGACATAGTCGAGCGGCGTCATCGGACCGCCGGGCGCCTCCTGCGACACCCGGTCGATCCGCGCCCGTTTGGCCAGCCGGATGTCGCCGGCATCGGGATGGATTTCGGCGTCGATCAGGCGCAGCAGCGTGGTCTTGCCTGTGCCGTTGCGGCCGACGAGGCCGACCTTGTGGCCGGCCGGCACGTGCACGCTGGCGCCGTCGAAGATCGGCCGGCCGGCGATGCGGTAGACCAGGTTTTCAATATGCAACATGGCTATTGCCGCCTCCAGGGCCGGTTAGTACGGAACTGCCGGGGCCGTTGGCAAGGGCCATGGCGGGGTACAACGGGTTTGTCCGGGCGTGAGGTTGCGGCGGTCATGGCGAGCCGATATAAACCGCGCCAATTTTCGCAAGCCCGGCGCGGCACATGAGGATGAGTAGAAATGGCGATTGAGCGGACCTTTTCGATGATCAAGCCGGACGCGACCCGGCGCAACCTGACCGGCGAGATCACGGCGCGGCTGGAGAAAGCCGGGCTGCGCGTGGTCGCGGCCAAGCGCATCTGGATGACGCGCCAGCAAGCCGAAGGCTTCTATGCCGTGCATCGCGAGCGGCCGTTTTTTGACGATCTGTGCAGTTTCATGTCGTCGGGTCCTTGCGTGGTTCAGGTGTTGGAGGGCGAGAACGCGATCCAGGCGAACCGCGACGTGATGGGCGCGACCAACCCGGCCGAGGCGGCCGACGGTACGATCCGCAAGGATTTTGCCGAGTCGATCGAGGCCAACTCGGTACACGGTTCCGATGCGCCGGAGACGGCGGCGCAGGAAATGGCCTATTGGTTCGCGGAGACCGAAATCGTCGGCTGACCTTCGGATCAGCCAGGAGCGAGACAAGGCCGGGCCTGTGCCCGGCCTTTTTCGTCAGTCGACGGCTGGGCTGACCAGAACGCCGGGATCGGCGGTAGTGCCATTGACCAGGACGCGTTCGTTGACGACGCGCACGCGGCCTTCGGCGATCAGCCGCAGCGCCAGCGGGTAGATCACGTGTTCCTGCGCCAGAATGCGGGCCGCCAGGGTGTTGCCGGTGTCGTCGGCGAGGATCGGCACGGCGGCCTGGGCAATGATCGGCCCGGTATCCATTTCGGCGCGCACGTAATGCACGGTGCAGCCGGTGATGCGCACGCCGGCTTCGATCGCGCGCTCATGTACGTCGAGGCCTTTGAACGCCGGCAACAGCGACGGATGAATGTTGATCAGCCGGTTGTGCCATTTGTTGACGAAGCCGGCCGACAACAGCCGCATGAATCCGGCAAGGCAGACCAGTTCGACGCCGGCCTCGATCAGGCGGGCGTGCAGGGCTTCGTCGAACGTTTCCCGGCTGTCGAAGTCGCCGTGCCGGATGACCGCGGTGGCAATGCCGGCGGCCTCGGCTGCGGCGAGGCCGCCGGCATCGGGCCGGTTGGACAGGACCAGGGCGATTTCCGCCGGCGCCCGGCCGCCGGCCGCCGCCTCGATCAGTGCCTGCATGTTGCTGCCGCGACCGGAGATCAGGATGCCGACCTTCAACATGTCCTGCCCGCCTGCCTGTATCTAGAAGGTGACGTTGTCGAGCTGCACCGACGGTGGCGCGCTGTCGTCATCGGATGCCGCCAGTTGGCCGACGCGGTAGACCGCTTCGCCGGCGTCGGCGAAACCGGCCTCGATACGGTCGGCGGCGTCAGGTTCGACCACGACGACCATGCCGAGCCCGCAATTGAAGGTGCGCATCATCTCGTCCGCAGCGATGCCGCCGGTGCTGGCGAGCCAGCCGAAGACGGGCGGCTTCGGCCAGCGGCTTGCATCGATGTACGCGGTCACGCCGTCAGGCAGGACGCGCGGCAGGTTTTCGACGAATCCGCCGCCGGTGATGTGGCTCAAGGCTTTCACGCCGCCGCCGCGGATGGCCGTCAGGCAGGCGGCGACATAGATGCGGGTCGGCTCGAGCAGGGCCTCGGCGAGGCTACGGCCGGGATCGAACGGACAATCGGCGGCATAGTCTAGCCCCTGATCCGCGATCAGTCGGCGCACCAGCGAGAAACCGTTCGAATGCAGGCCGCTCGACGCCAGGCCAAGCAGGATATCGCCGGGCTTTACCTCGGCACCGGTCATCAGCTGGTCGCGCTCGACGGCGCCGACGGCGAAGCCGGCAAGATCGTAGTCGGCTTCGGCATACATGCCGGGCATTTCCGCGGTTTCGCCGCCAATCAGGGCACAGCCGGCCTGGCGGCAGCCTTCGGCAATACCGGTCACGACGGCCTTGCCGGCGTCGACGTCGAGCTTGCCGGTGGCGTAGTAGTCGAGAAACAGCAGCGGCTCCGCCCCCTGGACCACCAGATCGTTGACGCACATGGCGACGAGGTCGATGCCGATGGTGTCGTGGCGTGCCGCCTCGATAGCGACCCGCAGCTTCGTCCCGACGCCGTCCGTGGCGGCGAGCAGCAGGGGATCGCTGAATCCGGCCGCCTTTAGGTCGAAAACACCGGCAAATCCACCAAGCGCCGATTGCGCACCGGGGCGTCGGGTCGACCCGGCGAGGGGCTTGATCGCTTCGACCAGACGGTTACCGGCATCGATGTCGACACCAGCCTGCTTATAGGTGTAGGAATTGATGGTCGTCACGCAAGAATGCTAGTCAACGGGTCAGCAGCGTTCCGGGCGACAATACTGCATACGAACGGCTTTGCAATGCGGCTTCTGATAGCTCTGACGATCCTGGTTTCGTTTGCCTTGCCGGGTGGCAATCCTGTGCTGGCGCAGACGACTGGTGGCGGTTCATCGGTCATGCAGGTGCGGGGCATCGCGGTTGATGCCACCGCGGAAAGTGCGGTGGTGGCGCGGGAGGCAGCGCTGGCCGACGGTCAGGCACGCGCGCTGACGACCGTGTTCCAGCGCATCACGCTGCGCGAGGATTGGCCCAGGCTGCCGAACATCGACGCAGCGACCCTGGCGACGCTGGTCCGCACGCTGGAAATCAACGACGAGAAGACCTCTGCCGTGCGGTATCTGGCCAGTCTGACGGTTGGCTTCGACACGGCGGCAATCAAGTCGCGATTGCGCTCCGTTGGCATTCCCTACTCGGTGACCCGCAGCGACCCCGTGCTGCTGCTGCCGGTGATGGAGAAAGGTGGGGCGCTGCTGCTGTTCGACGACGGCAACGACTGGCGCGACGCCTGGGACCGCTCGCAGCTCGACGAGGACGGTCTGCTGCCCATTCGTCTGCCTTTGGGTGATCTGCAGGATCTCGCTGCATTGGCGCCGGCGGCGGCCGTCTCAGGCGGTGCCGGACGTCTGGCGGCGATTGCCGAACGGTATGAGGTGAAAACAGTCGTAGTCGCCCATGCAGTGCCGTCGCTTGGCTTTGCCGGTACGCTGGCCAGCAATGTCACGGTGAACCTGAGCTGGAATGACAGCGCGGGAACCCAAACCGTGGCGTTGAACATCCCGTCGCGCGATGGTGACGCGCCGGGCGATGCCCTCGACCGTGCCGTCCGGGAGGTGGCCATCGAACTCGGCCAGATCTGGAAGCGAAACACGTTGGTCGAATTCGGCAGCGAAGTGGCCCTGTCGGTGTTTGCACCCCTGGACGGTCTCAACGACTGGATCGATATGCGCCGACGCCTGTCGCGGATCAGCATGGTACAGAGCGTTACTCTGGATGCGATCAGCCGGCGCAATGCGCAGCTGACCCTGCGCGTTCTGGGGTCGCCGTCACGTCTGGCGTTGCCGCTGGCGCGGCAAGGTCTCGAATTGCGCGAGATTGACGGCTACTGGCAACTGGGCTGGCGTCAGCGGGCAGGGCGGCAGCCCGCCAGCTCATCGCCGGCCGCGGGAGGTTCCGAGCCAGGAGGCACGACGGTCGAGTGAACCTGCCGAACCTGATTTCACTGGCGCGCCTGCTGGCGGTGCCGCTGATCGTATGGCTGATGGTCGTCGGGGAGTGGCAGATCGCCTTCCTCACCTTCTGTCTGGCCGGTGTATCGGACGCAGTCGACGGCTTCATCGCCAAGCGGTTCAATGCGCAGTCCGAACTGGGGCGCTACCTCGACCCCCTGGCGGACAAGGCATTGATCGTTGCGATTTACGTCACCCTTGGGGTTCAGGAGCTGCTGCCGGCCTGGCTGGTCATCCTAGTGGTATCGCGCGACCTGCTGATCGTCGGCGGTTCCATGTTACTCTATGCCCTGAATTTGCGGTATGCGCCGAACCCCCTTGCCAGTTCCAAGATAAATACCGCATCGCAGATCGCCCTGGCGGCCGTGGTCCTATCGGCGTTGTCGTTCGAGCTGTCTTATGTCGATGTCGGCGTGAATATACTGGTCGCGGTGACGGCGCTGACCACGGTGGTGTCCGGCGCTGATTACCTGTTCGACTGGGGCCGGCGAATGAACGAGGAAGAGCGTCAGGACCAATGACCGCGCGTCAGCAACTGCAATACTGGGCGATTGCGCTGATCGTCTTCATCGGGCTGCTATGGCTGTTGCGCGGAATCATGCTGCCCTTCGTTGCCGGGATGGCGATCGCCTATTTCCTCGATCCCGTCGCCGACGAGATCGAAAAGCGCGGCGCCGGCCGCGGTCTGGCGACAACCATCGTGCTGGCGGTCTTCTTCCTGCTGGTTGTGGCCGTAGCCTTGCTGATGCTGCCGGTGCTGCATTCGCAGGTCGTCGGGTTCGTCGAGCGGCTGCCGGGCTACGTCACCGTCGTGCGCGATTATGTCGTGCCCTACGTCATCGAACTGGCCGGACGCGTCGACTTCGATCTCGCCAACGACACCCGCGCGGCGATCGGGGAGATGGCGAAGAACGCGGTGCAATATGTCGTCAGTCTGGTCGGCAGTGCCATCAGCGGCGGGCTCGCACTGTTCAATCTGCTGTCGTTGTTGGTGGTGACGCCGATCGTCGCGTTCTATCTGCTGCGCGACTACGACCGCATGGTGGAGAAGGTCGACAGTTGGCTGCCGCGCCAGCATGCCGCGACGATCCGCACCATCATGACGGATATCGACGACGTTCTGGCCGGCTTCGTCCGTGGTCAGGGGACAGTGTGCCTGATCCTGGGCATCTCCTACGGCGTCGCGCTGACATTGGTCGGCCTTGAATTCGGTTTGCTGATCGGCCTGTTCAGCGGCTTCCTGTCGTTCGTGCCGTTCGTCGGCGCCATTCTGGGACTGCTGCTGTCGATGCTGACGGCCATCACGCAATTCCTGCCCGACGGTGACTTTCTGCGCCTCGGCCTGACGGCGGCGATCTTTTTCGCCGGCCAGGCACTCGAAGGCAATGTGCTGACGCCGAAGCTGCTCGGCAGTCACATCGGCCTGCATCCCGTCTGGGTCATGTTCGCCCTGTTTGCCGGCGGTGCTCTGTTCGGCTTCGTCGGCATCCTGATCGCGGTGCCGGTCGCCGCAGCGGTGGGCGTGCTCGTGCGCTTCATGCTGAACCAGTATCTGCGCAGCCGCCTTTATGCGGGGCTTGACGACAGTACCAAACCGGGGACGGACGGGTGAGTGGCGGCGAGCAGCTGACCTTTGACCTGCCGCACCGTGCGGCGTTGAGGCGGGAGAACTTTCTCGTCGCGCCGTGCAATCTCGATGCGGTGACGTGGATCGATCGCTGGCCGGAGTGGCCCGGCCCGGCGACCTGCCTGCATGGGCCCGCCGGGTGCGGCAAGTCGCACCTGCTTGAAGTTTGGCGGGTGCGCAGCGATGCCCGAATCTGCAACGCGGATCTGTTGGCCGAGCACGGACCGGCGTATTTCGCAAACGCCGGTGCCGTGGCACTGGACGATGCGGAGCAGGTGCGCGACGAGGTCGCGTTGTTTCATCTGTTCAATCTGGTCAAGGAGGCGGGCGGCTATCTGTTGCTCGCCGCGGCCACGCCGCCGGGCCGCTGGGCCGTCGAGTTGCCCGATCTGCGGTCGCGATTGAATGCGTCGACGGCGATCGGTGTTTCGGCCCCGGACGACGTGTTGTTGTCGTCGTTGCTTGCGAAACTGTTCGCCGACCGCCAGCTCAAGGTAACAGAAGACGTCATCGGCTATGCGGTGCGACGCATGGAGCGATCGTTCGACGCGGCGCGGCGACTTGTGGCCGCGCTCGATGCGCTAGCCTTGGCCGAAAAGCGTGCCGTCGGATTGTCGATGGTTCGCGATACGTTGAATCGGATGGCAGATGCGGCCTAGGTGCCGGGATTGCCGCCAGCCGGGCGCATTGCGGTGCGGAACTGGCGCCAGCCGGTGGATGATGTCGGGCAAGGGCGTTGCTTGAGCTCAGATTGACACCATTTCGCCCGATGTTAGCGTTGCCGGGATTTTTTGACGCGTATTCACACAGGCTTCATCACTGCGACGCAAATTCTGTTGCACGGGAGGGCCGACCGGGCCGAACTGATATGAAACTGGAACCTACACAGCGGTTTAATGCCTATTTCAGGCGCGCAATCAAGCCGTTCGCGCTGTTTCTGGTTGCGCTTGTCATCTGGGTGCCCGGCGAGGCTTCCGCGGATGGCGCGGCGGGTCTGTGGCAAACCGAGGGCGGCAAGTCGCATGTGCAGATCGAACCCTGCGGCGAGCGGTTGTGCGGGACCATCGTCTGGCTGGAGGAGCCGCTGAACGACGACGGACAGGCCAAGACCGACGCCAATAACCCGGACGAGGCACTGCGGGAACGGCCAATCATCGGGCTGCCTCTGCTGCGTAACTTCCTGCCGGGTTCCGAGGTCAATGTTTGGGAAGGCGGGACGATCTATAACCCGGAGGATGGCGAGACCTACAAGTCGGTCATGACCCTGCTGTCGCGCGACGAGCTGAAGGTTCGCGGTTATGTCGGGCTGCCGCTGTTCGGCAAGTCGCAGATCTGGTCCCGGGTCAAGTAGAGCACCGGAAGCAGGACGGAAGGACAACCGGGATGAGCGAAGCAGTCAGTCACGACGACGTCGACGCCGCGGACCTGAGCGGCGTGCCGACTGAACAGCGCTACATCAACCGCGAGGTGTCGTGGCTTGCCTTCAATCAGCGGGTGATGGAGGAGGCGATCAACCCGGCGCATCCATTACTGGAGCGTGTGCGCTTCCTGTCGATTTCCGGCGCCAACCTGGACGAATTCTACATGGTTCGCGTTGCCGGCCTGCATGGCCAGGTTCATGCCGAGGTCGACCAGTTGAGCGACGACGGCCTGACACCGGCGCAACAGCTCGACGCGATCAACCGCGTCGCCAGCGAACTGATGGCGGCACAGGGGCGTTGTTGGCTCGAGTTGCATGATGAGTTGGTCGACGCCGGTATCCAGGTCATCGACATCGATGAACTGACACAGAAAGACCGGGAATGGCTGGAAGACCATTTCCTGCAGCATATTTTTCCGGTGCTGACGCCGCTGGCGATCGATCCGGCGCATCCGTTTCCGTTCATCCACAACCTCGGCTTCACCATGGTGCTGCAGCTTCGACGCGATGCCGACGGCGCGCTGATGAACGCTTTGGTGCCGATGCCGTCACTGGTGGAGCGGTTTGTTCGGCTGCCGGGCAAGGACATCCGTTTCCTGAGCCTGGAGCGCATGATCGGCCTGTTCCTGAACCGGTTGTTTCCGGGATACGAAACCATCGGTCAGGGCGTGTTCCGGATCATCCGCGACAGCGATATCGAAGTCGAGGAAGAGGCGGAAGATCTGGTCCGGTTCTTCCAGTCGGCACTGAAGCGGCGGCGGCGCGGCTCGGTGGTCAGCCTGCGCGTCAACACCGGCATGCCGGAGGACCTGCGCCATTTCGTTGCGCGCAATCTGGGCGTCCGCGATACCGATGCGATCGATGTCGACGGCCTGCTCGGGATCGGCGATATCAAGCAGCTCATCGTTGCCGACTGGCCGGAACTGAAATTTCACGCCTACAATGCGCGCTTTCCTGAGCGGGTGCGTGAACTCGGCGGCGATTGCTTCGCGGCGATCCGGCGCAAGGACATCGTGGTTCATCATCCCTACGAGAGCTTCGACGTGGTCGCCCAGTTCCTGTCCCAGGCGGCGCAGGATCCGGACGTCATCGCGATCAAGCAGACGCTCTATCGCACCAGCGACGACTCGCCCATTGTCAAAGCGCTGATCACGGCGGCCGAGGCTGGCAAGTCGGTGACGGCGCTGGTTGAACTGAAGGCGCGTTTTGACGAGGAAGCGAACATCAAATGGGCGCGCGATCTCGAACGTGCCGGCGTGCATGTGGTGTACGGTTTCATGGACCTGAAGACGCACGCGAAGATGTCCTTCGTCGCCCGGCGCGAGGATGGCCGGGTCCGCACCTACGTTCATTTCGGCACTGGCAACTATCACCCGGTCACGGCCAAGATCTACACCGACCTGTCGTTTTTCACGGCCGATCCGGAACTGGCTCAGGACGCAGCCCAGCTGTTCAATTTCGTCACCGGCTATGCCGAGCCGGAGCACTACAACAAGCTGGTAACCTCGCCGCACGGTATTCGCGCCCGGCTGATCGAGTTGATCGACGAAGAGATCGCCCACGCCAAGGCCGGCCGGGCCGGCGCGATCTGGACCAAGATGAATTCGCTGGTGGATGCGCAAGTGATCGACGCCCTGTATCGGGCGTCAAACGCCGGTGTCGAAATTGAGTTGATCGTGCGCGGCATCTGCTGTCTGCGTCCGGGCGTGCCGGGGATGTCGGAGAACATCCACGTGAAGAGCATCGTCGGACGCTTCCTGGAACACAGCCGGATTATCTGCTTCGGCAACGGTCACGGCTTGCCTTCACCCGAGGCAAAGGTGTTTATTTCCTCCGCCGACTGGATGCCAAGAAACTTCGATCGGCGTGTCGAGACAATGGTGCCGATTGAGAACCCGACCGTGCATGCGCAGATCCTCGACCAGATAATGGTCGCCAACCTGAACGATCGCGCGCAAAGCTGGGAACTGTTGCCGTCCGGCGACTACGAACGGGTACCGGTGAAGGAGGGTGACTTTGCCGCACATCACTATTTCATGACCAACCCAAGCCTGTCCGGGCGCGGCAGCGCTCTGGATGACGGCGGCGGGTCGCCGAGACTGGTGCTGCAGCGTTGATACGTGCGTTGTCGGCCGATGGCGCCCTGGCCGAGCCATTCGAAACCTTTGCTTCCGATGGTCACGCGGCCGTCATCGACATCGGGTCGAATTCGGTCCGCTTGGTGATTTATGCCGGCCTGACCCGGACGCCGTTGCCGGTGTTCAACGAGAAGGTGTTGTGTGGGCTGGGCGCCGAAATCGAGGCCACGGGCCGGTTGAGCGCGAGCGGACGCGCCCTGGCATTGACCACACTGGCGCGATTTGCCGGTCTGCTGCGGCGTATGAAGCTCGATCAGCTCGATGTGGTCGCGACGGCGGCGGTGCGCGATGCGAAGGACGGTCAGGAATTCCTCGCCGAGCTGCGCGACCAACTGGGTATGAACGTGCGGGTGCTGTCGGGCCGGGACGAGGCCCGGATGGCGGCCTTGGGCGTGTTGTCCGGCATGCCCGAGGCCGAAGGGCTGATCGGCGACCTTGGCGGTGGCAGCCTCGAACTGGTCAAGGTAGCCAACGGCGAGATCGGCCAGGGCGTAACCCTGCCGCTCGGCGTCCTGCGCATGCAGAAGGCGAAATCCAAGGGCAATTCCCGGCAGCAGAAGGTGAAGGCGGCGCTGAAGTCGATCGACTGGCTGCCCGAAGTGAAAGGTCAGACGCTCTATGTCGTCGGCGGCGCCTGGCGTGCCCTGGGCCGGGTTCATCTGGCGCGGCAGAAGAACCCGCTGCGCATCCTGCACGGCCATGTTGCCACGCGTAGCGATCTGGCCTCGGTGTGCCAGCTCATTGCCGGCCTGGGGCCGGAGACGCTGCGCAACATCGAAGGTGCGCCAAAGGGCCGTGTGGAGACCTTGCCGGCGGCTGCGGTCACGATGCTGGCGCTATTGCGCCAATGTCAGCCGAAACGCGTCGTGTTCTCAGCCTATGGCCTGCGCGAGGGCTTGTTGTTCGACCGTTTGGATGCCGCGGCAAGGCGGCTCGACCCATTGATTGCCGCCGGGCAGGTGCTGGCGCGCCTGAGCCCCCGATTCCCGTTGCATGAGCAGGAACTGCTCGACTGGCTGTCGCCGCTGTTTCCGGAGGAGAGCCAGGAGGACCGGCGCTTGCGGCTGGCGGCCAGCGTGATGAGTGACATGGGCTGGCGCGCGCATCCCGATTACCGGGCCGATCATGCCATGGACGAGATCCTGCATGCGCCGCTGGTGGGGGTGGATCACCGCCAACGGGTGAAGCTGGCGCTCAGCGTGCGCGCCCGCTATTCGCACAAAGGTATGGCGGCGGCTGCCGAGCCGTACCGCAGTCTGGTCAAGGATGGCGATCTGCGTTGGGCTCAGCAGGTTGGTTGCGGCCTGCGGCTGGCGCACTTGCTGTCGGCCGGCGTGCCAAGCGTGCTGCGGCGGTTCGATCTGGAGCGGCGGGCCGACCGGGTCATCCTGCGCTCACACGCCGGGGCACCGGAACCGCCCGAAGAAGCGATCTCGGCACGGCTCAAACAGCTGTCCGATGCGATCGACAAGCCGGTCTTGTATCTGCCGGCAAGTTAGGCGCGCGGCGGCTCAGGTACCCGCCGAATTCAGTCGACGCTGATCAGCCGGACGCGGCCGCCTTTGGCTGCGAGGGCCAGGCGGCCGTGTTTCAGCGCCAGGGCGTCTTCGCCGAAGATTTCCCGCCGCCATCCGTGCAGGGCCGTGACATCGGCTTCGTCCGACAGGGCGATGGCTTCCAGGTCGGAGACGGTGGCGATCAGCTTCGAGGCGACGTTGTGCTCTTCCGACTTGTGCTTCAACAGCACCTTCAGCAGGTCGATGGTTGGCGCCAGACCCTTCGGCAGTGGCTGTGACGCCGTCGGGCTGACGATCTGGTCATCCGGCAGGTTCAGGCCGGCCTGTATCGCCGCCAGAAGTTCGTCGGCGTGGCGGCCGTCGGCATAGCCCTTCGGCACGGCACGCAGGCGGCCGAGGCGCTTGGCGTCCTGCGGCTGCTCGGCGGCGAGCTCCTGGATGCCTTCGTCTTTGAGAATGTGGTTGCGGGGCACATCACGGCGCTGGGCCTCGCGCTCGCGCCAGGCCGCGACTTCCTTCAGCACCCCGAGATAACGGCGATTGCGGCTGCGCACCTTGATGCGCTGCCAGGCCTGCTCCGGGTCCATATCGTAGGTGCCGGGGCTGGTGAGGGTATTCATTTCCTCGTCGAGCCAGCCCATCCGTCCCTCGCGCTTGATCTCCTTGGCGAGCCAAAGATAGACGTCGCGCAGGTAGGTGACGTCGCTCAGCGCGTAGTCGATCTGCCGTTCGTTCAGCGGCCGCCGTGCCCAGTCGGTGAAGCGCGATGCCTTGTCGATGCGGGCCCGGGTGATCTTCTCGACCAGCCGGTCGTAGCCGACCGAGTCGCCAAAGCCGCAGACCATGGCGGCGATCTGCGTGTCGAACAGCGGATGCGGGATCTGTTTGGTCAGGTTGTAGAAGATTTCGACATCCTGACGCGCCGCATGGAACACCTTTACGATGCCTTCATTCTGCAGAACGGCGCAGAACGGTGAGAGGTCGATGCCGTCAGCCAGCGGATCGATGGCGCCGACATGCTCGGGCGAGGCGGCCTGAATCAGGCAAAGGCGTGGCCAGTAGGTCCGGTCGCGCATGAACTCGGTATCGACGGTGATGTAATCGGCTTGCGACAGTTTCTGACAGAATGCGGCCAGATCTTCGCTGCTGGAAATCAACGCTTTGGATTTTTCGGGTGCCATAGGGCGGGTATCTCTATAGGGCACCGCCCGACGGGGCAAGTGTCGCGTGCGCGAAACTGCGGTTCAGCGACTCCAGCCGGCCGCGGCGTCGCGATAGGCCGCGAGGGCCTCCTGATGGCGGCCAAGGCGGCTCAGCACAACCGCCAAATGATAATGGTCGAGGGCCGCGGCTGCCGGATCGGCGAGCGCCTGTCGGCAGATTTCCAGTGCTTGTTCATCCGGCCGCTCGGCCAGGATGGCCTGTTCATAGCAACTCATGCGCGGTGTCTGTGCCGCTGGCGGTGGCTTGTTCGCGTTTGCGGGCAGGTCGTCGGCGGTTATCTGCCGGGCAGGTTCCGCTGTTGCTGCCTGCATCGTGAAAGCGCTTTCGGCGCGTCGGCCGTCTCGGTCGACCGCGACCAGTCGGATCGGTTGCCGTCCCTCGGACGGCGTCAGTTCCACCCTGAAAAGCCCATTTGAATCAATCTGTAATCGGCTGCCGTTGAGGCTACTGCTAAAGAGGGGTGAGGGGCCGGAGACCCGGCCGACGAGTTCGATCGGCTGGCCCGGGACGACCGTGACGGCGCCATTCTCTGTCGTCATTGGCGGTTCAATGATGGTGATTGTCAACTCGGTCGACCGGTTGGTTGCGGTTTGTCGCGGCGCTGCGGCCGGGCGGGTCCGAAGTTGCCGTTCGGTGTCCGCCAGGGCGGTCTCGGCGGTCCGGCGTCGGGCCTCGCTTAGGTTCAGCGCCTGTTCCAGTTGTGAGACCCGATCCTGCAGCGCGGCGGCGGCCTGCTCGGCAGACGTGGCGCGACGTGCCATGGCGTCGGTTTCCGCCGATATCTGCTCGGTTGCCTCGCGTGTACGGGCCAGCGACACAGTCGGATCCAAGGTCGCCGTGATTCGTTTCTCCCTGCCGTTGACGCTCAGAATGCCCTCGAACCGGTCGACGTCGAAGGTCACGTCGAGGCGGAGCTTGCCGCGGGCAGGATCGTCACCAGTGGCGACCAGACGCCGACTGTTCAATGCCGGTGCGGTCAGACGTGCGCCGGTGCGGTTGCTACGGATTTCGTAACCATCATCCTGTTTACTGATCGTGAGATCGTAGCGGAACTGGCCGAAGAATGGGTTTTCCGGGATGTATGGATCGAATTCGGTGGCCTGCCATTGGCCGGTGATGTTGGCGTCGTCGCTCATCGCCGGCGGCACCACCAGCAAAACCGCGAGCAAAGCGCCGGGCAACGAGCGGAACAACTGCATGACCGGAAGATAGGCCGGCACCCGCCATACGCCAAGCGCCTTTGCCGGCTGAAAGCCTTGACATCACCGTGTGTTCGATGTGGTTTGGGCCGGCTTTTTTCGACCCCGGTCCATGCGGAAATTGGCGGTGTCGGCGCCGCCGGGGTCTCAATCATGACAAATACGTTTTCCGAGGCAATTGAGAATGCATAGCTACCGGTCGCATACCTGTGGTGCGCTGCGCGCGAGCGATGTCGGCGAGGCGGTTCGCCTGTCGGGCTGGATCCATCGAAAAAGAGACCATGGCGGTCTGCTGTTCATCGACTTGCGTGATCATTTTGGCATCACCCAGTGCGTCATCGAGCCGGACAATGCCCAGTTCGCCGCGCTGGAGGCGGCGCGGCCGGAAAGCGTGATCAGGATCGACGGACCGGTGGTGGCGCGGTCGCCGGACACGGTGAACGCCAACATTCCGACCGGCGAGATCGAGGTGCGGGTATCCGATTTCGAGGCGCTGGGCCTGGCCGACGAACTGCCGATGCAGGTTTTTGGCGATCAGGTATTTCCCGAAGACATGCGGCTGCGCTACCGCTTCTTGGATCTGCGCCGTGAGCATATGCAGCGCAACATCATTCTGCGCTCCAAGGTGATCTCATCGATCCGCCGGCGTATGGAGGATCAGGGCTTCACCGAGTTCCAGACGCCGATTCTGACGGCGTCGTCGCCGGAAGGCGCGCGCGACTTTCTGGTGCCGAGCCGCATGCATCCCGGCAAGTTCTATGCACTGCCGCAGGCGCCGCAGCAGTTCAAGCAGCTCATCATGATGGCCGGCTTCGACCGCTACTTCCAGATCGCGCCGTGTTTCCGCGACGAAGACGCCAGGGCCGACCGCAGCCCGGGCGAATTCTACCAACTCGATGTCGAGATGAGTTTCGTCGAGCAGGAGGACGTGTTCCAGGCGGTCGAACCCGTGCTGCATGGTGTCTTCGAGGAGTTTGCCGACAACCGAGCCGTGACGCCGCGGCCATTCCCGCGCATCCCGTATCGCGAGGCGATGCTGAAATACGGTTCCGACAAGCCGGACCTGCGCATCCCGTTCGAGATTTCCGATGTGAGCGAAGTGTTCCGCGGTTCCGACTTCCAGCTCTTTGCCAGGCTGGTCGAGGACGGTGGCGTGGTACGGGCGGTGCCGGCACCGAATGCAGCCGGCCAGCCACGCAGTTTCTTCGACAAGATGAATGATTGGGCGCGCGAGGAAGGCGCGCCGGGCATGGGCTGGATCAGCTTCGCCGACGGTGGCGGCAAGGGGCCGATCGCCAACCGGCTCGATGATGACCGATTGGCACAGCTGAAGACCCTGTCGGGCTGTGGTGACGGCGATGGTCTTTTCTTTGCTGCCGGCAAGCCGGAGGACGCTGCCCTGCTGGCCGGCAAGGCGCGTTTGAAGGTCGGCCAGGACCTCGACATGGTCGAAAGCAACACCTTCAAGTTCTGCTGGATCGTCGACTTCCCGATGTACGAATGGGACGAGAAGGAGCGGAAGATCGACTTCTCGCACAACCCGTTTTCGATGCCGCAGGGCGGGCTTGACGCACTGGGCCATGAGGAGCCGCTCGATATCCTCGGCTACCAGTACGATATCGTTTGCAACGGCGTGGAGCTGTCATCCGGGGCGATCCGGAACCACAACCCGGAGATCATGTACAAGGCGTTCGAGCTGGCCGGCTACAGCCGGCAGGACGTTGAGGAACGCTTCGGCGGCATGTTGAGTGCCCTGAAGCTTGGCGCACCGCCGCACGGCGGCATCGCGCCCGGCATCGATCGCATCGTCATGCTGCTGGCGGACGAACCGAACATCCGCGAGGTGATCCTGTTTCCGATGAACCAGCAGGCGCAGGATCTGATGATGGGGGCGCCGGCCGAGGCGGCCTCGCGGCACCTGCGCGAACTGCACATCCGCACCGTCGTGCCGGAGCAGAAGCCCACGTCCTGACCGTTCTCCGCGCGGCGGCGGGAAAACCGCTGCGACAATGAAAAATGGGCGCGGCTTGGGAGGTAGGCCGCGCCCAGTTTCACAACAGGGAGAACGATACTCGGGTACGCTACGCTTACGCTCGCGTTGCGCGGTTGCAGGAAGGGGACAGCATCAGCTGCAACCGCTGGTCGCCCCGCAGGTGTCGCACTTCAGACAGGTGCCGTTGCGCACCAGGGTGAAGTTGCCACACTCAGAACAGGCATCGCCTTCATATCCCTTCAAACGGGCTTCGCGGATCCGCTCCAGCCGGCCATCGACTTCCTGGCGCACTTCCGCGGATACCGCCACGGCCGTGCCGCCATCGCTGCTGACGGCACCGATGCGGGCCGACAGGCCGTTCGCGCCGGTGCTTGCGCCGCCGCCCGCACCGGCCAACGCGACCGCTTCCGTTCCGTTGCCGGCGGCATTGCCGGAACCGTTGTTCGAAACCACGTAGAGCTGGCCGCGGACATAACCGCGCGAGGCAAAATTGCTCACCGTGGCGATGGCGCCGTCGGCCTGCTCCTCCTCCAGGTCGCCCTCCGGGATACCGTCACCCACGGTGTCGGGGCGCAGGTCGTCCGGATCGACATGCGCCAGGTCATGACGGCCGAGGTAGGAGATCGCCAGCTCACGGAACAGGTAGTCGAGGACCGAGGTCGCCATCTTGATGGCATCGTTGCCCTCGACCATGCCGTTTGGTTCGAAGCGGGTGAAGGTGAACGCATCGACGAAGTCCTCGAGCGGCACGCCGTACTGCAGGCCAAGCGAGATGGCGATCGCGAAACTGTCCATCAGACTGCGGAAGGCTGAACCTTCCTTGTGCATGTCGATGAAGATCTCGCCCAGCGAACCGTCCTCATACTCGCCGGTGCGCAGGTAGACCTTGTGGCCGCCGACCACGGCCTTCTGCGTATACCCTTTGCGGCGCAGCGGCAGCTTGCGCCGCTGTGCAATGATGCGCTCGACGATACGCTCAGCGACGACCTGGGGCTGGGCCCGTTCGACCACTGCGGCGGCGAGGCGGGTGTCTTCGTCCTCGTCGTCGGTATCTTCGTCGATGACCGCGGCGGCCAGCGGCTGCGACAGCTTCGAACCGTCGCGGTACAGCGCGTTTGCTTTCAGGCCCAGACGCCAGGACAGCATGTAGGCGTCCTTGCACTCCTCGACCGTTGCCGCCGTCGGCATGTTGATCGTCTTGGAGATGGCGCCGGAGATGAACGGCTGCGCCGCTGCCATCATGCGGATGTGGCTTTCGACCGACAGGTAGCGCTTACCGAGGCGGCCGCAGGGGTTGGCACAGTCGAACACCGGCAGGTGCTCGTCACGCAGATGCGGTGCGCCTTCGACCGTCATCGCACCGCAGCAATGGATATTGGCGGCATCGACTGCGGCGGTATCGAAACCGAGGGCCGCCAGCATGTCGAACGAGATGTCGTCGAGCTGCTCCAGCGTCAGGCCCAGGGTGTCGGTGCAGAAGGCTTCCCCGAGCGTCCAGCGGTTGAACACGAAGCGGATGTCGAAAGCGCTGGACAGCGAGGCCTCGATGGCGTCGATCTCGCGGTCGCCGAAGCCTTTGTCGCGCAGGGCGGCGTGATTGACGCCAGGGGCGTCTTCCAGCGTGCCATGACCGACGGCATAGGAGATGACATCGTCGATCTGTTCCGGCGTGTAGCCGAGCTGCTTCAGGGCGCGCGGCACCATGCGGTTGATGATCTTGAAGTAGCCGCCGCCGGCCAGCTTCTTGAATTTCACCATGGCGAAGTCCGGCTCGATGCCGGTGGTGTCGCAATCCATCACCAGGCCTATGGTGCCGGTCGGCGCGATCACCGTGGCCTGGGCGTTGCGGTAGCCATGCTGCTCACCTAGGTCCAGCGCCTGGTCCCAGGCAGCGGCCGCCGCGTGGTTCAGCCGTTGGTCCGGGCAGTTGGCGAGGTCGAGCGCTACCGGCGTCGTTTCCAGTGCCTCGTATCCGCCGGAGTCGCCGTGTGCGGCACGTCGGTGATTGCGGACGACGCGCAGCATGTGATCGGCATTCTCGCGGTAGCGCGGGAAGGCGCCGAGTTCACCCGCCATCTCGGCCGAGGTGGCGTAGGACACGCCGGTCATCATCGCCGAAATGGCGCCACAAAGTGCCCGGCCTTCGTCGCTGTCGTACGGCAGGCCCTGAGCCATCAGCAGGCCGCCGATGTTGGCGTAGCCGAGGCCGAGCGTGCGGTAGTCGTAGGACAGGCTGGCGATCTCGCGCGACGGGAACTGCGCCATCAGCACGGAGATTTCCAGTACGATGGTCCACAGCCGCACCGCGTGCTCGAAATCCTCGATTTCGAACCGGCCGCTGGCATCGACGAACATCATCAGGTTCAGCGACGCCAGATTGCAGGCGGTGTCGTCGAGGAACATATACTCCGAGCATGGGTTGGAGGCGCGGATGGCGCCGCCTTCTGGACAGGTGTGCCAGTCATTGATCGTGGTGTGGTACTGGATGCCGGGGTCGGCACAGGCCCAGGCGGCGTTGCCGATGCTGTCCCACAACTCGGTGGCCTTCACGGTCTTGGCCGTGCTGCCGTCGATCCGGTTGATCAGCTTCCAGTCGTCATCGCGCTCGACCGCGCGCAGGAAGTCGTTCGTCACCCGCACCGAGTTGTTCGAGTTCTGGCCGGAGACCGTGAGATAGGCATCGGAATCCCAGTCTGTGTTGTAGGTCGGGAACTCCATGCTGGTGTAACCCTGGCGGGCAAAGTCGATGGTCCGCTTGATGTAGTTCTCAGGGATCATCGATTTGCGCGCGCCGCGCACGGCTTTCCCCAGCGCCTTGTTCGTCTTGGGATCGAAACGGGCGTCATCGTCACCGTCCTGACAGGCGGCCATGATGTCGTTCAGGTGCTTGTTGGCGAGGCGCGAACCGGCGACCAGCGCGGCTACCTTCTGTTCCTCAAGCACCTTCCAGTTCACGTAGTTTTCGATATCCGGATGGTCGGCGTCCACGACGACCATCTTGGCGGCGCGGCGGGTGGTACCGCCCGACTTGATGGCGCCGGCGGCGCGGTCGCCGATCTTCAGGAAGCTCATGAGCCCGGACGACTTGCCGCCGCCCGATAGCGGCTCGCCTTCGCCGCGCAGGTCGGAGAAGTTCGAGCCGGTGCCGGAGCCGTATTTAAACAAGCGGGCCTCACGCACCCACAGGTCCATGATGCCGCCGTCGTTCACCAGATCGTCGGAGACCGACTGAATGAAGCAGGCGTGCGGCTGCGGGTGTTCGTAGGCGCTGGCGGCCTTGGTCAACTCGCCGCTGCGGTGGTCGACATAGTAATGCCCCTGGGACGGGCCATCGATGCCGTAGGCCCAGTGCAGGCCGGTGTTGAACCATTGCGGCGAGTTGGGTGCGGCCATTTGACGGGCCAGCATGTGGCACAGTTCGTCGTAGAAGGCACGGGCATCGGCTTCGGAGTCGAAGTAGCCGCCCTTCCAGCCCCAATAGGTCCAGGTGCCGACGAGGCGGTGGAAGACCTGCTGTGCGCTGTTCTCGTGTGTCAGGCGTTCGTCTTCCGCCAAGTCCGCCATGGCCTCGGCATCGGCGTGTTCACGCCATAGCCACGAGGGTACGTCCGATTCCTCGACCTTGCGCCGTCGCGCCGGTATGCCGGCCTTGCGAAAGTACTTCTGTGCGAGAATGTCGCACGCGACCTGCGACCATGCGGCGGGGACTTCGATCCCCTCCAGCTTGAACACGACCGATCCATCCGGATTGCGGATTTCGCTGCTGGCGGCGCGAAACTCAATACCGTCGTAGGCCGACTGGCCCTCTTCGGTGAAACGACGCGTGATACGCATGGTCCCCCTCGGTTTCCTGAACGATTGGACAGCGGACACCCTACCGACGCCAGCGCGGCGCGCCGATGTAGGAACACCCAATATTTTGTGGTTGAAACCACCCTCGGCCCAATATGTAGCACGTCGGCCGAGCGGCCTGTCAATATCTAGGTGTTACCAAAGTGTGAAAATATGGTCCGGGTCTGGGCCTTGTTGACGTAGCGTCAGGCGCCCCACGGCATCAGGTTGGCAGAAAACAGCCTACGCACTCCTGCGTAGCCGGATCAACCCAGATTTATTGCGTTCTGCAGCGATGCCTACCAAATCTAGGATTGATCGCTGGTATGGGCGACCCAGAGTTATCCACAGGATGGATGGCGAACGTCGTGAATGCCGTTGTGCGCCGGGAATCGCCTGCCATGCTCCCGGCGGATCTCAGCGGGGTGGACGCATCGTTGCGCAGGTGCGATAGTCCGCGCCGCCCGCGGTGCGGCCCCCAAGGCCGGACGGCGCAGAATGCACATCGTGAGATGAGACGGAGCCGCGAGACAATGGGCGCAACGCTGGGAACCCGGCTGATGACGTGGTGGAAGGGCCGGCTGATCGGTGAGGACCAGTTCGGCAACCGTTACTACACGGAGAAGTCAGGCGACCGGCGCTGGGTCATCTTTTCCGGTGAGGTCGAAGCATCGCGCGTGCCGCCTGAGTGGCACGCCTGGCTGCATCGCACCGTCGACGAACCGCCGCTCGGTCCGCGCCGCGAAATCCCGTGGGAGAAGGAACACATCGCCAATTTGACCGGTACGCCTGCGGCCTATCATCCTTCCGGTAGTCTGGTCGAAGGCGGTGCACGCGCGCAGGCGACGGGCGACTACGAAGCCTGGAAGCCGGAATAGCGGCCTTAGATCGGCGCAAACGATGGCGCCGGCGGTTCGGGAAGCTCAATGGTTCGTGCATAATGACGGGGCGACTCGCAAGTGCGGCGCCAGAAGCAGCAGCGCGGCCATTTAGGCCGGCAATGAATTCCAAACGTCAGGATCGAACTGAAACGACGGGGCGATAGCAAATGTCGGGCAATCTTGTCGAAACGCTGATCGGGGCGATCGTGCTGGTGGTCGCCGGTGTGTTTCTGTTCTTCGCGTACAACAAGGCGGATGTACGGGCGGTCTCGGGCTATTCCCTGCAGGCCAAGTTCGAACGTGCCGACGGCGTCAACATCGGCAGTGACGTGCTGTTGGGCGGCATCAAGATCGGCACGGTGACCGCGCAGACGCTGGACACGGTCGACTATCTCGCGGTGATCGAACTGTCGATCCGCGACGATGTGAAGCTGCCGGACGATTCGGCGATCAAGATCGCGAGCGACGGCCTGCTGGGCAGCAAGTATCTCTCGGTTGAGCCCGGCGGTTCGGAGACCATGCTGGAGAGCGGTCAGGAGATCCGCTTCACGCAAGGCGCCGTCGATCTGACGGATCTGATTGGCAAGGCGATCTACAGCACCCAAGGCGGGTCGGGCCAGAATTAGCGGCCGGTGTCCGGACAGTCCTCGGACATGACCCTTGTACCCATGATGGCAGCTGCCAACCGCCGGCTCCTGTTCGTCATCCTGTTGCTGGGCGGGGTTCTGGCCGCGGCGGGCGCGCGGGCACAGGAGGCAGCGGTGCTGCGCGGGCTCGACAAGGTGACCGCGCGTATCACCACCTTCGATGCGCCGGTAGGGCAGGAGGTTGCCTTTGGCACGTTGCGCATCCTGACCTTCACCTGCCGCAAGCGGCCGCCGGAGGAGACGCCCGAGGTGGCGGTGTTCCTGGCGATCAGCGAGCATCGCCCGGGTGACGACCTGCCGACGCCGATGTTCACCGGATGGATGTTCGCGTCCAGCCCTGCACTGTCGGCGCTTGAGCACCCGGTCTACGACGTCTGGGCGATCGACTGCAGGACGCTGTCGACCGATGGCGAGGTGCCGCCGAGCGAGAAGTCGGCGGAGTGATTGACCGCGCTTTCGAGTTTCCGGTGGTAAGCCGCGCGCGGGATCTCGATGGCGCCAAATCCCGCCAGATGGTCGGTGACGAACTGCACGTCGAGTAGCTCGAAGCCGCCCAGGCGCAGACGGGCGACCAGATGCACCAGGGCGACCTTGCTGGCATCGGTGACCTGACTGAACATGCTTTCGCCGAAGAAAGCCGCACCAAGCGAGACCCCATAGAGGCCGCCGACGAGGCGGTCGTCGAGCCAGCATTCGACACTGTGGGCGGCGCCGCGGTCATGCAGCGCGGTAAACAGGTCGATGATCTGCTCGTTGATCCAGGTCGACCAGCGACCGGGCGCCGGACCGGCACAGCCGTCCATGACCTCGGCAAAGGCCGTATCGACGCGAACATCGAACACCTGCCGTCGCACCGTGCGCTTCAGCCGGCGCGGCAGATGGAAGCCATCGAGTGGCAGGATGCCGCGTTGCTTGGGATCGACCCAGAACAGGTTCGGGTCGTCGCGGCTCTCCGACATCGGAAATACACCGGCAGCGTAGGCGCGAAGAACGATATCCGGTGTGATCTCGATCATGCGTCGCGGGCGCTCAGTCGTCCGATCGGCGCTGCTCCAGGAACTGCTCCAGCCAGTGGATATGGTAGTCGCCGTTGACAAAGGCAGGGTCGCCGATCAGCGCCTGATGCAGTGGGATGTTGGTTTCGATACCGCCCACGACGAACTCGCCAAGCGCCCGGCCGAGGCGCAGCAGACACTCGTTGCGCGATGCGCCGTGCACCACCAGCTTGGCAATCAGGCTGTCGTAATACGGCGGCACGCGATAGCCGGCGTAGAGCGCTGAATCGACACGAACGCTGAGGCCGCCGGGGGCGTGGAAATCGGTCACGGTGCCGGGCGAGGGCGCGAAGGTCTCGGCGTTCTCGGCGTTGATGCGGCACTCGATGGCATGGCCGGACAGGCTGATATCGTCCTGCGAAAACGACAGCGGCGCGCCCGCGGCGATGCGGATCTGCTCGCGCACCAGGTCGATGCCGGTGATGGCCTCGGTGATCGGGTGCTCGACCTGCAGGCGCGTGTTCATCTCGATAAAGTAGAACTCGCCATTCTCGTACAGGAATTCGACCGTGCCGAGGCTGCGGTACTGGATCTTCGACAGCGCCTCGACGACGGTTTGGCCGATGGCGTTGCGGGCGACTTCGTTCAACGCGGGAGACGGCGCTTCCTCGACCACCTTCTGGTGCCGGCGCTGCAACGAGCAGTCGCGTTCGCCCAAATGCACGATGTTGCCCTTGCCGTCGCCGATGACTTGAACCTCGATGTGACGAGGTTGCGCCAAGTACTTCTCGATATAGACGGAATCGTTGCCAAACGCGGCCTTGCTTTCGGTGCGTGCGGCGCTCAGCGCGGCGGCGAACTCATCGGCGCCGTGCACCACTTTCATGCCGCGACCGCCGCCGCCGGCGGCAGCCTTGATCAACACGGGATAGCCGATGTCCGCAGCGAGGGCGCGGGCCTCGTCATCGCTTTCAACGGCACCGTCGCTACCGGGCACGACCGGAATGCCGAGGTCGGCGACGGTCTTCTTGGCGATGATCTTGTCGCCCATCATGGTGATGTGCGCGTCGCTCGGACCGATGAACGTGAAGCCGTGCTCTTCGACGATATGGGCGAAGTCGGCATTCTCGGACAGGAAGCCGTAGCCCGGATGGATCGCATCCGACCCGGTGATTTCGGCAGCGGCGATCAGCGCCGGAATGTTGAGATAACTCTCGCCGGCCGGCGGCGGGCCGATACACACGCTCTCGTCAGCCAGGCGTACATGCATGGCGTCGGTATCGGCCGTGGAATGCACGGCAACCGTGCTGATGCCCATCTCGCGGCAGGCACGATGCAAACGCAGGGCGATCTCGCCGCGGTTTGCGATCAGGACTTTTTCAAACACCGGTAAAGAGGCTCCGGTGCCGCTATTCGACGATCAAGAGGACATCGCCGAATTCGACCGGCGTGCCGTTCTCGACCCGGATGTCGCGCACCGTGCCGGCGCGCGGCGAAGAAATCTCGTTGAAGGTCTTCATCGCCTCGATGATCAGCACGGTCTGGCCAGCGGCGACCTGGTCGCCGACATTGACGAAGGGCGGGGCGTTCGGCTCCGGCGCCCGGTATGCGGTGCCGACCATCGGCGAGGTCACGGCGCCTGGGTGGCTGGCATCATCGCTTCCGGCTGCGGCCGCAGCTGGCGCGGCGGCGGCGGCCGGGGCCGCAGCAGCGGCTGCCGGCGCCGCCACCGTCACGGCGGGTGCGGCGGCCAGCTGCCGGACGATACGAATACGCCGATCGTCTTCTTCAACCTCGATTTCCGTGAGGCCGGTTTCGTCGAGCAGTTCCGCCAGTTCGCGGATCAGTTTCTTGTCGACGTCGGGCTTACCCATAAGCGATCCCATTCCCTCGCTGGCCGCGCGGAGGCACGGCGACTGACATTCAACGTTGGCCGCTCAGCCGTAGCGCTTTACGGCGGCGTCCAGAGCAAAGACATACCCGTCGACCCCGAAGCCGCACAAGACCGCCTCGGCCATGGAACTGATATAGGAGTGATGACGGAAGTCTTCGCGGCGATAGATGTTCGACAGATGCACTTCGAAAACCGGCACCTCGGCAGCGCGCAACGCGTCGAGGATAGCAACCGAGGTATGGCTGTAGGCACCGGCGTTGATGATGATCGCGGCGGCGTTGCCGCGGGCCTGCTGAATCCAGGTAACGAGCTCGCCTTCGCTGTTGCTTTGCCGGAAGTCGACACTGACGCCGAGCGCGTCTGCACGTTCCGCCATCAGGCGTGAAACGTCATCGAGCGTTTCGTAGCCGTAGACGTCCGGTTCACGCAAACCCAGCATGTTCAGGTTCGGCCCGTTCAGGACCAGAAAGGTGGCTGCCATGTCCGCGTCGCCCGTCAATCGCCCGTGCAATGTTCCGGCGACTTATACTTGAGTTGACGGCTTGTGGGAAACCCGGCGCAGGTGCGTTGAAAGCCGGTAGGTCTGACCCCATTCTTCTGCTATAGCGAAAGCTACACGGAACCATGAGGACGGGCCTAGGCGGGCAGGTGTAGTTTGGATATGCATGTCATCATAAATGGCGAGGATCGGGAGTTTGCCGCACCGATGAGTGTGGCGGCGTTGTTGGCCGACCTCGGGCTGGACGCGCGCAAGATCGCGTTCGAGCGCAACCTGGAAATCGTACCGAAATCGGCGTACGGCGACACCGTCGTTCACGACGGCGACCGGTTGGAGATCGTCCATTTCATCGGCGGTGGCGACGCCCAGGCGGACGCCGACAATGACGGCGGTACGCGCGAAGACGACACCTGGCAGGTCGCCGGCCGTACGCTGCAGTCGCGCCTTATTATCGGCACAGGCAAGTACAAGAATTACGACGAGAACCGGCGCGCGGCCGAGGCTGCCGATGTCGACATGGTTACCGTGGCGGTGCGCCGGGTGAATGTCACCGATCCGGAACAGGAGATGCTGGTCGATCACATCGATCCGAAAAAGTACATCTACCTGCCGAACACCGCGGGCTGTTTCACCGGTGAGGATGCGGTGCGGACCTTGCGGCTCGCCCGCGAGGCCGGCGGCTGGAATCTGGTGAAACTCGAAGTCCTGGGCGATCAGAAGACGCTGTACCCGAATATGCCGGAGACGGTGCGGGCGGCGGAGCTGCTGATCAAGGAAGGCTTCGAGGTCATGGTCTACTGCTCGGACGATCCGATCCAGGCCAAGGTCCTGGAAGAGATTGGCTGCTGTGCGATCATGCCGCTGGGGGCGCCGATCGGCTCCGGCCTCGGCGTTCAGAATCCGGTAAACATCCGCATCATTGTCGAGAATGCCGGCGTGCCGGTCGTAGTCGATGCCGGCGTGGGTACCGCGTCCGATGCGGCCGTGGCGATGGAATTGGGCTGCGATGCCGTGCTGATGAACACAGCGATCGCCGAGGCCGGCGATCCGATCCGCATGGCCCGGGCGATGAAGCACGCGGTCATGGCCGGGCGCGATGCCTATCTCGCCGGCCGCATGGCGAAGAAGCGGTACGCCGACCCGTCGTCGCCGCTCGCCGGCCTGATCTAGCCGAACGCGCAGGGGCCGATGGCAGCACGCAGATCGTTTCGCCGTCGCCCGCTGGTTCTCGCGCTTGCGTTCGTCCTGGTGGCGTTTCTGCTGCCCTTGGGCCTGAGCAGCCTCAACCGCGCCATGTCGGCCGAATGGGCCGCCAACTGGTACGACGCGCGGCGCGACAGCACCGGCCTCGCGCCGGATGCCGCCACGACCCAGGAGGCCGTTCTCCAGGTCTACGCGGCGCGCACCTATGGCTGGCGCGGGGCGTTTGGCGTACACACCTGGTTCGCGCTGAAGCCGGCCGGGGCCAAGGGCTACACCCGGGTCGAAGTGATCGGCTGGCGCTACTATCACAGCGGCGACGGCCTCAGGGTGCGAAATGGCGATCCTGACGGCTACTGGTTCGGCAGCCGCCCGCAGATCCTGCTGGACCGGCGCGGCCCGGCGGCCGAACGGCTGATCGACGCCGTGCTGACCGCGGCCGAGCGCTATCCTCACCGCGACAAGTATCGGGTCTGGCCAGGCCCTAACAGCAACACCTTCACGGCTTTCGTCGCGCGGGAGGTGCCGGAACTAAGGCTCGACCTGCCGCCGAATGCCATTGGCAAGGACTATCTACCGGATGGCGCACTGGTCGCCGATGTGCCGAGCGGGACCGGCAAGCAGGTGTCGCTGTTCGGTCTGCTGGGCGTGCTGGTCGGCGAAGAGGAGGGGATCGAGGTCAACCTGCTCGGTTTCACCTTCGGCATTGATCTGTCGCCGCTGGCGCTGAAGCTGCCCGGGCTGGGCCGCGTCGGGGGCGAACCGGGTTAGCCGGCGATCCCGTAACCGGGGTCAGCGGAACTGTACGGGTTGTTTCACCAACGTTACATCGCCATCCCGATTTGGTGCGCGGTGGTGCAGGCATCGGTTGCCTCGGCCACGGAACTCCTATGGTTTCGCGCCGATTAGGGTTAACTTTTTGCGGCACGCATCTTGCGTAACCCACACCAACCATAAGGGAAATGCCGCGGCTGACCGGGCCAAGGCACCAGAGGAGGCGGTTGATGCGATCGGCGCCAATGGCGCGTTTGTCGCTTTGCTGCCGGGCAAGGAAGCGTAGGATCTTCGCTCGGAGGAGTTCATGACATCGACGCCGCCATATGAAGCACCCGAAGTGGTGTGGCAGGAGCGGACGCGGTTGTCGCGGCCCTATCGTCACGCGCGGCGCGATGAGCGCGGCTACGGCAAGGCGCGTCCGGCCGGGAGCCAGGGTGCCGGCGGTGCAACGTCGTCCGACGACCGGAGCGAGAGCGGTTCCCGCAGCGACCAGCGGGCGACCTTCCAGCCGGTCACGCCGGAGCGCTATGCCGAACTGCTATGGTACAGCCTGCCGGAAGAGCTGCGCCCGCCGGCAAACGAAAAAACCCAATGGATGGAAGTGGTTGTGCACTCCTTCCGGGCCGTTCAGGAGGACGAGCGCAATGTCTGGAAAGCGTCGATCCGCCTGATCCGCGGCGGCCTGCCTGACGATGCGGTGCGGTTCGAGCGTACCGCCGATGCGCTGCGCGAGGTGCAGAACCTGATGAATCCGCACCGGACGAACGGCGACGACGCCAGCTGATCGTCCGGCGAGCCGCGACGGGCGGCCGCCTATCGGACCCAGCCAACGCTGTCTTTAGATCGCTACAGATGGCGCCCCGGACGCCGGCGCCGCTCTGCCAACCCGAAGGTCAGGGTGTCGAGGTGCCCTGCACCAGTGTATCGATAATCAGGGTTTCCTGCGTGGTGCCGAGGATCAGCGTACGGGCGAGATGGGGGTCGAAGTCGAGCCGTTGTTCGGCACCGCGAAAATTTGGGTCCTGAACCAGGACCAGGCTGCGTTCGCCCCCCTCCAACGGCAGATTACTCTCGGTTTCGCCACTCCACTCGCGCAGGATGCGCACGTCATTGGGGCTGATTTCGGCGCGCCAGATGCCCCGTTCGACCTGCTGTGCCCCTTCGACGGTTACCTTGATACTCATGCTCGTCTCCGCTGCTGTCGCTTATTGTCATGCGGCCCGTTGCGGGCCTGTCGGGATGGCGCACCGGCGCGCCATTAACCTTAATCCCACAACCGAGGATGCAAGGCGGGTGCCACCGGCACGCGCTTGCGACCCTGTGGCAGCCGGGTTCAAGCTGACTTTCAACTCAGGCACGGCAACCCGTTGGTTTGGCGTCAAATTCGCACCCTGTCGTTTCCTTGCCACAGTGTTGACAAAAGGCGTCAAGGCATGATTCGTAACGGCTTGCGCAGGTGGCATGTAGTTTGCAGAATCATGAACTGTTAACCACTAGTGTTAACTGCGCTGAACAAATGTAACCAAAAGGTTGCCACAATCTGGGCCAAAACTAGGTCGATATAGAGGTAACGAAAACGATCGCGGTTGAGGCGCCTGTGGTGAACCCGTATCGCGGGTACCGAAAGGGCCGAGGCATCGGTCGAAAAAGGGGCGAACAAGAACGGGCCGCAGAAGCCCGAAGTAGAAGCCCGAAGTGCAGTGAACGCCAGGCAGGTTGGCGCGTCGGACGAGTGGGTAGGAAGCGCCGGCACGGTCAGGAGTGGAGTGAGAGAAATCTGGAGACGCCGGCTGTTCGGCAGCGCTGAACCAGGTCCTTGCTCGAAGCGGAGCGCAGTACAATGCGGAAGCTTGGTACGCACGTTTTAATGGGGTCGCGCAGAAAGTCTGCAATAGGGGCGATCTCAAAGGGTCGATCGACGGGCCGGTGGGTCCGGCCGCTGCTGGGTGGCCTGGTGGCCGCAGCGATGGCGACCGCGGTTGTGGCGCCGGCCACGGCGGAAGAACGCTACGCCGGAACGCCATTTATCGTTCTCGCCAGTGCGCAGTCCTATGTCGGCGATGCGGTCGTCGGCAATGTGGTCAACGACAGCTATTGGCCCAGCGTTTGGGACTTTGCCGTGACGCCGGCTGAAGAGCCGCAGACGACTTTTTCCGTTCAGAAGTTCGGATTGTCGCCGGTCGCGGCAGGCGAGCTGGACCGGGAGCGCGGCGCCGGCCTGGAAGCGCAGGCGCCGGCGGTGATCGACGACGGCGATCTCGCCGTGATCCTGTGGGATGAATTCCGCCGGCCACCCGGGACGGGCGGCAACACGTCCTACAGCGGCGGCAACGGCAGCACGCTCGGCAGTTCGATTAACGGCAGCAGTTTCTGATCCGTTCAGTCGCTGACGTTGCCATGCGTTGACGGCGGAACGGTTCAGGCGGCGATCATCGGGCGCGACTGTTGCGCGTCACAAGCGCCGTGGCGACTGTCGAGTGGTTTACACCCTGTACCGTGCCCGGGCGGCGTGGATTTTCATGTACTTTACAGTTTGTTAAGTACAACATTTCGTCGCTGAGTCGGCGGCGGCCCCCATTATTTGGTGGATTTTGCGGCGCCCGGGTCCGCTCGGCGGCGGATTGGCCTGTGACCTGCGCGACATGTGGCCCTGGCTAACCGGCTGAATTGCTTCAGCATTTTCCGATGCTGTGGAGAAGCTGTCGGCGCGCACTGTGGGTAAACCGGAAACGCTCCATGTTTTCATGGGGTTGTGTTGTCGCAGGACTGTGCATTCATTGGCTGTATCCACAGTGGCCGGGGTGTTGTCATAATGAGGCCGCTGCCGACGTTGGTTTACAATTGGTTCCCAGGTTGGGACGGGGCCGTAAAGCGCGATTTACGATTCATTAATTAAGGCGGAATTGTGATCGGTTTTGTCATAAAATGATTCGGAGAAACGCTTATAAATCAGTAGGTTATGGGTTTTCCAGTCCTTGGCATGACGCTTGCTTATGGAGGGGCAGGCCGGTCATGTGCGTGCAGTGCTTGTTTGTGCGATTGCCGGCGAGGGCGGGAGGCGAATTGTATGGCTCCCGGGGTGGCCGCTGAAGCGGGTACGGGTAGTGGACGCAAGCGTGACGAAGCTTCGCGGTCCCGGTTTGATTGGAGAACATACGAGCATGAACAAGAAGCTTCTGTTGGCCGGTACATCGGCTCTCGCCATGACCGTCGCATCGGCGGCGCTGGCGGACGATAGCGGTGCCTGGGCCACGATCAACGACGGTGATTTCACCGTCGGCGGCAATACCGCGGCGCCGGACAACGGTCAGGTGCGCCCGAACGACATCACCGACAGCTTCATCGGCGCCTCGGGCGTGATGCATGTGCAGCAGAACGAAGGCAGCGCCAACTCGATCAACGCGGCCGGCGCCGTGCACGCCTCGATCAACCAGGGCGCGCCGTCGACCAGCGGCGCGGTGGTTTACGGCCGGGTGATCGAGAACGAGGCCAGCCAGAACGCCGGTGAGCGCACCAACGACGTCACCGACAGCTTCACCGATGCCTCGGGCATCATGACGGTGCAGCAGAACAATGGCGATCACAACGAGATCGGCTCGGCCGAGGCGGTGCAGTACGACCAGGCCGGCAACGGCGACGTTGGTACAGTCGCGGTGGTCCACAGCGAAACCGTGGGCAACTTCTCGGATCAGCGCGGCGGCCTGCGCAACAACGAGATCCTCGGCGGCTTCAACGGCGCCTCGGGCGTGATGACGGTGCAGCAGAACAATGGCGACCACAACGCCATCGGTTCCGCCGTGGCCGTTTACGGCGCCAACGGTGCGCCGGACTCGTACGGCAATGTCGAGCAGGAAGTCGACGTCTTTGGCGTCACCGCTGATCAGCAGGGCTCAAACGATACGGTTTCGTCCGGCAGCTCCGGCGGCCAGCTGTCCAATCAGGACAACATCCGCCACAACATCATCGACCCGTCGTTCCAGAACGCCCAGGGCATCGCCACGGTGCAGCAGAACAACGGCAACGCCAACGCGATCTCGGCCGCGACCTCGGTGGTGGCGAATGTCGGCGGTGCAGAGGATCTGCGCGACGACACCAACGTCGCCGCCGACAACGACCTCCAGAACGTCAGTGTCGATGGCGAGGTCTGGGCGGCCGATGATGTCGTTAACAACGTCCGCCCGAGTGGTAACTGGGCGCTGGACCGCGACAACAACATTGCCGATCAGTCGTTCGACGGCTTCCAGGGCATCGCGACGGTGCAGCAGAACAACGGCGACGTGAACGTCCTCGGCGTCGGCACCGCGGTCGGCTTCAACGATGGCCTGTCGGGCTATCAGATGCAGAACGACGTCGATCAGGTGGTCGAGGTCGAGAGCCTGGTGTTCGACCCGAATTCGTTCGACGACGACACCGGCGGGATCACTGAGAACGACGTGACCTTCGTTCAGGGCGACCGCAACAACAACATCGCCGACTCGTTCAACAACGGCGCGGCCGGCATCGTCAGCGTTCAGCAGAACAACGGCAGCCAGAACGTCATGGGCATCGGTAACGGCGTCCATGCCAACCGCGGCACCACGGCGGAAACGCTGGACGGCACCGATGACGTCGGGTTCCAGGGCGCTTTCGCCCTTGCCGACATTGACACGGGCTATGCCGAGCAGACCGCCGGCGGTGTCGGTGGCGGTATCGATGTGACCCATCGCAGCAACGACATCGGCAATTCGTTCGTCGGCTTCGAAGGTGTCGCAACGATCCAGCAGAACAATGGCGACAACAACGCGATGAGCGTTGCCAACGCCATTGCCGCGTCGATCGACAGCACCGACAAGTTCGACGATGTCGGCACGATTGAGGGGTCGGTGGCCGAAACAGAGGCCTACGTCAATCTGAGCACCGCGACCGAACTCGATGATGACGATGTCCAGAACGACTCCGGCGCCAACCGCCTGAATTCGATCAACGCCGGCACCGGCGTCGGCGCGTTCAACGGCGCGGCGGGCGTCATCACCGTGCAGCAGAACAATGGCAGCAACAATGCCATGGCGGCGGCGAACACGGTGACGGCGAACATCGGCACGGCGGTCGATCAGGATGACCTGGCCGGCGCCGTGAACAATTCGGCGATCGGCCTCGGCGAGTCGGAGGGCAACAGCGCCACGAATCACCCGAACTCGGATCGCGTCAACGAGATCCCGGGCAGCTTCGTCGGTGCCCAGGGCATCATGACGGTGCAGCAGAACAACGGTGACAACAACGTCATGGGTGCGTCGACCGCAGTGGCGGCCGACATCGACACCGAGGGCGCACCGTTGAGCGGTTTCGGCCCGGCGGCCTCGACCGCGTCGCTGAACGCGACGGTCAGCGGCAACACCACGGTGGCCTATGCGCCGAGCGGTCTGCCGGGACTGTCGAACACGATCAACTCGGGCGCGTTCAACAATGCCCGGGGCATCATGACGGTGCAGCAGAACAACGGCAGCAACAACGTTATCCAGTCTGCCATCGCAGTGTCTGCCAACCTCGTGACGCCGAACTAAGCGTTTGGTCTGTTGGGCGGGTCCAGCGTACCGGACCCGCCCGGCACCTTCGACCGACGGTGTAGAAAGAAAAGACGGCGCGGTGAGTTGCGTCACAGTGCCGGAAGCGACAAAGAAATAAGTTCGATGAAAAGAGGCGTTAACATGATGGGATTGAAGACGACGATGCTTCTGTCGGCCACGGGTCTGGTCGCCGGCATCGCACTGGCCACGCCCGTCCTGGCCGACGACAAGGCCGCTGCCCTGTTCGGCAGCGACCAGCAGGTTGCGGCGAGCGATCTCGCGGCGACGCGCGGCATGGAAAACACCTACGATTTCGACGCGTCGTTGTCGGCCGTGCTCGACAACAACACGGCAACGGACAATGGCTCCGTGCGGACCAACACGATCGACTCGATGGCGTTTTCCGGCGCCACCGGCGTTGCCACGGTGATCCAGAATGCCGGTGACAACGTGATCATCCAGACGGTCACGCAGGTGACGGTGAACTACTACTGAGTTCGCATGCCGGTCGGACCGGCATGATGTAGGGGTGAGTGATGAAGCGTATGAAGATGTTCAACGGTGTGAAAGGCGGGCCGGCAACGCGGTTGCTGACCGGCTTGGCGTTGTCGTCGGCGATGCTGCTGACCACCGTCGCGGCCGAGGCGGCGAACCCGCTGATCCGGTCCGGCGGCACATTCTCCGTCAACATCACCAGCATGAAGGAGGCGCGGTTCCGCAACGTCATCAAGCAGCAGTATGACTTCAGCTGCGGCTCGGCGGCGCTCGCGACTCTGCTCACCTATCACTACGAGACGCCCACGACGGAGCAGGAAATCTTCGTCCAGATGTATGAAGCGGGCGACCAGGAGAAGATCCGCAAGGAAGGCTTCTCACTTTTGGACATGAAGCAGTATCTCGAGGCGCGCGGCTTTCAGGCCAATGGCTACCGCGCCAGTCTCGACAAGCTGATCGATGTCGGCATTCCGGCGATCGTGCTGATCACCACGCGCGGTTATCGGCATTTTGTCGTCGTCAAGGGAGTGACCGAGACCGAGGTTCTGGTCGGTGATCCGGCCCTCGGCATGAAGACGTACACGCGCGAAGAATTCGCCGAGGTCTGGAACGGCATCCTGTTCGTTGCGACCAGCGGTGTGTCGGTGGCGAAGAACTACTTCAACGACGACCAGGAATGGAAAGTACGGCACAAGGCGCCGTTTGGCACGGCGCTGACGCGCCAGGGTCTGGCAACATTCACGATGTTGTTGCCCGGACCGAACGATTTTTGATGGGGAGAGTTATGGCCAAGGCAAGTCTCTGCACCACCGGTAGCCCGTCGCACGCGCGTCGTCTGGCGCTGGTCAGCACTGTCTCCGCTGTTGCACTGATCGCGTCGACCGCCCAGTCGCGTACCCTGCCGACCGATGGCGTACATGTCGATCTGACCTCGCCGGGCATGGTTGCCAGCGGCAAGATGCTGCCGGGCCGTGGTGCCGAAGTCGATTTGACCGTTGCGCCGCAGTTGACCGCGGATCTGGCGGTGGACGCCGCCGCGAAGATCGACAGCGCGCCGGCCGCGATGGCGCGGCCGCAGCTGGCATCTCTGACCGACGCCGGCGCCGACACCAGCGATGTGGTGCGTGACGTCGATGCCGACCTGGCCGACCTGCTGGACCGGGCCAAGACCCTGGCCGCAGCGACGGACCAGCCGGAACATGCCGTGCCGGCCGTTTTGCAGAACGAGGCGGCAGCGGCGCGGGTCAAGGCAACGGCCGAGCCGGGTCTCTGGCTGCCGGTGCTGCTCGAGGAAGGCGCGCTGCAGCCGATCGCGGATGCCCGGACGCCGGTCATCGTGACGAAGACGGTCGCGACGGCGCCGGTCCGCCCCTCATCGGCGGCGCGCGAGCTGCCGCAGGAGATCGCCTCCGTCACCGGCGACACGCTGCGGGTCACGACACGCCCGGCTGACGCGCCGATCGAGGTTCGGCCGCTGCACGACGCGGCAACACTGGAAGCGCCGGCGTCCGCCGAAGTGGTTTCGGTCGTTGCACCGGCGCCGGCCAAGGTGGCTGACGTGCCGACGCGGCCGCTGCACGACGCGGCAACACTGGAAGCACCGGTTGAGGCCGACGTCGCGTCGGTCGAGCTGCCGGCGGTAGCGCCGATGCAGGTTGCGGTTGTCGCCGATACCGCGGCCGACACCCCGGCGGCCGACATCATGGTGCCGACGCCTAAGTCGAAGCCACACGTCAAGAACCTGCCCTGGCTAAAGAAGAAGGCCAAGCCGGTGGTGGCGAGCGATGTTGCCGTGACGCCCGCGGCCCCGATTGCTGCGGCCGCGGTCGAAGAGGTTCCCGCACGCGTGTCGGATCATGGGCAGATGTTGCAGGCAGTCGCAGGCGTTCTGGAGGTTACGGCAGAGGCCGATGCGACGGCACCGGTCGTGACGGAAGCGCCGGCAGTGGCGGCCGAGCTGCCCGCACAGCCGCAGGACGAAGCGCTGAAGGAGCTGACGGTTGCGGCCGTGAGCGACGGCGAACTGTCGGAGATGCGCGCCGGTTTCAACATCGGCGGGATGGAATTCAGCTTCGGCATCCAGGCGGCGACGTTCGTCAACGGTGCATTGCAGGCGAGCTACGCATTCACCTCAGATGACCTGGCGCCGCTGACCAGCGGCAGTGGCATCGATGTGTCGGGCGCGGCCCCGCAGCAGGTGATCCAGGTCGGCGATGGCAATACGGCACCGGCGAACTTCAACTTCAACGGGCCGATCACCGTTATCCAGAATACGACGAGTGGCGCGTTCATCCAGCACGTGGCATCGATTTCGATCGACGTGACGGGCTTCAACAGCAGCGTCGCACGCTCCTTGCCAGGCAGCTTCAATCCGGCTCTACTGTCGCTCGGCTTCAGCAACAACTAGGCTGAAGTCACGTTCACGCGCAGTCGAGACGAGGCCGATGCCGTGCGCAGACTAGCTATCGCTTTTGTCGCGGCCAGCTTGGCCGGTGGCGTGCTTGCCGGCGCCGGGGCTGTTCGCGCGGCCGATGGCGCGGGCAATTTCGCCGTGAAGGGCGTTGGCCTGGAACGGTGTGAGCGCTTCACCGCCGAGCGCGCGGCCAACAGTCAGACATACTGGTACTTCCTGAGTTGGTTGAACGGGTATCTCAGCGCCTACAATCAGTATGTCCCCGAAACCTACGACATCACGCCACGGACATCGATCGCCAACCTGGCATCGGCATTCGATGTCTATTGCCGGCAGAATCCCGACAGGACATTTCTTGAAGGTGCGATCTCGTTGACCCAGGCAGTGGCGGCACGACGCATGCAGACGCGGCCGGCCGTCGTGGCCCAGCGCCCGGCGGCCTTGAGCCGCGAAGCGGTGCGGCGCGGTCAGCAGGCGTTGCAGGACCAGGGTCTGTACACCGGTGCCATCGACGGCATTATGGGGCCAGGCACGGGCGAAGCGTTGAAGGCCTTCCAACGGTCGCAGAACCTGGACGAAACCGGCGTGTTCGACCCGCCGACACTGGCGCGTTTGCTGCAGCGCTAGTCCACCCAGCCGTAGTACCTTCTCTTCCGATAAATCGGACTCCCGAATCCAAGCACTGACGGTCGCCGGTCTGCCCTGTGGAGGCCGTGGGGATGAAGGCGTGGAATGCCTAAGCCGGCAGATCGACAGGACCTCGGCCCTACACATTCCATGAACGCGTCGCGGCGGCCCGGACCCGATCGGCGGATCGTGCACCGATTGAGGCGCGCTATTTCGCCGGGCGAGATTGGCTCGGTGCCGAGAGATCACCTGTTGCGGGTAGGCCCGCCGATGCCGGCGCTGAGTCTGCTCTGAAACGGGCTGGCCTGAACGGTCATTGCACCGTGCATCGCCAGAAGCGGACCGCAATGCGGGAGCCGGTGCGGGGCTGCGATGCGACAGCGGTGCCTTGGCAAGGTCACCTGTGCATCCGAGTTCCATGCGCGACTGCGAAGACCGCCGCAGCTTGGCCATCACCCCCCAGAAGGCAGCTGCGTCGTTGCGTTGCAAACGCCCTGCGAACCGTTTGACCTTGCGCGTCCGCGCCGCGAGCTTTCCCTAAGGGTCCCGGTTGCCAACAGAGATCATCCCATTTGCCGACGGATGCCGACCGGGCCGGGGTATGCGGGCCGACCTAGAACAGGGTGATGGGCATCCGCAGGTTCAGTGTGAGGTCCGGCGCGTCGTCCGTGACGCCGGCGCCAATCGAGACGCTGAGACCGGTCCGCTCGGAAATACGGTAGAAGCCGCCGAAGGTGAGCTTGCCGACCTGCAGCGTGTCCGACCCCGTTGCGGTGACGCCATTCTGCTCGGTCTTGAACACGGTCTTGTGGTCATAGCCGAGGTTCAGCGACAGGTCCTCGTTCAGCGAGACGCCCATACCGAAGTTGAAACCGACCGCGTCGCCCGGATCGATCTCGCCGAAGTTGCCGCCGACATCGCGCTCGATGTTCCAGAGGTAGCTGATGTTGCCGAACAGTACCGCCGGGTCGGATGGCAGGATCGCCGTGATGCTTGGCTCCACGCCCCAGAAGCCGCTGCCGGTCGGCAATTCGGTTTCCGCATTGGTGGTGGGATCGCGCGACACTTCGAACGGATCCTTACCGGTCCGCGATTTGACGCGCAGGTTGCCGACCAGGAACGGCCAGCCGCCGCCGCCGCGGTTAATCTGGTAATGCACCGCGGCCTCGATGTCGCCGAGACCGTCGCCGGTCGCGCTCGTGGTCACGTCGGCCGATGCGCCGGTGCCGAGTGGGCGGGTGACCGTCGTGTCGTCGCGGCTGACGTAGGGGACTTTCGCTTCGATCTCGAGCCGGTTGGTCAGGCCGTACCGCGCGGTGACCGACGTCACGAACGTGTCGCGATTGGCCTCGACGACGTTGATGTTACCGACGACGATGCCCGGCAGAACCGTGAAGCCGGCGATTTCGGCGCGGTTCACGTCGCTTCGCGTGTACTCGACCGATGGCTCGATCGCCAGTTTGCCGCGCGGCAACAGCACGCCGCCTTCTTCGGCGAGCGCCTGAACCTCTGGTGGCCGCTCGGCCTGAGGGGCCGGTTGGCCGGCCGTCGGCTGGGCTGCCGCGCCGGAGCCGGACGACGAAGATGACTGGACCTGCACGACACGGCCGCCATAGCCATATTCCTGCAGGTTGAGCTTGGGCGGCTCGCCGTCGGGCCGATAGACGACCGGCGTCGAACGGGGCGCTGCGGCCGAACTCAATTGCGCTTCCAGCGCCTCGAGGCGCTCCTGCTGGGCACGCAAGGCCTGCTGCTGCTGTTCAAGCTGCAGCCGCTGCTGCTCAATGAGCTGGCGCAGCGTTGACAGGTCCTGCTTGGAGTCCGACGCTTTGTCGGCGGCCATCGCCGTCGATGCGCCGAGCAGCAAGATTGCGGTGCTGCCGGCCAAGAAATGTCGATAGACGCCTGAAGTCGTCATACGCCCACTACTCCCTGTCTCAGTTATTTACCCTGGCCGATCGCAATCGCCGGCCAGTGGTTGCCTCAAGTTCATGTGGACGCCGCTGAACGAAGACGTCGTTACGCGAACCAGTTTAGACCGCCGGTTGTTTCAGGCCGATGTCGCGCAGTGTGCCATACCGCGCCACAACCAGTACCTGCAAACGCGCAATCGTTACTGGCCCTTGTTTCCGTTACACTCGGTTAACCAATTAGCACAGCATTGTTTCATACACCAAAGGCAATGTCTTGCTTTTCGGCGCTTTGTGGCGATTTTCTGTGCCTGTTACATCCTCGCCGCAGTCGAATGGCGGCCCACGACATGAGCCTCACCGGGTTGCACGGCCGATGACCGATCAGGCGGTAATGCGTCGGCGGATGGCCGTCAGCTCCGCGCCGCCCGTGCCGGTCGGATGCCGTGTTCCTTCATGAGGCGATAGAGCGTGACGCGGGACACGCCCAAGGCAGCGGCGGTACGCGTGACGTTGTAATGATGCGATTGCAGGGCGTCTCGCACCAGTTCGCCCTCCATCCGGCGACGCGCATCGAGCAGGGAGGGGGCATCGCCATCGGCCGGGTCGGTGCCCGCGGCGCTTGTGGCGTCGCCGGCGGCTGCGGCGGCTGGCGCCACATCGGCCTCGATGTCGAATTCGCTCTGTCCCGGCGCACCTGCCCCGGCGCTGCCGGCGGCAGCGGCGTCGGCGTCGCGCTCTTCGGGCTGAACCACCGGGAAGGCGCGGCCGCCGGGCAGGCCGAGTTCGTGCGCCATGATCTCCGGGCTGTCCGACACGACGACGGCGCGGCGGACACAGCTGATCAGTTCGCGGACGTTTCCGGGCCAACTGTGCTGGCGCAACGCGCGCAGGGCACTGGCGGCGAGCTGCGGCGCCGGGCGGTTCATCTCGCGGGCGAACTTCTTCAGGAAGAACTTGGCCAGGAGGTCGATGTCCTGTTCCCGCTCGCGTAGTGGCGGCAGTTCAAGCGACAGGACGTTGAGACGGTAGAACAGATCTTCGCGGAAGCGGCCTTCCGACATGGCTTTTTCCAGGTCGGCATTGGTCGCCGCAATGACGCGCACGTCGACCGGAATGGCGCGATTGCCACCGACACGGTCGATTGTCTTCTCCTGCAGGAAGCGCAGCAGGTGCGGCTGGAGGTCGAGCGGCAGATCGCCAATCTCGTCCAGGAACACGGTGCCGCCCTTGGCGGCCTCGATACGGCCGATCTTGCGCTGATAGGCGCCGGTGAACGAGCCCTTTTCATGGCCGAACAGTTCCGACGCGATCAGGTCGGCCGGCATGCCGGCGCAATTGATGGCAACGAACGGGCCGGCCGCGTAGGGCGAGCGTTCATGCAGCGCGAGCGCCGCCATTTCCTTGCCGGTGCCGCTTTCGCCGGTGATCAGGACAGGTGCGTCGGTGCTGCCGAACCGGCGAATGGTCTCGAAGACCGATCGCATGCAGCCACTGGTACCGACCATATGCGGCTCGTCTAGCGGCAGTTCCGGCGTGTCGCCGTCGCTCTCCGGCAAGACGCTGGTCGTCTTCGTCCGTGGCTTGCGGGCATCGTTGCTATCGCCGGATTTCGATGTGCCAGATTTCGATGCGTCGTTTCGCGCATCGCGTGCAGGTGTTTTTGCCGGCGCGAAATCCGCTTCCGTTACACTCGCCAGACGCTGAAGCAACTCAGAGTCATCACCGCAGAGGTCGAGCAGCACGTCGGCCAGGCGTTCCGCCCCGAGTGCCGCGAGCTTGCTGCGGTTGATTTCGACGTCTGTATCGAACAAGAACTACTCCCCCGCGACACGACAGCACTAGTTAACAAATCGTTACACTGTGTAAAGAGATTCGGCCAGTGTGCAAATGGCGAGTCATACGCCACACCGGGTTAACAAATGACGAAGTTGGATTAATACATGTGCGCTGTTGCGTTGCGGTCGCAAATTACAACGCAGCGGCCTAAATGATTCGTCGATTCTTTTCATTTTTGACCTTGCGTACATCTGTGACCTTGCGGGTCGTTTACTATTAATACCGTTGCACAACAGAATTGTGACGTTGAATTTACATGACGGCCGCGCGGCCGCGTGATCACGACTACGGTCGGAGAACATCGAAAAAAATGATAGCGCCAAGCAGTTGAAAAACTGCGAAAGCCGTCTTGATTTGTTCTGACCGATCACTGCCGATTCTGCAAATCACACTATGCGAATTCCCGGCAAACTGCGCTAATCGACGGTGTCCCCAACCGTCGTGGGCATCGGCACGCCACCATTGCCCGGCTGAATCGGGCGCTGCGATAAAGTAGCGTGCGCCGGACGTTTGGGCGGTCATGCGGATCCGGATGTCCATGGCATTACTGTTTAGCGCAGTTTACAGCGCTACCGATGTGACAACACGCACTCGGACGACATCTCGTTGTGGTTAGACGGCCGCAACGTACACGAAACATTTACCCGATGGGGTTAGTAACGGGAGGACTTGCCCGGATGGCGCGCCCGAACGATCCGTTGGTTTGTTCGAACAGGTGGGCCGCCGGAGCGTTGGGGTCAGATGTCGGCCGGTCCGGCGATGCCGACCTGCAACCGACAGACAGAGAACAGGACGCGAAGCGCTATGCAGACACGTACCATGCTCGTCGATGCGAGCCGGCTGTTCCGGGAAGGACTTCGCCGTCTGCTGGAGGGGTCGGGCTTCGAAGTATGTTGCGAGGCCAGCAGCCTGCGCGAGGCGCTTGACGTCGCATCCGGCGTCAATGACCTGCAGTTGGTGTTGCACGAGCTGCCGGGCGACGACCGGCCTGACCTCGATCCGGTTCGCGACCTGTTGACCCAGCACGAGGGACTGCACGTCGTGGCGTTGGCGTCGAAGGTGTCGATGACCGCGTTGGCGCGCAGCATGGATGCCGGCATTCACGGCTACCTGCTGAAAGACATCTCACCGGAAGGTTTGATCCAGTCGCTGCGCCTTGTCGGTACCGGCGAGAAGGTGTTCCCGAGCAGTCTGGCTGACCTGCTGGTGCGCGGCGAAGTGCGGACCGAGGGTGTTCTGGCGTCGTCGTCGATGGAGGGCCTGTCCGAGCGCGAAGTGCAGATCCTGCGCTGTCTGGTCAGTGGCCTGTCGAACAAGGGCATCGCCAATCGCCTGCACATCACCGAGGCGACGGTGAAAGTGCATCTGAAGAGCCTGTTGAAGAAGATCCGGGCGCAGAACCGCACCCAGGCGGCGATCTGGGCTGTGCGGCATGGTCTTGGCGCCGAGGCCGGCATACTGCCGGAAGGACCGTCGAGCCGCTTCCGCAAAGGCGTCTGACCGGCGCTCACCCCAACAAAGCATCTATCGTCGGCATAGGCGCTTGCCCGTTCCGGTACTGCGCCGGCTGGCGGCGGCGCGCGTTTCCGCTACACTTTGGCAAAGCATAACGGCCATCGAGGCGTGGCCGAGCCGGTGTCGCACCGGACGGCGTGGCCAACGAGTGGTACCCCTTGCCGGAGGAGCGTCCAGCCATGAGCGTGCACGTCACACACTACACCGACTACAAGAGCCCGTTTGCCTATCTGGCGAAGGACCCGTCATACGATCTGGAGCGGGACTTTGACGTCATTGTCGAATGGCGGCCGTTCACGCTGGACATTCCGTCGTTTGCCGGCAACGTCGATACGCGAACCGACGCGCAGTGGCGCAAGATCAAATACAGCTACATGGACATGCGCCGCTGGGCCAACAAGCGGGGTTTGACGGTGCGCGGGCCGCGCAAGGTGTATGACTCCGCGCCGGCACAAATCGGCATGCTCTATGCCCAGGATGCCGGCGTCTTTCGCGCCTACAACGACATGGTTTTCCAGCGTTTCTGGGAGCACCGGATGGAGGTCGACGACGTTTCGGCGGTCAAGGACATCCTGGCGGAAGCCGGCGCCGATCCGTCCGGGTTCGATACCTTCGTGACGGGAGAGGGACGTGAACGCCACGATCGCCATCAGGTCGAGGCGAAGGAGGCGGGCGTCTTCGGTGTCCCCACCTTCGTCCTCGATGGCGAGTTGTTCTGGGGCTACGACCGTATCGACCTGTTGCGCGAACGTCTGGCGGCGGAGTGAGCTAACGGTCGAGGCAGCGGCCTCTTTCGGTCAAGGTGTCGATCATGCGGTCGAGCGCCTGCCAATCGTCTGTCGACAGCGCCGACATCAACTCGGCTTCATAGCGGCGGGCGAGAGGTACGATGCGGGCGTAGACATCCGCACCGTCGCGGCTGAGCCGTAGCACCGACCGGCGCCGGTCGGCCGCGTCGGTTTCGCGCAGCACGCTGCCGTCCCGCAGCAGCGCGCTCACGGCGCGCGACACCATTACCTTGTCCATGGCGGTCTTTTCCGCGACCTCGTTGGCGGAAATGTCGGGAAACCGTCCAAGCACCGCCATCACACGCCATTGCGGAATGGTGAGGCCGAAACGCGCATCGTAGGCCCGCGCGATGGCCCGGCTGACGGTATTGGTCAGCAGCGAGAGCCGGTAGGGCAGGAACCGCTCGAGGTCCAGCACATCGTGGTCAGCCCGGGTGTCGGTGTCGTTGGCCGCTGGCCCCATTTGGCCGGCCGGTGAGGTGCCATCGGTCATCGGCGACGGTGCCCCCTTGAAATTAGTTACAGAAGAAACCAATATCCCGGCAACACGACTTACGTCAAGTTGCGCGCGCCTGGTCGTCTGCTTGTTTGCGAAGGAGCCGGCTGCCGCCAATGAGGGAGCATTTCATGCCAGACCTTTGGGAAAACCCGATGGGGACGGACGGCTTCGAATTCATCGAGTATGCCGCGCCCGATCCGGTCGCACTCGGGCTGCTGTTCGAGCAGATGGGCTTCACGGCAGTGGCCCGTCATCGCTCAAAGGACGTCACGCTTTACCGGCAGGGCGACGTCAACTTCATCATCAATGCCGAACCCGACAGCTTCGCCCAGGCCTTTGCCCGCATGCATGGGCCGTGCATCTGTGCGATTGCGTTCCGGGTGACGGACGCCGCCAAGGTCTATGCCCATGCGGTGGAAAAGGGCGCCTGGCCCTATACCGGGCCCGTCGGGCCGATGGAGCTCAACATCCCGGCGATCAAGGGGATCGGCGACTCGCTGGTCTATCTGGTCGACCGCTATGGCGATCGCGGCACCATCTATGACGTCGACTTCGTGCCGATCGAGGGGGTGGAGCGCAATCCGGCCGGCGCCGGCCTGACCTATATCGATCATCTGACCCACAACGTGCACCGCGGTCGGATGAGCGAATGGGCCGAATTCTATGAGCGGCTGTTCAATTTCCGCGAGGTCCGCTTTTTCGATATCGAGGGCAAGCTGACTGGCCTGAAGTCGAAGGCGATGACCAGCCCGTGCGGCCAGATCCGCATTCCGATCAACGAGTCGTCGGACGACAAGTCGCAGATTCAGGAGTATCTCGACGCCTACCGCGGCGAGGGCATTCAGCATGTCGCGCTGGGCACCGGCGACATCTTCGCCACCGTCGAGAGCCTGCGAACCAACGAGGTGCGGTTCCAGGACACGCCTGACACCTATTATGAGGGCATCCCGGACCGCCTGCCGGATCACAGCGAAGACCTCGCCCGCATGCAGCAGAACCGCATTCTGATCGACGGCGGACCGACCCAGGGCGGCGGCCTGCTGCTGCAGATCTTCACCGACACCGTGATCGGCCCGATCTTCTTCGAGATCATCCAGCGCAAGGGCAACGAAGGCTTCGGCGAAGGCAACTTCCAGGCGCTGTTCGAGTCGATCGAGCTGGATCAGATCCGCCGCGGCGTACTCGACGCCTGAGGTTGCCGTAGGAGCGCCTGTGCCACCCCGCGCCCCCACCCGGCCACCCATGTGAGTATCCTTGTTGGGTGGCCGGGTGGGGGCGCGGGGTGGCACAGGCCATTGAGAAGCAATGGAGGACGGCTATGGCCAGGAACTGGATTTCGTTTCCGCGGATCGAGGGCAACGCGTCGCGTCAGGCGCATGCCGATCTGCCCGACGGCACCTATGAGCGGGAGATGGGCAAGGAAGGTTTCTTCGGGCCGGCGACCCATTTCTATCACACCCATCCGCCGACCGGCTGGGTCGACTGGGAAGGCCCGCTGAAGCCGCGCGCCTTCGACACCACCAAATTCGAGGCTGGCGCGGCCGGGCCGTGGCAGGCGCAGGACCTGCTGTCGAACGGCCATACCCGCATGCGCCTGTGGAAGGCGGACGGGACCATGCGCAAGCTGGCGCGCAACGCCGACGGCGACGACCTGTTGTTCATCCACGCCGGCGCCGGTCATCTCTACTGCGATTTCGGTCACATGACCTTCGCCGAAGGTGACTACATCATGCTGCCGCGCAATACGACGTGGCGGATCGAAAGCGACGGTGCCGTGACGGCTCTGATGGTCGAGGCCGTGAACGACCACTATGTCTTGCCGGACAAAGGGTTGGTCGGCGATCATGCGATCTTCGACCCGGCGGTATTGGAAACGCCGCACATCAACGACGCGTTCCTGGCCCAGCAGGGTGAGGATGCCTGGCAGGTCGAGGTCAAGCGGCATAACCTGATCTCGACCATCACATTCCCCTACAACCCGCTGGATGCGGTAGGCTGGAAAGGCAATCTGGTGCCGGTGCGGCTTAACTGGCGCGACATCCGGCCGCTGATGAGCCACCGCTATCACTTGCCGCCGTCGGCGCACACGACCTTCCTGTCGAACCGGTTCGTCGTCTGCACCTTCGTGCCGCGGCCGTTCGAGCAGGACCCGGGCGCGCTGAAGGTGCCGTTCTTCCATTCGAACGACGATTACGACGAGGTGATCTTCTATCACGCCGGCGACTTCTTCAGCCGCGACAACATTCACCCCGGCATGGTGACGCTGCACCCCGCCGGCTTCCCGCACGGCCCGCACCCGAAGGCGCTGCAGAACGCGTTCACGCCGAAGACGGCGGAAACGCAGGAAGTGGCGGTGATGGTCGACACGCGGGACATGCTCGACGTGTCGACGGCGGCGCAGTCGGTCGAGTTCGCTGGCTATGTCGACTCGTGGGGCGCGGCCAACCGCCGTGAGGCAGCCGAGTAGGCGGGCAAGAAGCTTATCAGCTATAGGGAGTTATTCGATGAAGCTCGGGTCGCTTAAGAGCGGGCGTGACGGTCGTCTCGTCGTGGTGAGCGCGGACCTGTCGATGGCCGTCGAGGCAGTGTCGGTTGCGCCGACCCTGCAGGCCGCGCTGGACAACTGGGCGGACATCGCGCCACGCCTGCACGAGTTGTCGGCCCAGCTGGAGGCCGGCCGCGCCGACGGGGCGTTCGCCGTCGACGAGACGCAGATGGCCTCGCCCTTGCCGCGCGCCTATCAGTGGGCTGACGGCAGCGCCTATCTCAACCATGTCGAACTGGTGCGCAAGGCGCGCGGCGCCGAAATGCCGCCGAGCTTCTGGACCGATCCGTTGATGTATCAGGGCGGATCGGACGCCTTCCTGGGACCGCGTGACGACATCGTCATGGCTGAAGATGCTTGGGGCATAGATTTCGAGGCCGAGGGCGCAGTGATTATCGATGACGTGCCGATGGGCGTCTCGGTGGCGGACGCGGCGCAGGCAATCCGGCTGGTGATGCTGGTGAACGACGTTTCCTTGCGCAACCTCATCCCCAATGAGCTGGCCAAGGGCTTCGGCTTCTTCCACGGCAAGCCGTCCAGTTCCTTCTCGCCGGTGGCGGTGACGCCGGATCAACTGGGCGATGCCTGGGACGGCGGCAAGGTGAAGCTACCGATGCTGTGCCACCTGAACGGTGAGCTGTTCGGCAAGGCTAACGCGGGCGTCGACATGAATTTCGACTTCCCGGCGCTGATTGCCCATGCGGCGAAGACGCGGGCGCTGAGCGCCGGCACCATTGTCGGCTCCGGCACCGTGTCGAACAAACAGGGAGACGGCCACGGCTCGGCCATCGCCGACGGCGGCGTCGGCTATGCCTGCATCGCCGAGGTGCGGATGTATGAAACCATCAACGACGGCGCACCGAAAACGCCGTTCATGACCTTCGGCGACACCATCCGCATCGACATGCAGGACGCGGCGGGGCGGAGTGTGTTTGGGGTGATCGATCAGACGGTGGTGCGGGCAGTGGGCTGACCGAGGCCGGCCCTGAGCCCCGCGACCCGCATTAATGCGCTGAACCGTCATCCTGCCGGCGATAGAAGTCGTCGGGATGCGGTGGTTGTGCGGCTGCTAACTTCAGAAGTCGGCTTAGCAGCTCGGCATACCCGCGGGCGTCGTCGATGGCGCGGTGGGTGTGTTCGTGGTTGCCGAGCCAGGATGTCGGGAAGGCCGTGTCTGCCATGTGCGGGTCTGTGCGGTTGAAGACGCCGGCGATGTAGCTGCCGATGTCGAGCGCACCGGCGGTGAAGATGTTGCGCCCCCATCTGGGCGCGTCCACGAGATAGCTGTAGGTGAACTCGCGCAGATAGTAGTCGATCCAGATGCCGTCGAAGGCGACGGGTCGGGCCGAGAAGGCACGCTTTGCCGGGTAGCTCTCGACCCAATCGGCAAATCGCGGCATCACATCGCGTGGCGGTTCAGGGTTTGACGTCGCCGCCAGCCAGGCCTCCGGCTGGGTCCGCCAGAACGCCATCGTGGTTTCGTTTGCCTGCCGGTCCGGGCGCGGCTGAAGAACAGCCTCGAACTCTCCGCACAGCTCGCCATCCTGGCGCACGACAACGGTGGCGAAGCTGAGCATCGAATTCGTCAGGGGCGAAGGCCCGTCGCTCTCGATGTCGGTGACGAAGTAATGCGCCAGGTCTTCGGTCATGTTCCTGCCGTCTGGATGCTCTTTCGGTTGCGTGGCCGAACCGCCTAGGTGCCATCTGCGCGCCAGGACCACAACACGATCGGCTGGCGACGGCCGCGGACGACGATCGGGTCGCTGCGTTCGAAGCCATCGAGAACGCTGCCGTGGCCTTCGGCCTCAATGGCCTTGGCCATGTGATCGCTGATGACCACGTCGGCCTGCAGGTTGCGGCTCAGCTCTTCCAGGCGACTGGCGACGTTCACGGTATCGCCGATCACGGTGAATTCCAGCCGCGTCGCGCCGCCGACGTCGCCGACCACACAGGCACCATAGTCGGCGCCAACGGCAACGCCGATCTCCGTCTCGCCGCGCAGGCGCCGCTCGATGTTCCAGTCCCTGATCGCCTTGATCATGTCCAGGGCGCACAGCACGGTGTTGGTGGCATCGCGCGGGCCGGCCGTGGGCGTGCCGAACGTCGCCATCACTGCATCGCCGATGTATTTGTCGAGCGTGCCATGATGATCGAACACGGCGGTTTCCATCCGTTCGTGGAAGCCGCGCAGGATCTGCATGACCTGGGTGGGCGACGCGGTTTCGCACATATGGGTGAAGCCGGCGATGTCGACGAACAGGACGCCGACATCCTGTTGCCGGTCGTCGCCGACCGCCTCGTCGCGATGCGACAGGGCGTCGACCACGTTCGGCGAGAAGTACCGCGCGAGATTGGCGCGCTCCAGTGCCACGCGGGCCTGCCGGCGGACGAGCTCGCGCCCACGCCACATGGCGGCGGCGAGCATGCCCGACGCGACCAGCACGACGATGACATCTCGCAGGAAGACATCGAGAACGACAAATTCTGGGTGCAGATAGATCTGCATGAATTCGTCGAGGGTCGGATTGTTCAGACCGGCACTGGCCCAGGTGATGGCACCGGGGCGCGTGGCGACGTAATAGGCGACGATGCTGCCGGCGGTCGCGAGGCAGGCACCGGTCCAGATCACCAGCCAGGGCGAGAAAGTGAAGGCCGCAAATAGCAGCAACAGGTAGGCGTAAGCAAAATTGCCGAAGCGCAGCTGTACGGACGGCGGGATCGGATCGGCGTCGAGCGGGTTCGGGACCAGCAGAATGTAGGCCAGCAAGGCCGCGTCGGCCGCGGAGAGCGCGAACTTCATCCAGGGCTGGTAGTGACCGGCCTTCACGAGCCACATGACGAGCAGGCCGGTGATCGCGAACAGCGATGTCAGGCCGACGTAGTAGAACCCCTCGAGAAGCGGGTTCTCCAGCCAGATCCACAAGGCCACCGGTATCACCGCCAGCACCCGGACGCCGCCGGCAAAGCGCATGGCGACTTCCTCTTCGCGACGAAACGCCGCTTCGACGCGCACTTCCTGGCGATTGCTGCCGTGATCGTTCATGATGGGGAGGTCAGTAGCAAAGCCTACCAGATATAGGAATGAAATGTTGAATCGCGACCCTTTGCACACGGTCGATGATGCCGACGTCGCGGCCTTCGAACGCGACGGCGCGGTGTGCCTGCGCGGCCTGTTCGATGCTGAGTGGATCGATCTGCTGCGGGACGCCGTCGATGCCGACAAGACGGCGCCCGGGCCGATGGTGCGGCACAACACGCCGGCCGGGCAGCCCGGCGAGTTCTTCGTCGACTTTCAGCTCTGGCAGCGCTGGCCGGCGGTGCGCCGGTTCGTGCTGGAGTCGCCGGCGGCGGCCATCGCCGGGCGTCTGCTGGGCGCCAGCAGCATTGCGTTCTATCACGATCATCTGCTGGTGAAGGAGCCGGGCACGCGGGAGCGCACGCCATGGCACCACGACCAGCCTTACTATCCCGTCGATGGCAACATGGTCGGCTCGATCTGGCTGCCGCTCGATCCGGTACCGCGCGAGACCTGCGTGCAGTATGTCGCCGGGTCGCACCGCTGGGGCCGCTGGTTCGCGCCGCAGTACTTCAATCGCGGCAACACGGCGCTGGCGGTTGCCGACCCGCGGTTCGAGGAGATGCCCGACATCGAGTCCGAGCGGGACCAGCATCGGTTCCTGTCATGGGAGCTCGATATCGGCGATTGCATTTTCTTTCACGGCCTGACGGTGCATGGCGCAGCCGGCAACCTGTCGCTGGATCGCCGGCGGCGCGCCTACGCCACACGGTGGCTGGGTGACGATGCGCGCTACGCCGCCCGGGTCGGCCAGATATCGCCGCCGATCGAGGGGCATGGCCTTGTCCCCGGCGATGCCATGCCGTGCGAGACCTTTCCTCTGGTCTGGACCCGGGGTGGGGACGCTACCGCGTCATGAACAGTGTGCCGCTGAAGCCGGTGACCGACCGGGACATCGACGCCTACCAACGCGACGGCGTCGTTTGCCTGCGCGGCATGTTCGATGTTGGCTGGATCGACAAGATGGGTGCTGCCGTCGATGCGGCGATGGCCGCCCCCGGGCCGTATGCCGAGGACTATACGCCCGCCGGCGGGCAGGGACGTTTCTTCGGCGACCTCGATCTCTGGATACGGCATGACGCGTTTCGCGATTTCGTGTTCACCTCGCCGGCAGCCGCGATTGCGGCGCGGCTGATGCAGTCGCAAAAGGTCAACTTCTTCTATGACCAGTTGCTGGTGAAGGAACCGGGCACGGCGGAATGCACGCCGTGGCACCAGGACCAACCCTATTGGGCGGTGGCAGGCCGGCAGGTGATATCGCTCTGGGTGCCGTTCGATCACGTGCTGGAGAGGGCGTGCGTGGAGTATGTCGCCGGAAGTCATGCTTGGGGGCAGGCCTTCAACCCGCAGCATTTCTCCGACGGCTCGCCGTACGAGGGGACCGGTCTGCCACCGCTGCCGGACATCGATGCCGAGCGGGACAGGCATCGCATTCTACGCTGGTCGCTGGAACCCGGCGACTGCCTGGCGTTCCAGGCAATGATCGTACATGGCGCGCCCGGTACCGGTGGTTCGCCGCATCGCCGCCGGGCGCTTGCCACCCGCTGGTGCGGCGACGATGCACGGTACGCGGTGCGTGCCGGCGAGACCGCCATTCCGACGTCCGATCCCGGTCTGGACGATGGCGATGTGCTCGACTGTCCGATGTTTCCTGTGGTCTGGCGTGACGGTACGCTGCTGGCGGCCACTCCCTGAAGGAACCGACCCATGCATCTTTATACCTATTATCGATCCTCGGCGGCCTACCGGGTGCGGATCGCCCTGAACCTGAAGGGCCTCAAGCCGGAGGAGACCTACGTTCACCTGCGCAAGAAGGAACAGCGCACGGCCGACTATATGGCGAAGAACCCGCAAGGGCTGGTGCCGACGCTGGTCGACGGCGATGTGACGTTGAGCCAGTCACTGGCGATCCTGGAGTATCTGAACGAAGTGCATCCGCAGCCGCCCTTGTTGCCGACCGATCCGGCCGGCCGCGGGCGGGTGCGGCAACTGGCGCAGATCGTCGCCTGCGACATCCATCCGCTCGATAATCTGAAGGTACTGAACTATCTGAGCGAAGAGCTCGGCGTCGATGAGGACGCACGCACGCGCTGGTATCGTCACTGGGTCGACGAGGGCCTGTCGGCGATGGAGCGCCTGTTGGCTGGCCATCCCGAAACTGGGGACTTCTGCCACGGCCCGCACCCGACCGTCGCTGACATTTGCCTGGTGCCGCAGATCTACAATGCCCGCCGGTTCGACGTCGATCTGACCGCCTATCCAACCGTCATGCGCATCAACGACAACTGCCTGTCGATGGAGACGTTTTCTCAGGCGGCACCCGACGTTCAGCCGGACGCTGAATAGTCAACGTCTCGCGCGTCCGTTGCGGTGTCGCAGAAGTCTCTCATCTTTTCGAGGAACTTTTCCGGCGCGAACGTCTCGGCGTGGGCGCGCAACGTCTCGGCCGGGAACGTGTCGGAACGGGCCTCATAGGCCTCGATAGCGCCAATCAGACTGTCGACGGAGGGTTGGTCGAAGAATATGCCTGTCTGGCCATCAATGACGGTGTCCAGCGCGCCACCCGCACGGTAGGCAATGACCGGCCGGCCGCTTGCCATCGCCTCGACCGGGACGATGCCGAAGTCTTCCAGGCCGGGAAACAGCAGGGCGCGGCAGTTCGCATAGTGATCGCGCAGGACCTGGTCGGATGCGCGGCCGAGGAACGACACATTCGGCCCGGCCATGGCGCGTAGCCGCTTTTCTTCCTCGCCTTCGCCGATGACGATCAGCTTGCGGTTCATCTGTGTGCAAGCAGCGACGGCGAGGTCCGCCCGCTTATAGGCGAACAATTGGCCGACGAAGAGGTAGAAGTCTCCCGGCGAGTGTCCGGGATCGAAGTCGTCGACGGCAACGGGCGGATGAATGACGTGCGCGTCACGCCGATAGTACTTGCGAATGCGCTGTGCGACGGCATTGGAATTGGCGACGAATTGGTCGACCCGTGCGGCGCTTTGCACGTCCCATTGCCGAAGGTAGTGCGCGACGACCGGCATCAGCAGGCGCGAGACTGGACCCATACTCTCTCGGTACACGGCGTACTGGTCCCAGATGTAACGCATCGGCGAGTGGCAGTAGCAGATGTGTATCGCATCGGGCCTTGTGACGATGCCTTTGGCGGGGCCGGATTCACTCGAGATGACGAGGTCGTAGCCGGTGAGATCGAGTTGCTCCAACGCCAACGGCATCAGGGGCAGGTAATAGGGCAGAAGGCGCTTCGCGAATGGCAGCTTCTGAATGAAGGTTGTCGAAATCGGCCTCTGCTTCAGCTTGGGTGAGATCCGCTCTGGCACCACGAGATGCGTGTAGATATCGGCCTGTGGAAACAGGTCGAGCATAGCCTCGACGACCTTCTCGCCGCCGCGCATCGTATCCAACCAGTAGTGGACGATCGCTACTTTCATTTATCTGTAGGCCGGATAACAGTGGCATCGGCTTTATACAGCGGGAGAAGTACCGCGGCCCTGGACAAAAGTCTTATCCCTGTGTTTTGCATCGACGTCGTACAAGAAGGGCCAAACTACACTTTGGATGATTGTCAGCCTCTTAACGATGGATCGGACATGGGCCCGGGAATGCCGGGAATGCGAGGGCATGACAAGTTGTGCCGATCGGCCTAAATTCATTGCCAACAAGTGCCTTGAGAGAATGTGAGGATACGCCCGTGGATATGCAGTTTTCCGCCGATGAAATGGCCTTTCGCGATGAAGTGCGGAAATTCATCGACACCGAATACTCCGAGGACTTGCGGGCCAAGTCGAAGAAGTCGCTGACCGGCTACCTCGACAAGGAAGACCACGTCCGTTGGCAGAAAAAACTCTACGAAAAAGGCTGGATCGCGCCGAACTGGCCGGTCGAACATGGCGGCCCCGGCTGGTCCGCCACCCAGCGCTACATCTTCGACGTGGAGATGTCGCGCGCCGGCACGCCGCGGCCGCTGGCGTTCGGGCTGAAGATGGTCGCACCGGTGATCATGGCCTTCGGTACCGAGGAGCAGAAGCAGAAATTCCTGCCCGACATCCTGCAGAGCAATGTCTGGTGGTGCCAGGGGTACTCGGAGCCGGGCTCGGGCTCGGATCTGGCGTCGTTGCAGACCCGCGCCGTCGCCGATGGCGACGATTACGTCGTCAACGGTTCGAAGATCTGGACCACGCGGGCGCAGGATGCCGACTGGATCTTCTGTCTGGTGCGTACCTCGACCGAGGGCAAGAAACAGGAAGGTATAAGCTTCCTGCTGATCGACATGACGAGCCCGGGCATCCGGGTCGAGCCGATTATCCTGACCGACCAGACACCGGCGCCGAACCAGGAAGTGAACCAGGTGTTCTTCGACGACGTGCGGGTGCCGCAGGCCAACCGCGTCGGCGAGGAAAACCAGGGCTGGACCATTGCCAAATACCTGCTGGAGTTCGAGCGCGGCAACGCCTATGCCGGGTCGGCCTGGGGCGGCATTCAGCGCATCCGCAATATCGCCGAGAGCGAGGCTGCCGACGGATCGCGCCTGATTGACGACCCGGATTTTGCCAGTCGGTTGGCCGCGTTGGAGATCGAGGTGGAAACCGTCGAGGTCACGGAACTGCGAATTCTCTCCGAACTGACCAGCGGTGAGCGCACCGGCGCACGGTCATCCATGCTGAAGTGCCGCGGCACCGAAGTGGTGCAGGCGGCCACCGAGATGGCGATGGAAGCGGTCGGCTACTACATGGCGCCGTTCGATCATGACGTGCTGGCATTCGGCAGCAACATGCCGCCGATCGGGCCGGACTATGCCGGGGCTCTGGCGGGCAAGTACCTGAACACCCGCAAGGCGTCGATTTACGGCGGCAGCAACGAGATCCAGCGCGGCATCATGGCGAAGCTGATCCTGGGCATGTAGCATCCCCGCCGCATTCGGCCCGGCTTGCCTAGGGCACGAACGGGTGGGTGCTCGACAGCCCGCCGTCGACCGCGACGGCCTGACCGTTGACGTAGGCCGCTTCGTCGGAGGCGAGGAACAGGGCCATCGCGGCGACTTCGCCCGGGTGGCCTTCGCGCCGCAGCGGATTGAACTGGCTGAACGGTGGCGGCGTGCCCTTGCGTGCCGCCCGTTCGAACATCACGTCGGTCATCCCGGTGTGGATCAGGCCAGGACAGATCGCGTTCACCCGGACACCGGTACCGGCCAGCGAGTTGGCCGCCGTCTGCGTCAGGTTGATGACGCCGGCCTTACTGGCACTGTAGGCGGCGGCGCCGGCGTTCGCGCGCAGGCCGGCGATTGACGCAGTCATGATGATACTGCCCTGACCCTGCTGCACCATACGCTCACCGGCATGCTTGGCCAGCAGGAAAGGGCCGATCAGGTTGACCTGCAGCACGCGGTGCCAGTCGTCTTCCGTTAGGTCGAACAGCCGGTTGTTCATCGACTCGATGATGCCGGCATTGGCGAACGCTACATCGACGCCGCCGTAGGCGTCTGCGCAGGCGGCGACGAGGGCTTGGACGTCATCCTCGTTGCCGGCGTTGCCGGTTCGGGCAATGGCGCGGCCGCCACTGGCTTCGATGCTGTTGGCGATGTCGGTCACCTGGTCCGACAGGTCGCCCAGGACCAGGTTGGCCCCCTCGCGGGCAAACAGTTCGGCGCTGGCGCGACCAATCCCGCTGGCCGCGCCGGTGATAATGGCGCTCTTGCCGGCCAATCTACTCATGGCACTCCTCCTGCCATTTATGTTCGTTGGCCGCAGCATGGCACGACGGCCGCCCGATGCTAAGCACCGCGACATCTGTGCTAGGCTGGTGGCAGTCAGAGGTGGAGGAACAGGCGTGTTTGTGGATCCGGCAAATGTGACGGCGCTGCGCGAGACGATCGATGGCGCCAAGCGTGTGGTGGTCTTTACCGGTGCCGGCATCAGTACGGAGTCCGGCATACCCGACTTTCGGAGTCCGGGCGGCTTGTGGACCAAGTATCAGCCGATCCAGTTTCAGGATTTCATGGCGTCGCCGGAAATGCGCCGTGAGTCCTGGCGCCGCAAGTTCGCCATGGACAGTGTCATGCTGACGGCCGAGCCGAACCGTGGCCACCGCGCGGTGGAGAAGCTGGTCCGGCAGGGCAAGGTCACCAGCGTCATCACGCAGAATGTCGATGGCCTGCATCAGGCATCGGGCGTGCCGGACACACAAGTGATCGAACTGCACGGCAACTCAACCTATGCGAAATGCCTCGATTGCGGCCAGCGCCACGAACTCGACGACATCAAACGGACATTCACCGACGGTGAGGCGCTGCCGGTTTGCACGGCGTGTGGCAGTGAGTATGTGAAGACCGCGACGATCTCGTTCGGCCAGGCGATGCCGGAGGCGGAAATGGCACGGGCGCAGGACGCGGTGCTGGCCTGCGACCTGCTGATCGCCATCGGCTCGTCACTCGTGGTCTACCCGGCGGCCGGTTTTCCGATCATGGCGAAGCAGAACGGGGCCGGGCTGATCATCCTGAACCGTGAGCCGACCGATCTCGACGACTACGCAGATCTGGTGCTGAACGAAGAGATCGGTCCGACGCTTGGGGATGCTGTGGCGGTGAACTGATGACGGTGAGCCGTCGGTGCGACGGCCACGCGCCATCGCGCAAGGTGTGTTGAGTGCAGATCGAGACCGAAAGGCTTATCCTGAAGCGACCCAAGCTGGCCGATGTGCCCACGCTGTTTCAGTTCTTGGGCAATCCCGAAGCCATGGCGTTCACCCAGGTGGATGCGTCGATGCGGGATTGCCGTCGCCGGGTGGCGGTGCATGAGCGGCAGCGTCGCAGACACGGCTACGCGCCGTGGACGATCCGGCTGAGGGACGGTGAGCGGATCATTGGTTGGGGTGGCTTGTACGACGACCCGTTCGACTCTGGCTGGGGCGTCGAACTGGGCTACTTCTTTCACCCCGACGCCTGGGGCCAAGGCTATGCCAGTGAACTGGCGGGCGCGGCGCTGGCATTTGCGGATTGGACGCTAGGTCTGCCGTCGGTTACTGCCTTTGCCCATCCCGACAACGCAGGGTCGCAGCGCGTACTGGACAAGGCCGGTTTCAAAGTCGTCCGTTTCCTGCCGGACATGGACCGCCTTTGGTACGAACGTAAGCGGCCACGTGCCGGATACGCCTGAGCCAGCAGGTACCCGCGGCCAGGTTACCGCGGCGTCGTTGACCGTCGGGTCGTCAGAACTGCAGGCAGATCTTGGAGAAGTGCTGGCCGTTGGGCATGGACTCCAGCGCCGGGCGCAGTTCGTCGAAGCCGTAGATCTTGTCGTCGATTGGAGGATGCGTCTTGTGCAGCGCCATGGCGCGGGTCATGGCGTCGAACATGTCTCGGCTGCCGACGGTGACGCCCTGCAGGCGCATGTTCTGCATCACGACCAGCGGCACGTTGAAATCGCTGCGTGGCCCGGCGAGCACGCCGATCATGGCGATCGTGCCGCCGATACGGGTCGCGCGGACAGAGTCCTTCAGTGTACCGGCGCCACCGACTTCCACGACGAGATCGACGCCACGCCCCCCGGTGAATGCACGTGCGGCCTTGCCCCATTCCGGCGTTTCCCGGTAGTTGATCAGGTGGTCGGCGCCCAGTGCCTTGACCTTCTCCAGCTTCTCATCGCTGGAGGAGGTGGCGATGACTTCGGCGCCGTGCATCTTGGCGAACAGCAAGGCGAAGATCGACACGCCGCCCGTGCCCTGGACCAGCACTGTATCGCCGGGTTGAATGCCGCCCTGGGTGACGACTGCACTCCACGCGGTCAAGCCGGCGCAGGGCAGGGTGGCCGCCTCCATGTCGCTCATATGTTCGGGCACTGTCACCACGGCCTCTGCATCGAGCAGCATCAGGTCCTGCATCACACCGTCGAACGGGCCGCCAAGCGCGCCGCCAAAACCGCCGGCGGGCGGTGGGCCGGATATCCAGTTGGGAAAGAAGGCCGGGCAAACCCGCTCGCCGGCCTTAACCCGGGTAACGCCATCACCCACGGCGACGATTTCGCCGGTGCCATCGGAGATCGGGATTAACGGCAGCGCGCCGGCGGCGGAGCCGTAGCCGCCCTGAATGGTCAGAAAGTCGCGGTAATTGAGCGACGCCGCCTTCATGCGGACAACGACCTGGCCTGGACCGGGTGTCGGGTCCGGGCGCTCCCCCGGCAGGATGTGTTCGAAACCCCAGTCGTCACGAAGCTCCATGACACGCATGGCGGCAAATCCTCCAGTTTTTCGTTGTTCTGTGTCTTTGCCGTCTGTCAGCAGACGCGGCAGTTGGTGGCAGCTTCGTCGACCAGGGCCAGCATCTGTTCGAAGCTGATGGCGCCGGGAACGAGGTTGTCGCCGATGATCAGCGTCGGCGTGCCACGGATGTTCATACGCCGGGCGAGGGCGAGATTTTCATCGATAATCGACTGCACCTCGCTGGACGCCATGTCCTCGCGCATTTGGGTGGCGTCGAGGCCCAGATCCGCTGCCACCGCCATGACGGCTGCGTCGTCGATCTGCCGGCGCATGCTCATCAGGGCGTTGTGCATCTCGAGATACTTGCCCTGTTTTTGCGCCGCCAGCGTGGCTCGTGCCGCCATGACGGAACCCTCGCCGAGAATTGGAAATTCCTTCAGGATTACGCGGACATCGGGGTTCGCGGCGGCCAGCTTCATGACGTCGTCGAGAATGCGTTTGCAGTAGCCGCACTGATAGTCGAAGAATTCGACCATCGGGATCGTGCCTTCGGGATTGATCACGAAATCGTTCGTCGACTGGAACAGTTCCGCTTGATGGCGCTGGATCATCTCGCGGGCGCCGTCGCGGGCCGCTGTTTTCTGTTTCTCCTCAAGCCGCTCCATCACCTCGAGCAGCAGTTCCGGATGTTCCAGCAGATAGCTGCGGATCAGTTCTTCGATCTTTGTTTTCTGCGCCGGGGTGAACTTGTCGGCGGCAGATGCCGGCGGCGGCGTGGCGATGAAAAGCGCCGCGGCAAAAAGAAAGATACTCAAAACGCGAGGCAGCATGTCCGGTTTCCATTCGACGGCGGAGCGACGGATTGATCGGCGGATCATGCGACGATCCCGGCAGGGGGGCAAGCGTTGGACGATCACGACGATGTGCGAACCCGAGCGACCGCTGCGTGCCAGTCGGTATAGAGCCAATGCCGGCGATCGCTCTCCATGCTGGGCTGGAATTCGGCGTCGCGCTGCCAGTGGCCGGCGACGTCGTCCAGGGTGTCGAACAGCCCGGCGCCAAGGCCGGCGAGGTAGGCCGCGCCGAGGGCGGTGGTCTCGATGACGGTCGGCCGGTCGACAGGTTTGTCCAGTACGTCGGCCAGGAACTGCATTAGCCAGCTGTTGGCGACCATGCCGCCGTCGACCCGCAGGCGTTGGATGGCGCCGCCGGCGTCCGCCTCCATGGCTTCGAGCAGGTCGCGGGTCTGATAACAAACGGCTTCAAGCGCGGCCCGCACGATGTGCGCGATGCCGGTATCGCGCGTGAGCCCGAGAATGGCGCCACGCGCGTCGGCGTCCCAGTGCGGTGCGCCAAGACCCGTGAAAGCCGGTACCAGATAGACGCCGTTCGTGCCGTCGATGTCTTTGGCCAGTTGTTCCGACTGCGGCGCGCTGTCGATCAGGTTCAGGCCGTCGCGCAACCATTGCATGGACGCACCGGCGACGAAGATGCTGCCTTCCAGGGCATAAGTAGGTTTGCCGCCGAGACGATAGGCCACAGTCGTCAGGAGTTGGTTCTGCGAGGCAACGGCCTCGTTTCCGGTGTTCATGACCACGAAACAGCCGGTGCCGTAGGTCGACTTCACCATGCCCGGTCGGAAGCAGGCTTGGCCGACGGTTGCGGCCTGCTGGTCGCCGGCGATGCCGGTAATGGCGATCTCACCGTCGAACAGGCCCGGTGCCGTGCTGGCGACGCGGCCGGCGCAGTCGGCCACATCGGGCAGGACGCTCATCGGAACGTCAAGCAGTCGGCACAACTCTTCGTCCCACTGCTGGCGATGAATGTCGAACAGCATGGTGCGCGAGGCGTTGGTGGCGTCGGTGACGTGGGTCTGGCCACCGGTGAGTTGCCAAATGAGCCAACTGTCGATGGTGCCGAAGGCGAGGCGGCCGGCTTCCGCCGCAGCGCGTGCACCGTCGACATGATCGAGCAGCCACGCGATTTTGGTGCCCGAAAAATAGGGGTCGACCACCAGACCGGTGCGGGACTGCACGGTCTCGCTAGCACCCTGCCGGCGCAGCTGGTCGCAGATGTCGGCCGTACGACGGTCTTGCCAGACAATGGCGTTATGGATCGGCTGGCCGGTGTCCCGATCCCACAGCACGGTCGTCTCACGCTGATTGGTGATGCCGATGCCGGCAATGTCGGCAGCCGTCAGGCCGGCCTGCGACAGAGCATCACGCGCGGTGGCCAGCGTATCCGACCAGATGACATTGGCGTCATGTTCGACCCAGCCGGACTGCGGAAAGATCTGCGGCAGTTCACGCTGCGCCACCGCCGTGATGTTACCGTTCAGATCGAACACGATGGCACGTGACGACGTGGTGCCCTGATCGACGGCCAGAAGATGAGCCTCAGGCATGGACGCCTCCCTCCGATTTTTTCGTCCGTCGGCGGTGGTGTATGTGCCGCGACGTCCTTGTTTTATCTGTTTTTGCGGCGTTCCAGCACCTCTTCTGCCGCCTGTACCAGATCCTGCGCACGCAGGTGTACCGGCGTGCCTTTCGGCAGCAGTTGCTCGGCGCGTTTGGCCTGGCCTAATGCGTCCTGCACGTTGCCGGTCAGCAGATAGCGCTCCGATGTCGCCAGGGCGGCCATGCCGATGTCACCCTTGCGCCCGTAGGCAGCGGCAAGCCAGCGCCAGCCGGTCGGTTCGCGCGGCGCCAGCCGGACAGCCTGACCAAGGTTGTCGATGGCGTCGTCGACGAACCGGTCGCTGCGGGCGGACACCTGGGCCTGCCCGAGGCCGAACCGCAGCAGGGCTTCGGCCGGCAGGATCGACACCGCTTTGGCATAGTGCGCGATGGCATCGTCCGGGCGGCCGCTTTCCATCAGGATCTGACCGCGCAACTCATGGAAATAAGGATCCTCTGGCCGCTCGGCCAACAGGCCGTCCATGATCGTCAGCGCCTGGTCGAATTCGTTCTTCTTGTGGTGGGCAATAGCGTGGGCGTAGCGCGCCACGATGCCTTGATCCGCCTTCGGATATCGGCGGAACGTCTCGACCGGATTCTTCAGGAACGCGAACAGCTTCGCCCGCATGCGCGCATGGGCGTCGAGCAGAACCGGCGGGTCGGGCGCGTCACTGAACCGCGACCGTTCGACATGCGCGCGCACCGCCTCGATACGCTCCCGGTTGAGCGGATGGGTCCGCACATAGGGATCCTGGTTCGCCGTCAGCAGGGCTTCCTGGTCGCCAAGCTTCTCGAAAAACTCCATCAGGCCGCGAGCCGACTGGCCGGTGCTGTCGAGAAACGACAATGCGGCCTGGTCGGCAGAGGACTCCTGAACCCGGCTGTACTTCAGGAATGACCGTTGTGCGACCTGTTGCCCGCCGGCGACGATGGCCTGTCCGGCACGCCCCTGGCCGGCGAGTGTGGCAGCCGCTCCAAGAACGAAAGCCAGAATCGACTGTACGCTGGCGTCCTTCAACGCCTCCTGGGTACTGGCCAGGTGACCGCCGGTGATATGCCCCGCTTCATGGGCAATCACGCCGATGAGCTGATTTGGCGACTCAGCAGCAAGCAGTAAGCCTGTGTTCAGAAAGATGTTTTGCCCACCAGCGACAAACGCGTTGATGGACGGATCGTTAACGATATATACCCGCACGGCACGAGGCTCGAGGCCGGCCATGGCGAACAGTGGTCCGCCGTACATACGGATGGTATTCTCGATTTCCGCGTCGCGGATCAACGGTACGGCACGTGCCGGCATGGACAGCGACAAAGCCGCCGTTGTCAGCACAGATAACAAGAAAAGCCGCGATATGTTGCGCAAGCGCAGTACTCCTAAACCCACTACGGAAGCTATGGTGCGACCCCGTCGGCGTCAACGTGTGTGGGCCGCAGCGGCCGCGGCCCTGTTCCTCGCCGCATGTGGCGGTCCCCAGCCCGAAGTCGGGTCGGTGGGGGCTGTCGGCGGTTTCCTTGGCGGGATCGTTGCCGAAGAGCCGCATGCCGCCGTGGTGGCGCGCGATGTGTTGTCTGCCGGGGGTACGGCGGCAGATGCGGCGACGGCGGCGTATTTCACGTTGGCGGTGACATATCCTGTTGGCGCCGGCCTCGGCGGCGGCGGCGCCTGCGTCTACTACGACGCCGAGGCCAATACGGCGGAGGCGCTCGAGTTCCTTCCGGCGGTCCCGCGGAACGGTGGGTCGGTTCTGGTGCCGGGAAGTCTGCGTGGTTTTGCCCTGTTGCATAGCCGGTATGGACAATTGCGCTGGACGCAGTTGGTGTCGCCGGCAGAAACGCTGGCGCGCTTTGGCTTCGGCGCCAGCCGGGCGCTGGCCAGACGGGTTGCGGCCAACCGGGACCGGCTGATGGCGCTGCCTGGCCTGCGGGAGCAGTTCATCGGCATGAATGGCGAACCATTGGGCGAAGGCGAAAGGCTGATCCGTGTCCAGGTCGCGGCCATGCTGAGCCGGGTGCGGACCCGCGGTGTCGGTGATTTCTACGGCGGTGAGGCCGGACAGTGGTTTGTCGAGGATAGTCGGGCCGTCGGCGGCACTGTCAGTGTTGCCGATCTCCGGGCTTACCGTGCGCGTCTGGGACCGACGGTGGACCGGCAGTATGGTAATCATCTGCTGCATCATCCGTCCGCAAACGGCGGTGGCGGCCTGATGTATGATCTGACCGACCTGTCGAATGATCCGACCGTTCTGCCAGCCGGTTCTAAACTGGGTGGCGAGTTTGGCGATGCCGGTTTCGTCATTGGCGACCGCACGGGATCGGCGGTGGCCTGCAGTCTCACGATGGGGGCACCGTTCGGTAGCGGTCAGGTCGCGAGGACGACCGGGCTATTGCTGGCGGATCCGGCGGCGCGCAGTTTCACGGCGAGCGCGGTGGTCGGCGCCAACCACAATACTGATCAGGCGTTCTTTGCCGCCGCCGCTGGCGGTGGCGCCGCCGGCGTCAGCGCCGTAGCCAAGCTCGCCCGTGATTTGCTGATCGACGAAGGGGATTTGCAGGCGGCGGTGAACCAGCCGCGCAGCTACCGCGTTGACGGCAGTTCGGTGGGCGAAACAGGGCAGGGAAATGTCCCGCTGGGCCGGGTGCAGGCCCTCTGGTGTCCGCAAGGCCTGTTCCGGCGGCCCGACTTTTGTCAGTTCGCCAGCGACCCGCGCGGGTTCGGCCTGGCGGCCGGCGAGATCAGGTGAGGCCGCTATGAAAATCGGACGCCGGGCATCGGTGCCGCCCTTCATCGTCATGGACGTGATGAAGGCGGCGGCGGAACGGGCTGCTGGCGGCGACGACGTCCTGCACATGGAGGTTGGCCAGCCGTCGACGGCGGCGCCGTCGACTGTCATCGCGGCGGCGAAGCGGGCGCTCGACGACGAGTTGCTCGGCTATACCCTGGCGTTCGGCCTGGAACCGCTGCGCCAGCGGATCGCCGGCCACTATCGCAACTATTATGGCGTCGATGTCGATGTCGACCGCATCGCGGTCACCACTGGTTCATCCGGTGCGTTCCTGCTGACTTTTCTCGCCTGTTTCGACCCTGGCGATCGGGTGGCGATCCTGCGGCCGGGTTATCCGTGCTACCGCAATATCTTCTCGGCGCTAGACATCGACGCGGTGGACGTGCCCGTTGGGCCATCAACCAGGTTCCAGCCTACGCTGGATGCGCTCGAGGCGGCAGGCGGCGACGCGCTGTCCGGCCTGCTGATCGCATCACCGGCGAACCCGACGGGCTCAATGCTGTCGCATGACGAACTCGGTTCGCTGATCGACTACTGCCGTGACCGGCAGATCCGCTTCATTTCCGATGAGATCTATCACGGCATCACTTATGGCGGGAAAGCATCGACGGCGGCGGCTTTCGACGACGGTGCCGTGGTGATCAACAGTTTTTCGAAATACTTCTCGATGACCGGCTGGCGGCTGGGTTGGGCCGTGCTGTCGGAAGACCTGATCCGTCCGGTGGAGCGGCTGACCCAGAATCTGTTTATTTCACCGCCAACGCTGTCGCAGCATGCCGCGATTGCCGCCTTCGACTGTGCCGACGAACTGGACGCCAATGTCGCGCGCTACGCCCGCAACCGGGAACTGCTGTTGCAGGAGCTGCCCAAGGCCGGTTTCGATCAGCTCGCACCGGCGGACGGGGCGTTCTATCTTTACGCCGATGTGCGCCGGCTGACCAACGATGCGGTCGCGTTTTGCGCGGAGATGCTGAAGGCGACGGGCGTGGCCGCCACACCGGGTAACGATTTCGACCCGGTCGATGGCAAGTCGTATGTGCGGTTCTCGTTTGCCGGTGCGACGGACGATATGGCGACGGCGGCGCAACGCTTGCAGGCGTGGCTGTCGAATCGCCACGCCCGCTAGCGCGTTCTATGCCAGGCGCTCGCTCGCCTTAGAAGAGGCTTTTGCGCTGCCACCAGCCGCGCCGTTTCGGTCGGTTGGGGTCTTCTTCCACCGGGGCCTCGACGATCGTCTGTGCGTCAATGTCGCTGGCCGCCGTGACGATTGCTGGCGCGTCCGTCTCATCGGTCGACGCGGCTGCGGCCGGCGTCGGCTCGACGGTCGCCTCAGGCACGCTTGTTACCGGTTCCGGCTGCGATACGTCGGTCGGGGCAGGCTCTTCTTCCGAGGTATCTGTCGCCGTCTCTTTGGGCGCATCCACGGCTACCGGCTCGACCTCGGATGCCGGAGCGGCATCGGGTTCGTTGGTTTCCACGTCCTCGATCGCCACCGTCGTGGCCGCGGCACCTCGGGCGACGGCGAGAGGTTCGGCCACGCGTGACGCGGCATCATCTTCGGCCGGCACCTGTATTTCCGGGGTAACGGTGTCCCCTTCGTGGGGCTGTTCCGCAGAAGCGTCACCGCCGGCATCGGCCGCCGGGGCCTCCGCTTCGCCGTCGTCATCGCCCGCAGCGGTCGCTTCGGCAGCACCTTCGGCGGGACGCCGCCGCCGGCCGCCACGACGGCCGCGCCGCCGTTTCTTCGGCTTCTCTTCGTCGCCGTCTGCGGTCGTGCCGCCATTACTGCCGTTGCTGCTGTCGGCAGCGCCGGCTTCAGTGGCGTCTGCTGCCTCTGTGGCAGTCTCTGTCCGATCGTCGGCCTTACGGCGCGGCCGCCGCCGCCGTTTCGGCCTGCGTGCGGGTTCTTCCGCATCGGTTTCCGGCTGGATCTCAGGCTGGGCGGCGGGTGCGCTTTCCGCCGCATCGCCATCCTCACCTTCATACGGCCTGGTGATGTCGAGGCGGTAGTCCGGCGCGATCAACTCGGGATCGACGAACACGAAGACGCGCATGTTGTAGCGGGCCTCGATCTCGGCCACGGCATCGCGCTTCTGATTGAGGAGGTAGGGCGCGACATCAGCGGGAACGTGCAGCGTGATTTCGCTTGCGCGCTTGCGGATGCCTTCGTCTTCCACGCCGCGCAGGACGTGCAGCGCAGTCGATTCCGTTGAGCGGACGTGGCCGGTGCCGGCACAATGCGGGCACGGCACCATGCTGGCTTCGAACAGGCTCGGCCGCAGGCGTTGCCGCGACATCTCCAGCAGGCCGAAACTCGAAATCCGGCCGACCTGAATGCGGGCCCGGTCGTCCTTCAGGCAGTCCTTGATGCGGCGTTCGACCGCCCGGTTATGCCGGTTCTCCTCCATATCGATAAAGTCGATAACGATGAGGCCGGCGAGATCACGCAGACGCAACTGGCGGGCGACTTCTTCTGCCGCTTCCAGATTGGTCTTCAGCGCTGTTTCTTCGATGTTGCGCTCTTTCGTCGACCGCCCGGAGTTCACGTCGACCGCGACCAGCGCCTCCGTCGGGCTCAGCACGAGATAGCCGCCGGACTTCAGGTGCACCACGTTGGAGTGCATGGTGTCGAGCTGCTGCTCGACCTGATAGCGGTGGAACGAAGGAATGCGGTCTCGGTAGGGCTGCACCTTCTTGGCATGGCTCGGCAGCAGCATCCGCATGAAGTCCTTCGCCATGCGATAACCGTCTTCGCCTTCGACCAGAATTTCATCGACGTCCTTGGTGTAGAGGTCGCGGACGGCCCGCTTGATCAGGCTAGCCTCTTCGTAGACGACGGTCGGGGCGGTCGATTGCAGCGTGAGTTCGCGCACGCTGTCCCACATGCGCAGCAGATATTCGAAGTCGCGCTTGATCTCGGACTTGGTGCGGCTCTGGCCGGCGGTGCGGACGATGACGCCCATGCCCTCCGGTACCTCGAGCTCGGACACGATGGTCTTCAGTTTGCGGCGCGCGGTCTGGTTGGCGATCTTGCGGCTGATGCCGCCGCCGCGCGCGGTGTTCGGCATCAGGACGCAGTAGCGGCCGGCGAGCGACAGGTACGTGGTCAGCGCCGCACCCTTGTTGCCGCGCTCTTCCTTGACGACCTGAACCAGCAGGATCTGCCGTTTCTTGATGACTTCCTGGATCTTGTAGCTGCGGCGGCTGCGCGTGCGCGGCCGCGGCACTTCGTCCATGGCGTCGCCGTTCGTGGTTACGCTTTCGGCGACTGCGATGGCGCCATCGTCGCCATCTTCGTCCGTCTCATCATCCTCGGACGCACTGGCTTCGGCCGCAGCGTCTTCCGTGTCGCCGTCGCCGTCCGGCTGTTCGGCGGTGCCGGATTCACCTTCGCTTTCGCTCTCGCTCTCGGCATCATCAAGCGCGGCGTCCTGAGCAGCCTGTTCGGCTTCCTCCTGCAGCAACGCCTCCCGGTCGGCGACCGGGATCTGATAGTAGTCGGGGTGGATTTCGTTGAAGGCGAGAAAGCCGTGGCGGTTGCCGCCGTAGTCGACAAAAGCGGCCTGCAGTGAGGGTTCGACCCGCGTCACCTTGGCCAGATAGATATTGCCTTTGAGTTGCTTCTTTGTCGCCGTCTCGAAGTCAAATTCTTCGAGACGATTGCCTTTGACGACGACCACACGGGTTTCTTCCGCATGCGTTGCGTCGATCAACATGCGCGTTGTCATGTTCATTTCTCGGCAGAGGAACCATATGAAGAACGGTTCGTCTGCCGGTCCCTAATTGTACGAGGCCCGTTGTGTGCGGCTTCCACCCGTCGAACGAATTGGCCCTGCGGCCGGCATTCAGGACGGGGAACCGTTTCAACGACCGAACGATCATGCACAGATCACGCTGCGCCGGATTCGGTTCGACCTCGATATTCCCTAGCCAGTCCGTGAAATCCAAGCGTGAACCGAAGGAACCTGGAACCTGGCGCGGTCGCCGATTGGCGAAGGCCGGAAAACACCCGAAGCTCTCCGATCACGTCGACGATCGAAACTGTGACAATCGCCGGACCACGGAATTCAACGCGCGGGATGATATACAGTGGTACCCCATTTTCACAATCAATTTGTCGTACGGCGTAATCTTGCTATGACATGTTATGGTATGCTTATGTTGTGGCTTTTCTGATGTGGGCTACTAAATCTGCGATGAAAGTGGCATTATGTTTGCGGCTTGTCGTGTTCTTGCTGGCGAGTTGCCTAATCGCCACATCGGCTTCGGCGATACCGGCTGCAAGCGACGTCCGGGTCGGAGTCCATGAAGGCAAGACCCGACTGGTCATTGACCTGACAGAGCGCGTCGATTTCTCCATTTTCACCCTGGCGAACCCCGCCCGCGTGGTCATCGACATGCCGGACATCTCCTGGCAGGCGCCCGGCAGCGCCCAGCTGCGCACGGGCGGCCTGATTGCCGGCCTGCGCTTTGGCCGTTTCCGGCCGGGCAATGCCCGTGTGGTACTGGATCTGCGCCGGCCGGCGAAAGTCGCGGCCACCTATTTTCTGCCGTCTGTCGACGGGCGCGGCCATCGCTATGTACTGGACCTGACCGAGGTCAGCGAGCAGGCGTTCGTCGCTGCGTTGGTCCCGCCGAAACCGCCGCCGGCCGCGGCCAGGAGCGGACCGCCGATTCCGCGCGACAAGCCGCGCCGCCGCGCTGGCGATCCGTTTGTCATCATCATCGATCCCGGCCATGGCGGCGTCGATCCCGGCGCCATCGGAATCGGCGGTACCTATGAGAAGACGGTTACGCTGGGCGTTGGGAAGCAATTGGCCGCAGAGCTGCGTCGACGGCCGAATTTCCGCGTGTTCATGACCCGCACGACGGACACCTTCCTGACCCTGCGCCAACGCGTCGCCTTCGCGCGGGAAAAGGACGGCGATTTGTTCATATCGATTCACGCCGATTCCATTAAGAACCCCCGGATTCGCGGCGGTGGGGTCTACACGTTGTCGGAAACCGCATCGGACAAAGAAGCGGCGGAACTGGCAGCGAAGGAGAATCGGGCCGACGTCATCGCCGGCATTAACCTGTCCAGCCATGACGATGAAGTCGCGTCAATTCTGATCGACTTGACCCAGCGCGAGACGATGAATTACTCGGCCCGCTTCGCCAACACCCTGATTCCCGAGCTCAGCCGGTCGATTGGCATGCGCAATTCGCCGCACCGGTTTGCCGGTTTTCGGGTCTTGAAGGCGCCTGACGTGCCATCGGTACTGGTCGAACTCGGCTATTTGTCGAACCGCCAGGACGAGCGCATGTTACGTTCGCCGAAGCAACGGCGCATCATTGTTGCGGCGATTGCCCGCGCCATAGAAGACTATGTATCAGCGCTAGGCAGTTGACTTGTCGATAAATCGACAAGATTTCCAGGTTAAGTTCGTTGGGTGAGGGGCGATCACTGAAGGTCGGGCAAGGCCGGTGAAATTGATCAAGTTCTTCGTTATCTCCCTGTCCGTCGCGCTGTTTCTGGCGTTGGCGGCGGCGGGTGGCGCTTTGTACGTATTCTGGGAATTCGGACGAGGATTGCCCGATTACCGGCAATTGGCGCAATACGATCCGCCGGTGATGACGCGCGTGCATGCGGGCGATGGCACGCTGATGGCCGAGTATGCCCGGGAACGCCGCCTGTTTGTGCCGATTACCGCCATTCCCAGGCAGGTGGTGCAGGCCTTTCTGTCCGCCGAAGACAAGACTTTCTATACCCATCCGGGCATCGACATCTTCGGCATCGCCTCGGCGACGGTCCGCAACCTGCGAAACATGGGTAGCAATCGACGACCGGTCGGTGCCTCGACGATCACCCAGCAGGTGGCAAAGAACTTCCTGTTGAGCGGCGAGGTCTCGTACGAGCGGAAGATCAAGGAAGCAATACTCGCTTTCCGTATAGAGCAGGCGTTCAGCAAGGACCGCATTCTCGAGCTCTATATGAACGAGATCTACCTCGGGTTCGGCAGCTACGGCGTGGCCGCAGCGGCGCTGAACTATTTCAACAAGTCGATGGACGAGTTGACGCTGGAGGAGACGGCGTTTCTTGCGGCCCTGCCGAAGGCACCGAACAACTATCACCCCTACCGCCGCCGTGAGGCGGCCATCGCCCGACGCAACTGGGTGTTGTCGCGCATGGTCGATGACGACGCGATCACCGCCGAGGAGGCGGATCTGGCAGCAGCGCGCCCCCTGATCGTGCGCGCCGCCGATCCGACCCGCGTCATCCGCGCCGCGCACTTTGCCGAGGAAGTGCGTCGCGAGCTGGTGCAGCGCTATGGCGAGAACCGGCTTTACGGAGGCGGATTGTCGGTTCGCACGACGCTCGAACCGGAACTGCAGGATTATGCCGAAAGCGCCCTGCGCAAGGGGCTGGTAGACTATGACCGCAGGCATGGCTGGCGCGGCCCGATCGGCCGAATCAAGGTCGACGACCGCTGGCAGCAACGGCTGGCGAACCGGCCGCCGGCGGCACTGGCGCCACATTGGGAACTGGCCGTCGTGCTCGACACCACGGACACGGCGGCGAAGATCGGCTTTGCCGACGGGCATGAGGCCTTGATGCCGCTATCGGGCATGACCTGGGCGCGTCGATACATCGATGTCGGCGAACGCGGCCCGGTGGTGAACGTACCATCGGATGTCGTCGCCGCTGGCGATGTGGTGGCCGTGGCGCCGATGGTACCGGCTGAGGCCGATACGGCGGATGCCGATGGCGACAAAGCCGCGACATCTGGCAAGGATGCCGCGGCGTCCGAGCGCGCGACCGTCTATGGCCTGCAGCAGATCCCGGAGGTCGATGGCGCCCTGGTGGCGATGGACCCGCATACCGGCCGTGTTCTGGCCATGGTTGGTGGTTTTTCCTTCGATGACAGTCAGTTTAATCGCGCCAGCCAGGCTATGCGCCAGCCGGGCTCGTCGTTCAAGCCATTCGTCTATGCCGCTGCACTGGATGCCGGTTTCACCCCGTCGAGCCTGGTCCTGGATGCGCCGTTCGTGATCGATCTGGGGCCGGAGCTGGGTCGCTGGAAGCCATCCAACTACACCCGCCGATTCTACGGCCCGAGCACGCTGCGTCTCGGCATAGAGAAGTCGCGCAACCTGATGACGGTCCGGCTGGCCAACTATATCGGGATGGAACGCGTGATCGACTATGCCCAGCGTTTCGGCATCGTCGAGGAGATGCCGCCGTTCCTGCCGATGGCGCTGGGGGCCGGGGAGACCACCCTGCTGCGGATGGTTTCGGCTTACTCCGTGTTAGTGAACGGCGGCAAGCGCGTCACGCCGACGCTGATCGACCGCATTCAGGACCGGCAGGGTGCTACCATCTTCCGGCACGACGGAAGGCTGTGCGAGGGCTGCCGGTCGGCCGCGTGGAGCGGTCAGGCCGAGCCGGACCTGCCTGATGTGCGTCCCGAAGTCATCGACGCGACCACGGCTTATCAGGTCGTCTCAATGCTCGAAGGCGTCGTAATCCGCGGTACCGGCCGCCGCATTGCGGCCGTCGGCAAGCCGCTTGCCGGCAAGACGGGCACGACCAACGAGTCGCGCGATACCTGGTTCCTCGGTTTCAGCCCGGACTTGGCGGTTGGCGTCTATGCCGGTTTCGACCAGCCGCGCAGCTTGGGCCGGCGCGAGACCGGCTCGTCCGTTGCAGCACCGATTTTTGCCGACTTCATGGGCAAGGCATTGGCGAACGAGCCGGCGATTCCGTTCCGGGTGCCGCGCGGCGTCCAGCTCGTGCGGGTCGATCCGGGTTCGGGCATGCCGACCGCGCAGCGCGGCCGTCGGGCGATACTCGAGGCGTTCAAACCGGGTACCGTGCCACGGTCGCGCGGACCGGTACTGGACGGTTCGCTTGCCGGGCTGGGGACGGCAGGTCGCGGTACCGCGCCGGCCGGCACCGGCGGGCTTTACTAGTTTGCTCTGGCGGCGTACCAACGCCGTCAAAGCTCAATCTTCAACGATACGACGAACACCAAGGAGGTCGCATGCGCGCCGAGACTCAGGCGCTGGCCGATGAACTCGGTCAGTCCCTGGCCCTCCTGAGGAGGCATCTTTGACTGGGATGTCGCGGTCAAACGGCTGGATGAACTCAATCGCCTGATTGAGGATCCGGGCCTGTGGGACGATCAGGAACGCGCCCAGAAGCTGATGCGCGAGCGGACGAAGCTCGACGCGTCGATCACCGGCCTGCAGTCGCTGGAGAGCGATGTGGACGACGCGCTGACGCTGATCGAGCTGGCCGAAGCTGAAGGCGATGACGAGATGGTCGCCGACGCCGAAGCGCAACTCGCCGATCTGCGTGACGTGGCGGCCAAGCGGCAGCTTGAATCGATGTTGTCCGGTGAGGCCGACGGCAACAACTGTTACGTCGAAATCCATGCCGGCGCTGGCGGCACCGAGTCGCAGGACTGGGCCGAGATGCTGCTTCGGATGTACAGCCGCTGGTCCGACCAGCGCGGTTTCAAGACCGATCTGGTGGAGGCCAGCGCCGGCGAAGAGGCCGGCCTGAAATCGGCCACCATGCATGTGAAGGGCGAGGACGCCTACGGTTGGCTGAAGACCGAGAGCGGTGTGCATCGTCTGGTGCGGATTTCGCCGTACGACTCGGCCAGCCGCCGTCACACGAGCTTCGCCAGCGTCTGGATCTATCCGGAAATCGACGACGACATCGAGATTGAGATCAACGAGGGCGATCTGCGCGTCGACACCTACCGGGCGTCGGGCGCTGGCGGTCAGCACGTCAACCGGACCGACAGTGCCGTGCGTATCACCCATGAACCGACAGGTATCGTCGTGCAATGCCAGCAGGAACGCTCGCAGCACAAGAACCGGGCGACGGCGATGAAGATGCTGAAGGCGAGGCTATACGAAGCGGAGTTGCAGAAGCGAGAGGCCGAGAAACAGGCGCTGGAAGAACAGAAGAGCGACATCGGCTGGGGACACCAGATCCGCTCCTACGTTTTGCATCCCTATCAGATGGTGAAGGACCTGCGGACCGGGGTTGAGCGCGGCGATGCACAGCGGGTTCTGGACGGTGATCTGAACGCGTTTATGGAAGCTTCCTTGGCAGCGCGCCTCGGCGGCGATAGCGGCGCTGAAGTCCAGGACTTGGACTGAAGCGGCCCCACAGGGCGGCACCGCGCGGCCAAGAGGTATCGGCAGGAAAGCAAAGGCGGGCAAGGCCCGATCAGCCTGCCCGCCTCGTTTCGATGATACTTTTGGCGGTCGGCGTAACGCCGCGCCCGGTTAACCGCCGCTGGCGGCTACCTTTGGCTGGGCATGTGCCGGATTGCCGGACTCGGCCTTCTTGCCATCGGCCTTGTTGTTGACGGCTTCGACGACCGCGCCTTTGTCCGCGTCGTTGCGCCGGCAATGCCCGTCGAGATAGGCGCCAGCCTCGATCGCCAGACTGTCGTGCCAGACGTCGCCGATAACGCGTGCGGAACGGGCCAGTTCGACCCGGCCGCCCTTGATCAGGCCCTTGATCTCGCCACGGACGACAATTTCCTTCGCCTGGATCTCACCGACGATCTGTGCCTTTTCACCGACCAGGATTTTGTCGCAGGCGACATCACCGTCGACCTGGCCATCGACCTGAATTTCGCCTTCGCTTTGAACGTTGCCGACAATCTTCAGATTGGCAGCGATGATCGACGGCGCGGCACGGCCGCTCGCGGCGGGCCGGGGCGCCGGGGTCTCTTTTTCGGTTTTCGAGCCTGAGAACATCTCACTCTTCCCCTGTCAGTAGCGTTGTCGATCGACACGCGCCGCAACGGCGAGCGACGGTTGAGATCTGCGCGGTCGATTATCGACCAACGGCGACAGGATTCGAACAGTTTTTGGTTAACGAGTCGCTAAGGGGCGAGCAGGCGGCACAACAATTCTCGCACCCCTTCCGGCCGTGCCAAGACAACTGTTGGCCGATGTCCGTCGGCTTCAGCCCAGCTGCTTGAAGACGTGCTTGCCGGCCTTGAGGAAACGCGCCGGGTCGAGCGTCTTGCCGTCGTAGACCACTTCGTAGTGCAGGTGGCTGCCCCTGCTGCGACCGGTGTTGCCCATAACGCCGATCTGTTGCTGGAACTTGACGACGTCGCCCTTCTTGACGGTGATCTTGTGAAGGTGGCCGTAGCGCGTGACGATGCCGTGGCCGTGGTCGATTACCACAGACTTGCCGTAGGCGCCCTTGCGGCCGGCAAACTTAACGACGCCCGGCGCGGTGGTGAGCACTTTCGACCGCCACGGCCCGGCGAAGTCGAGGCCGGAGTGAAATGCGCGACGTTTGGTGAAGGGGTCCTTGCGCGGCCCGTAACCGCTGGTGATGCGGAACTCTTCCATGGGCGCGGCAATCGGCAGGACTTCCAGCGCTTTGTTCAGCGCCGCCCAGCGATCCAGTCGACCTTCGAGATGAACAACCCGGCTCTGGAAGGCGTCCGTATCGTCCGGATCGCCGGATGTCGCCATGGCCAACAATGGTCCGCCCAGACCCGGCTCGTCGTCGCTGACCGCCTCCTGGACCCGGTTCAGCAGATGATCGAGGTCCAGCCCGGTCAGGCTGACGGCGGCTTCCAGGTCTTCGATGCTGGCATTGGTGCGGTCGCGGATACGGTCGACGAGCTGACGCTGAGACGACTCCAGCATCGCCAGCCGGCCTTCCAACTGATCGACACGTGCCCTTAGCATGGTGTTCCGCGACAGGATCTCGCCGCGGTCCGTAGACAGCGTCTTTACCTGTTCCGTGCTATCCGCGAGTGAGGCGGTCAGGTCCTGATTTGCCACCTCGACGGCCTGCAGACGGCCCTGCAGGGCACGCAGGTTCTGCGACAGTTCCCGGTTTTGCTGGTCGGTCGCGAGGCGGGCCGAACTGGTGTTGGTCAGCTCGGAACCGAGGCGCGCCAGGTTGCGCTCCAGCCGGTCGGCTGTTGCCAATGCCAGATCGAGCTGACTGCCCAGTGTGGAGACGTTGTTTTCAAGACGCTCACTGTCGGCCTGGGCCTCGTCCCGCTCGTCAGCCGTCTGCTGCAGCTCGCTGTTGACCTCGGCCAGCGTCCGTTCGAGACCGGCACTCATGGCGAGAACTTCGCGCAAGTACGCATGTTTGCTCTCGAGATCGTTGGTGATGATCTCGTAGCGTGCCTGTATCTGCCGCATATCGGCATTCAGACGGTCGTTCGCGGTGGTCAGCGACGCGATCTGCGCATCGCGATTGGCGACAGTTTGGGCGTGAGTCGCGAGCTGGAACGCCGCCGCCAGGGCAATGATAACGCCGGCGCACAACGATAGTGATCCGGCGACCTGGACTCTTTTACTTAGCGTGATGCACTGAAGCTCGCCGTTGGCACGAACAAGAATTTGCCGATCGGGAAAGTACTGATCGACCCGGCGCACGATTGTCGCAATAACCCCCATGACGTGAAACTGTCCTCTCGCTGGATTTAGATTTATTAACGTCACTTCTTACGCGCGGGGAGGCGTTCGTATTGCAGCCATATCGCTGCCCAATTTCAATCAAAAATGAGAGTAATTCGTTAACGCGACAGCGTTGGACGTAACTCTGTCGCGTTTTACTGTGGCCTATTCAACACAGGTCACTGTAGTAGGACGGCGACAGTCCGGCCGCCGCCCGGGCATCGTCGTTGAATGGTGGCTTCAACTTGCCGCGAAACCGCTGCCGCACCAAGGCGCGCCAGTGATCGCGCTGGTTAACGCCACGTTTAAGGCAAAGCCAGGCGAACCAGCGTTGCCCGCTACCGACGTGGGTGATCTCATCTGTATAGATCGTTGCAAGGACATCGGCGCTATCGGCATCGCCGGCCCGCTGCAGTTTGGCGATCGTTGCCGGCGTGATGTCGAGGCCGCGCGCCTCGAGCACCATCGGCACGATGGCCAAGCGCGCGGCGGCATCGTCGGCGGTGTCCGCAGCCGCCTGCCACAGCCCGTCGTGTGCAGGTAAGTCCCCGTATTCTGTGTCATAATGGGCGAGGCGATGGCTGAGCATGACGAAGTGCCTGGCCTCATCATCGGCGACTCGGACCCAATCGTCGAAAAAGGGCCGTGGCCAATCCTCCTGCGGGAACCGCGCAATCAGGTCCCAGGCCAGATCGATGGCGTTCAGTTCGATGTGAGCGAGAGCGTGCAGCAAAGCTATTCGGCCCGCCGTCGCGCCCGCCGCTCGCCGCGGCATGTCGCCCGGCCGTTTGAGAACCGGTCGGTCGGGCCGTGCCGGTCGCTCTGGCGGTCGACACACGCCGATGCCTGGAACCGCGCCGCTGAACCAGGCTTCGGCCCAGCGATGCGTGAGTGTGGCTTTTTCGCCAGCCTTTGCGGTGGTCAGGACTTCACAGGCCGCTTCGGTCAGCGTCGTCATGCGCGCAATTGCCGCATACTGCCGAGATTTCCGCGCGTGCCGGCGCCAGCTCCTACTCGAATCACAGGCCTTTTGCAGCGTCGAGCACTTGTGAGGCGTGTTCCTTCACCTTCACCTTTCGCCAGACTCGGGCGATTTTGCCTTGCGGGTCGATGAGGAACGTTGAGCGCTCGACGCCCATGTATTTGCGCCCGTACATGTTCTTCTCGACCCAGACGCCATAGGCCTCGCACAACGACTGCTCTTCGTCCGCTACCAGCGTGACCGACAAGTTGTGCTTTGCCTTAAATTTGTCATGTTTTGCGGCATTGTCAGGCGAGACACCGACGACGCGCGCATCGATCTTGTCGAATTCGGCTTGGTGTGCCGTGAAGTCGATCGCCTCTTTGGTGCAGCCCGGCGTGTCGTCTTTGGGGTAGAAATAGAGAACGACCGACTTACCTTTGAGGTCGCTCAAGCTGAGTTCGCCGCCGCCGTCCGTTGGCAGGCTGAAGTCCGGTGCGTCGTCTCCTACGTCCACGGAAGAGGCCATTGACTGCGTCCCTTTCTGGTTTTGTGATGGGATTATAGGCTGGTCGTTGGACAACTTAGGGCATTCAACCGACGAGTCCATGTCCAGCGCCGAAGGGGCGTGTCTGGTGTGCGTTTCCAAACCAAATAGCTGCACTGTCGGCCCGGGCGGTCAGCGATGATCCGCCGTTCGGGCGTTGCTGCGACGCGTATCACGGCGGCGGTGCTCACACCGGTGTTGCTGATCGTCGTCGTTGTGGTCGGCCTGCTGATGCAGGGGCCGGTGTCGCTGGGTCCGTTTGCGCGCCATCTTGAAGACGTGCTGTCGGAACTGGACCCTCGACTGGGCGTGACCATCGCCGATGCCATCATCACCTGGGACAATGAAACCAAGAAGCTGGCCGTGCGTATCGTCGACGCGCGCCTCTTTGACCGAAGCAACGCCCAAATCGCCGCCTTTGAGGAAGCGACTGTCGAGTTGCGTGGTAGAGAGCTTTTGCTTGGGCGTGTCGTCCCTGTCGGCGTCGAGGTACTGCGCCCTCAGGTCGATCTGCTGCGGGATGTCAATGGCCGGTTCTACCTGCGTACCGGCGGCACGGAACGGCGCTGGCCGCTGGAGGATGTGCTGGCCGGTCTGGCAGGCGACGGCGGCGCGGACGCTGCGCCGACGGTCAGTGCTGCCGACAACCTGACGATCAGTGCCCGCCACGCCCGCCTGACGTTCGAGGACCGCACGACCGGCATCCGTGCCGACACGCCGGATGCCAGCCTTGTCGCCGCACAGGGCGACAACATGATGACGTTGAGTTTCGCGGCGATCCTGCAGGTCCAGGAGCATAAGGTGTCGGTCGGCGTTGGCTTGGTCCGCCGGGCCGACATAGCGCGCACCGGCGCGACCGTCCGGTTTCGCGGTCTGTCGGTGGCTGCGTTGCCGGAAATTCTGAAAGGCGACGCGCTGGCGCCGCTGGCCGGTGTCGACGTGCCCGTGTCGGGTGTCATCGATCTGACCGTCGACGATACCGGCGCTTTCGATGCCGCCGCGTTCGATCTGTCGCTGGCGGCCGGCACGATCGACGTGCCGTCGTTTTTTCCGGAGGTTCTTACGCTCGACACGGCCGGTGTTCGTGGCGAGCTTGCCGGCTCGCTGCAGGAACTGAAACTGTCAGAGACCGTGATCGCATTCGACGACGGTCCGACGATACGCTTTGCCGGCGATGTCTCGTACATCGATGAACTTTTCAGCGTAAGCGGCAAGGGGACGTTCGGCGATCTTCGCACGGATGACCTGAAGGTCTACTGGCCGTTGCCGTTGGCGCCGAAAGCACGTGCCTGGGTCGCGACCAATTTGTCCGGCGGAGTGATCCCCGAAGCCGAGCTGATGATCGATCTGCGTCCAGAAGACGTGACCGCCGAAAAACCGCGCGACGAAATGGTGCAGCTCGATTTCCGTTTCGAGGGCGTATCGTCGACCTATTTCCGTTCGCTGCCCAAGCTGCATAGCGGACGCGGGCACGGTCAGGTCACTGGCCGAACTTTTACCCTCGATGTGCCGGCTGCCAAGGTGCTTGACCTCGATGTGACCGAAGGCCGGCTCTTCGTCGCCGATCTGTTGCGCGAACCTCCGGTTCTGGATGCCGAGTTCGTCGTCAGCGGCTCGACGTCATCCAGCTTGACGGTGATCGATCACGAGCCACTGGCGTTTGCCAGGGCCATGGGTATAGCGCCGGCCGATGCGCAGGGGACGGCGTCCACGCGGACCGTGCTGAGAATTCCGTTGAGCAAGGATCTGACGGTGGACGATGTCGGCGTGTCAGCGACCTCGACGTTGCGTGACTATGCGTCGTCGGACGGGTTCGACGGCCTGCCGATGTCCGACGGCAATCTCATGCTGGAGGTGGACAAATCCGGGTTGCAGGCAGACGGATCGCTGGCGCTGAACGGCGTGGCGGCCAAGATCAGATGGCAGCGCAGCTTTGCCGCCGATGCGCCGGGCGATCAGGTTCGTCTGGAAGCAACACTCGACGATATTGGCCGGAAGGCCTTGTCGATCGACGTCGATGACCTCTTTTCCGGTCCCGTGCCGACGGTCGCGGATCTGCTGGTCGCCCCCGGTGGCGGTCTGTCCGGTCCGGTGCGGATGGACCTGAGCGCGGCGCAGGTGACGATTGATGAGATCCTGTGGTCGAAGCCGCCGGGGCAGGCCGCCGATCTGGTCTTCGATTTCTCGACCGCCCCGGGGCAGGACACGCGTCTTACCAACCTGCTGCTGACCAGCGACGATTTCCGTTTCGATGGCGACATTGTGCTCGACGGTGACGAAGGGCTACGTCAGTTGACGGCGCGTGCGCTGGCATTTGGCGAAACGTCGGCTGAGCTCACCCTGGAGCGGCGCGATGGCGGGGTCTACTTCCTCGACATCGGCGGGGCCAGCCTGGATCTGAGGCCGTTTTTCGAAGCAGAGGATGGGGAGGCCGATGACAGCGAAGCGGCCGATGCATTCGATGTCACCGCGCATGTCGGGTCGGTCTGGCTGCGTGACGGTTTGCGCCTGACCGATGCACGGGCAACTGCCGTTTTTCGGCAGGGTGATTGGGCGCGTGTGCAGGTTGGCGGCGCGATCAACGGCAGTGCCGGCGCCTGGTTGTCGGTCTGGCCGACCGACGACGGCCGCAACCTGGAGATCCTGTCGGAAGATGCCGGTGCCGTTGTGCGGGCGTTGGGCCTGCTCGACGGTGTCCAGGACGGTAAGATCCGGCTGACCGCGAAGCTGCCGCCGGTCGGCCAGGACGGTCCGGCGATCGGCCATGTCCGGGCGGATGACTTCCGCGTCACCGACGCGCCGATCCTGGCGCAGGTTCTGACGCTCGGATCGCTGACCGGGATTGTCGACCTGCTGCAGGGCGATGGCATCACCTTTGGCCGTGTGGACCTGCCGTTCGTTGTCGACAGCGACCGGTTGACGGTGAAGGATGCGCGCGCCGTTGGCCCGGCCCTTGGGCTCACGGCCAATGTGACGATCGATCGTGCGACCGATGGCATCGAGGCAACTGGCACCGTGGTGCCGGCCTATACCATCAACTCGGCGCTCGGCCGCATTCCCTTCATCGGTCAGGTGCTGGTTGGCCGTGCGGGCGAGGGGATATTCGCCATGACCTACAGGGTCGGCGGAACCATCGATCAGCCCAACGTCACGGTGAATCCGCTGACCGCGCTCGCGCCCGGTTTCCTGCGCAATATCGTCACCGGGCTCGATCAGCCGGCGGTGCCGCCGGAACAGATCGAAATCCTGCGCGAGCTTGAACGCCAGCGCGACATCAAATAGCGACGGTGATGGCTCCGGTCAGGCCGGGCGGATCAATGCGTGGCGCTTGCGGCCGGCGCTCAGTTTCAGAACACCGTCGGCGTTCAGATCGTCGAGCGACGCCGTCGCGGTTTCGTCCTTTACCGGTACGTCGTTGAGGCGGGCGCCACCGCCCTTGATCAACCGCCGGCCTTCACCGTTGGAGGCGCAGAGACCGGCGCGTCGCAGCAGGTCGAAGACCGCTATGCCCTGTGCCAGCTCGCTGCGCGGCATGTCGACTGTTGGCAAGGCGTCGCCCAATGCGCCTTCTTCGAAAGTGCGCCGCGCGGTTTCCGCCGCTGCCTGCGCGGTTTCGTCGCCATGGCACAGGCGGGTCGCCTCGTTGGCCAGGATCTTCTTCGCTTCGTTGATCTCGGCGCCTTCCAGCGCCTCCAGCCGGGCGATTTCATCCAGCGGCAGCTCGGTGAACAGCCGCAGAAACCGCCCAACGTCGCCATCTTCGGTATTGCGCCAGAATTGCCAGTAGTCGTAGGGGCTCAGCATGTCGGAATTGAGCCAGATGGCGCCTTGCGCCGTCTTGCCCATCTTGGCGCCCGAGGCGGTGGTGATCAGCGGCGTGGTGAAACCGAACAGCGTCTTGCCGTCGATCCGGCGGCCGAGTTCGACGCCGTTGACGATGTTGCCCCACTGGTCCGAACCGCCCATCTGCAGCACACAATCGTGGCGTCGCGACAGCTCGAGGTAGTCGTAGGCCTGCAGGATCATGTAGTTGAATTCGAGGAATGACAGCGGTTGCTCGCGATCCAGTCGCAGTTTGACGGACTCGAAACTCAGCATCCGGTTGACCGAAAAATGCCGGCCGACGTCGCGCAGGAACGGCACATACTGCAGCTCCGACAGCCAATCGTCGTTGTTCACCATGATGGCGTCGTTCGGGCCATCGCCGAACTCGACAAAGCGCGAGAACACCTGACGGATACCGGCCATATTCTCGTTGATCTGCGCTTCCGTGAGTAGTTGCCGGCTCTCGTCGCGGCCGGAGGGGTCGCCGATCTTGGTGGTGCCGGCGCCCATTAGGACGATCGGCCGATGGCCGGTCTTTTGCAAATGGCGCTGCATCATGATCTGCACCATGCTGCCGACGTGGAGGCTCGGCGCAGTACAATCGTAACCAATGTAGGCTGTGATCGGTCCTTTGCTGGCCAACTCGTCCAATGCGTCGAGGTCGGTGCATTGATGCAGAAAACCGCGTTCGACCAGGGTCTGGACGAACGCCGACTTGTAGGTGGCCATGACGGAACTTCCTGAAACTATGGCATTGCTCGGAGCGCGCTCAGTAGCATACTTGTCGGCGCAGCCTCAATTGGCGAACGGGTGACGGGATGAATACAGCCAGAACCGCCATCGGTATGATGAGCGGCACTTCGATGGACGGCGTCGATGCCGCCCTGATCGTGACCGACGGTCAGCGTGTCCTCGATGTCGGTCCCAACCTGACGCGTCCATACGACACCGCCGCGCGTTCGCAGTTGCGATCGGTGATCGATGGCGGTGGCGACCCAGCGGCGGTCGGTGAGGCAATCACCCGGCTGCATGCCGATGTGGTTCGAACTTTACTTCGCCAAGCCAATCTAAACCCTTCTGATGTCGACGTTATCGGCTTTCATGGGCATACGGTGTTGCACCGGCCGGAGCGGCGCCTGACCCGGCAGATCGGCGATGGCGCCCTGTTGGCGCGACTGACAGGTATCGATGTGGTGGCCGACTTTCGTTCCGCCGATGTCGCACTTGGCGGCCAGGGCGCACCGCTGGCGCCGCTCTATCATGTCGCGCTGGCACATGACTTGGAGAAGCCGCTGGCCGTGGCGAATATCGGCGGTGTCGGCAATGTCACCTGGATTGGCCGGAACGGCGACGCGCTGGCCTTCGATACCGGGCCGGGCAACGCGCTGATCGACGACTGGATGCGCCAGCACGGCCGCGGCGAATCCGATGTCGACGGCCGGGCGGCGGCCGGTGGTGCGGTACGGGAAGATCTCGTGGCGGCAGAGATGGCGCATTCCTATTTCAGACTGCCGCCGCCGAAATCGCTCGACCGCAACGATTTCGACCTGTCGTTCGTACAGGTGCTGTCCGTCGAGGATGGCGCTGCGACGTTGACCGCGTTCACGGTTGCATCGCTTGCCGCGGCCGTCGGCGCGTTCCCTGAGCCGGTCAACCGCTGGCTCGTCTGCGGCGGCGGGCGGCACAACCCGACGCTGATGGCACGGCTGGCCGATGCGCTTGAGGTGCCGGTGGCGCCGGTTGAGGCTGTCGGTTGGCGCGGCGATGCGCTGGAGGCGGAGGCGTTCGCTTTTCTGGCAGTAAGGTCGTTGGACGGGCTGCCACTGAGCCTGCCGGGGACGACCGGTGTGCCGCAGCCCACGACCGGCGGTCAGCTGTTTCGCGCCGCCGCGTGACCGGCGACGGCGCGGCCGATGACCTAAGCGGCGGCGTTTTCGCTCAGGTTCGCGTTCAGATAGGTATCGACTTCCTTGTTCAGGCGCTCGAGCTTGTCCTCGTAAAAGTGCGTGGCGCCGGGGATTTTCCGGTAGTCGATGACGATGCCGCGCTGCTGTTGCAGTTTTGCGGCCAGTGCAGCGACATCGGCTTCTGCAATGGTGTCGTCCTTCGTGCCGTGGACGATCAGGCCTGATGACGGGCAGGGCGCCAGGAATGAGAAGTCGAACATGCTGGCCGGCGGCGAAATAGAGATGAATCCGGCGATTTCCGGGCGGCGCATCAGCAACTGCATGGAAATCCACGCGCCGAAGGAATAGCCGGCGATCCAGCAGGTGCTGGCATTGGCGTTGAAGCTCTGCAGCCAGTCGAGGGCGGCAGCGGCGTCCGATAACTCACCGATCCCATTGTCGAAGCTGCCCTGGCTGCGCCCAACGCCACGGAAATTGAACCGCAGCGTCGCGAAGCCGCGCGACACGAAGGCCTGAAAAAGGTTGTAGACGATCTTGTTGTTCATCGTGCCGCCGTACTGCGGGTGCGGGTGCAGTATCAGCGCGATTGGCGCATTTTCGATTTTGCCGGGCTGATAGCGGCCTTCGAGACGGCCTGCGGGTCCGGGAAAAATCACTTCGGGCATAAGGTTCGAACTCCTGTTACCTGCCGGCGTCTCCGCGCATTCTACGGCAAGGACGGCAACCGCATATGTAGATCACAACCAAGTACGATAAAAGGCGGTCTCGGGGCCCGGCACAGTGCTCCGCGCCGGGTCCGGGCCATTCTTGACCGTACTACTCAGGTATACTACCTAGAATAGGAGGCCGAGGTGCATGCCGGTACCACAAGGGCATGCAGGGGCTCCACGGCGACGGACAATAGCATAGCGGTGAACGAAATGTTCAAGGCTCTTCGCGACGACATCCGCGCCTGCATGGATCGTGACCCTGCGGCACGATCCGCCCTGGAGATCATCCTCGCGTATCCCGGTTTTCATGCGGTGATCTACTATCGCATGTCAAACTGGTTGTGGAGAAAGCGCGTCTATCTGCTTGCGCGGGTAGTCTCGCATATCGGACGGATCCTGACCGGGATCGAAATCCATCCCTCGGCAAAGATCGGCGAGGGTTTCTTTATCGATCATGGCCACGGGGTGGTGATCGGGGCAACGGCTGTCGTCGGCAACAACGTCACGCTCTATCACGACGTCACCCTGGGGGGCATTGCGCCGTCGGTGGACTCGGCCGCGCAGCGCGACCAGAAACGGCATCCGACGTTGGAAGACAATGTGATCGTCGGGTCGGGCGCGCAGATCCTGGGGCCGATCACCGTTGGGTCATGCGCACGGGTCGGCGCCAATTCGGTGGTCCTGCGCGACGTACCGCCCGGCGCCACCGTCGTCGGCATTCCAGCCAAGATTGCCCGCGGGCGGGCGCCGGATGACGCCGACGAGGCCCGCTTCGATGCCTACGGCACACAGCAGGATCTGTCCGATCCCGTGCAACGGGTTGTCGATGCGTTGCTCGACAAGGTCCAGGCGCTGTCGATGCGGGTCGAAGACCTGGAGCAGCAGGTCAAGGAACATGAGCACGCGGCGTGGACGTTTCCGCCCGCGGATGGCAGTGCAGCGGACGACGACGATGATGTGCCAGCAAAGGGGCAGTAGGTCGCAGCGAAGTGCGAGCGGCGCAATGACGCGAGACGCCGGTTGGCCCGGTGCTTTGCAACGCCGCAAAACGGGAGGCGAAAAATGAGACTGACGACACGGGCACGCTATGCAGTGATGGCGCTGGTCGATCTGGCGTCGACGGCGACGACCTCGCCGGTACGCCTGTCGGACGTGGCCGCACGGCAGGAAATCTCGCTGTCTTACCTCGAGCAACTGTTCGCACGCCTGCGGCGGGCCGGCCTCGTGCGCAGTGTGCGCGGTCCCGGCGGCGGTTACCTGCTCGCGCGTTCGATGACCGCCGTGTCGATCGCCGATATCGTGCTCGCGGTCGATGAACCGATCCGGGCGACCCGTTGCAAGCAGGGCACCGGCCGCGGTTGCCGCACCGATGCCGGCAAATGCCAGACCCACGACCTCTGGGAAGAACTCGGCAACCAGATCTATCTGTTTCTGCGCTCGGTCACTGTGGCGGATGTCGTCGAGGGCCGCGTCGCCGGCATGAGCGGTCTGCGCGATACCGCGGACGCGATGATGCCATCGGTGGCCGCGGAGTAGTGCGCGACACCAGAAGCCTGCAATTGGACTGAAGCACGTGTCAAAAAACCCGATTTACCTGGACTACAACGCGACGGCGCCGATCCACCGCGAGGTGATCGATGTCGTCACCTCGATCATGTCGACGGTCGGCAATGCTTCGTCGGTGCATGCCGCAGGCCGCGAGGCGCGGCGGCATATCGATACGGCGCGCGACGAGGTGGCGGCCCTGGTCGGCGCTCTGGCGGAAAATGTGATCTTCACCAGCGGCGGGACTGAAGCCAACAATCTCGCCTTGCGCGGCTTTGGCGACCGGCGGCTGATTGTATCGTCGGTCGAGCACGGCGCCATTCTCGCACCGGCCATGCTGACCGATCCCGGTGTTGAAATCATTCCGGTCGACGGCGACGGCATGATCGATCTGCCGGCGCTTGAGGCCGCGCTGGCGCGTGCCGACAAGCCGGCGCTGGTGTCGATCATGCTGGCGAACAACGAAACCGGTGCCGTTCAGCCGCTGTCGGAAATTGCCAGGCTGGCGCATGCTCATGATGCCTTGGTCCATACCGATGCCGTGCAGGCTGCCGGCAAGATCCCGTTGGACATCAACGCGCTCGGCGTCGACATGCTGACCCTGTCGGCGCACAAGCTGGGTGGGCCACAGGGTGTCGGCGCGCTGATCCTGCGCGAGGACAGGCTGGTCACGGCGCAGGTGGTCGGCGGCGGGCAGGAGCGTGGCCGCCGATCCGGGACCGAGAATGTTGCCGGAATTGCCGGGTTTGGCGAAGCTGCCCGTGTGGCGCGGTCGCACCTGCCTTCGTATCAGCGGTTGGCGGCGCTGCGCGACGATCTGGAACGGCGCGTCAAGGCCGTCGCCCCGGGCGTAAAAGTGCTGTCGGAGGGCATCGACCGTCTGCCGAACACGTCTTGCCTGACCATGCCGGGCGTGAAGTCGGAGACCCAGGTCATGCTGTTCGATCTCGCCGGCATCGCCATCAGCGCGGGTTCGGCCTGTTCGTCGGGCAAGGTCACCGCGAGCCACGTGCTGGAGGCCATGGGTATGCCGGAAGACGAGGGGATGACCGCCATCCGCGTCAGCCTGGGCTGGCACACGACATCAGCCGATATCGACCGGTTCGTCGATGTCTGGTCTGACATCTACAACCGCAATGGCGATCGGGCCGACGCCGCCTGAATGCGCTGCCCGCCTGTCGCGGCCGGCCGAATAGGGCCTTAACTGATTTCCTGTGTAACGGAGTAACCGAAGAGTATGCCGAAGGTCGTGTTCGTGACGGCGGATGGTCAACAACGCCAGTCGTTCGATGCCGAGGTTGGCGAGAGTCTGCTTGAAATCGCCCGTCGGTTTGACATCGACATTGAAGGCGCGTGCGAGGGCTGCATGGCCTGCGCCACCTGCCATGTGGTGGTGGCGCCGGAGTGGTTCGAGAAACTGCCGGCGGCCACCGAGGATGAAATCGATATGCTGGATCTGGTGTTCGATCTGGAGCGGACATCGCGCCTGGGCTGCCAGGTCACGATGACCGAAGCGCTCGACGGCCTCACCGTTCGCCTGCCCGAAGCGACCCGTAACCTTTTGTTGAGTTGATCACATGCTGCCGAACAGTCCGTTTGCGTCCGACGACAGTCTCTACATGCGGCTGCGCGCATCCTGTGCCGACGAATGGCATGCTTATACGGATCATCCTTTCGTGCGACAGCTCGGCGCCGGCACTCTGCCGGAGGCGTCGTTCCGGCACTATCTGGCGCAGGACTATCTGTTCCTGATCCACTTTGCCCGTGCCTATGCGCTGGCGATCTACAAATCGGACTCGCTGGCCGACATGCGGGCGGCGGCGGCGACCGTGACCGGCCTGCTCGATGTCGAAATGAAACTGCATGTCGACTACTGCGCCGGCTGGGGTCTGAGCGAGGCCGACATGGAGGCGCTGCCGGAGGCTTCGGCGACGATGGCCTACACCCGCTATGTGCTGGAGCGCGGCATGGCCGGCGATATCCTCGACCTTCAGGTTGCGCTGGCGCCCTGCGTCATCGGCTATGGCGAGATCGGTCATGCGTTGGCCAACGCGCCGGACACCCGGCGCGACGGCAATCCTTACGCCAACTGGATCGATATGTACGCCGGCGAGGAATATGTCGACGTCGCGCGCGGCGCTGTGAACCAGCTCGACGTGCTCGCCGCGCAGCGATTGACCGACGCACGGTTCGATGCTCTGGCGGTTACCTTCCGGCAGGCCACCCGGCTCGAGGCCGCGTTCTGGGATATGGGTCTGAACCTGGAAGCCTAAGGCGTGCTTCATTCACGCGGAATCCGGGGCGGTGGGCTAGTAACGTCAGATCGAGAACTACTCTAGCCTGCGGCCGCCGGGGTTTTCGGGGCGGTGATCCACTGCTTGCCGTCGAACAGCGGCGTGACCTCGAAATCGCTATCGACATAGCTTGTGTGCGACACGAGGCCAGCGTCGTCCGGCAACCAGGCGTGCAGCAGCACCGCCGGCGGTTCCATCACCGACGCCAGCTTGCTGGTCGACGCGAGGTCGAGTTGGATCTGATGCGCGGTCGACGGGCCGACCGTTACCACCGTGCCAGCAAAGCGCCGGGTGATCGGCCGGTGAATATGGCCGGCGACGATCCGCTCGACCTGCGGGTGACGTTCGACAATGGTGGCCAGCGGTCCAGGGTCGTCGAAGCCCATCTCATCCATCTTGTTCAGACCGGTGCGGAACGGCGGGTGGTGCATGAAGAGCAATGTCGGTTGATCCGGTCGCCGGGTGAGCTGTCGATCGAGCCAACTGAGCCGCTCGCGACACAGCGTGCCGCCGCTTTGGCCCGGGATCTGCGTGTCGAGGCCAATCAACCGGACCGGATGGTCATCGATGCAATAGTGCAGGAAGCCGTCGTCCGGCAGGTAGTCATGGTCATCGAACACGGCGCGCAGATGGTCACGGTGATCGTGATTGCCGGGAATGAGGTAAAGCGGTCGGATTAGCGGGCTCAGAATGTCGCGCAGGCGCTGGTATTCGTCGATACCGCCGCGTTCAACCAGATCGCCGGTCGCCAGCACCACATCCGGCTGCGGCGTCAGCGCGTTGATGTGCGCTACGGCGCGGGCGAGATACCGGCTGGTGAGGAACTCCTGTTCGATCCGGCTGTCCGGTGTCGAGACATGAAGATCGGTGATTTGAGCGATGATCATCGGCGGCCATCCTGCCATTGCCTTGCGGGCCAGACAACGCAGATGGGCGATGGTGTCCTGTGGGTCAAGGGTAGACAGGCGCCCACGGCGGCGCCAACCTGTAACCGCTCACCATGGGAGGAAGCGATGGCGGAACCACGCCCGATGACGGTTTCGGCCGTGCAGATCACCGCAGTGGACGGCGAAAAAGAAGCGACTGTCGAGAAAATGCTGGGTTTCCTCGACGTTGCCGGGCGCCGGGGATCGGAGCTCGTGGTCCTGCCGGAGGTGTGGACCGGGCTCGGCTACTCGGAAGACAAGGCCTACGCCGAAATCGCCGAACCGATTCCGGGGCCGACCACGGCGTTGCTCGCCGGAAAGGCACGCGAGTACGGCATGTACATCGTCGGATCGATGTATGAGCAGGATGGCAACCTGTTTCGCAACTCGTCCCCGCTGATCGACCCGGACGGCAACATCGTCGGCAAATACTGGAAAACCCACCTGTTCGATGCGCCGAACCGGACCGATATCCAGGGCGGTATCCGTGAGTCGGACAAGGTCGTTGCCGGCGATACCCTGCCGGTGTTCGACACAGTACCGGCCAAGGTCGGCGTCTCCGTCTGCTCCGACCTGCGGTTTCCCGAAATCTACCGCGAACTGGCGCTGAATGGGGCGGAGCTGATCGTCTGTGCCTCGGCCTTTCTCAGCCCGCGGTTCGACCATTGGGAGTTCTTCCTGCGCGCCCGCGCGACGGAGAACCAATGCTGGGTCGTCGCGTCCGGCCAGTATGGCGTCGAACCGAAATCAGGCATCGCCTTCGTCGGTCGGTCGATGATCGTCGATCCGTGGGGCACCGTCGTGGCGACGGCACCGGACACCGAGGGTGTCGTGACGGCGGAGATCGATCTGGCCTTCGCCGAAGAGGTCAAGCAACGCTACCCGCTGATGGATCAGCGTCGGCCGGACATGTACCAGACCATCGGTCGCGAGAAGGCGGACGTGCCGCTTTATCGCGACTGAGCCGGTCCATGGCGGTTTCGCCGGAATACCGGGCGTTTATCGAAGATCGCCTGTCGCCGCTGGGCGAGGTCACGACGCGGCGTATGTTCAGTGGGCTGGGCGTGTTCTATCGCGGCGTCATGTTCGCGCTGGTCGCACGCGATCAGGTCTTTCTGAAGGTTGACGACACCAGTCGCGGCGATTTCGAGGCCGCCGGCAGCGATCCGTTCGGCTATGACCGCAACGGCAAGCCGTTCGCGCTCAAATCCTACTATGCCGTGCCGGATGCCGTGTTGGAGGACGATGACGACCTGCTGAGCTGGGCGCGTCGGGCCGTCGATGCCGCATTGCAGGCGGATGCACAGAAGTCGAAGAAGAAGCGGCGGCGCAAACCGGCCCCGGACTTATGACCTGAGCGCGGCCAGGATCTTTTCGTAGTTTTGCTCGATACGGCCCATGTCGCCGGGGGTATGGCCCCAGTTCAGCGGGGCACCGTCATCCTGTCGGCGCGGAAACACATGGCAGTGGTAATGGAATACGGTCTGGCCGGCCGCCGCGCCGTTCGCCTGCAGAATGTTCAGACCGTCAGGTGACATGGCCTGTTTCACTGCCGCTGCGATGCGCTGTGTCGCGCGGGCGACGGCAGCGAGATCGTCCGGGTCGGCGGCGAACAGATCGGGGCAGTGAGACTTCGTGATTACCAGGCAGTGCCCGTCGTTGTAGGGATTAATGTCCATGAACGACAGCACTCGATCATCTTCATAGAGTTTGAAACACGGCAGATCGCCGGCAACGATCTTGCAGAAGATGCAGTCGCTTTCCGTCGACATTGGCTCCCCTCCCGGTCGGGTGTGTATCGACGCCAGACTACGCCGATGTGTCCGCCAGCGGCCAGCATGGATGGCCATGACGTTCATGTGATCCTGACGGCACGCTACAATTCGCGCTAGGCTTGTCGCAGTGGCATCGGTCGGAAGGAGACCGGATGACGCGCGATACCGTTCTTTGGTTGTTGTTCGCCCTGGTGTTCATGACGCCACTGGCGTTGTCTGTGGGGGCGTCGGTTTTCGCTCGCCTGTCGCGCCGGCTGTTCGCCATGCCGTCACGAAAGCGGCACAGCCCCCCGCATCGCCGCGACTGGCCGACGATCACGGAGTTCGCCCGCCGCCGCGATCAATTCGCCAAGCGCACAAGCTTGGGGTTGATCTGCGCCGGCCTGGCCTTCACCTTCGGGCTGCCGCTGACCGGCGTGGCACTTTGCCTGCTCGTGCCGCTTTACTGCGCACTCGTCTATCTGCGCTGCCCGGCCTGCGACACATCGACGACGTTGTTCGGCGTAAGCGATGGCCAGCGCTGTTACAGATGCCGTCGGCGCCTGCGCTACTAACGGCACACGTTCCAGATCAGACTAATCGAGGGACGAACGTTCGCCGCGCCGGAACGGGGCGTGTTCAGCCAGATGCTCGGCATCCTGCTCGACCTCGCGGCGTTCGTGCTCGAGGTAGTTGGCGACCGCACGACGGAACCCGGCATCGCGGATGTAATGGGCACTGTGGACCAACGTCGGGACATAGCCACGGGCGATTTTGTGCGGCCCCTGGGCGCCGGCTTCGACCCGGTCCAGCCCATGGGCGATGGCATAATCGATCGCCCGGTAATAGCAGGTTTCGAAATGCAGGAAGCGATGGTCCTCGACACAACCCCAATACCGGCCATAGAGGCAGTCGGCACCGACGAAGTTCAGCGCGCCGGCGATGTAGCGCCCATCGCGTCGGCACATCATCAACAGGATCCGGTCGGCCATGCGTTCGCCGATCAGCGAAAAGAACAGCCGGTTCAGATAGGGCGTCCCCCACTTGCGGCCGCCGGTGTCCATGTAGAAATGATAGAAGGCGTCCCAGTGCTCTTCGCGCAGGTCGCTGCCGCTTACGAACTCGATGTCGATGTCATTTTCCAGCGCGGTGCGGCGTTCCTTGCGGATCGTCTTGCGCTTGCGCGATGACAGGTCATCGAGAAAGTCATCGAACGCGCCGTAGCCCCTGTTGTACCAATGGAATTGCTGATCGGTGCGATGCAGGAATCCGGCCTCTGTCAGGCGACGCCACTGGTCGTCGTTGGCGAAGTTGACGTTGACCGTGGCGATGTCGAGCTGTTCCGCTGCGCCCTTCAGGGCAGCGATCAGCTGGTTCAGTACGGCGTCTTGGTTGGGTCCAGGCCTGGCCAGCAGACGTTCGCCAGTCGCCGGCGTGAACGGTACCGCACACAGGAGCTTGGGATAGTACTGGCCGCCGGCCCGTTCATAGGCGTCGGCCCAGCCGTAGTCGAAGATGTACTCGCCCCGGCTGTGGCTTTTCATGTAAAGCGGGGCGCAGCCGGCCACCTGACCGTTGTCGTCTTCGACGGTCAGGTGCACCGGTCCCCAACCCTGGCGCCGGTGAACGGACTCGCTGTCTTCGAGCGCGGACAGAAAGGCGTAGGAGACGAACGGGTTGGTTTGCCCGGCACAAGCATTCCAGTCCGCCGCCGAGATGTCAGCCAGCGACTGGTGAATGCGTGCGGTAATCTCGCGGCCGCCGCAGTCGTTCATGCCATGCTCCGTCCGCCGGCGGAGCGGCCGGAACCGGTGCGCCGGTCAGGTACCGGCCGTGTCATTCGGCCGGAAACCCTCGAAAATGATGTTGTCGACATAAGGGGCAACGCGCTGATACTGGGCCCGGTCCTTGACGGTGAATGCGATGTTCGGCCTGCCGTGCGCACGTTCGCGTTCCACTGGCGCGAAGGGCAGGTCGTCCACGTCGTATGAAATATAGTCCGGGTCCGACAGGTAGTCGAACATCAGGCGGCGCAACATCTTCCGTTGCGGCACCGGCAGTTCGCTTTTGTAGCGCTCGAAGTTGCCGCTGAGCTGGCCGCGCACGATCTCAGGCGCCAGATCGCGTACGCACTTGAGCGAGCGGGGATTGAAGGACTGGATGACGAAGTGGCCGCCATGGTCCGCCAATACCGCCAGCGTGGCCCGTTCGCACGCGCCAACAGGGCCTTCGAAGCTCTTGATTTCGACGATCACGGGAATACGGCCGTTGATCAGGGCCAGCACATCGGCAAACGTCGGGATCGTCTGGTCGGTCCCGAACAGCTTGCATTGGACGAGTTCGGCGGCGGACGTGTCGGCCACGCGCCCGCTCTGGCCGGTCAACCGGTCCAATGTGGCGTCATGAAACACCATCACCGTTCCGTCACCCGACAGCCGGACGTCTAGTTCGACCGGGTAACCGGCGGCGGCCGCCGCATCGAAGGCCGCCAGAGAGTTTTCAGGGATGCCGGCGGCCCGGTCATGCAGCCCGCGATGGGCCACGGGCACGTCGGTCAGCCAGTTTGGTACGCGGGTCATACGGGAGAAGCGTTACCGGGTGCGGTCCTCAATCGATCTCGAAAATGGCGTCGATCTCTACCGCCACATTGAACGGCAATGATGGTGCCCCGACAGCGAACCGTGCATGCCGGCCTTTGTCGCCGAAGACCTGCACCATCACATCGGAGGCGCCGTTGATGACTTGCGGGTGTTGTTCGAAGTCGGGCGGGCAGTTCACGAAGCCGCCAAGTTTCACGCAACGCCGGACACGCTCGAGGTCGCCATCGCAGGCGGCCTTCACCTGGGCAATGATGTTCAGGGCGACGGTGCGGGCGGCCTGTTGACCCTCTTCGATAGAATAGTCGACGCCGACTTTGCCGATGAAGTGGCGCTCACCGCCGACGAACGGCACCTGTCCCGCCACGACGACCTGATTGCCGGTGATGACATAGGGCACATAGTTCGCCGCCGGCGCCGGCGCATCTGGCAGCGTGATGTCGGCCGCGCGCAGCCGCTCCTCAACCGTCTCGGACATGAAAGCCTCCTGAATTCAACGTCTTAATGCGGGGTCTTGCACAACGGACGTTCGCACACATTTTATCTGTCGGAGACGTTTCTAACTCGAATCCTGACCATCGAACACCTATTCTGTAGACGATGAACAAGCCACCTGCGATGAGCGACGGTGCCTGGGCGGTCGTGGCGACGCATTGCGACCCGATCATCGGCTGGGCTGCCGAGCAGGGCCTTCTGGGCGCCAGTGCCGACCATCTGATGCAAGGCTATTGCGAGCGCTTGCGTGCGGCCGGGGTACCGCTGTTACGCGTGTTCGTTGGCGTGCAGACGCTGCACCCTCTTTATGACGGCTATAGCTACGTATGGCGCCACGGCGAGGGCCATCTGGAATCCGATGTCTATTTCCGTAGTACCGAGGTCAACGCGGACTATCTCGCCAGCCCGTTCCATTACATGCGTGAAAACGTGCTCGACCGTTTGCGCCAACGGCTGGACGGTCCGGCCGATCCGGAGTTCCCGATCTACGAGAGTTTTCGGGTGGACGGCGCGACGGATTACTTTGTTCGCGTTGTCGGCTTCGGTCGCGACGGCGTCAAGCCGACGCCTGACAGCGATGGTCTCATTATTTCATTCCTGACCGATGCCGATGGTGGGTTCGATGACGATGATCTGGCGCTGATCGAGCGCACGTTCCCGCCATTCGCTCTCGCGGTCCGGTCTGCGAAAACGTTCGAGACGGCGGAAGCGGTCGCGACCACCTATCTCGGGCGCGATGCCGGTCGGCGGGTGCTCGACGGGGCGATCGAGCGTGGCGCGCTGACCGAAATGCGCGCCGTGATCTATTTTGCCGACCTGCGTGGCTTTACCCAGACAGCGGAGGCGATGCCGGGAGCCGACGTCGTATCGATGCTGGATGACTATCTCGACTGCCTTGCCTGGCCGGTGCTTGAGCGTGACGGCGAAGTGCTGAAGTTCCTGGGTGACGGCGTGCTGGGCGTGTTCGAGATCGACAAATCGGAGGCCCGTATGGCCTGCCATGTCGCGCTGGGTGCGGCACGCGCGGCGTACAAGCAGATGGCGGCGTTGAACCGCGAACGGCAAGCGCGGGGGTTGCCGGTGATGCAGGGCGATATCGTCCTGCATCTGGGCGACGTGCTCTATGGCAATGTCGGCGTCCAGGGCCGGCTTGACTTCACGGTCATTGGGCCGTCGGTCAACGAGGCCAGCCGTATCGAAGCGTTCTGCGAGAAGCTCGGTCAGAACGTGCTGGTGTCCGAAGCGTTCCATAATGCGGCCCTCGACTGCCGCGACGCGCTCATTTCCCTGGGGCAGCACCAGTTGCGCGGCGTCCGTCGCCAGCAGGAGCTTTATACGCTGGATCCGGTGCTCTTGCGCGAGACCGGCTAGTGGAGGCCCTGCCGGCGCTCGACGGGTATGCCCTTCCGGCGGACTGGGCACCGACGTCGCGCGTCTGGATGGCGTGGCCGTCGCGTATCGAGCCCTGGGGGGAGGACTACCTGCTTGCCTGCCATGCGTTGACGTCGCTGGCGCGCCGGGTTGCGGAGTTCCAACCGGTCTCCATGCTGGTGCCGCCGGCTCGTGTCGCGGCGGCGACGCTGCAGTTGGCCCGGCGGGTCGAGGTGCAGGCCCAGCCGGTGCTGGATTGTGCCTTGCGCGATTTCGGGCCGTTTTTCGTGGTCAACGACGACGAGGCGTTGGCGGCCGTCAGCTATCATTTCAATGGTTGGGGCAACCGATACCACGACTGGACCGACAATCTGGCCTGCGCCGAATGGATCGCCGATGAGGTTGCCGGATCTTCGTACGAATGTCCGCTGACGCTCGAAGGCTCGGCGATCAGCGCCGACGGCGTCGGAACGCTGCTGGCCAGCAGCGACGTGCTGTTGAATGCAAATCGCAACCCCACGCTGGACCGTCGGCAGGTGGAGGAGCGGTTGGCGCTCTATTTCGGCGCGCGCAAGGTCGTTTGGCTGGATGGCGTGGCGCAGGACCGTCTCTCAGGCGGTCAGGTGGCGGATGTCGCCCGCTTCGTCGGACCGGCGTGCGTCGTCTGCGCAACCCTTCCGGGGCAGGCAGCAGGCGACGTCCTGGCGCGTAATCTGGATGTTCTGCGTAGCACCACCGACGGGCTGGGCCGCCCCTTGAACGTCGTCGAGCTGCCGTGCGCCGAGGACGCCGATCTGGACGGGCACGGCATTGCCACGTACGTGCCGTTCGGCCTTGTCGACAGCGCCGTCCTGATGCCGGCCTATGGTGTGAAGGCGGACGGTACGGCAGCCGGTATTCTGGCGGAACTTTTTCCCGATCGGGAGATCGTGCCGATCGACATGACGTTGCTGGGCCAGCACATCAGCGGACCCAACAGTCTGATCGTGCCGCAGCCGGATGGCAGCCGCTGAGATACGGAGACAGGTGGCCTAGTGGCGCACGCTCTCGCTGCGGCGGTCGCGCTTGTCGCTGTACATCGCGAGGTCGGCGCTGCGCAGGACGACGTCGAGATCGTCGCCCGGGCCGAACGTGCAGGCCCCGAAGCTGGCGCGGATCGGCAGTTCCATGCGCCGCCAGCGCAGGACCGAGGCGTTCAGCATATCCTGCAGCCTGTCGGCCTGCATAAGACCGGCAAATCGGTCGGCACGCAGTAACACCGCGGCGAATTCATCGCCACCGATTCGAGCCAGCACATCGGTCGACCGGAGTCCGGCCTGCAGAACATTGGCGGCATGCCGCAGGGTCGCATCCCCGGCTTCATGGCCATAGGTGTCGTTGATGGTTTTGAAATGGTCGAGGTCGATGAGAACGACCACACCGGTTTCATCGTGCCGGTTCGCCATCTCGATCGCCTGGGCGAAGGACTGTTCGAACCCGCGGCGATTGGCCAGACCGGTCAACTCATCCGTGAGTGACAGGGCTTCCAGTTCGGCGATCCGTGCCGATTGGGCGGCAATGGTCTGCTCGGCTTCCGCAGCGCAATCCAGGGCGCTCACCAGCAGATCGTGCAGATCCGCTTGCGGGTCATGCTTGATGCGCGCCTTCAGCGAATGCAGGCAACTGGCAAGAGACTCGGTCGACCAGTGCGGCAGGACCGGTTGTTCGACGCTCCAGGTCAGGGACATATGCTACTCCGGCAAAGCTCACCCACTCCGATGGCATGAAAACAGCAAGTTACATGCCATCGAAAAGCCGCAGTTTTCCGGATTCTGAGGGACCAAAAGGGAAAAATCTGCCGGGTCGTACGTGCCGGCGGAACATTTGCCGCGCGCGGGTTTGAGGTTATTTAAGCTAACGAGTCGTATTGACGGTGAGTCGTTTCAACGGCGTCCGGTGAGGTTCAAGATGCGCTTTTCATCCCTTCTAATAGCCATCGGTGTGATGACGTCGATGCAGACCATGGTCGGCATTGCGCCGTCAGCGGCAGCAACGCTGCAGGGGCATCGCGCCGTCTACGACCTGAAGGTGGAGGGCGCGATGCTCGACGAGGGCGGTACCTCCCGCGGCCGGCTGGTGCTCGAGTTCTCATCGACCTGCGCCGGGCATCTGGTCAATCAGCGTCTGGTGACCCGCACGATGGATGGCGAGGGCAACGGCATCGTCCAGGATTACCGCGCCGCATTCTTCGAGTCGCTCGACAACCATTCCTTCCGCTTCAATCAGCAATCCTGGATCAACGGTCAGGTGATCGAGGAGACCGATGGCCGCGCGAAACTGAAGGGTACCGGGGAGACGGGCGATGCGAGCTACGTATCGCCGGAAGAAAAACCGTTGACGTTGCCGGCCGGGACCATCTTTCCGGTCGGCCACACGCTTCGGCTGTTGGCCAATGCCCGCTCCGGGCAAACGATTTTCGATGATGTCGTGTTCGACGGCTCCGAGACCGGGCTTTATCGCATTGCCACTTTCATCAGTCGGCCCAAGCCGATCGACGACGATGTGGCGGCGCAGTATCCGGTGCTGACCGGCCAACCGTCATGGGATGTCCAGCTGGCTTACTACCCGCTCGCCGAGGCTTCGCCGGTACCCGATTTCGAAATGAGCTACCGGCTGCACGACAACGGAATCGCATCGGATATCCTGCTGGACTACGGGTCGGCCCGTTTTGTCGGCCGCTTGGTCGGGCTCGACCTGCTGCCGGATGCCGATTGCGGCGACTGAGATAGCTGCACGCCGCGGCCACGGCCGTCGGCCAACGATATCCCTTTCACGATCGAGCTGTCGCCGAACTGCTGCCTGACCCGGTCGAGCGCCCGTTCGGCGGCGGCCCGTCGTTCGGCGCCGGGGTCGGCGAGATCGAACGGATCGGCACCTTCGTCGCCGCTGAGCTGCGTGAGGCCGACGCCGAGCAGGCGGTAGCGGGTGCCGTTGATTTCGTTGTGCAGCAGGTTGGCGCCGTACTGGAAGATGACGTTGGCGAGCTGGGTCGGATTGGGTAGCCGCTGACTGCGCGTCAGGATCTGGAAGTCGGCGGTCTTCAGCTTCAGCGTCACCGTATGGCCCGCCAGGTGCTGTCGCTTCATCCGCCGGGCGACGATTTCCGCCTGCCGCCACAGCGTGCGCCGCAACGTTTCTTCATCGGCGATATCGGTGTCGAATGTGGTTTCCGACGAGACGCTCTTGGTCGGCGCGCGCGGATCGACCCTGCGATGGTCCTGGCCGCGCACGAAATCGGCCATGCGCTTGCCCATCGCGCCGTAACGCGCGATCAGGTCGCTCGGCTCGATCTGCTGCAGCTGGGCAATCGTGGTGATGCCATCCTTGGCCAGCTTGCTTTGCAGGGCTCTTCCGGCACCCCATAGCAGACCGACCGGCTGGCGGCCGAGGAAGTCGACCGCTTCGGCGCGGCCGATCACCGCAAAGCCGCGTGGCTTGTCCAGGTCCGAAGCTACCTTGGCTAAAAACTTGTTGTAGGACAGGCCGACTGAGGCGGACACGCCGATCTCTGTCTCGATGCGCTGAACGATACGCAGCATGGTATGGGCGGCGGTGCCGTGGTGCAGGCGCTCGGTGCCGGTGAGATCGAGAAATGCCTCGTCGAGTGACAATGGTTCGACCAGCGGTGTGTATCCGCGCAGGATTTCGCGGACTTGCCGGCCGACCTCGGCGTACTTCTGCATGTTCGGCCGGATCACAACGGCATCCGGGCAGGCTTTCAACGCCTTGAACATCGGCATGGCCGAACGGACGCCGAACCGCCTCGCAACATAGCAGGCGGCGCTGACGACGCCGCGCCGGCCGCCGCCGACGATCACCGGTTTTTCCAGCAGTGACGGGTCGTCGCGTTTTTCAATACTGGCGTAGAAGGCATCGCAATCGAGATGCGCGATCGACAGATCGTTCAGCTCCGGATGACGCAACAGCCGCGGCGACCGACAGGACGGGCAGCGCTCGCTTGCCGCATCCACATCGCTCAGGCAGTCCCGGCACAGCGTCGGCGTCATGTCGTCGCCTCCAGTGGCCACAACCAGGCGGCACCGCGAACGCCGCTGCTGTCGCCATGTTGAGCCGGCCGCAGCATCGTCGTCACCTGGTCGGAGAAGGCATAAGACTGCCACAGGGTCGGGACCCGGTCATAGAGCGATCTAATGTTCGACATACCGCCGCCCAGCACGATGACGTCGGGATCGATGACGGTGACGATCATCGCCAGGGCCTTGGACAGGGTGCGCTCGTAGCGGGCGAGGCTACCGAGGCAGTCTTTGTCTCCACGGCGTGCCCGAACGACGATCTCCTCAGCGGTCAATGACTCACCCGTCCGGTCGGCATGGCCATGTGCGAAGCCGGGGCCGGAAAGGAAGGTTTCGATGCAGCCGACCTTGCCGCAGTAACAGGGCCGTGCGGGGCCGTCGTCCTCGTCGCGCCAGGGCAGGGGCACATGCCCCCATTCGCCGGCGATCAGGTTCGGGCCTTCATGCAGACTGCCGTCGATGACCAGACCGCCGCCCGTGCCGGTGCCGATGATCACGCCAAAGACGCAGCGCGCATCGGCGCCGGCGCCATCCTGCGCCTCGGACAGTACGAAACAGTTGGCATCGTTGGCGATGCGTACCGGACGATCGAGGGCTGCGCCCAGGTCGTGGTCGAAGCGCTCGCCGATGAGCCACGTCGAATTGGCGTTCTTGATCCGCCCGGTGGCCGGCGACACGGCGCCGGGAATGGCGACACCGACGCTGCCGGCGTTGCTGGCGCCGGCCGCCGTTTCGATATCGCGGACAAGGTCGCGCACGGCGGCCACCGTGGCGCCGTAGTCGCCGCGCGGCGTCGCGACGCGCTGGCGGGCCAGTTCCCGGCCATCGGCGGTCAGCGCGATGGCCTCGATCTTGGTGCCGCCCAGATCGACGCCGATGCGCAACCGCGAGGTCATGATGCCGCGCCTACTGCCCGGGCGCGGACAGCTGTTGTTGGATGTATCGGTGCGCGGCCGGCCAGTCATCGATCCTGGCATCGGCATCCGGCGCTTTGTCGAGCAGGCGTGCGAGCTGCGGATCGGCGATGAAATGCAGTCGCACGACCTGCGACGCGGTTTCCGCCACGGACGTGATGTTGTGGGGAATGTCGTCTATGAAGATCGTCGGCGCGTCGACCGCGTGGCACAAAGTCGCGACGGCATGGCCCTTGGTGCCGACATTGGCGATCAGCGGGTAGTCCATCCCGTGACGCTGCAAGGCCCGTGTTCTGGCCTCGCGCTGCGCCAGCGGCACGTTCGACAGCACGATTACCTGCGCCCAGGTCGAGATTTCAGCCAGCGCCTCGGCGGCGCCGTCGACCGGGTCGAGATCCTCGGTGTGGCGTTCGAAGAAATCGCCGATCAGGCGGCGCACATCCGGCGCCGGCACGACTTCCTGCGTCTTCTGTTCGCGGATGTTGCCGGTCAGCGCGAAGCTGTCCAGGCGCAGCTCGAACCCGTTGTCGAGCAGGTAGCGCTGCAAACCCTGCACAAACAGGAACAAGACCTCGTCCGCGTCGGTGATGATCAATGGCCGCCCGGGCTCCAGCGACAAAGCCTCGATCTGCGGTCGAACGTCGGCGTGTACGCTGTGCAACATGCTCGATGGCGGGGTCATTCGCGCACCGCGCCCGGTAGGCAGAATCGCGCCTGCATCGGCAGTTCCGGTGCTATCCCGACGGCTTCGCACATCTCCAGCAATTGCACCTCGTTGCCCAGGTAAAACTCCAGCACACCGGCAAGGAACGCCGGATCCGCGGCATTGGCGCGGATATCATCGGGTCCGGATCCGCTCAGTGCCATAAAACGGTCCAGAACGGCATCATCATTCAACATATGGGTTAACGCCTGAAGTGCGACGGTTTCCGCCAGATCGGGTGTCATAGTCCGGATTTTCGGCCCTTTTGCTTCACAACTGCGGTCAAGATTAACCAATTCCTAACCCAGTCTGGGCTCATATGTCATGGAATTAGCGACACGTCTCGCGTGTTCGTGGACGGCGCCGGCGGCGCCCAAGAATGTTGGGTGAAATGGGCAAAACAGTACTGATCGTTGAGGACAACGACCTCAACATGAAGCTGTTCCATGACCTTTTGGATGCACACGGCTATTCGACGTTGCAGACAAAGGACGGCATGGAAGCGCTGGCAATCGCGCGCGAGAAGCATCCAGACTTGATCCTGATGGACATTCAGCTGCCGGAAGTGTCCGGCCTGGAAGTCACGAAGTGGATCAAGGAGGACGATGACTTGAAGTCGATCCCGGTGGTGGCGGTCACGGCCTTTGCCATGAAGGGAGATGAGGAAAAAATCCGCGTCGGTGGCTGTGAGGCCTACATCGCCAAGCCGATTTCAGTGCAGCAGTTCCTCGAAACCGTTAAGCGCTTTCTCGACTGACGCCCATGACCGCCCGCGTACTTGTTGTCGATGATCTCCTGCCGAACGTAAAACTCCTCGAGGCCAAGCTCTCGCGGGAGTACTTCGATGTCCTGACCGCGATGAGCGGGCAGGAGGCGCTCGACCTGGTGCGGCAAGAGCAGCCGGATATCATCCTGCTCGACGTTATGATGCCGGAGATGGACGGCTTCGAAGTCTGCCGGCGTCTGAAGGCCGACCCCGAGACTATGCACATCCCGGTGGTCATGGTCACCGCGCTTAGTGACACGAGCGACCGCGTCATGGGCCTGGACGCGGGCGCCGATGACTTCCTGACCAAACCGATCAACGACGTTGCGCTGCTGGCGCGCGTCCGGTCGCTGATCCGGCTGAAGATGATGATGGACGAGTTGCGCCTGCGTGAGCAGACCAGCGCGTCGTTCGGCGTGGTCTCGGACCCGATGGCCGAGAACGCTTCCGGCGGCCGGATTCTCGCGATCGAGGATCGTGAGATCTATGCCGGCAACATCAACAAGGCGCTGAGCGAAGATCACAACGTCACAGTCACCGGCGACGCGGATGAAGCCACCCAGGTGGCCCGGCGCGACGATCTCGAACTGATCATCGTCTCTTTGAGTTTGAAGGGCGCTGACGGACTCCGCCTTTGCTCGCACCTGCGGTCGATGGAGGAGACGCGGCAAATTCCGCTGCTCATGCTGGTCGACGATACGCCCGATGAGATGGAGCGGCTGGTCAAGGGGCTCGATCTGGGCGTACACGACTATTTGATCCGTCCGATCGACTCGAACGAACTGCAGGCGCGCTGCCGGACGCAGATCCGCCGCAAGCGGTACCAGGACCGTTTGCGTGCCAACTATCAGATGAGCATGACACTAGCGGTCACCGACACGTTGACCGGGCTCTACAACCGAAACTACCTTGAGACACACCTTGAGAACGTGGTCGGCCACGCCGTGCAGGCGAGCAAGGTCGTCGGCATGCTGGTGCTCGACATCGATCACTTCAAGAATGTGAACGACAGTTATGGCCATGGGGTCGGCGACGAAGTGCTGCGCGAATTCGCCCAACGGGTTCAGCGCGGCATCCGTGGGATCGACCTGGCCGCCCGCATGGGCGGTGAGGAGTTCGTCGTGCTGATGCCGGAGACGAGCGCGGAGGAGGCCGAAGGTGTGGCCGAACGCCTGCGCCAGTCTGTCGCCAACAGTCCGTTTCCGGTGAGCGATCCGGTACAGGAGATACCGGTCACGGTCAGCGTCGGCGTGACCGTCAGCACCGATCGGTCGGATACCGGTGCCGAGTTGATCCGTCGTGCCGACGAGGCGCTCTATTCGGCCAAGAACAACGGCCGCAACCGCGTCACCCTGTGGCACCCGGAAGGCCAGACGGCACCCGCCGTGCAGAGCGCCTGAACGTCCAAAACGCAAAAGCCCGGCGCATCTGCCGGGCTTCTGTCAATCTAGCGGTATCTGAAGGCAGCGGCGTTCGATAACCAACGCCGTCGTCAATGCATCGTCGAGGGAACGCCTCAGATCTACTTGATCTTGCCTTCCTTGAACTCGACGTGCTTGCGCACGACGGGATCGTACTTCTTCACGACCATCTTTTCCGTCTGGGTCCGCGGATTTTTCTTGGTCACGTAGTAGTAGCCCGTGTCGGCAGTGCTCACGAGCTTGATCTTTACCGAAGCCGGTTTGGCCATGGTGGAGACTCCAAGCAGACTATCGATCGAAATTCGCCGCCAACATACGCACGCCGCGGACCAAGTCAAGCGCCACGCGCGTCAGCGAGCCGCAAATCGGCGATAAACTGCCACTCCTGCCAGCAATGTGCAAGCGATGGCAAAGACAGCCGGTAGTCCGTACTGCGTCCAGATATCCATCGCCATGCCGGTGAGTGTCGGGCCGGTCAGGCTGCCGGCACCCCAGAGCACGCCGAAGGCCGCATTCGCCGTCACCAGTTCGCCCCCGCGGTAACGCTCGCCGACGATCGCCAAAGCCAGCGTGTAGATGCCGGCGAATAGCCCACCCCATACGAACAGCAGCGGCCACAGCAGATACAGCGTCCCCATGGCGAGCGGCAGGGAGGCGGCGCAGATTGCCGCACCGAGGGCGCAGACGATCAGAATCGTGTTTCGGTTCAGATGATCGGCAAGCCAGCCCAGCGGAAACTGTAGCGCGACACTGCCGGCGGCCAATGCCGTCAGCAGCGTTGCCGCCGTCGCATGATCCATGCCCTGGCGGACGCCGTGCACCGGCAATAGACCGCCGGTGCCGATCTCGATGAAAGCGAAGACGAAGACCGCCAGGCAAAGTGTCGGTGCCTGCCGGACAAAACCCACAACGCCAAACGACTCATGTTCCTCCAGGTTCGGGCTGACGTCACCGGCCAGCAGCAGTGGCAGGCTGCTCAGGAACACGAAGCCGGCAGCGACGATGAAGGGCAGGGCACCCTCGATACCGATCGCGGCGATCAGCAATGGTCCGCAGCCGATCGACAAGGCAAACACGGTGGCGTAGAGCCCCATCACCCGGCCCCGCGTTGCATCGGTGGCGATCTGGTTGATCCACGTCTCGGCGGTCACGAACAGGCCGACCAGCGCCGCCCCCATCACCAGGCGAAACACGAACCACATGGCGATGTTCCGGGTCAGCGTGAAACAGAGAAACATCGCGGCTTCGAGGGCCAGCGAGCATAGGATCACCGTTCGGAATCCCAGCCGTTTCGTCAGGCGCGGCACGAAGGGTGAAAACACCAGCATCGACAGGGCGAGCATCGCCGTATTCAGGCCGATCAGCGTGTTGTCGGCACCCATCGCCGCCAGGTTGAGGCCGATCAGCGGCGACGCCATGCCGGCGCACAGGCCGAACACCGACGTGCAGCCGATGATGCTGGCCAGGGCCCGGCGATCGAGCGAGGCTTGCACGGTCGTCGCCATAGTGAAGCGTCTGTCTGGTTAGTCTTCGTAGCGTATGCTGGCACGGCCGCGGCGATAGCTGAACAGCGGCACGGCGTTACTGTTGTCGCCGCTCTGTCGCCGCGCCACTTCCTGCAGCACGAATTCAGTGACGTCGACGAGCGGCATCTGCAATGCCTGATCGATGGTCTGCCATTGCAGATCCTGCAGTTCATGGCTGTCCGAAACGACGCCGGACGTGTGATCGGCATCGATGCAGAAGAACCGGGCATGAAAGCGGATCGGGCTGTCCGGCGGCGTGATCGCCCGGGCGATGTACTCCAGTTCGCCCAGATCGGGTCGCAGACCGTCGTCGTCGACAGCACCGATCGCCAGGCCGGTTTCTTCCAATGTCTCGCGCACGGCAGCAACGGCCAGCCCGCGCGATTTCTCGGGCGTCCATTTCCGATGCATCATCGCGGCGACCTCGGGGTGCAGGTCGCGCCCGACCGGCGTACGCATGTCGCCAGCGTCCAACCGCCCGCCGGGAAAGACGAAGACGTTCGGCATGAAACGATGGCGCGACGCCCGTCGGCCCATCAGGACTTCCGTGCCGTTCCGGCGGTGCCGCAGGATGACCAGGCTTGCCGCATCGCGCGGCCGAACCGGTATAGAACGGGTAGACGGCTCGCTCATTCGAACTCCTGAACACGCTTGCCGTACAACATGCGCCGCACCTGAACCTGCTTCGGCCGCTTTACCTTGCCCTTGGCGTCGATCAATTCTTCGAGGCTTTCCAGAACGATCTGCTGGATACCCGGCGTCGGCAGGTCGCGTGCCTTTTCCAACGGCATCCACTCAAGGTTCAGTAACTCGCCGCTGCTTTCCAGATCGCCTTGCAGGCCCTCGCCATTGGCCAGGAAAAACCGCGCGTTGAACCGGATCGGACGGAACGGTGGGGTGACCGCCCGGCAGATATATTCGAGATCTTTTAATGCCGGGGCATAACCGGCGTCGAAAAAGGGCTGCCAGTTATCGGGCGTCTTGACCGCGTTCTGTTTGGCCGGTTTGCCGACAATCAGCCCGGTCTCCTCGAAAGTCTCGCGCACGGCGGCCAGCGCCAGTGCCCGCGCGCGGTGCGGCGTGGCGGCACGGCCCAGACGTTCTGCCACATGCTTGCGCATCTCGTTGGCGGCCGGAACATAACCGTCGGCTGGATCGACGCGTCCGCCCGGGAACACATAATTGTCCGGCATGAACTTGTGACCGCTGTGCCGCAGGCCCATCAGGACGCATGGCCGGCCGCGGCTCATTTGGAACAGCACAAGTGTGGCGGCGTCACGGGGACGGGCAGCGCGCTTGCGCGCACTTTCGTTTGTTTTTGACATGGCGTTTGAATCTCCCGGCGCACTTTGCCCCGTCGGGAGGGGCACTGTCTAGCGCCGGTTCGGTGGCGGCGGGCGCCTAGTCAGCATCGCCGCCGAAGCCATGCATGCGGTTGGCCCACTGGAAGCCGATCAGCAGCCCCTTTACCCGCGGGAGTAGCGCCAGGCTGAGGCCGATGGCCGCCGGGATCCACAATGCCATGTGCACCCAGGTCGGTGGGACCAACAGGCGTTCCGTCAACAGTGCGGCCGGTATGACCAAATGGCCGACAATGAACATGGTGAAGTATGGCGGCGCATCGTCGGCGCGCTGGTGATGCAACTCCTCGCCGCAGTTGCCGCACGCATGATTGACCTTCAGGTAACGGCCAAACATCGCGCCGGAACCGCAGGACGGGCAGGCGCCGCGCCACCCTTTCGACAGGGCCGATGAAAGCGGCCGCACTTCGGCACCGAAAACCATGGGTTTCATTGATGGCATACTCTTTCTGACAAGACGAGAGATCGGCCCCTTGAAGAACTCACTCCATCCTATAGCCCGGTCGATGCCGCCTCTCAAGTTGAAAGGCTTGTTAACTTCTTGCTCCTACCGTGACATCTGGCCGCACGTCCTGCGGCATTTCTTACAGGAACACCGGACATGGCGTTGCAGCAAAAGAAGGCGGATCTTGACGCCCTGGAGCGCGAGTACGAGCAGGAATTTCGCGATCGGGCCAGCGATTTGCTGAATGAACTCGAGGACCTGATTACGCGAGGTCACGACGAACCCCAGAACGCGAAAAGCATTCTCGATCAGATGTTCCGCCGCGCCCATAGCCTGAAGGGCATGGGCGGTATGTTCGGGCACCCGCTGGTGACGCTGATCGCCCACCGGTTCGAGGATTCCCTGAATGGCGTCGACGCGTTGTCGACGGCACTGCTGCATGACGCACAGAAGTTCGCCGATCACATCGCCGATGCCGTTGCCGGCCGTTACGACGGGATCAAGGAAGCCGATATCGTCAGGCAATTGCCTGGTAAGCGCAGCTTCGATCTGTCCGATGTCGCCAAGCAGGATATCGAGGTGCTGCTGATCATGCCGCGCGATACCTCGCAGCGGATTGTCGAGCGAGAGATTCAGGCGTGCGGCTATCGCATCTCCACGGTCAGTGCGCCGTTCGAAGGCATGGAGTTCGCCATTCGAACGCGGCCCAATCTCGTGATCGCCGCTCGCGTTCTGGACTATGTGACCGGGATCGACGTGATCTGCGGCATCAAAGCCATGCCGGAAAGCAGGGACATCCCGTGTGTCCTGGTGACGAGCGACAGCATCGATGAGGTTCGCCGTGCCGGACTGCCGGAGGCAGTGCCCGTGGTGCGCAAGGGCGAACAGTTCGGCGAGGATTTCGCCCAGGCGCTGGAAGACATCCATCTCACCTGACGGGTGCGTGACACGCTCTAACGCCGCCTGGATCGGCCGATTTTCGTCCGCTTTGCTTTTGTCTTCCTGCCGTAAGGCGGCCTTCTTGCGCCCTTAGGCCGGCGTGGTGCGCTGGCCTCGCTATCGTCCGACAGCAGTTCGAGGATCAGCCCGCCGGTCAGCGGGATGGCCTCGCGCAGACGCACGTTGACGGTCTCTCCCATCTGGAATGTGCGGCCGGTGTGCTCGCCGATCAGGGCGTGCCGATCCGCATCGACGATATAGTAATCCTGCGGCAGCGAGCGTATCGGCACCAGACCATCTGCGCCGGTCTCGCTCAGGGTAACGAACAGCCCGGCCCGGCTGACGCCGCCAATCCGGCCGACGAACTCGGCATCGATCCTGGCCTCCATATAGGCCGCGAGGTAGCGGTCATTGGCATCGCGCTCGGCAGCCATGGCCCGGCGCTCGGTGTTTGAGATGTGTTCGGCAATGCCATCGAAATCGCCAGCCTCATCGTCGGTCAGGCCGCCTTTACCGAGCTTGAGGCCGCGGATCAGTGCGCGATGCACCAGCAGGTCGGAGTAGCGCCTGATCGGTGAGGTGAAATGCGCATAGCGGCGCAATGACAGGCCGAAATGCCCGATGTTGTCCGCGCTATAGACCGCTTGCGCCTGCGAGCGCAGGATTGCCTGGTTTACCGCTTCCCAGTGGCGGCCATCCTTTGCCTTCTCCAGCACCCGGTTGAACAAATAAGGCCGGACCTGCTCGCCGAGGGTCAGGTTCAGACCCAGGCTGCCAAGGAACTCTTTCAGTCCGCGCATCTTTTCGCGATCCGGCTCGTCGTGAACGCGATACATGCAGGGTTGGCGTGTGGCCTCAAGAGTTTCGGCCGCACAGACGTTGGCCGCGATCATGAAGTCCTCGACGATGCGGTGCGAGTCGTAACGCGGGCGCGGCAGGATGCTCGTCACCTTGCCGTCCTGCAGGATCACCTGCATTTCCGGCAGGTCGAGGTCGAGCGGTTCGCGCGCGTTACGGCCGCGCAGCAGTGCCGCCCAGGCGCCATAGAGCGGCTCAACGACCACCTGCATCAGACCATCGGGCAAGTCCGCCGGCGCGCCGTCTTGCGCGCGCTGAAGTTGCTCATAGGTGAGGCGGGCGGCCGAGCGCATCAGGCCGCGTTCGAACCGATGCGACAGTTTCCGGCCGTCTTTGTCGATGGTCATGTGTACCGCGAGAACGGCACGGTCCTGCCCTGGCACGAGAGAACACAGGTCGCTCGACAGTTCGTGCGGCAGCATGGGCACGACGCGGTCCGGGAAGTAGACGGAGTTGCCCCGCTTGCGCGCCTCGCGATCAAGTGCGCTGCCGGCACGGACGTAGTGCGCCACGTCGGCGATGGCGACGGTCAGGTGCCAGCCGTCCTTGTTTTTTGGATCGCCGTCCCGCGCGGCCCAGATCGCGTCGTCGAAGTCCCGGGCGTCCGGTCCGTCGATGGTTACCAGCGGTACCGCGCGCAGGTCGACGCGGCCGTCAGGCGTAGCTGGACGGGCGGTGGTGGCTTCCGTCACCGCCGCGTCGGGAAATCGGTCGGGAATGTCGTGCGTGTGAATGGCGATCGTGCTGGCGGCACCGGCGTCGGACGAGGCGCCCAGACGCTCGGTCACCTTGGCCTCACGCAGGCCGAGGCGTCGTCCGGGCAGAACTTCGGCGGTCACGATCTCGCCGTCGCCGGCCCCGGCGCTGTTGTCCGGCTTGACCGTGTATTCGTCGCGGTCGCGTTTGCTGGTCGGGACGATGCGGCCGCCGCCATCGCCATGGCGGAACACGCCGACAATCTGCGGCGGCGCTGCCGCCAGCCGCCGGATGATGCGGGCATCGTAACCGGCGGACGTGCGGTTTAATCGGGCCAGCACCCGGTCGCCAATCCCAAGGGCGGGTCGATTGCCTCGCTCCGGTGCTACGACAATGCGCGGCGGCGGTGCGTCTGCGTCGGTTTTGGCGATCGGGCGGCCGTACAGTGCGCCGTCTTCGTCGGCCTCGTAGATCTCCAGCACGGCGACGGAAGGCAGGTCGCCCGGTTCGGCGTAACGTCGGCGGTGTCCGCGATCGATCAGACCCTCGTCGGCCATCTCCTTCAGCAACGCCCGCAGGTCGGCGCGCGCACTGCCGCGGATACCGAAGGCCCGGGCAATTTCACGCCGGCTGATCGGGCCGCTCGTCTCCTTCAGGAAACGGCGGACCTCATCCTTGGTGGGGAAGGTTCCGTCTTTCGGCGTGCGTTTCGTGCGGGGCAAGTGCGTGTTCAGTCGCCGCTCGCTCCGGCCGCCTCCGGGCTGGACGCGTCGCTCGATGGCGGCGTCGGTGCCTTGGTCGATTTGGCCGCGGCCTTGGTCTTGCCGGTCTTGGCCTTGCTCGCGGTCTTCTTGGCCGTTGCCGCTTTCTTCGTCGTCGCCTTCTTGGCCGTCGATTTCTTGGCGGCCGCCTTCTTCGCCGGCGCTTTCTTACCTTTGCCCTGTTTTTCCGCCCGGGCACGAACCAGCTCAATCGCTTCCTCGAGCGTCAGCGTATCGGGGTCGCGCTCTTTCGGCAGGGTGGCGTTGATCTTCTTGTACTTCACGTACGGGCCGTAGCGGCCGTCCATGATCGCCAGTTCGCCGCCGTCGGGATGCTCGCCGAGCTTGCGCAACTCGGTTGCGCCGCGGCGCCCGCCGCCCTTGGCCGCGGCCTCGGCGATCTTGGTGACGGCATGATTGAGGCCGATGGTCAGCGCGTCATAGGTGCTCTCTAGTCGGGTGTACTTGCCGCCGGTCTGAAGATATGGACCATAGCGACCGATGCCGGCGTAGATCGGATTGCCGGTTTCCGGATGAGTGCCGACCTCGCGCGGCAGCCGGATCAGTTTCAGCGCCATCTCAAAGTCGAGATCGTCCAGTGCGACGTCCTTCGGCAGCGAGGCGCGCTTCGGCTTTTCGCCGCCTTCCTCAGCTTCGCCCAGTTGCAGGTAGACGCCGAACGGCCCCTTGCGCAGGGACACCATCAGGTTCGACTGCGGGTCGATACCCAGTTCGCGCGGGCCGGCGGCCAGCGCCTCGTCCATCTCGTTGCCGTCGGCGGAGAGCTGCCGCGTGTATTTGCAGTCCGGATAGCGCGAGCAGCCGATGAAGAATCCGTTGCGCCCGCCCTTCAGCGACAACGAACCTTCCTCACAGACCGGACAGCCGCGCTTGGCGCCGCCATCCGGATAGAGGTGCGGGGCCAGGAGTTCGTTGATGGCGTCGAACACGTCGCGTACACGCAGTTCCGTGGTGCCATCGACGGCGGCGGAAAACGCCTGCCAGAACTCGCGCAGCACCGTCTTCCAGTCGACCTTGCCGTCGGAAATCTCATCGAGCCGGTTTTCCAGATTGGCGGTGAAATCGTATTCGACGTAACGCGCGAAGTAACTCACCAGGAAGGCCGTAACCAGCCGGCCTTTGTCCTCGGGAATGAACCGGTTCTTGTCGAGGCGGACGTAGCTGCGGTCCTGCAGCACCGACAGGATCGAAGCATAGGTCGACGGCCGGCCGATGCCGAGCTCCTCGAGTTTCTTGACCAGCGTCGCTTCGGTGAAGCGCGGCGGCGGCTCGGTGAAGTGCTGGTCGGGGCGCACGGCCTGCCGGTTCATGGCATCGCCGACCGCGACGCGGGGCAGGCGGGCATCGCCGGCGTCATCGCCGTTCTGCGCCTTGTCGTCCTTGCCCTCTTCGTAGAGTTTCAGGAAGCCGGGAAAGTCGACCACGGTGCCGGTCGCGCGCAGCCAGACCTGTTTGTCGGGCGCGGTCACGTTCACGGTGGTGCGCGACAGTCGCGCCGATTCCATCTGGCTCGCCACCGCCCGCTTCCAGATCAGCTCATAGAGCTTGCGCTGTTCCGCATCGAGATACGAAGCAATGGTGGCGGGCTGGCGCTCGAAATCGGTCGGCCGGATCGCCTCATGCGCTTCCTGGGCATTCTTCGCCTTGGTGCGATATTCCCGCGGTTCGGCCGGCAGGTATTCGTCACCGAACTCCTGGCCGATCAGACGGCGGCTGTCGGTGATGGCCTCATTGGCCATCTGTACCCCGTCGGTTCGCATGTAGGTGATCAGGCCGACGGTCTCGCCGCCGATATCGATCCCTTCATAAAGCCGCTGCGCGATCTGCATCGTGCGGCGGGCACCGAAGCCGAGCTTGCGCGATGCTTCCTGCTGCAGCGTCGACGTTGTGAAGGGCGGCTGCGGGTTGCGCCGCGCCGGCTTGGTTTCGACCTCGGCGACGGCAAAGTCGCGGGCTTCGATCGCCGCGACGGCGGCTTGCGCTGCGGCCTCGTTGCCTAGCGAAAACCGGTCCAGCTTGTCGCCGTTCAGATGCGTCAGCCGGGTCACCAGCTTGTCGCCACCGGGCGTCAGAAAGTCGGCTTCGACCGTCCAGTACTCCCGTGGGACGAAGGCTTCGATTTCCTGCTCGCGCTCGCAAACGAGGCGCAGCGCGACCGACTGCACCCGGCCGGCCGAGCGGGCGCCTGGCAGCTTGCGCCACAGCACGGGCGATAGCGTGAAGCCGACGAGATAATCAAGCGCACGCCGCGCCTGTTGCGCGTTGATGAGGTCCATGTCCAGGTCGCGCGGATGCTGGATTCCCTCGAGCACGGCACGTTTGGTGATCTCGTTAAAGACGACGCGCTTTGCGTCGACCTCGTCCAGCCCGTACTCGGAGGCGAGCGCCTTCAACACGTGCCAGGAAATCGCCTCGCCTTCGCGATCCGGGTCAGTCGCGAGGTACAGATGATCGGCTTTCTTCACCGCATCGGCGATGGCCTTGAGTTGCTTTGCCGACTTTGGGTCCGACTCGTACGTCATCGCAAAGTCCTCGTCCGGACGTACCGAACCGTCCTTCGCCGGCAGGTCACGCACATGACCGTAACTGGCGAGAACGACGTAGTCCGAGCCGAGGTACTTGTTAATGGTCTTCGCCTTGGCGGGAGACTCTACGACAACAACATCCATACCTGTTGCTACCCGTACTGGTGCAGAATTGACTAAATGTTTCGCTGGCCTGTGCCCGAGGACGATGCAGCTTAAGGGCTGGAAGGGTTAAGGAAGTCCTACCCTGTTCCCGGGGTGTCGGCGGATCCGGCCGGCGAGTTCAAGTTCCAGCAAGATGGTCATCACCTCGGCGGGAGTCAACTGCGTCCGGCGGACCAGTTCGTCGACGTCGATCGGTGTGTGGCCGAGAAGCGACAGCAGACTGTCTGCGGAGTCGGCGTTCACTTCCATTTTTGAATCAAGGTGTTGCGTCGGGTCTTTGGCAACTGGAATTGGCGTCGATGACATCTCTTCCGGCGGCGGCATCGCTCGCTCGAGCATCGGGGCGACCACGGCCAGTACATCGTCTGCACTTTCGGTCAGTGCTGCGCCGTTGCGGATCAAGCCATTGGTGCCACGGGCACGGGGGTCGAGCGGGGAGCCGGGCACGGCGAACACCTCGCGGCCCTGTTCCAGCGCCAGTCGCGCCGTGACCAGTGAGCCCGACCGCAGTGCGGCCTCGACGACGATCACACCGCGCGAAAGGCCGGAGATCAGACGATTGCGTCGCGGGAAGTCGCGCGCGGTCGGGCGGTAGCCCGGCGGGCGCTCCGACACAATTGCACCGACGTCGAGAATCGCGTCGTAGAGATGCTGGTTTTCCCGAGGGTAGATATGGTCGACGCCACCGGCCAGAACGGCCGTGGTGCCAGTCGCCAGGGCGCCTTTGTGCGCTGCTGTGTCAATGCCGCGGGCGAGACCGGATATGACGTGCAGGCCGGCCGCGCCCAGCGCCTGCGCCAGCTCGCCGGTGAAGCGCATTCCGACCGCCGATGCGTTGCGGGCGCCGACAACGGCGACGCTGGAACTGGCGATCGCACGGTTGCCGCGCACGAACAGCACAGGCGGAGCGTCGGTGATATGCCGCAGAAGCTCCGGATACATCGGATCCGTAAGCAGAATAACCTCGGCATCACAATCACTTGCCGCCGCGAGTTCGGCCTCGGCGTCAGCGACCGGGCACACCCTGACCGGTTGTCGTCGGCCGCCACGCCGGCTGAGGTCGGGCAGGGCCGCGAGGGCCTCGGCTGCGCTGCCGAACCGGGTCAGAAGCTGGCGAAATGTGATTGGCCCGACGTTCTGGCTGCGAATCAGACGCAGCCAGTCCAGTCGTTGCTGGTCGTTCGCGCGCCGATGATCATTGCCTGTTTCAATGGAAACCGTCATGCCGGCAGGGTGCGCGACGCAACTCAGCCGGTCAAGTGCGCTGAAAAGCACAACCCAATTTCGCCGGTCAGTCGGGTTGGTCCTTCTTGCCGATCTTCGGCTCGATGCGCTGGATCAGTCGCCTGATGTTCTGATGGTGCCGCACGAATACGAGGATCGCCATGGCGGCTGCCAGTTCAGCGCGCTGCCAGTCGGCCAGCCAGTAGGCATAAACCGGGCTGGCGGCGGCAGCGATCAGCGCGGCGAGCGACGAGTAGCGCAGTGCGAACGCGACCAACAGCCAGGTCAGGCAGGCCAACAGCCCCACCGGCCAGGCGATGGCCAGCATGATGCCAAGGAAGGTCGCGACGCCTTTGCCGCCGCGCAGCTTGAGCCAGATGGGGAACAAATGGCCGAGAAACGCGCCCGCAGCCGCCAGCACGGCCATGTCCTGGCCATAGATGCCGGCGATCAGCACGGCCGCGGCGCCCTTGCCGCCATCCAGAAGAAGAGTCAGTCCGGCCAGCGCCTTATTGCCGGTTCTTAGGACATTGGTCGCGCCGATGTTGCCCGAACCGATGGCCCGAATATCGCCCATGCCGGCAATTCTGGTCAGCACCAGGCCGAACGGAATCGACCCCAGCAGATAGCCGCCGATCAGCGCCGCGAGAAACGGCCATGTGTAGTCGAAACCACCAAGCGGATCGGGCATCGCTCAACCCGCCTCGTTGTCATGCTGATACACGGACTGTCCGGCGACGACGGTCTGCCATACACGGCCCTGCACCGGTCGATCCGCAAAGGGCGAGTTCTTCGACTTGCTGCGGAAGCGCTTCTCGTCGATGCGCCACGGCACGTCGGGGTCGAAGATCGTCAGGTCGGCGGGCGCGTCGTGGGCGAGGCGTCCGTAGTACAGCCCCAGAAGCTTGGCCGGCGTCGACGTCATTTTGGCCAGAAGCTCGATCAGGCTGAGCCGACCGTTGTGATAAAGCTCAAGCGCGATCGGCAACATCGTCTCCAGACCGATCACACCGGTCGCCGCCTGCTCGAACGGCTGGCGTTTCGATTCCGGATCCTGCGGGTCATGACAGGAGCAGATCACGTCGATGGTACCGTCGGCCAGCGCGTCCTCCAGCGCTTGACGGTCCGCTTCGCTGCGCAGAGGCGGCGCCGTTTTCGCGAAACTGCGGTATTCGCCAATGGCCGTCTCATTCAGACCGAAGTTGTGGGGCGCCGCCGCGGCCGTGACGCGCAGACCCCGGGCCTTCGCGTGGCGGACGGCTTCGATCGCCTGAGCCGTCGACAAAGCGGCAAAGTGGCAGCGTCCGCCCGTCAGCTCGAGCAGACGCAGATCGCGCTCGACCATGATGGTCTCGGCCTGCGTCGGAATCCCTGCCAGACCCAGGCGCATGGCGATCTCGCCTTCGTTCATGACGCCTTCGCCGCGCAGGGCACGATCCTCAGGGAACTGGCAGAGCAGCAGGTCGAACGTCGAGGCATAGCTCAAGGCCCGGCGCATGACCTGAGGGTGTGCAACCGCCCGGTCGGCGTCGGTGAAGGCCACCGCATCGGCTTCGGCCAGCAGGCCCAGCTCGGCGACCTCCTTGCCGTTCAGCCCCTTGGTGATCGCGGCCATCGGATGGATCCGAACGATCGCTTTGTCGCGCGCCTGTCGCTTGATGTATTCGACCAGCGGCACATCGTCGATCACCGGATCGGTCGACGGTTGCATGATGATGCAGGTGATCCCGCCGGCGGCCGCGGCTTCACCGGCACTGCGCAGGGTTTCTTTATGCTCGGCACCCGGTTCGCCGACGAACACGCGCATGTCGATCAGGCCGGGGCACAGGACGCGACCGCCGCAGTCGACCGTCGGCACGTCCTGCGGCACGCCGTCGGCGAACAGGTCGGGACCGAGGTCGGCAATGACTTTGCCCTTGGTCAACAGCGCACCCGGTGCGTCGAGCCCGCTTTCCGGGTCGATCAGCCGTGCATTGACGTAGGCGACAGGCCGGTCGCTCATCGCATACCGAGTCCCGCTTCGGACCGCGTGTCCTGCGGCATCTCGTTAGACAGGTGCCGGGTCAGCAGATCGAGCACGGCCATGCGGACGGCGACACCCATTTCGACCTGCTCACGGATCACGCTGCGATGAATGTCGTCGGCGACTTCCGTATCGATCTCGACGCCGCGGTTCATCGGTCCGGGGTGCATGATCAGTGCTTCCGGCCTCGCCAGCGCCAGCTTCTCCCGGTCGAGGCCGTAGAACCGGAAGTACTCCCGTGTCGATGGCACGAACGCGCCGTGCATCCGCTCGGTCTGCAAGCGCAGCATCATCACGATGTCGACGTCCTTCAGGCCTTCGCGCATGTTGTGGTGGACTTCCACCCCCATGCGGTCGATTGCTGGCGGCAGCAGCGTCGGCGGCGCAATGACGCGCACGCGGGCACCCATGGTGTTGAGCAGCAGGATGTTCGAACGGGCGACGCGGCTGTGCAGGATGTCGCCGCAAATGGCGACGACCAGACCTTCGATCCGGCCGAGCCTGCGGCGGATCGTCAGCGCGTCGAGCAGGGCTTGTGTCGGATGCTCGTGGCTGCCGTCGCCGGCATTGATCACGGCGCAGTCGACTTTCTGGCTCAGCAGTTCGACCGCGCCGGAATTCGGATGCCGGACCACCAGCAGGTCGGGATGCATCGCCGTCAGCGTCGATGCGGTGTCGATCAGCGTCTCGCCTTTTTTTATCGCCGAGGTACCGACGGACATGTTGATGACATCGGCGCCAAGGCGTTTGCCGGCCAGTTCGAACGACGTGCGCGTGCGCGTCGATGTTTCGAAGAACAGGTTGATCTGCGTCCGGCCGCGCAGCAGCGACAGCTTCTTGTCGATCTGCCGGTTCTGACCGACGTAGTCGTCGGACAGATTGAGGACTTCGGTGATATCGGCAGCAGAAAGCCCTTCGATGCCGAGCAGATGGCGGCGAAGCGAGGACGAAACGAGCGTGCTTGTCATTAAAGCGGCATTTTATAGGCGCCCGTCGCGGTTGCGGCAACCGGCATTGCGCCCGGCTGGAAATCCGCCAAAACCGTGTCATTGAGCCAGGCGGATTGAGCGGCTGGGCCTGCGTCGCGCGGGAATCGGCTGATAGCCCTGAACAATCGTATAGCTCCAGAGTTGCTCAACCGCTCGATTTGATCCCATGCTATGTGGTGTCGGCACGCAATGTCGGCGGCGACATCGTTGGGGGAGAGGGCGATGGGACAGGCAACCGGCCGTGAACAGGCCATTGCGATGCGCGAATTGCCGGCTCAGAGAATTGCAGAGCCGTTATCGGGGTTGCAGGAACGGGCGCGGTTCTTCAACTCCGGCAATGCGTTCAATATCGTTTATCCGCCGGTGCCGCACCATCAGTTCGTGATCGAACGCGACCGCGCCTTTGAAGCGCGCACAGGCACCGCGCTAATCCCGCTCGACCTGTCCAGGCAACTGCTCATGCCGGCGCCGGCGACCACGCCGCTCACGTTGGCCTGTTATGCCCGGATCGCAGCAGATGACACCCTCGACACGCGTTTTCGCGCCAGCGGCGAGATTTACTATGTCATCAACGGCCGTGGCAGGACGCAGTCGGGCGACGTCGCGATCGATTGGAAGACGGGAGATGTCTTCTGCCTGCCTGGTGGCGTCGAGTCGCGGCATACCGCGGCCGATGACGACGCCATCTTGTGGATCGTCAGCAATCAGCCGGCCCTGGTGTTCGAAGGGCTGACGCCGCCGAGCCCGGCCGATGCGCCGATCGATCCGGTGCATTACCCTTCTGCGGAAATCGACCGTCAGCTCGATCTGTTGTACCGGCACCGGCAGGACCCGGACGACGCCGGCATGGCACTGGTGTTCTCAGCAGATCGCCAGGAGGCGTCGCGCAACATCATGCCAAGCCTGACCCTGGCGATGAACACGCTGCCGCCGGGGGCGCAGCAGCGGCCGCACCGCCACAATTCGGTCGCCTTGAACCTGCCGGTGCAGGGGGCGGGATGCTATTCCGTCGTCGACGGCAAGCGGGTGGATTGGCAGCCCCACGCCATGACGATCACACCGCCTGGTGCGCCGCACACGCACGTCAACGGTGGCAATGAGATGATGAAGGTGCTGATCGTTCAGGACGGCGGGTTGCACTATCACTGCCGCACAATGGATTTCGACTTCTGCGACCGTGCATGAACGTCTCAACCGAAGAAGGTCAGCCACAGCGGTATCGTGACCAGGGCGGCCATGGTGCTGGCGCTGATCACCGCCGCCGTGAGCCGCGCATCGCCGCCAAGTTGCCGCGCCAGAATATAGGCACCGGCAGGCACCGGCATCACCGCGTAAAGCAGCACGCAGGTGCGGGCCAGCCCATCGATGCCAAGTGCCCAGGTAACGGCGAGCGCCAGCGCTGGCATCGCCACCAGACGCAGCAGACAGGTTGCCGCAACGGCACCGCCGGCGCGGCGGATCGCGCCCAGCTCAAGCCCCGCGCCGGCCGCCAGCAGACCAAGCGGCAGGGCGGCCCGCCCGAGCACGTCGAAGAACGGGTCCAGCACCCAGGGCAGGCCGACACCGGTGACGTTCAGCAGCACGCCGCCCAGTACCGACAGGATCAATGGGTTGCTGGCGATGGCCATGGCCAGTCGGCCGACCTTAGTCTCGCCCTGGCTGCCATAGCGCGTCAGCCCGAAGACCGAGATCACATTGGCCGCCGGGATGACGAAGGCCATGACCACCGAGAACATCGTCAGGCCGGCATTGCCGTAGACCTGGGCCGACACGGCGAAGCCGAGATAGGCATTGAACCGCACGGTGCCCTGCAGCATGGCAGCAAAGCCCGGCCCGTCGAGACGGAGCCAGCGGCGCACGGCGATCAGCAGCAGTGCGGCCAGCACCATGGTGGCAACGGCGGCGAGGCCTGCGGGTACCACGGTCAGTTCGCCCAGGTCGACGGTGGCGAAATTGCGCAACAGCAGGGCAGGAAACAGGATGTAGTAGACGACCGGGTCGAGGTAGTCCCAGAACGGGTCGCCGGGAAATTTGCGCAGGCGCAGCACCCAGCCCAGTGCCAGCAGCATGAAGACAGGCACGGTAGCGGTCAGGATGGTCAACATAACGGGGGCGCGGCGCGGATACTGAAGGTTGCGGCGGTCACGGCGCTTTGTCGGACAACCGGTCGAGCAGGATTTGCAAGATATAGGCGGCGGCCAGCTTGTCCACGACTTCGCCGCGGCGCTTGCGTGTGGCGTCCATTTCGTCAACCAGCATCCGCTGAACCGCGGCGGTGCTCAGCCGTTCGTCCTGAAAGGCGACCGGCAGATCACGTTGTTGCAGCAGGTTGGCCGCGAACTGTCGGGTCGACTGGCACTTCGGTCCCTCGCTGCCGTCCATGTTGATCGGCAGACCGATCACGATGCCGCCGACATCATGCCGATCGACCAGCGCCAGCAGGTCGGCGGCGACCTGTACGAACTTCCGCCGCCGGACGTTTTCCAACGGGCTGGCGACGCGCCAGGTGGTGTCCGAAAGGGCGACGCCGATGGTCTTCGTGCCGAGGTCCAGACCGATCAGCCGCTCGCCGCGCGGTACGGCGTCGCGAAGGTCCTCGGGCTTGATCACGGGCATGGTGGATGATAGCTTCCGCGCGCTCTGGAAGGAGCCGAAACTCCTTGGATTTCTGCGCCCCTGGACGGGAACGTCGGGGCCCGAAGATCGGCGAAAGGTCGCACATGTCCGTCGACAAAGCCACAGTCGCGCGCATCGCCCGGCTGGCCCGTATCGGCGTTGCAGCAGAAGAGCTGGAACCGCTGGCGGGCGAACTGTCCAACATTATGGACTGGATCGAAACGCTGGACGAAGTGGCGACTGACGACGTCGCGCCGATGGCCAGTGTGCATGACGATACGTTGCGCTGGCGCTCTGACGTGGTCGACGACGGCGGCAAGCAGGCGGACGTCACCGCCAACGCGCCGAACAGCGAAGACGGGTTCTTTGCCGTGCCAAAGGTGGTCGAGTGATGGCAGCGCTCACCGACCTGACCATTGCCGAAGCGCGCGATGCATTGCGCGCCGGTGAAATCAGCGCACCGGAACTGGCCGAAGCACATGTGACGGCGATGCAGGCCGCACGGTCGCTCAATGCCATGGTGACCGAAACGCCGGAGCAGGCGATGACCATGGCCGAGGCGGCGCAGAAGCGTATCGCCGCCGGCGATGCGGCGCCGATGACCGGCATGCCGATCGCCATCAAGGACCTGTTCTGCACCAAGGGCGTGCTGACCACCGCCGGCAGCCACATTCTCGACGGTTTCCATCCGACGTACGAGAGCACGGTGTCGGCCAAGCTATGGCAGGCCGGCGCGGTGATGCTGGGCAAGGCGAACATGGACGAGTTCGCCATGGGCTCGTCGAATGAGACCAGCTACCACGGTCCGGTGACCAATCCCTGGCGCCGGCAGGGTGATAACCGGCCGTTGGTGCCTGGGGGATCGTCCGGTGGCTCGGCCACATCCGTTGCCGCCCGGTTCGCCCTCGGCGCTACCGGCACGGACACCGGCGGGTCGATCCGGCAGCCGGCGGCCTTCGCCGGTATTGTCGGCGCCAAACCAACCTACGGCCGCTGTTCGCGCTGGGGCATCGTCGCTTTCGCCTCGTCGCTCGATCAGGCCGGCCCGATGACCAGAACCGTGCGCGATGCGGCTATCATGTTGGGCGCCATGGCCGGCTTCGACCCGAAGGACTCGACCAGCGCCGACCGTGCGGTGCCGGACTTCGAGGCGGCCTTGACCGGCGATATCCGCGGCCTGAAGATCGGCATTCCGAAGGAGTATCGCGTCGACGGCATGCCGGCGGAGATCGACACCCTATGGCAGCAGGGGATCGACTGGCTGCGCCAGGCCGGTGCCGAGATACGGGAGATTTCGCTGCCGCATACGAAATACGCCCTGCCGGCCTACTACATCATCGCCCCGGCCGAGGCGTCATCGAACCTCGCCCGCTACGATGGCGTACGCTACGGCCTGAGGGTCGATGCGGATGAGCTGATCGACATGTACGAACAGACCCGGTCAGCCGGCTTCGGTGCCGAGGTCCGGCGGCGGGTGCTGATCGGCACCTATGTGCTGTCGGCTGGTTATTACGACGCCTATTACCTGAAGGCGCAGAAGGTGCGGCGGTTGATCGCCGAGGATTTCGCCAGTGCCTATGAGGAGGTCGACGCGATCTTGACGCCGTCGACACCGTCGGCCGCCTTCGCTGCCGGCGAAAAGACGGACCCGATCGCGATGTACCTGAACGATGTGTTCACGGTGCCGGCGAGCCTCACCGGTCTGCCAGGCATCTCCGTGCCAGCCGGTCTGTCGGCTGACGGTCTGCCGCTTGGCCTGCAAATTCTGGCGCCGTCATTCGATGAGGAAACCATGTTTCGTGTCGCCGGCGTGTTGGAGAGCGCGGCATCGTTGCCGGCGCTGCCGGACGCCTGGTGGGCCACGGACTAGCGCTGCGAAGTGGGTCGCGCTGCAACGGGATAAAACCATGACGCAAGCTGCACTGAAACGCGAAGAGGCACCGGCGAAACTGGTCGAAGGCGCCACCGGCGCCTGGGAAGTGGTGATCGGGCTGGAGGTCCATGCCCAGGTAGCGTCGAACGCCAAGTTGTTCTCCGGCGCGGCCACCACGTTCGGCGGCGAACCGAACAGCCAGGTCAGTCTGGTCGATGCCGCCATGCCGGGCATGCTGCCGGTGATCAACGAATACTGTGTCGAACAGGCCGTGCGCACCGGTCTGGGCCTGAATGCGCAGATCAACACCTGGTCGGTGTTCGACCGGAAGAACTATTTCTATCCCGACCTGCCGTTCGGCTATCAGATCTCGCAGTTCAAGCACCCGATTGTCGGTGAGGGCGTGGTCACCGTCGATTTGCCCGATGGCAGCGTCCGTCACGTCGGCGTCGAGCGTGTGCATCTGGAGCAGGATGCCGGCAAGTCGATCCACGACCAGCATCCGAGCATGACCTTCGTCGACCTGAACCGGGCCGGCGTGGCGCTGATGGAAATCGTCTCCAAACCGGACATGCGCTCGGCTGAGGAAGCCGGCGCTTATGTCCGCAAGCTCCGGGCAATCCTGCGCTACCTCGGCACCTGCGACGGCAACATGGAACAAGGTTCGCTGCGCGCGGATGTGAACGTTTCCATCCGCCGCCCGGGCGAAGCGTTCGGCACGCGGACCGAAACCAAGAACGTCAACTCCATCCGCTTCATCCAGCAGGCCATCGACTTCGAGGTGCAGCGTCAGATCGATGTGCTGGAGGACGGCGGCAGCATCGACCAGGAGACCCGGCTGTTCGATCCGGGCAATGGTGTCACGCGCCCCATGCGTTCCAAGGAAGAAGCACATGACTACCGCTACTTCCCGGATCCGGATCTGCTGCCGCTCGAACTGCCGGATGATTTCATCGACCGGCTGCGCGCCGATCTGCCGGAGTTGCCGGACGAGAAGAAGCAGCGGTTCGTCAGCGACTTCGGCCTCAGCGACTATGATGCCGGCGTGCTCGTCGCCGACCGCGACACGGCGCTCTATTACGAGGAAGCCGCCAACGGTCGCGACCCGAAGGTGGCCGCCAACTGGGTCACCGGCGAACTGTTCCGTCATTTGAGCGAGTCCGGCCGGGAGATCACCGACTGTCCTGTCACGGCAGCGCAACTCGGCGGTTTGCTCGACCTGATCGCCGACGACACCGTGTCGAACCGCATCGCCAAGGATGTACTGCAGGCGATGATCGAGACCGGCAAGGACGCGGCCGTGATCGTCGACGAACGCGGCCTGAAACAGGTCACGGACACCGGCGCCATCGCCGCCATTGTCGATGAGGTGATTGCCTCGGCGCCCGACAAGGTCGCCGAACTGCAGGGCGGCAAGGACAAGCTGATCGGCTGGTTCGTCGGCCAGGTCATGCAGAAAAGCCAGGGCAGGGCCAACCCGCAGATGGTCAATCAGCTGTTGCGCGAAAAGCTGCTAGGTTGACCGCCGACCATTCGTTCCAACGGATATCGCTGGCGACATAGCGGCTTCCGGTGCGACACTACGCGGGCAGTGGCGGCGACATGATCGCTGTCCCGACACGAATTCGACATCAAACGATCCGCGAAACCCGGTTGGGAGGCCGGCCATGAGCGATAGTCCCAAGAAAGACCCCATTCTCGAAGCCACCAAGATCCAGGCCCGTGCCGTGATCCCCATCGTCAAGGCGCTGGAGAAAGAGCTTGGCAAGGAGCGCGCGCACGCCATCGTCGGCGCGGCGATTGCCGACAACTACGTCGCCTGGCGCGACAAGCGCGGATTCGTGGCCGACTCGCATCCCTCCACCGAAGACGATGGCGGACCGTCCTTCCCGGTGGAAAAGGAGGTCGTTGAGCACAGCGACGATACCTATGGCCACAACATCACCGGCTGCGCGTTCGCAGATTATTTCCGTTCCATCGGTGAGCCTGAGATCGGCGCGCTGATGACCTGCGGTGTGGACTTCGCAGCCGAAGCGCACATGCGCCCGGGCTGGGAGTTTGCGCGCACGCAGACGCGCATGCAGGGCGCGTCGCACTGCGACTTCCGCTGGCGGCGCAAAGCCGCCGGCTGACATCCCAAGCCGGGGGCGCGGCCGATACGCTGCCGGTTCAGGCGTTCTTTCGCCAGGCGCCCGGGCCGATACCGAAGCGCTGTTTGAAGCGGTGGGTAAAGGAGGGCAGGGAGGCGTATCCGACCTGATGCGCCACCTCGGCGACCGACAGCCGTGTTGTCGTCAGCAGCCGGCGGGCCTTCAGCAGCCGCCAGTCGGTCACGTAATCCATCGGTGGCTGGCCGACCATGTCACGGAACAGACCTGCAAAGCGGCTGCGCGACACGCCGGCCTCCCGCGCCAGCGACGTGACGGACCAGCCGGTCGCCGGCGCACGATGAATGGCGGCGATGGCCCGGCCGATGCCGGGGTGCCGCAGGGCGTTCAGAAATCCACTGCTCCCATCCCCTGACGACAGTGCGACCCGCAGCGACTGGATCACCAAAATCTCGGCCAAACGGTCCAGCACAGCCCGGTGCCCTGGTTCGCCACTGTGTGCCTCGTGCGTCATGAAACGAATACCGTCGGCAAGCCACGGGCTGTTCAGGCTGTCGTCGCTGCGCAGGAGCAGATAGCGCGGCAGCGACGCCAGGAAGGGATGTCGGCTGGCCGCATCCACGTCGCAGAAGCCACAGATCAATCGTGTTTCCGGCTGCTCACCGGGCAGGCCGAGCTGCAGCGGGCCGGTGCCGTCAAAAGCGGTCCGTGCAAGCAAATCCGGCAGATCCATCGCACGACGGTCCGGCCGGTCACTCAGGATCTGAGCGGCGCCGTGCGGGATGACCATAAGATCACCGGCGCTGAGCTGCTGCGGACCGCCGGCGTGCGGCACCTTGATCCAGCAAGAGCCGGTGAGCACGAGGTGGAAGCGTGTGGTTTGTCCCTGTACCGGCACGCGAATGCCGAAGGGACCCCGGAACTCCGTGCGGAAGTAAAGACTGCCCGCCAGCTTCACTGCCGCCAGAATGTCGCTGATCACATCCATCGCTGATTCTTATCTTAAACACCTAAGAAACAGGAGTATTGAATAAAGAATAGAGACGACTGGGCAATCGATGTGAGGCGTTGTTGTGGTACTGGGTTGACTTGCGCGTGGCCGGCATAGGCGCGCAGGCCGCGCATCTGGACAGGACATTGGGAGATGTCATGGAGATCGAGCGCCAGGGCGCAGGGCGTCCGCTCCTGTTGATCCACGGATCGCCCGGTACGGCGCAATCTTGGAATGGAGTGACCAAGGTCCTTTCGGATCGCTACCACCTGTTGTTGCCAACACTGCCGGGGCATGCACCTGGAGACGGTGCAGACGGCTTGCCGGATCACGATGTTTCGGACATTGCAGCGATGCTGGCAGCGTCGCTGCCGGCACTCGATGCACCGCTCGCCGTCGTCGGGCATTCCTTCGGTGGCAATGTCGCGCTGCGGTTGGCGATGGATGCGCAAGTCGCCATCGATCGCCTGATATTGCTTGAACCGGTGGCCTTCGCCGCCCTTGACGCGATCGGCAACGACGCGGCCTACCGGCTGGCGCAGGATTTCTTCGCCGATTACGTCGCCGACGTGCGCGCCGGACGGCCTTCAGCCATTGCCAGGATGATTGACTATTGGACGCGTCCCGGCGCCTTCGCCGCCCTGCCGGCGGCAATGCAGGACATGTTGATCGGTCGTGCCGGCGCCAACGCCCGCGACGTCGCGACCACGTTTCGCGAGCGGTATGACCCAGATGCACTGGCCGCGCTGTCGGTGCCGGTAATGCTCGTCAACGGCTCGCACAGTCCACAGGTGGCGAAGGACATCGTTGCCGCCCTGGCCGAACGGCTGCCCGATGCCACGCAGTGCACGATCGATGGCGCCGACCATATGATGACGGCCAGCCATCCGGTCGACGTGACCCAAGTCATCGACAACTGCATCGATCACTGAAACCAACTCCGCCACCTTGCCGACGCGAACGCCATCCCCGATGATCCCTGCCGCGGGGGCGTTCGGCCGGCGCATTGGCCGGCTGTCAGTTGAGCGGAAGGACGCGAGATGAAATTGGTGTTTTCTGGGACCTCGCCTTTTGTGCGCAAGGTCCGGGTGTTGCTGGCAGAGACCGGTTTGACCGACCGGGTCGAACTGGAGGACATCGGGATGACAACGCCGGTGGACCCCGAGGCCCGCGTCGTCAGCGCCAATCCGCTGGCCAAGATTCCTTGCCTTTATGCCGACGACGGTCAGGTTCTCTATGACAGCCGCGTCATCTGCGAATATCTAGATGGATTGCACGATGGGCCAAAGATGTTCCCGGCAGGTGCCGCCCGATGGCCGGCCCTGCGCCGGCAGGCGCTGGCCGACGGCACAATGGATGCCGGCGTGCTGAGCCGCTATGAGGCCACGTTGCGGCCCGAAGCGCTGCGCTGGGACGACTGGCTTCAGGGCCAGCTCGGTAAGGTCAAACGGGCCATCGGTGCCATGGAGGACGAACTCTCCGGCGCTGGCGACAGCGTCGACATCGGCACGATCTCCTGCGCCTGCGCGCTGGGCTATATCGACTTCCGGTTCGGTGATCTTGGTTGGCGCGAACAGCATGCCGGCCTGGCCGGTTGGTATGACGGCTTTGCCGCCCGGCCTTCGATGCAGGCCACCGAGCCGACCTGATGCGCCTTGTCGGTACGTGCCGCTAGGACGGCGTCTCCAGCTCACGCCTGACGCCGTCGAGGCAGGCGTCGGCGAAGGCGTGTTTCAGGCCGTTGTCGTCGAGGGCCCGCGCGACGATCAGGCCGCCGACGCACAGCGCCAGGGCGCGAACGGCGCGCGGATCGGTGTTGTCGGGCCCGTCGATGCCGCGGCTGAACTCGGCCAGCATCTCGTTCGTCTTGTCGGTGTAGGCTCGTCGTGCCGTCGCGCCACCGCGCGCGACGTCGACCGACAGCGATGCCATCGCACAGTTCGGGCCGACCTTGTCGTGGTTCTGTGGCGCCAGATAGCCAGAGGCGACATCGAGAGCCGAGCGCCGTAGTTCGGCGGTGGTGGTGCCGGGGCGCTCCCGCATTCGGCGGTTGAAGTCATGTTCACCCGCTAGCACGGCGGCGAACAGATCGGCTTTCGATCGGAAGTGACCGTAGAAACCGCCGCGCGTCAGCTTGGCGGCCGCCATGATGCGCTCGATCCCGACGCCATGGTATCCGCGGCGGCGGAACAGGTTCGCCGCCGCGCGCAGTATGCGGTGGCGGGTCTTGGACTTGTGGTCGGGCGTGTAGCGCATTGGCAGCCTTGTTTCGTCGTCGTTATTGAATGTCGATCATCATTTTATTAGCATGATAACCGACATTCAATGGGAGGCACTATGACGTCGGATATCACCCTCGTTCAATTCCATCAGTCCCATTACAACGAGAAGGCCCGCTGGGCGCTGGATTGGAAGGGCATTCCCCACGCCCGAACGACGCTTTTGCCCGGCCCGCATATGCCGACCATGAAACGGTTAACCGGGCAGACGCAGACCCCGGCGTTGCAGATCGACGGTCGGTGCGTGCCGGGCTCTGCCGCCATCATCGACCTGCTGGAACATCGGTTTCCCGAACCCGCGCTCTATCCGGAAGATGCCGGGGACAAGAAGCGCGCCCTCGCGTTGCAGGAATGGCTCGACAGGGATCTCGGCCCGCAGATCCGGCTCGCGCTGTTCTCGCGGATTGCCGATGAAGGCAGTTACATCTGCCAGATGTTCGCACGCGGCCGTCCAGTCTGGCAGCGCGCGCTTTATCGTGCCACCTATCCCATCGCTAAGGGCATGATCAAGCGCGGCAACGGCGTGACCAGTCAGCAGGCCATCGACGACGCCTTCGCGGCAACCCGCGCCGCTTTCGATCGCATCGCGGCGGAAGTCGGCCCGTCGGGTTATCTTGCCGGTAGCCGCTTCAGCGTCGCCGACCTGACCGCGGCATCGCTGGCGGCAGCCGCCGCCAACCCGCGCGGCACCTGCATGCAGCGGCCCGAACCGATGCCCCAGGCGATGCAGGATTGGCTGTCGATGTGGGCGGATCATCCGGCGATTGCCTGGGTGCAGGATATGTACGCCCGGCATCGGCCGTCGTCGGCGGAGATTGACGCGCAGGCCGCATAATGCTGTCGTCTCGCCTGTTCGACGGCGGGCCGGGACGGTCGTCCGTCGCTTTGCCGGTACAGTGATCAAGGGAGTTGGTGATGGGAGCGTCGTTGCAGGAGTTACGGGTCGATCTGGCGTGCGCATTGCGCTGGGCCGCGCGTATGGGGCTGAATGAGGGCGTCGACAATCATTTCTCCCTTGCTGTGCCGTCCGAGGATGGCCAGATCCGCGGGGACCGGTTTCTGATCAACCCGTACGGTTGGCACTGGTCGGAGATTACCGCGTCATCTCTGGTGCTATGCGATGGTGAGGGCACCGTGCTGGAAGGCGACAACACGGTGGAGGACACCGCCTTTTACATTCACAGCCGGGTGCATCGTGCTGCGCCGCATGCCGTATGTGTCCTGCACACCCATATGCCGAACGCAACCGCGCTGACCCTGCTGGAGGATGGCCGGCTGGAGATGTGCGAACAGAACGCACTGATGTTCGATGAGCGCATTGCCTATGACGACGACTATGCCGGGCTGGCGCTCGATGGCGGCGAAGGTGACCGCATGGCGGCGAAACTCGGCAACCGCAGTGTCCTGATGCTGGCCTGCCATGGCGTACTGGTCGCCGGGCCGGACGTACCGGAAGCTTTCAATGACCTCTATTATCTGGAGCGTGCTGCCATGTTCCAGCTCAAGGCCCGGGCGGCAGGCGGCAAATTGCGGCGGATACCCGATGCGGTCCGGGAGACCTGCCGGCAGCAGTTCCAGACGGAACGCGCCCATGTTGCCGATCGCCACTTCACCGCTCTGCGACGCATGCTTGACCGGGAAGAGCCGGAGTATCGCAACTAGCGGGCCGAGGCGGCAATCGTATTACGATTACAAGCGGTCGGATAAAACGACCCAGACGATGTTGATCGCATCGAAGTTGTGACCGTCTGCACCCTGGGTTGTGAAAGACCTGGAACTGCACGTATGACTTCACCTGACCTTAACCGGACGTCGTTGATGGTGCGCACAGAGCTATAGGTGCCATTAAACGACGAGGCCGCTGCGCGGCATGGACCCGCCTGTCAAACTCGATGCCCCTGGCAAGCCGGCGGTCCCTGAGCCCGCCGGCATCCTTCAGGCTTTGGGGCATCACAGCGAAATCGACGCGGCGCTTAGCCCTTGGTCATTGACCTTTCGGGACAGCCGGCTCGAGCAGCGGTTTCGCACCCAGCATTTCCGCACGTTCCTGCCGTTCTTGCGCATCGCACTGGTGCTGGCATTCCTGCTTTACGCCGGCTTCGGCATCGCTGACATCTATGTGGTACCGGACTTCGTTGCGCAGGCCTGGGTGATCCGTTTCGCCATCGTCTGCCCGCTGATCCTGGGCATCGTTGCGTTGTCGTTCACGCCGGCATTCGAGCGGCATCATCAGCTGGCGCTCTGTTCCATGATCCTCGTCGGCGGTCTTGGCGTGGACTACATGGCCGTAACAGCGGCGCCACCGGGCAACTACACCTACTATGTCGGCGCGCTGATCATCGTCTTCTACTCCTACCACTTCGTGCGCATCGACTTCCTCAAGGCGCTGGTGCTGAGCTGGATCAGCCTTCTCGCCTATGAGGTCGGGGCACTGGTGTTCGACCAGACGCCGCTGCCGGTGGCCGTCGCCAACACGTTCTTCTTTGTGACCACCAATCTGGTCGCGATGATGACGGGGTACTTGCAGGAATATCTGATCCGGCGGGACTTTTTGCGGCAAACCTGGCTCGACGAGGGGCGGCGCCAGTTGAACAGCATGGCCGCAAATGTTCCGGGCGCCGTGTTCCGTCTGGTGTTGCACAACGACGGCCGGTTCTCACTGCCTTACATGGCGGACGGATTGCGGGAGTTTTTCGACCGCGACCCGGCACAGTTGCGTGGTCGGCCGATGAACTGGATCGACTGGATCCATGAAGAAGACCGATCGATCTGGAAGCAGGCCATTCGCACCGCGGTGGACGATAGTGCGCCTCTGGAAGCGGTGTTGCGTCTGATCGGCGAGGCTGGCGGCGTGCGCTGGATGCGCATCGTCGGGCGCGCCCACCGTCTCGACAACGGCAGCATGGCCTGGGACGGCATCTGCCTCGACATCACGGAACTGAAGAACCGCGAAGACGAGCTGCGTCAGGCGGTGAAGATGGAGGCTATGGGGCGCCTCACCGGCGGTGTTGCCCATGACTTCAACAATGGTCTGCTGGCCATCATCGGCAATTTGGAGCTGGTGCGCGACGCCGTGGAAGACAAGCCGGCTGCCGTTCGCTGCATCGATGCGGCCATGCGCGCGGCCGACCACAACGCGGAACTGACCCGCCGGCTGTTGGCCTTCTCCCGCAAGCAGACCCTGGCGCCGCGCCCGACCGACATCAACGATCTGGTTCATTCCGTCACGCATCTGTTGCGGCCGAGTGTGATCGATGGCGTCGATCTGAAAATGGCGCTCGATGAAGACTTGTGGCCGGCCGTGGTCGACCCGGGACAGTTGGAAAGCGCGCTGTTGAACCTCGCGGTGAACGCTGTCGACGCGATGCCGGAGGGAGGCACCTTGCGGTTCAAGACAGAGAACATGGTGATCGCCGAACCGCTGGCGGCGCCGGGCGGTACACTGGCGCCGGGCGATTACGTCGTTGCCACCGTGTCCGATACCGGCACCGGCATCCCGCCCAACGTGGTTGAGCAGATTTTCGAGCCCTTCTTCACGACCAAAGAGGTCGGTAAGGGCAGCGGCCTCGGGCTCAGTATGGTCTACGGCTTTGCCGACCAGTCCGGCGGGCAGGTGTTGCTCGACACGGCGCCGGGCAAAGGCACGGCCTTTTCCATCTGTCTGCCGCGCGTCATCGCCGATGTTGAACCGCGTCATCGTCGCGTCGCCAAGACGGCTGCGGATCTGCCAGACGGGCAGGAGACGCTGCTGGTGGTCGAGGACGAAGTCGCCGTTCGCGAGTTCGTCGCCCGTGCGCTGTCGGAGCTCGGTTATCAGGTGGTGGATGTCGAGGATGCCAAGACCGCCTTGTCGCTGATCGCGCGCGGTCTTGAGCCCGAGCTGTTGCTGACGGACATCATTTTGCCGGGCACGACGAACGGCCATGAACTGGCCCGTTGCCTGCGCGACCTGGTGCCGGGGATCGGTGTCGTGATGATGTCGGCGCACGATCGCGGCATTCTCGAAGACGCAGCCGACCTCGCCGATACTGTTCTGCTGGAGAAGCCGTTCACCCGCGAACTGCTGGCACAGACCATCCGGCATGAACTGGACAACCGCCGACCGGATGACGAGCGGCCCGCGGCCTGACTTCGAACTCCTGGATGCCGGCCGCCGGCATCGCGCAAGGGGATCAGATCGTGCCGGCCTGTTCCAGCATGCGCCGGTGTGCCCGCAGGCTCTCGGTGATCTGCATCGCGGCGTCGACCGCGTCGCGGCCGGCCGCACCGTCGACGCGCGGTCGTTGTCCGGTGCGCACGGCTTCCAGGAAGGCCTCGATTTCACGCAGCAGGCTGTCGGCCTCGTCGAACACATGTTCTTCCTGGGCGATGTTCGGTATGCCGGGGAACATCTCGCCGTCGCCACGCCGACGGACCACCACCTTGCGGGCCACAAGATCGGCTTGGATGTAGCTCTCCGGCTCGAAGATGCGCATCGTGCGCTCGGTCTTCAGGCTGACCCGGCTCGCCGTCAGGTTGGCGACGCAGCCGCTGGCGAAGGTGACCCGGGTGTTGACGATGTCTTCGTGTTTCGAGACGACCGGCGCGCCGATCGCATCGACCTTCACCACCGGTTCGCCAACCAGCGCCATGATCAGGTCGATGTCGTGGATCATCAGGTCCAGCACCACGCTGACGTCGATGACCCGTGGGTTGAACGGCGAAATGCGGTTGGCTTCGATATAGAGCGGCTTGCGCACGCTGTCGGCCATGGCGAAGTAGGCCGGCGAAAAGCGCTCCAAGTGGCCGACCTGCAGGATCACGCCTTTCGCGTCAGCGGTGTCGATCAGGTCGGTGGCATCGGCGACATTGTCGGTAAGCGGCTTTTCCACCAGCACATGCAGGCCCGCTTCCAGGCAGTCGCGTGCAACGCCATGATGCAGGCTGGTCGGCACCGCCAGGCTCACGGCGTCGACGTTGCCGAATAAGGCGCGGTAGTCCGAACCGGCTTCAGCGCCGGCTAGCGTGGCGACCTCGGCGGCAGCATCAACATTGCTGTCGATGACGGCGACGAGATCTGCGCCGTCGAGCGTGGCGTATTTCTCGGCATGACGCCGGCCGAAATGGCCGACGCCGATGACGCCGACGCGTATGGGCTTGGACAAGCGGTGACCTCCAGCAAAAGAGCCCGTCCGGGCGACCGCAACCTAGCGAAATCATGACGGGGCGTCACCCATGCCGAGCCGTACGACGCGTGCTAGGCTGCCGCCATCATGCGGACGGGGAGGTAGGTATGAAGATCGTCGGGTTCGAAACGCTGCATTGCGATGCCGGCTGGCGCAATTTCTCGTTTCTGAAGGTCACGCTCGACAACGGTGTCGTTGGCTGGAGCGAGTATCAGGAAGGATTCGGTTCGCCGGGTGTCACCACGGCGATCGAAAGCCTGCGCCAGATCGTCATGGGGCAGGACCCGCGTCGCATCGAGGCGATCTATTGGGACCTCTACGCCGCCACCCGGCCGGCGGCGGGCGGTATCGCCGGTGAGGCGCTCGGCGCGATCGAGAACGCGCTGCTCGACGCCAAGGCGAAACTCTATGGCGTGCCGGTCTGCGATCTGCTGGGCGGCGCCATCCGCGACCGGTTGCAGCTCTACTGGTCGCATTGCGGCACCTGGCGGGTGAACTGGGCGGAGGTGCATGAACTGCCGCCGGTCACCTCGCTCGACGATGTACGGGCCCTCGGGCGCGAAGTGCGCGAATCCGGTTTCGGGGCGCTGAAGACCAACATCTTCCTGTTCGACCGCGAGCCGATCAGCTACGCACCCGGATTTAACCGCCCTGCCGGCCGGCCGGAATTGAACGTCGACCGCGGCGTCATACGCGGCCTGATCGACGAGTTGAGCGCCTTCCGCGACGGCGCCGGTCCGGAAGTTGAGATCCTGCTCGACCTGAACTTCAACTTCCGCACCGAGGGCTATCTGCGCCTGGTCGAAGCACTGGCGCCGCTCGATCTGTTCTGGATCGAGCTCGATACCTACAACCCCGAGGCCCTCGCACTGATCCGTTCGCGCAGCACGACGACGATCAGTTCGGGCGAAACCCTGTTCGGCATCCGCGAATTCCGGCCGTTCTTCGACCGGCAGGCGATGGACGTGGCCATTATCGATGCGGTGTGGAATGGCGTGTGGCAGTCGATGAAGATCGCCAACCTGGCCGAGGCGCATGAGATCAATGTCGCGCCGCACAACTTCTATGGCCATCTGTCGACGATGATGAATGCACACTTCGTCGCCGCCATTCCGAACTTCCGCATCATGGAGATCGATATCGACCAGGTACCCTGGCGCGACGACCTGTTCACCCATGTGCCGCAGATCGAGCAGGGCCATCTGCTGTTGCCGGACCGGCCGGGCTGGGGCACCGAACCGGACGAGCGCGCGCTGGAAGCCCATCCGGCCCGCGCCGCCAACCTCAACACATCCCACTTCAAGTCGCAGGACTAGCCGTCCCGTCGTCAGGTCGGCCGTACCGCCCGCCGGTCAGATCTGGCGGCCGGCGCCGGCCCAATAGGGCGCGCGGAGTTTGCGTTTGAAGATCTTGCCGGAGTCCTCGCGCGGCAGACTGTCCTGGAATTCGATCACCCGCGGCACCTTGTAGCTGGCCAGATGGGCCTTCAGCCACGACTGCACGTCATCGGCACTCAGGTCGTCGCCTTCATCGGGCTCGACATAGGCGCAAAGCTTCTCACCGTATTCGTCGTCCGGGATGCCGAACACGGCGCAGTCGCGCACACCGGGCATGGTGATCAGGGTGCCTTCGATTTCCGCCGGGTAGATGTTCACCCCGCCGGAAATCACCATGTCGCGCACGCGGTCGCAGATGAACAGGTAGCCGTCGTCGTCGAGGTAGCCGACGTCGCCGCACGTGATCAGTCCGTTGTGTTCGACCTCTTTGCGCTTCTCGTCCATCGCATTGTAGGTGAAGTCCGGCCAGCCTTCGATGCGCATGAAGATTTCGCCAACCTGGCCGGCCGGCAAGGCGTCGCCGTCCGCGTTGAAGATGGTGACGTTGGCGCCGGTTATGGCGCGGCCCACCGTGCCTGGTTTGGCCAGCGCTTCCTCGGAGGTATGGAACACCACGCCGCCGGTCTCCGTGCCGCCGTAATACTCGTTGATCACGGGTCCCCACCATTCGATCATCTGCCGTTTCACGTCCGGCGCGCACGGCGCGGCGGCATGGACGACGAATTGCAGCGACGACAGATCGTATTTCCGTTTCACCTCGTCCGGCAGCGCCAGCAGGCGCACGAACATGATCGGGACCATGTGCAGGTGGGTAATCCGGTGCTGTTCGACGAGTTGCAGCAGCTGCTCGGCGTCGAACCGCGGCTGTAGCACCATCAGTTCGCCGAACTGTGCGGCGTTCAGGGCATAGAAGTTCGGCGCGGAGTGATAGACCGGCCCGGTGATGACGGTGCGCACCGCGGTATCGGCCCCGATGCCGAAGATCGTTTCGGTGATCTCGGCCATGCGCTGCTGCATCTCCGACGTCGCGGGCTGCCGGCGCACGCCCTTGGGCTGTCCGGTCGTGCCGGAGGTGTAGATCATGTTGGTACGGGCGCTGCGCGGTTCTCCGGTCCATTCCGGCTGCGTCGCCAGCCAGTCGTTCCAGTTGGTGCAGCCGTCCGGTACATCGCAGGTGTCCGCCGGGATGCCGTAGGTATCGCGAATCTCCGGCGGTGTCGGCACCGCGAACACAGCGATGCCTTCGGGGAATGCGTCGGCCAGCTGCGGTAACAGGTCGGCATGCACCAGGACGGCGCGTGCACCGCTGTCGGTCAGGATGTAACGCACTTCCTCGGATCTGAAGTGCCAGTTCACCGGAACGGCATAGGCGCCGATCTTTGCGGCGCCGAAAGCCGCCTCGAAGAACGCGAAATCATTGCGCAAAACCATGGCGACGGCGTCGTTCTCGCCAATGCCCAGTTCGGCCAGGCCACCCGCTGCCTTGTTGGCGCGCGCCATGATCTCAGATCGTGTCGTCTGCCGGTCACCGCTGATAAGTCTCCCGTCCACGCCTGGTTCCTCCGATATCGGTTTTTTGCATTCTTGGTTCCGCGATTGTGTCGCGCGGTATGGGGCCGCCGCAAGGGCGATCATGTGGTCATCGGGGACGATCTTCGGAGAAAACCCCGCATATTAGCGCCCCCTTAACCAGCACAATAGATCGTAGTCAGCGGGAGTACTTCTGCGCGTGGAAATTGAATCCTGATCACTGTCGAGTAACGAAAATATTCATCGATATGGCTGAATTTAGCTGGATACCTGTGATTTTGTACCTATCTGCGGCTGCGTTCGCGATAGGCACGTCGCTGCACATGCGCGACTGGCGCATCGTCTGCATCGCGATCGTGCTCATGGTGTTCGAGTTGCCGGAGTTCATTCATGTGCTCGACGTCGCGTGGTTTGGCCAGATGGCAGGGCCGACACAGGATGCACAACTGCTCCGTGCCGACCTGTCCAGGGATGTCAGCGAGTTGTTGTTCTCGTCGGCGATGCTGGTGGCGGTGATCCTTCTGGTCCGCTGGCTGCTGCAGCAGAGTGATGCCGCCGTGACCGCGCTTGCCGCCAATGAGAAACGATTTCGCGACTTCGCTGAATCCGCATCGGACTGGCTGTGGGAGACCGATGCCAAGCTCCGCTTCACGTACATGTCCGACAATGTCGAAAAGATCGCCGGCGTCGCACCTGAATGGCACTACGGCAAGACCCGTCAGGAGCTGCTCGGGGCGAACTATGACCGATTGGTCTGGGACCGCCATCTCGGTACCATGAAGGCGAAGGAACCGTTCCGCAATTTCGTCTACAAGCGCGTAGGCGAGGGCGTCGAAACCCGTTGGCTCCGCACCAGCGGCCGCCCGTACTACGACGAGCACGGTGCCTTTAAGGGGTATCGTGGCGTCGGCAGCGACGTCACCGAAGAAATAGAGATGCAGCAGACGGTCGCGCGTACCGAGGAACGGTTCCGCGAAGCCATCGCCGCGATGAACCAGGGCTTTGCCCTGTTTGACGGCACCGATCGGCTTGCCGTGTGGAACGATCGGTTCGAGGAGATCAACGCCGACATCCGGCACGCCATCGCATTGGGTGCGCCTATTGGTGACATCGTCGGCGCGATGAGGGACAGCCGTGGGACCGACCCTGAACTCTATGACCTGATCCTGTCGCCACAACGCGAAGAAGACCTCGATGTCGTCCTGACGTTTCCTGACGACCGGTCGATCAGGCTGGAGATTTACGACATCGGAGACGGCGGCCGGCTGAGCCTGTGGACGGATGTGAGTGAGTTGAAGCGCGCCGAAGCAGCGATGAAAAACAGCTTCGACGAGCTTCGTTTGATTACCGACAACGTTCCGGTTCTGATCGTTCACTTCGATCTGGAACAGCGCATTCGCTTTATGAATGCGACCGCCAAGGCATGGCACCGCCTTGATGACGAGCACGCGCTTGGCGGGCGGCTCAAGGATCTGTTGCCGGCCAGCTCATATGCCCGGATCGAACCGCACATTCGTCGCGCGCTGAGCGGCAAGTCCGTTCAGGTGTCCGAGAAGATACGCTACGCCGACGGCGTGGAGCGGCATGTCGACCTTGCCTACGTGCCGGAGTTTGATTCGAACGGTCGCGTTGCCGGCATCATCGCCGTCGTCATCGATGCGACGGAACGACATCGTCTGGACCGCGCGCAGCAGCAAAGCGAAAAGAAGATCGCCAACCTGATCGCCGCGTCGCTGCAGGGCATCTGGGTCTACGATGACAATGGCAAGATGCTGTTTGCGACCGAAAAGGCGGCAGAGATCTTCGCCTTCGACGATGTCGACGACCTGACGTCGATCGCATCCGTGAACCAGCTGATTGCGCCTGCCGACCTGGATCGCCTTCTGCAGTACCGTGAGGCACGTCTGCACGGTGACGAAGCCCCTTCGGTTTACGAGTTCGAAGGCCGTACCAAGGCAGGGGACGCCCGGTGGTTCGTCGCCATGTCGATGCCGGTGGATTGGGATGGCGCCAACGCCGTCCTGACCAGTGCTATCGACGTCACCGACCAGCATAAGGCCGAGGAACAGCTTCGCCAGGCACAGAAGATGGAAGCGGTGGGCCAGCTCACCGGCGGCATCGCGCACGACTTCAACAACATGCTCACGGTGATCCAGGGCAATGCCGACATGCTGCTGGAAACGATTGAGCAGGATTCGCCGGCAGCCAGCTTGATCGGGGCGGTGACGCGGGCGGCGGAACGCAGCGCCGAACTGACGCAGCGGCTGCTGGCATTTTCGCGGCAGCAGCCACTCACACCAAAGTCGGTTGACGTTGGCCAACTGTTGAAAGGTATGGGGTCGCTGTTGTCACGGACTCTGGGTGACGACATCGACATTCGTATCGACGTCGCGCCTGAGATCGATCGTGCCCTGGTCGATCCGGGCCAGTTGGAAAATGCCATCCTGAACTTGTCGATCAACGCACGTGATGCCATGCCGGGTGGTGGTGCGCTCGTGATCCGCGGGCAAACGGCGATACTTGAAGAAGCGATCAAACAGGACGGCGAGTTGATTCCGCCGGGCACCTATGTCGAGGTCAGCGTGACCGACTCCGGCACCGGGATGCCGCCGGAGGTGCTGGCGCGGGCATTCGATCCTTTCTTCACCACCAAGGAAGTCGGCCGCGGAACCGGCCTTGGCTTGAGCATGGTCTATGGCTTTGCCCGGCAGTCGCGCGGCTTCGCGCGGATTTCGACCGCGGTCGGTAAAGGCACGTCGATCAGGATTTCGCTGCCGGCGATCGGTGCGGACGAGGCCGCCGGCGTGTCCGACGTAACGGTAGTGGACCGGCACCATGGCGAGGAAACCATCCTTCTGGTCGAGGATGACAAGGACGTCGCCCACTTCACCCGCACAGCGCTGCGCCGCCTTGGCTACACCATCCTGGAGGCGCACGACGGGCCTGAGGCGATGGAACTCTTGGAAACGCGCAACGACATCAACATGCTGCTGAGCGACGTCGTCTTGCCCAGCGGTGTCAACGGATGCCAGGTGGCGGACGTCGCTCGTCAAACCTGTCCGGACATCGGCGTCCTGCTGATATCGGGCTACCCGCGCGATGCGTTGACCGAGGTCCGGATGTCTGACGACATGAACTTCCTGCCAAAACCCTACACCGCCACCAAGTTGGCGGAATGTGTGCGTGCCACACTCGACCATCGTGCGCTTGAGCAGCCTGCGGCTTGAGGGGCGCTTTGGCTGCCTGACATGGACCGGCTAGGGCGTTTTCCGCTCGCCCTGGGAGCGGGCCAGTGATGTTCGATCCGAATTCGCCTTAGATGGCACCGTCGGCGCGTAGCGACGCGATGTCGTCGGTCGAATACCCCAGCTCCTGCAATACGTCGTCCGTGTGCTGGCCCAGACGCGGTGCCGGTCGACCCGTACGCGGCGTGTCGGCATTGGCTTGGAAGCCGATCCCCGGCACGGTCACGTTGCCATCGATCCCGTCCGGCGCCGGCATCTGCATCAGGACGTCGCGATGTTGCAGCTGCTCGTGCGACAGGGCCTGCGCCAGCGTGTTGACCGCCGATGCCGGCACGCCCTCGGTCTGGAGCGCCGCCAACCAGTGATCCGTCGGCTGCGTCAACAGCACATCGGCGATCTCCTGATGAACGGCGTGGCGATGCTCCACCCGGCCGGCTTCCGTCTTGAAGCGTGGATCTTCGATCCATTCCGGCCGGCCCAGCCCGCGCGCCAGGCCTGGGATCATCCGGTCCATCACCAGCGCGATGGTGATATGGCCGTCCTTGGTCGGCCAGGTGTTGGCGGTGCCCTGGTAGGTCGGCGAGGAGTTGCCCAGCAGTTCCGGGACCTGACCATCGACCAGGTAATTGCAGACGACCGGGTTCATCATGCTGATCGCCGAGTCGTTCATCGCTACGTCGAGGAACTGGCCTTCGCCGGTTTCCTTGCGGCGATAGAGTGCCGTGGCGATGGCGTAGGCCGCGGTCAGGCCGGTCGTCAGGTCGATGACCATGAACCCGGCGCGCAACGGCCCGGTTTCCGGCGTCCCCGTCAGCGACATCATGCCGGACGCGGCCTGCACCGCCCCGTCGTACGCCGCGGCGCCTGCGCGCGGGCCGGCTTGGCCGTAGCCCGAGATCGAGCAGTAGATGATATCCGGCTTGATCTTGCTGACGGCGTCGTAACCGAAACCGAGGCGGTCGATCACACCGGCCTTGAAATTCTGGATCACGACGTCGGCGTCACGCACTAGCCGCTCGACAACTTCTTTGGCGCGCGGATGCTTGAGGTCGAGCGTCATCGCCCGCTTGCCCGGGTTCACCCCAAGGAACATCGGCGCCAGTTTGTTTTCGGCCCATTTACCCTTCGCCATGATCGTTCGTGCCTGGTCGCCGACATCGGGCTGCTCGATCTTCACCACATCGGCGCCCAGCAGCGCGAGTTGGGCCGCGGCGAACGGGCCGGCGAGCACCTGCGTGAAGTCGATCACGCGGATACCTTCGAAGGCTTGGGCCATTGTTGCGTTTCTCCTGAAGCTGACGGGTTTTGATCTTCGTTGGTCGATTGCCGCAGTATCGGGACATCGCGATTTCCTGGCAACGCCGAAGCCGGCTTACGTGCAGGCGGCTCAATCCTTGCCTAAACTGGATGTTGCCGCGCCGACGGCGACGGCCAACGACAGATGAGGAGATACGCCATGACGGAATTGGTGACACGACAGGACGCGGACGGCGTCTGCACCTTGACGCTGAACCGGCCGGAGGCCCTGAATGCTTTGAGCCCGGCGCTGTTCGTGCAGCTGCGCAGCCATATCGATGCCCTGGCGGCGCAAACGGATACGGTTGGCGTCGTCATCCTGTGTGGCGCCGGTCGATCCTTCTGTGCCGGCAATGACCTGAAAGCCATCAAGGCCGGCGAGGGCGAGTTGCCGCCGGACTATCAGGAGGTGACCGTGGACCTGCTGGCCGCCCTGCCGCAGCCGACCGTCGCGGCGGTTCAGGGGCATTGCTATACGGGTGGGCTGGAGCTCGCACTGGCGTGCGATCTGTTGTTCGCCGCCGACAATGCCAAGTTCGCCGATACCCATGGCAAATGGGGATTGACGCCGCGCTGGGGCATGAGCCAGCGTCTGCCGCGCCGCATCGGTCCGTTGAAGGCGAAAGAAATGATGTTTACGGGTCGGGTGGTCGGTGGCGAGGAGGCGGCGGCAATCGGATTGGCGAACGGCTGCGTCGCTGTCGATACCCTGCAGACACGGGTCAACGAACTCGCCGCCGAGATGGTTGCCAACTCCTGGCATACGCTGCGTGCCGACAAGATGCTGATCGATGGCGGGCAGGATCGCGGGTTGGCCGACGGCATCGCCTTCGAACGCGATGCCAGCCCGGGCCGCGCGCCGGACTATCTGGAACGGGTCAAGGCGTTCGGTTGATGTGAGCTGACGTCAGGCGGCACGTACCGCTTCAACCGGGGGACGGCGGGCCGCATTCAGGTCTACGTCCGTTAACGTCGCGCCGTCCAGCTTAGTGCCGCGCAGCAGGGCATGGCGCAGGTCGGCGCCCGTCAGATCCGCGCCGGTGAAGTCGGCATTCTCCAGATCGGCCCCGGCCAGGTCGGCATGGCGCAGGTTGGCGCCGCTCAGATCGGCGCCGCGCAGCCGCGCCCAGCGCAGATTTGTGCTCCAGCGCTTGCGTTCGCCGCCGCGCCGGCGCTGCAGTGGCGACAGATCGGCACCCCGCAATCGGGCGCCATGCAGCGTCGCCCGCTCCAGCGACACGCCGCGCATGTCGGCGTTGGCCATGTCGCTTCCGCGCAGGTCGGCCGACGTCAAATCCGCCATGGTCAGACTGGTGCCGCCGAAGTCGGTGCTGTGCGCAATTGCATTGCGCATGTTGACGACCGAGAAGTCGGCGCCTGCGAAATCCCGGCCGGCAATATCGGCGGACGACAAATCGGCCCGATCGCCCTCGTTTCCTTCCGATTGCAGCCATATGCGATGCCGGCTCAGGAGCGCCTCGATCTCGCCATCCGTGAACGACCGGCGCTCCGATGTCGTCGCCGGGCCCAGTTCCGGTGCTTCCCAGGCGTCCTCGTCGAGAATGGCGCCGGCCAGTTCGGTGCCGCGCATGTTGGCGCCCGCAAAGTCGACGCCGGATAAGTCGGCGCCGCTCATGTCGGCACCGGAGAGGTTCGCGGCATTCAGCTTGGCGCCTTCCAACTGTGCCCCGGCGAAATTGGTGTTGCGCAGATCGGCGCCGGCAAAATCGGCGCCACGCAGAATGGCGTCGGAAAAGTCGGTCTTCACCGCAACGGCGCCGGAAATCTTCGCTGCCGTGAAATTGGCGCCGTGTGCTTTGGCCGCCGCCATCTCGTTGTCGAGCTGCCAATGCTCGATTGGCTGCATTTCGCCGTCTTCGTTGCGGATGATCAGCGTACCTTCACGCATGTCCGCTTCGACGAAGATGGCGTTGCTCATCTCGGCCCCGCGCAGCGACGCGCCGCGCAGATCGGCGCGGGTCAGGTCCGCCCGCGTCAGAATGGAAACACCAAGGTCGGCGCCGAACAGAATGGCGCGGCGCAGGTCGGCGCCGGACAGGTTGGCGCCATGCAGCCGGGAGCCGGTCATATCGGCATCGCACAGCATGCGGCCGGCGAGATTGGCATGGGAGAGGTCGCAGAACTGCAGCACGGCGCGTTTGCCGCCGATCTGGCCATTTACAAAGCGGTCGTGCGCCCGGATCAGCTCCTGAAGCTCGCTCGCCTTAAGGCGGCGACGCTGCTGACCGGACGTTCGGCCCCTGGGTCCTGTTGGCACGTCCTACCACCCCTACTCATGTGGTGCGACATATCACCACAACCGTGGTTAACGAATATTGAAACTGACCGCGCGCGAGACCTTGCCGCCTAATGGTTTCAGCGGATTCTCGGGCATTCGTCGTGTCTTTATCGCGCAACGCTGCTATCCATACCGGCATCGTGACTGGATCGGAGACAAGCATGACGGAACGGCAGAAATGGGCGCCGGAAACCAGTGCGGCGCAGGCGCTCGGCTGGGTCGATGAACAGACCCGGGCGGTCACCATGCCAATCCACCCGTCGTCCACGTTCCTGCGCGATCCTGACAATCAATATCGCTCGGGCTTCAGCTATGGACGTGACGAAAATCCGACGTTTGCCCAGGCCGAGGCCCTGTTGTGCGAACTCGAGGGCGGGTCGGAAGCCCTGGTGTTCTCGTCCGGCATGGCCGCCGCGACGGCGGTTTTCATGTCCCTGGCGCCGGGCGACCACGTCGTTGTGCCCGACGTGATGTACTGGGGCCTGCGCAAGTGGCTGCTCGACGCCGGCGTGCACTGGGGCTTGCGGGTGGAAAGCGTGCCCTGTGGCGATCTCGCCGCCTTGCGAAGCGCCGTGCGGCCGGGCGAAACTAGGCTGGTATGGCTGGAGACGCCGTCGAACCCCATGTGGACGGTCACCGACATCGCCGCGGCGGCCGATATTGCGCATGCGGCGAACGCTGAGCTCGCGGTCGACAGTACGGTAGCCACGCCGGTGCTGACCCGCCCGCTCGAACACGGCGCCGACATCGTCATGCACTCGGCGACGAAATATTTGAACGGACACAGCGACGTGCTTTGCGGTGCCCTCGTAGCGAGGGAAACCGGCCCGTATTGGCAGCGTATCCGTACGCACCGTCATGACGCCGGTGCCATCCTCGGCTCGTTCGAAGCCTGGCTGTTGACCCGGGGCATGCGCACCTTGTTCCTGCGGGTGGAGCAGGCCAGCCGCAACGCGATGACCGTCGCGCAGCATTTCCTCGGCCACGCGGCGATCAGCGCTGTGCTCTATCCCGGCCTGCCGCAGCATCCCGGGCACGACATCGCGCGGGCTCAGATGTCCGGCGGCTTCGGCGGCATGCTGTCGCTGCGCCTGACCGGCGGCGAGACGGCCGCGATCGGCGCCGCTGCCAACGTCAAACTGTGGAAGCGGGCGACGTCGCTCGGCGGCGTCGAAAGCCTGATCGAGCACCGCGCCAGCATCGAGGGCGCGGGAACACCGGTGCCGGGTGACCTGTTGCGCCTGTCGTGCGGGATCGAGGCGGCCGAGGATCTGATCGCCGATCTGGAACAAGCTCTGGCGAGCGTATAGGGTCACGCCAACGCGCTGCCCGTCGGGTGGCCTTGCTGCGACCGAGGGAGGTGCACGTGATCGAACTCTATACTTGGAAGACGTCGAACGGCCGCAAGGCGTCGATCATGCTGGAGGAGTGCGGACTGGCGTACAACCTGCACCCCATCAACATCGGCCAGGACGACCAGTTCACCGATGAATTCAAGGCGATTAACCCGAACAGCAAGATCCCGGCGATCGTCGATACCGACGGACCGAACGGCGCGCCCTATACGGTAATCGAATCCGGTGCAATCCTGATGTATCTCGCGGAAAAGACCGGCAAGTTCCTGCCGACCGACATGGCCGCCCGCTACGAGGTGATCCAGTGGCTGATGTTCCAGATGGGCGGTATCGGTCCGATCTTCGGCCAGGTGCATCATTTCAAGCGCGCCGCCAAGGAGCAGGTACCCTACGCGATCAATCGATACATGACCGAATGCCTGCGTCTCTACGGTGTGCTGGACGTGCGGCTGGGCCAGCGGGCCTATCTCGGCGGCCCGGAGATTTCCATTGCCGACTTCGCAGCTCTGCCCTGGGTGTTTCGGCACGACTGGCAGGAAGTCGACCTCGCCGAGTTCCCAAACGTGAAGCGCTGGTACGACGAGCTGATGGCCCGTCCGGCGCTGCAGCGTGGCATGGAAGTGCCGGCTTAAGGCCCACGGCATGTCCGACCTGCTGCAAAATGCCTCGGTACGCCGGGTCCAGGATGCTTTGAAGGATGCCGGATCGTCGGCGGGTGTCATTGCGCTGGCCGAAACGGCCCGCACGGCCGATGACGCCGCCGCCAGCATCGGCTGCGAGCTTGGCGCCATCGTGAAATCGCTGGTGTTTCGCGTCGGCGGACAGGCGGTGATGGCACTGGTCGCCGGCGACCGGCGCTGCAATACAGATGCGCTGCCGGCAATTCTCGGCTTGGACGGCAAATGCAAACGGGCCGACGCCGATCTGGTGCGCGACGCTACGGGCTTCGCCATCGGCGGTGTCGCGCCGATCGGCCATCCGGCGTCTCTGCCGGTTGCCATCGACGCCAGTCTGCAGCGGTTCGACACCGTTTACGCTGCGGCGGGCCATCCGCATTGCGTGTTCGCCACAAGTCCGGCGGAGCTGACGGCGCTTACCGCCGGCATAGTCGACCCGCGTCTGTCTGCCTGAGTATCCGCTCGCCCGATGGTCGGAGAAGGCATTGTGCCATACCCGCCAAACGGTCTTCGATTTCGGTCAGAAAATCGCTTTAGCTGAACGTTACGTTAACCACTTCCGCGCCATCGTTTCCCCCACGGCGCCGGCGATCTGCATCAGAACGACAGACGCCCGGCACAAGTGCCAGCGAGAGGGGACAGCGATGGTAGCAGTTCAAGAAAGAAAAGCGACCACATGGGAGACCAAGGCGGAAGCCGGTCAGGTCGACGCACAGTATCGTGTGGGTATCATGTATTCGACAGGCCAGGATGGGGTGCCGATCGACTACATCGTCGCGCACAAATGGCTCAATCTTGCGGCGCTGCGCGGCAGTGACGAGGCCCGTCGGCTGCGTGCCGAACTGGCCGACGATATGAGCCGTGAAGAGATCGCCCAGGCGCAGCGTCTGGCGCGCGAGTGGATGGGCCGCCACTAGGGCAGGCGGTCGCCACTTTCCTGAAATTCTTGTGGGTTTGGCGATGACGGCGTTACGCCGTTGTCGTGGATACCGGCACCTGTTTGCCGGCTTAATCGATGGACCGCCTAGGCCATCGTTGACGCACCGCTGTGGGCACAACCGTGCCGACCGGTGGGGACGTAATCGCGTCGTCGGCCTCAGGCCGCCGGTTTCAGCGCAACGCGCTCCATCGCTTCCCAGGCTTCACCGGCCGCGACGAGGCAGGAATTCCCGTCCGGGTCGGTGATGATGATGGTCCAGCTGCCGTCTTCACTGGTCAGCACTTCGATGATCTTGCCGGTGCTGGTCAGCCCCATGGCCGTCGGGGCTTCCTTGTGGTTCTGGCCCAGGTGCTTGAGGAAATTGGCACGCTCGCCGCACAGCGTCTGGGCAGATGCCGTGGTCGGGGCCGTCAGGAACATAGCCGACAAGGCGGTCACTGCCAGTCCTGTACGAAACATAGCGCTTCTCCTTATCGATGGCGCGGGACTTGAGGCCCGGCTAGTACCAATTGTCGGCGAGCGGTCTTAAGGAAGTATGAATTATGACCAATTTATGGCAAATCACTCAAAGCATTGATATCAAATTCTATTTTGTCTGATCAAATAGAGTTGTTTGCAAATTTTCAGTGTTGGTAGTTTTGTTGGGTTTCGAATTCCCATTACTGGAACGTTAACGGACGGATAGTTGGTCGGCGGGTGCGCCATTGCAGTGATTCCTGAATCGCATGCGAAAACCTGCGCCGTCTTGGCGCCCGGCCAGGCTGTTCTCGGGGCGGTTTGTGGGGGCAAGAGGGCGAGGCGGCGGGTCTTGCACGTTGCGACACGCTGTCGGCATATTCGCGGGTTGTCAGACTGCCGGCCAACGTCTAAAAGCGACAGGATTCCGCCACTGTCGCGGTGGAGGAGGGATGGCCGAGTGGTCGAAGGCGCTCCCCTGCTAAGGGAGTATACGGCAAAACCGTATCGTGGGTTCGAATCCCACTCCCTCCGCCATTAACGGGCAGAACCGCAATCGATCGAAAACGCGTCCTTGCAGGCATCGTTTGCCGAAGGTTTCTGCGACGGTTGACGTTCTAGCTCGACGGCGTCGTCATCTCTGCGCTGATGCCGGCGTTTTTTCCTTCCGCAGGCCGGCGACCAACAGTCCATATAGGCTGATCACGACGGCGGCGAACGCAATGATCTGGTAGGTCTCGACACGGTCGCCGAGAAAGACGATGGCCAGCACCATCGTCACCGCTGGCCAGGGCGTGGTGATCGAACTCGCCAGGGACACGTCGATGTGCCGAACGGCATGGAACCAGATGACGAGTTCGAGGTAGTAGATCAGCCCCATCGCCATCCCGAAGACCTGATAGTCCGGCCGCTGCATCGTCTGCCACAACGTCGCCGGGTCGATCAGCGCCAGGACACCGCCAAGAAGCACGGCGGAAATCGCCACGCGAAAGAAGGTGACCTGGGCCGGGGTGATCGGCGTCCGGACCAGTTCCTCCCGGATGATGACGTGCGCGATACTCCACAGGAGCGGCACACCCAGCGCCAGCAGGAACCAGGGCGACAGATCCGCGATCATCCAAGTGCCGCCCGTCCCGAGATAGCAAAGGGCTGCGATCAGGGATGCCGTGAGTACAAGCTCGACCATCGTCTTGCGCCGCTTCAGGAACAGTGTCTCCCAAAGGATCGCAAACAGGGGATAGGCCTGGATGGCGATTGCGGCGCTCACGGCGCCGGCCCGTTCGACTCCGAGTATGTAGAGATAAGTGGCGAGGCCGAACATCGCCCCGGTCGCGACGGCCACCGGCAGCGCTCGCCGCTTCTGCCGGCCGTCGAGTTGCAGGGAAAACATGCCCTTGCTGCCGGACTTCAGCTCCCACAGGCAGAGGGGAAGCGAGAACACGACCTGCCAGATCGAGAGCAGGAAGGCGAACCCTAGGGCATCGAAACCGGACGGCCGGCTGTTTGCCACGATCGGCATGATACCCAGGAGGCATAAACACACCGCGGCGAGCCACATGCCGGTTACCATTCGTGGTTCGAACATTGCATTGACCTTCAGCTCAATATTGCGCTTATTGCATTGAGCTATTGCATCGAGAATTGCGGTTCACAAGGAAAGCATTGCACTGATGGCAATATGGACGCCGGATCTGCAGGGCCGGCAGGGGCCGAAATACCTGCAGATCGTTGACGCATTGGCGGAAGACATCGCCAGTGGCGCGCTGCAGCCCGGCGTGCGCCTGCCGCCGCATCGCGAGCTGGCCTACGCATTGGGGGTATCGGCAAACACGACTAGCCGCGCCTACGCCGAGGGAATCGCGCGGGCGCTGATCCAGGGCGAAGTCGGGCGGGGGACATTCGTGCGCGCCGCGTCCGGCGATCGGATCGACACCGACCTGGCTGACATGCGGCGGCCGTTGTCCGGTCCCGTCGATCTGTCGCGAAACCTGCCGTCACCCGGCCTTGCCGCGGCCCATCTGGCCGAGGCGCTGGGTTCGCTCGGGCGGTCACCGCGGTTACGGGCGTTGGTCGACTACCAGACCGAGGCCGATCTCGCGCATCATGCCGATGCGGCCATCGAATGGGTGGGGCGCAGCGGTGTTGCGGCCGACCGCGACGAGGTGGTCGTCACGAACGGTGCGCAACACGGCATCCTGTGTGCGCTCATGGCTGTTGCCAAGCCCGGCGATCTGTTGCTTGCGGAGGCACTGACCTATCCTCCGGTCAAAGCGATGGCCTATCGCCTTGGCCTGAAGCTGAAATCGGTGGCCCGCGACGACGACGGGTTGTGTCCTGACGCACTGGAAGATATGTGCCGAACCCACGGTGTTCGGGCACTGTATCTGTCGCCGACGCTGCACACCCCCACGACGACCACGTTGACACGAGAGCGGCGCGCCCGCATTGCCGAGATCGCCCAGCGGCATGATGTTTTCCTGATCGAGGACGATGTCTTCGGACAATTGAAGCCGGATGCCCCAGACCCGATTGCCGCCCTTGCACCCGAACGCACGCTCTACACCACCAGTACGTCGAAATGCCTGGCGCCCGGCTTGCGGGTCGGCTTCGTCCGCGCGCCCCGGGACCATGCCGACACCGTTCGCGGTGCGGTCAACCTGACCTGTTGGATGACGCCACCGCTGATGGTCGAAGTGGCGGCCAGCTGGATAAAGGATGGCACTGCCGATCGGCTGACCGCGCTGCAACGTGAGACAGCCACGCGACGCCACGGGATGGTGCGGGCGATCCTCGGCGAACGGCAGATCCGGGCCGATCCGTTCGGTCTCCATTTGTGGCTGGAGTTGCCGTCACATTGGTCGGCCGATGCGTTGAAGGCCGAAGCACGGTATCGCGGGGTCGAAATTGTCGAAGGGGCGGCGTTTGCGGTCGACTCCGACGCGCGTCCGAACGCCGTCCGGCTCTGCCTCAGCCATGAGCCGGACGAACAGCGGCTGACGTCCGGACTGGAAATTCTCCGCGATACGATCGACGCGCCGCCGACCCGCTCGGCGCTTGTGCTCTGACGTTCACGCGCGGTTCTTTGGTATCGGGCGGGGACGCCGGACGCCGATTGCGCGCCGTCACGGTTCGGCTGGAGTGCGCGCCTTCATTGCTTCAGCTTTGGGCGACGACCTCTTCTTCGACCTGCGGCAAACGGTCCTTGCCGAAGAAGATTTCCTTGCCGACGAAGAAGGTGGGGATGCCGAACGTGCCACGCTCGACCGCGGCCGTGGTGTTCTCCAACAGCTTCGCTTTGACCGCCGGGTCCTGGGTGCGCGCCAGGAGGTCGGCACCATCGAAGCCGGCTTTGGTCATCGCTTCGACGAAGACGTCCGGATCGTCCATCTTCAGGCCATCTTCCCACATGCACTTCAAGCCGGCCTCCACATAGGCCTCGAGTTTACCGTCCATCTCGGCGGCGATGGCGCCGCGCATCAGCATCAGCGTGTTGACCGGGAAGTTCGGGTTGAAGGTGAAGGCCGAAAGTCCGTGCTTCTCGATGAAGCGCATGGTTTCAATGCGGCCGTAGTCGACCTTGGCCTTGACGTGTCCAAAGGACTCCATCGGCGACTGGTTGCCGGTGGCCTTGAAGATGCCGCCGAGCAGGCAAGGGATCAGATTGATCGTGGCGCCGGTACGTTCCGCGATGCCAGGCAGCACCTTGTGCGCGAAGTAGGCATTTGGGCTGCCAAAGTCGAAAATGAAGTCAATCGTAACGGTCATGGATGGCTCCCTCGGTGTGCAGATATGGTGACGATTGGTAATCCGGCGTCATTGCGCTGTTTGGCCGATCTGCGCGAGACGGCGGCGCGTCGCGCGGCTGGCCGCTGGGCCGGGCAGCACCGTCAGGTCCGACAGCGACAGCGGTGCCCCGTCGTGCGACGTGAGCTCTAACCGCTTGAGCGGCCGTCCGGTATTGCGTTCGACAACGGTCAGCGGGACCTGGCCCTCGGCGTACATGTTTTCGCTGCCCCACTGCAGCATGGCAATCAGGATCGTTTGCAGGGACTGCCCCTTCTGGGTCAGCTCGTAGGCATACCGCGTGCCACGGGCACCAATGTCGCGTTTTTCGAGGATGCCTTCCTCGACCAATGCGGCGAGGCGGCTCGTCAGCAGGTTCTTGGCAATCCCGGTATTGCGCTGGAATTCGCTGAACCGGGATGCGCCGTAGAAGGCCTCGCGGATGATAAGCCAGGTCCAATGGTCGCCGACGATGTTGAGCACGGCGGCGACGGGGCAGTCCTGTCTGTGGGGCTTTGCCATTCGAGCGACCCATACACGTAGAATTTGGTTGCAGTTTGCTACTCATAAGAATATTGGTAGCAAATCGCAACCAAATTTACAGCCTCACCGTCGACGATAAATGAGGCCACAGCCAACCTGGGGACGTCCGCTATGAAACCTGTTTGTCTCGTCATTGGCGCTGGCGCCGGTATTGGCGGCACGGTCGGCAAGAAGTTCGCCAGCGAGGGTTATCACGCGGTGCTGTGCCGCCGTACCGACGAGGACGGGCTGAACAAGCTCGTGCAGGACATCAAGGCGGATGGCGGTGAGGCGTCCGGCTTCCTTATGAATGCTGTGGAAGACAATGCGATTGAGGACCGCGTAGCTGCCGTCGAGGCGGACATCGGTCCGATCGAGGTCGTGATCTACAATCTTGGCGCGCAGATCGGCGACCGTTCGCTCGAAGAAACGAGCCATCGTGCGTTTGAGATGGGGTGGCGGCTTGCGACATTCGGTCTGTTTCGCCTGGCCCACGCCGTTTGTCCGCTGATGGCAGAGCGCGGCGGTGGCAAGATCCTGGTGACGTCGGCGACGGCGGCTGTGCGCGGCAACGCCGGTCAGCATTCGCATGCCGCTGCAATGGGCGGCCGGCGTATGCTTTGTCAGACCCTGAATGCCGAGTTTGCGTCAAAGGGCATTCATGTCGCGCATATCCTGGTGGACGGCGCCGTCGATGCGCCGGACACGCTGGGTAGGATGCTCGGCGAGGAACAGTTCCAGAAATTGCGCGACACGCGCGGCGCAGCGGACGGTCTGCTGCAGCCGGCGCGGATGGCCGAAACCTACTATCACATCGCGCATCAGCACCGCTCGGCATGGACCCACGAACTCGACCTGCGCTCGTTCTCCGATGTCGCCTGGTGGAACCATGCGTGACGGCTGCCAGGTGCGGGCTGGGCCGGCGCGCTCGCCTGTTCAGGGGCGCTGAAAACGCGCCGATCCCCGAACGATAAGTGAGCCCGGAATCATGCGCCGTTGCGGCGTCGCGGTCGGATCCGCCAGCAGTTCGTCGAGGATATCCACCGTGGCATCGATCATCCTGTTGCGGCGCTGGCGATAAGTGGTGAGGTCGAACGACGGCCAGGCGGCCATCGGCACGTCGTCGAAACCGACCACGCTGACGTCCAGTGGCACCTTTAGACCGAGGTCATGGCGCAGGCCATCGAGCGCGCCAAAGGCAGTGATGTCATTGGCACAGAAGATCGCATCCGGTGGTTCCGGTCCGAGCATAAGGCGTGCGACGGCCTCGCGCCCGCCGGCATAGCTGTATTCGCCATATTCCTGGATCGGTGCCGGCAGACCCAGCTCGGTTAGCCGATCAGTGAAGCCGGCCAACCGGTCGCGATTGGTCGATGCGTTCTCCAGTCCGTTGATGTAGGCGGTGCGGCGATGGCCGGCACGGTGCAGGAACGTCGCCATTTCGCTGCCCCCGAGCCGATTGTCGGTTTGCACCCACGACACCGTCTGGTCGTCAATCGCCCGATTGAACAGCACGATCGGCACCCCGGCATCCTGACCGTCGCGTACCGCGGCCGAGGTGACGCCACTGGCTGTCACGATCACCGCGTCGACCTCATAGCGCAGCATGGCCCGGATGCCCTGCTCGACGCTCTCGATGTCCGGCGCCGTGTGGCACATCACCCGCAGGTCGCGGCGCTGAAAGCGGGTCGTAAAGCCGTTCAGGACCTCATGGTAGAACGGGTTGTCCGGGTGCCCCATGACCAGGCCAATGGTGTCCGACCGGCCGGAGATCAGGGTTCGGGCGAGGGGATTGGGGCTGTAGTTCAGTTGTCGCGCGGCCGCCATGACGCGGTCATGCGTGTCCGCGGCAACACTGGCGCCAGCGGTAAAGGCGCGGCTGACCGTGGAGCGCGAGACGCCGGCGAGGCGGGCCACGTCATGGCTGCTCGGGGCGCCTTTGCCGGTGCCTCGTTGTCCACGGGCTTTCGATAATCGTGTCGGACGTTTGCTCATAACTCGATGGCAGGTTTGTTCGTTCCAAGGCCAACTCTTTGGTTGGATCTACCGTCCGTGTAGCAAATTTGGCCGGTCAGGTTACAACCCTATTGACGCTGCAGCGACGTTGTGAAAGCGTTGCACACGTGTGCAAAGCCGTCCATGAAAACATCGAACCGACAAGACGACGCACACGGCGATAGCGGGGAGGCTTTCGACCGACCATGGCGACATGGCTTAAGCAGTCGAAATCGGCCGAAGAACGGCGCGAGGTGAATGATCAGGTGCGCGCCGTTGTGGAGGCGGCGCTGGATGACATCGCGGCCCGCGGCGACGACGCCGTTCGCGACATGTCTACCAAGTTCGACAACTGGACGCGCGACGACTTCCGGCTGAGCCCAGCCGAAATCGACGCCTGCATCGACAGTCTCAGTCCGCGCGACATCGACGACATCAAGTTTGCCCAGGAGCAGGTGCGGATTTTCGCCCAGCATCAGCGCGACGCGCTGCGCGACATCGAGGTAGAAACGCGTCCCGGCATTATCCTCGGGCACAAGAACATTCCGGTGAATTCGGTGGGCTGCTATGTGCCCGGCGGCAAGTACCCGCTTCTGGCATCGGCGCATATGTCCGTGGTCACGGCGAAGGTCGCAGGCGTGCCGCGTATCATCACCTGCGCGCCGCCGTTCGAGGGCAAACCGGCACCGGCAATCGTCGCGGCGCAGGCGCTGGCCGGTGCCGACGAGATCATGGTGCTCGGCGGCATCCAGGCGGTTGGCGCGATGGCGCTTGGCACTACGTCGATTTCGCCTGTCGATATGCTGGTCGGGCCGGGCAATGCCTATGTTGCCGAGGCCAAGCGGCAGCTCTATGGCCGGGTCGGCATCGACCTGTTCGCCGGGCCGACCGAGACGCTGATCGTCGCTGACGAAACCGTGGACGGCGAACTATGCGCGACCGATCTGTTGGGTCAGGCGGAGCATGGCCCGACATCGCCGGCAATCCTGCTGACCAATTCCGAGGCGCTGGCGCGCGACACCATGGACTGGGTCGAACGCATTTTGAACTGGCTGCCGACGGCTGAGGTCGCCGGGCAGGCCTGGCGCGACTACGGCGAGGTCATCGTCGCCGAAGATCATGCCGAGATGGTGAAGATCGCCGACGACATTGCCTCGGAGCATGTTCAAGTGATGACCGGCGATGACGACTACTTCCTGGCCAACATGACCAATTACGGTGCCTTGTTCCTTGGCCCGCGGACCAACGTGTCCTATGGCGACAAGGTCATCGGCACCAACCACACGCTGCCGACGCAGAAAGCCGCCCGCTACACCGGCGGCCTGTGGGTCGGCAAATTCCTGAAGACCTGCACGTGGCAGAAGGTACTGACCGATGAGGCCAGTGCCGAAATGGGCGAGTATTGTTCCCGGTTGTGCGCCCTCGAAGGGTTCGCCGGGCACAAGGAACAGGCGGACATTCGACTGCGCCGCTATGGTCCGAACTGACTCCGGAGGGAGCCGGAGGTTCCGCGTCACTGGCGACGACGGGACGAATTGGAGGGAGATACCAAATGAAGAAATCGATCGTACTGATCGGTGCGGCCATGCTGGTCGCCATGACGGGGCTGGCCGAAGCCAAGACCCTGAAGCTGCAGGCCAGCTCGAAGGCCGGCGATTGGGCGCACCGTTTCATGACCGACAATTACGGTCCGAAGCTGGCTGAGATGACCAACGGCGCGCTGAAGGTCGACGTATTGCCGACCAAGGCCGTGGTGCCGCATCGCGAAACCATTGACGCCGTGGCGAATGGCATCCTCGATGGCGATCTCAACGCCGTCAGCTATTTCTCCGGGCGCGATCCGGCTTTCGCCGTCATTGGCGACCTCATCGCCGGCTATGACACCGTCGATCAGGTTCGCACGTTCTGCATGCATGCCGGCGGCAAGGAGATCCTGCAGAAGCTCTATGACAAGTACACCAAGGGCAAGGTCCACGTCGTCGGATGCGGCCCCTACGCCAAGGAAGCCTTCGTCTCGACGATCCCGATCAAGACGGTCGCCGATATGAAGGGTGTGAAAGTCCGTTCGCCGGAAGGCCTTGCGGCTGAAGTCTTCAAGCGCGCCGGCGCGGCGCCGGTCTCGTTGCCGTTCTCGGAAGTCTATACCGCGCTTGAAAAAGGCGTGATCGACGCCGCCGATGCGTCGGCCCACGTCAACAACAACGCGTCAGGCATGTACAAGGTCGCCAAGTTCCCGATCTACCCCGGCATTCATTCCATGGCGGTGCTTCAGTTCATCGTGAACAAGAAGGTGTGGGACGGTCTTGGCAAGGAAGGCCAGACGGCGCTCGAAGTCTGGTACGCCGCGTCCTATGACGCCATGCGCCGCGAAGCCGACCTGCAGGACCGGGCGATTGCCGCCGAGCAGCGCGCCGGCGGTGAGATCACCGTGATCGACTGGTCGAAGGAAGAGCGGGCGAAGTTCCGCGAAATCGCCGTCGAAGCCTGGCACGACTTCGCCAAGAAGTCGCCGCTGGCCAAGGAAGCGCTCGACGCGCACCTGACGTACATGCGTGACATCGGGCTGCTGAAGTAAGGCACACCCTTACGCCGCCGCGCTCGACCAGGGGCGCGGCGGTGCCGCCTTGTTTGTTGCGGCTGGCATCACGTCAGCCATTCCACGTCATTTGAGCGGGGCGCACGATGTCCGGGTTCACCGAAACCATGGTCGGCGCGCCGGCCGGCGCGAGCTTCAGCCGGTCGGTCGATCACGTCAGTCGATTTCTGGGATTGGCTGTCGGCAATCTCTATCTGCTCGCGGCGGTCTGTACCCTATGGGAAGTGATCGCCCGGTACATCTTCAACGCGCCGACCCAGTGGGCGTTCGAGGTCGTCATGGTGCTGTGTGCCAGCGCCTGGATGCTGTCGGCCGGTTTCGTCACCCTGCGCAAGCGACATATCGGCATCACCGTCTTCTATCTCATGGCATCCGAGCGGGTGCGCTGGTGGCTCGATGTCTTCGCCATGGTCGTCGGTGTCTTTGCGCTCTACATGCTGGTGTCGGACACTTTGATCCGGGCGCTTGAGAGCATCGACCTGACTGAACGCGGCGGTACCGCCTGGAACTCGCCGTTGCCGATGGTGTTGAAGACCGTTCTGGTCGCCGGCCTGTTCCTCTATCTGGTGCAGTTGCTGGTTAACCTGAGCCGGCATTTCCGCACCCGTCCGCTGCAGGTCGCGGTCCTCGGCGTGCTCGCTCTGATCTGCCTGCGGCTTTTGTTGCAGATCTTCGCGCACTACGGCGGTTTCGGCAGCGGCTGGTACGGCCTGGAGGAATCCATCGCCGAGGCCAGCGGCGGCTTCATCGATCAGTTCCGCGTCGACCGCGACGCCGTCGGCATCGCCGCCATTTCGTTCGCCATCGTCGCCGCGCTGCTGGTGCTGATGATGACCGGCATGCCGCTCGGCATCGTGACGCTGATCATCTCCGTGGTCTGCGCGCTGCTGTTCTATGGCAACACCGGCATGTACTTGGTGTCGACCAACGCGATGGACCTGCTGGAGAAGTATCCGCTGGTCGCCGTGCCGTTCTTCGTCCTCATGGCCTCCATCCTGGAGCGCGCCGGTATTGCGCAGGACCTGTTCGATGCGATGTCGATCTTCGCCGGCCGGCTGCGCGGCGGCGTGGCGCTGCAAACGACCATCGTCGCTGTCATCCTGGCGGCGATGTCCGGTGTCATGGGCGGCGAGATCGTCATGCTGGGCCTTGTAGCGCTGCCGCAGATGCTCCGCCTCGGCTACGACCGCAAGCTGACCATCGGCCTGATCTGCGCCTCCGGCGCGCTGGCCACGCTGATCCCGCCGTCGATCGTCATGATCGTCTACGGGCTCAGCGCCAACGTCGGCATCGGCGATCTGTTTTCAGCCGGCTTCATTCCGGGCCTGATGCTGGCCACCTTCTACGTCTCGTTCGTCCTGATACGCTGCAACCTCAACCCCGCTTTGGCGCCGACGGCGGCTGAAATCGCCGAGCGCACCGGCAAGGAAACCAAGCTCGGCCTGCATCAGCTTTGGGCCGTCGCCATGTGCGTCCTGCTGATCGTCTGCGTCATGGGCTCGATCTACGGCGGCATCACCAGCGTGACGGAGGCCGCTGCGGTCGGCGTGCTCGGCGCTATCGTCGTCGCCGCCGTCCGGTTCGAGTTCAGTTACGAACTGCTGCGCGACTGTCTCGCCAACACCATGTCGGTGGTCGGCACGATCATCTGGCTGATCCTCGGCGCGGTGGCCTTCGTCGGCCTGTACAATCTGATTGGCGGCGCCGACTTCATGCGCGATTTGATCAAGGGCACCGGTCTGGGCCCGCTGGGCACGATCTTCGCCATGATGGCGATCCTCGTCATCCTTGGCACCTTCATGGAATGGATCGCCATCATCTTCATTACTGTGCCGGTGTTCGCCCCGGTGGTGCGCGATCTTGCGCCGGCGCTGGGGATGGAGCCGGAGTGGGCAGCGGTATGGTTCGGCGTGCTGTTCGTGATGAACATCCAGATCTATTTCCTCAGTCCGCCATTCGGCCCGGCCTGCTTCTGGCTGAAATCGGTTGCGCCGAAGGACGTGACGCTGCAGGAGATCTTCATCAGCGTGATACCGTTCATCTGCCTGCAGATCGTCGGCATGCTGCTGGTCATGTTCGTTCCGCAGATCGCCCTTTGGATGCCACAGGCATTGAGCTGAGAGGACCCGCGTCATGTCGATGTACGACTCGCACGAGGACGACGAGAAGAGCATCAGCGGCTATTACGGCATCCTGCCCACCGTTGCCGGCATCATTCTCGGGCTGGCTGTGATCGCCTTCATGTTCGCCCTGGCCGACGGCTTCGCCTGAACCGGGCATCATTGCCGTGGCGCTGCACCGCGTCGGGCAACGGCGAGTCCTCTGCAAGATGGCCGCGCGCCGTGCGGCCGATGGCAACGTTCATCGAAATGTGGCAGGGCGCCGCAACTTCGCCGCAGTATTAACGAATTCGTTAACGCGCCTCGGCGAGACTCAGGCCCATCGACAGCCTGTCTCGACGAGGGATCGCGGTGCCGGTGCGTCTGCAGGACAACTCGAACGAAGGCTGCCCTGATCGGGCATACGGAACGCCTGGGCCGTTGTTGCGACGCGCCCGGTTGGCGCTTGCCGTCGCCCTGACCGGCGTTTGCCTGATGGTCGCCACTGCGACTGCGCGTGACCGCGCAGCCGATATCGGGCTACCGATCGAACCGGTCGATCTGCGGCTGATGCATGAGTGGGATACGGCGGTGCCATCACCCGCGGTCGGCAAGATCGATGTTGCCTATGCCATGCCAGCGCGTTCCGCCACACCGGCAGATGGCGGCGCGAACGTTCACTCTGTTGCGTCGTCATCGGCACGCGGCTGGTTTGTCGAAGGCGGTGCAGCAGGCGCGCCGGCTGTTGCGCAGACCGACGATGCGGCCGTGGGCCTGCAAGGTCAGCGCCGTGCCATCGGCTATCGCAGCGATGCCTGGAACGCCGCGTTCAAGATCGGGCCGCAGTCCATCGGCATGTCCAACCTGATCATGACCGACGTCGAACGGCCGGGCGTCGCCGCCAACAGCAGTTTCCTCAATGGTGCCTTGGACACTCACCTGTTCGCTCTTGGCGACGCAGGTGCCGATGACACGGCGGCGGGGTCGCTGCTGGGCCAGGGGACGGATCAGGTTCGCGGTGTGGCGGCCACATTTCGGCCGTTGCAGCGGCGGTATGGCGAGGCCGCTGTCTCCGCACTCTACTACAGTGGACGTGACGAAGCGGCCGACAACACGGTGCAGGCACGCGGGCAGGGCTGGGGCGTCAATCTCGACAGCTCCTGGCTGGATCGTCGATTTGACCTGGATACCGAGTTCTCTTCCACAAGCTATCAGGAAAAGGGCATATCGGCTGCTGACGCAAGGTCGACGGCGCACGGCATGGCCGTCCGCGGCGGCGTCGACGTCGTGCGCCAATCGGACTTCGCGCAGGCGCCGTTTACGCTGCGCGTCGACGGCGGCTGGGAGTGGCTTGACGATGGCTTCGCCAGCCTCGTCAACGATGCGAACGGCGATGACCGAGAGCGCCTGTACACCGATGTCACTCTCGATGCGGGCCCTCTGTCGGGCAGGCTTTCGGTAGGCCGCACGCGGAACAACGTGGCGGACGACCTCGCGGCGCCGACTGACCGGACCGCGGATTTCGACGTCGAAATGGGTTACGCGCTCGGCGACAGTGTCTCGGATCTCGTGATGCGCTTTGTCGACCTGCCGCGGGGGATGTCGACGACCGAGCTGTTCTGGGGTCGAAAGGTCTCGCGTTCCGGGCGCGTGCATAGCCCGGACGCGACGGAACCCGAGCAGCCGCAGGAAACGAAGCGCCAGCATTTCGTGGGGCTCAGGTTCGGAACCAGATCATTGTCGACTGAATTGCGGCATGAACGCGTTGGGCTGATCGATGGCGCTGCCGGATCGAATTCGACAGAGACGTCGAATACGGATCTTTCGGCGGAATGGGCCGTAAACCGGCGATTGTCGCTATCGTTGTCTGGTGGCGTGTCGTCGACGGCGGGGGCGGTGGCCGATGACCTGGACGCAGGGCTGGGTCTGAAGGCCCAGATCATCCTGGACCGGCTGGCAATATCGTTCGACTATGGGGTTGATGTCGATGCTCCCGCGGCGCGCCTGGATGAGTATCGGCTGTCCGGCGAGATCGACTGGCAGGTCGTTCGGCCCAATGGTCGACGGGCAGGGGTGGCGCTTTCCTTCAGGGGTAGCGGCGATCGGGATCGTGCGAATGCCAGTGGTCACTATGAGATCTTTGCGGCCCTAAAACTCAGTCCGCCGCGGCCGTCTCGCTAAACGGCCCAACGCCAAAGAAGACGGCACAACTGCCCCCGTTTCGCCGGCCAGTGAAACGGCCCCGCTGATCCATACTCAATACATCGCGCGGGCAATAAACCAACACGAGCATAGTGTGTGCTAAATGCGCGCATCTTTGCCCCACTAATCGCGCATAAGCCGTTGTCATAAAGATGCAAATACATTGAAGGCGCGAAAAGCGGCGGCTATGGTTCCGGCAGTTCGTTCCTATCCGTGCGATGTAATTCGCCACGGCGTCGGGGAGCCATGACGAACAAACAAACGAACACCTTAGGGAGAGCTAACGTGAAAACTATCTCGAAACGACGGCTTGGGACCGGCGTGGTGATTGGCGTTGCCGCCATGGCCTTCTCGGCGACGGCCTTCGCGCAGAACGTCAACTGGAACCTGTCCGTATGGGGCAAGTCCCGTGCCTTCACCAAGGGTATCGAGGCCTTGTCCGAGGAAGTGGCCAGCCGCACGGATGGCAAGTTCAAAATCAAGATTCACTACGGTGAAGCGCTGTCGAAGGCGAAAGAAAATCTTGACGGCATCAAGCTGGGCGCGTTCCAGATGGCCGCCTTCTGCGCGTCCTATCATCCGAACAAGACGCCGACGATCGGTGCGCTCGATCTGCCGTTCCTGCCGCTCGGAAATCTGGATATCCAACGCAAAGTGCATGAGGCGTTCTTCGCTCATCCGGCTGTCGCTGCCGACCTCGAGCGCTGGAACGCTCGCTTCGTGATGTCGGCCATGCTGCCGCAGTATGAGTTCATGGGTGTCGGCGAACCGCCGAAGAGCCTGAAGGACTGGCAGGGCAAGCGCGTCCGCGCACTTGGCGGTATCGGCAAAGCCATGGCCGCGCTGGGTGCGGTGCCGACCACTGTGCCGGCCCCGGAAACCTACCAGTTGCTGGAGCGCGGTGCCGTGGACGGGGTGTCCTGGCCGTTCACCTATGCGCATGCCGCATACAAGGTCGACGAGATTTCGACCTGGTTCACCTCAAACCTGTCGCCGGGCGCCGTGACCTGCCCGATCGTGGCCAACAGCAACGCGTTCGACAAGCTGCCTCAGGCCTACAAGGATGCGCTGGAAGCATCGAAGGCACCGGCATATGAGACGTTGAAGTCGGCTTACAAAGCGGCCGACGACAAGAACCTGCCGCGGTTCCGCGAGAAGATGACTGAGATCAAGTACTCGGATGCGCAGCTCGACGCCTTCCGGGCCGCCGGCGCCAAGCCGGTGTGGGACGCCTGGGTCCGCGAAGCGTCTGCAGCCGGTGTCCCGGCGCAGGAACTGCTGGATCTCGTAATGGCCGAGGCCAAATAAGCGGGACCGTCAGGTCTTCGCCACAACCCGTCTGATAGCCATGCCATCGCGCGGGCGAGGAACGTTTCGTTTCTCGCCCGCCGGTGCGTGGCTGTCGCCTCCTCCCGCGACAAAAATTGAGCAGATTCCAACATGACGGCCACCAGCCAGGACCCGCGTGTTCAGCCGCCGCTCGTTGCCCGGTTCGATAGGTACTTCTCGTACGTCGAAAACACCTTCAATGCCATTGCCGGCGCCTCGATCATGTTCTTGATGTTTTTTGCCGTTTATCAGGTGCTCGGCCGCAAGGTCTTCAACGCACCGATCTTCGGTTACATCGATTGGGTCGAGCAGATCATGATCCTGTTCGCCTTTATCGGTGTGGCTTACTGCCAGCGTCTCGGCGGTCATGTCCGGATGGAACTGTTCATCACGAATTTCCGGGGCCGGTTGCTGTGGGGTGTCGAGGTCTTCGGCATCCTTGTCGGTCTGTTGATCATTTCCGTTTTGATCCCGACCAGTATCGATCACTTTGCCCGTGCCTGGGAACTTGGCGACTCGACCATCAATGCCGAGTTGCCGATCTGGCCGGCCAAGCTGCTGATCCCGATTGCGTTCATCGCCCTATGGCTGCGGCTGGTGCTGCAGCTCGTGGGGTATGCGCGGCTGTTTATCCGACCCCAATTGGCGCCAGTGGCCGTTCCCCTGATTGCCAGTGTCGAGGAAGAAGCGGCGAAGGAAATCGAAGACGCCCTTGGCGGCGAGCGTGAGGGCCGGTCATGACCGAGATGGCACAGGAACTCAACGCCGTGCTGTACGCTTTTCTGGGGCAGCACATCGAAGCTCTGTTCCAGTACTGGTTCGCCGACATGGAGCCGATCAATGTCGGCCTGGTGTTCTGCGGCTTCATGCTGGTTCTGGTTTTCTTTGGCGTGCGCGTCTATCTCGCCGCGGCAATCATCGGCATGCTTGGGCTGGTGGCCATTATCGGCTGGCAGGCCGGCACCGGCATGGCGGGCACCATCCCGCATTCGAAATCGGCATCCTTCACCCTGTCGGTGCTGCCGATGTTCATCCTGATCGGCTACCTGGCGTTTCACGCCGGGTTGACGACGGCGATTTTCGATGCCGCCCGAAAATGGTGCAGTTGGGCGCCCGGTGGTCTGGCGGTCGCGACCGTGTTTGCCACGGCGGGTTTCGCTGCCGTGTCGGGCGCATCGACCGCGACTGCGGCGGTGTTTTCGCGCATCGCCATTCCGGAGATGCTGGCCAACGGCTACGACCGGCGTCTGGCCGCCGGCGTGGTGGCCGCGGGCGGTACGCTGGCGTCGCTCATTCCACCCAGCGCCATCCTGGTGATCTACGCGATCATCGTCGAGGAGTCCGTGGGACAACTCCTGCTGGCGGGCTTTATTCCCGGCGTGATCTCGGCCGTGATCTACGCGACGCTGATTTCCGGCCGCGTGATGATCAACCCGAAACTGGCCCCCGCGCGCGAGAGCTATCCCTGGTCCGACCGGTTCAAGGCACTGCCCGGCACGCTGCCGATCGTCGCCGTGATCGCCATTATCTTCTCGGCGATCTATGGCGGCTGGGCGACACCGACCGAGGCCGGCGCGCTGGGCGCCTTTGTCGTGTTCATCATCGCGATGGTGCGCGGCATGGGCGTGACGAACCTGAAGAACGCGCTGTTCGAGTCGGCAAAGCTCACCGTGATGATCTTCTCGATCGTCTGGGGTGTGCTGATGTTCGTGCGCTTCCTGGGCTTTGCCGGGTTGCCCGATGCCTTCGCCGATTTCGTCGCTGGCCTCGACATGCCTCCGGTACTGATCATCTGCATGATCCTCTTGGGCTACGCCGTGCTCGGTATGTTCATGGACGCCATCGGCATGCTGCTGCTGACTTTGCCGGTGGTCTATCCGGCGGTCATCGGCCTTGGCTACGACCCGATCTGGTTCGGCATCATTGTCGTGAAGATGGCGGAGATCTGTCTGATCACGCCGCCGATCGGTCTGAACTGTTTCGTCGTCAACGGCGTTCGACCGGACATACCGTTGAACGAAGTGTTCCGGGGCATCGGTCCGTTCTTCGTCGCCGACATTGCCACCGTGGCGCTGTTCATCGCGTTTCCGGAGATCGTCACCTTCCTGCCGGACCTGATGCTTCGGGGATAGGCTGGCGATCAAAATCAGCCGCCGGCAAACGGCAGATTGGGCGTCAGTCAGGCAAGTCTACGGCGAGTCCAAGGATCAGGTAGCTGAACGATTTGCCGTGGCTGTCCAGGTTGAGCGACGAATTCACGCCGCCTTCCAGCGCATCGTCCATCACGACGTTGATAGCCAACAGGTGCGGCAGTTCGTGGCGCACGATCGGGCCGCGAAACAGGTCGCCGAATGCGGCCTTGATACGCTCGGGCGTGATCTGCGCCAGCACGGCCGGGTAGTGCGCCGCATTGCGCACGAAGACCGCAACGTTCGAACGGTTGCCCTTGTCGCCGGCCCGGGCATGAGCGATGTCGCGCAGCTGTACTGTCCGGCTCATGAGACCAGCATCTCGCACCGGGGCTTAACCGCACCGCGGTCGATCATGGTGGAGTAAGTCATCACGCTGGGCGTGACATGACCGCGGTAGCCGCCACCGCCGGCTGGGCCGCAGCATAGCAATGACTCCACTTCCCACAGCAATGTCTCCGCTTCTTCGCGGCTCGAAGATCGCATCGCGCAGCGCAGGCGGATATCCTGGCTTTCGCTTGGGTAGGTGAGGGCCGTCGCGTGCAGTGATGCCATGCCAATCAGGTCGATACGCCGCTCGGCGTTGCTGCCATGCACGGCGGCCATGCGCTCGTCGACGATGTCCCCCGCCAGTTGCGCGCGTGCCTGCGCGCCGGGTCCCGCGTAGGACACTTCCGCCTCCGCCAGATAACCGCCGTCGAAAGCGCAGGTCACCTTCAGTTGCGCCGGCCTTTCGGTGCCGCCGGCGCCACCGACCTGTACCCGGTCGTCGCCGGCCTGTTCCAGGTGCGCAGTGGAGAAGTCGGCGGTCACATCGGGGGTCAGATACCGCTGCGGATCGTGCACTTCGTAGAGCAGTTGCTCCTTTACCGTCTCCAGCGACACCATACCGCCAGCCTGAGGCAGCTTGGTGATGGTGGCGCCGCCATCGGCCGTCACCTCGGCGAGGGGGAAGCCGACATGGGCAAGATCGGCCACATCCTTTACGCCGGGGTCGGCAAAATAGCCGCCCGTGATCTGCGCCGCGCACTCCAGCAAGTGTCCAACCATGGTGCCGGCGCCCAGGGTTGGCCAGTCGTTGCCCGCCCAGCCGAAATGCGCCCGCAAAGGCGCCAGGAACAGCGCCGGGTCCGCCACCCGCCCGGTAATGATGACGTCCGCCCCGGCTTCGATTGCCGGCAGCAATGCGTCTGCGCCGAGATAGGCATTGGCGCCGATCATCCTCCGGCCGATCTCTCGGACCGGACAGCGGGGCTCCAATAGCGCGGCGTCGTCGCCGATCTGGCCGGTGACATCGTCCCCGAAGATCGCCGCAACCTTGAGGCCGTTGATGCCGAGTTCCCGTGCAACGTCGATGGTGCGTTCCGCCGCGGCCTGCGGGTTGGCCACGCCCATGTTCGTGATCAATCGGGTGCCGTGCTGCCGGATCAATGGCAGCATCACCTGCATGCGCCGCTCGAGAAGTGGGTTGTAGCCCCTGTCGGGGTCGGCCTGACGGTCCCGGTGACCGAACGCCAGGGTGCGTTCGCCGACGCACTCGAAAACGATCACGTCGAGCGCGCCGTGCCGGACCAGATCCACCGCAGGATCCAGCCGGTCGGCGGAAAACCCGGCGCCGGTACCGATGCGGAAAGTGTCTTTACCCATTTCTGCGACTGTAGCAGGCGCAGGTCGGCAGGTGCCAGCAGACATGGCGGAAAACTGCCAAGGCAGAGCAGGGCTGATAGCCAGCCCGGTCGCAATCTGCTACCAATGACCCAACAGCTGGTGTGAACGCCGCGAGGAGGAGACAACCGTCATGACCGCGACCATCCTGAACGACGCTGACGCCCTTGCCGCCCGCGTGCCGGACGGTGCCAAGATCGCCATCGTCAAGAACGACACCGGCGTTCCGATGGAGATGGTGCGCGGTCTCATTCGCCGTGGTGCCCGCGACCTGCACCTCGTGTGCATTCCGACGGGCGGTATCGCTGCCGATCTGCTGGTTGGCGCGGGCTGCGTCGGGACGATCGAAACTTCGGCCGTTTCGCTCGACGAATATGGTCAGGCACCGGCTTTCGGCCGGGCGATGCGGGAAGGCACCGTCGAAGTGATGGATGCAACCTGCCCGGCCGTCTACGCCGCGTTGCAGGCCGGCGAAAAGCGCATCCCATTCATTCCGCTGCGCGGCCTCATCGGCTCTGACGTGCAGCGCCATCGTCCGGACTGGCGGATCATCGACAACCCGTTTGCGGAGGCTGCCGACGGGACCGCCGACCCGATCGTGCTGCTGCCGGCCATCGTGCCCGATGTTGCGCTGATCCACGTCCGTCAGGCAGACCGGTTCGGCAACCTCTATGCCGGCGAGAACCGCGACCTGATGATCATGGCGCACGCCGCCAGGGCGACGTTGGCCACGGTCGAAGAAATCGTGGACGACAATCTACTGGAAGACCCGCTGCGGCGTCCGGCGACCATTGCCAACCTTTATGTCGACGGTATTGCCAAGGCAGAGGGCGGTGCATTGCCCATGGCGGTGCAGGATGGCTATGGCGTCGACGGCGATCACCTGGCGCTCTACGCCGACATGGCGCGGAGCGAGTCCGGATTTGCCGACTATCTCGACCGCTTCGTCTTCGGTCGCCGTGCGGCGGCCGAGTAGGGCGGATATCGACGCACATGGACTGTAAACTCGAAGAGCTGCTGATCGGCGTCATCGCCCGGCTGCTCGAAGGCTCCAACCACATCGCCGTCGGCATGGCCTCGCCCATTCCGGGCTCCGCGGCGCTGCTGCGCCAGCACGAAACCGGCGGCGGCACCCGGGTGTCGATCTTGCAATCCTCGAAGCTGAACAGCTTCACCAGCGGCGGCGTCGAGGTGTTCGACCTGGCCGCCCAGGGCCGGGTCGACACGTTCTTCCTGAGCGGCGGCCAGATCGACGGTGCCGGCAATGTCAATCTCGTCGGCGTCGGCGACTATCCGCAAAGCAAGGTTCGCTGGTCCGGTTCGTTCGGCTCGGCCTATCTCTACTACCTCATCCCCAAGGTCATTCTGTTCCGGCTGGAGCACACCCGTCGCGTCATGGTCGATCAGGTCGATTTCATCTCCGCCCCCGGCACCAGTGAGCCGCACATCTACCGCCCCGGCGGGCCGCACGCGCTGGTGACCAACCTGTGCCTGTTCATGTTCGACCGCGATGCCGGCCGTTTCCAGTTGGCGTCGGTCCATCCCGGGCACACCGTCGAAGAGGTGCGTGACAACACCGGCTTCGACTTCGACCTGCCGGATAGCGCCGAAGTGCCGGTCACACCGGAACCCGCCGCCGCCTGGCTCGATCTGATGCGCGGCACTGTCAGCCATCAGATCGTCGCTGCCTATCCCCGTTTCGCTGCCGATGTGTTTAGCGTCGGCCCGCTCGCCCGGCAGGCCGGCTGACCGCGCCATCGCCGTCGCCGGAACGCCGTTGCCAAGAGGACCCAAATGACCGAAGTCGCTTCGGCCGGCGGCGCACTCGCCGGCTTTCGTGTTGTCGATCTCACCCGCGTGCTGGGCGGCCCCTACTGCACGCAGATCCTGTCCGATCACGGCGCCGACGTGATCAAGATCGAACCGCCGCAGGGCGACGAGGTGCGCGACTGGGGACCGCCGTTCAAGGACGGCTTGTCGGCCTATTTCGCCGGCGTCAACCGCAACAAGCGCTCGATGGGTCTGGACCTGCGCAGCGAGCAAGGCCGCGAGATCCTCTTTAGGCTGCTGGAAGATGCCGATGTGATGATCGACAACTTCAAACCCGGCAGCCTGGAGAATTGGGGCATCGGCTATGACGACGTGTTGGCCAAGCGCTTCCCGAAACTGATCTACTGTTCGATCACCGGCTTCGGCGCCGACGGTCCGTTTGGCGGCTTTCCCGGCTACGACGCCGTCGCCCAGGCCCTGTCGGGGCAGATTTCGGTGAACGGCGCACCGGACTCCGGGCCGACCCGGATCGGTATCCCGATGATCGACCTGGCCACCGGCCTTTATGCGGCGATCGGCATCCTGATGGCGGCGGAAGAACGGCGGCGGTCCGGCAAGGGCCAGCGCATCAACACCTGCCTGTTCGACACCGGCGTGGCGCTGTTGCATCCGCAGGCCGCCAACTACTTCATGTCGGGCCAGCCGCCGGCGCTGACCGGCAACTCGCACCCGAACATCTCACCCTATGACCAGTACCAAACCGGCGACGGTCGTATCTTCCTCGGCATCGGCAATGACCGTCAGTTCCGGCTGCTCTGCGAGGAGCTTGGCCGGCCCGAGCTGGCGCAGGACCCGCGATTTCTGCACAACCCCGAGCGGGTCGAAAACCGCGCTGCACTGAATGCCTTGCTGACCGAGGCGATGGCCGACCGCAGCGCCGAAGACATCTCCGTCGCCCTGCTGGCGAAGGGCGCACCGGCCGGCGCCGTGCTGACCATCCCCCAGGTGATGGAGCATCCGCATACCCATCACCGCGACATGGTGGTCGAGATCGACGAGTATCGCGGCACCGGTATCCCGGTGAAGCTCAGCCGGACGCCCGGGCAGGCGCGACACAAGCCGCCGCTATATGGCAGTTCGACCCGGCAGGTCCTGCAGGAACTCGGCTATGACGATGCCATCATCGACGCCATGATCGAGGCCGGCGCCGCCCATGTCGAGCGGACCAAGCCACCGTCCTGACGCGGCCTGACGGCGCTGCCGGCCTAGCCGCCGTCGGCAATGATCCGCGCATAAAGTTGAGGATCGACATTGCCGCCGGACATCACCACGACCGTCGTTCGGCCGGCGAGATCGGTCTTCCCGGACAGTGCCGCCGCCAGCGCTGCCGCGCCACCCGGCTCGGCGACCAATTTCAAATGCGCGAAAGCTGCCCGCATGGCGGCGCGCACCTCATCATCGCTGACCACCAGTCCGCCGGCGCACAGCTTCTGCACGACCGGGAAGGTGAGGCGGCCTGGCTGCGGTGCCAGCAAAGAGTCGCATAATCCGGTCTCCGGTCCGTCATTGCTTTCTCGTTGCCCGGATGCCAGCGAGCGCATCGTGTCGTCGAAACCTGCTGGTTCCACGGCATAGATCGAGACGCCCGGCAGCGCGGCGCGCACCGCCGTCGCCACGCCTGACGTCAGTCCGCCGCCACCGCAAGGAACCAGCACCTGATCGATCACCGCGCCATGTTCGGCGGCCTGCGCGACGATCTCCTGTCCGACGGTGCCTTGCCCGGCCATGATGTCGGGGTCGTCATACGGCCGGATCAGGGTCATGCCGCGTGTCGCTGCGATCTCTTCCGTGATGGCGACGCGGTCCTCGCCGGCCTGCCGGTCATAGGTAATCACCTCGGCGCCCCAGCGTGCGGTGCCTGCGCGCTTCACCGCCGGTGCATCGTCCGGCATCACGATCACCGCCGGTGTGCCCAATCGCATCGCCGCGGCCGCCACACCTTGTGCATGGTTGCCGGATGAGTAGGCGACAACACCCCGCGCCCGGTCGCCGGCCGACAGCTGCACCACCTTGTTGAAGGCGCCGCGGAACTTGAACGATCCAGTGACCTGGAGCATCTCCGGCTTGACCAGAAGCCGTCCGCCGGCGGCATCGTTCAGCGCCGCGCTTTCGAGCAGCGGGGTGCGTACGGCCACGCCGCTGAGGCGCTCAGCCGCGGCGGCAACGTCCGACGCCTGGATCGCGAATGCCTGGGCGTCCGTCTCAGTGACCATGGTCGCCATGACGGTCGAGAAACTGGTCGATGGCTGCGAGACATTCCGGTTCATCGAGCATCGGCGTGTGGCCCCTGTTCGCCACGGTGGCGCACTGCAGGTCGGGTTTCGCCGCTACCATATCGGTCACGGTCTGGGCACTCAGGATGTCCGACAGCGCACCGCGGATCGACAGCGCCGGAATATGCCGCAGGGCCCGGAAAAACGGCCAGAGATCGAGCCCCTGATCGGCCTCCTTACCGGCAGCCTGGCTGATAGCAGGGTCGTAGTCGAGGACGTAACGGCCGTCATCGTCCTCGCGATAGCTGCGTTTCACCTCGTCGATCCACTGGGCCTCCGTCAGGTCGGGCATGGCGGCGCTGAACAGTGTCCGCAGGCGCGTGACGGCCTCGTCCAGCGTCATCGCGCCGGGGTCCTTGCCCGCATAGCCGCGAATGCGTGCCACGCCGACGGGGTTCAGCTCCGGTCCGATGTCGTTCAGGATCACCCCGGCTATGGCCGTCGGGTTGAACGCCCCAAGCCCCATCGCCAGCAGGCCGCCGAGCGATGTGCCCAGTACCACCACGTGATGACAGCCGGTGACCGTCAACAGGTGGATCAGATCAAGGACATAGGTGTGGGCGGTGTAGTTCTCGCTATTGGGATCGTAGGCGGAGCGGCCCCGTCCGCGCAGATCGGGGCAGATCACCCGGCGCTGCGGCGCCAGACGCGTGGCCAGTGCATGGAAATCGGCTGAATTGCGGGTCAGGCCCGGCAGGCACAATACCGGCGCCTTGCCGTTGTCAGTGCCGTAGTCGCGGTAGTAGAGCCGCAACCCGTCCTGCGCCGAGTAACGGCAGCTGCGGTAGCCGTCCTGCGGCTCGTTCGCCACGACGTCAGCCACGTGTTCAGCGTGCGCCAACAAGGGCTGGCATCTCATGCAGCGACGTCAGCTCGGCGGACAGCTCGCCGGGCAGCCGTTCGCGGGCCTGGCCGAAACGATTGATCCAAATGACCTTGAAGCCGAAATGGGCGGCGGCATGCGCGTCCCAGGCATTCGAGGACTGGAAGGCGATCTGGTCGGCGCGGACGCCCAGGCGGTCGACGGCCAATTGATACACCCTCGGGCTCGGTTTGAAGGTACCGAGTTCATGCACCGACAGGACGGCATCCAATCGGTCGCCAATCCCGGCATTGTTCACGGCGGATGCCAACATATCCGGCGAACCGTTTGAAAGAATAGCGGTTTTCTGTCCAGCTGCTTTCAGCGCGGCAAGGATTTCCGGCACCTCCGCATAGGCATCGAGTTGCAGATAGAGATCCATAAGCCGTTGCCGCAGGGCCCTGTCGTCGATGTCGAGGCTCGCCATGGCGAAGTCGAGTGCATCGCCGGTCAGCTGCCAGAAGTCCACATAAGCGCCCATCACGCTGCGCAGCCAGCTGTACTCCACCTGCCGCAACCGCCACAGGTTGGCCAAAGGCTGCCATTTGTCGCCCAGGTCTTCGGCGCAGTGCGCCGCCGCGGCGTTGACGTCGAACAAGGTGCCGTAGGCGTCGAATACGCAGGCGGCGATGCCTTCCAGCTTGTCTGTCATGCTCGGAAATCCCCTCCTAACGTCTTCGCCGGGCGATATTGACCTGTCGCATTTGACAGGTAAACAGCGGCAGCACCTTAGTCTGTCGCGACAGTGTCAACAAACCGTGCGCATCGCACAGCTATGCGGCTGTTTAGAAAAAGAGAACGGATTTACAACTCTGACTAGGTTCGACTCTCGGCGCCTGTCGGGTACAATTAAATTATCCGACAACTTAACTCGCCCGTCCGGGCCGTGCCGGCGCATTTCGTGCCGGCAATCGTGCTTCCGTTTTGTGCCCGCGCGACTGGTCGACAGCAGAAGGTAGACACATGCAGCAAATCACCGAAGCCGAACAGATTTCGAATATTGCCTTCGGTTTCATGGCATCGAAGGCGCTGTTCGTCGGGCTGCATGTTGGCGTGTTCTCACTGCTCAGCGACGGCCCCAAGACAGCGCGGGACCTGGCATCGGAGGCCGATGTCGAGGAAAACCGTATGACCACGCTGATGACGGCGCTCAATGCGATTGGCCTGGTGTCACGGGAAGGCGACACCTATCGCAATTCAGAAGGCGCACAGGCTTTTCTGGTCCAGGGTGCGAAGTACGATTTCGGCGATTACCTCAGGTTCCAGATCGACCGTCAGATGTTCCCGTTCATGCAGGAACTCGAAAACGTGGTTGTCGGTGACCTGCGCCCGGATCAGATCGACAGCTACGCCAAATGGATGGACGACGCCGAGGAGGCGCGGATGTACAGCGAGTCGCAGCATTCCGGGTCGATCGGGCCGGGGCGAACGCTGGCGCGCATGACCGATCTTTCGTCGGCGCGGCGGATGCTCGATGTGGCAGGCGGCACGGGCGCCTTCGCCATCGAGCTTTGCAAAGCAAACCCAGAACTATCGGTGACGATCCTGGACTTTCCCAACGTCGTTGCCCTGGGCCGGAACTACGTCGAGGAGGCGGGGCTCTCGGACCGCATCGACTTCATCGCCGGCGATGCACTGACCAGCGATTGGCCGTCCGAGGTCGATGTCGTCATGATGTCATACCTGTTCAACGGCGTTCCCGGCGATGAAATCCCGAACCTCGCACGCCATGCGTTCGAGGTTCTGAAGCCCGGCGGCACCTATATCGTGCATGATTTCATGGTGGAGGACGACCGCAGCGGGCCGACCCTGGCCGCGCTTTGGCAGTTGCAGCACATGGCCTTTACGCCAGCGGCGAAATCGATCACGCCGACCTGGGTCTGCGGCGTTCTTGAAGGCGCCGGATTTGCCGACGTGGTCGTCGACGAACTCATCCCCGGCATGACGCGCGTGATCACGGCCCGTAAGCCCAACCTCTAAGTCGGTCACCTGACGGGGCGGCAGCGGCCCGCGTGCGGTTAAGCCGCCGCATCTCGTCAACGGCCGTACTCATTCGTTGGCACTGCGACTATTTCGTGGTGCCCACTCCGTCGAATATCGCCAAAAAACAATAGGTTACGCCCCGTGTTGGAGGATTGACCCACCGCGCACCCCCTTCGTCATCGCGATGTCGCCGTGCCATGCTTCAACTTCCTGATGGACAGGGACCGGCGTCACTCCACCGCCGGTGTGCGTGAACCAACATCGCAGGGCAACAGCGGTGGCCGACAAACAGAAACTTGGGACCGGGTCCGTCTTCGAGGCGCTGCGCGCGCGCTCCGTGATGCCGCGTTCCGCTATGGCACTTGCCGCCGATATGCGGCTCAAGGCCGGGCGGCGGCGCGCGCTGAAAGCGAACCATCTGATCCCGGAAGGCTGTATCGATCTCGATCGTATGCTGCGCAATGCCCAGTTCTCGGCCCATTGGCGGATTGACGATCGGCGCATCTCAAAGGCACTGGGCGCGGCAGGTCTGGCCCATGCGGTCACGAGCGGCACCCTGTCACCGGGTGAGCGCCGCGCGCTCTACTGCATCATTCGCGGACAAAGGCCGGCACGCGTGCTCTATCGCGGTGGCGGACGGGATCCGGAACCGCTGTTCATTGCCGCGGCACTGCATCGTCTCGGCGGGACGCGTCGCTTCGATGCCCTGTTCCGGCCGGACTCCGGGCGGCCGGCAGCACGCATTGCCGCAGCACTCTCGTCCTGCGCCGAAGGTCTTGGTCTGCATCAGGCGATCCACTATGGCGACCAACCGCTGGACAGCTACATGGCCGGTACGGACGAGCACTATGACGTGGTGTTCCTTGGGGGGCCTGATGATGCGTACGCGATCTACGCCGATGTTGCTGTCGCCAGTCGGCACCTCAAGCCGAATGGCGTCATCATCTTGCACGGCTATGCGCCGTTCGATCGCGAAATGACCGGGCAGGGGACGCTGGTGTCGGGGTCCTGGCGCGCCCTGTCACGGCTGCGGTCGGAAAACCGGCAACTGACGGTGTTGCCGATCAACGAGTTGCCTTGGGAAGAGACGATACAGGACGGTCCCAGCCGTCTGGCCATGGCTGTGCGGGCATCGCAGCCGCCACGGGCGTAAACAGCGCCGCAGCTGCGTCAGGCCGCGCAGGCGAAGTCAAAGTCCACGTGATAGTGATCATCGTGTCGCACCCATGACGGCGAGCGATTGAACCGGACGCGCTGACGCACCAATTCACCATTCTTTGCAGCGAAGAGATCGTCTTGCAGATTGGGCGCGAGTATGACGATCCGAATACCTCCACCGCGCGCCTGTGCGGCCTCATCTAGGGCCAGCAGATGTTGGGCCATGGCATCGAAATCTATGGTGCCGTATTCACCATGCCCGTCGGCGTTAAACACCTCATTGTAGCCGAAACGATTGAACAGAGACGTCTTCAGTTCACCGTTCACCAGGGGCACCATGAAATCGACGCTCAGACCGTTCCGGTGAGTGCGATGTGGGTAGAAACTCCCACCCCAGGGCCAGCCGATCTCGCCATAGATAAACGATGTTTCAGGCGCTTGCGCCAACATCGCTTCGTAGGCGTCCTCCATGACGCCAACGGCATGACTGTGGCCATACGTGCGCAATGCCAGCACGCATAGGACGCAGTAGCTGCGATAGTTGCTGCCGGTTATCGCGGGGCGCACCGCGCCCGCAACGTGACCGGCTTTGGTGGTCCCGATGCATCGGCTTGGGTCGCTGGCCCTGAGGTCGAAATACGTCATTGGTAGCAATGCGATGCTGCAAACGATGATCAACGCAATGCCAATTCGGCGGAGGTGTCGTTGCATGTCACGGTTGCGCGTCGCTTTTGCCCGCCGCGTCTTCATCTACGCTGACGATGTACGGTCATCTAGAATGACTTGGCGTCGCTGTTGCGCTGCAGGTCGGCGTTCAGCGCCAGCGTCGCCGGCCCGTCCGTCAGCAGCACGCGATAGACCTGCAGGTTTTCCAGCACCCGATGCACGTAGTTCCGTGTTTCGTAGATCGGAATACGCTCGATCCAATCGAGGACATCGACGTTCTCGTCACGCGGATCGCCGTTCTGCCGCATCCAGCGGCGTACACGTCCTGTGCCGGCATTGTAGGACGCGATCGCCAGGACGTATGAGCCGTCGTAGCGCCGCACGAGACCGGCAAGCAGGGCGGAACCGATGCGGAGGTTGAAGGCTGGATCGTCCAACCGCTTGCGGCTGTATTTTACCCGCTCGCGCCGTGCCATGCGGCGCGCTGTGGCCGGCATCAGCTGCATGAGGCCGCGTGCGCCGGCGGCACTGCGGGCGTTCGGATTGAACTCGCTCTCCTGCCTTGCGATCGACAGCACCAGCGCCCGCTCGGCATCCTGTTCCGGGGTGCCGATCAGGGGGTAGCCATACTTGAAAACCGGTACGCCGGCGCGCACGCTGCTCTTCGACGCGCGGACGGCAAAATCCGGCCGCCCGATCGACATAGCCAAACGCGCGATCAGCACATGCTGGGCCGGGTCTCTGGCGGTGTCGGACATATGACGCAGGAACGGCAACGCATGCCGCGTTTGTCCGACCTCCGCGAGCAGGCGCGTCATGATCACCTGCTCCTGGCGGGCAAAAGCGTCGGAATCATGCACATCCGGTTTGGGATCGGCCGGCAGCTGCCATTCTGTGATGCCATTGCCCGTAGCGGCACCGGCCAATGCCTCGGCTGCCAGTTGGCCATAGAACGTCGTTGGGTACTTGGCGGCGATCTTGTACCAGCGGCCCGACAATTCACGGTCGGCGTGGTCGGCCGCGGCCCGGCCGGCCCAATAGGCCGCGCGCGCGAGGCTGACCGGCAACGTCACGGCATCGTAGAGCCGCGCGAAATGGACATAGGCCGCCTCGCTGTCCGACATGAAGCGCAGCGCGATCCAGCCGGACAGCCATTCGGCCTCGGCATAGTCCGCGCCCACCGGCGGCAGGCCGTGATCGCTGGCCAACTGATAGGCGGCATCCGGCTTGCCGGCCTGCAGCCGTTTGCGTGTCTGGATGGAGCGCTCCAGCCACCACTTGTCCGCGCGCGGGCCGGGCGCGCCGTCCGTCTTCAAAAGCAGGTCGGTCGCGCCGCTGTCGAGGTTTGCCCGGCGCCGCCAGCGCACCCGCTCGTAGGTGAGGCCGGGGTCGCTGCGCAACGCCTTCGGCACGGCGCGGATCTTGGCATCGACACCGCCGCTGCGCGTCATCAGCGCGAGCCGGGCCTCCGCCAATCGCCGCTGCTCGCCACTCACCAGGCCGAGCATGCGCTTGGCGGTATGTCGGTGGCCGTTCCACAGCAGCACGTCGAGCCGTGCAACGTGATCCTCCGGCCGCAGCAACTTCTTGTGCCGCCGATAGATACTCTGCGACTGGCGCTTGGTGAACATGTTGTTCACCCAGGCGTCGCGCAGCTGCGCCAGACCTTCTTCGACGTTACCGGTGCGCAACAGCGCTTCCGCAAGCCGCACCTGACCCAGGCCGGTCACCGGCGGCCATTGCGCGAACCAGGCCAGCACCGTCTCGTCGCCTAGCGCGCTGTTCATCGCTTCTTCGGCCCGCTGGCGCAGGGTCTGCTGTCTTGGCCACGTCGGGTTGTTGGCCAGGAAGGCCGCGATGCGATGAAAGCCGGCGTTGTTGCCGCGGCGCTGGAAGTACATCCACTCCAACGCTTTGATCAGCCGGTCGTCTTTGGCATTTCTGGCCACACGCAGTGCCGCGTCCCAATGCCCTTTGCCGGCGGCGCGGAACGCCTGTCCGTACCAGACCTTATCCTGCGGCGCGAGCAGCGAAGCACTGGCGGTACCGTCGGCCCAGCCGCCGATCGCCATGGCCGGCACAGACGACAACAGGCCACCCGCGATCAGCAGGGCAGCCAGAACGGCGCTGCGAACGGAGAAGCGGCGGATGCCGGCGGACTTGTTCATCGATGGACCATAGCAAGTCATCGTAATGGTATGGTTAAACCGGTCAATGAGGGCAGATTATGGCGATTCAGAGGAGTAGCGCATGAAGCGGGTGCCGGTTTCATGGGGACTGTGCGTCGCCGCCGCCGCCACGGTGTCCGCCTGCAGCTCCATGGCAAACCACCCCGGCGACAGCGCCCTCGCCAGCGGCGATCCGCCGTTTGGCGCGGTACTGGCCCAGCGCTTTGAAGAGCTGAATGTGCCGGGGGCGGGATATGCCGTCGTTGTCGATGGCACTCTTGTCGAGGCCGGTGGCCTGGGCGTGCGCAACGCCGAAACCGGCGATGCGGTGGACGAGACCACACCGTTTCGCATCGCCTCGCTGACCAAACCGATTGCCGCCGCTTTGCTGCTGACGGCGGCGGCGGAGCGGAAGCTCAGTCTCGATACGCCATTGGCCGAAGCGTCGACGCGGTACGGCGAACACTGCCCGCGGATAAAGGACTATTTCGACCGTCGCGGTAGCCGCCTGATGACGGGCATCGACTGCGATGACACGAGAGTAACCCTGCGCAGCGTCGCCACCCACACCAGCCGCACGCCCGTCGGCAGCACCTATGCCTACAACGGCTATCTGTTCGGCCTGATGGGTGAGGCGATTGCCGCGGCCTATCAGCCCTGGTCGTCTTTCGAAGACATCATGCGCTCGCATGTGATCGACCCGCTTGGCCTGAAACACACGGCCGCCGGGCCGAACGATCCCGCTGCGCCGGAAACAATTGTGCGGCTGGCGCCGCCCCACGTCCCCAGCGGGGCCGGCGGCTGGGAAGTTAAACCGCCATTGGCAGGCCGGTTGAGCCCGGCAGCCGGGCTGATCAGTTCGGCATACGATCTTGCTCAGGTCGATATGGCGATGACGCCAGGCGGCTTCGTGTCGGCCGACGTGTGGCACCGGATGACCACGCCGACTGTGTTGGCTGACGGGTCCGCGTCGCCCTACGCGATCGGCTGGTTCGTTCAGATTGTCGACGGGCGCAAAATCGTCTGGCACTACGGCTGGCAGCCCAATGCCTATTCGTCCTTGTGGGTCCGGGATACCGCAAATGGCACCAGCCTGATTCTGCTGGCCAACAGCGATGGACTGTCGCGGCCCTATAGGCTCGGGCGCGGCGATCTCACGCGGTCGCCGATTGTGCGTTGGTTCCTCGACTGGTCCGCGGCCCGCGCCGCAGCGGCGAGATAGCCGCGTTCGGCGGTCAGGCGCCGACGACGAAGTTCGACGCCAGCTGCCGCACCGTCTTCACCAGCGCCATGGCGACGATCCGGCCTGTCTTCGGATTGTCGGGCGAGGGCAGGACGTCTTCCATGAACCGCATGCGGCCAAACACGCCTTCGGCTTCGACGGTCACGACATGCGTGGTAATCGCCGGGTCGGCAATGATGCGGACCTGGGTCCGGTCGAGGCCAAGGCCCGCGAACGCGACGGCGGCGGAGATGTTCACGTTGGCCGGGTAGAGCCGTGCGCCCTCGCGTACCGGCCCGTCATAGAGCACCGCCGCTTCGGACAGACTGTCCAGGTCGACGAGATCTTCGCCCGGTGTGCCTTGCCAGGCGACCGGCGCTTTGCGCACCTCGATGACCACGCGGTCGAGCCCGCCCACGGCTGCGGCGGCCAGCGTGTCGAGACCGCCGATGCCGGCCGACGGCAGGATCAGTTTGCGGCCATGTGCGGTCGCCGCGCGGCGCAGATCGTCGAGCAGGGCATCGTCGGTCAACGCGCCGACCGAGGTCACCAGCAGATCGGCGCCGCCGTGCAATGCCGCTTCGCCGTGCTCGCGCAGGCCGCCGTGCCCGGCGCATTCGACGACGGCGTCGAAGCGATGGGCAAAGAATTCATCGGCTTCGGCGGTCACCTGCGGCGGAACATCGTCACCATTGCGGGGCCGGCGCACCAGGACGGCCGGACAGGTGGTCGCGTCACCGGCCAAGCCGCCGTCGATTGCCTGTAACAGATCGCGCCCGATCGCCCCGTAACCGATGACGCCGACAGCGTAGGACATGGCTGGATCGTCAGCCTTGTCGCGCCTCGGACGCCGGCAGGTCGCGGCGCTGCATGCGATCGGTGATGGCGCCGACGATGCCCTTCGGCAGGAAGATGATGAACAGCACCAGCATGACGCCATAAACCAGCAGCGGCACCCCGGCGCCGTTCAGGCAGATGGTATCGGTGACGCAGAGCGCCTCGGTGCCGATCCAAATGCGCAGCACCTCCGCCAGTAGCAACGTGATCACCGCGCCGATCGTCGGGCCCAGGGCGTTGTAGATGCCGCCGACAACCACGGCGAAGACGATCTGCAGCGAAATGCCGACTCCACCGATCGTATCCGGCGAAATGAACAGCTGGTACTGGCAGTACATCGCGCCGGCAAAGGCCGTCATCACGGCGCTCAGCACCGTCACCTTCAGCTTCTCGCGGGTCACCTGTACGCCGACGGCGGCCGAAGCGTCCTCGTCTTCCGAGATCGCTTCGAGCGCGTAGCGCGCCATCGATCGGTCGACCAGCCGCCAGATGACGATGCCGGCCATCCAGATGCCGAGCGCGATGTAGTAGAACACGGTACGGTCATCGGGGAACTGCAGCGCCACGATCGACCAGCCTTCACCATGCCGTTCCGGCGTATAGCCGAGGGAGCCGCCGGTCACGTCGCGGGTGGCGATGATCACCTGCCGCACCACCTCGGACAGCGCCAGGGTCACCAGTGCGAAATAGTGCCCGACGATGCGGAAACGGAAACAGGGGTAGCCGATGATCACGGCGGCGACGCCGGCGCACAGCAGCGCTACCGGAATGCCGATCCACGGGCTCAGCCCGGCATAGTTCCACAACAGCGCGGTGACGTAGCCGCCGATCGCCATGAACGCGCCATGGCCGAGCGACACCAGCCCGAAGCGGCCCATCACGGACCAGCCGGTATAGGCGAACGACCAGATCAGGATGACGATGATCAGGTGCAGGGGATAGCTGTCGACGCCGATCAGCGGCAGGCTCAACAGGATCGCGGCGATCACGCCGATGGTCAGATTGCTGTTCATGAGCGTCTCGCAAACAGGCCTTCGGGCCGCACGAACATGGCCGCGATGAAGAACACGAAGGCCAGGACATAGCCCCATTCGATCTCGAAGAAGTAGCCACCGATGGCGATCAGCTCGCTGAAGATGAAGGCGGCGATGAAGCCGCCGACCATGTTGCCGAGCCCGCCCATGACGCAGATCATGAAGGTGATTGGGCCGAAGCTCAGGCCGATGAACGGGTGCACGTCGTACTGCAACGCCAGCAGCGCGGCGGCCAGACCGGCCAGCCCACCGCCGATCGCCGACGTCATCAGGTACAGCTTCTTCGTGTTCACGCCCATCAGCACCATGATCTCGCGGTCCTGGCTGATCGCCCGGATCGCGGCGCCGAGGTAGCTGCGCGACAGGAACAGGAACAACACCACAACGACACCGCCGGCGATCGCGAACGACAGCAGCCGCGTCCATGACAGGTAGATATCCTCTGACAGGGCCAGGCTGCCGAGGCTGACGCCGAGATTGCGGAACTCGATACCGAAGGCGACCATCGCCGCGCCCTGGAAGAAGAACAGCAACCCGCCGGTCGCCAGCAACTGGTTGATCGGTGCCGCGTCGAGCAGGTAGCCGATCACCAGGCGGTGGGTCAGCCAACCGAGCAATGCCGTGACGCCAATACCGATCGCCGCGGCGCCGATCAGCGGCATGCCGCCTTCGACATGCAGGAAATAGATCGTGTACATGCCGAGCATGATGATCTCGGCGTAACAGATCCACACCACGTCGATGACGCCGAAGATCAGGTTCAGCCCGAGTGACAGCAGTGCCAGCACGCCGCCCAGCAGCAGGCCGTTGATCAGTGTCTCGATGAAAAAGATGCTGAACAGCGCTTCGGTGAACTCAGCCATTGGCGGCCTCACATACCCATGAAGGATTTTTGGATCTCGCTGCTCTGCAGCAGTTCTTCGGACGTGCCCTGCATGCGCAGGCTGCCGGACTCGATCACGTAAGCCCGGTCGACCACGCGCAGTACCTGCTTCACGTTCTGTTCCACGATCAGCACCGTCAGCCCTTCGCCGCGGATGCGCTCGATCAGGGCGAACACCTGCTGCACGATCACCGGGGCCAGGCCGGCCGAAGGCTCGTCCATCAGCAGGATCTTCGGATCCGACATCAATGCCCGGCCGATCGCGCACATCTGCTGCTCGCCGCCAGACATCGTGCCGGCCAGCTGGTTGCGGCGTTCCTTCATGCGCGGGAACAGGTCGTAGACGATCGCCCTGCGCTCTTCGAAACGGTCGCGGTACTGTGGCGAGAAGCAGCCCATGCGCAGGTTGTCCTCGACCGTCATGCGCGGAAACAGGCGCCGGTTCTCCGGCACGTGGGCGATACCCATGTTGACGATCTCGTGCGGCGGCACGTCGAGGACCGAGGCACCTTCCATGGCGATGCTGCCGCCGGTGGCCGGGATCAGACCGGATACCACGCGCATCAGCGTCGTCTTGCCGGCGCCGTTCGGACCGATCACCGCGACCGCTTCGCCGGCATTCACGTTGAGCGAAATGTCGAACAAGGCCTGGAAGCCGCCGTAGCCGGCATTGACGGCATTCAACGTCAGCATGGCGATGCGTTCCTCGTCATCAACGGGTTGTGCAGGCTTGCTGGCACCGACCGTGCGGCGCTCACGACCGGACGGCCGCGGCGGCGGTCTCCTCGGCGTCACTGCCGAGATAGACCTCGATCACCTTCGGGTCGGCAGCCACTTCATGCGGCTTGCCCTCGGCAATCTTTTCGCCATGGTCGAGCACCATGACACGATCCACCACCCGCATCAGCACGCCCATGATGTGCTCGACCCAGATGATGGTGATGCCGAGTTCGGCCCGGATGTTCTTCAGCATGTCGGCGGCCTGGTCCATCTCGGCGTGATCGAGACCGCCCAGACTCTCGTCGGCCAGCAGCAGCGTCGGTTTGGTCGCCAGCGCTTTCGCCAGCTCCAGCTTCTTCAGGCCGGCCGCGCCCAGCGTGTCGACCGAGGCTTGCGCGTCGCTCGGCAGGCCGACCATGTCCAGAGCTTCGCGCGCACTCTGCCAGGCGACATCGCGGGTGACCGTGCCACCCTGGCCGTAAAAACCCGCCAGCGCTGCATTCTCCAGAATACTCAATCGCCGGATCGGCCGCGGGATCTGAAACGTGCGCCCGACACCCATGCCGCAGATCAGATGCGGCGGCGTGCCGGCGATCTCGCGGCCTTCAAGACGAATAGAGCCTGAATTCGGCTTCAACGCGCCGGAGAGCATGTTGAAGATCGTGCTCTTGCCGGAGCCGTTGGGGCCGATAAGGCCGAGGATCTCACCCTTCTCAAGCGAGAACTCGACGTTATCGACCGCCGTGAATCCGCCGAAATGCTTCGACAGCCCTGCTACTTCGAGCATGCAACATCCACCGATCCGTTACGCTGTACAGAACCGCCGGTCACTTCGCGTAAGGCGAAGAACTCGGCAGCGGCATGACCGGATCGATGGTCTGCAGGGCTTTCGGCCAGGCGATGAAGACCTTGCGGTCGACATACTGCATGACCACGGGCGACGCGCGCATGTTCTGGCCCATCATGTCGCTCTCACCCTCGCCGGGGAACTTCACGCCGAAGCCAAGCAGCGTACCGCCCTCGGGGATGTCGGTTTCCAGCGCGGCCTTGCGCAGTGCATCGGCATCGATGCCGCCATGTTTTTTGATCGCGCGGGGCAACACGTCGGTGAAGAACACGTGCGCGTTCGACGCCGCCATGCCGACATGGGCTGACTTCACCTTCACGTCTGGCTTCGCCTTTTCGTATTCGGCGCCAACCTTGTCGGTAATGGCCGGCAGGCCCTTGGCCAGCGACTTCGGATCGAGCAGCCAGATCGACACCGGGTCGACATTGAAGACATGATCGATGTCAGTGCCCAGGGCGTCATAGAGCTTGTCGGCCACGCCATAGCCTGCGCCGTGACCGACCAGCGCTTTGAACCGCAGGCCTTGTTCCTTGGCCTGGCGCAGGAACAGCGTGATGTCCGGGTTGTAGCCCGTGTGCAGGATGACGTCCGGACGCTTGCGCTTCAGTTTGGTCACCAGCGAGGAGAGATCCGGTGCCGTCGCCGAATAACCCTCCTTCAGCACGACGTTCATGCCGAGCTTCTTGGCCTGAGCTTCGTTGCCGCCGGCAACGCCGGAGCCATAGGGCCCGTCTTCATGAATGATCGCGAGCCGCAGCTTGTCCGGCGAGGTGCCCAGCTTGCCCTCGGCGTTCGCATGCAGGAAATCGACCGACAGTTCACCGAACATGCCGCCGTGAACCTGCGGCCGGAACACATATTTAAGGTTCCGGTCCTTCAGCACCGCCGGCGAGATGCAGGTGGTGATCCACATGAATTTCTTCAGCGAGTCGACCTTCGCCGCAACCGGTACACACTGTGCACTGGAATAGAAGCCCAGAAGCATGTCGACATTTTCTTGCTCGATCAGCCGAACCGCTTCGTTGATCGCGACTTCGGGTTTCGATTGGGCGTCGGCGTAAATCGGCTCGATCATGTAGCCTTCAACGCCGCCTTGCGCGTTGATGTGATCGATCATGATCTTGGCGCCAAGCGCCTGCAGATCGGATCCACCACCGGCCAGAGGCCCGGTGTAGTCATAGATCACGCCGATCTTGATTTTCTTGTCAGCGGCCTGCGCCGACATCGCGGCGCCCAGTGCCAGTGCGGCGACGCCTGTTGCGACAACCGCGCTCTTGAGCGCAGCGCGCACCACAGCTTGTACCTTCATGACCCCCTCCCAGTTAGTCACTGCATTCAGCTGTCTTATGTTAAGCGTTTAACGTCGCTGTCACATTGTCAAGGATTGCAGTTGGTCGGGGTGTGTTCGCGCATAGCGAAAAGGCATCGCACGCCGCGTCAGCGGCAACGTGCGATGCCTTTGTTCAGGCCATGTGGCGTATCGTTGTTTTTCGCGCCCGGCTTCAGTGATTGTCAGACGAATTCAATGTCTTGACTGAAAGGCATGCGGCGCAGCCGCTGGCCGGTCGCGGCGTAGATCGCGTTGGCCAAGGCCGGCGTTGATGGCGGTGTACCCGGTTCGCCGGCACCGCCCATCTTCGGCGAATTCTCCAGCAATGCGACCTCGATTTCTGGACATTGATACATCCGCATGGCGTCGAAGTCCGTGAAGTTGCCTTGTTCCACCTCGCCGTCGGCAAACGTGATTTCCTGGCCGAACGCCTGGCTGAGGCCGTAGATGATGCCGGAGACCATCTGCGCCTTGAAATTGTCCGGATCCAGCACCAGACCGGGATCGGCAGCACACCAGACCTTCTCGATGCGGACGCCGGCGTCGGAGACGTCGACCTGCACGACTTCCGCCACCCATGTCCCGAACGAGATGGTATGCGCAATGCCGCGGCCTTTCCCGTTCGGCAGCGGTGTTCCCCAGCCCGACATCTCGGCGGCTTTTTTCAGCGTCTCGCGCGCCGGCAGGAACCGGTCGTCCTGCATCAACGCCAACCGGAAGGCCAGCGGATCGGCGTTCGCCTTTTCGGCGGCTTCGTCGAGGAAGCATTCATGAAAGTAGCCGTTTACGGAGTTGCCGACCGAGCGCCAGAACCCCACCGGAATGGGCAGGTCGGCGAGCTTCCCCTGGTACCGCCGGTTCGGCACCGTCAGCGGCTGATTGTAGGCGCCGTCGAGTAGCGGTTTCTCCGGGCCGGCGGGGCTCATATCGGGGAAGGTTCGCCGCAAAACGCTCTCAATGATCGATGGCCCCGCCATCTGCATGTCGAGTGCCGTCAAACCGGCGTCAGGCGACACACGCGCACGGAACCGTCCTTTCGCCATCGGCCGATATGTATCGTGCCGGGTGTCTTCCTCCCGGGTCCACGTCACCTTGATCGGCCGGCCGTTGGTCTTCTGTGCCATCGCGGCCGCATACAGCGCAAAGTCAACCTCGCCGCGGCGGCCGAAGCCACCGCCAAGCCGTGTCGTGTGCACGGTGACAGCCTCGTCCTCCAATCCGAGCAGGGACGCACAGGTCATCTCCGCGATGCCGGGGGCTTGTGTGCCGGCCCAGACATCCAACTTGCCGTCCTTGAACTGGGCCGTCGCATTCATCGGTTCCATGGCGGTATGCGCCAGGTACGGCACTTCATACTCGGCTTCGAGAATTTCGCCTGCCGGCGCGTCGGCAAAAGCGGCTTCAACATCACCGTCGCCGCCCATCTCGAAATCGGCCTCCTTGGCCAAGGCGTCATCGATGACTTTACGCATACCGGCGGTGTCGGCCGGATAGGGCGCATCATCCCATTCGACACTCAGGGCGTCCGCGCCCTGGAACGCGGCCCAGGTGTTTTCGGCCACGATGCCGAAGCCTTTGCCGGTGGTGGTGTCGATATCCACGACGTCGAGCACACCGGGCACCGCCATGGTTGCCGTCTTGTCGACCGATTTCGCGCCGGCACCGAACCTCGGTGACATCTTAACGGTGCCGTAAAGCATATCCGGCAGCGTGACATCGATACCGAAGATGCGTCCGCCGGTGACCTTGTCCTCGATCTCGACACGGCTCTGCGATGTGCCCAGGATCTTCCAATCCGATCGCGGTCGCAGTTTCATGTTGCTGGGCGGCGACAGGGCGGCGGCCAACATGGCGACGTCGCCATAGCTGAGGCGATCGCCGGTCGCCGGGTTGACGACACCGCCATCTGCGGTTTGCAGGCCATCCTCCGGCACGTTCCATCTGCTGGCCGCAGCGCTGATCAGCACATGGCGCGCAGCACAGCCCGCTTCGCGCATTTTCTCGTAGGCGTCAGCCATGGCGGATGATCCGCCTGTCACCTGGAGGCCGAGGAATTTCGACACCACCTTCATGCCGCCACGTGCAACTTGGGCGGTGAAACTTTCGTCGAAGAACGGGAAGGGGCCGCCTTCCTCCAGCATCGCCGCGTTGTAGTACGCGCTACTGGCCGGTCCATGCTCGACTGTCACCTGGTCGAGTGCGACATCCAGTTCTTCGGCGACCAGCGCCGCCAGTGTCGTGTGCACGCCCTGACCCATTTCGGCGCGGGGCGCGATAATGGTGATCGTATTGTCGGACGAGATCTTGACGTAGGGATTGAAGACCGCTTCGCCTTCCGCGGCGATTGCTTCCAGCGGGTTCGCGTAGGGCTTGCGGTAGAAATAGTAACCGACGGCCAGACCGCCGGCGGCGACGACACCGACGCCGAGGAAGGCACGGCGGGTTATCTTTCCTGCTCGGCTCATGGGTCAGGCCTCCAATGCCGTGGCGGCGTCTTTGATCGCCGCGCGAATCTTCGGATAGGTGCCGCAACGACAGAGGTTGGTCATGGCCTCGTCGATGTCGCTGTCGGTCGGGCGTGGCGTGGTGGCCAACAAGGCTACGGCTGCCATGATCTGGCCGGATTGGCAGTAGCCGCATTGCGGCACTTGGTGCCGGACCCAGGCCTGTTGCACGGCATGCAATTCGTCGCCCTGGCGAATGCCTTCGATCGTGACGACGGCGCCTTCGACATCGCCAACCGGCTGTGAGCAGGAACGCACGGGTTCGCCGTCAACGAGAACGGTGCAGGCCCCGCAGGCCGCGACACCGCAACCGAACTTTGGACCTTTGACATCCAGCAGATCTCGCAACGCCCAGAGCAGGGGCATGTCGGGATCGGCTTCGAACTCACGTGTTTCGCCGTTCACGGTAAGTTTCATCGTCGCCTCTCACGGTTGTCGACAGTTAAGTGACGCGTGTTGCGTTAAGCTAAGGCGCAATCGGTGAAAGTCAATAAGTGACTTCTGTTCATTTATTGATTTTTCATACCTGACCGGCTATGTCGGGAGAATGACCGAGCAGCCCTTTCAACGTGCCAGATCGCCCGCAGCCAAGGCACAGCGCTACAACGCGATACTGGCGGCTTCGGCCGAAATCCTTGATGCAAAGGGTATTGACGGCGTGACGCTGCAGGCGATTGCCGATGACGTCGGCATCGTGAAGTCCAGCATCTACCGTTATTTCGAAAGCCGCGAAGAGATTCTGCTGCGGCTGCTGTTGTCCGACCTCTATGAACTTGTTGTCGACATGGAAGCGCGGTTCGCAGCGGAAGTACCGCTGGACTTGGTGGCGCAAGCCTATGCGGAGGCGTTCGTGACGCGGCCGCGGCTCTGTCTGCTGATCAGCCAGTTGGCGCCGACGCTGGAACGCAACGTCACCGGCGATACGTTGCGTGACGTGAAAACCTCGTTGCTGGGCCTGGCACAGCGCGCTGTTTCGGCACTGAACACGGCGCTGCCGGCGTTCTCGGAAAGTCAATGCCTTGCGGCGGTCAATACGCTGTTTTCGGTCGTTGCTGGCTTGTGGCCGATGACCAACCCTGGACCCAACGTGGCGGCTTTGTTGGAAGAACCTCAGTTTGCGTCGTTCCATCACGACTTTGGGGAGATGTTCCGTACGGCGTGCTTTGCCGTTCTTCTTGGCGCCGACCGCCTGAACGAGGTCGATAACTGACGTTCGAAACGTTGCAGTGGTGCGACGCCGATGGCATTTCATCGCGCGGGTAAACCAAATCTCGGTCGTCGTCGTATTCTTTGCATGACCTTCATCAACAAAATCGGCCTATGGAGCCTGCTTCTGCTGGTGCCGGCTGTTGCGGCGGGCTGCGCACCGCTGCAGGCGCTGGATACCGTGCTGGCCAGCGAGGATGGTTTTATCGCCACCCGAGACGTGCCTTATGGCGCGGACACACGACACCGCCTCGACATTTATCAGCCGTCATCCGGCGCGAAGACCGGCCGGCCGGCAGTCCTGTTCTTCTACGGCGGCAGTTGGCGCAGCGGCGACAGAACGCACTATCGCTTCGTCGGCCAGGCCTTGGCGCAGCGCGGCATCGTCACCGTGATCCCGGACTACCGGCTCTACCCCGATGTCCGTTTCCCGGCCTTCGTCGAGGACGCTGCGGCGGCGCTGGCCTGGCTTCACGCGAATGCCGACGACTATGGCATAGATCCGGCGAAGGTGACCGTGGTCGGGCACTCCGCCGGCGCGCATACGGCGGCCACGCTGGCGATTGACGACCGTTTTGTCAGAACCGCGGGGCTGCGGCGCGAGCATATTGCCGGGGTTATCGGCCTCGCCGGGCCCTACGGCTTCGACCCGCTCGCATACCGGTCAACCCGGCCGATCTTCGCCGAGGTCGACGACGTCAACACCGCTCGGCCGGTCGCTCTGGTGACATCAGGCGTAACGAACGGCAGCGCTCTGCCGCCCTTCACGCTGCTGCATGGCGCCGACGACACCACCGTCATGCTGCGCAACAGCGAACAGCTTGCCGACGCCTTGCGCGCAACCGGCACGAACGTCCGGTTGAAGGTCTACGACGGTGTCGGACATTACCGGATCCTGCTGGCGTTCTTCCCGCCATTGGCGGACTGGGCGCCGGTTATCGAGGACGTTGTGGTTGCTGTGAACGGCGACGCATCCGGTTGAACGGGTGAGGGCCGTTGGTCGGTCGACAGGCATCAAAATGCCGCTTGCGCCGCCAATCTCTCCTCGAAGGGGCTGGCGGCCAGCTCATCGAGGCACGCAATAACCTGTTTCGACGCTTCTGCGACCTCGGCGATTTCCCGCATTGCCGCTTCGCCGCTGCCGGCGCGGAACAGTCGGGCCGCCTCGATGCCATGCTTATGCACTAGCCGATGCGGCTCCTCGAGACGCTTGTACGCCGGGTGGCCTTGATAGCTCGCGGCATCCGGGCTGTAGTACCATTTGCCCAGCCGGCAACTGGTATGATCGGCCAGTTCGTCCGGGTCCAGCGTCTCGAGCCCGACCATCATGTCGGCCAGGCGTTTTTTCCAGATGACATGGTCCGACTTGGCGATCTTCACGATCTTGTGCGGGATGTCGTGCGCCATCAGGCTCTGCATCTGATTGCCGATCATCGTTTCGACGTCGCGCATCGTGCCCGCAGCGTTGACCGTCTTGTCGACATTGGTGGTTGCCGCCTGCGCGATTGTCGCAACGCCCTCGGCGACTTCCGTTGATGCTTGCGTCTGCTCGTTCAGGATGTTGGAGATCTCATCGGTCCGCTGGTCGAGCTCCTGCACGCGCGTGCCGATCTCGCCCATCTGTTCGCTGACCTGCTGCATCACGCCGGTGCCAGCTTCGACGGCGCTGCGCGCGTTCTGCATGGCGTCGACGATGGCCTTCATTTCACTCGTCACGCTCTCGATGCGGCCGCGGATCTCCTCCGTCGCGTTCGAGGTCTGGCTCGACAGGTTCTTCACCTCGTTGGCGACCACGGCGAAGCCCTTGCCGGCCTCGCCGGCGCGCGCTGCCTCGATGGTCGCGTTCAGGGCCAGCAGATTTGTCTGCGACGCGATGTCCTCGATCGTCTCGACAATGTCGCTGATCTGCGCCGACGCCGCCGCCAGCGCCTCGGCCTGATCGGCCGACTGCGTGACGACCTGGGCGATCTGCTCCATCTTCGCCACCGCGTCGCTGACGACGCGTTCCCCGTCGCTGGCCGTACTCGCGGTATGCCGTGAAATGTCGGCAGCCTGCTGGGTGCTCTGATTGATCGCCTGGATGCTGCTGACCATCTGGTCGACACCCGCCGCCACCGTCTGCGCCTGATGATTCACATCGCGCAGCGACTTCATCATTTCGGCGTTCGAGATCGCCGCCTCGTTGACGGAGACCGACAGGCCCACGGTGCCGTCGATCATTGTTTCCGAGAAATGCCGCGCGGCCTGTACCGCCTTGCTCTCATTCTCGGCGCCGATATAGGCGCTCAACGCCAGTTCCATATCCAACAGCAGCATCGACTGGACCGCCGACGCCGTGTCGACGCCCTTGCCAAACCGCCCGCCGCTTTTCTGGGCCAGCGCCATCAGTTCATTGATCACGAAGGTATAGCCGGCAATGTACCAGGACGGCGTCACGCCGATCCGCGCATGCACCTGGCCGATATGGATACCGGTCTGTGCCGTCGCCTCGTTCAGGCCATCGCGGAACAGCGCCAGCCAGTGCCGTTTCTGCGCCGCCTTGGCGCGATCGATCGCGGCCTGGTTTTCAAAGAAACGGTCGCCGCCGGTCAGGTTGGGGAAAAAGCTGTAGAACCGGTCGAGCACGCCGTCGGCATGCTGTTCGACGGTGCTGCTGAAGTTCCGCAGCCGTGCGAGCTGGGTGTCGTCGAGGCGGAAAGCTTTGAGTTTCGTTGCCAGGTCCATGCCGGTCTCCGGTCGTGGTCGTCGCGCGCCATCGCCGGCGTATCGCGCCCTGGGCCTGGGATCGGCGGTACGCGCGGCGGTTTGTTCGCCGATACATATTCGAAGTTGCTAAATAAATTCTTGGGACCGAAAGTAGAACACAGACTGGAACTATTCGCCTTTTGCAGGCGGTATCGCGGGCGGGTTGGGCAATGCGTAGGCCAATACATGACGCGCCGGCCTATCTTGCCGGCCAACCCGCTGTGCTTTAATGATGATTGAATGGCTGGCACCGCTGCGACTTTGGGCAGGCTGGCCGAACAAATGCAGGCAAGAGGTGGGAGAGCATCATGTTCAAGGGCTCGATCGTGGCACTGATCACCCCGTTCAAGGACGGCCAGGTGGATGAGGCGAGCCTGCGAAAGCTTGTCGACTGGCACGTCGACCAGGGCACGCACGGCATCGTCCCGGTCGGCACCACCGGCGAAAGCCCGACGCTGAGCCATGCCGAACATTGCCGCGTGGTCGAGATCGTGGTCGAGCAGGCCGCCGGCCGCGTGCCGGTGATCGCCGGGGCGGGCTCCAACAACACTATCGAGGCCATTGAGTTCACCCGGCATGCCCAACAGGCGGGCGCCGACGCCACGCTTCACGTCGCCGGCTATTACAACCGGCCGCACCAGGAAGGGCTCTACCAGCACTTCAAGGCGGTGCACGATGCGACGGACATCCCGATCATCGTCTACAACATTCCGCCGCGCGCGATTGTCGACATCCAGCCTGAGACCATGGCCCGGCTGGCCGATCTGCCACGCATCGTCGGCGTGAAGGACGCGACCGGCGATGTCTCGCGCGTCAGCAAGGAGCGCATGGCGATCCGCAATGGCTTCTGCTACCTGTCGGGCGAAGACGGCACGGCGCTTGCCTACAATGCGCAGGGTGGCAACGGCTGCATTTCGGTTACCGCCAACGTCGCGCCCAAGCTCTGTTCGGAATTCCAGCTTGCCTGCCTCGATGGCGATTATGCCACTGCGCTGGAGTATCACGAGCGGCTGATGCCGCTGCACGTGGCATTGTTCCTGGAGCCGAGCCCTGCCGGCACGAAGTATGCGGCGGGCCTGCTCGGCCTGTGCGGCGACGAGGCCCGCCTGCCGATCGTACCGCTAAGCGATGCCAGCAAGGAACGGGTGAAGGACGCCCTGCGCCAGACCGGCCTGATGAACTAGATCTGGACGCCGTCGCCGGCGCGCGATCGACCATCAGCAGTCGACGACGTCCGGCGGACAGCCACTCGTTGAGCTTCCCTGTGTCGCCTTGCGATACCGGAGGCCGTAAGGACGACAGCACGACGTGCCATCATGACGACGACCAGCACACGGGCCGCGGCCGAGAACCGCAAGGCCCGCTTCAACTATTTCATCGAAGATACGGTGGAAGCCGGCATTATGCTGCTCGGCACAGAGGTGAAGTCACTGCGCGAGGGCCGGGCGGACATCACCGACGCGCATGCGTTCGAGCGCGACGGCGAGATGTTTCTCGTGAACTGCTACATCCCGGAATACAAGGGCGGCAACCGCTTCAACCACGAACCGAAACGCGACCGGAAGCTGCTGCTACACCGCCGCGAGATCGACAAGCTTGGCAATGCTGTCAACCGCGCCGGCTACACCATCGTGCCGCTGAAGATCTATTTCAACGAGCGTGGGTACGCCAAGGTGCTGCTCGGCCTCGCCCGCGGCAAGAAGCAGCATGACAAGCGCGCCACCATCAAGGACCGCGACTGGAAGCGCGATCAGGCCCGCATCATGCGCGCCCGCAACTGACGTATCGTCCGCGGCAATGCAAGCTGGGGAGGGCGCTGCGTGACCTACGACGAGTTCAACGCGCTTTGCGGCGACCTGCCGGCCACCACCTATGTCGTGCAATGGGGCGGGTCCCACGTCTGGAAGGTCGGCGGCAAGGTCTTCGCCATCGGCGGCTGGGGCGACGGCCAGCCCGGCTACACCTTCAAAACCACGCCGCTGTCGTTCGAGGTGCTGCGCGAGCAGCCCGGCCTGCGGCCAGCGCCCTATCTTGCCTCGCGCGGCATGAAATGGATCCAGCATTACGCCGACCCGGGCCTGTCCGACGACGAATTAAAGGCTTACCTCGCGCAGTCGCACGAACTGGTGGCACAGGGCTTGTCGAAAAAGAAGCGTAAGGAACTCGGCCTGGACGTGGTCTAGAGCGGCCGGCTCAGGATAGGTACGGCGCAAAACCCGCTAATCGAGCTCGGCGCGAATGGCCGCGAACACCGCCTCGAACATCTCCGTCGTCAGCCGCCCGGTGTTGGTGTTGTAGCGCGAGCAGTGATAGCTGTCGTATAGGCGCAGACCATCGCCAACGTCGTGCTGTGCTGCATGAGCGAACTTGAAGCCACTCAGTTTGTGGCCGAGGCTCGCCACGATGCTGTCATGCGCGATCTTGCCGAGTGCAAGCACGGCCTTCGGTGCTGCCCCTGTGGTCAGTTCCGGGATCAGATACTGCCGACAGGTCCGGATCTCGGCGCCGATCGGCTTGTTCTGCGGAGGCACGCAACGCACCGCGTTGGTGATGCGGCAATCGACCAGCGTCAGCCCGTCGTCCGGCCGGCGGTCATAGGCACCGGCGGCGAAGCCGAACTTTGACAGCGTCGGGTACAGGAGATCGCCGGCATAGTCGCCGGTAAAGGGGCGACCGGTCCGGTTCGCCCCGGTCACGCCAGGCGCCAGACCGACGATCAGCAACGATGCCGCTTCGTCGCCGAACGACGCCACCGGCGCGTTATGCCAGTCGTCATGCGCTGCCTGATTTTCACGGCGATAATCGACCAGGCGAGGGCACAGCGTGCAGTTGGCCGCCGGCTGCGGCCGGGTCATTTCCGGCATCGCCGATCAGGCCGGCTGCAACTCATCCTCGGCATAGTCGTCGTAGTCGCCGTAGTCGTCATAATCGTCGTCGTTGTCGCGGCGGTTGTCCTGCTGACGCTGCCCGCCATGACGATGACCGGACTCGCGGGCGATCTCACGCGACAGGTCCGCAAGTTCGATGAACGTGTCGGCCTGCCGCCGCAGTTCGTCCGCCACCATCGGCGGTGACGACTTGATCGTCGACACCACGGTGACCCGCCGGCCGCGTCGTTGTACGGCGTCGACCAGGCGGCGAAAATCGCCATCGCCGGAAAACAGCACGATATGATCCAGCGTATCGGCCAGTTCCATCATGTCGACGGCCAGTTCGATATCCATATTGCCCTTGATTTTCCGGCGGCCGGCCGAGTCGGTGTACTCTTTGGTAGGCTTGGTCACCATGGTGTAGCCGTTGTAGTCCAACCAATCGACCAAAGGCCGAATTGGCGAGTATTCCTGGTCGTCGATCAGTGCCGTGTAGTAGAAAGCGCGCACCAGATAGCCATCGCGCCGGAAGTAATCGAGCAGTTTCTTGTAATCGATATCGAAGCCCAGGGCCCGGGCCGCGGCGTACAGATTGGATCCGTCAATGAAAAGGGCTGTACGTTCTTGCATTCTGTCCATTTGATTTAATTCCTTGTCATAAATGAATATGAACTCACTCCTGAATCCGGCGTGTCGGTTATGCCGACTATGGTGTCCATAATGCAAGCCGGTAGACAGCTATTTAGGCTTACCCACACCGGCGGCAAGCATTCGCACCCAATGCTATGATTCTTCTCGGATTAGGCAGCAACCTGCCATCGCCGAAACATGGCGGGCCGCAGCAGGTCGTCGAGGCGGCGCTCGCCTGTCTGGTGCACCAGGGCGTTGAACTGCTGGCTGCATCTCCTTGGTATCGGACGGCGCCGGAACCCATCGCGGACCAACCCTGGTTCGTCAATGGAGTCGCGGCGGTTCGGTACGACGATGCGCCGGAGCGGCTGCTGGACCGTCTGAATGAGATCGAGGTTGAATTTGGCCGCGTGCGCCGCGAGCGCTGGGGCGCCCGAATTCTCGATCTCGACCTGCTGGCATTTGGCGACGTTGTGCAAAACTGGTGCAATGGCAAACCGCAGGAACCAAACCGCCTCGTTTTGCCCCATCCCCGACTGCACCGGCGCCTTTTCGTCCTGCAGCCGATGCGTGACGTTATGCCGGGCTGGCGCCACCCTGTGCTCGGGCAGAGCGTGGAGCAGCTCATCGATGCGGTGCCGCCGGGACAGCGGAGCCGGGCGATTACCAACGGAGGATAGGGCGTTTTTGTTGGTTTCCGTGGTTGCGTACCGGTGCACAAAGCCTTATTTACTCGAATCAATTCCCATTTTCGGAGTGGTTTCAGCCATGGCGCGCGTCACCGTCGAAGACTGCGTAGAAAAAGTATCGAACAGGTTTGAGCTCGTCCTGATGGCAGCGGCCAGGGCCCGGCAGATCTCTGCCGGTGACGAACCGACGGTGCCGGAAGATCGTGACAAGAACCCGGTCATCGCGTTGCGGGAAATCGCTGAACCGACCATCGGCTCCGATGAGCTGCGCGAAACGGTCATCCAGGGTATGCAGCGTCATATCGAAGTGGATGAGCCCGAAGAAGACGATATGGAAGCCCAAATGCTGGGCCAGCCGTTCGCCGACAATGTCGTCGAAGAGGCGCCGGCAAGCGACCTCGATGAGGAGGCCGGTGGCGCCTGACTCGACGCTTTTCCGTACCTTCGCTCAGACTGCGACCCGCCGACGCCGGAGCGAGCGCCGGTGTTCCATCATTTGTATTCTTGAAACGTGGTGCCGCCATTCCGGCGGGGCAGCGCCTTGATCCGGCAGTATGAGCTCGTTGAACGCGTTGCCGCCTACGATCCCAATATCGACGAGGCGATGCTTAACCGCGCCTACGTCTTTTCGCTGACCGCCCACGGCAGTCAAAAGCGCGCTTCGGGCGACCCCTATTTCTCCCATCCGGTCGAGGTCGCGGGCATCCTTACGGACTATCGCCTGGATACGGCGACCATCGTGACGGCATTGCTGCACGACACGGTCGAGGACACGGTCGCGACCATTGAGGAAATCGAAGATCTGTTCGGTCCGGAGATTTCCCGACTGGTCGACGGCGTCACGAAGCTGTCGAAGCTGGAAATGAGATCGGAAGCCAACCAGCAGGCGGAGAATTTCCGCAAACTGCTGCTGGCGATGTCGAACGATATTCGGGTATTGCTGGTGAAGCTGGCGGATCGCCTGCACAACATGCAGACCCTGCACTTTTTGAAGCGTCCGGAGAAACGCCGCCGCATTGCGGCGGAGACAATGGAAATCTACACCCCGCTGGCCGAGCGGCTCGGCATGCAGCGCATCAAGCAGGAACTCGAAGATCTGTCCTTCAGGGAACTCAATCCCGAAGCGAGAGATTCGGTCAGCCGCCGCCTAGACTACCTGCGCAAAGGTGATGACGATCTGACCGGGCGTATCGCGGATGAGTTGCGGCAGGTGCTTGCCGAAGCCGGCATTGTTGCCGATGTGGTGGGCCGGGAAAAAACACCGTTCTCGATCTGGCGCAAGATGGAACGACAGAACGTGTCGTTCGAGCAGCTCTCGGACATCGTCGCTTTCCGTATTGTCGTCGACAGCATTCCCGACTGCTATCAGGCGCTCGGTGTCGTGCACGGCGAGTATGCGATGGTGCCAGGTCGCTTCAAGGACTACATCTCGACACCGAAACGAAACGACTATCGATCACTGCACACGACGGTCATCGGACCGGAGAGGCGCCGCATCGAAATTCAGATTCGTACGCGGCAAATGAATCAGGTTGCTGAGCTGGGGGTTGCTGCGCATTGGCAGTACAAACAACGTCTCGATCCGAAAGAAGGAAGTGAATACAGGTGGTTGCAGGAGCTTCTTGAAATACTGGAGCAGGCGCACAATCCGGAAGAGTTCCTGGAGCACACCAAGCTGGAGATGTTCAGCGATCAGGTGTTCTGTTTCACGCCACGCGGCGACGTCATCGCGTTGCCGAGCGGCGCCACACCGGTCGACTTCGCCTATGCGGTTCATACCGATGTTGGTGACAGCTGCGTCGGTGCCAAGGTCAACAGCCGCACCGTGCCGCTGCGCACGGCGTTGATGAATGGCGATCAGGTCGAAATCCTGCGCGCGAACGCACCGGCGCCCAATCCGGGATGGGAAACTTTCGTCGTCACCGGCAAGGCACGCTCGTCCATCCGCCGCTTCATCCGGCAGGAACAGCGTGCGGAGTACATCCGGCTGGGACGGGCCATCGTCGACAAAGTCTTTCGCGAGGCGGGCCAGGACTATAGCGAGACGGTTCTGGAGCAGGCCTTGCGCGCGCTCGACCTGAAAACGGTCGACGATCTCTATGCCGAGGCCGGTTCCGGTCACATTAGCTCCCGTGAATTGCTGGACCGGCTGTTTCCGGGCGAACGGCGCTGGTCGCCCAGCGACGCGCTGGGTGCCTTCAACCGGATCATACCGGCCCGCCTGCGCCGAAGTGCCGGCGATCGCCGCGAGGACGCCGAAAGCGTCGCCATCAGCGGCCTGACCCCCGGTGTAGCCGTGCACTACGCCGACTGCTGCCATCCACTGCCCGGCGATCGCATTGTTGGCATCATGACCAAGGGCAAGGGGGTCGATATTCACACCATCGATTGTGAACAACTCGAGCAGCATCAGGGCAGTCCAGATGTCTGGATGGATGTGTCGTGGGACCTGAACCCGGACGACCCCGGCGTGTATGCCGGGCGCATCTTGGCTGACGTATCGAACGAACCCGGCAGCCTGTCGCAGTTGGCCGCCGTCATCGCCAAGAACCTCGGCAACATTTCAAACCTCAAGATCACCGACCGCAATGCGGAGTTCTTCCAGATGCGCGTCGACATCGAGGTCGCCGACGTAAAACACTTAACCAACATCATTGCCGCCCTGCGGGCGACGCCTTGTATCAGTTCGGTAGATCGGGTGAGGGGATGACTGACGACGACGTTCTGGATCACTTCCGCGCCGCGGGTGCGTTGCTGGAAGGCCATTTCATTCTGACGTCCGGCCTGCGCAGCCCGATGTATCTGCAATGCGCCCGCGTTTTGATGTATCCGGATCGCGCCGATGCCCTGTGCCGGGCGCTGGCTGCCAAGGTCCGGGCCGGCATTGGCGATGACGCCATCGACTGCATCGTTTCGCCGGCCATGGGCGGCGTCGTCGTCGGCTACGAAATGGGCCGGCAGATGAGTGTGCCGGCGATGTTTGCCGAACGGGTCGATGGCGCGTTTGCGTTGCGGCGCGGGTTCGAACTGGATGCCGGCGCGCGCGTCCTGATGGTTGAAGACGTTGTCACCACCGGACTGTCGTCACGCGAATGTATCGATTGCATCGCTGCCTACGGCGGCACCGTCGTGGCCGAGGCATGTCTGATCGACCGCTCGGGCGGGACCGCCGATGTTGGCGTTCCCTTTTTTCCGCTGATGCAGCTTGACGTGCCGACCTATCAGCCCGACCGGCTTCCGCCTGAACTGGCAGCCATGGAGCCGGTCAAACCCGGCAGTCGGGGCCTGAAATAGTGCGGCTTGAATTCATCATCCGCGTCCGTCAGTCTCGGATGGGGGCTTGGTAGGCGAAATCTGACCCTGCCGGAGGGGGACCGGCGATCGGATATGCCGCAGGAATGCACGATAGTCGTGCCGAAGGAGCCGCAAAATGAACCCTAAGTTGCGCCTGGGTGTAAATATCGATCACGTGGCCACGATCCGAAATGCCCGCGGCGGTCGGCATCCCGATCCGATCCGGGCGGCGCGCCAGGCGGCTGAAGCCGGTGCCGATGGCATTACGGCGCACCTGCGGGAAGACCGGCGCCATATCTCAGACGAAGACATCCTGCGGCTCAGCCAGGAGATCGACCTGCCGCTGAACCTCGAAATGGCCGCAACAGATGAAATGCTGGAGATCGCGTTGCGGCATCGGCCGCACGCGGTTTGCCTGGTACCGGAGAAGCGGGAAGAACTCACCACCGAAGGCGGGCTGGATGTCGCTGGCGGGCACAACCACTTACGCCGGTTTGTTGATGTCTTGACCCATGCCGAGGTGCGGGTTTCGATGTTCATCGACCCCGAAGCACGCCAGCTCGAAGCGGCCCGGCACATCGGCGCGCCGGTCGTGGAACTGCATACCGGCAGCTATGCCGAGGCCGAGGGTGCACAGCGCGAATGGGAACTGGAACGCCTGCGCAAGGGGGCCGACGTGGCCCTGGACCTCGGCCTGGAATGCCATGCCGGTCACGGTCTTACCTACGACAATGTCGGTCCGGTTGCGGCGATCCCAAGCCTGGTTGAACTCAACATCGGGCATTTCCTTGTCGGCGAGGCCATCTTCAGCGGCCTCGACTCCGCTATCAAGCGCATGCGTGCCGCCATGGATCAGTCCCGGGCCGATGCGACCGGACAGCGCTCGGCCTGATAGCTGGATGAACCTTGCCCACGTGCCCTCAGCGAACGCGCATCCATGATCATTGGCATCGGTAACGATCTGATCGATATCCGGCGGATCGAAAAGACGCTGGAGCGCTTCGGCGATCGCTTCATACAGCGGTGCTTCACCGACATCGAGCGCGAGAAGTCGGATCGTCGCGCCGCGCGGGCGGCGTCATACGCCAAACGGTTCGCCGCCAAGGAGGCCTGTTCCAAGGCATTGGGCACCGGCTTTCGCCGCGGCGTGTTCTGGCGCGACCTCGGTGTGGTCAACATGCGCGGCGGAAAACCGACCATGGCGTTGACCGGCGGCGCGTTGAAAAGGTTGAACGAACTCACCCCGGATGGCATGGAAGCGCAAATCGACATCACGTTGACCGACGAGCCGCCTTTGGCACAGGCGATTGTCATCATCACCGCGGTTCCGCGCCGGACCGACGGTGCGCAGTAGGTGCCGGGGAGCGCTGAGCCATGAGTTCTGGTAGCCAGTCCAAGGAACAGGCCACGAAGAAGGAGGGCCTGGTCGAGTCGGTGAAGACGATCGTCTACGCCGTACTGATTGCGCTCGTCATTCGCACCCTGGCATACGAGCCGTTCAACATTCCATCCGGGTCGATGCTGCCGACGCTGCTGATCGGCGACTATGTCTTCGTCGCCAAGTATCCCTACGGTTATAGCCGCCACTCTTTGCCGTGGAGCCCGCCGCTGTTCGACGGCCGTGTTCTCGAGAACCCGGTCGATCGCGGCGACATCGCCGTATTCAAGCTGCCGACCGACAATCGCACCGACTACATCAAGCGGATCGTCGGCCTGCCGGGCGACCGCATTCAGATGATCCAGGGTGTGCTGCACATCAATGGCGAGGCGGTCCGGCGTGAGCAGGTTGAAGATTTCATCCGCGAACTGCCGAACGGGCGCTTCATGCGTCTGACCCAATACCGTGAAACCCTGCCGAATGGCGTGTCCTACATGACGCTAGACGTCGAGCGGAACAGCATCGCGGACAATACACCGGTCTATACCGTGCCGGATCGCCACTATTTTGCCATGGGCGATAACCGTGACGACTCCACCGACAGCCGTTTTCTCGCCCATGTCGGCTATGTGCCGGCGGAGAACCTGGTCGGTCAGGCCGACGTCCTGTTCTTCTCCGTCAACGGCACGGCGCGCTGGTGGGAGGTCTGGAAATGGCCCACCGCCATCCGCTACGGCCGCATCTTCAACACGCTGGACTGACCGCCGTGGCCCAACCGGCGCTGGCCGAACTCTATGACCTGCTGGATCACCGGTTTGAGCGGCCGGGCCTGTTGGAAGAGGCGCTGACACACCCATCGGTCGATTCAAAGCGTGCCGGAACGCGCAGTTATCAGCGCCTGGAGTTCCTCGGCGACCGCGTCCTCGGTCTTGTTGTTTCCAACTACCTGTTGCGCCAGCACCCCGACGCTTCGGAAGGCGACCTCGCCGTCCGGCTGAACGCCCTGGTCCGCCGCGAAGCAGTCGCCGATGTCGCCCGTCAGATCGGCCTGTCGCGGTTTATCCGCCTCGGCCGCAGCGAAGCCCGCCAGGGCGGCGAGGAGAAACCGGCGATCCTGGCGGATGTCTGTGAAGCGGTGATCGGCGCGCTGTTTTTGGACGGCGGCCTGGAACCGGCCACCGCCTTCGTGGAGAAGAACTGGCGCAGCATCATCGATGCCAGCGACCAGGTGCAGAAAGACCCGAAAACCAGGCTGCAGGAAGCGGTGCAGCCGTCGACCCAAGCGCCGCCGCAGTATGAAGTCGTCGGCCGGTGCGGGCCGGATCACGCCCCGATGTTCACCGTGGAGGTCATGGTTTGCGGCCAGAAGCCGGCGCGCGGCCAGGGCAAGTCGCGGCGCGAAGCTGAACAGGCGGCAGCGCAGGCAATGCTCCGTACGTTGGCGGCGGACTGACGGCGTTGGCCCAGGGATCATCTGAAAAGCGAGATGGCGGCGCAGCGGATGCGCCGACGCGCTGCGGTTTCGTCGCACTGGTCGGCGCACCGAATGCCGGCAAGTCGACGCTGACCAACGCCCTTGTCGGCAGCAAGGTCTCGATCGTCACGCCGAAAGTCCAGACAACGCGCACCCGCATTACCGCGATCGCGATACATGACCGAAGCCAGCTCGTGTTCGTCGATACGCCCGGCATTTTCGCCCATGCGACGCAGCGGCTCGAACGCGCCATGCTGGCCGCGGCCTGGACCGGGCTCGGCGATGCCGACGTGGTCGTCCTGCTGGTCGATGCCCAGCGCGGGATCGATGCCAACACCCGGGCGATCCTCGACGGTATCAAAGATGCCGGCCGGAAGGCGATACTTGCGCTCAACAAGATCGATTCAGTGAAGCGGCCGCAGCTGCTCCGTCTCGCCGCAGAGCTGAATGACAAGGGTCTGTTCACCTCGACGTTCATGATCTCGGCACTGACCGGTGACGGTGTCGGCGATTTGCTGAAGTACCTCGCAGACACGGTGCCGGCAGGGCCATGGCATTACCCCGAGGATCAGCTGGCAGATGTACCGCTGCGGCTGTTGGCGGCAGAAATCACGCGCGAAAAACTGTTTCTCGATTTGCAGCAGGAGTTGCCCTACGCGACCACCGTCGAGACCGAGTCCTGGCAGGAGCGGCGTGACGGCAGCGTGCGGGTCGAGCAGGTAATCTATGTCCGACGTGACAGCCAGAAAGCCATCGTCCTAGGGAAGCGGGGGCAGCGCATCAAGCAGATCGGCGCGGCAGCGCGCAAGGAACTCGCCGAGGCACTGGGTTGCGATGTGCACCTGTTCCTGTTCGTGAAGGTGCGTAAGAACTGGCAGGACGACCCGGAACGTTACCGCGCCATGGGGCTGGAGTATCCGCGTTAGCCATTTGTGCCCGTGACGAGACTGTCATTCCGCTTTCACGTCGCTGTCTTATCCAGGCGGCAAATGATCAAGGAACGTTGGCATGCCCGAGCCGCTCAAACTGGCCATCGTCACCGATATCCATCACGGCCCGGAGAAATTCAGCAAGAAGGGGGCCGCGGCATTGCCGCTGCTGTCCGAGTTTGCCGCCTTCGTCGCGGCGGAAGCACCGGACGCCGTCATCGATCTGGGCGACCGCATCACCGATATCGACCGGGAAACCGATCAGCGCCTGATGGGCGATGTCGCAGGCGCCTTCGCGGCAATCACGACGCCTCGGTTCCACCTGCTCGGCAATCACGATGTCGCACACCTCAGCCAACACGATAATGAAGACGCGTTCGGTGTCTCATTCGCGCACGCCAGTATCGATTTGAAGGGCTGGCATCTGGTCTTCTGGCAACCGGACACTCACTTGACCTACCCCGCTGGTTTCCAACGACGGAATGATGACATTGAATGGCTGCGACGAAACCTCGCCAGCACCAACCTGCCGACCGTCGTCTTCTCGCATGTGCCGCTGGATTCGGCCTCGATGACCGGCAACTACTGGTTCGAAAACAATCCGCAGTTTGCCGGACAGGCGTTCGCTTCGGAGATCCGCGAGCTGCTGCAGGACGCCGGAACGGTCGTCGCCTGTGTCGCCGGGCATGTGCACTGGAACAACCTCAGCGTCATCGACGGCATTTCGTACATATCGGTTCAGTCGCTGACCGAGAGCTACAGTACGGCCGACAGAGCGAGCGGCGCCTGGGCTACCATCACTCTTGGGGACGATCTGCATTGGCAGACCCACGGCGACGACCCGATAGACCTGCGCCGCCCGGTCCGCCACGGCAACGAACGTTGGCTTACGCCGCTGCCGTCGTTCGAACGGCTACGGGCGGACGCGCTGACGCGGCGCGGCTTTGCCGATATCGACGGTGTGATCCTCGATATGGATGGCGTGCTCTATCGCGGGGAGAGCGCTATCTCGACGGCGACGAGGGCAATGGCCGCATTGGCCGACGCCGGCATCGAGGTTGTGGCTGTGACCAACAATGCCAGATCATCGCCGTCCGCCTATAGCGAGAAACTAGCTGGCTTTGGCATCGACCTGCCGGCGGAAAAGATCATCACATCGGGTACCGCACTGACGGCTTTTCTTGCAGACAGAGAAAACCATGCAACGGTCTTTGTCGCCGGCAGCGGGGAGCTGCGCCGGGCCGTCGTGGCGGCGGGCGCTCAGGAAACCGATGGTGTCCCGACGTACGTGGTTGCCGGCATCGACGGGGACATGACGGTCGGAGAGCTCGGCATCGCCGCGGCCCATCTTCTGAACGGCGCGGAACTCGTCGTCAGCAATGCCGATCGCCTGATACCTACCGCCGATGGTTTCGAACCGGAGGCCGGGGCAGTGGCGGCCTTTCTTGAATCAGCCAGCGGCAAGACGGCTCATGTCGTCGGCAAACCGAACCCAGGCATCTTCGATTTGGCAATCGATACGCTTGGGGTGCCGCGAGAGCGGATATTGATGGTTGGCGACACACCGGAAACCGACCTGGCAGGCGCTCGGGCAGCCGGCATCAGGGCAGCGCACGTTCAAAGCGGCAACACGGCAAATCGCGGCGACACCCTGGGCTTCCCGAGCTTTCCGGATCTGGCGGCCGTCGTAAACGAGGTTCTGGCGGCACGATGACTACGGCGCGCGTTGCTTTGTAACCACCTTCGCCCGCCGGGCTTCACGGTGTGCGATGTAGGTTGCACTGCCGACGATGATGGCGCCGCCGATCCAGGTCCACATGTCCGGCTCCTCGCCGAACACGTAAAGACCCAGCAGGGTGGCCCAGACCAGCTGCAGGAACGTAACCGGCTGAGTGACGGTGATGTCCGCCTGGCGGTAAGCCTGGGTCATCGTGTAGTGCCCGAGCGTCGCTATCAATGCGACGAGCACGAGCCAGAACAGCTCTTCCGGCGTTGGCTGCCGCCAGAAATACAGGGCCAAGGGCGCCAGCACGATGGTCACGGTGAGTGAAAGATGCGCCACGATCACGGTGCTGCTTTGTGTTTCCGTCAGTTTCTTGGCCATGATCATCGACGCTGCAAACAATGGCGCTGCCAGCAATTGTGCCCAGGCGCCCGGATCGACGATCGTCAACCCAGGACGCAGGATGATGAGCGTCCCAAGAAAACCGATTACCACGGCGGCGATGCGGCGGGCACGCAGGCGCTCGCCGAGAAACAGTGCTGCGCCGATCGTTATGAAGATAGGCGCCGTAAATCCAAGCGCCGTCACCTCGGCAATTGGGATGCGCGACATCGCATAGAACCAGAGCATGACGCCAATGCCATGGACGACACCCCGTGCTGAGAATAGGGCGAACCGTTTGGGAATGATGGTGTCCAGGCCGCCACGGAAAAACACCGGCAGCAGGAAAGCGGTGCCAATGGCATAGCGTAGGAAGGCCGCCTGAACGGCATTCATATCGCTGCCAACGTGACGGACGATGCCCGTGACACCGACGAAGAGCAGCCCTGTCACCAGCATCCAGCCGAGGCCGCGCACTGTGCTGTTTACCGGCGGGGTGGATGCTTTCAGGGCAGGGGAGGACTTCGCCATTCATGTGGCCAGTTCATCTGAACAAAGGTTGCGGCATGCTATCGGCATTAACCATAGAAGTCGCGGAAAACACCATATTTCGATGCTCCTGTTAGCGGACGCGAAAAAATTGCTGCGCCGCACAAATTTTCTCTTGACTGGCCGGCCGAACTTCCTATCTTAGCGTCATGTTGCACCGCAACATTGACGATATGTATTGAGTTAGTCGTTATTGGGGATATCCGAGGTTGCGAGTCCGGGAAGACATTCCAACCTTGTGGGGCATTTAGGGAACTCAAACGATGACCAAGAACACCAAGACTGACGCCGGCAAGAACGGCATTTCGCTCGAAGAGACCGTTGCCGCCAGCCAGGAGGCCATGCAGACGTTCCTGAAGGCCGGCACGGAAGGCTACGAGAAGGCGTTCGGCACCACCCGTGCGAAGATGGAAGAAGTGGTGAAGAACTACGATCAGTTCGCGCTGAACGGCAAAGACAACGTTGAAGCCGTAATGGCCGCCGGCAATGCCTGCACCAAGGGCATGGAAGCCATCAATGGCGAGATCATGGCTTTCACCAAGCAGGTCATGGAAAACAACGTCGCGGCCGCGCAGGCTGTGATGGGTGCCAAGACCCTGCAGGAGATGATGGAACTGCAGACCCAGTTCGCCAAGGCCAGCTTCGATGGTTTCGTATCGCAGTCGACCAAGGTCAGCGAGATGGCGACCAAGGTCGCCCAAGACACCACCGAGCCGCTGAACAAGCGTATGAACTCGGTCATGGAGAAGTGGTCGCAGATTTCCGCCTAAGGGCGGGCTGAGATCGGCACCGTTGACGCGGTGCAACGAAGCAAGCGCCTGAGTCCTCCCCTCAGGTTTGCACAGGACTGATCCGAATCCTCCCTTCGGATCACGTCTGAGATGGAAAGGGTCCGGGTCCTCCCCCCGGGCCCTTTTCCGTTTGGCCGTGCGAGAGCCTTTCAAATTGTTAGGAATGACCGATATTATACTGGTATCGGTTTCCGCTAGCGTTTCATCGAGCAATAACAGGTCATCAGGAATGAGCGACCAGGATCGCGACAACTTTCGCGATGACGATTCTGGCACCGGCGTGGTGACCAAGACCCGGACGCAAACCAAAAAACCGTCCATGTACCGGGTTCTGCTGTTGAACGATGACTACACACCGATGGAGTTCGTCGTTCACGTCCTCGAGCGCTTCTTCAACAAGTCGCGCGATGAGGCGACGCAAATCATGTTGCACGTGCACCAAAAGGGAATTGGCGTGTGCGGCATCTATCCATACGATGTAGCGGAAACCAAAGTTGTCCAGGTCGTGGAATTCGCGCGCAAACATCAGCATCCGCTTCAGTGCACAATGGAAAAAGTCTAGTGCCCTCATTCGCCAGCGAACTTGAACAGAGCCTCCACCGTGCGTTGCGCTACGCCAACGAACGGCGGCACGAGTACGCAACCCTGGAGCATCTTCTGCTGTCGATGTGCGACGACAAGGATGCACGGGCGGTCCTGCGCGCGTGCAACGTCGATATCGATTTGCTGCGCTCCCAACTCTCCGAATATCTCGAGGAGGAGTTGAGCAGCCTCGTTGGGGACGAGGAGGAAGACGCAAAACCGACGGCCGGTTTTCAACGCGTCATTCAACGCGCCGTCTACCATGTCCAGTCTTCCGGCCGCGACGAAGTGACCGGTGCCAACGTGCTGGTCGCCATCTTTGCCGAGCGGGAGAGCCACGCCGTCTATTTCCTGCAGGAGCAGGACATGACGCGCCTCGACGCCGTCAGTTACATCTCGCACGGCGTTGCCAAGGCACCAGGTATGGGCGAGCGGCGCGTCGTACGCGGCGCCGATGAGCCTGCGGAAGATGAGAAGCCGGTAAAAGAAGGGGCCGAGGCCCTAGAAGCCTATTGCGTCGACCTTAACGAGAAGGCGCGCAGCGGGCGGATCGACCCGGTCATTGGCCGTGAAGCGGAACTGGAACGCACCATCCAGATCCTGTGCCGGCGACAGAAGAACAACCCGCTGTTCGTTGGCGATCCAGGGGTCGGCAAGACCGCCATTGCCGAAGGGCTCGCGCGTCGTGTGGTCCTGGGTGAGGTCCCCGAGGTTCTGAAGAACACCACCATCTACGCGCTGGACATGGGGACGTTGCTGGCCGGCACCAGATATCGGGGCGATTTTGAAGAACGTCTGAAGGCCGTGATCCAGGAACTGGAGAACCACGAGGACGCGATTCTGTTTATCGATGAAATCCATACCGTGATCGGCGCGGGCGCGACATCCGGCGGCGCAATGGATGCGTCGAACATGCTGAAGCCGGCGCTCGCCAGCGGGACGATCCGCTGCATGGGCTCAACGACGTACAAGGAGTATCGCGGTTACATCGAAAAGGACCGCGCCCTGCTGCGGCGGTTCCAGAAGATCGACGTGAATGAGCCGTCCTTGTCCGATGCCGTGAAGATCCTGCAGGGACTGAAGCCCTACTTCGAGGACTACCATCAGATTCGCTACACCGGCGAGGCGATCAAGTCAGCGGTGGAACTCTCGGCGCGCTACATCAACGACCGGAAGCTGCCAGACAAGGCGATCGATATCATCGACGAAGTCGGTGCCGCGCAAATGCTGGTGCCGGAGAGCCGTCGGAAAAAGACCATTGGCGTCAAAGACGTCGAGAATGTCGTTGCGAAGATCGCCCGCATACCGCCGAAGTCCGTTTCGAAGGACGACAGGGCCAGCCTGTTGAACCTGGACAAGGAACTGCGCCAGGTCGTTTATGGCCAGGACGATGCCATCGACGCGTTGTCGGTCGCCTTCAAAATGGCCAGGGCCGGGTTGCGCGAGCCTGAAAAGCCAATCGGATGCTACCTGTTCTCGGGTCCGACCGGCGTCGGCAAGACCGAAGTCGCACGACAGCTCGCCCGGATCATGGGGATGGAGCTGATCCGGTTCGACATGTCGGAGTACATGGAACGGCATACGGTGAGTCGCTTGATCGGCGCACCGCCGGGTTACGTCGGCTTCGATCAGGGCGGCATGCTGACGGATGCGATCGATCAGCATCCGCACGCTGTCCTGTTGCTCGATGAGATCGAAAAGGCCCATCCGGATCTGTTCAACATCCTGTTGCAGATCATGGATTACGGCAAACTGACCGATCACAACGGCAAACGCATCGACTTCCGCAATGTCGTTCTGATCATGACGACCAATGCGGGCGCTGCCGAGATGTCGAAGATGGCCATTGGCTTCGAGCGCGGCACGAGGGAAGGTGAGGACGAAGAGGCTATCCAGCGACTGTTCACGCCGGAATTCCGCAATCGTCTCGATGCCGTCATTCCGTTCTCGCATCTGCCGCGCGAGGTCATTCATCGGGTGGTCGACAAGTTTGTGCTGGAACTGGAAGAACAGCTAAGCGACCGCAAGGTCGAGATCGAGCTGACCGATGCCGCGCGGACATGGCTGGGCAACAAGGGCTATGACCGAATGTACGGTGCCCGACCGTTGGCGCGTGTCATGCAGGAGAACCTCAAGAAGCCGCTGGCGGATGAGCTGTTGTTCGGCAAACTGGCCAAGGGCGGGCGTGTTGTCGTCGACGAGAGTGACGGCAAGCTGTCTTTCCGGGTCATCGAACGCAAGCCCGGCGGCAAGCGCGGCCGCGAAGGCAAGCAGGCAACGGACGACAAACCGAAGATGCCTGAACCGGTTACCTGACCCGGGGCGCGAACACCCACGGCAAAGACGGGCGGTCCGATCGGGTCGCCCGTTTTCGTTTCTGTGGCTGAAGCAGCCGCTGTCGTAAATCTGTCGTTCAAGCGTCGTAGTTTGGCGCTGCCCCATGGCGGGGCGGAGCGGCGGATTTGCGTATCGTTGTGGCAACGGATGCCTGGTATCCACAGATCAATGGCGTGGTGCGTGTTCTATCGTCGGTGCTGCAGCACCTGCGCGAACTTGGCCACGAGGTCTTGCTGATCAGCCCGTCGGAATTTCGGACGATCCCTTGTCCAACCTATCCGGAAATTCCGTTGTCCATCCTGCCGAGGCGACGCATTGCACGGCTGCTTGATGACTTCGCGCCCGACGCCGTCCATATCGCCACGGAAGGGCCCATCGGCTGGGCGACGCGTCAGATCTGTCGGCGGCGCAATTGGTCATTCACCACCGCCTATCACAGCAAACTGCCGGAGTACGTGCATCTGCGCACGAAGCTGCCGCTGCCCTGGCTCTATGGATTCTTTCGGCGATTTCACCGACCGGCGGCACGTACGCTGGCGCCGGCCAGGTCGGTTTATGCCGAACTGATACGACACCGGTTCGACAACGTCGTGACCTGGTCGCACGGCGTGGACGTTTCCGTCTTCACGCCGAAGGGCAAGGCGAAGCTCGACCTGCCGCGACCGATCTACATGTATGTCGGGCGTCTGGCAGTGGAGAAGAACCTGCCTGGTTTTCTCGACCTCGATCTCGACGGCAGCAAGGTAGTCGTCGGCACCGGTCCGGCGCGGGACGACCTCATGCGGCAGTATCCCGATGCACATTTCTTCATTGCTGACGGTGATGGTGAACTTGCCGAGTACTTCTCGGCCGGGGATGTTTTCGTGTTTCCGAGCCTGACCGATACCTTTGGTCTGGTGATGCTGGAGGCCTTGGCCTGCGGCGTGCCGGTTGCTGCCTATCCGGTCCCTGGTCCTCTGGATGTCATTGGCGGGAGCGACGCCGGGGTTCTTGACCACGATCTGGCGGCAGCCGCGCGGCGCGCGGGCAACGTGCCCCGCGATCGTTGCCTGGCGCGGGCCCGGGAATTCTCCTGGGGCCACGTTACCGGCGAATTCCTAGACTACCTCGAGCCGATAGATACCACCCTACAGCGCAAAGCGGACGGCTATCCGGCCGCAATGTAAGCCCGCATGGCGTCCGCTTCCTGCTCGATCTCGCCGATGCGCTGTTTCACGATATCGCCGATCGATATGAGGCCTTTCAGTGCCCCGTTGTCCACGACCGGGAGATGACGTATCCGTCGGTCCGTCATTGTCGCCATAATGTCCGTGATCCAATCGTCGGGGTGACAGACAACGACATCATGCGTCATCAATGAAGTCACCGGTGCAGTAAGACTGTCGGTTCCGTTCCTCGCAACACCCTGAACGATATCGCGTTCGGAAATAATACCTTTCAGCTCGTCGGGACCTTCGCACACCACCAGTGCGCCGATGCCGTGCTGGTTGAGCATATCCGCAGCATCCAGAACCGACGCCAGGGGGGGAATGGTGACAACCGAGTTGCCCTTCTCTTCGAGAATCCTCTTCACCGGGATCATGGTTTCACTTCCTCTCTAGATCTTTCGCGTTCGATCGACACTCCTGTTGTTGGCCGGCTATTCCTGCCTTTCAGCTTTACATAATAGTACCATCGGCCCGCTTCAATTGCGATTCAGCGATTAGTTGTAGAACCGGGCCACTGTTCAGGCCAGTCGAGCGGACGGCAGGTTGCTGGCCCGTCGATGGTGGTTGCGCCTGCATCTCCGGCTCGATCGAGACCCACTGGAACTCATGCAGGCCGGGCGCTTTCGCGCACCAGTCGCAACTGGAAATCTCTCCAGACTGTAAATAGATCGCCCACCCTTCAACCTTTTGTTGAGAATTTTCGCGCACACTGTCGCCCACCGAGGGCATCGGCGTGACGTGACCAAGGAGTGGCGGCTATGAACCCCCTATGGGTGATTCCGCAACAGGGCGGACCCGGGCCTGAAGTCGAAGCCTATGTCATCGCATCGGTTGATCTGCTCAATCGCAGCGGTTTCAACGTGATGCTGCGGACGGATATGGCGGTCTGGCGCTCAACCGTCGTCGACGGCGGCTACAAGATCAATCCGACATTCGATCCGGACCTGAATGCGCTTGGTGGCGCCAATGCGTTCTGGCTTCAGGTTACGATGCCGGGCGAGGGTACGGTAGGCTGCATCGCCAATCGGGTGTTTGCGACATCCGACTATGTAGCGATCATCGAAAACGGCACCCTCTGGTACGAACACCCGCCGGCGACGGTTGCGCGTATGACGTTTCTTCTGCCGCATCTTCGCGGACACATCAAAGGCGCGATCGGCCATCACGGCGGTCTCTGGGTGGCGCCGCAATTTCGTGGTCAAGGACTATCGTGGATCCTGCCGCGGCTGACGCGTGCGCTGTCGATCCTGCGGTGGGATGTCGACTGGCATTGCGGCATGGTGTTCGGCAGTCTGCGCGACCGCGGCGTTCCGACCGACAACTATGGCTACAGTGCCGTGGAGTTGTGCATCGACGGCTATTTTCCGCCGACGGACAGTGAGGAACGACTGTTCATGACGATGATCCGCCGCTACGACATGGACCTACAGATTGTCCGGGATCTCGACCTTATGAAACTGCACGCCGATAAGCAGGTGATCGACTTCGCCCCGATCGCCCGTCAGCGGCAGGATCAGCCGCTTGTAGCCACGCCGGGAGCCGCTTAGCATCCCGGCAACGTGGTGGTAAGCCGGCAGCGCGGTGCGTTTTACGGTGAAGTAGTCGAAAGCCACGAGATCGGCCATCAGCGGAATGTTGTAGTCGCTGATCCTGAAGCCGGTGTAGTCGGTGCCGCCGTCGAGGCTCATGCGTGCGCCGTATGTCTGAAAGAAGTAGTCGTTCGGCGATTGGCTTTCGACGTTGGCGATATGCACCAACCCCATCAAGCCTAGCGATGTGATGACGATTGGATCGATGTCATCGACAGACGGCGCGTTTCGGCCACGCCGTAGGTCGGACCAGTAGCCGTAAAGGGCTTGCAGCAAGTCATCGTCGATGTCGGATGCCGATGTGACGGTGAAGTGGTACCGGCAAATGACGTACTTGCTGTTATCGGATCGGTCGACCGAGACCCGGTCGGGAACTAACGCCATCTCCCGCGAGTAGCATCAACTCGCAACGACATCAAGGGAGATGCCGACCAACATGACCAGGGGCTTGCCTACGTCATTGGTGACCGGCAGGAACACGGTGGAGTAGGCGTAGGACTTACGCCCGATCTCACCGGTGAATTTGACCGCCGCTGGACGACCGGACACCTGGCACAGGATCATCTGATCCATCATCGGCTCGAGCAGAGGATTGTCGATGAATTGATCGAACAGCGTTTTGGTCGCGGTCAGATCCAGTTCTTTCGACATCCATTCCGGCAAATGCAACAGCCGCCAACGCTTGGGATCGTTCGATTGCGCGCTACACACCACCATGCACTGGCCGTTCGCCAGTCGCGGGTGATCCATCAGCCGGATCAGCACTTCGGTATCGTCACCGGGGTCGTCGGAAATGAGGTCGAACCAGTTGGCCAACACATCCTGGAGGGAGGTCGGCAGTGCGCTCATCGAGAGCTTCGCCGATCGATGATCCCCAGCCGCATCGCGGCGAAAAGCAATAACGTTTCCCACGTGACGCACTCTGCCTGTCGTTTGTTGCTTGGCGTTTGAATCGCCGCTCAGTTTCTGGCGAACCGGTTCTCGATGCAAGCAGTATCGACAACCTTGAGTAGCGAAGGCATTCTGGACGTTTCGATGTTCTCTGCGGACGGTGCACCCAGGCCGGCGGCGCGGCTAAACAAGGTGGCGCCGGTCAATCACCCGGACTGCCTTGCCCTGCGAGCGCGCGACGGTGCCGGGATCGACGATGTTCACCGCCGCGGTGACGCCGACCAATGACTTGATATGGTGCTGGAGCTCTTTCGCGGCGCTGTTCCTGGCACCTGCATCCAGCGACGCGCCGGCGGCTGTTTCCACCACGACGGACAGGCTATCCAAGGCACCCTCTCGGTCGACTTCAAGCTGGTAGTGGGGTGCCAGCCGCTCGTCAGCGACGATGATCGCCTCGATCTGGGTCGGAAAGACGTTCACGCCGCGAATGATCAGCATGTCGTCGCTGCGGCCGGTGACCTTCTCCATCCGCCGCATGCTGCGGGCGGTGCCCGGCAGCAGGCGCGTCAGGTCGCGACTGCGGTAGCGGATGACGGGAAAGGCCTCCTTGCTGAGGCTGGTCCAGACCAGCTCACCGCGTTCGCCGTCAGGCAAAACGGCCCCGGTGTCGGGATCGATGACTTCCGGGTAGAAATGGTCTTCCCAGATATGCAGGCCATCTTTTGTTTCGATGCATTCGCACGAGACACCGGGTCCCATGACCTCGGACAGACCGTACAGATCGACGGCATGGAGCGCGAAGCGCTTCTCTATCTCGTGACGCATTGTCTCGGTCCACGGTTCTGCGCCCATCAGGGCGACCGACATTGATGTTTCGCGTGGGTCAAGGCCCTGACGTTCAATCTCGTCGGCGATCGCCAGCAGATAGGATGGGGTGACCATGATGATATCGGGACGAAAGTCTGTAATCAGCTGCACCTGCTTCTCGGTTTGGCCGCCAGACATCGGCACCGTGGTGCACCCCAGACGTTCGGCACCGTAATGAGCCCCCAGCCCCCCGGTGAACAGGCCATAGCCGAACGCGACATGCACGATGTCGCCCGGACGCCCGCCACCCGCACGGATCGACCGCGCCATCAGATCCGACCAGGTTTCGATATCGCGGGCCGTGTAGCCGACAACCGTCGGCTTGCCGGTCGTGCCCGACGACGCGTGAATGCGTACCACCTTGTCGCGCGGCACCGCGAACAGCCCGAACGGGTAATGATCGCGAAGGTCGGTCTTGGTGATGAAGGGGAACTTCGCGAGATCCGAAAGCTCGCGAAGATCCTCCGGCCGCACGCCGGCATCGTCAAAGGTCTTTCGGTAGTGCGTCACATTTTCGTAAGCATGCGAGAGCGACCATTTCAGCCGCTCCAACTGCACGGCGGAAATCTCGTCCCGGCTGGCAGTCTCTATTGCATCCAATGCGTCAGCGCCGGGCGTCTGCGCCCGCTTGTTAACACCCGTCACTCCATCCTCCCTGCAAGACCAACGCAACCGTCGCCGTTTTGGCCTGCACCCTAGCCTAGTCCTCCGCAACGGGTTCGGGACGGTTCATATTGTCGCATCAGTGTATATCGTCTGCATCCGCCATCGCCTGCTTCAACATCGCGACGTTGAAGTTCGGGTCTTTGCAGGCATCCAGGATCACCGCTTCGCGCCGCGCCAACATGTCGGCGGCGTCGGCGACCTTGTCGGCTACATCATGCGGTATCACGACGGCACCGTGGCGATCGGCATGGACAAGATCACCCGACGATACGTCCATCCCGGCGACGTTTACCGGACAGGCGAAATCCACGAGATGGACGTGTGCATGCGACGGACCAATGCGGCCGGCCAGCATCTGGAAGCCATCGGCGATCATGTCGAGGTCGCGAATGCTGCCGTCCGTCACCACGCCAAGACACCCGAGCGATTTGTGAATGTTCGAGTTGACCTCGCCCCAGAACGCGCCGAACCCCTTGTTCTGCCCATCGAGATCCTGAATGACGGTCACCGTCGGCCCCGGTTCGCTGGCCACGTACTCATAATAGGCGACGCGTTTTTCCCTCATTTCCGCCGCTGGGATCTCGGCCGGCTGCATGGCGCGAATGGTGGCTGTGCGCGCATAGGCGACGATAGGTTTCAGATCAGGGAAGCCGCAGACCAGCGGCTCCACCGTGAAGCCTGTAGCGCGTCGCTGCGGCGCGACCACTTCCAAGGCGTTGCAGATGGTCGGGGTATCGATTTCACCCAACGCATTCAAAACGCTTTGGGGCAGGGGGGATTGAGACACAGACGTAACCTCCTCGAGCGATTATCGAGGACGCAGTCTGCCACGTCCGGTGCCAATGGCAACCGCGGCAAATAGGGAAATGCAGGTAAGGCGGGCGATTACCGCCGATCAGGCACTGACGGCAACATCCTCGTCGTCGAGCGCACCCTGTATCTGATCGCGACCGGCTTTCTTCGCTTCGTAGAGCGCACTATCGGCGCGGCGGATCAAATCGGCCAGCGGTTCGCCCGGCCGATACAGCGCGAGGCCGCCTGAGATGGTGATCGAAGACATCGCTTCGCCCGTGCGTTTGCGAACGACGCGTTTCATGGCGACGTTGGACCTCAACGCATCGGCCAGAGTGTAGGCACTGGCGAAGTCCCGGCCCGGCATCAGCACAGCAAATTCCTCGCCGCCATAGCGGGCAGGCGTATCGCTGTCATCGACGCTCTCACGCAGCGTCCGGCCGACCAACCGAAGGACCTGATCGCCCAACTGATGGCCGTAGGTGTCGTTGAACTTCTTGAAATGGTCGATATCGAGCAGCAGCAGGCAAAGTTCGCTGTTGCTCTCGTTTGCCTCCTCACACAACGTGACCAGGGTTGAATCGAACAACTTGCGATTGCCGATGCCGGTCAAAGCGTCCGTCAGGCTCTCCATCCTGACCGCTTCAAGGTCGTTACGCAGTTCCGAGATCGTGCCGGTCGACTGCGCTAGCTGCGCGACGAGTGCGTTGTTCTGCTCCTGCATGTGCTTGGTGTCGTTGATCACCTTTGCGATCAGTTCACCGACATTCCGGGCCGAACCGGAGGCCAGCTGACCGGAAAACGTGGCCAGGGCATCGCCGTAGGCGTCTGCGCCTTCGCCTGCCGACTCCAAATTCTCGATGATCTTGTCGACCGAGCCCTCAATCCGGCTCGTCGTGTCGACGACGCGGTCGGTCCCGGGACCGCCTTCGATAAATTCGTCGTAAAGCTGACGCGTCACGACTTCGTCGATTTGACGATCGTTGTTCAGCAGGATGTCGACAGTCCGGCTCAACTCGGTGTTCCGGCCGCTAACGTAGTTGTACCAGATGGTGAAGTTCGACGGCGTGGCAGGAATACCGGCGTCGCGCATGGACTGGAGCGCCGCCTCGGCAAAACGCTGCGCCTGCTGCAAGCCGTCTACGTACTGCAATTCACTACTCCCCAGAAGAGCGGTTTCGTCGTTCGTATGGACTCGCCGTCGCCAGTTGCCGGCGCTGAAACGAGATGCGAGTTACCGCCGCGGCACCTCTATTCGGGGTGCCCGCTGCGTTCTACCTCTGATTATGTGGATGGGGTAAAAGTTTAGTTAAGTAGAGCGCCCCGGACAGCGGGTTTTTCCCGCTAGGGTCGGCCAAATTCGCGGCCAGATTGCAGCCGCATACCGTTTTTAGAGACCTAGGTAACGTTGCTTTACGTTTTGGTTACCACGGAGTTCGTCGGAACTGCCCGACCAGACCACGCGGCCTTTTTCGATCACGAAGTGCCGATCGGCTATTCGGGTGAGCACATCGACGTTTTTGTCAATGACCAGAATGGATTGCCCCTCATTCTTGAGGGTCTGAATGCAATCCCATATCTCCGCGCGGATCAGCGGCGCCAATCCCTCGGTGGCTTCATCCAGGATCAGCAACTTGGGATTGGTCATGAGCGCCCGGCCGACGGCCAGCATCTGCTGTTCACCGCCGGATAACTGGTCGCCCATACTGGCCGCCCGTTCCTGCAATCGGGGGAACATGTCGTAGACCCGTTGCAGCGTCCACCTCGAGGCATTGCCCGCAGGGTTGGCGGCCGTTGCGACCAAATTCTCCGTCACCGTCAAATTCGGAAAAATCTGGCGGCCTTCCGGCACGAGACCGAGCCCGAGCTTGGCTACGCGATAGGATTCCAGGCCGCGAATGCTCGCACCTTCGAACTGGATGTCGCCGCGCGCGGCCGGCGTCAGCCCCATGATCGAGCGCACGGTGGTGGTCTTGCCCATGCCGTTGCGCCCGAGCAACGTTACGACCTGCCCAGCCTCAACCGTCAGATGCATGCCGAACAGCACCTGGCTGCGGCCGTAATAGGTTTCTATGTCGTCGACCACGAGCATGACGGCGTCCGTTACGAATCTTCGCCCAGATAGGCCGACCGAACCTCGGCGTTTTCGCGAATACCCGCCGGGTGGTCCGTCGCAATGGCGCGACCGTAAACCAGAACGGTTATCCGGTCTGCCAGGGCGAACACTGCATCCATGTCATGTTCGACCAGCACAATGGTCTGCTGGCCCTTCAGAGCGCCGAGCATGTCGACCATCAGGTTACTTTCGTCCGGCCCCATGCCGGCCATGGGTTCGTCCAGCAGCAGGACGCTCGGCTCAGTCGCCATCGCCATGGCAATTTCGAGCTGCCTTTGCTCGCCATGACTGAGATTGGATGCCTGAACGCCCGCACGGTCTTCCAGCCCGATCCGGGCCAACGCAGCCACGGCCGGATCGCGCAAAGCCGGGTCGTCCGCGGCCCGATGCCAGAACCGAAACGAATGTCCAGCATGCGCCTGGACTGCCAAAGCGACATTTTCGATCGCGGTCAGGTCCTGAAAGACACTTGTGATCTGAAACGAACGGGCAAGACCGATCGCCGAGCGGCGATGCACCGACATGCGCGTGATGTCCCGGCCAAAGAACAGCAACTGCCCGTCATTGGGGCGCAACTCGCCCGACAACTGAGCAATCAGCGTCGTCTTTCCGGCGCCGTTCGGCCCGATGATCGCATGGATCTCACCCGGTTCGACGTCGAGATAGACATTGTCGGTGGCGACAAGGCCGCCGAACAGTTTGGTCAGACCGCGGATGCTCAACGCCGGCTCAGTCATGTCGACGCGCCGCTTTTGCTATCAGGGCATGTACCCCGCCACGAGCGAACAGCACGACGAGCACCAGAATGGGGCCGAACAGGATCATCCAGTGATCGCCGGCGCCGCTCATTGCCGACTCCATGATCTCCGGCAAATACTCTTCGAGCAGCAACAAAGCTGTTGCACCGAGGACCGGTCCGACCAGAGTGCCCATACCGCCAAGGATGACCATGATCATGATCTCGCCCGAGCGGGTCCAATGCATGTAGTCCGGCGAGACATATTCGTTCCAGTTGGCGAACAGGGCGCCGGCAACGCCGCAAATGGTGCCGGCGATGGCAAAGGCCGTCAGGCGGTAGCGGTAGGTTGGAAAGCCAATGGCACGCATGCGCCGGTCGTTCGAGCGGGCGCCCTTCACGACCTGGCCGAACCGCGAATGGAGGAAGCGGTGGCAGAGGAAGAGCGCGATGACCAAGGCACCGAGGACGAAGTAGTAGAACTGGACGCCATCCCACAGATCTATCATGCCGGCGAACTCACTGCGGTTGGCCGGAAGACCGTCGTCACCGCCAAACTCCTCCAGGCTGACGGCCAGGAAGTAGGTCATCTGCGCAAAGGCGAGTGTAATCATGATGAAATACACACCCGTGGTACGCAGGCTCAATGCACCGAACGCCGCGGCGATCAAGGCGGACGCCACGATGGCGACGGGGAACTGAACGAAGCCGTTGTCGATCCCGTAGTAACTCAAGATGCCGACGGCATAGGCGCCAACGCCGAGATAGGCGGCATGGCCGAAACTGACCATGCCACCGTACCCCAGGATGAAATCCAGGCTGACCGCGGCAATCGCCAGGATCATGATGCGCGCAAACAGATCGATGTAGAACGGCTCGTCCAGCCACGATGCCAGGACCGGCACCGCGGCAAACAGCAACAGGACGATGACAGCGAGGCGAACCTGAAATGAGTTCATGGCCGCCGCTCACCCGGTCCGCGCCGGGAACAACCCCTGTGGCCGGACCACTAGGATGGCCGCCATCAGGATGTAGATCAGCATCGACGCCAGTGCCGGGCCGACGGCATCGGCCGTCGCGTCGGTCACAAACGCCCGCAGGATGGCGGGTAGAAAAATCCGACCGACGGTGTCGACCATGCCGACGACGATCGCTGCGACAAAGGCGCCGCGAATGGAACCGATGCCGCCGATGATGATGACGACGAAGGCCAGAATGAGCAGGGGTTCGCCCATACCGGGTTCGACGCTGGTCAACGGGCCCAGCATCATGCCGGCAAGCCCGGCGAACGTGGCGCCGAGCGCGAAAACGAACGTGAACAGCAATTTGATGTCGACGCCCAGCGCGCCGACCATTTCATTGTTGCTGGCCCCGGCACGGATCAGCATCCCCAGACGCGTGCGCGCGACGATGAAGTAGATGAGACCGGCTACGATGAGGCCGACCGCAATAATCACCAGACGAAATGTCGGGTATGGCGCGCCCGGGATGATCTCGACATGACCCGACAGATAGTCGGGCAGGCCGGAGTAGAGCGATACCGGTCCCCAGATGATACGCACCAGTTCGTTGAAGAACAGGATCAACCCGAAAGTCGCCAACACCTGATCAAGATGATCCCGACGGTAAAGCGTTCGCAGGACGACCACCTCAACCGCGGCACCGACGAGGAATGTGGCCGGCAACGCCAGCAGCAGGCCCAGAATGAAAGAGTCCGTCCAACTGATGAGGGTCGTTGCGATGTAGGCGCCCACCATGACCAGCGAACCATGCGCCAGGTTCACCAAATCCATGATGCCGAACACAAGTGTCAGGCCGGCGGCAATCAGGAACAGCATGATGCCGAACTGCAGGCCGTTGAATGCCTGTTCCAGAAGGAGCGTCGTATCCATTCAGCTTACTGTCGGTGGTGAGGTGGCGCGAGGTGACGTCGTCGATTGTACGCAAAATGGGGGCGCCATGGCGGCGCCCCCATTCAACGCGGGCTCATTCAGCCTACCACTTCATCGGGCAGTCTTTGGCGTAATTGTCGCCATAGGCCGAGAACACGACGCTACGGATTTTGGTTGTGTAGCTGCCGTCATCGTCCTTCACCGCTTCGCGCAGGTAGAAGTTCTGGATCGGGAAGTGATTGTTGTTGAACTTCAGCGACCCGCGCGTGTTGGGGAAGTCTCCAGCGCGCATGGCGGTACGCAGTTTGTCGCGATCCTCGACACCGCCCGCCTTGCGGATCGCGTGATCTAGGAACAGGGCGGAATCGTAGGCCTGTGCCGAATAGAACGACGGATACTTGCCGTGCTTCTTGCGGAAGTCGTCGACAAACCGGCGATTGACGTCGTTGTTCAAGTCGGGGCTCCAGGTTTGCGTGCCAAGCACGCCAACCGCCGAGTCCTTCAGCGCCGGCAGCGACACAGCGTCAACCGTGAAGGCCGTGTAGAGCGGGATCTGCTTGTTCAGGCCAGCCTGGGTGTACTGCTTCACGAAGTTGATGCCCATACCACCCGGCAGGAAGACAAAAACGGCCTTCGGATCGGCGGCCCGCAGGGCCGACAGCTCTGCCTGGTAATCCTTCTGGCCGAGCTTGGTGAAGACCTGTCCGGCGACATTACCCTGATAGTACCGCCGCACGCCGGCCAGCATGTCCTTGCCGGCCTGATAGTTCGGCGCCATCAGGTAGACATTCTCGATACCCTTGTCCTGCAGGTACTTGCCCATTGCCTCCGGCGTCTGATCGTTCTGCCACGACACCGAGAAGAAGTTTTCCGAACATTTCTTGCCCGCAATCGGCGACGGACCGGCGTTGGCGCTGATCAGAAAGACGTTGGCGCGTGTCACCGGCTGGTGCACCGCCATCATGACGTTGGACCAGATGATGCCGACGACAAACTGGACGCCGTCTCGCTTGATCATCTTGTTCACGAGCTGTTTGGCGACGTCCGGCTTGCGCTGGTCGTCACCGTAGATGATTTCCGTCTCGAGGCCGCCGAGCTTGCCGCCCACATGCTCCAGGCCCAGTTCAAACGCATCTTTCATCGGCTGACCGATGATGCCGGCCGGTCCGGACAGTGTGGTGATAAAGCCCACCTTGACCGTCTCGGCCGAAACGGGGCTTGCAGCCAAGACCATGGCCGCCAATGCGCCAAAAAGCCGTTTTGACATCCCCTTGTCCTCCCGCGTCAGGGTTAGAATTAATGGCCCTGAACCGGTCAGGGCTAATGTCGTGGCGGATACTATCGGAAGATCACCAAAGCCTGAAGCGTCGTTTGTGACACGTAATGACGCAGCGTGATCGATACGGGTGCGGATGGACACCCCGTTTGCCGGCCGCCGACAGTGTCGTAAGCTCGCCCAAACCAGAGACGCAGCACGAGGGAGTATTCAATGAGCCTGCAGGGAAAAACCGCCATTGTGACGGGCGGATCATCGGGCATCGGCACAGCTACCGCCGTCGCACTGGCGGAACGCGGCGCCAACGTGCTGGTCAACTACAGCCGCAACGCGGATGGTGCGGCGACGATCGTTGCCGCTTGTCGCGAGGCCGGTGCGCAAGCTGAGGCCGCACAAGGCGACGTTTCGGACGATGCGGCCTGCCGGGCGATCGTTGACGCTGCAATGTCGCATTGGGGGCGCATTGACGTGTTGGTCAACAATGCCGGCATGACCAAGATGGTCGCGCATGAAAATCTCGAAGGTCTGTCGGCGGACGACTTCCAGCGCATCTACGCGGTCAATGTGATCGGCACTTATCAGATGTCGCGCGCCGCGGCACCGCACCTCAAAAGCGCCGGGGATGCGTCCATCGTCAACGTCTCGTCAGTGGCGGGACTGATGGGCGGCGGCAGCTCGATCGCCTATGCCGCTTCGAAGGGCGCCATGAACACCATGACTCTCTCGCTCGCCCGGGTGCTGGCGCCGGAAGTGCGCGTCAACGCGGTCTGTCCCGGCCTGGTGGAGACCGATTTCTGGAGCGGCCAGGTCACACCGGAACAGTTCCAGGAGATCGGCAAAGGCTACTCCAACAAGGCCGTACTCAACCGCGTCGCCAGTTCTGCCGACATTGCGCAGTCGATCCTGTTCTTCGTCGACGGCGACCGCAACGTGACCGGCCAGATCCTGGCGTCGGAGAGCGGAATCGGTCTCGTGCTCTAGCCGGCCTGCGTTGGTCGATGGCCTGTCATTCGGGCGGCGGGCCGCCCGGTCGCCGCAGGACGTTATCAGGCGCGCGACCCTCCGCGATGGCGTCGAGGTTGGCGGCAATCCGCTGCCATCGGCGGATCAGCAGCCCTTCGCTGGCACCGGAGGCATGCGGCGACAGGATCACATTGTCGAGGTCCTGGAAAGGAAAGCGGGACGGCATGCCCGTTGACGCACCATTGGTCGGATAGGTGTACCAGACATCGATGATGGCACCGCCGATGCTGCGCGTCTGACAAGCCTCGAACAGCGCCGCTTCATCGACAATGGGCCCGCGCGCGACATTGATCAGCACGGCCGACGATTTCATGCGGGCAAGCATGCGAGCGTCGATCAGCCCGGTCGTCGCGGCGGTCAGCGGACAGGCGATAACGATGAAGTCGGCCGCCGCCATCAGAGTGCCGAGTTCGTCCATGCCCAACGCGCGATCGACCAGATCGTCCGCCCGGCCGGGTGTGCGGGTGCAGGTGACGACCTGCATGCCGAACGGCCGCGCCCGCGCCGCGAGGGCCCGGCCGATATGCCCGTAGCCGACAATCCCCAGGGTCTTGCCATGAAGTTCAGGGTGCAGCACCACCGGGCCGGGCGCATGGAACGTACCGTCCCAGTTACCGCCGCGCAGCTGCCGATCCATGGCGCGCAGGCCGACGCACCACTCCAGCATGCCGCACATGATGTATTCGGCGATGCCGATCTCATGCTCGAACACGTTGCAGACCCAGGCGTCGGACGGCACACGGTCAAACGCGATACGGTCATAGCCGGCGCCCGGCAGTTGCAGCAGTTTCAGGGCGGGCGCATCAGGCATATCGCCGGGCCATGTCATCGCCACCATGGCGTTGGCGTCGCCGAGAAGGCCGGCCAGAACGCCACGCCCCGAGTCGGCGTCCCACACGGCGATGTCCCATGGCGTGGACAAATTCCGGCGCAGGTCGTCCAGACGCGTTTCGGGCACCGGGCCCTTAAGCAGCAGTTTCATTGGGTATGCCCCATCGACTGGTGATCGGTGCGAGCCGGCAAAGTGGCCGGAAACATCGCTCAAGGGAAGGGGGCAGATCCGCTACACCGCGCTAATGACGTCTGTATCGCGGCATCGAGACGAAATGATGCCTTGATTGCCAAAGACGCCGTCTTATCTCGGGCAAATGACCCCACCTGGCGGAAGCGAAGGTCGATAGTCGACCGAGCCGACCGGATGGCCGTCTTTGTCACGAGTGCCACGGAGTATCGAGTATGAGAGCAGTCGCTATTGTCGCCCTGGCGGCCCAGATTCTTGCAGGCGGCAGCGTCCTGGCCGCCGACGCCAACAACCAGGCCCCGGATAGCGACTGGTCGGCCTCGCTGGGCGTGTTCGGCGCGTTCGGGCCGGAATATGAAGGTTCGGATGACATCGATGTCTCGGCCTTCCCGTTGGTCGAGATCACATGGCGCGATCGCGTCTTCATCGGCACGCGGGACGGACTTGGCATCAATGTCATCAAGGACGGTCCATTCACGCTATCGACCGCCGTCACCTATGCCTTCGGCCGTGACCAAGACGACTCCGGCGACCTCAACGGCCTGGGCGACGTCGACGGCGGCGCCATGGCCGTCATCAAGGGTGCACTCGAACTCGACGCCGTCGATGTTTCCGCACAGGTTGCACATCAATTCACCGGCGACGATACCGGCTTCTTGGGCACCCTTGGCGTTGGCTACACCTTTGCATCGCGGCAAGGCTGGTTCCTGCGGCCCGGCGTATCGACCACCTTTGCCAGCGGCGACCATATGGACGCCTACTTCAGCGTGAACCGAATTCAGTCGGCGCGCTCCGGCCTCGCCGTCTATGACGCCGACGCCGGCTTCAAGACGATTGGTGCCGACCTCACGACCGGATACCGCTTCGGGCGGGGCTGGAGCATCTTCGGCAACGTTTCATACGACCGGCTGATCGGCGACGCCGCCGACAGCCCCATCGTTCGTGACGAGAACCAGGTTTCCGCCGGTCTCGGTCTGTCTTTCAGCTTCTAGATCGAACCAGCGTCCGCGCGGCCGCCGTGCCGTCGCTGGCCGGCACCGCTTCCGCACTGCCTCTCGCCGGCGGGATCACTGGTTTGTTGCGCTAACTTGAAGCCCTCATTATGGTTTCAGCAACGCTGACCTCTTGATCGGCGAGGGAACAGGGGTCGCTTCAGGATCAGCGGGGCGTTGCAACAATTTTTTCACGATCTGGGAGGTCGACTGCAATGAAACGTCGTGTCTTCGTAAAAGGCGCAGCCACTGCCGGTATCGCTACCGCCGCTGCCGCTGCGACGAACTTTCCTGCGCCAGCCATCGCGCAGGGCAACAAAGAATGGAAAATGGCGCTCACCTGGCCGGCGAATACGCCGGGTCTGGGTCTTGCCGCTCAGCGCGTTGCCAAGCGCGTCGAACAGTTCACCGAAGGTAAGATCAAGATCAAGGTGTATGGCGCAGGCGAACTGGTCCCGGCCTTTCAGGCTTGGGACGCCACCTCCGCCGGCGACATCGAGATGTACCAGGGTGCTGAGTACTACTGGCAGGGCAAGCACAAAGCGTTCAATTTCTTCACGACCGTGCCGTTTGGTCTGACCGGCAGCGAGCACTACGCCTGGATTAACTTCGGCGGCGGTCAGGAGCTGTGGGATGAGCTGTCAGCCGGCTTCAACCTGAAAGGCTTCGCCAATGCCTGGACCGGTGTCCAGATGGGCGGCTGGTTCCGCAAGGAAGTCAATTCGCTGGACGACCTCAAGGGCCTGAAATTCCGCATGCCCGGCATCGGCGGCGAAGTCCTGCGCCGTTTCGGCGTTGCGGTCGTCAACCTGCCGGCGGCGGAGATCTTCCCGGCGCTGCAGTCGGGCACCATCGACGGCAGTGAGTGGGTCGGTCCTTGGAACGACTCCATGTTCGGCTTCCAGAAGATTGCCAAGTATTACTATGCGGCCGGCTTCCATGAGCCCGGCACGGTTGGCAGCTTCGGCATCAACAAAGCCGTTTGGGATGGTCTGACCCCGCTGGAGCAGGAGATCATCACCACCGTCATTCAGGCCGAAGGTCAGTACCAGTCCTCCGAATTCCGTGCCCGTGATCTTGCGGCACTAGAGAAACTGAAGACCGAAAGCGGTGTGCAGGTACGGTCGTTTACCGATGAGATGTACACCGAGTTCGGTCGTATCTCGGGCGAAGTCGTCAAGGATATGGCGAACGAGGACCCGATGACGAAAAAGGTCTACGACAGTTATGCCGCGTTCCGAACGAACGCCATTGCCCTGTCGAAGATCCAGGAAGGCAAATACATCAGGGCTCGCGAACTCCCGTTCAAATGGTCCTGATCGGTCTTGCCGGTTTGTGAACGCTAAAGGAAGCCCGCCCGGTTCACCGGTGCGGGCTTCCGTCGTTTAATCTGTCCACAAACGGCATCGCGGCAGGTCGGCAGCAAGACCGGTCGCCGCAGTTGGTCTTGGGGTGATGTAAGAGTAGAACCGTCGTGCCCTGCTTCGGCTGGCGGCGGGGGAGGTTTCAGGTGTCTGGGTTGCTGTTGCTCGCACGCGTGGTCGATGCGATCAACGACACGATTGGACGGGGCATTGCCTGGCTCACGCTGGCGATGGTCCTGGTTCAATTTGCCGTTGTCGTCATGCGCTATGTCTTCGGTCTCAGTTCGATCTTCATGCAGGAGTCGATCGTCTACATGCATGCGATCGTCTTCCTGTCCGCGGCCGGCTATACGCTGCTGCACGACGGTCACGTTCGCGTCGACATCTTCTACGGCTCGGCGACCCCACGACGACGAGCGATGATCAATCTTGCCGGCGTGATCGTCCTGTTGTGGCCGATGGCAATCACGACGCTGCTGGTGTCCTGGGGCTACGTGCTGGCGTCCTGGGGTGTGCTTGAACAGTCGCCCGAGGGCAGCGGCATACCCGCCATCTTCCTGCTCAAGACATTCATCTGGGTGTTTGCCATTGCCCTGATCATCCAGGGTTTGTCCCTGGCCGTGCATTCCATCGCCGTGCTGGTGGGGGTTGAAACGACCTCGACGCCGGCCGCGGAAGAGGAGCACGCGCTATGACCGGCAGTGAAATCCTCGTCACCGAGATCCTCGTCGTCGTGATGTTCTTCGGTGTCTGTCTGATCCTCATGGCAGGCTTTCCGGTTGCGTTTACGCTCGGCGGTGCGGCTCTACTGTTTGCCGGCATCGCCACCGCTCTCGATCACTTCGACCCGGTGTTCTTCGGTTTCTTCGCCAGCCGCGTGTTTGGCCAGATGACCAACGAAGTGCTGATCGCAGTACCATTGTTCGTGTTTATGGGCGTCATGCTGGAACGGTCGAAGGTCGCCGAGGATCTGCTTGAGAACATGGCGATGGCCTTCGGCTCGTTGCCGGGCGGACTGGGTATTTCCGTGTGTGTGGTCGGCGCTCTATTGGCTGCATCGACCGGTATCGTCGGCGCGACCGTGGTGACCATGGGCCTGTTGTCGCTGCCGACCATGCTGCGGCGGGGTTACGACCCGAAACTCGCCACCGGCGCGATCTGCGCATCGGGGACATTGGGGCAAATCATCCCGCCATCGTTGATCCTGGTCGTGCTTGGCGACCAGATATCGGCCGCCTATCAGGAGGCGCAGCGCAAACTCGGCAACTTCGCACCCGATCCGGTTTCCGTCGGCGATCTGTTTGCCGGCGCCCTGCTGCCCGGCCTGATCCTCGTTGGCATGTACATCCTGTATCAGTTCACGGTGGCCGTGCTGCGCCCGGAGTCCTCTCCGCCGGTGCCGCGCGATGAGTTGACGCAAGGCATGACGAATGCCGAGGTCACATGGAAGCTGATCAATGCGTTGATCGCACCGGTCGTTCTTATCATCGCGGTGCTGGGGTCCATCCTTGCCGGCGTCGCGACACCGACAGAGGCGGCCGCGGTCGGCGCCATCGGCGCGACCCTGCTTGGTGGCTTGCGTGTCGGGGCAGAAAAGCCGTGGCCGGTCTATCTCGCCGTGTTCTGCCTTGTTGCCCTGTTGATCGAAACGGCTTTCGTCGACCTTCGGGTCACGCGCGATGCGATCAGCGGCGGCGAGCTTGTGGGCATTGCCGTTGCGCTCGCGCTCTGTGCCGGGCTGGCCTTCGGCCTGCTTGTCAGCCTTTGGCGAATTTTCAATGTCGGCGCGTTAACCGAGGTCATGCGCTCGACAATGAAGATCAGCGCAATGGTGTTCGGCATCGTGATCGGTGCGCAGATGTTCTCGCTCGTCTTCCGCGGTCTGGGCGGTGACGATCTGGTTCACGAATTCCTGACATCGCTGCCAGGCGGTGTGTTCGGTGCCGTGTTCATTGTCATGCTGATCATGTTCATCCTGGGCTTCTTCCTGGACTTCATCGAGATCACCTTCGTCGTGATCCCGATTGTCGCCCCGATCCTTCTGCTGATGGACCTGAACCCGATCTGGCTTGGCATCATGATCGCGATGAACCTGCAGACATCGTTCCTGACGCCACCGTTCGGTTTCGCGCTGTTCTATCTGCGCGGCGTCGCACCGAAGTCGGTGACGACGGGCCAGATTTACCGCGGCATCATTCCGTTCGTCGTCATTCAGCTCATCGCGCTGGTGCTGCTGGCGTCGTTCCCGGAGCTGACAACCTGGTTGCCGAAGGTGATCTTCGGGTAAGGCCGGTCGAGGGCGCGGCACGCTTGAAGGTGCCGCGCCGGCTACCCGGTCAGGCTGGCGCTACATAGCTGGTCGCGGCTTGGCCAAGCATGTCGAAGGCGGTGATGATGGTTGCGCGCCGGATGGCAGAGCGGCCGATGTCGCCATAGAGCATTCGCTGATGCACTGTCGGCCCAAACTGGCTGGCAACCGCAAGATGCACCAGTCCAACAGGCTTATGCTCGGTGCCGCCACCCGGCCCGGCGACGCCGGTGACGGCAACCGCCAACTGTGCATTCGATCGTTCCAGCGCGCCTTCCGCCATCGCGCGCGCAACGGGTTCCGAGACGGCGCCATGTTGCAGAAGCAGTTCTGTCGGCACCGCGACGAGCTCGGTCTTGGCTTCGTTGGAATAGGTGACGAAGCCGCAATCGACGACGGCCGACGACCCGGCGACCTCCGTGAGGCAGCCGGCGATCAAACCGCCGGTGCAAGACTCCGCCGTTGCCACCATCAGGCCACGGCTGCGGCAGAGGTCGAGCAATTCGGCCGCTCGCGCCACAATGTCATCCGGCAACATGATCTTTCCCTAACCCAGCCACACGCGTGCGGCAAACAGCACCGCCGCAGCATAGGCACCCGCCAGCACATCGTCGACCATGATGCCCAGTCCGCCATGAAGCCTGCGGTCGGCCAGGCTCGCGGGCCATGGCTTTGCAATGTCGGCAATACGAAAAAGCACGAACCCGGCGAAAAACCAGACCGGATCCAGCAACGCCGGCAACAGGGTCACCCATTGTCCGACAACCTCGTCGACAACGACGGAGGAGGGGTCCTTGTCCGGCGAGGCCGCCTCGAAGGCGTGGGCTGCCCACCAGCCCAGGAAAAACAAACCTACCGAAGCGGCAAGCAACAACTGCCAGCCGCCAATGGTGATGATGACCCAGGCAAAGGGAAGGGCAGCGAGCGAGCCCCACGTGCCAGGCGCCGGGCGGAGCAGGCCGGCACCGGCCCATGTCGCGACGAGATTTTCCACTCGCCAGAACGGCATCGGCGATCTGTGTACCGGTCTCACGCTAGATGCGTCGTTCGATGGTGGCGACGGCCTGCGCCGCGATACCTTCGCGACGCCCTGTAAAACCCAACCCTTCCGTCGTCGTTGCCTTGATGCCAACGCGCGAGATGTCGATGTCGAGCAGCTCAGCGATCCGTGCACGCATTGCGGGCTTATGCCGCAACAGCTTGGGCGCCTCGCAGATGATGGTCAGATCGACATGCACGATGCGGCCACCGCCCTGTGTTACGAGATCGACCGCATGGCGCAGAAACATGGCCGAGTCGGCGTTGCGCCAACGCCCGTCCGATGGCGGGAAGTGTTCACCGATGTCGCCTTCGCCGAGCGCGCCGAGCAACGCATCCGTCAGGGCATGCAGGGCGACATCGGCATCGCTGTGCCCGGCAAGCCCCTGGTCGTGCGCGATGTCGACGCCGCACAGGCGTACGTGGGTGCCCGGTTCGAAGCGATGCACATCGAAACCCTGACCGACCCGCGTTTCCAACGGCACACGTTTCAATAGCTGCTCGGCGCGAACGAGGTCGTCCATCGTCGTAACCTTGAAGTTCGTTTCGTCCCCATCAACCATCGCCACCTCGATCCCCGAGGCGCGTGCCACACCGACGTCGTCGGTGAAATCGGTGCCGGCGGCTTCGGTATGCGCCTTCAGGATATCCTGAAACCGAAACGCCTGCGGTGTCTGGGCCCGCCAGAGGTCGGCACGCGCGACGTCTTCGATAATCCGACCACTTGACGCGCGTTTCAGACTGTCGGCAACAGGGACACCGACGCATGCGCCGGCGCTGTGATCCAATGCGGTGAGAACCCGGTCGATCACAGCGTGACTCAACAAAGGACGCGCCGCATCGTGGATGAGAACGTGATCCGGATTTAGCGGTCGTAGGGCCTCGAGACCTTGGCAAACCGATGCTTGCCGCGTATCGCCACCCAACACGGGCGGCAACAGGTCGAGATGCTCCACGGCCTGATCGTAGCGCGCGCGATCTGCCGATCGGATGACCACTGCCACGTCACGGATCGCCGGGTGGTGCAGGAACGCCAATATGCTGTGGCGAATGACCGGAATGCCCGCGAGCGAACGATACTGTTTGGGGATGTCGCCACCGAAACGCTGTGCGCTTCCACCGGCGACGACCAGTGCGGCTGCTGTCATGACGTGCCCTTTGCGGTGCGCAACCTATGTACTGCAAGTGGCGACCGCAACCGATGTGTTTGCCGCACCGCACACCAGTTTCCAATAACGCATTGCATTTCGCCCGAGATCGGCCTAGATTGAACAATTACTAGGCAGTTTGAAAGTTGCCTAATAAATGAGCATACACGTTGGATCAATCGAACTGACGCAACCGGTGATCCTGGCGCCGATGTCCGGGGTCACGGACCGTCCGTTCCGCGCGCTGGTAGGTGACTTTGGCGCGTCGATGGTGGTGAATGAAATGATCGCCAGTGACGCGGTCATTCGCGCCACACGGCAGTCAACCGAGCGCGCGCGCCTCGACGACGGCAATGGACCGAAAGTTATCCAGCTCGCCGGCTGCGAAGCGGCGGCAATGGCCGATGCAGCACGTTTGTGCGCAGATTTGGGCGCCGAAGTCATCGACATCAACATGGGATGCCCGGTCAAGAAGGTCGTGAATGGCTACGCCGGATCGGCGTTGATGCGGGACCTGGACACGGCAAGGGAACTCATTGATGCCACAGTAGGTGCGGTCGATCTGCCGGTGACGCTCAAAATGCGAACCGGCTGGGACGCACAGTCGCGCAATGCGCCGGAACTGGCCCGAATTGCTGCCGACTCCGGCATCAAAATGCTGACTGTTCATGGCCGCACACGGCAACAACTGTTCAATGGCCGGGCCGATTGGGATTTCATCGCCAGGGTCAAACAGGCCGTCGACATCCCCGTCATAGCCAACGGTGATGTGAACACCGTCGACGATGCCCTTGAAATCCTTGCGCAATCCGGCGCCGACGGTGTGATGGTCGGGCGCGGGGCCTATGGTCGTCCGTGGTTTCTATCCCAGATCATGACCTATCTGGATGAAGGCCGACGAGTATCCGATCCGTCGCTGCCGGAACAGGCAACCATTCTGCGACATCACTACGCCGAAATGCTGGCCTACTACGGTCGGCATCGCGGCGTCCGTATTGCACGCAAGCATATCAACTGGTCGCTCGACCGCATTGGCGTGCCGCAACCGCAAAGGCAAACGGCGCTGAGGTCGGAAGATCCGGATGTCGTGGTGGCCGACATGATGCGGCTCTATGCCGAAGCCGCCGAACGGGCTGCGGCATGAGCACGTTGCCGGAAACTCAAACACAAAGCAGCGGTTTGCCGGCCAACGAACTGGCGGCCGTGCTGGATGCGCATCCCAGCCCGATCCTGCTGCTCTCCGGCGATGACCGGGTTCTCTACGCCAATCCGGCGGCCGAGCAGTTTTTCGATACCGGCGCGGCGCAGCTTTGCCGGCAGCGCCTGCCGGACCTGGTGCCGTTCGGCAGTCCGGTGCTGACGTTGGTCGACGAGGCCCGGCGGAAGGTCGTCATCATGTCGGAGTATGAGGTCGAAGTCGGTCTTCCGCGACTGCGCAAGCGCATGGTGAACGCGACGGCATCACCGGTTACCGACCGGCCGGATGCCATCGTGCTGACGCTGCAGGAAAACAGCATCGCCAGCAAGATGGACCGGCAATGGACGCATCGCGGCGCCGCCCGGTCCGTAACCGGGATGGCGGCGATACTGGCGCATGAGGTGAAGAATCCGTTGAGCGGCATTCGTGGCGCCGCGCAATTGCTGGAGCAAAATGCCGCGCCCGAAGACCGTACGCTGACGCAGCTGATCTGCGATGAAGCCGACCGCATCGTCGGCATCGTCGAGCGCATGGAAATGTTCTCCGACAAGCCGATAGAACGCCAGGCGGTCAACATTCACCGGGTGCTGGAGCGGGTGCGCGGCGTGGCCGAAAACGGCTTCGCGAGGGATGTCCGCTTCATCGAGCATTACGACCCTTCGCTACCTGCGGTACAGGGCAACTTCGATCAGTTGGTGCAGGCGTTCCTGAACTTGGTCAAGAACGCAGCGGAAGCAGCGGACGACCGTGGCGGCGAAATCACCATCACCACCGCTTTCCGACACGGCATCAGTGTGTCGATCCCAGGCAGCCGCAACCGCCTGAAGCTGCCGATCGAAGTCGGCATTCAGGACAATGGCGCCGGCGTGCCGGAAGACCTGATGCCCTATCTGTTCGATCCATTCGTCACCACAAAACCGAAAGGCTCAGGGTTGGGTCTCGCTCTGGTGGCGAAGATCGTTGGCGATCATGGCGGCATTGTCGAATGCGACCCGCTGCCGCGCGGGACGCTGTTTCGCGTGATGTTGCCGATGTATGAAGGAGACGCCGAACCATGAGTCGTGGGACGATCCTGATCGCTGACGATGATCGCGGCATTCGTACCGTGCTGGATCACGCGTTGGCCCGTGTCGGCTACGAGGTGCGCTCGACTGGCAACGCCGCCACGTTGTGGCGCTGGGTCTCGGAAGGCGATGGCGATCTGGTGATCACCGACGTCGTTATGCCGGACGAGAGCGGGCTCGACCTGCTGCCGCGGATCAAGAAGTTGCGCCCGGACATGCCGATCGTGGTGATGAGCGCACAATCGACGCTGATGACGGCCATCAAGGCAAACGAGCGCGGTGCTTTCGAATACCTGCCGAAGCCGTTCGACCTGAAGGAAGTAGCAAGCGTCGTTCAGCGCGCCCTGTCGACGCCGAAAAATGTCGTCCGCAGCACCGATCCGATGGCGCAGGACGAAGAGAAGCTGCCGTTGATCGGCCGGTCGCCGGCGATGCAGGACATTTACCGCACATTGGCGCGGCTCATGCAGACCGACCTGACGGTGATGATCACCGGCGAGTCCGGCACCGGCAAAGAGCTGGTGGCGCGCGCATTGCATGACTACGGCAAGCGCCGAAATGGTCCGTTCGTTCCGGTCAACATGGCGGCAATCCCGCGCGAGCTGATCGAAAGCGAGTTGTTCGGCCATGAGAAGGGCGCGTTTACCGGCGCGACCGGGCGCGGCGTCGGGCGGTTCGAACAGGCCGAGGGCGGTACGCTTTTCCTCGACGAGATCGGCGATATGCCGCCGGAGGCACAGACACGATTGCTGCGTGTCCTGCAGCAGGGCGAGTACACGACCGTCGGCGGCCGCACGCCGATCCGCACCGATGTCAGGATCGTCGCGGCTACGAACCGCGATCTGCGCCAGTTGATCAACCAGGGACTATTCCGCGAGGACTTGTTCTATCGGCTGAACGTGGTGCCGTTGCGCCTGCCGCCGCTGCGGGAGCGCATCGAGGACATCGCCGATCTGGTGCAGCATTTCCTTACCAAGGCGGAAGGTGAAGGCTTCCCGGCCAAGCGTATTGCCTCGGAGGCGATGGACCGCCTGCGCCGCTACCGCTGGCCCGGCAACGTCCGCGAGCTGGAAAATCTGGTGCACCGGCTTGCGGCGCTGCACCCGGAAGACACCATCGATGCCGACACGATCGAGATAGAGCTGTCGGTCGCGGCGGCCGACCCTGCGAACGACAGTTCAGATGAGTCAGGCAGCATCGCGGCATCGGTCGAACGGCATCTGAAACGCTACTTCGCAGCACATGGAGACACCTTGCCGCCCGCGGGGCTCTACGACCGCATCGTGCGCGAGGTCGAACGCCCGATGATCGAGCTCTGCCTGTCGGCCACCCGCGGCAATCAGGTGAAGGCGGCACATCTGCTTGGGCTAAACCGGAATACCTTACGAAAAAAAATCAGAGACCTTGACATTCAGGTGGTTCGCGGCATCAAGTGATGCAATTGTGCAACAGGCGAAACCGCTAGGCGCAACCGGCCATTAACGGCAGGCGACCGACAGGGATGCAAGGGGCGTCAAAACTGAAAGACTGGGAGACGACAAGCTTCCAGCGGCTTGTTGTGTGGGCACGCCAGGCCAAGCTGACGCGTAAGCTCGCGATCTTCCTGGCCATCGCCGCGAGCCTCTGTGGCGTGGTGACGTATGCGACCTGGACCGGCCATTCTCCATTTGCGCCGGAACCGGACGTCATCCTGGTTCTGTTGATCATCGATCTGGTTCTGCTGCTGTCGCTCGGCTCGCTGATTGCCCGGCAACTGGTACGCCTGTGGCTGGAGCGACGGACCGGCTCCGCCGGCGCGCGCCTGCACACACGTCTGGTGGCGCTCTTCAGCCTGGTCGCCGTCGCACCGGCCATCATCGTCGCCGTGTTCTCGGTGATGTTTTTCTATCTCGGCATCCAGACGTGGTTCTCCGATCGCGTTCGTACGGCGATCGAGGAGTCGGTGGCCGTCGCCGAGGCCTACATCGACGAGCATCGCGATACCATTCGCGCCGACGTGCTGGCCATGGGCAACGACGTCAATCGTCTGTCGCCGCGATTGCTGCGCGACCCGAACCGGTTCAGCCGGTTTCTGTCGACGCAGGCTGCGATCCGCGCACTCAGCGAGGCCACGGTGTTCGACAGCAGCGGCCGCATACTTGCCCGAACGACATTGAGCTTGGCGGCAACCTTCGACGACGTACCGGTCGAAGCCGTTGAGCGCGCCTTAAATGGCGATGTTGTGATCTTCGGCACGCGGAACGACGATCAGGTGCGCGCTCTGGTTCGTCTCGAACGTCCTTTGGACGCCTATCTCTATGTCGGCCGTTTCATCGATCCTACGGTGTTGTCGCATGTCGACCGCACACAGCAGATGGCGTCCGAGTATCGCGACCTGGAACTGGCCAGCTCGGACATCCAACTGACCTCCGCGCTGATCTTCATTGTCGTGGCACTGCTGCTGCTGATGGTCGCGGTGCTGCTTGGTCTGGCCTCGGCGAGCCGTCTCGTCGGACCGATCCGCGCCTTGGTCGAAACGACCGAGCGGGTTCGGCTCGGCGACTTGTCGGCACGCGTCGCCGAAGGCGAGAACGATGACGAGATCGGCACCTTGAGCCGGGCTTTCAACCGCATGACCAGCCAGCTGGCGACGCAGCGCGGCGAACTCGTCGAAGCCAACCGGCAAATGGATCAGCGCCGCCGTTTCACCGAGGCCGTCCTGGGTGGGGTGTCGGCCGGCGTGCTCGGCCTCGATGCCGACGGCGTCATCAACCTGCCGAACCGCTCAGCCGCGCGTCTGCTTGAGACCAACTACGAACAACTGGTCGGCCGCGCATTTGCCGACCTGGTGCCGGAAATGGCACCGTTGCTGGAAGAAGCGCGGGCCCATCCGGATCGGCAGGTAGAGGGCCAGGTTTCGCTGGTGCGCAAAGGCCAGCGGCATATCTTTACCGTGCGCGTCAGTGTCGAGCAGAGCACGCAGGAACGACAGGGGTTCGTCGTCACCTTCGATGACGTGACAGAACTCGTGACCGCCCAGCGCATGGCGGCCTGGGCGGATGTCGCCCGCCGCATTGCCCACGAGATCAAGAATCCGCTGACACCGATCCAGTTGTCGGCGGAGCGACTGAGGCGGAAATTCGGGCGGCAGATCGACGTCGATCCGGAGGTGTTTGCCCAATGCACCGACACGATAATCCGTCAGGTCGGCGACATCGGCCGCATGGTTGATGAATTCTCTGCTTTCGCTCGCATGCCGGGAGCCGTACTAAAGACGGAGGATCTTGTTTCCATCGTTCGCCAGGCGGCGTTCCCACAGCAGTTTGCCCGTAGCGATATCGACTATGCCCTGGACCTGTCGGATCAGCGGATCTGGGTTCGTTGCGATGCCAGGCAGATCGGGCAGGTACTGACAAACTTGATCCAGAACGCGGTTGATGCCATTGACGGGCGTCCCGGCGACGGTGGCGATGGAAAAAGCCGCGGCCGCATTGAGGTGTCACTCTACCCTCAGGGCAACAACGTGATGTTGGAGGTTCAGGACAACGGCAAGGGCTTGCCGGTCGAAGGACGTGAACGTCTGACCGAACCGTACGTGACAACCCGCGAGAAAGGCACCGGGCTTGGTCTCGCAATTGTCAAAAAGATCGTCGAAGAACATGGCTGGAGGCTGGAACTAGAGGATGGAATGCTTGGGGGAGCATGTATTCGGATTACCATGCCGACAGTTGATCCAGGGCAGGAGAAAACTGATACGCGCACAGAACAACCAGAACCGAACAAGGTCGTAGCTCATGGCGCGTGACATCCTGATCGTCGACGACGAAGCCGATATCCGCGAATTGATCGCAGGTATCCTGTCCGATGAAGGCTACGAAACTCGCACTGCCGCGAACGATGAAGACGCCCTGTCCGCGATTGCGCGCCGGCGGCCGTCATTGGTGGTTCTCGACATCTGGCTCCAGGGCAGCCGGCTCGACGGTCTGCAGATCCTTGAGGAAGTGCTGAACACCTATGGCGACCTGCCGGTCGTCATGATTTCCGGTCACGGCAACATCGAGACAGCGGTCCAGGCGATCAAACTGGGCGCTTACGATTACATCGAGAAGCCCTTCAAGACCGACCGCCTGTTGCTGATCGTGCAACGTGCGATCGAGGCCGCGCGGCTGGCGCGGGAGAATGCCGAATTGCGGCGGCGTGCCGGCCATGATGCCGAGATCGTCGGGACGTCGCAGCCGATTCTGGCCATGCGCCAGGCGGTCGAGCGCGTGGCGCCGACCGGCAGCCGCGTCTTGATCAGCGGCCCTCCTGGCGTCGGCAAGGAGGTTGTCGCCCGCACCATTCACAAACTGTCGTCGCGGGCGCAGGGACCGTTCGTCGTCTTGAACGCCGCCACTATGGCGCCTGACCGGGTCGAAGAAGAGTTGTTCGGCGTCGAGGCCAATGGCAGCATGGGCCGTCGGATCGGGGTATTCGAGCGAGCTCATGGCGGAACGCTGTTTCTGGACGAGATTGCCGATATGCCCCTGGAGACACAGGGCAAGGTCCTGCGTGTCCTGGTCGATCAGACATTCCGTCGCGTCGGCGGTGGACAGAACGTCGAAGTCGACGTCCGCGTCGTCTGTTCGACCACGCGCAACCTCATTCACCAGATCGAGAAGGGTACCTTTCGCGAGGACCTGTTCCACCGACTGAACGTGGTGCCGATCCGCGTGCCGCCGCTGCGGGAGCGTCGTGAGGACATCTCGTTGCTGGTCGAGCATTTCATGGGCCGCTCGGCGGAAACGCTGGGCCTGCCGTCCTGCCAGCTCAGTGCCGACGCCATGGCCGCCCTGCAGGCGCATGACTGGCCCGGCAACGTGCGCCAGTTGCGCAACATCGTCGAGCGCCTGGTCATTATGGCGCCCGCCGACGGCACCAAGGTGCATGTCGACATGCTGCCCTCGGAAATCGGTTCGCCAACGCCGGTCGCCATGCGTGGCGACGACGCTACGGAAATCATGTCACTGCCGTTGCGTGAAGCGCGCGAAGTCTTTGAGCGCGAGTACCTGCTGGCGCAGATCAACCGGTTCGGCGGTAACATTTCGCGCACGGCCGAGTTCGTCGGCATGGAACGATCGGCCTTGCACCGCAAATTGAAGTCTCTTGGTGTCAGCGCACGTTCGCAATCACATGGGGCATAGCGCCACGACGGCGCCCGACGGCAAACCATGAAAGTCATCGTCTGTGGAGCCGGCCAAGTCGGCTACAACATTGCCCGACGTCTGTCCGGTGAACAGAACGACGTCACCGTGATCGACCAGGCGCCGGAACTGGTGCAGCGGGTCAACGATACCCTCGACGTTCAGGGTATGCTGGGTTTCGCGTCGCATCCGAATGTGCTGGAACGTGCCGGCGCCGGCGAGGCGGATATGATCATCGCCGTGACATACGCCGACGAAGTGAACATGATCGCCTGCCAAGTGGCGCATTCACTTTTCAATCTCCCGACCAAGATCGCGCGTGTGCGCAGTCAAAGCTATCTCGAGCCGGCGTGGCGCGATCTGTTCAGCCGCGATCACATGCCGATCGATGTGATCATTTCACCCGAACTCGAAGTCGCGCGGTCGGTCCGTCGGCGCCTGGAAGTGCCGGGCGCCTTCGACATGATCCCATTCGCCGAAGATCGCGTGCGCGTCATCGGTGTGCGCTGTGACGACGATTGCCCGATCGTCGATACGCCATTGCGCCAGCTCACTGAACTGTTCCCCGACCTCAACATCGTCATCGTCGGTATCGCCCGCAACGGCCGCCTCCTGGTGCCGACCGGTGACGATCAGATGCTCGTCGGCGATGAAGTCTACTTCGTTGCCGACACCCAGCATGTGAGCCGTGCCCTCAGCCTGTTCGGCCATGAGGAGAAGGAGGCGCGGCGCGTCATCATCGTCGGCGGCGGCCATATCGGCCTGTCGCTGGCGGACGGCCTCGAACAGGACGCGCCCGATGTCCGCTCAAAAGTCGTCGAACTGAACAAGGCGCAGGCCGAACATGTCGCCGAGCGGTTGAACCGCACGGTGGTCATCAACGGCGACGCACTGGATACCGAGATCCTGCTCGAGGCGAATGTACAGAACGCCGAAACCGTCGTTGCGGTGACGGACGACGATGAGGTGAACATTCTCGTATCGCTCTTGTCGAAGCGATACGGCTGCCAGCGCGCCGTAACGCTGATCAACAATCCAAGCTACGGCCCATTGCTGTTTTCTCTCGGCGTCGACGCCGCCGTCGATCCTCGTGCCATCACGGTGTCGACCATCCTGCAGCACGTTCGCCGTGGCCGGATTCGCGCCGTACACAGCCTGCGCGATGGCGACGCAGAGATCATTGAAGCGGAAGCGTTGGAAACCTCCAGTCTGGTTGGCACAGCCCTGCGTGATGTCCGCATGCCAGTCGGCATCATCGTCGGGGCAGTTGTGCGTGGCGACCAGGTGATCATCCCGCGTGGCGATACGATCATCCAGGTAAACGACCGTGTGGTGCTGTTTGCCCTGGCGGACGCGGTGAAGAAGGTCGAAAAAATGTTCGCGGTACGCCTCGACTTCTTCTGACGCCTGCGGTAGCGGTCCCTTCATGTCGTTGGCCAGTGTTGCCCATTGTCTAGGCTGGTTCGCCCTGGCGTTCTCGGCCGTCATGCTGTTGCCGTTCCTGCCGGCGATCGGCGTCGGCGATCTGACCAATGCGGGAAACTTTCTCGGCGCCGCGATCCTGGGTGGGTTTGCCAGCGGTGCGCTGGTGTTCTCCACCCGTGGCGTTTCCGGCCGATTTGGCAAGAACGAGTGTTACCTGGTCGTTGTTCTGGTCTGGCCGCTGTTGGCTCTGATCGGTGCGATCCCGCTCTACGTGACAACCGACGTTTCGTTCGGTGCGGCGCTGTTCGAAGCATTCTCCGGACTGACGACCACCGGCAGTAGTGTCTTCGCGCAAGTCGATAATCTGCCCAATGCCGTTCTGTTCTGGCGGGGGCTGCTGCAATGGACCGGCGGTTTCGTAACGGTGCTGCTGGCTGTTGTCATTCTGTCGTTTCTCGGCGGCGGCGGCATGCAGCAGTTCGAGAGCGCGTTGGCACGCGGCGAAGGCATTACTATTCCGAAGCGCCTGGCGCTCAGCGCCCGGGATCTTGCCTGGGTCTATATTCTGCTGACGCTGATCTGCGCGATCGCTTTGTGGATCTGTGGCGTGCAACCGCTTGAAGGGTTGTCGCTCGCCTTTGGTGCCATCTCGACCGGTGGCTTTGAAACCCGGGAAGGCGGGGTTGCCGCATTAGCCAATTGGCCGGCCGAACTGGTTTTGGCAATGTTCATGATTATTGGCGCCATGAACATGACGCAGCATTGGGCATTAATGCACGCCCGCCTGTACGGCTACAGCCGCGCCATCGAAACCCGGTATTTCCTTGGTGTCGTGCTGCTCGCTATTGTTGTTCTCAGTGCCGTGACCTGGTGGTCGTCACCGGCACTCGGCTTGCAGAATCTGGCGGCCGGTCTATACCGCGCCGTCTCCGTGTTGACGACAACCGGCATGACCGGCGCCGGCGACACGCTCGTACCGATGCCCGCTATTCTGGTCATCGGCCTTTTGTTGATCGGCGGCTGCGCCGGATCGACGGCCGGCGGCATGAAGCTCTTCCGTGTCGCGATCCTGTTCAAGCAGGCGCAGCGGGAACTGGCCCGCCTTTGCCATCCACATGGCGTTCGTCCGCTGCGCATGGCGCGACAGCCGGTCGCCGAGGAAACCGTCGGCGGTGTCTGGAGCTTCTTCTTCCTCATGGTCCTCTCGATTGCCGGCGTGTCCGTCGTCCTGGCGGCGACGGAGATGTCTGCGATGGCGGCTGTGGCCATGACGGTGGCAACGATCAGCAACGCCGGTCCGCTCGCAACGGCGATCTATGCGGATACGCCTTCGCCTGCTGACTTGTCGTCCATGGGGCAGGCGTTACTTGTCTTCACCATGGTGATAGGGCGTATCGAGTTGGTGGCTTTCTTCACACTTCTGAACCCGGCATATTGGCGCCAGTAGGCCAAGGAGATCGGCATGACCCGGATCGCATACGTCAACGGACAATACGTGCCGCATCGGCAGGCGCACGTTCACATCGAGGACCGCGGATATCAGTTTGCGGATGGATGCTATGAGGTCATCGCGGTTCGCAACGGCGCCTTCATCGATGGCGAGTGGCACATGGAGCGTCTGGTCCGCTCGTTGGATGAACTGTCGCTGACGATGCCGATGTCGGTGGCGGCGTTGAATGTCGTCTTGCGGGAAACGGTGCGCCGCAACGGAATTCTGGATGGCAGCGTTTACCTGCAGATAACCCGGGGGGTCGCCCGCCGCGATCACGCGTTCCCGACCGCCATACCGGCACCTGCCGTCGTGGTGACAGCGAAGCGGGGAACCGGTCCTTCGGCAGAGATGTTCGAAGCGGGAGTCTCGGTGGTCAGCGTCAAGGACATCCGCTGGGACCGTTGCGACATCAAGTCCGTCGCTCTGCTGCCGAATGTGCTGGCAAAACAGGCTGCCAAAAGTGCCAGTGCCTATGAAGCGTGGCAGGTGGATGAGGATGGCTTTGTCACGGAAGGCAGCTCGGCCAATGCCTGGATCGTCACCAATGAGGGCACGATCGTTACCCGGCCGGCAGAGAACGCCATACTGAATGGTATCACCAGACGGCGGCTGCTGGCGCTGGCCCATTCGGCGGGCCTGCCGGTTGAAGAACGCCCTTTCACGCTCGAAGAGGCGAAAGCCGCCAAAGAAGCTTTTGTTACAAGCACTTCGGCCTTCGTGTTGCCGGTTGTCCAGATCGACGATACAGTTATTGGAAACGGCCATCCGGGCAGCAGAAGCGCGGAGCTGCGCGAACTCTATGACGGGTTCGTCGCCGGGGTTGCGGATCAGAATTTTGCTACAACCTGAAGCGCGTATTCTGGCATAATCTTGCCGAAAAAGGGACGCGACCCCATTTGAGTCGTTAAGTAGGCTGGAGGGTAATTCGAGTACCAGTCGGTGAACCACTCATCGCTACTGCCGGCAGGGCGGTAGGGAGCGAGTGGCTATGTTGCCTGAGGGCAGGCAGCATCGCGGCCATATAACAACAAACGGATTCAGGCATGGCGACTGAAAAGCAAAATGTTCAAGACGTGTTTCTCAACTACGTTCGCAAGAACAAAACTCCCATCACGATCTTTTTGGTGAATGGCGTAAAACTGCAGGGCTTCATTAGCGGTTTTGACAATTTCTGCGTGCTGTTGCGCCGCGACGGCCATGTTCAGCTTGTCTACAAACACGCGATTTCGACGGTGATGCCGGCCCAACCCATACAGCTTTACGAAGCAAGCCAGGAAGCCGGCGCCGAGGCGTAAGCGACGTTGCCCAAGTCCTCTCGATCAAAATGGGCCGCCGGTAGTGAGCGGGCAATCGTCGCTCATCCCTACCGACATGGGCGTGACACCGGGCGCACGCCGCAAGCGAGTCTCGATGAAGCGGTCGGCCTGGCTGTTGCCATCGGTCTTGATGTACGCGCGCAGACAACCGTTCGCCTGAACCGGCCGCGGCCGGCGACGCTGTTCGGCCTGGGCTGGGTTGAGCGGACGGCGGCCAATGTTGCGGCCGACGAGATCGAGGTTCTGGTCGTCGATGGAGCGTTGAGCCCGGTGCAGCAACGCAACCTCGAACGCGCACTGCATTGCAAGGTCATCGACCGGACGGGCCTGATCCTGGAGATCTTTGCGGCACGCGCCCGGACCAGGGAAGGGCGCTTGCAGGTCGAACTGGCGCAGTTGACCTATCAACGCAGTCGACTCGTGCGTAGCTGGACGCATTTGGAACGTCAGCGCGGCGGCCTCGGCACCGTCGGCGGTCCCGGCGAGACGCAGATCGAAGCCGACCGTCGCATGATCGACGAACGCGTGGTGCGTCTGCGCCGCGAACTCGACGACGTCACCCGTACCCGGGAACTGCAACGCAAGCGCCGTCGTGACGCACCGTTTCCGGTCGTTGCCCTGGTCGGCTACACCAATGCCGGCAAGTCGACCTTGTTCAATCGGCTGACGGGGGCTGACATCCTCGCTCAGGACCAGTTGTTTGCCACGCTCGATCCAACAATGCGCGGGATCGTACTGCCGAGCGGACGGAAAGTCATTCTATCCGACACAGTAGGATTTATTTCCGATCTGCCGACGGATCTGGTCGCGGCCTTCCGGGCAACCCTGGAAGAGGTTCTGGAGGCGGACGTGTTGCTCCATATCCGGGATGCCTCGCACCCTGATTGCGATGCCCAGAAAACCGACGTAGAGGCCGTGTTGCGCGACCTTGGCGCCGGTCATGGCGAACAGGGACATCTGATCGAGGTGTTCAACAAACTCGACCTGTTGTCCAACGACGACCTGATGCGCATCGAAAACCAGGTGATACGCAGCGACGCGGCCGTCACCGTGTCCGCGCTGACCGGCGAGGGTACATCGACGTTGCTGGAGATGATCGATGGCGTGCTCGACCGGGCGCGGCAGGTTGTCGAACTCGAAGTCGATCTTGGCGAGGGCGCGGCTCTTGCCTGGCTCTATCGTCGCGGCGAAGTCCTGTCGCGCGATGACCACGGTACGGTTGCTTCCGTGGTGGTAAGCCTCGATCCGGAGGACGTCGGACGAATACCGGCGGTGGTGCGTCAGATCGACCGGGCGACGGCGGCGGCGGAGTAGGTAACACCCCAGGTCTTCTTGCCAAAACTGCAAGAAATCCGCGGCGCTGCGTTGACATTCTCCATTGCACTTTCTATATAGCTGGCACTCATAGGCGCGGAGTGCTAACAGCGCCATCTGTCCAGTTCCCCAATAAGTTACGGAGGCAATCGATGAAGATCAGGCCGCTGCACGACCGCGTGCTGGTTCGGCGTGTCGAAGAGGACGTGAAGACCGCCGGCGGGATCATCATCCCCGACACGGCGCAGGAGAAGCCGATGCAGGGCGAGATCATCGCCGTTGGCGACGGCGCCCGCGGCGAAGACGGCAAAGTGCATCCTCTCGACGTCAAGAAGGGCGACAAGGTGCTGTTCGGCAAATGGTCCGGCACCGAGGTCAAGATCGGCGGCGAGGAGCTTCTGATCATGAAAGAATCCGACATCATGGGCGTACTCGCTTAAGGAATCCGATATGCCAGCTAAAGACGTACGTTTTGAAAGTGACGCCCGCCAGCGCATGCTGCAGGGCGTCAATGTTCTTGCCGACGCGGTCAAAGTGACCCTCGGCCCGAAAGGCCGCAATGTCGTCCTCGACAAGTCGTTCGGCGCGCCGCGCATCACCAAGGACGGTGTGACCGTCGCCAAGGAAATCGAGCTGTCCGACAAGTTCGAGAACATGGGCGCACAGATGGTCCGCGAGGTTGCCTCGAAGACCAATGACATCGCCGGCGACGGCACCACCACGGCCACGGTTCTGGCTCAGGCGATCGTGCGCGAGGGCCTGAAGTCGGTGGCCGCCGGCATGAACCCGATGGACCTGAAGCGCGGTATCGATGTCGCCGTCGACGCCGTCGTGGCCGATCTGCAGAAGCGGTCGAAGAAGATCAACACCGAAGGCGAAGTACGCCAGGTCGGCACGATCTCGGCCAACGGCGAGCGTGAGATTGGCGACATGATCGCCAAAGCAATGCAGAAGGTCGGCAAGGAAGGCGTCATCACGGTTGAAGAGGCCAAGGGCCTGGAGACCGAACTCGACGTCGTCGAGGGCATGCAGTTCGATCGCGGCTACCTGTCGCCGTACTTCATCACCAACGCCGACAAGATGATCGCCGATCTCGACGATCCCTACATTCTGCTGCACGAGAAGAAGCTGTCGAGCCTGCAGCCGATGCTGCCGGTCCTCGAGACCGTGGCACAGTCCGGTCGCCCGCTGCTGATCATCGCCGAGGACGTCGAGGGCGAAGCGCTCGCCACCCTGGTGGTCAACAAGCTGCGTGGCGGCCTGAAGGTTGCCGCCGTCAAGGCCCCGGGCTTCGGCGATCGCCGCAAGGCGATGCTGGAAGACATCGCGGTCCTGACCCGCGGTGAGCTGATCAGCGAAGACCTCGGCATCAAGCTGGAGAACGTCACGGCCGAGATGCTGGGTCGGGCCAAGCGCGTGTCGATCACCAAGGACGACACCACCATCGTCGGCGGCGCCGGCAAGAAGGGTGACGTCGAGGGTCGTTGCGGCCAGATCCGGGCGCAGATCGAGGAAACCTCCTCGGACTACGACCGTGAGAAGCTGCAAGAGCGGCTCGCCAAGCTGGCCGGCGGTGTCGCCGTGGTCAAGGTTGGCGGCGCGACCGAAGTCGAAGTGAAGGAGCGCAAGGACCGTGTCGATGACGCGCTGAACGCCACGCGTGCGGCGGTCGAAGAGGGTGTCGTCGTCGGTGGCGGTTCCGCGCTGCTCTATGCCTCGGCCAATCTGAAGAAGCTTAAGGTGGACAACGACGACCAGAAGGTCGGCATCGAAATCGTTCGCCGGGCCCTGCAGTCGCCGGTACGGCAGATCGCCGAGAACTCCGGTCTCGACGGCGCCGTGGTGGCCGGCAAGCTGCTAGAGTCGAAGGATCAGAACATCGGCTTCGACGCTCAGAACGAGAAGTATGTCGATATGTTCAAGACCGGCATCATCGACCCGACCAAGGTTGTCCGCACGGCGTTGCAGGACGCGGCCTCGGTCGCCGGCCTGCTGATCACGACCGAAGCGATGGTCGCCGACAAGCCGGAAGACAAGGCGGATATGCCACCGATGCCAGATATGGGCGGTATGGGTGGCATGGGCGGCATGATGTAAGCTGCTTGGCTCAAACCGCGTGTAATGGAGAAGGGGTCGCCGAAATGCGGCCCCTTTTTCCGTTCTGGCCCGGGCGCAGGGCCTGATCCAGGGTAGGGGAGAGTATCGGCATGGCATGGCCTGATACACAGACTGTCGCCGAGGTCGTCCGCGAGGCAGCGCAGACGCAGGCACTGCCGCGCTTCAAGCAGCTCCAGCAGCATGAAGTGTCGGAGAAGAGCCCCGGCGATCTGTTGACGGTTGCCGATCTCGAGACCGAGCGCGTTCTGACGGAACGGCTTGCGGCGTTGCTGCCAGGCTCCGTGGTGGTGGGCGAGGAGGCGGTGAGCGCCAATCCCGGCCTGTTGGACGCGCTGCACGGCGACGATCCCTGCTGGATCGTCGATCCGATCGACGGCACCATCAACTTCGCTGGTGGTCTGCCGCTGTTCGCCACCATGGTTGCACTGGTCTCGCGAGGCCAGGTCGTCGGCGGCTGGGTCTATGATGCAGTCCACGACGTCATGGCGGCCGCCGAGCGCCATGCCGGTACGGTTGTCGATGGCGTCCGAATGCGCCTGTCGCCGCCAACGGAACTGCGCCGGCTGTCAGGTTGCCTGCATTTGAGCGGCTATGATCGCGACATGGCGGCCCGAGCGGCGCGCAATTTCGAGAAGATGGGACCGCTCCTGGTGCTGCATTGCGCCGGGCTTGAGTACCAGATGATGCTGTTGCAGCGGCTGCATTATGCGCTCTACCGGCGCACAAATCCCTGGGATCACGCCCCGGGCCATCTGCTGTTGACCGAAGCGGGCGGGCACGCACAGCGATTGAATGGCGATCCCTACCGCGTTACCGAAATCGATCATCCCTGGCCGCTCGTCAATGCCGCCAACGAAGAGTGCTGGCAGCAACTGCGCCGCGACCTGTTCGAAGTGACGTGACGTTGGCTATTCGACGCCGCGCCAAACCATGGCCGGGCCAAGCGCCGGGTTCTCGATGATACTCAGACGCATCGGCGCCAAATTCGCCGCCAATGGCGTCAGCACCGATGGACGCTCGCTTTCGACGACTGGGAACACCAGGTAGGCACGACGATCCTGGTCCAGCGTTTCCTGACCCAGCGAAGCCCATGTTGATGCGGTAAAGATCGACCCCGTAGGGAACCATGTGCCCGGTGGGGATTGCACGACAAGGGTAGCCCGGAACCGGTGAGCGCTTCTGTGCGCCGAAGTCAAAATGGAAGCCCACAAACCGTAACAGTTGTCCGCTTGGAGCCACTTACGGGCATCCACTTGACACCGTTTCCTCACAGTGAGACTGGAGAAAGCAGCCCTGCCGGACGGCCCGTATCGGAAGGAGTCGATCTGCCGTGTACTCAGATCTGGATGATTTCAATCGGAAACCCGAGCCGTTTTCCCGTTACACAACCGATATGCTCTGGACCGATCCTTGGATCGCACAACAAATGCTAAAAGTGCATCTCGACGAGAGCACTGACTTGGCCTCGCGGAAGAGTCAGACCATTGACGACATCGTGGGATGGTTTGACCGAAAGATCGGCCTGTCGGGCAAGAACGTCTGCGACCTGGGCTGTGGGCCGGGACTGTATGCGAGGCGCATGGCGGCAAGGGGCGCCAGGGTGATTGGCGTCGATTTTTCCGCCGTTTCACTCGACTATGCGAGGTCCGAAGCCGCCGCCCATAATCTTGATATCGACTACCGAAGCGCAGACTATCTGATCGACGATCTGCCCGATGAACAAGATGTCGTCAGCCTGATATGGTGCGATTTCTGCACGCTCCCACCCGAGAGACGACGCACACTTCTGGAGCGGGTTAAAGACATGCTGAAGCCCGGAGGGACGTTCGTTTTCGATGTGTCGACCACGCAGCAGTTCGAGAAGCGGCGTGAGATCATGACCTACGGCCGCCGTCCCATGGGAGACTTTTGGTCACCGGATGACCATTTCGGTTTCCAGACCACCTTTCTTTACGATCAGGATAAGATCGTCCTGGACCGTTATCTGATCGTTGCGCCGGAACGTCGGTTCGAGATCTTCAATTGGATGCAGTATTTTGACCCTGAGATGATCTTGCGCGAAGTGCACGAAGCCGGGCTGACCGTGGAAAAAGTCCTTGATGTCATGACCGGAGAACCTTGGACACCGGAAGCAGGCGAGATTGCCGTTGTTTCACGTGTGTGAACTCTCCTTCAATCGCGGTTTGGAGCGTGAGTCCGGTTCGTCCACATAGTTCCGACTACCCAATCCAGCATGAAGGCCCGCACTTGATTTTGGGGCCTTGGACAATGAGGACCGTTGTCGAGGGACGGTCTTTGCTGGTTTGCCGCTGTTCGTCAATGCCGCCAACGAAGAGTGCTGGCGGCAACGGCGCCGCGACTTGTTTGAAGTGACGTGACGTTGGCTATTCGATGCCGCGCGAAACGATGGCCAGGCCAAGCTCCGGGTTCTCGATGATACTCAGGCGCATCGGCGCCAAATTCGCCGCCAATGGCGTCAGCACCGATGGACGGTCGCTTTCGACGACAGGGAACACCAGGTAGACGCGACGGTCCTGGTCCAGCGTCTCCTGTATCTTTCCCAGGTGGGTGTCGTCAAACCGCAGGCCGTTCACGTCGATGGCAGTGATGCCGGTGAACAGCTCGACAACATGCCGGGCCGGCCAGGGGGCGGCAACCAGCGCCAGATCGCCGGGCTGCGCCTGCTGCTCGATCGGTGCCAGGCGCCAGCGGTAATAGTCGCGCTCGATTGTCTGGGTGAAACGGATCGAACCGAACCAGGTTATCGCCAGCAGCAGGGCCGCGACCGCCATCACCACCCGTGCCGGCCGGACTTCGCGTATCGGCCGCATGCCGACGCGATCGCCGAGCGGAATGAACAGCGCCATCCAGAAACAGACTGTCTGGGCGATCCAGAGTTCGGGGTTGTGCGGCTGCCACACCACGAAAAAAGCTGCAAAGGTGAACAACCAGACCAGCGCCAAGATGGTCGGAAGGCGCTGCGGCCGCTCCAGTTCACGCCAACGGCGCACCGACAGTACGATGAGGAACAGTACGAGCGCCGCGAATACCAGCGTCAGCAAGGCGATAACCCGGGCACTGAACGGCCCGGCCGCGGCGGCGAGAAACGCGTCATCGGCAACTGTTTCGCCCGGCAGGCTGCTGACGAGCGCATTCAGTTCCGGAACCGCAAACAGGAAGAACCCGCCGAAGATCGATCGGGAAAACCCCATTGCCGCCTTGAGGATCGATTCCGGGCCGACCACATGCACGAATTCCGGATTGGTGGCGGCATAACCCAGCAGCCATTGCAGCGCCTGACCGTCCGGCACAGTGTCCGACACAGTCATGACCAGAACGTAGGGCACCAGAACGATCAGCGCGGCCGGTGCGATGCAAACCCAGGCGGCGGTCAGCTTGGCAGACCAGGTGTCGTCGATCATCCATAGCCGTACCAGGATGACGGCACCGAAGAGCGGAAAGACCTGATGGGACAGCACGGCAGCGCCGGCGAAAACACCGACCAGGAACCAGCCTCGGGTACTGATCTGCTCCGCCGTTAGCACCAGGAATGCCATCAGCATGAAGAAGATGCCGATGACGTAAACCTCGACGGTCACGCTGTAGTACCAAAGGCCGAACGAGAAGGCGACGGGCAGGGCGCACAGTGCCGCCGACGACAGCTTCATCTGGCCGCGCCGATGGAACACCGCGAAAACCGCGGCGACGCAACCGGCGCCGAATATGGCGCCGATGAACGAAACGACTTTGAGGGGATCGACGGGTCCCAGAACGGCCGTCACCGCCTTCAGGAACAGCCAGGCGACCGGTTCATACAATAGGTGATGCGGATTAAACGCCGGCTCGTCCTGGACGATATTCAGCAGGAAGAACGGCGCATCCATCGCGACCGTCAGATTCGCCGATAACGTTAATCCGTAAAGCGCAAGGACGCCAAAGTACATCAGCGTGTATGCAACGGCAGGGCGCATTGTGACTGTTTCCATTCAAAACTGCGGCGTGCCGGTACACGCCAATGGTCTTCGGCAACGTTGCGGCAGGACGCTAAGAAGATACGGCAACCTATTACCAGATATCGCTTTTTCCAGCCATATGCGGATTTCGGTGTTTCCGGCCGATCACCTTGAGCCTATGCCATCCAAGCGCCCTTTGGCGCGTTGCCAGGCACGCTCTAGGTCGGCGAGCGTCTCATCCGCCATCGAGCGGCCGGCGCTGCGGTACTGCGTTTCCACGTCGCGAAATCGCGTCTCGAATTTGCGGTTCGCGCCGCGCAACGCTTCCTCGGCGTCGACATCGAGGTGCCGTGCAAGATTCACCACCGAAAACAGCAGATCGCCGATTTCGTCTGCCACCCGCTGCTGATCGGCGCCGTTCTCCAGCACATCCCTCAGTTCCGCCATTTCCTCATCGACTTTGGCAAACACCGGTCCGGAGTTCGGCCAGTCGAACCCGACGCGGGCCGCCCGGCGTTGCAGTTTCAGCGCCCGCATCAGCGCGGGCAGGGCGCTTGCCACACCATCGAGCGCGCTGATGGCCGGAGATCCCTTCGCGTCCGCCTTTTGCTGCCGCTCTCGAGCCTTCTGTTCCTCCCAGGCAACTGTCTGAGCCTCAGCGTCGGCGATATCAGCACCGCCAAAGACATGCGGGTGACGGTGGATCATCTTGTCGGCGATGCCACGGGCAACGGCCTCGAAGTCGAAGGCATCGGCTTCCTCGGCCATACGTGCATGAAAAACCACCTGCAGCAACAGATCGCCAAGCTCGTCGCGCAAATGTCCCATATCGCGTGCCGCAATGGCGTCTGCGACCTCGTAGGCTTCCTCGATGGTGTAGGGCGCAATGGTTTCGAAGGTCTGTTCGATGTCCCATGGGCAGCCCGTATCGCGATCGCGCAACCGCGCCATCACGGCCAGCAAACGGTCAATTCCAGCTTCGGTTTTCTGGTCCTTGCTCATGGCGCAGGGACTATGCGGACACGTCCCATACAGTGCAACCGAAACATCGTCGACTGCTCAGCACTGTTCCTGCTGCTCCGGTACTTCTGCTGAAATGCGTATAATAGATATTATGTCTAATTTCGAGTATTCCTGATGCACGGCTAAAGGTCGGATCCGGCGGTTGTCGCAAACTCATACAGGCCTGTCGGAGTCGCAGCCAATGACTGATCGGCACCGGTTTCAACCGAATAGCGATGGCGGTAGAGTTGGTCGGCGGGACAGATCATCTGGCCTGGCTGAACCCCGATCTGCACCATCAACTCGAACCGTAAGTGCGCAAAATGATTGATCTATATACCTGGAGTACGCCAAACGGCCGCAAGGCGTCGGTGGGCTTGGAGGAAATGTCGATTCCCTACACCGTTCATCCCGTGAATATCGGACAGCGGGAACAGTTCGAGCCGGCCTTCCTCAAAATCTCACCGAACAATCGCATTCCCGCCATCGTCGATAATGACGTGGAAGGCAGCGCCATCAGCGTGTTCGAGACCGGTGCTATTCTGATCTACCTGGCCGAAAAGACCGGCAGCGCCCTGCTCCCGACCGAGCCCGCGCGGCGCGCCGACGTGCTGCAATGGCTGATGTGGCAAATGGGCGGCGTTGGTCCGATGTTCGGACAGGTCACGCATTTCGCGCTGAACGCACCGGACAACACCACGGCACTCGACCGCTACATGGATGAATCGCTTCGGCTGATGGGCGTATTGGACCGAAACCTCGCCGAACGGCCATACATGGCGGGCGACTATTCGATCGCCGACATTGCCACATATCCCTGGCTGGCCGGCAAGATGCAGGACTGGCTACCGAAGTTCCGCCCAGGTCAGTGGGACGAGATGGTCAACCTGCGGCGTTGGTACGACAGCGTTGGCGCAAGACCGGCCGTGCAAAAAGGAATGGCCGTCCCGGGCTAAGCGGCCACCGCCGAGAGTTCGTCGAGATGTTCTTCCAGTTCCTGGAAGCTGGGCTGCAAGTCGTGCGGCAGGAGCTTTCTCGAGAACTCCACGGCGACCTGCGGGGAAGCGCCGTTCAGGAAGGCGACGATACCGACCTTCATGCTCTTGTAGTACATGACCTTGGAGTCGGCCTTCACCCGCATGGCGCCGGCCACGGGCCCGACCATTGCATAGGCCATCCAGACGCCGAGAAACGTGCCAACGAGCGCGGCACCGATCAGCTTGCCGAGCACTTCCGGCGGCTCGTTGATCGAGGTCATGGTCTTAATCACGCCCAGCACGGCGGCGACGATGCCGAGCGCTGGAATACCGTCGGCCATGGTCTGCACGGCATGGCTCGGATGCGTTTCATGATGCTCGATGGTCTGGATTTCCTCGTCCATCAGCGCTTCGAGCTCGTGCGGGTTCTGGTTCCCCATCGAGATGATGCGCAGATAGTCGCAGAGAAAGATGATGGCACGCCCGTTGGCGGCGAACCTCGGGAACTGGGCAAAAAGATCGCTCTGATCGGGATGATCGATATGCTGCTCCAGCGCCAGCCAACCCTTGGTGCGAACGCGCGTGAACACGGCATACAGCGCCGCCATCAGCTCGACGTAATCCTCTTTCGAATGAGCCGATGGTTTCGTGAGCGCGCTGAGATAGCTGATCGTTCCCTTGATAGTCTCGCGCGAATTGGCGACCACGAATGCGGCCAGCGCGCAGCCGCCGATAATCACCATTTCGCCGGGCATGGCGCCCAGGATCAGGAACATCAATTTCGAGAAGCCGTGATAATCAAACTGCATGGCGATAAACAAACCGCCGAACGTGCAGAAGAAGACGAGTACAAGTCCGATGAGCTTCATGGGGCAACCACCGATCCGACATGAATTACGCAACACCCATGCGGGCAATGGCACGCTAGTCAGTTCGCCATTAAAGAGTGATTAAGGCTAACGCTAAAACGGCACGGATCGGCGCGCTTTTTTTGCTCGGCAGTGCGGCGCGGGGCTCTTGGGCTAACCCGACCACTGTTCACTCAGTTTCAGACTAAGGCCGGAGGCATGAGCGACGGCGTTTGCGGTTGCGGCTCTTCTGGCTCGTTCGATAACGCAATTCGCCGCCGGCAACCTGGTTCATTCTGATCCGTCGCGCCTCAGCGTCGACAGGCAAAGTGGTAGGCACCCGGCACGCAACGCATTGTTTCGCTATCGGCAGTCAGATGCACCGCCACGTAGATGTTGGTGTGGCCTGCATGCCGCTAAAGCGCCGGCTGGAATCGATCACGATCGCCCGCCTTGATGACGCCAGGAACGCCACGACAACTGATGTTGTAAAACCGGGCGTAAAACCGCGTGACGGCGGGTGTTAGAAAACCCGCCTAACCCATTGAAAGGAAATGGTGCGCCCGCTAGGACTCGAACCTAGGACCCACTGATTAAAAGTCAGTTGCTCTACCACCTGAGCTACGGGCGCGATGGCGCCGGACCATAGGTCCAGCGCCGGGTATGGTCAATCGTTTTTGGCCGTTTACAACGGCTAAACTGGGGCGATATCGCCCAATGCCCAGGTCGCTGCAAAATCCTTGGCAAATGACTGCAGCCGGCCTGCTGCGATGGCATTCCGCAGGTCGTCCATCAAGGCCTGATAATGGGTCAGATTGTGCCATGTAGCCAGGATCGGCCCGAGCATCTCGCCGGCGCGAAACAGGTGATGCAGATAGGCACGAGAATAGTTGGCGCAGACCGGACACCGGCAATCCTGCTCAACCGGGCGCGGGTCGTCCTGGTGCCGCGCATTGCGGATATTGATTGCCCCGCGACGGGTGAACAGCTGCCCTGTGCGGCCCGACCGTGTGGGCAGGACACAGTCGAACATGTCTATGCCGCGCTGCACGGCGCCAACGATGTCGTCCGGCCGTCCGACGCCCATCAGGTACCTCGGTGCCGCAGCCGGCAACCACGGTGCCGTCGCATCGAGCACGGCAAACATGGCGTCCTGCCCTTCGCCAACGGCCAGGCCGCCAATGGCGTAGCCATCGAAACCGATGTCGACCAGGCGCTGCACCGATTCAGACCGCAGGTCGGGAAACACGCTGCCCTGTACGATGCCAAACAAACCGTAACCCGGCCGCTCGACAAAGGCGGTGCGGCAGCGCGCGGCCCAGTCCATCGACAAACGCATCGACTGCGCGGCAACATCGTGAGTTGCGGGGTGCGGTGTGCATTCATCGAAAGCCATGGTGATGTCTGCATCGAGCAGGCGCTGGATATCGACGGCCCGTTCGGGCGTCAGCCGCACCTTGGATCCATCGACATGTGAGCGAAACGTCACGCCGTCGGGATCGATCTTCCGCAACTCCGCCAGGGACATCACCTGAAAGCCGCCGGAGTCGGTCAGGATTGGACCGGACCAGTTCATGAACCGGTGCAACCCGCCAAGCCGGTCGATCCGCTCCGCACCGGGACGCAGCATCAGGTGATAGGTGTTGCCGAGGATGATTTCGGCACCGGTTTCGGCGACGGCCTCCGGCGTCATGCCTTTCACTGTCGCGGCCGTCCCGACCGGCATGAAAGCCGGTGTTTGGAAACTGCCGTGAGCGGTAGTCACGGCACCGCGGCGCGCCTTGCCGTCGGTAGCTTTCAACTCGAACCCAAACGCCGGCATGTTCAGCCCACCTGACGCTGCAGCAAGCAGGCATCGCCGTAGGAGTAGAACCGGTAGTCCTTGGCGATGGCATGGCGGTAGGCCGTCTTCATGCTGTCGACCCCGGCAAAGGCACAGACGAGCATAAACAGGGTCGACTTCGGCAGATGGAAATTCGTGAACATCAGGTCGATGGCTCTGAATCGGTAACCCGGCGTGACGAAAATATCCGTCTCAGCGGCGAACGGATGGACACAGCCGGCCTCATCGGCCGCCGACTCCAGCAACCGAACGACCGTCGTGCCGACCGCGACCAGCCGGCCGCCCCTGGCGCGAGCCTCATTGATCCGCGCCGCGACATCCGCCGTTACTTCGCCGTATTCGGCATGCATCGGATGGTCGTCGGTGTCTTCGGCACTCACGGGAAGAAACGTACCGGCGCCGACATGCAGAGTTATCGTTGTTTTGTCGACGCCGGCGGCGGCCAATCGGTCCATCAACTGGGCTGTAAAGTGCAGGCCCGCCGTCGGTGCGGCGACGGCCCCTTCCCGGTCCGCGAAGATCGTCTGATAGTCCGTTCGGTCCTGTTCGTCGACCGGGCGCTGCTTGCGGATGTAGGGCGGCAGTGGGACCTCGCCATAACGTTCCAATGCCTGCCGCAAGGTCATGTCTCGGCAATCGAAGGTGAGTTCCACCTGACCGCCTTCGCCACGACGGCGCACCGACGCCGAAAAACCGTCAGCAAAGTCGATCCTGTCGCCGGCCCTCAGCCGGCGTGCCGGCCGCGCGAATGCATGCCAACCGTCCGCCGCTGACGGCTGATGGAGCGTCACTTCGACCCTGGCCTGGCCGCGCCGGCCCGTGAGCTGGGCCGGAATGACCTTGGTATCGTTGAAGACGAGCAGGTCGCCTGGCCGCAACAATTCGGGCAGTGCGCCGACGGTCTCATCCGACAATCGATCCGGGCCCACAAAGAGAAGTTTCGCACTTTCCCGCGGCGACGCCGGCCTCAGTGCGATCCGACCGTCCGGCAGATCGAAATCGAAGGCGTCGACGCGCATATGCCTACCGCAGATGCCACATCGCGACGCCCGGCTTACTGAACGTCGGCGGCGATCTTCAGGCTGACGATTTTGTCCGGATTGTCGACGATCCCGTTCTGGCCCGCGCCCTTCTTGATGGCATCGACATGTTCCATGCCTTCGGTCACCTGGCCCCAGACGGTGTATTGCCCGTCAAGCCACGGCGCGGCCTTGAACACGATAAAGAACTGGCTGTCGGCGCTGTCAGGGCTCGCGGCCCGCGCCATCGACACGGTGCCGCGCAGGTGCTTCTCATCCGAGAATTCGGCCGCCAGATTTTGCCCCGAACCACCAGTGCCTGTGCCGGTCGGGTCGCCCGTTTGTGCCATGAAGTCTTCGATGACGCGATGGAACACGATGCCGTCATAGAAACCCTGGCGCACCAGTTCCTTGATCCGCGCGACATGGTTCGGCGCCAGATCAGGACGCATCTCAATCACGACGCGCCCGCCGTCCAATTCCAGATAAAGAGTGTCTTCCAAGTCGGCCCCCACTGCTTGTGTCATGGGCAGCAGCATGGCGAACAAGAAACCCAAAAATCCGCGCCGGCTCATGTAGTTACCCAATCAAGTTGCCAAAAAGGTGGATCATCATATAGCGCACCCCGGCAGGGCCTAGGATGTCGCCTTGATCACATCGCGCCCAAATCGCTCGTACAGGCGAAGGGCAACGCGTTCGGTGACGAATTCCGAGACATCGCCGCCCAACCGGGCAATTTCCTTGACCAGGCGCGAGGCGATGAACTGGTACTTGTCCGTGGCCATCAGGAATACGGTTTCGATATTCGGATTCAAACGGTCGTTCATGCCAACCATCTGGAACTCGTACTCGAAATCCGAAACCGCCCGCAGGCCACGGATAATGACGCCGGCTTCGCATTCCATCGCGAAATGAATCAACAGGTTGTCGAATGCCCTTACGTCGATCTTGCAGCCATTGAGCTGGTCGTCGATCTCGGCCAGCTCATCCTTCACCATCTCGACCCGTTCATCGAGGTTGAACAACGGACCCTTGTCACGGTTGATCGCAACGCCAATCACCAGCCGGTCAAGAACCTTGGTTGCGCGCCGAATGATGTCCGTATGCCCCAACGTGATGGGGTCGAACGTACCTGGATACAGGCCAATGCGCTCCAACGGCACAATTCTCTCCTCCGCTCGGTCGACTTGTTATTCGCCGTTTCGACCGTTCTCCAGCGTCGGTACTTACCGTGTTGCAGTGCGAAATGAAAGACTATTCCTGATTCGGCGTCGGTGAGGCCTCGTCGTCCGACGACGCCTGCACCTCATCGACATCATCGTCGTCATCATCCGGCTCGCCATCAGTCTCTGCCGTGTCGGTCAGCCACGCCACGGACACGACGCGCTCCTCGGCTTCCACATCGAACAGCGTAACGCCTTGTGTGCTTCGTCCGCCGAAGCTGATGCCGCCGACCGCAATTCGGATCAACCGACCGGTGTCGGTCACCAGCATGATTTCGTCACTGTCCTCGACCGGGCCGGTCGCGATCACCGAGCCGTTCCGTTTCGACGTCTCGATGTTGATGATGCCCTGGCCACCCCGGCCCGTGATCCGGTATTCGTACGCCGACGTGCGCTTGCCATAGCCGTTTTGCGTAATCGACAGAATAGCCTGTTCCTGCGCCTCCATTTCGGATAGCCGCTCGGGCGCCGGCGGCAGTTCGTCGCCACGGCGCCGCGCGTTCGACCAACGGATGTAGCGGTCCCGTTCCTCCGGCTCGTAATCTGTGTGTACGACGATCGACATCGACACCACTTCGTCGTCGCTGGACAGGCGAATGCCGCGAACGCCAATGGACTCGCGCCCCTTGAACACACGGACATCGATCACCGGGAAGCGGATGCACTTCCCGCCGTGCGCGGACAACAACACGTCGTCTTTTTCGCCGCACAAAGACACACCGATGATCCGATCGCCGTCCGGGAGTTTCATGGCGATCTTGCCGTTGGCCTGGACGCGGCGGAAATCCGAAAGGTCGTTGCGCCGGACATACCCGCTCTGGGTCGCGAACATGACATAGCGGCCGGCCCATTCGTCTTCGTCCACCGGTAACGGCAGCACGGTGTGAATGGTTTCGCCATCTTCCAACGGGAACAGGTTGACCATTGCCTTGCCGCGCGACTGCGGCGACCCCATCGGCAGACGATAAACCTTCAGCTTGTAGACCTTGCCGATCGACGAGAAGAACAGCACCGACGCATGCGTGTTCGCCGCGAACAACTGGCTGACGAAGTCCTCATCGCGGGTTGCCATGGCCTGCCGGCCCTTGCCGCCCCGCCGTTGCGTCCGATAGGTCGACAGCGGCGTCCGCTTCACATAGCCGTTGTGCGACACGGTCACCACCATGTCCTCCGGCTGGATCAGATCTTCATCTTCCTGGTCGGCTTCGGCGTCGGCAATTTCCGTGCGACGCGGCGTATCGAAGTCTGCCTTCATCTTCGACAGCTCTTCGCGAATGATCGACACAAGCTTTTCGCGCGATCGCAGCGTTTCCAGGTAACCTTCGATCTTCTGTCCCAGCTCCGTCAGCTCGTCGCCGATCTCGTCCCGGCCAAGCGCGGTCAACCGCTGCAGACGCAGATCGAGAATGGCACGAGCCTGGGTCTCCGATAGGCGGTACTTGCCGTCGACGATGCGGTGCCCGGGGTCATCGATGATGCGGATCAGCGCTTCGACATGTTCGGCCGGCCAATCGCGCGCCATCAGTTCAGCCCGCGCCGTGGCCGGGTCCGGCGACCGGCGGATCAGCGCGATGACTTCATCGATGTTCGCGACCGCAATGGCCAGGCCCACCAGGACGTGCGCCCGTTCGCGCGCCTTGCCCAACAGGAACTTGGTGCGCCGCGTCACGACCTCTTCGCGGAAGTCGACGAATGCGGAGATCAAGCCCCGCAGGTTCATCAATTCCGGACGGCCCTTGTTCAGGGCCAGCGTGTTGACGCCGAAAGTCGTCTGCAGCGGGCTAAACCGGTAGAGCTGGTTCAACACCACTTCCGCCATGGCATCGCGTCGCAGTTCGATGACGACGCGCACACCGTGCCGGTCGCTCTCGTCGCGCAGGTCGGCAATGCCCTCGATGCGTTTGTTACGAACGGCATCGGCAATCTTTTCGATCATCGATGCCTTGTTCACCTGATACGGCACCTCGGTGACGATGATCGCCTCGCGATCCTTACGCACCTCTTCGACATGCGTGCGGCCGCGCATCACGATCGAACCGCGGCCGGTGCGATAGGCCGAGACAATGCCGGCACGACCGAGGATCAGCGCGCCCGTCGGAAAGTCCGGCCCCTGCACGATCTCCATCAATGCCTCGACGGTGACGTCCGGGTTGTCCAAGTAGGCAAGGCAGGCGTCGATCACCTCGCCAAGATTGTGCGGCGGCACATTGGTCGCCATGCCAACGGCGATACCGCCCGCGCCGTTGAGCAACAGGTTTGGCAGCATCGACGGCAAGACCGTCGGCTCACTGGCCGAGCCGTCGTAGTTCTCCTGAAAGTCGACGGTTTCCTTGTCGATGTCAGCCAGCATCGCTTCTGCCGGCTTGTCCATGCGCACTTCGGTATACCGCATCGCCGCAGGCGGATCGCCGTCCATGGAACCGAAATTGCCCTGCCCGTCGAGCAGCGGCAGTCGCATCGAAAACGGCTGGGCCATGCGCACCATGGCGTCGTAGATCGCCTGGTCGCCATGCGGGTGATAACGACCCATCACATCGCCAACGACACGGGCCGACTTCCGATACGGTTTGTCCGATGTGTAGCCGTTCTCGTGCATCGAATAGAGGATCCGACGATGCACCGGTTTCAGCCCGTCCCGCGCGTCGGGAATGGCGCGCGAAACGATCACGCTCATTGCGTAATCGAGATAACTGCGCCGCATCTCCTCTTCGATCGCGACCGGTGCCACGTTATCGGATCCAGGTGGCTGTGGCGGGTTGTCGCCGGGCGGCGTCTGTGTTTCGTCAGTCAACTGAATAGGTCCTGCAAACTGCCGTGAATCTCACCAACGGCACATCGGTTTCCGGCCGCTGCGAAGGCAAAATGAACGAGCGCGTTGCGGTAAGATTCCAAGGCCCTCACCAGCGGCCAACCGTCAAATTCAGCCACCGCATGATTCACTTTCAAGCTGTTGAAATATATTCGTTTTTGTGAAAAATCACAACCGTTCGACGGACCGCTTCGCGACCGCTGGTTCTATATTCGTTCGCTAACTAGGTACGGGCCAGCAAACGGGGCTCGCGACGGCGATAGCCGATCAGCCATGCCGGCGCGATCGCCAGCAACGACACCAAAGCGACGGCAAGAAAATCGACCCGGAAAGCCATCATCAGCGCCTGCGCCTCAACCGTGTGGACCAGGTAATTAATGGTCCCTGGCAGGTGTAGCGTCTCCGGCAGACCGAGGCTGTCAAACAGCCGGGACAGCTCGCGCATCAGTTCCATTGTCATCGGGTTGTCCGGGCTTTGGGTGCTGCCCAGGCGATCGACATAGTGGGCCGTCTGCATCTCAAGATTGACGGCCAGCAGGTTGATGCCGAATGCACCGCCAAGCTGACGTGTGAAGTTCAGCGCGCCCGAGCCCTGGCTCAGCAAATCCGGCGACAACGAACGCATGGCGCCGACCGATAGTGTCGGCATAAGAAACGCCAGGCCGATGCGGCCGATCAGCAGCCAGATGGCAAAGGTCCAGAACGGGGTGTCGGCGTCACCGGCGGTCATCAGATACGACGAAACACAAAACACCAGCAGGCCGCAGGTGATCGGCCAACGCGGCGGCACACGGTCCGCCAGACGGCCGGCGATCGGGAACAACACCATCATCAAAAGCCCGGCAGGGACCATCAGAAGGCCGGCGCGCGTCGCCGTGTAACCCTGAACGGTCTGGACGAACAGCGGCACCAGGTAGGTCGAGCCAAACAACATCGATCCGAAGATGATTCCGACGAGGGCGGCACCGGCGAAACCGGGCTCGGCGAAAATACGGATGTTCAGCATCGGCTGTTTGACGACGAGTTCCCAGGCGACGAACGCCATGAAGGACACGGCGGCAACGGCGAAACCGATAGATACCGAGGCCGAATGCCAGCCTTCGCGCTGCCCGTTTGACAGCGACGTCAGCAGATAGCCGACGAAAAGGCACAGAAGCAGGAAGCCCGTCCAATCGAAGCCCGGACGCGGTCCTTCGTGCTCGCGCTGTGGCATAAACAGGCTCGCAAGCAGCATGCCCAGGGTGCTGACCGGGATCGCCGCGAAGAACACGGCGCGCCAGTTGTAGGCGTCGACCAGCACGCCGCCCAGCGTGGGCCCCAACGCCGGTGCCAGCACCACCCCCATGCCGAACAGGCCCATCGCCCGACCACGCTGCGCCGGCGGGAACACGAGGAACATGACAACCATGGCCAGCGGCTGCACCAGTCCGGCGCCGGCGCCCTGCAGGACACGCGCAATGACGATCAGGTCGAAGTTCGTCGTGACGCCCCCAAGAACCGACCCGCAAGCGAACACCGTCATCGCACCGAGATAGGTCGCCCGCATCCCGAAACTTCGGACCGACCAGTCGTTCAGCAGCATCGCGATGGTCATGGCCGCCAGGAAGCCCGTGGACAGCCATTGTGCCCGGTCCTGACCGACGCCAAACGCCCCCATGATGTCGGGAATAGCCACATTGATCATCGTGGCGGTCAACACGGCCGAGATCGTGCCGAGCATCGCTGTCAGAACGACGAGTTGTCGGTACTTCGGCCCGTAGCGCTCGAACAGCGCGTCAATTGCCGGGGATGACAATGTCGACCTCGACCATCATGCCTGGCCGTAACAGCCCGTCCACCTGATCGACCGCGATCTTCACCGGCAGGCGCTGGGTGATCTTGGTGAAGTTGCCGCTCGGATTGGGATTCGGCAGCAGAGCGAACTGGCTGGTCGCCGCCTGACCGATGCGCACCACCCGGCCAGAGACGTCGAGATCGGGATAGGCATCGATCACGATATGGGCTTCGGAACCGACGCTGATGTTGCGCAAGTCGGTTTCCTTGACGTTGGCCTCGACCCAGATCTCGTCAGGATCATGAATTAGCATCAGCCGCTGCCCGGCGGCGACATACTCGCCGGCGTCGACGAACACGCGATCGACAATGCCACTGATGCCGGAGCGGACGGTGCGGTCCTCTACATCGAGTGATTGCCGTTGGCGCTGCGCCTGCAGACGCGCTTCGTCGTGGCTGAGCGACAGGATGCTTTTGCGGATGACGTTGAGCTCCTGCCGGCCCGCCTCGGCTTCGAGGATTGCAGCGTTGGCCTGGGCCACATCAGCCTGTGCGCGCAGCTGTTCCTGTTGCGCAGTCTGGTAGGCCGTACGCAGCGCCTCCCATCGCTGTCTGGAAATCACCAGCCGTTCCAGCAGCGACTGCGCGCGCTCGAACTCGCTCGACGACTGCTGCAACTCCGACTGACGAGCCGACAGTGCCGCGCGGCTGGCTGCCAACGCCGCCTGACTGGCTTCCAGCCGGCCACGCGACTGCCGGTCAATCATCTCGAGTTCCGCGTTCAGTCTGGTGCGCTCGGCGGCGATCTGGTCGATCTGGGCATCCAGTTCGACAACGCGCAGCTTGGCATCTCGGTCGTCGATGAGTACGAGCGGGGTCCCCGGCTCAACCGTACCACCCTCCGACACCGGTACCTGCATGACCCAGCCCTCGACGCGGCTGGCAATCAGGATCATGTCGGCACTGACACGCGCGTCGTAGACACGCACATGGGTGAGACGGTCATGCAGCCAGAAGCCGATAGCCGCCAATGCGGCCAGCGACAGCAACGCGGCCAGCGTCGTTCGGACCCGGCGCGACGGCCTGATCGTCGCCGATGCCGCCGCCTCCACTCCGCCAGACGAGCTGGCGGGCTCGATGCGCCGGGCATTCGACGCGTCATTCACGGCGCGTGCCTGTCCATTTCCTCGGCGGACGAATTCGCCGTCGGATGGGCAACATGATCGCCGTTGTGCCGTATGGTGCGGAATAGTGAGATGCACGTCTGCAAGGTTTCGGGGTCGATGCCTTGCAGCAGGTCTTCTCGCAATTCCGCGGCCACCCGGTCGAATTCCGACATGGCCGCTTTGCCCTTATCCGTCAGATGCACGGTTTTGCCCCGACGGTCCGTCGGCGACGTACGGCGGTCAATCAGTTCGTTTCGTTCCAACCAATCGAGAATGCGAACCAGCGTCGGTCCTTCGACACCGACAAATCGCGCAACCTCCTTTTGCAACAGCCCATCGGCCCCGCGAGACAGATGAACCAGCACGATCCAGCGTGCCTGCGTGAGACCCATCGGCTTCATGCGTTCGTCGAGTTTGCTGCGCCACCAGCGCGACAAACGGCCAAGCTCAAATCCAAATTGCTCCGGAACAGAAAGCGGCGGCTGACGCCCATTCGTCATATCGGCCGATCCAGTTTAGTTAGGAGGCTATCTAAATTAGGTAGCAAACTATCTAAATCTACAATACTCGATTGATCCGGCGATTCCACCAACAAAAGAACGTGAAAGGCCGGACGCAACCGCGCCCGGCCGCGTTTCAGGATGGCGTGGCTTCAGCCCTTGCGCAGGAAGTTCTTGGCGTAGTCGGTGACGATCTTGGTCAGCCCGCGCGACAGCAGACTGTCGAGGCTGTCGACAAAGGTATCAACGTGCTCCTTGCCGGCAATCAACGGCGGCTCAAGCCGAATGACATTGCGGTCGTACTCGGTGAACGCGACAAGGATATCGTAGTCCTTCAGCAACAGGCTTCCGACGAACCCGCACAGACTGCCCTTCAGCTTCTCATCCAGCACCGACACGATCTGCCGCACGCCGAACGGCAGCGCCTTGCTGATGTCCTGGAATTCGATGCCCACCATCAGACCCTGGCCGCGCACCTCGCGAATGAGCTTCGGATGCTTCTGCTGCAGCTCTTTAAGCCGGTTCAGCAGGTACTCACCCTGGTTGGCGCTGTTTTCGATCAGGTCCTCATCATAGAGGATGTTCAGCGCCTCGATCGCCGTGCAGCAGGCTTCGCCAATACCGCCGAAGGTCGCCGCGGCATGGATCAATGCCGTCTTCGGCGTGCCGTAGGCCTTCATGTAGACGTCGTGGCGCGCGATCATGGCGCCCATAGCCGCTTTGCCGCCGCCAAGCGACTTCGCCAAGGCGACAATATCGGGCACCACGTCGGCATATTCGAACGCGAAAAATCGGCCGGTCCGACCAACGCCGCACTGCACTTCGTCGGCAATCCAGATCACGTCATGTTCATCGCAAAGGCGACGCACATCCTGCCAATAACTTGCCGGCGCCGGCACGATGCCCGCACCGCCCTGCACGGTTTCAAGGATCAGAATGCCGATCGATCGGTCGCGCTTCAGCGCTTCTTCCAGGGCGGCGGAGTCGCCGAACGGGATCCGTTGACGGTTGTCCAGCAGCGTGAAGCTGTCCTGATAAAACTCGGAATCGGTTACCGACAGGGCGCCGCGCGTTTTCCCGTGGAATGATTTCGTGGCGTGCGCGACCGTGCGCCGGTCGCTGCTCTGCACTTTCTCGGCAAGCTTCAGCGCCGCTTCGACCGCTTCCGAACCCGTCGAGCCCAGGAACACCATGTCGAGATCGCCGGGCGCGATCGCCGCGAGATTGCGGGCCAGTGTGCTGGCATACTGCGACATGAACGCGATGGCGATCTCATGGCGATTCTCGTCTTGAAAACGCTTGCGCATTTCCAGGACCCGCGGGTGATTGTGGCCGACCGCCAGCGAGCCGAACCCGCCGAAGAAGTCGAGAATCTTGCGGCCGTTCTGGTCTGTGTAATACATGCCCTCGGCAGATTTGACCTGGATCTGGTCGAAGCCGAGCAGCTTCAGGAAATGATACTGGCCGGGATTGATGTGCGCCTTGAACAGATCCGCCATCTGGTTCAATGGCATGTTCTTGGCGTCGTCGACGGTTAAAAGCTTTGGCTTGTTAATGTTCGGCAGTTGAACGTTCATCTGGGTGCCAGCCTCTATTTCGATAAGTTGAAACGACTAAGATTCGTTCAAGCGAATTCGACCCGCAGCAACAACCATGACGTCATGGCCTAATGCAAGCGGGCATCGGGATTGCCACTGTTGTCACCGCGAATGTCCAGGCGGCGCGCCAGATCGGAGTCCATCATTCGCTTTGGATCGATCTCGCCCAGGATCTCCCGGAATTCCGGCAGGCGCGGGTACATCCGAGCGAAACCTTCCGCCGATAGACAGCCATCCTTGGCCAGATAGATCCGCCCGCCGTGGTTAAGCGTGATGCATTCGAGCCGCGCCAACAGGTCTTCGATCCCCGGTTTCCGGGCGAAATCGAGTGCCAAGGTGTATCCGCGCACAGGGAAAGACAGACAGCCGCGCCCCTCCCCGCCGAGGGTTTTGATCACGGACAGGAAAGACGACGACCGGGCCGCCGCGATTTCTTCCATCAGTTTCCGCATGCCGACGAAGCTGGTTTCGTCCGGCAGCACACACTGAAACTGGTAGAAGCCGCGGCGGCCATAGATGCGGTTCCAGCGGCGAATGGCATCGAGCGGATAGTGGAACGGCACCACGTGGCTGCGGCTCTCACGTCCCTGCGCCGGGATGCGACGATAGTACAGATGATTGAACGCCGAAATCGTCCATGGGTTCAGCGTCCAGTTCGGCAGGTCGACCGGCACGCTCAGCCAATCCGGTGACCGGTGCTTGACGTCCTCATCGGCAGGCCCCGCACTCATCAACAGGCCGCGGCCAAGTTGCGGGCCGCTGGCAACGCCGTCGATCCAGCCAACCGTGTAGGGTGCCGTGTCCCGGATGGCGCTGAACTCGGCGAAGAAGGTTTCGAGGTCCGGAATGCGTTGCTCTTTCACGTCAACGGCGTTCGACGGCACGGCGACCATATTGAATGAGAGCGACAACATGATACCCGTAAGGCCGACGCCGCCGATGGTGGCCTCGAACAGCTGCCGATCCTGCGTCGGCGATACCCGCCTCACATCGCCATCGGGCAGCAACAATTCGATCCAGTTTACATGGTCGCCAAAGCTGCCCACACCATCATGGTTCTTGCCATGCACATCGTTGGCGATGGCGCCGCCGATGGTGGCGAAGGCCGTGCCGGGCGTCACCGGCACCATAAACCGGCGCGGCAGGAACCGATCGATCAGGTCCTGAAACGTGACACCCGGTTCGCACACCAGTTCGCCGGTGCCGTCGTCGAACGATACAACGTCGTTCAGACGCGACATGATCATCGCACTGCCGGACGAGTTGATTGCCGTGTCGGCATAGCTGCGCCCGGCACCGTAAGCGATCACGCTGGGTGCCGCCGGCGTCCGGATCGCGGCCTCGACCTGCTCGCCACTGGTCGGCGTCACGGCGGGCACTCTGGCCCGATGCGTGCGGCCCCAGCCTTCGAGATATGTCGAAGACCACGTCGTCATGGCGACGCCCGCAGCTCTACTGCGCGGTTGGCCCGCCACTGGGTGATTGACCGCATCACCACCGGCAGGGTCATGGCGCCCAGAACGACAGCAAACCAAAGGGTGGTGAAACGCACGATTGACGTGATCGCCAGGGCCACTTCGAATTCGGCATCCATGCTCATCAGCAGGATGATCATCACCGCCTCGACACTGCCCAGACCGCCCGGCAACATCGAAAGTGCGCCGGCCATCATCGCGAATGTGAAAATGAACACCGCATGCGAAACGCTGCCCTCAATGCCAAAAGCGATCATCAGCCAATACAGCGCCAGACATTCGGCGACCCAACCAATCATGGTGATCGACAAGGCCCGCCACTGCAGCGGCCAGGACAACAGGCGAGAGGTTAGTCGCAGGGTGCGTCGCATCTTTGCGAACAGCCGGGGGCGATGACGACCAGCCAACAAAAATGCTGCACCGACGAGACGCATCGTCGGTCGCGGGAAGGTAAAGGCCGTCGTCAGCAGGCCGACGATGACAACAGCGACAATCGCGCCCCAGATGTAATCCGGGAATGCGAACCACGTGGAGATCATCAGCAGCAGCATGGCGTTCACGTCGGCCAACCGGTCACCCAGCACGAGCGGCATGCTGCGGTAGTAGGAGTATCCATGCCGGCGTTGGAGCAACCAAAGGCGCAACAATTCACCGATCTTGCCCGGCGTCGTTGTCATGACGAAGCCGCTGACATAGTACGCCGCGCTGTGCGCCAATGGCACACGCAGCCCGACATGACGGCTGTAGATGTGCCAACGAAGGGCACGGCAGGCGTAGTTGAGCAACGACAACGCCAGCAGGCCGGCCAGCATGACAAGATCGATGGATATGATGGTATCGATCACAGCCCAGGAATCGCTGGCCGTGGCGACAGCCACCATTGCACCGACGTAGGCTAGCGCCGTCAGGCCAACCACGTACTCCCAGTTCCTGACACGCCCAACGTTAAATTGCACCAACGGTACTTGCCTCGCGTCAACAACTAAACCGCCAGCCACAGCAATATGGCGCCCAACATGGCGTAGATCTGGCTGCGCCGATCCCGCATGACAAAGACGACCGGATCCTCATGCACCTGATCCCGCCGCGCCAATAGCCAAATCCGGCCGATAATGTAAAGCATGAGCGGACACAGCAGCCAGATGACTTCCGGATGGCTGTAGAGCTCGGTTACCTCTTCGCTGTGAATGTACAGCGCGAGCACCATGACAGCCATGAAAGCGCTCGAACTGCCGAATTGCGCCAGGGTTTCCAGGTCGACTTCCCAGTAACGGCGCCCGCTGACCTCCGTCTTGCCCTCGAGTTTCATGGCCAGAAGCTCGGTATAGCGCTTCACCAACGCGAGGCTGAGGAAAAGGAACATCGAAAAAGCCAGCAGCCAGAACGACAACGGAACCCAGGCCGCCGCCCCGCCGGCAATAACCCTGACGGTGTAGAGACCGGCCAACACAATCACGTCGAGCAAACCAACCGCCTTCAGGCGGAAGGAATAGGACAAGGTCGTGACATAGTAGACGCAGAGGATCAGGAAGAATTCCCAGCGGATCAGCGCCGCCAGGACGAAGGAAATGACAAGCAACGTCGGAAGTGCGATGGCGCCATGCCAAACCGACAGCGTTCCCGCGGCAAAGGGCCGATTGCGCTTTGTCGCATGCCGGCGGTCGTCCGACAGATCCAGAAGGTCATTCAAAAGGTAGACGCTGGACGCACACAGTCCGAACGACAGAAATGCAAGCGCGACCAGCATGACTGTCCCGGCATCGCCAAATTCGTGCGCCATCACCAAGGGAATGAACAACAGCAGGTTCTTCAGCCACTGATGCAGCCGCATGGCCTTTAACAAGGACGCAAACGGCTTTTCATTTCCGTCGTCGAACACATGAATGACATTGGCGCGGCGTTCGGCCGCTTTGCGCACACCACGTTCCGGACTGACGACTATGGCATTGGCGGCATGTTCCCAGATCTCAAGGTCGATCTTGGCGTTGCCCGCGTAATCGAAACCCTTCTCTCCGCACTCATCCTTAAGCCGCTGCAGTTTGCGCCGGCCCGACAGATTGGTTTCGCCATTGCTGGCAAAAACCTTACTGAAGATGCCGAGGTGATCCGCCACGGCGCGGCCGATTTTTTCATCTGCTGCAGTGGCCAGGATTAATGACCGGCCTGCCGCGTTCTGGCTCTTCAGGAAGTGCAGAAACGCCTCGTTGTAAGGATAGAGGCTGGCGTCGATATCGATCCGCCGGGCGATCTGCGCCTTCAGATAGGCTTTGCCGCGGCGTAGCCAAAAGGGCAGTAAAAACAAATACAGAACATTGCGCTTCAGCAGCGAAAACACGGCCTCGACCAACGTGTCCGTGCGGAGCAGAGTGCCGTCCAGATCCACACAAATCGGCCGGTTTGTCTCGTCGATGGCAGTCGACGTGTCCATGTTCGCTTGCCCGAAAAACTGGAGAACTTGCGACGGGGGCGGCGAGCCTCTCGCTGCAACTTATTAGGGAGTAGTGGGTCTTTACGTCCTATACGTGACGAATGAAAAGAAATCCCTAATGAAATGGTTAACAAAGCGCCGCTGCAGCCGTGCGCGCATCAGCAGTCTCGGTCGTTGCACCATAGTCTATTCCCTGCAGATCCGAGCGCGCCGCACCGATTTGCCCGCCGACGTTGCTGAAAACCGATTCGGCCGGATTCGGCGTTCAGTGTCGCCAACGCACCCAGGAAGCGGTCGGCGGCCAAGACTTAGAATGGAATCTCGTCGTCCAAATCGGCCGCACCGCCCCCGCCGCCACTGCCACCGCCGAAATCGCCGCCACCGCCCGACCGCTCGAAACTCTGGCTCTGGTCGCCAAATCCGCCACCACCGCCATCACGCCCGTCGAGCATCGTCAGTTCGCCGCGATAGGCCTGCAGCACGACCTCGGTCGTGTACTTCTCCTGGCCACTCTGATCGGTCCATTTCCGGGTCTGCAGTTGCCCTTCCAGATAAACCTTCGAGCCCTTTTTCAGGTATTGCTGGGCAATACGGCCAAGGTTCTGATTGAAGATGACGACCCGGTGCCACTCCGTCCGCTCGCGCCGCTCGCCGCTGTTCTTGTCGCGCCACGACTCAGATGTCGCCACGGACAGATGCACGATCGGATCGCCGGACTGGGTGTGGCGGACTTCCGGGTCGCGGCCAAGATTCCCAACCAGAATGACTTTGTTGACGCTGCCGGCCATAAGCTTGCTCCTTGTCGCCGCTGTTCAACGGCGCGGTCCCTCGAAAAGACGACGAATATAGGCGCAAGGTTGCTCTTCCCGCCACCCGCATTTCGGCCCATATTCGGTTGCGAGACTTTTGCGTCCCCGCGGTGCCACACCGTGCGGCGGTGCAGGTCAGCAGCACAACATCAGGTAACGATCGGCGATGAACAAGCTCATCACCGTGCGCGGCGCGCGCGAGCACAATCTCAAGAACATCGACGTCGATATTCCGCGCGACCAGTTGGTGGTGATCACCGGCCTGTCCGGAAGCGGCAAGTCTTCTCTGGCCTTCGACACCATCTACGCCGAGGGCCAGCGGCGCTATGTCGAAAGCCTGTCCGCCTATGCGCGCCAGTTTCTGGAACTGATGCAAAAACCGGACGTGGACCACATCGAGGGATTGTCGCCGGCAATCTCGATTGAACAGAAAACGACATCGCGCAACCCGCGTTCCACCGTCGGTACGGTAACCGAAATCTACGACTACATGCGTCTGCTGTGGGCGCGCATTGGCGTGCCCTATTCGCCGGCGACCGGACTGCCGATCGAAAGCCAGACGATCAGCCAGATGGTCGATCGCATCATGGCGTGGCCTGAAGGGACGCGGCTCTACCTGCTGGCCCCTATCGTGCGCGGCCGCAAAGGCGAATACCGCAAGGAACTCGCGGAACTGATGAAACGCGGCTTTCAGCGGGTGAAGATCGACGGTGAGATGCACGAGATCGAGCAGACGCCGGCCCTCAACAAGAAGGTGAAGCACGACATCGATGTTGTGGTCGATCGCGTGGTCGTGCGCGAAGGCCTCGAGTCGCGTCTTGCCGACAGTCTTGAAATCGCCCTTGATCTTGCCGAGGGCATCGCCGTTGCCGAGAATGCCGACGACGGTGAAACGACCGTGTTTTCGGCCCGCTTCGCCTGCCCCGTCTCCGGTTTCACCATTCCGGAGATCGAGCCGCGGCTGTTCTCGTTCAACAACCCGTTCGGTGCCTGTCCGGCCTGCGATGGCATCGGCAGCCAGCTTTACTTCGAACCGTCGCTGGTGGTGCCGGATGAAAGCAAGACCTTGCGCGACGGGGCGATTGCCCCCTGGTCCAAGTCAACGTCGCCCTACTACCTGCAAACGCTCGACAGCCTAGCCCGACACTACAAGTTCTCCATGTCGGAGTGCTGGGAAGAACTGCCGCAGAAGATCCGCGACGTCATTCTGTACGGCTCCGGCGATGACGTGGTCGAGATGCAGTACGACGATGGACTGCGCAGCTACAAGACCAAGCGGCCGTTTGAGGGCGTTATTCCCAACATGCAACGGCGCTACCGCGAGACGGACAGCGCCTGGGTGCGCGAGGAACTCGAACGTTTCCAGAGCGTGACCTCGTGCGAGGCCTGTGACGGCTACCGCCTGAAACCCGAAGCACTGGCCGTCAAGATTGCCGATCTGCACATCGGTCAGGTCGCGCAGATGTCCATCCTGCGGGCGCGCGACTGGTTTGCCGAACTGAGCGGCAAGCTGACGGCCAAGCAGCAGGAAATCGCCGAGCGCATCCTGAAGGAAATCAACGAGCGGCTCGGTTTTCTGGTCAATGTCGGGCTCGAATATCTGACCATGTCGCGCAACTCCGGCACACTGTCGGGCGGTGAAAGCCAGCGTATCCGGCTGGCCTCACAGATCGGCTCGGGCCTCACCGGCGTTCTGTACGTCCTGGACGAGCCATCCATCGGTCTGCACCAGCGTGACAACGCCCGGCTGCTGGAAACGCTGAAGAACCTGCGCGACCTCGGCAACACGGTCGTGGTCGTCGAACATGACGAAGAAGCCATCGAGACCGCCGACCATGTCATCGACATGGGACCGGCGGCCGGCGAGCATGGCGGCGAAGTCGTCGCCACCGGCACCCCGGCCGAGGTCATGCGCAACCCGTCGAGCCTGACCGGGCAATACATGGTCGGCCTCAAACAGATCCCGGTCCCGCGAAAACGCCGCAAGGGACATCCCGGGCAGAAGCTGGCGATCCATAACGCTACGGGCAACAATCTGCAGGGTGTCACCGCTCAGGTCCCGCTCGGCACTTTCACCTGTATCACCGGCGTTTCCGGTAGCGGTAAGTCGACCCTGATTATCGAAACCCTTTACAAGGCGCTGGCCCGTTTCCTCATGGGCAGCAAGGACCAGCCCTCGCCGTTCGGCCAAATCGAGGGGCTGCCGCATCTCGACAAGGTAGTCGACATCGACCAGTCGCCGATCGGCCGGACGCCACGGTCGAACCCGGCAACCTACACCGGTGCCTTCACGCCAATTCGTGACTGGTTCGCCAGCCTGCCGGAGGCGGCGGCACGCGGCTACAAGCCAGGACGCTTTTCTTTCAACGTGAAGGGTGGTCGTTGTGAAGCCTGCCAGGGCGATGGCCTGGTCAAGATCGAGATGCATTTTCTGCCGGACGTCTATGTGCAGTGCGATGTCTGCCACGGACAGCGCTACAACCGCGAAACCCTGGAGATCAAATTCCGCGACAAGTCGATTGCCGACGTCCTCGACATGACGGTCGATGAAGGCGCCGAGTTCTTCAAGGCCGTGCCGGCGATCCGCGAGAAGCTCGACACCCTGAAGAAGGTCGGGCTCGGCTACATCCGCGTCGGGCAAGCTGCAACAACGCTGTCCGGCGGCGAGGCACAGCGGGTAAAGCTGGCCAAGGAACTCTCCCGCCGGGCTACTGGGCGCACGCTCTACATTCTCGATGAACCCACGACCGGCCTGCACTTCGAGGACATCCGCAAACTGCTGGACGTGTTGCATGCACTGGTCGAAGCCGGCAACACCGTCGTCGTCATCGAGCACAACCTCGAAGTCATCAAGACCGCCGACTGGATCCTCGATCTGGGTCCTGAAGGTGGCGATGGCGGCGGCCGGGTTGTTGCTGCCGGTACACCGGAGACGGTGGCCGAGGTGGCCGAGAGCCACACGGGACGTTACCTGTCGCGCATCCTGAACAAGGCACCGATGCTGGAGCCGGCCAAACCGGCCACATCGAAAGCCGCCAAGGGGACCAACGGCAAGGCGAAGAAGACCACGAAGGCCAAAGCGGCCCGCGGCCCGCGTCGCCGCAGTTCCAAATCTGCGTCGGCGGACCAGCCGGCCCGCTGATCGCGCCTGCGGGCTACGCCTGCGCCGCCCGCTCCCGTTCCTTCAGAACACGGCGCATTACCTTGCCGGTCGCGGTGGTTGGAAGTTCGGTCACGAACTCGATCTCACGCGGATATTCATGCTTGGCCAGTTTGTCGCGGACAAATGCGCGCAGGTCCTGTTCCAATTCTGCACCCGGTTCGTATCCGTCTGCGGCGACGACAAATGCCTTGATGATCTCGGTCCGGTCAGGGTCGGGCTTGCCAATGGCGGCACTCAGCGCCACGCCGGGATGCTTCAACAGGCAATCCTCAATCTCGCCCGGCCCGATACGGTAGCCGGATGACGTGATCACGTCGTCAGCGCGGCCGACGAACCAGAGGTACCCCTCCTCGTCTCTGGTGCCGAGGTCGCCGGTGATCAACCAGTCGCCGATGTACTTGTCCCGCGTCGCCGGCTCATTGTCCCAATAGTTCAGCAACATCACCGGATCGGGACGCCGGCAGGCAATGTGCCCTTCGACTCCGGGCGCGACTTCTTTCCCGTCGTCATCGACGATGGCGACCTCATGGCCCGGCGCTGCCTTGCCCAACGAGCCGGTACGCGACGGCATCAGGGTCGGCACGTGCCCCGTGATCAGGTTGCACTCCGTCTGCCCGTAACCTTCGTTGATCGCAAAGCCGAACTGCTGCTGTCCCCATTCCAGAATCTCGCGCCCAACCGACTCGCCTCCAGAGAACATGCTGCGCAGGTGCACCTTCGGCGGGTTTGGCACCTGGCGCATCATCTTCAGCATCGTCGGCACCAACAGGGTGTTGCGAACGTTGTGCTTGGCCAGCATGTGATAGGCTTGGGTCGGGTCGAATGCACCCTTGGCGCGGAATGCCAGTACCGGCTTGCCGTGAAACCAGGAGGGGAACAGCACATCCATCAGCCCGGCGATCCAGGCCCAGTCGGCCGGCGACCACATCAAATCGCCATCCTGGCCGAAGAAGTTCAGCAGGAACTCGAACCCCGGCATATGCCCGATCAACGTGCGATGGGCGTGCAGCGCGCCCTTGGGCTGCCCGGTCGTGCCGGATGTGTATGAGATGAAGGCTGGCGTATCGCCGCTCGTTCGTGCGGTTTCCGCCTGATCCGAAGCGCGCGCCAACTCGTCCCAGAAATCCAACGTGTCGTCTTCCTGGCCATCGACGATGAAGACATGACGCAGGGCCGGACAGTTGCGCCGGATGGCGGCGATCTTCGGGTAGTTCTCTCGGTCCGTCACGACAGACACGGCGCCTGAATTCTGGAAGCGATATTCAAGCGCCTCCTCGCCGAACAGGGTAAACACCGGGATCGAAACCGCCGCGATCTTGAAGCACCCAAGGTGCGTCAATGCAGTTTCGGGTGCCTGACCGAGTAGGATCGCCACGCGGTCGCCACGCTCTACGCCGCGCGCCGTCAGCAGATTGGCCACCCGATTGGCAAGACGCTGGATCTCGCGAAAGGTATAGGTGCGGACGTTGCCGGACTGATCCTCATAGATCAGCGCCAGGCCACTCGGGTTGGCTTCGGCATGCCGGTCGCACGCCGCCCAGGCAATATTGAAGGTCGCAGGAACCTGCCAGCGGAAGCCGGCACACAATTCCTCATAGCTCGATGCAGGTGTCAGCAACGGTTTCCTCCCGGCTGGTCGTTTTCGCGGCGTTGCGCGCCGACCGTTGTCAGACTATCTACCTGAGCCATGGCACAACACAAACCCGTTCACATAATCGGCGGTGGCCTTGCCGGCAGCGAAGCGGCTTGGCAGCTTGCCCGAGCCGGCGTTCCGGTTGTCTTACACGAGATGCGGCCTGTCCGCGGGACCGACGCGCATCACACCGACCAACTGGCCGAACTGGTCTGTTCGAATTCGTTCCGGTCGGACGATCATGAAAACAATGCCGTCGGCCTGCTGCATGAAGAGATGCGCCGCTGCGGATCGTTGATCATGTCCGCCGCCGACCAGAACCGGGTTCCGGCCGGCGGTGCGCTTGCCGTCGACCGGAATGGTTTCTCGGCGGCCGTGACCGCCCGCCTCGACGCGGAACCCCTGGTCGATGTCGAACGCGGCGAGGTCGGCGGCCTGCCGCCTGCAGACTGGGATAGCGTCATCGTCGCCACAGGCCCGCTCACCTCGCCGCCACTTGCCGACGGTATCAGGGCGCTGACCGGCGAGGACTCCCTGGCCTTCTTCGATGCCATCGCGCCAATCGTCTACAAGGACTCGATCGACTTCTCGAAAGCGTGGTTTCAGTCCCGCTACGACAAGGGCGATGGCAAGGACTATATCAACTGCCCGCTCGACAAGGCGCAGTACGAGGCGTTCATCGGCGATCTGATCGCTGGCGACAAAACGACCTTTCACCAGTGGGAGGCCGACACGCCCTACTTCGAAGGCTGCCTGCCGATTGAAGTCATGGCAGAGCGTGGCGTGGAAACCCTGCGCCATGGGCCGCTGAAACCCGTCGGTCTGACCAATCCTCACGCGCCGGACGAAAAACCCTACGCGGTAGTCCAGCTCCGCCAGGACAACGCGCTGGGCACCCTCTACAACATCGTCGGCTTCCAGACCAAGCTGAAGCACGGGGAACAAACGCGCGTGTTCCGGCAAATCCCAGGCCTCCAAGATGCCCAATTCGCACGGCTGGGCGGTATTCACCGCAACACCTTTCTCAACAGCCCGCGTCTGCTTGACGCGACCTGCCGGCTGAAAGCCGATCCTCGTTTGCGCTTTGCCGGTCAGGTGACAGGCGTAGAGGGCTATGTCGAAAGCGCGGCGATGGGCCTGCTCACGGGCCGGTTCGCCGCGGCCGAACGCCTGGACCAATCCGCATCGTTACCGCCGGCAACAACTGCCCTCGGCGCGCTGCTGCAACACATTACGGCAGGCGCCGACGCGACATCGTTCCAACCGATGAACGTGAACTTCGGCCTGTTTCCCCGGCCGGAAGGGCGCATGGGAAAGAAGGACCGACGCCGGGCCTACACGACGCGCGCACTTGCACATCTGGACGAATGGCTCAGCCAGGACAGACAGTCCGCAGCCTGAACCGATGGCCAGCCGCCTAATAGCGACCGCGCCAAGCCTTCGCAGCCAGCCGCAAAATCTGCCAGGGCGGAACCAGATTAGTACCCGGCGTGTCGGCCGGCCGGCCATGTTCTGCGAATTGCGCCAGGTGCTTGTCGGCAAGTGTCGCCGGCAGCAGCGCGGCCGTCGCCCCGGCGGGCACACGGCTTCGGACCGCCCGGGCGTCTTTAAGATGCTGCTGCCCGATCCGCGCCAATTCGGCGACGATCGGCGACAGTTGCTCCGCCCCACGTCCAGCCAGGACGTCATCACGCGACAGCCCTTGCTGAGCCAGCAGATCTTCCGGCAGGTAGACACGACGCTGCCGGATATGGAACGGCAGCGCACGGATCACGCCGGCCAGACCGAAGCCAATACCAACTTGGCGTGCAGCGGCATTCATCGAATCCTCAGGGTCGATGCCAAGCACGGCAAGCGCCAAACGGACGACACGGCCAGATGTCGTATCCAGATAGCTCTCCAGTTCGTCGAGATCGGCGTACCTGGTTTCGTAGAGGTCGGCCGTTCTGGCATCGATCAGCGCCTCGAGTTCGCTGCGCAGATCAGGCCGTGCGGTGACGGCGCCGGCCAATGCCGCGACGACCTCGTGCCGTCGTGGCCGTGCCTCGAAAATCTCGGCAACCGCCTCGCGCCACCATTGCAGGCGAATTTCGCCCAGCATCGGTTCACTCACCGAGTCGGGCGTTCTGGCCAGTTCCAGATTGAACGCGTAAAGCGCTAGCAGCGCGTCACGGCGACGGGCATCGGCAAACAGCGCCGTAACGTAGCGTTCGCGATCATACCGTCGCACTTGTTCGGCGCAGTACGCGCTCTCCGATGACTGCATCGCTTCAACATATACTCAGGAAACGCGCCCGCATGGTAAACTGCGACCTCGTCGCATGACTTCACAACGCCAAAGTCATACTCTAACGTTTAGAATCACATCAAAGTTTGTTTTCTTCTTCGGCTGAGCAAAAGAGGCGCGTCGCGTTTACCTAGTAAAGACTCGGCCTATTAGCATTGCGCAATGTAAGCAGGGAGGGCTCTATCATGGCTGCAATACTCACATCGCTTCGCAACACCGTCATTACCGGCTTTGTTTTGACGGTGGTTTTTCTCATCGTTCTCATGGTTTGGCATGGCGAGGGAGCAGCCTTCGATAATGCGTGGCTTGCTTTCTTCTTCCGCTGGCTTCACGTGCTCAGCGGCGTCATGTGGATCGGTCTGCTGTGGTACTTCAACTTCGTGCAGATCCCGAACATGCCGAATATTCCGGACGAACAAAAACCAGCGATCGGCAAAGTGATCGCACCAGCGGCGTTGTTCTGGTTCCGGTGGGGCGCAATGGCCACCATCATCACCGGCCTGATCCTTGCGGCACTGAACGGTTACCTGGTTGACGCCATTGCTCTTGGCCTGACCGACGGCGTCGGCAAACACACTGCAATCGGCATCGGCATGTGGCTTGGCGCCATCATGTGGTTCAACGTCTGGTTCGTCATCTGGCCGAACCAGAAGCGCGCATTGGGGATCGTCGAGGCGGATGATGCCGCCAAGGCGGCCTCGGCGCGAACCGCCATGCTGTTTTCACGAACCAACACCATGCTGTCCATTCCGATGCTGTACGCCATGGTCTCGGCACAAAATCTGTTCTAGACTTTCCAACGTTTGAGACGGACGGGCCCCTTTCTCGGGGGCCCGTTTCGTTTGGCCGTCGTCGAACTAAGTAGATAGCAACGACGGCAAGAAACCCTGAGTTTCGCCGCGCGCGTTGCAGGGACAGTTAGCGTTTGCGTGGCGAGTGTTGCAGTAACTAGTCAACGTACCAACGGAGTACAGTAGAGCATGGCGTTCGAACTTCCTGCCCTCCCCTACGATCAATCAGCCCTCGAGCCACACATCACCGCCAACACCCTGAGCTTTCATTACGGCAAGCATCATCAGGCCTATGTCACCAACCTGAACAATCTGGCGAAAGACACGCCGCTTGCAGACAAGAGCCTGGAAGACATCATCAAAGAGACCGCCGGAAACGCGGACAAAGCGGGCGTCTTCAACAACGCGGCGCAGATCTGGAACCACACCTTCTACTGGCATTCAATGAAGCCGAATGGCGGTGGCGCACCGGGCGGTGCCCTGGCCGAGAAGATCAACAGCTCATTCGGCAGCTACGAGAAGTTTGCCGACGCGTTTTCACAAGCCGCGGCGACGCAGTTCGGCAGCGGTTGGGCGTGGCTCGTCGCCGAGGGCGACGCCCTGAAAGTCACCAAGACCGGCAACGCGGAAACGCCGCTGACGGCCGGGGTAACGCCGCTGATCACCATCGATGTCTGGGAGCACGCCTACTACCTCGACTTCCAGAACCGCCGTCCGGACTACATCAAGACGTTCCTGGAAAGTCTGGTGAACTGGGACTTCGCGGCCGCCAATCTTGGCTGACGCAGGCATCCAACGACGATTGAAAGGCCGGGCTTGACCCGGCCTTTCCTGTCTCTGCACGGCGTGCCCGAACCTGATGCAGTCAGTCCACCGGCAGCAGGGCGGCGGCAACGCGGCGATCCTCGGTCAACAGCACGTTATAGGTCCTGCACGCGGCGCCCGTATCCATAGCGTCGATCACAACGCCCTTGTCCCGCAGTTCCTGCCGTAACGCAGCCGGCACGAACTGCATCGATGGGCCGCAGCCGATGAGCAGGATCTCGACCCCCGACGGCGGCTCGAACAAGCCGCCGTAGTCGGACGCGCTCGACGACGGAACGTCGGTGACCGGCCATGCCACCGCCCGCTCCGGCAGGATCAGGACCGCGCCTTCAAATCGAACGTTGGAAACCCGAAATCCGCCACCGCCGTAACTTTGGATGTACTGCCGGTCGGCCGGTACCAGTGGGGTGATATCCATATCGCTGCACCCCTTGAGCGCTATCTACTCTGCAGCCGCGGTGGCTTCTTTACTGTCGCCGCGATGCTTGTCGCCCAAGCGCAGGACGATGAGCAACGGCGCGGCAATGAAGATCGACGAGTAGGTCCCGATGATCACGCCCCAGATCATGGCGAACACGAACCCCTGAATGACGGCCCCGCCAACGATGAACAAAGCCACCAGGGCAAGCAGTGTCGTCATCGAAGTCATCGCCGTCCGCGACAACGTATCGTTGATCGAGAGGTTCAGGACATCGGGCAATGGCATCGACTTGTATTTGCGCAGGTTCTCGCGCACCCGGTCATACACGACCACCGTGTCGTTGATCGAATAGCCAACGATGGTCAGCAAAGCCGCAATCGTCGACAGATTGAATTCGAGTTGAGTGACGGCGAACATGCCGATCGACAACAGCACGTCATGCACCAGAGCGATCACTGCGCCGACGCCGAAATGCCATTCGAAACGGAACCAGATGTAGATCAGCATCAGAACGACGGCGAGGACCACCGCAATGGCACCGGCTTCGATCAGTTCCGCGCTGACTTTCGGTCCGACAAATTCGACGCGCCGGTAGTCGACGCCGCTGCCCAATTGGCTGTCGAGCGTGTTGCGAACCTTGGTTACCGCTACCTGTTGCGCCGCCGCATCGCCCGGTTGCCGCTCAATACGGATCAGCACCACATCAGGCGCCCCAAACTCCTGCAACGCCACCTCGCCCAGCCCGATACCGCCCAGGCTTGACCGCAGCTGGCCAATGCTGGCCGTTTGCGGCGTCTTGACCTCCATCAGAATGCCGCCGCGGAAGTCGATACCGAAGTTCAGGCCTGGCGCGAATGCCATCACGGCCGACGCAATCGCCAGCAGGAACGACATCAGCATTGCCGGCCGGCGCCAGCTGATGAAGTCGATCTTGGTTTCCGAGGGGACCAGTTTCAGACGGATCATCTGTCTACCCTCAGATCGGCAGGGCTTGCGGCCGCTTGCGCCGCAGCCAAAGCACCAGCATCAGTCGGGTCACCGTTACCGCCGTGAAGACCGACGTCAGAATGCCGATCCCCAACGTCACGGCGAAGCCTTTGACCGGCCCGGAACCCATGGCGAACAGGATGACCGCGGCGAGAAAGGTCGTGACGTTCGCGTCAAGGATGGTGCCGAGGGCGCGCCGGTAGCCCGCCTCCATTGCCGCCATCGGCGTTCGCCCGATCTTCACTTCTTCACGTATTCGTTCGAACACCAAGACGTTGGCATCGACCGCCATGCCGATCGTCAACACGATACCCGCGATCCCTGGCAGCGTCAGGGTCGCTTGCAACAGCGACAGCACGCCGACGATCAGGAAAACATTGATAATGAGCGCGACATCGGCCGCCAGCCCGAACACGCCATAGGCCAGCGCCATAAACACCATCACCAGAATGAACGCGATGATGCTGGCGATTTCACCGGCTGCGACCGAGTCGGCACCGAGATCGGGGCCAACCGTCCGCTCCTCCAGGATCTTCAATGGCGCGGGCAGCGCACCGGCACGCAACAGCAGCGACAGGTCCTGCGCCTCCTGAACGGTGAAGCTGCCGGTGATGATACCGCTGCCGCCGAGAATGGCTTCGCGGATGACCGGCGCGCTGATGACGCGACCGTCGAGGACGATGGCAAACGGTCGCCCGACGTTCTTCGCCGTCGCGTCGCCGAACCGCTTGGCGCCGACGGCGTCGAACCGGAAGGACACCACAGGACGGCCCTGATCATAGGTTGGTTGCGAGTCGACCAGCGTTTCGCCGCCGACCATCACCCGCTTGCGCACCACATAGTAAGCCTCGGGACTGCCATCCGGCAGCCGCGTGTCCGCCTCCAGCAACTCCGAGCCCGGCGGCACCCGACCGGTCCGCCGTGCTTCCTGCGGATTGCTGGTCACGTCCACCAGACGGAACACCATCTTCGCCGTCTTGCCGAGAATCTCTTTGAGGCGCTCGGGGTCCTGCAGTCCGGGAACCTGCACCAGGACACGGTCCGTGCCCTGGCGCTGGATCGTCGGCTCGCGCGTCCCCAATTCATCGATACGCCGGCGGATGATTTCGACCGACTGTTCCAGCGCGGATTGTTGGCGCTCCAGGATTCCTTCTTCGGTCAACGTAACAGCGATCCGGCTGTCATCGAGCGCTTCGACCTCAATATCGCTGCCGCCACCGACACCGGTTACCGGATCGGCTGCGACCGGGCTTGCCAGACTGCGGATTTCATCGAGTGCGCGCGGCAGGTCCTCAGGATTGCGTACCTGAAGAGCGACAGCACCGCGGTCGACACCGAGCCCGCGATAGCCGATGCGCTGCTCGCGCAGCTCGATCCGAACGGAGTCGACCAGTGTCTCCAGCCGCTCCTGTATCAGCGCATCGACCTCGACCTCCAACAACAGGTGTGAGCCGCCCTGAAGGTCGAGGCCGAGGTTGATCTGCTTGTGCGGAAGCCAGTCGGGAAGATCGGTCAGCGAGTCCTGAGAGAAGAAGTTCGGCATCGTAAAGGCGATGCCGGCAAGACATACCAAGCCGATCAGCGTGATCTTCCAACGGGCGAAATACAGCATGGCGTTGGCCGTTTCCGGCTATTTCTTGGACCCGAATGAGAACATCGATTTCTTCTCGCCGCCGTCCTCGCCAGACCCGGAGGCGTTGTCGTCATTCGCGCTCTCGGTCTTGCCGCTGACCGGCTCGGTCTTGGACAGAACGTCGGTTACGGTAGCGCGGACCACTTTGACGCGGACGTCATCAGCCAGTTCGACCTGGATGGTATTGTCGTCCACCACCTTGGTAACCTTGCCGATGATGCCGCCGCCGGTCACGACCTGATCGCCACGCTTCAGGTTGGCAACCATCTCGCGATGCTCTTTCATCTTCTTCTGTTGCGGGCGGATCAGGAAAAACCAGAAAACGACGAAAATCAGGATCAAAGGCAGGAAACTGATCAAGTCGCCGCCAAAGGCGCCGCCCCCACCCGCCTGCGCATATGCTGGCGATATCAACATTCGTATTACTCCGGCTGGTTGCCCAAGGCGGGCGGACTATAGCTTCCCCATAGAGGATTGCAACCATAAGGCCTGCGCCGGCAAAGCGCCAATGATCTCGCCGACTTAGGCGTTTTTTCGGTGCATGGCCGTGTGCTAGGGTCGCGCGCTCCCAAGCCTTAGAAGTAGTGTCATGTCCGAACAAAACCTAGAGCTTGCCGCCGTTTTGACGCGGATTGCCGATGCGCTTGAGCGTCTGGCGCCGGCGGCATCCAAAGCGCCCGACTTTGCCAGTGCCGATGCCTTCGTCTGGCACACGGATCCAGACGGGCTGGAACCGATTGCCGTGGTGAACCGGATCGACATGGCTCTGTTGCGCGGGATCGAACATCAGCAAAACATCCTTCACGAAAACACCTCGAGGTTTGCCGACGGCCTACCCGCCAACAATGCCCTGTTGTGGGGCGCTCGCGGAATGGGCAAAAGCAGTTTGGTCAAATCGCTGCATGGCGAGATCGTCGCCACTAGGCCCGGCAGCCTGAAGCTGGTCGAAATCCATCGCGAGGACATACCCTCGCTGCCCAGGCTGCTGAAACTGCTGCGGGCGGCGCCATCGCGCTTCATCCTGTTCTGCGACGATCTGTCGTTCGACGGTGACGATACCAGCTACAAGTCGCTAAAGGCGGTTCTCGAGGGTGGCATCGAAGGACGGCCGGCGAACGTGATCTTCTATGCCACGTCGAACCGGCGTCATCTGTTGCCGCGCGACATGATGGAGAACGAGCGCTCGACGGCGATCAACCCATCCGAGGCCGTCGAGGAAAAGGTGTCGCTGTCCGACCGTTTCGGCCTGTGGCTGGGCTTCCACAACTGCAGTCAGGACGAGTTCCTGGACATGTTGAAGGGTTACTGCAGCCACTACGGCATCGAAATCGCCGAGGACGATCTCCGCGCACAAGCCGTCGAGTGGGCGATGACACGCGGTGCCCGGAACGGCCGCGTCGCCTGGCAGTTCATCCAGGATCTGGCCGGCCGCCGCGGGGTGCAGATCGATTGATCGCCACCCGCTGTTGCGACGGCGGCGAGAGGAAGCGCATCGGATCGACCGCTCCACGACCGCGCCGGATCTCGAAATGCAATTGCGGCGTCGATACGTGCCCGCTCGTACCGGCACGTCCAAGGACCTGGCCGCGCTTGACGGTCTGACCGACCCTGACGTCGATCCTGGACGCGTGCGCATAGGCGGTCACCCAACCACCGGTGTGCCGCACCAGCACCAGGTTGCCGAAGCCCCTGAGTTCATTCCCCGCATAGGTCACGACGCCATTGTCAGCGGCGCGGATCGGTGTACCGATCGGCACGGCGATGTTGATGCCATCGTTATGCAGGCCACCCGCCTTGGGGCCGTAGTGCGAAATGACCCGGCCGTGCACGGGCCATGCGAACTTGCTGCTGGCCCGGCGAGGCGGTTTCGGAATGTGCTTGGGCGCTGCCACGGCGGCGTTGATCACACCGGGTTTGGCACCGGGCGTCGGCACAACTCCGCCGTTGCGCTGCGACGCGGATGCGACGAGAACCGGCGACGGCGGCTTGGTCGCACCGCCGCCCGCGGGATCGATCGCGCCCTTCGGCAGTTTCAGGCTTTGGCCGACGACAACACGATGCGACGCGCCCAATCGGTTCTGCCGGGCCATTTCAACGGCCGATACATGATACGTGTGTGCAATCGCGTAGAGCGTTTCACCCCGCCGAACCGTGTGATAGCGGTTTTTTGGAATGATCAGCTTTTGCCCGACCTTCAACCCGTAAGGCGGGCTGATCCGGTTGCTCAAGGCGAGATCTTTCAACGGCACGCCGGATCGCCGCGCGACGCTGAACAGCGTATCGCCACGGGTCACCACGTAGCTTGTGCCGGCAATCCTGTCGGCGGTGCGGTTGACCTTAACCTCGGTCCGTGGGGCCACGTGGGGCTGCACGGTCGGGGCACGCGTTGCCGTCTGTTGAACCGCCACGGCGCGACGTTCAGTCGCGCGGCTACTTGTCGACGGTGGCGTCGCAGGCAATGCCTGGGCCTGCACCGCCGGACGCGCCACCGCCGGCATTAACGATTTCGCCGGGCGCGTCGGGGCCTCGGCCGCGGTCAATCGGGATGCCTGCGTCTTGGCCCAGCCGATCAACGCATCGGCGTTGCCGACGCTACCAACATTGACCCCACGTTCTGCGTCAGGTTTTTCGAAACCGCTGCTGCTGCCGTATACAACCGGTGCCGGCACGCTTCGCGTGCAAGCGCTGGCGACAAGCGCCACGCCGATCGTCGCCAAGGCCAGCTTGGCGAACCGTTCCCTCACCCACATGGAGGTAGTGTAGCCGAATCGGCCGAATCGTTCAATTGCCGGGGCGCGCCAATCCTTTGACCAGCGGCACGAAACGAACGTCAAGCAGGTCCTCGTGCTGCACATCGTCGCCGTGCCGGGTGATGCGCAGCAACGTCTGCATGGACCCCGGACCGACCGGAACGATCATGATACCGCCATCGTCCAGTTGATCGACCAATGCTGTCGGCACGTCAGGGGCTGCAGCCGTGACCATGATGCGGTCGAATGGTGCCAACTCCGGCCACCCCTTGCTGCCGTCTCCCAGGCGTGTGGTGACGTTGTGCAGTTCCAATTCCTGGAACCGTGCTGCGGCTTCGTCACGCAACGAACGATATCGCTCAATGGTGTAGACGCGGCGGCAGATGTGGGCCAGCACAGCAGCCTGATATCCCGACCCCGTTCCGACCTCGAGGACAACGGACCGATCGTCGAGCAACAGTTCCTGCGTCATATACGCAACGACGTAGGGTTGGCTGATTGTCTGGCCCTGGCTGATCGGCAGCGGAATGTTGCTGTAGGCTTCGGCGCGAAACGCATCCGGCACGAACATTTCGCGCGGCACCCGTTCAATGGCAGACAGCACTCGGTTGTCGTGGATTCCCTGCTTGCGCAGGTCCATGATGAGACGGATCTTGCTCGCCTCGTAGCTCATTCCTCAAATGCGGTGCGCAATGCCTTCAGGGTTCGCGTCTCGGTGAGGTCGAGATGCAGCGGCGTCACTGCAATCCGGTTTCGCGCCGTAACATCCAGATCCGTCCCGCGTTTCGGGTTGCCGTGCTCGCGCCGGAAACCGAGCCAGAAATACGGCTGTTCGCGAGCGTCGACACGCTCATCGATGACCAGATCCGTGATGTCGCGCCGGCCCTGACGGCAAATCTCGACGCCTTCGACATGCGAGGGTGCGACATCGGGAAAATTGATGTTCATGAGCACGTTCTCGGGCCATCCGATCGCGACCAACCTGCGGATCAGATCGCCAGCGTAGGTCTCTGCGGTCGGCCAATGCAATACCTTGCGATTGGCAAAGGACTGACTGAGCGCAATGGCCGGAATGCCAAGAATGATGCCTTCCATCGCCGCGGCGATAGTACCGGAATAAGTCACATCTTCCGCCATGTTGGCGCCGCGGTTGATGCCCGACAGCACCAGCTGCGGCGGCCGGTCCTTCATGATCCGGTTCACCGCCATCATCACGCAGTCGGTCGGCGTGCCCAGCACGGCATACTTGCGCGCCGACATCTTGCGCAGTCGAAGCGGCATCGTCAGGGTCAGCGAATGCGACGCGCCGCTCTGCTCATGCTCCGGCGCCACCACCCACACATCGTTTGACAATGACTTGGCGATCTTTTCCAGGATCTTGATCCCGGGCGCCCGAATGCCGTCGTCGTTGGTGACCAGAATGCGGGTGTTGCGGAGGTTGGCGAGCTTGGTCTTGGCCATTGTCAGCCTATCGTTTCCTTGTCGCCGAGGTACGGACGCAGCGCCGCCGGCACGGCGATACTGCCATCGACCTGCTGATAATTCTCCAACACGGCGACCATGGCCCGGCCAACCGCCAGGCCAGAGCCGTTCAACGTATGCACCGGCCGCGTGCCCTTGGCGCCGCGCGTCTTGCAGCGCGCGTTCATGCGGCGTGCCTGAAACTCTCCGCAGTTCGAGCAGCTCGAGATTTCCCGATACATCTTCTGGCCCGGCAGCCAGACTTCGAGGTCGTATGTCCGCCGCGCCGAGAAGCCCATGTCGCCGCAACTAAGCAGCATCACACGGTAGCTCAGATCCAGCCGCTTGAGGATTTCCTCGGCGCAGGCCGTCATTCGCTCGTGTTCGTCCTTCGACGCCTCCGGCGTGGTGATCGACACCAGTTCGACCTTGTTGAACTGATGCTGGCGGATCATACCGCGGGTATCGCGGCCGGCCGCGCCGGCCTCGGAGCGAAAGCAGGGCGTGTAGGCCGTGAACCGGAGCGGCAGCTCGTCCTCATCGACAATCTCCTCACGCACCAGGTTCGTCAGCACCATCTCCGCCGTCGGGATCAGATAGAAACCGTCCGTGGTCTTGAACAGATCCTCTTCGAACTTCGGCAGATTTCCCGTGCCATACGCGGTGTGTTCGCGTACCAGCAGCGGCGGCGACACCTCTGTGTAACCGAATTCATTGACATGAATGTCGAGCATGAACGCCGCGAGCGCGCGTTCCAGTCGCGCCAGTTCACCGCTCAGGACGACGAAACGGCTGCCGGACAGGCGCGAAGCCCGCTCGAAATCCATCTGGCCAAGCTGATCGCCGATTTCGAAATGTTGCTTCGCCTCGAAATTGAACTGCGGGACATTGCCGTGGCTGCGGATCTCGACGTTGGCCTCTTCGTCTTCACCCTCCGGCACATCCTCGTCGGGCAGATTCGGAAGACCGGCCAACAGGCCATCGAGCTGTTCGCGCAACTGGCGCTCTTTCTCCTCGCCATCTTGAATCTGTTGTTTGAGGGTGCCGACCTCGGCGATGACGGCATCGGCGTCTTCGCCCCGGGCTTTCGCCGCACCGATTTCCTTCGACGCATCGTTGCGGCGCGATTGTGCCTCCTGCACGCTCGTCCGAATGGCGCGCGTTTCTGCATCGAGCTGCAGCACTTGCTGTGCCTGCGCAGGCAAACCCCGCCGGGCGAGACCGGCATCGAATGCGTCGGGATTGTCGCGTATCCAGCGAATATCGAACATGGCGTTGATCGGCCGGGAATGTAGCGGTCAGAATCCGCGGAAAATCGGTTTGCGGCGCGCGGACTATATACGCCGCGCTGTTGAAAGGTCCAGCCGGCTTTGCCGCTGATCAGCTGGCCGATGACGCGCCGGCGGTCCCGTCGTCTTCCATCGCCGCTTCGCGGGCTGCGCGCTTCTTCTCCACCATTCGCGCGCCAAGGATGGAGAGTTCGTAGAGCAACAGAATCGGAATGCCGAGACCGATCTGCGAGATCAGGTCAGGTGGCGTCAGCAACGCCGCGACGGCGAAGGTCAGCACAACAGCATACTTGCGTTTGGACGCAAGCCCGGCCGACGTGACCATGCCGACACGGGCCATCAGCATCAGAATGACCGGCAACTGAAACGACAGCCCGAACGCAAAGATCAGCTTCATCACCAGCGACAGATATTCGTTCACCTTGGGCTCAAGCTGTATCGGCAGCGTGCCGTCGCCGCCGCCGGTCTCGAAGCTGAGAAAGAACTGCCAGGCCAACGGAAAAATCAGGTAGTAGACCAGCGACGCCCCAAGCGTGAACAGCACGGGCGTGGCCATCAGGAACGGCAGAAACGCTCGTTTCTCGTGCTTGTACAGGCCGGGCGCAATAAAGGCCCAAAGCTGCCCGGCGATGATCGGAAACGACAGACAGAACGCCGCAAAGAAGGCAACTTTCAGCTGGGTGAAAAACGCCTCATGCAACGCCGTGTAGATCAGCCGACGACCGGTCTGCCCCTCCACCAGATCGGCCAGCGGCTGCACCAGAAAGGCGTAGATCTCACCGGCGACGAGGTAGCAGCCGACGAAGGCAACGGCCAGCGCTGCGATCGACCACAGCAGCCTGTTGCGCAGCTCGACGATATGTTCGATCAACGGCATCTTCTTGCCGTCGACATCGTCCTCGTCGTCGGCGTCGTTGGTGGCCGGTTCCTGCACGCGTCAGGCCTCGCGCTGGGTCGCGGCGGAATTCGCGGGCGCGGCAGCGGTCGTGGGCTCCGCTCTGGAAGCGTCGTCGGGCGGATAGTAGTCGGCTGTCTCGTCGACCGGCGTTGGGGCTGGGGTCGCCGTCTCCTCGGTCGCGTCCGGCGTGTTGCTCGATGCGGGCTTGGCGCCGCCATCCGTCCCGTCGACAATGTCTTCGAGCTGCTGCTTCACGAACGAATCCGGCCGCGCATTGCCGATGGCGTTTGCGGCCTTCTTCATATCGTCCAGTTCGGCGTCGGCAATCATCTGATCGACGCTACTCTGGAATTCGCGCGCAATCGACCGCGCCTTGCCGACCCACTGGCCGACAGCACGCAATGCCTTTGGTAGATCCTTGGGTCCGATGACGATGATCGCGACGACCGCGATCAACAGCATCTCGCTCCAGCCGATATCCAACATGCGGCTGTGTTCCGTCTTGGCCGCCGCAGCGCCGGCGGGTTCAGGCGTTAGCTCTTGGCCGCCTCATCCTTCGTGGTGGGGTTGACGACCTGTGCGTCCGAGCCGTCGCGAATGGTCTCGCGCTGGGCTGCAACCGTATCGTCGTCATCCTGCATGCCCTTTTTGAAGCTCTTGATCCCCTTGGCCATGTCGCCCATCAGGGCCGACAACTTGCCCCGGCCGAACAACAGGACAACAAGGAGAACGACAATCGCAATCTGCCAAAAACTCAGGCCCATGGTTGCTGCTCCGAAGTCCTAGATTTCCGCTATTAACCTGCCCGCATCATGGCAGATCACCCTGATATACGCAATCGACGCGGCAAATCGATGCCTGCCATCGTCGAGTAGATTTAGTGACTCACGTCCGGGAACACAAATATCTGGCCTGTATCCAGGGATACTGCCGTTTTCGCACCGATGGGCGGCAAGTCGCCAGCAAAGACATAGGCCCGCATGAGCCGTTTCGCTACGCCGATTTCCAGATCGACCACGCCAAACGCACCGATCACGCGGGCCGATGTCACCCGGCCGTGCAACGCACCCTCCGTCTTCTCCAGGCGTATGCCCTCAGGCCTCACCACTATCGCTGCTGATGCTCCGGCCGCCAGATTGCCGGTGTTCGCCTGAAAACGGCCGATGTCGGTCTCGATCTCGCCTGGTGCCGCAACAACGCCGCGTAACTCATTGGATTCCCGAAAAAACGTCGCGGCGAAGTAACTGCATGGCCTGCGCGTGAAGTCTTCGGACGTGCCGGCCTGCACGATCCGCCCCGCCCGCATCAGGATAATCTGATCGGCCATCCGCATGGCCTCGTCAGGATCGTGCGTTACCATCAACGTCGCCGTGCCGGCTTCGCGCAACATCGCCATCGTGTCGTCGCGGATACTGTCGCGCAGCCGCACGTCGAGATTGGCAAACGGTTCATCCATCAGCATGACGCTCGGTTGCGGCGCCAGAGCGCGCGCAAGCGCAACGCGCTGCTGCTCGCCGCCGGACAGAACATGCGGATAGACGTCGGCAAACCGTTCGATCGACAGTCGCCGCAGCAGATCGTGCACAAAATCGAGGCCGCCGGTGCGCTGAGCGTGCGACAGGCCGAACGTAATGTTCTCAAGCACCGTCAAGTGCGGAAAGAGCGCATAGTCCTGAAACACCATGCCGACATGGCGTTCTTCCGGCGGTGTCTCTTTGCCGGGCTCCGCCACCGTCTCCTGATCGATCAGCACGCTACCGGACTGAAGCGCCTCCAGCCCCGCCGCGATGCGCAGGCTCGTGGTCTTGCCGCAGCCGGACGGGCCCAGCAGACAGGCGATTTCGCCCCGCCGGACGGTGAGGCTGACATCGTCCACCACCACGGATTGACCGAAGCGATGACTGACATTCTGAAGAACCAGTCCGTCCATCGCGGTCCATTGGGCGTGCCGTAGCGGCTGGGACAAAGTGCGCAGCATCGTAAGCGCGGCAAACTACGGTGCCGCAACGACCGGCGCAAGCCGGACCCGACAGCTCTCAAACGAGCTGCCACAACGCTCGGCGTCAGACCGCGTCGCGGTCTATCGGGATGATCTCGGCCTCCGGCTTCGGTTCGGCCGTCTCGGCTTCCGCTGACGGTTCGCCGTCATCGCCATCTTCAAGCGGATCTTCGGCGACGTTCTCGGTGATGGTCAGCAGGCCCGGTGGGATCTCTCCTTCCAGCAGGCCGGCAGCGCGAAGCTCGTCGACACCGGGTAAATCCTTCGTCGTTCCGAGACCGAAGTGCTCCAGGAACCCGTCCGTCGTGCCATACGTCACCGGACGACCCGGCGTACGCCGGCGCCCACGCATTCTGACCCAGCCGATTTCCATCAGGATGTCGAGCGTACCTTTCGACAGGGCGACGCCTCGGACTTCCTCGATCTCGGCCCGGGTAATCGGCTGGTGGTAAGCCACGATCGCCAGCGTTTCCAGCGCCGCCCTGGAGAGCTTGCGCACGTCCTGGCGATGATCCTGCAGCAGAAAATGTAGGTCCGAGGCCGTGCGGAATGCCCACTTGCCGGCCACCTGCACCAGATTGAAGCCGCGGTTCTCATAGGCTATGCGCAGTTCTTCGATCAGTTGGGCAACATCGGTGCCTTCCGGCAGCCGCGCCGCAAGGGCGCTGTTGTCCATCGGCTCCGTCGCCGCGAACAGCAATGCCTCGAGCATACGAAGCTGCTGCGCCTCATCGACATCCCGATCCGGCGCCGCGGTTTGCGCCTCTGACGAACCCTCACTCTCCTCACGCTCGTCGACACTGCTTTCCGGCTGCTCACTCATTCGGCCGGCGTTCCTTTCAAAAAGATGGGGCCAAATGTCTGCCCCTGCTTCAGGTGCAACTTGCCCTGTTTCGCCAGTTCCAGACAGGCGGCAAACGTCGATGCGGCGGCCGACCGCCGCTCCATCGGCGTCGCGATCTCCTCCGGCAGGAAGGTCTCCAGGCTGGCCCAGTCAGGCAAATTCCCGAGGACCAGGCCAAGACGCTTCAACGCATCCTCAACCGACACGATGGTTGCGGGCCGCAAGGCGAAGGTGGTGACGTTCTGCCGCCCCACTTGCGTCGCATATGCATTCAGCAACTCGTACAGCGAGCACTCATAGCTCGACTGGCGAATGACTTTCACACCTTCCGGCGCGCCGCGAGGGAAAACATCCAGACCGAGACGGTTGCGCGCCATCAGGGTGTCGGCGGCCGCACGCATCGCCTCCAGGCGCCGTAGCTGATGCTGCAGCCGGGCGGCAAGCTCCTCGCCGGTCGGCTCATCTTCCTCATCGGTCTCCGGCAGCAGCATCCGGGACTTCAGATATGCGAGCCACGCGGCCATCACCAGATAGTCGGCAGCGATCTCCAGCCGGACCCGGCGGGCTTCGGCGATATAGGTCAGATACTGATCGGCCAGACGCAGGATCGATATCTGGCGGATATCGAGTTTCTGCTTCCGTGCCAGCGTTAGCAGAAGATCCAGCGGGCCTTCAAAGCCTTCCAGATCGACAACGAAACCCAGGCCCTTTACCGGCGCTTGTTCCTCAAACGGCTCCGCCGTTTTCGCCGGCTCCGGCGATATCTTATGTGTCGGTTCGTTCATGGCGCCACATTAGCGGGCGAATCCCGATCCGCCAACGATCGACGCAACATATTGTGATCCGATTAACGGAATCACCCAGATCGTGCGGATATGTCACACGTGAATCAACGCACTCAGCCGCGCGATTGCGGCCTCTCGGTCAAACGAATCATTCTCTTTCGACCGTACCGAAACGGCAGCCGCCCAGCGATCCGCCGCCGCACCGGTCATCGGGCCAACTCTCGCCGCAATGGCCTGCATCTCGCCCATATCGCCGTTGCAGTGCAGGACAACGTCGCAGCCGGCGGCCAATGATGCCTGGGCCCGCTCCTCAATCGACCCGCTAAGTGCCTGCATGTTCAGATCGTCACTGAACAGCAGGCCCTGAAAACCGATGTGCCGGCGAATGACATCATCGATGACCAACGGCGACTGCGTGGCTGGTCGGTCGGCATCGATGGCCGAGAACACGATATGCGCCGTCATCGCCAATGGCAGATCCGACAGGTGCCGAAACGGCTTGAAATCGGTCTCCTCGAGCGCCGAACGCGCTACGTCGACCTTCGGCAACTCAAGATGGCTGTCCATCGTCGCGCGGCCGTGGCCGGGAAGGTGTTTCATCACCGGCAGGACGCCGCCGGCCAGCAGGCCCTCCGCCTGTGCCCGGCCCAATGCTGCGATGACCTCGGGATCATCCGAGAACGCCCGGTCGCCAATCGCCTTGTGTGTATCCGCCGTGCATCGATCGAGACATGGCAGACAATCGACATCGATTCCGAGTTCGGCGAGATCGTCGGCGATCAGGCGGGCATTCAGCCGACACGCCTCGATGGCGCCATCGAGATCCGACCGTGCCATGTCGCCGAACCTGGCCGCCGGCGGATATGCCGGCCAGTCCGGCGGCTGCAAGCGCTGCACGCGCCCGCCTTCCTGATCGATCAGCACGGGGAGGTCGTGGCAACCATCAACCCCGCGCAAAGACACCACCAGCGCTCGAACCTGATCCGGGTCGTCGCAGTTGCGCTTGAACAGGATGAACCCGAAGGGCCGTGCCTCACGGAAAAAGGCGGCTTCCTCAGGCCGCAGAACGGGTCCGGCAAGCCCGTAGACGACCGGCAGGCGCGGCATCGCCTCAGGGTCGGACAAGCAAACAGTCCTGCTTGTTCGCCTTCAGCTTGCGGCACGCTGCACGCGCCTCGTCGACACCAGCAAACGGGCCGGCCTGGATGCGGTAAAACGTACCCTTGCCGCTGATATCGATCTTCTGCAGGTGCAGGTCGAGCTTGCCGAGAACATCGCCGTGCTTGCGTTGCAGGCGGCCCCAGGATGCGCGCGCACCTTTTTCGTTGCGCGACGCGGCCAGTTGGATGCGAAACACGGGGCCGGTCAATGCCGCCGTCTGCTGTTTCGGTTTCGAGGGCGCTGTCGCCTGTTTCGAACGGTTGTCCAACGCCTTTGCGACATCCTGCAAGGTATCCGACTTGGCAGGCGCAGGGCTCGGCTTTGCCGCCGGCGGCGTCGGAACGGCAACCGGCGCCGATGTTGCCGGCAGCGTCACGGCGGCAACCTTAGGCGGCGGCTGCGTCGCCGTCACCGGCGCTGCCGGGGGCGGCGAAGGTTGGCTTACCGTACTCGCCGGTTCCGCTGCCGAAGGCGTCGTTCGATCGACCGCCGGCGCTGCGGGAACGGCCGGCGGCGTGCTCGACGTCGTCGGCGCTTGTATCGCTGGCGGTTGTGTCGCCGGCGGTTGTGCGGCCGCCACCACTGCCGGCGGCGTCGCCTGCGCCGGTGCAGCCGGTGTCGGTTGCGTGTCTTGGGCCGCCGTCCCGCTCGCTGCATCAGCCTGCGACGTATTGCCGGCAGGTGGCGCTACGGGTGTCGGCCGCGCGACTGGCTGCTCGGGCGCCGGTGCGACCCGCGCCGTCCGATCCGGGTCCGCAGCGTCTTTTTCCGGCAGCAGCCGTTCGTATACCAGCTTGTCCTGGTCCGGGACCTGAAGACCGCCGGGATCAACCGGCCTGACTTTTATCGGCGAGCCATCGGCCTGGATTAGCGGCGGCGTAGCGCCGGCGGCCAGCTCGCCACTATTGAACAAAGCGTACCAGGCACTCGCGGCAAACAACACCGTGACGCCCATCGCCGCCATCATTGGCCATCTGCGACCGCCGGAACTTTGCCGGCCGTCCTCGTCCGACCAGCTGTCCTGGTCGTCCTGTTCTTCCCAGTCCTGGTCCTGCACGAGCCGAACCCCTTCTCATCCTCACCCAAAGCTTGTCCGCCCCATGGGCGGCGTCTCATCGGCGCGACCATTCTGGCCCGGCTCGATGAGCGACCGGTCGGCGCATTCAGCGCATTTCGTTGGCCGGTTCGACGCCCAGGATCTCAAGTCCCGAGGCGATCACGATCGCTACCGCTCTTAGCAGGGCCAAACGGGCCAACGACAGCGACAGGTCGTCCGCCATAATAAACCGCAACGAGGGATTGTCGTTACCTTTATTCCAAAGCGCATGAAAGTCCGACGCTAAGTCATTCATAAAAAAGGCAATTCGGTGCGGCTCATGGGCCTGAGCCGCGCTTTCGACCGCCCGGGGCCAAGTCGCCAAACGTTTCATCAGCGCCAGCTCGGATGGGTCGTGCAGCAGGTTGTACTGCGCGCCGGCCAATGCATCATCGGACAGATCGGCGCCACCCAGCTGCTCCGCCGCATTCCGGAAGACCGACTGGATGCGGGCATGTGCATACTGGACGTAGAAAACAGGATTGTCTTTCGACTGTTCCGTCACCTTGTCGAAATCGAAATCGAGCGGCGCATCGTTCTTCCGGGTCAGCATGAAAAACCGCACGACATCACGGCCGACTTCATCGAGCAGATCCGCCAGGGTAACAAAGTCGCCTGCCCGTTTTGACATCTTGACCGGTTCGCCGCCGCGCATCAGGCGGACCATCTGGCATAGCCGCACGTCAAGATCGGCCTCGTCGCCGCTCAACGCGCGCACGGCGGCGCGCATCCGTTTCACGTAGCCACCGTGATCGGCGCCCACGATGAGGATCATATGGTTGAAGCCGCGCCGGTACTTGTCGAAGTGATAGGCGACGTCTGCCGCGAAATAGGTCCAACTCCCGTCCGACTTCTTCAACGGCCGGTCGACATCGTCGCCGTACGCCGAAGACCGGAACAGCGTCTGCGGCCTGGGTTCCCATTCGTCCGGTTTCTTGCCCTTCGGCGGTTCCAGAACACCGGTGTAGATCAACTCGCGGTCGGTCAACGCCTGCAGCGCTTCATCGATCCGTCCGGTCTCATGCAACGAGCGCTCGGAAAAGAACACCTCCTGCTCGACGCCAAGCCGCTTCAGATCGGTCTTGATCGTTTCCATCATGGCGTCGACGCTTGCGCGCCGAAACGCCGGCAGCCATTCGCCCTCGCCCGCTCGGATCCATTTGTCGCCATCCCGCGCCGCGACCGCTTGCCCAACCGGAATCAGATAGTCACCGGGATACATACCCTCGGGAATGTCGCCGATGTCCTCACCAAGCGCTTCGCGATAGCGCAGGTGTGTCGACCGCGCCAGCACATCGACCTGCGCGCCGGCATCGTTGATGTAGTATTCGCGCGTGACGTCATATCCGGCCTTGGCCAGCAGCGCCGCCAGCGCATCGCCATAGACGGCGCCGCGCACATGCCCCAGGTGCAGCGGGCCGGTCGGGTTGGCCGATACGTACTCGACATTGACCGGCGCGTTTGCCCCAAAGCTGGATTGCCCATACCCGGTGCCGGCCTTGATCACCGCCGGCACCTGATCCCGCCAAAAGTCGTCGGCCAGACGCAGGTTGATGAAGCCGGGACCGGCAATATCGAGCGCCTCGACATGATCTGCCTTGGCAAGCGGACCCGACAAGGCATCGGCGATGTCCCTTGGCTTCATTTTCGCCTGTTTCGCCAACACGAGCGCGGCATTGGTTGCCAGGTCGCCATGGCTGGCATCGCGCGGCGGTTCGACCGTGATGCTCGCAGTGTTCATGTCAGTCGGCAATTGGCCAGCCGCAGACAGGTCGGCCACGGCGCCGACAACCACGGAACGAAAATGGTCGAATACATTCATCAGATCTGACTACGCACTTCGAAAAGACGACGGTGTTCGTCTATGGCAAACCGGTCGGTCATGCCGGCAATGAAATCTGCGGCCCGGCGCGCCGTTCTTGCGGTGCCCGGCCCGTTGGTCTGCGCCGACCATTCCGGCGGCAGGCATTCGGGCTCGGCGGTATACAACTCGAACAGTTCACTGACAATACGGCGGGCTTTTGACGTCATCCGAACGACGCGCCAGTGGCGGTACATATGCTCGAACAGAAAGCTTCGCAGCGCTTTGTCGGCCTCCGCCAAGGTCTCGGAGAACGCGGCCACAGGCGCGCCGCAGCCACGGACATCGTCCGACGAGCTCGGCGACAGATCGTTCAGCCGCGACGTCGTTTCGGTGATCAGGTCGTCGACCATATGACCGATCAGCCGGCGCACCGCCTCGTGGGCGAGCCGTTGCGGCCCGATATCCGGGTAGCGGCGGCGGACCTCATCGAATACCGGCCCGACAAGCGGCACATCGATCAGGTCGTCAACGCTGAATAGACCGGCACGCAGACCGTCGTCGATATCGTGGTTGTTGTAGGCGATGTCATCGGCGAGCGCAGCGACCTGCGCCTCAAGACCAGCGTGGGTGTGCAATTCGAGGTCATGCGCACCGACGTATTCGGTAATCGCCAGCGGCAGGGCCGACAAATCGCCGCCACCTTCACGCAGCAACGGCCCGTTGTGCTTGACCACGCCCTCGAGCGTTTCCCAGGTCAGATTCAAGCCTTCGAAATCGGCGTAGCGACTTTCCAGCCGCGTCAGGATTCTCAACGTCTGGGCATTATGGTCGAAACCGCCGAAGCGCCGGGTAACCTCGTCAAGCGCGTCCTCCCCGGCGTGGCCGAAAGGCGTATGCCCCAGGTCGTGCGCCAGCGCCAGTGCCTCGGCCAGATCTTCATTGAGGTGCAGGACTCGGCAGATCGAGCGGGCGATCTGCGAGACCTCCAGCGAATGGGTCAAACGGGTGCGGTAATGATCGCCCTCGTGATAGACGAAGACCTGAGTCTTGTATTGCAGTCGCCGAAACGCGGCTGAATGAATGATCCTGTCGCGGTCCCGTTGGAACACCGTGCGCGTCGCGCTTTCCGGTTCCTTGAACCTGCGGCCACGGCTGTTGGCTGGATGACAGGCATATGGCGCCAGGTTCGTCGTCGCAGTCATCGCCGAGCCAATTCCGGGACAGCCTCGTTAACCTTTTGTTTGCGACTTAGTCGCAATTGACAATGTTCAGTGTCACCATACATATTGGTGACGGTCTAGCACGAATTGCCGTGCAAGCCATGGATAAGCGCAGAAATGGTGACCTGACGATGTCTGAGACGGTCGAAGTAACGGAAAGTGCCGCCAAGCGTATCGCCGTCCTGATGGGCGAAGAAGGCCCTTCGGCGAAGCTTCGCGTTGAAGTCAACGGCGGTGGCTGTTCTGGGTTCAGCTACGGCTTCCGCTTCGACGATGCCGTCAACGACGACGACATCGTGATCAAGCGCGACGGCGCCGTCGTGCTGATCGATGAGGTGTCGCTGCAATACCTCAATGGGTCGAAAATCGACTATGTCGAGGATCTGATGGCTGCGTCATTCCGGATCGAAAATCCGAACGCGACGGCCTCTTGCGGCTGCGGAACATCCTTCTCGGTTTAGGTCGTCTACGCGCCTGTGGCGCGATTTAGCGTTAGATCTCCGGTCAGACAGGGAACCCGCTTCAGCGGGTTTCTTTTTGGCCGGAAAAGGCTTGCCTGACGTCAGACGCTATGCCCCAATCCGCGCCATGAAAATCGCGACCTGGAACGTAAACTCGATCAAAGCGCGCCTGCCCCGCGTAACAGAATGGCTAAGCGACGCCGCGCCCGATGTGGTCCTGCTGCAGGAAACCAAAGTCGTCGATGACGCCTTCCCGCGCCAGGACATCGAGGATCTTGGCTACAACGTCGCCGTTCACGGACAGAAGACCTACAACGGCGTCGCCATCCTCTCGAAACGGCCGATCGAAGACGTCCAGTCCGGTCTACCGGGCGACGATGGCGACGAGCAGGCCCGCTATCTCGAAGCCACCATCGATACCGTCAGGGTCGCGGCGATCTATCTGCCGAACGGCAATCCGGTCGATACGGAGAAGTTCGATTACAAACTGGGCTGGATGGAGCGGCTGGTCGAACAGGCCGAACGCCTGCTGTCTCAGGAAGAGACGTTCGTGCTGGGTGGCGATTACAACATCTGCCCCACCGACGTTGACGTCTACGACCCCGGCGGCTTCGCCAACGACGCGCTTTGCCGGCCGGAAAGCCGGGCCCGATTCAGAACCCTGATGAACCTAGGGTTGACCGATGCCTATCGCGCACTGCACCCGGAGCTGGTGGCCTACAGCTACTGGGACTACACCGCAGGTGCCTGGCAGAAGGACAATGGACTTAGGATCGATCACCTGCTGCTGAGCCCGCAGGCCGCCGATCGCCTGCAATCCTGCGATATCGATCGCAGTCCACGCGGCAAGGAGCGGCCATCCGATCACACACCCGTCTGGTGCGAACTGGAGGACGTGTGACCCGCGCCACGCAACCGGCAAACGCGCCATACCCTGGGTAAGCACCACACCGGTTTTCTGCAGTTAGGACCTGCGGCGAATGACGCAGGTCTGGCGCGCACGGCACAACCCGGTGTCGGTTTATGTAAAGCAAACATTTACATAAATAATTTCTAATATTTGGATCGAACCGGTCATGCCGGGTCATCACCGTCGCAGGGCCTCGCCGCCAATGCCGTTCCTATCCTGGTCGAAAGACTACAGCATCAAAATCCGGGCGATCGACAACGACCACAAAGAGCTGTTCGACTGTGTCAACGAGCTGCATCGCGCCATCCAGGATGGCGACAACGACGAAGAGGTCAGCTACGCCATTTCCCTCCTGGCCCGCTACGTCAAAGAGCACTTCGACCGCGAAGAGCAACTGATGGCCAAGTATGGCTATCCAAAAGTCGCGGAACACAAGGCTGAGCATCAAAAGCTCCGGCGCATGGTTCAGGCGATCTGGCGCATCCACGCCGACACCCCGACCCGCATCGACACGGACAAGCTTCTGGCGTTCCTGTGCGAATGGCTGACCAAGCACATTCTCGGCAGCGACATGCGATATGCCCGGTATCTGTTAGGCAGCAAAGCGCCTGATGATGCCGGGGACGCCAGGACCGACGAACAGACTTGCGAGACGGAGGTGGCTGACACGCCGACGGAGTGCAAAGTCACCGTCAAGGTGCCGGCGGAAGACGCTATCCTGATTGAACGCTTGGCGTTGTTGCTGCGCAAAGGCGGCGAGCAGGCCGCAACCGTCCAGGCGTTTGCCCGGTCGATTGATGGGATCGATCTGGAAGAATCGCTGGCGCTGGCCGCACCGGTCCTACGTTAGAACAGACGCCAGGCCATCGATCCCGATAGCTAGTCGGCACCACCAGTGAATTCGGGCCCGTTCGGGCAGACGCGAACCCCTCGACGCAGGTTCTTGTAATCGAATGTTTCCGGACGGTCGTTGGCCGCACCCGGCGCGTCGACACAGAGGATCTCCTCGGCAACATCGGTGAAATCGCCGCGAAAATGCACGGTGCTTTTCAGGCCGAGGATCTTCTGGTCCGCCGGCTCACGGCCGACATGGCGGAAAATCTCCTTGTCGGCCGCCTGAATCCGGCCGGTCGACACAACCACCGACACACCGCCAATCGACAACAGCGCGGTGGGTCCCAGGTTCGGCGTCGCGCCTTTGTAAAACGCGCCTGTGCAGGTAAAGCGACCGTCCGTCAGCTTCTCGACCTTGAAACGTCCCTGCAGCGGCGGGCCACCGGCCTCAAACAGCTTGCCGCCAATGCCGATCTCGACGTCATTGCCCTCACCGGCCGCATGCGCCGCGGCCGCCGCCGCCGGGTCGACGATCAGGCCGACAAGCGCGCCATCGGCGCCCTGCTCGACCAGCGCGCGCAAGAGACCGGTGGTGTCCGATGTTGCACCGGCGCCGCAGTTGTCCTGAACGTCGGCCAGCACATACGGCCGATGGGCGTTCGAAGCCATGGCCTTGGCGACTGCTTCGTCCGGTGCCAACAGCGGCACCTTGAACTGGGCCTCACGCTCCAGGATGTAGACGTAGAGGTCGTCGGCCGCTTTGTCCGCCGTTTCCTGGTCGTCGGCGTAGGCCAGCACCACCGGGCCGCAATCGTGGATGTCGGCAGGTGGAAAACCGGGCGTAAAGGACAGCCCCCACACACCATCACGCTGCTCGAGTTCTTCAAGATAGCGATAGACCCCGGCCATTGGCTCGACCATCGTGCACTGACCGGTCAACGGCATCAGGAACGGCAGCGCCCGCAATGCCTTCTCCGGCCTCCGTTCGGACTGGAGAATGCGATCGAGAAACCGCGCCGTCCGCGCGCCGGTGTCGGCCATATCCAGATGCGGGTAGGTCCGGTAGGCCACCAGCGCATCGGAATAGTTCAGCATGTCCACCGTCGTGTTGCTGTGCAGGTCCAGACTGACGACAATCGGGAGATCTTGTCCGACCAGCGTGCGAACCTGGCGCAGAAGCCCGCCCTCACCATCCTCCAGATGTTCCGTCACCATGGCGCCATGCAGGTCGAGGTAGATGGCATCGAACGGCGCCTCGCGCTGCAACCCGGCGAGCAGCAGGTCGGCATAGGTTTCGAAGGCGTCTTCGGCGACATGCGCCGACGGCACCGCCGCACACCAGGCGATCGGCAGCAGTTCATGACCTGCCGCCTGGGCGGCACGAATGAAACCGCCGGTTCCGATATTGATGCTGGGAAAGCGATCGAGAATCTCGGGTCCTTCAGTCAGTCCCGGAAAACTCTCGGCCCGGACGAAATCCTCCCACGTCGCCCTGATCGGCGCGAAGGTATTTGTCTCGTGCAGAAAGCCGGCATGTGCGATGCGCGCCATCTCTGTTTCCTCTGATCGCGGATAAGCGGTTCTGCGGCAGCAGCACCGCGGGGATACAAGTCAACCGGCGTCGCCCAAAGGTCCAGGCGCCGCCGATCAAGGCCTAGATATCGGCGTAGGCGACCTTCTCCTTAGCGCCACCCGGATGCGTAACCGCGCCGAGATAGGCCGGGCCGACCGATTGAGCGAACTTCCAGATGGCGCCGGACTGGAACTCGATCTCGCGCGGCTGCCATGCCTTACGTCGCTCCTCCAGTTCCTCATCCGACAGGTCGACCGACAATGTGCCGCTTTCGGCATCGATGTGGATCATATCGCCGGTCCGCAACAGACCGATAGGACCGCCAACGGCCGCTTCCGGCCCGACATGCCCGATGCAGAAACCACGGGTGCCGCCGGAGAAGCGGCCATCCGTGATCAGCGCGACCTCTTCGCCGGCGCCCTGACCGTACAGTGCCGCGGTCGTCGCCAGCATCTCGCGCATGCCCGGCCCGCCCTTCGGCCCTTCGTACCGGATAACCAGAACGTCACCGTCTTTGTACTTCCGCGCCTGCACGGCCTCGAAGCACTCCTCTTCGGAGTCGAACACCAGCGCCGGGCCTGAGAATTTCAGCCTCTCCAGGCCGGCCACCTTCACGATCGCGCCTTCCGGTGCCAAATTGCCCTTCAGGCTCACGACCCCGCCGGTCGGCGTGATCGGGTTCGATGTCGGGTAGACGACGTCCTGGTTCTCGGGGAACACCACATCCGCCAGATTTTCGGCGATGGTCTTGCCGCTGACGGTGATGCAGTCACCGTTCAGGTAGCCGCCGTCGAGCAACGCCTTCATCAGCACCGGCACGCCGCCGACCTCCCACAGATCCTTGGCGACGTACTTGCCGCCCGGCTTCATGTCGGCGATGTAAGGTGTCTGTTTGAAGATCTCGCCAACGTCCTGCAACGTGAACTCGATGCCGCATTCATGGGCGATCGCCGGCAGATGCAGGCCGGCGTTGGTCGATCCGCCGGACGCCGCCACCACGATCGCGGCGTTGCGCAGGGACTCCTTGGTTATGATGTCCCGCGGCCGCAAACCGCGCGCCAGGATCTCCATCACATAGTGACCGGACTGTTCGGCAAACATGTCGCGGGATTCCATCGGCGCTGGGGTACCGGCCGACCCCGGCAGCGCCAGGCCAATCGCCTCCGACACCGTCGCCATCGTATTTGCCGTGAACTGGCCGCCGCAGGATCCGGCTGACGGGCAGGCGACGGTTTCCAGCTCATGCAGATCCTCTTCGCTCCAGTTGCCGGCAGCGACATGGCCGACGCCCTCGAAGACATCGACCACCGTCACATCCTGGCCGCGGAACCGGCCCGGCAGGATCGACCCGCCATAGAGGAAGATCGACGGCACATTCAGCCGCGCCATCGCCATCATCACGCCCGGCAGCGATTTGTCACAGCCGGCGATACCGACCATGGCGTCATAGCAGTGGCCGCGCATGGTCAACTCGATCGAGTCCGCAATCACCTCGCGGCTGGCCAGCGACGCCTTCATGCCCTGATGGCCCATGGCGATGCCGTCAGTGACGGTAATTGTGGTGAACTCGCGCGGCGTGCCGCCGTTCGCGGCCACGCCCTTCTTTACTGCCTGTGCCTGACGGGCCAGCGAGATGTTGCAGGGCGCGGCCTCGTTCCAGGTCGTCGCCACGCCGATAAGCGGCTGATGGATCTGCTCTTCCGACAGCCCCATGGCGTAGTAGTAGGAGCGGTGCGGGGCCCGTTCATAACCTTCGGTGGTATAGCGGCTGGGAAGCTTTGATTTATCGAACCGTTTGGCGTCCATAACGCGGTCTCCTCCCCTGAAAACTGGGCTTACTGATGTTATGTCCCAATTAGCACAGATTGACCGGCGCCGACGACATTTCATGTATTTTCACGCCTGCCATCATCGCTTTTCGGTGGCTGCGGTGGAGCTATCCCGCCTAGATTTTGCTCGGTCTCTTGGCAAAACCGAGGAGCACACGCGACGTGACAGACCCCCATCTACCGCCCGCGGTTGCGATGCTGGCCGGTGCCGGCAAAGCCCGCATCGTTCAGGCATATGAGGAACGTCGCGCCGCCGGCGAAGCCGAAGAGTGGATCGTTGCCGAGCTGTCCATGCGGTTTGGCTTTGCACCGTCCTACATCCGCATGCTGATCGCATCATCGGGCTAGGCGATTAGCCGCCCGGTTATTTCTTGGTAAACGGCGCACTAACCAGGTCTTTTCATGCGCCCTTAAGCGCGGCATGGGAAAGTGCTCCCTGCCGTCGCTCTCCCCGCGCCGACGGTCTCGGAAACCGGAAACTGCTGCGTAAACCGCGGCCAAAGGGGAAGAAACATGCCCAGCACACGCAAGACACTTCTGGCGATCGGCACGGCCGCCGTGCTGATGGCGCTGCCATGGCAATCTGCAGCGTCCCAGGAACTTGGCTCACCGCATCCGCTGACGCGGATCGCCCTAAATACGACCGTTGAGCACACGCGCCCCTTGGCCGACGCCAAAAGCGCAGACGTCACGTTGCTGCATGACCGGCGGCAACTGGCGGCCAAGCTGCTGTCGGACGATGCGGCCGAAATGACCATGCATCTGAACGACCTGAACGATGAGCTCGCGGTCCTGCGATACGACGTCGGCCGGGCACTCGCGGATCTCGCTCAGTCCTATGCCGACCTGATGTTGGCAACCGGGGATCTCGCCTCGGCCACCGACAAACTGCAGACACAGGCCGTGCGCGCCAACGCCGACGGGCTGATCCACTCCCAGATGGCCGTCGACGACGCTCAGGTCAATGTCGACGTGGCTCAGGCCGGTCTTGATCGTGCCAGGACCAATCTCGGCAGGGTGCAGGTCAGCATCTCGGATATCGAACAAACCATCGGCGATTTCGAAGCCATCTACATGGCCGAGCGTAGCCGGGTCGAACATCTCGTGACGGCACTGACAGACGACCAGGTCCGCGCTCTGCGCCAGTCGCTGGCCAACGTCGGGGCGTCACGCATGGCCGTCGACATCGATTCGGCCGACATCCAGACCATCGTCGTTGGCGCCTACGGTCCCGGTGAGATCGACATGCTGGTCGCCAATGTCATGAAGGAAGCCCGGCTGGCCGCGATGGAAAAAAGCCCGTCCTTCTCGGTCACGCCTCGCGCCGAATGATGCATACGAGCGAGTAGGCGACGCGCCCAACGCGCCACGACCACGGTTTCTGATTGCCTGCCCGGAGCCACTGCTGGCTCGGGGCAGGCTTTTCTTTGCGCGTGCCGCGCTTCGCTAGTGGTTCCGCTTCACGTAGCCGAACAAGTGGGCTGCCACCTTCCGGATCTGGATTTCTTCCGCCCCCTCGGTGATGCGATAGCGGCGGTGATGACGGTAGATGTGCTCAAATGGCTTGTTGCGCGTGTAGCCGACGCCGCCGTGGACCTGAATGGCCCGATCTGCGGCCTCGCAAACCAGCCGGTTGGCCCGGTAGTTGGCCATCGCCACCTGTTCGGTAACCTCCAGGTGGTTTTGCCGGTCGAGCTCCCAGGCCGTCTTGCGCACCAGGTTTCGTACCATCTCCGCTTCCGTGTGCAGCTCCGCCAACGGGAACTGGATGGCCTGATTGGCCGCCAGCGGCTTGCCCCAGGTCGTCCGTTTGTTGGCGTAAGCCACGGACTGATCGATACAATATTGGGCCGCGCCAAGGCTCGATGCCGCCTGACGAATTCTGTTTTCGTGCAGAAAATGCTGCGCCACGATCAGGCCGTTGCCGACCTCCCCGAGCACCGACGCCTCTGGTACGCGCACGTCGGTAAGGCGCACCAGGGCGTGGTCCGACGGCATATTGAACGTCCAGTCCATTTCAACAACTTCGAACCCCGGCGTGTCGGTCGGCACGATAATCGCGCTGATACCGTCGGGCTGCCCCGGCTCACCCGACGTGCGGGCGAACACCAGGTCGTGCGTCGCATCGTGCAGACCCGAATTGAAGCGCTTCTCGCCATTGACGACCCACTGACCGCCTTCGCGACGCGCCGTCGTCTCCATATAGGTGGCGTCCGAACCGTGGTTCGGTTCGGTCAGGCCGAAGCCCATCCGCCTGTCGCCGACGATCAGTGCCGGCAGGAACTCTTCTTTCTGTGCTGGCGTACCGAAGGTCCACATCATCATCACCAGCGGGAAGTTACCGATGATCGACGACTCGTTCTGCAGATCGTTGTGCAGGCCAAGACCCCTGTGCGCCAGATGCTCGCGGATCAGCGCCATGGCGAGATTGGATCCTTCCTGCCCGCCCAGTTCCTTCGGCAGCGCGAACCGCAGGTGACCGGCGGCGTCGGCGCGGCGCTTCATCTCCTTCAAGACCGCTTCCCATGCGTCATGCGGCCGGCCGCCGTTCTCCCAGTCGGTGCGCGCATATTCGCGGCGATGATCGAAGAACTGGATGTTCTCTTCTTCCAGCGGCTTGATCTCGCGCTCGATGAACGCGTCCAGTTCGTCGAGTTTGGCAACGATGGACGCGGGAATATCGAAATCCATAGCTATGCCCCCTCACCGATGGCCTGCTCGAGCAGGTCGAGCGACGTCTTCGTGAATGTCCACATGTTGCCGACCCGATCGTCGCTGCCCGTTTCCACTGTCTTGGCAAGCGTGACGGGACCGGCGACGGCGAAGCATCCCATGCCGGCCGGGTGCCCGTACCGCGTGCCTGTCGGCCCGGTCGCACCGAGTTCGGCAATTCCCCAGGTGGTGCCCATCTTTGTGCGGATCGCTTCGGCACAAGCAATGACATATTCCTCGGTCAGCGGCTTCATGCCGCGCAGCACATCATCGGCAATGCCAAGCAGTTCGCGGCGCGCCTTCAGGGTGTAGACCACGGTGCCGCCGAGAAAGTAGGCCGATGCGCCGGGCACCGCCAAAAGGCTGGCGGATATCAAGCCGCCCGCCGACGACTCGGCGACCGCAACAGTCGCGTCAGCGGCCTTCAGCCGCGCACCGACCTGCGCCGCCAGATTAGTCAAATCGCTCATGGGTTCCTCCGTCTTATGCCGCCATGATGACCGCGAAGACGACCCAGTGCCACAGTTGACTGGCGACGAATGACTTTCGCGTCTGCGCGAACTCGGGCATTGTCCACCGGTTTCTCGGACTGGCGGTCAAGCTGCGCGCCGCATCATCCACGAGGGTCTCATTGAACGACAATCCGGCCCGGGGGATCACCCTGATGTTGGCGGCGACCATGTTGTTCGCCTGCATGGATGCGCTGTCGAAACATCTCGCCGGCCACTACTCCGTGCCGCAGATCCTGCTGATCCGCTTCATACTGTTCACCCTGTTTGCATTGGCGATCGCCCGACCGCGCAGCATTCGGCAGGCGTTCCGGTCTCACCATCCGGTTCTGCAGCTGCTCAGAAGCGTGGTGATCACCGTGGAGGTCGGCGTCTTTGTTCTGGCGTTCCGACATCTGCCGCTGGCCGACGCGCACGCCATCGCTGGGGTCGCACCCCTGCTCGTCACCGCGCTCGCCGTCCCGTTTCTGGGCGAGAAAGTCGGACCGCGCCGGTGGGCGGCCGTCGGGGTCGGTTTCATCGGACTGTTGGTCATCTTGCGGCCGGGCCTGACGGTGATGGACCCCGCCGCGTTCATTCCATTGTTCGGTGCCTTTTTGTGGGCGCTCTATCAGATCCTGGTGCGCCGGGTCAGTGCCGACGATGCGTCGACGTCGATCCTCTACATGGCGGTGGTCGGTCTGGTAACGATGTCGGTCATCGCGCCCTTCTTCTGGAAGTGGCCGGACCTGACCGGCTGGATCTTCCTGCTCATGCTTGGCGTCATCGGCAGCATCGGACACTATTTGCTGATCGTCGCTTTTCAGATGGCGCCCGCTTCAACCCTGCAGCCGTTCCACTACAGCCTGCTGGTCTGGGCCACGATCGTCGGCTATCTGGTGTTCAATGACTTCCCCGACATCTGGACGATTTCAGGCGGCGGCCTGATCGTCCTCAGTGGCATCTATACCTTCTACCGGGAGCGGGTTCGCAGTCAGTGAGTAGCCGTCCGACACCCTGGGTGGGCCTTGCCGCCTGTCTCGTCGCGTCGTTAGGGCTGGCTGCAAGCCTCGATGACTACACGCTCTATCGCTTTACGCTGGCCGGTATCTACGCAATCGCCATCATCGGATTGAATCTGCTGCTCGGGCTCAGCGGCCAGTTTTCCATCGGCCACGGCGCCTTCTTTGCCTTAGGCGCCTACGTCACCGCCATTACCACGCGCGACAGCGATACCAGTGCCTATCTGACCATCCTGATGGCGGGCGGTTGCGGCTTTGTCGCCGGCTACCTTTTCGGCTGGCCGGCGCTGCGTCTCAGCCTGATACACCTTACGCTCGCCACCTGGGCTCTTGCCGTGGCCTTGCCACAGGTTCTCAAGTCTTCCCACCTCGAGACCTGGACCGGCGGCGTTCAGGGGCTCTATCTCGACCGTCCCGGCGCACCGGACGCAATTCCGTTGAGCGACGATCAGTGGTGGCACCTCGTTGTGACGGCCATCCTCCTGGTCTTGATCTGGCTGGCGCACAACCTGCGCCACGGACGCAGTGCCCGCGCGCTGACCGCTTTGCGCGACAACGAGATCGCTGCGGCCATGTCAGGCGTCAACGTCGCCCGATACAAGACCATTATCTTCGGGATCAGTGCCTTCTATGCGGCGATCGCGGGTGCGCTCGCAGCTCTGTTGACCGACTTCGTCGGCCCCGACAGCTTTACCGTCTGGCTGTCGATCCATCTGCTGATCGGTGCCGTCATCGGCGGCATGCATTCCGTGTGGGGCGCCTTGATCGGCGGCATGCTGCTGCAGTTCCTGCCCGATGCCGTGCGCTCCGCCTCCAGCGCGCTGTCGTTTCCCGCCTACGGGTTCATCCTGATCTTGATGGTCTACCTGTCGCCGGACGGTCTCGCTGGCCTGATCGGCCGTACCGCGCAACGTCTTCGCAGGCTATTCGGCCGATCGGCCGACTGACTGCTGCCGGCATACCCGGTGCGGGTTGCTCAGGCTGCCTGCAACCGCTCCAGGGCGTCGCGAAGCCGCGACAAAGTCTGTTCGGCTTCCTGCTTGCGCTCGCGCTGTTCCTCGACGACATGCTCGGGCGCCTTCGCAACGAAGTTCTCGTTGCTCAGCTTCTTCGCCATCTGATTGACGAACCCTTCCACCTTCGCCACTTCGCGCGACAGCCGCTCGCGCTCTTTAGCGACGTCGATCACATCGGCCAGCGGCAGCACAAGGGTCGCCTCGTCCACCACGGTCTGAATCGAACCGGTCGGCAACTCGTCGTCGAGCTTCTCCGCCAGATCGAGGCGCGCCAACGTCAGCAATGTGCTGCGATGGTCGGCCAACCGTTCCAGCGTGCGGTCATCGGCACCTTGCAGATACAGCGGAATGCGGGCGGCCGGTGGAACATTCATCTCCGCGCGCACGGACCGCACCGCGGTGACGACACGGATGACCCAATCCATCTCGTCACTGGCCGCTGCGTCATCTAATTCGTCGCCCAGGTTCGGCCATTCGCTCAGCACCAACAGCTCCGACGCATTCTGCTGTTGCCATAGTTCTTCGGTGACGAACGGCATGAAGGGGTGCAGCAGGCGAAGAATACCGTTAAGTGCCCAAGCCGCGACGGCACGCGTCTCAAACTTGGCCGGTCCGTCCGGGCCTTGCAGGACCGGCTTGGCGATTTCCAGATACCAGTCACAGTAGGTGTGCCAGACGAAGTGGTAGATATCGTTGGCCGCTTCGTTGAACCGGTAGTCATCCAGTCCCCGGGCAATCTGATCCTGCGCTCGCTTCAGTTCGCTGATCAGCCAACGGTTCGCCGTTCCTTGTGTCTGTTTTGGGTCGAAGCCATCGACCAGGCGACACTCGTTCATCTCGCAGAAGCGGGCTGCATTCCAAAGCTTTGTTGCGAAATTGCGGTTTCCCTCGACCCGCTGCTCCGACAGCTTCACATCGCGCCCCTGCGCCGCCTGCGAGGCTAGCGTGAACCTCAGCGCGTCGGACCCAAACCGGTCGATCAGATCAAGCGGATCGATGATGTTGCCCTTCGACTTGGACATTTTCTGTCCTTTGGCGTCGCGCACCAGGGCATGGATGTAGACCGTCCTGAACGGCACTTCGCCCATGAAGTGCAGGCCCATCATCATCATACGGGCAACCCAGAAGAACAGGATGTCGAACCCGGTCACCAACAGCGACGTTGGATAGTAACGCTGCAGTTCCGGCGTTTCCTCCGGCCACCCGAGGGTCGAGAACGGCCACAAAGCACTGGAAAACCAGGTGTCGAGCACATCTTCGTCGCGTTCCAGCTCGACTTTGCGACCGTAGTGCGCTTCCGCCGCCGCTGCGGCTTCGGCCTCCGTCATTTCGACGAAGATTTCACCATCGGGTCCATACCAGGCCGGAATCTGGTGTCCCCACCAGAGCTGGCGCGAAATACACCACGGCTGGATGTTCTCCATCCATTCGAAGTAGGTCTTCTCCCACATCTCCGGCACGATCTTGGTCCGGCCGCTGCGCACGGCCTCGATCGCCGGCTGCGCCAGAGTCTTCGCGTCGGCGTACCACTGCACCGTCAACAGCGGTTCGATCGGCACACCGCCGCGGTCCCCGAACGGCACCATGTGGACATGCGGCTCGATCGCTTCGATAAGGCCCAGCTCTTCCAGGTCGGCGACGACCTTCTTGCGCGCATCGAACCGATCCATGCCGCGATAGGCGTCCGGTGCGTTGTCGTTGATATGCGCCTTGGTATCAAGCACGGAGATCATCTCCAGGCCGTGCCGCCGCCCGACCTCGAAGTCGTTGAAATCGTGCGCCGGCGTGATCTTCACAGCACCAGAACCCTGTTCCGGATCGGCATAGTCATCGGCAACGATGGCAATACGCCGCCCGACCAGTGGCAGAACCGCATGCTTGCCGACCAGATCGCGATAACGCGCATCGTCGGGATGAACCGCCACGGCTGTATCGCCCAACATCGTTTCCGGACGCGTCGTCGCCACGGTGATGTACCGGCCCTCTTCGCCGTCGATCGGATACCTGATGTGCCAGAGGTGCCCGTTCACCTCTTCCTGCTGTACTTCCAGATCGGAGATCGCCGTCCCCAGTTTCGGGTCCCAGTTGACCAGTCGCTGGTCCTTGTAGATCAGGTCCTTCTTATAGAGATCGACGAAGACCTTACGCACGGCGTGCGATAATCCCTCGTCCATCGTGAACCGCTCGCGTGGCCAGTCGCAGGACGCGCCGAGCCGGCGCAGCTGATCGGTGATGGTGCCGCCGGACTCTTCTTTCCACTGCCAGACGCGTTCGATGAACTTGTCGCGGCCGAGATCCTGCCGTTTGACCCCTTCCGCCTCCAGCATCCGCTCGACCACCATCTGCGTCGCAATGCCGGCGTGATCGGTTCCCGGCTGCCACAACACGTCACGTCCGCGCATGCGCTCCAGGCGGATCATGATGTCCTGCAGCGTATTGTTCAGCGCATGCCCCATATGCAGGCTGCCTGTCACGTTCGGCGGCGGGATCACGATCGTGTACGGCGTCGCGTTGTGGTGACGGCCCGATGCAAAGGCATTGGCCGTCTCCCAGTTCTCATAAAGACGTCCTTCGACGCCCTGGGGATCGAATGTTGTATCCAGCATGGCCGAACTACTGCTGAGGGTTGCGGAAGTGATGAAATTAGAGCGCCAAGCGGCTGTCCGCCACTGACGCTCCCTTAACTCAGGGCGGCGCCGGGTTCGCGGCGCCTGCCTGTTGCTGCCGGTGGCCTAGCCCTGATCGGCTCTCCCGACCAGCTTTACGATCTCTTTTTCTACCAGTCGCTCTACCAGCGGCGGTAAATTATCGTCCAGCCATTCCTTCAGCATCGGCCGAAGCAGTTCTTTGACGACATCTTCAAGTGTCTTGTGTGCACTACCCATGGGAACGCCACGCGTTTGTGTTACCACGCCGGCCAACCCGGCAAACGCACCCGACGCCGCCGTTGCGGCTTCGTCCGACAGCAGACCGGCAAGATCCTGCGCTGAGGAAGGCAAAGCCACGGGCTGCGGTGCCGGCGCCACTTCAGGCTCCGGCTCGCTCACCGGCTCATCCGCCAACTCATAATCCTCGACCGCGACCGGCTCGGGTGTTTCGTCAGCGACCTCGGCTTCCAGACTCACATCCGGTTCCGGTTCGATATCGGGTTCGTCGATCTCCTCGATCTCCATTTCACTGAGTTCGAGAACATCGTCGCCAACCTCGTCGTCTGCTTCGAGCGCCAATGGTTCCTCCTCGGCGACCGGCTCACTCACCTCCGGTTCTGCAGGGGCTTCCGCTTCCGGCGCCGTTTCAGCTTCGCCTTCAGCCGCCTCGCCCTCGCCGCCTTCTTCCTCATCGGAGATGATCCGGCGAATGGACGCCAGGATTTCCTCCATCGTCGGCTCTTGGCCGTCAGCTTCTTCGGTCTTAGCTTCGCTCATGCTTGTGCCCCCGTCGGCACTCAATGACAGAGTGCTCTAACCTATGGCAAGGGCAATCGAAATACCACCCTGCGCCACCCGAATAAGATGAAATGCTAATGCTTTCAATCGGTTGGTGGTGTTAGTCCCCACCATTTGTCACGCACTTCATCGAAATGAACCGTCGGATCGTAAGCTTGGACCGGCAGATCCAGATTGACGACGTCCAAACGCCCGATCGCCGAGATCAACGCGTACCCGGCGACATACTCATCGCGCTCCGCCACCACCAACGCGACGCGCGCGTCCAGCAGTTCCTGTTCGGCGTCAAGGACATCCAAGACGGTACGCGAACCGACCGCCGCCTCCTGCTTTACGCCTTCAAGAGCAATCTCGTTCGCCCGGACCTGTTCTGCACGGGAAACGATCTGCGAGCGCGCGGCCACCAGGGCCTCCCACGCCTGTTCGGTCGCTTCGAGCGTGGTCCGCAAGGTCGCTTCGATCTCGATCCGGCGCTGGTTGCGGACCTGTTTGGCCTGACGCACCTGCGAGGTCACCGAGCCGGACTGGTAGAGCGGCACCGTTACCTGCGCGATGATCGAGTCACTACGGGATGCGACATTTTCCGTGGTCGTTTCATCGGACCGGCGCATCTGCCCAACCAGATTCACCGTCGGCAGCAACTGCCCGAACGCCGTCGTTACACCAAAACCTGCAGCCGCTTCGGAAAACCGTGCCGCATCGACATCCGGGTTTTCGTCGCGCGAAATACTCAACGAGTCTTCAAGGCTTTCCGGCAATGCCGGCAGTGGCGGTGCCGGTTCAAGGTCTGCTGCCGGCCGACCGATGACCTGCTGATAGGTCGCACGTGAACTCGCCAGATCGCCTTGTGCCGCTACCCGGCTCGCCACGGCATTTGACAGCCTTGCTTCGGACTGCGCCACGTCGGTCCGGGTGACCTCACCAACCTCGAACCTGTCCCGCGTTGCCTCAAGCTGCCGCTGCAGAACCGCCTCATTGTTGCGGTTCAGCTGCACGCGGGCTTCGTCTCGCAACACGTCGAGATAGGCCGTCACCGCGTTGAGCAACACCGTCTGTTCGACCGACCGCAAACGCGACCGTGCCGCCAGCACGTTGCTCTCCGCCTCATCGGTCGCACTCACCGTCCGGCCGCCACGGTAGAGTGGCTGGGTCACGTCGAGCGTGCCGCTAAGCGGATTCAGGTCCTGTTCACTGGTCAGATCCGTCTTCGACTGCTGCACTCCGGCAGAACCGGACACCGAAACGGTGGGGCGCCAGCCAGACAGAGCCTGCGGCACACCTTCGTCCGTGGCGCGTACCGCCGCCCGCTCGGCCAGCAATGTCGGATTGCTGGAATAGGCGCTAACCAGGGCGTCCGTCAGGTTGTCCGCACGAATACCCGTCGGCACCGCGGCGGCAACCAGAACGCCACCAACCCCTACGAATGACAAAAGCCGCAATCCGGCTCGAACCATCACACTCACCTTCCTCAACCGCAGGCCAAAACCCTAATACAGCTCCGACCAGTGATCAATTTGCCCCGGTTCGGCCTCAGTGTATTTGAGGCGCGCGATGCCGAATAACAACGCACTAAAATGAAAATCCGGTTTCGATCTCGAAACCCGGCAGCACCGGAAGCATGGCGTCGAATAAATCCGCCCGTCCGACGCTGTCGCCATGGTTCTGATAAATCACCGCCCGCCCGGCCGGACCCATGCGTTCGACCACGATCAGCCGGCCGCCCTCGGCGAGCTGTTCCATCAGTTTCGCTGGCACTGCCTCGACACCGCCGTTGAAAAAGATCGCGTCGTACGGTGCCTGCTCGGCATAGCCATCGGCCAGATCGCCGCTGACGATGATCGCATTGTCGACGCCCATGTCGGAAAGCTGCTTGTTGGTCGCCGCAGCCATCTCTTCATCGTTTTCCAGGCCGACCACAGTACCAGCCAAACGCGCGAGCACGGCCGTCGAGTAACCGGTTCCACAGGCGATATCGAGCACGACCTCGCCCGGCTTGATCGCCAGCGCCTGCAACAGACGGGCGAACACCATCGGCTCCATCAAGAAGCGGCCCTCGGCGATTTCTATGTCCTCGTCGACATAGGCGACGCTCCGCATGTTGCGGGGCACGAAACTCTCACGTGGCACCGCGAGGATTGCATCCGTGATCGCCTGATCGGTGACCTTGTTGGTCAATATCTGGCTGTTGATCATATTGACACGGCGTGCAGCGGTATCCTGCATCGGCATGCTCCCTTGCGACCTCGTGACCTCGGTGCAAACACCAAGAATCAAGCGTGGTTTATAGGTTGCCGGGCGCTGGAAAACAATCCGAGCCCCGTGGTCCAGCCTCTTCATTGACCAAACCGTCCAGCCAGACTATGTAACGGGCCGCTCAGGCGCGGTGGCGGAGTGGCTACGCAGAGGACTGCAAATCCTTGTACACCGGTTCGATTCCGGTCCGCGCCTCCAGATTTCCCCGAAAACCACAGCCCTCGCCTGCTCCGCTGAAAACACAACTATAGCGGGATTTTTCGGCGCGGCCTGCCAGTTCAACGACTGCGCCAGCGGCGCCACCGCCGCAGCCAGATCACCTCCATGCGGCGGCGCCAACGGCGAACGATTGCAAGGTCGTAGGACAGCACGAGCAGCCCGAGCGGAATCATCCAGAAGCCCAGGACCGGCAGGAAGCCGAGCATGCCGCCGATCAGCAACAGCACACCGCACACCACGCGGACCCAGCGCGGATAGCCGTTAACTCTTCTGCGTGCGCGCCTGAAGTACTCGTCGGACATCGCGCAGTACTATGTCAGGACGGCGCGTCGCCGCGACGCGCGTGCGCCCTCTCCCATGCGGATCGGCATCGGCAGGAACCCCCTCACAACTGTCACCCCCGGCAGCCTGCAGCTACAGTGCAGTTTTAACGCCTTCGTAGGTTTCGCACTGGTATAACAAACAAAGATCAACAAAAGGATCGGCTGATCGTCATGCCCGCGCGACGTGGGGCTGGCGCATCAAAAATCGATCTGATATAAGCCCGCCCCGCGTCACCTTCCATCGCTGGACGGACGCCTAATCCGGCGTAGCTCAGTTGGTAGAGCAAGCGGCTGTTAACCGCTGGGTCGTAGGTTCGAGTCCTACCGCCGGAGCCAGTTTCGACAAAGGCCGGACCTGACAGGGTCCGGCCTTTGTTCATATGGGCCGGGCGCCGTAAGACGTCTGATGTGCCCGGATTTCGAGCATTGTGCTGGAACTCGCTATCCCAGACAAACGGGACAAGGTCTCCCGCCTGGCTGCCGACACAAGATCATCGACAGCCGTTGGTCCTTCTCTGCGGCTTCAGTCCTTCCCTGTGTAGCAACCCACTTCCCAGCGGCCTGCCTGACGCCGACCGTCGGGATGCAGCATGAGGCCCTGCCCATGGAAGTGTCCGGACCTGCCGAAGCTGCCGATGTACCGCCGCCCGTCCGGCAGCTCGGCCGTGCCGGTTCCGACGATTGTCTGCTCCGCCAAGCGGCGAAAGACATATGTGAGGTGCCCGCTGAAGCGATAAGGGACACCGTTTGCCGGCTCAATGCGCCCGACAACAAAGTCGTTGTTCCGCCACTCGCCGCTGAGCCGGGTCCCGTCCTTCAGCACGGCCGTGCCCATACCGTCGAAGTTCCCCCGCTGAAACTCGCCGTCGTAACGATGACCCGCGACAATGAAGGTCTGACGGCGCGGGGCCGCCGCACCCATTTCCAGATACTCCCGCAATAGCGATACCGCGTTGCGGCCGCCTCTGGGCTGCTCGGTCGTCACAACCCGTAATGAGGGTTCGTCTTCCAAGTCGTCAGGTTTCGACACGAACAAGTAGGCCGATATCGCCGTTTGTTCGCCGCAGCGTCGGTCGCCACCTTGTGCTGAACCTGCCTCCATCGCCTGCATGAGCCGCTCGGCCAATGGTACGCCCGGCAGTCTGCTTGCCCTTTCGTAGGCATCCAGCGTGGCATGCACCACCGAGCTATCGGCGAGGATGTTCCCCTGCACGGAAACCCCGCGCCCTTGCAGATCGCCGCTGACCGACCCGGTTCTATCACCCGAATATCCCGCTGCCGCTGCATCGAAGCCCAGGGTGACGACACCATGCTGTTGAATGGCGTGTGTCGGATCGAATGTGGGCTCGACTATGGCGCTGATGATGTCCTGGGGGCTGCGCCCTTCTTTCAGCAGATGCGCGCCGTGGCGACGCGCGGCGCTATTCGAATCCGCCTGAGTGACGATGACGCCGGTTCCAGGCACGATGGAGAAGATCGCCCAGGCCCAAGGCGTACAGGTCGCACTCGCACCGCCGACCTCGCCCGTCGCAGTATCCACTGCGATAATCGACCAGGTCGCTGCTGCCGGTCGATAGACACAGAATTGCACTAGCACGACAAGTGACACAGTGGTTGCCAGTTGCAGGAGAGACAGCAACTTTGAGCAAAGACGCGTACGTATGGCAGGCCGACGACAGAGCAACATCATCCAAACCCATTCGGCTTATCTGTTGCCGTTTTGCGCTCCATCCGGGTCACGTGCAATCGGTTGCACGAATTGCAATTCGGTGTCCCAGGGCAGAAAGATCCAGGTGTCCTGGCTCACTTCCGTGATGAAGGTGTCGACCATCGGCCGTCCCGCCGGCTTGGCATAGACGGTGGCATAATGCGCCAATGGCAGCAGGCCGCGCACGACTTCCGCGGTACGGCCGGTGTCGACCAGATCGTCGACGATCAGCACATCCGTCCCGTCATCGTCGACGGACTTCAGAATCTGCAAATCGCCCTGCTCGTCATCGACGTAGGTTGCCACGCACACCGTATCGATCAGACGGATCTCAAGCTCACGCGCAACGATGCAGGCTGGCACCATACCGCCACGCGTGACGCAGACGATCTTCCGCCAGGGCTGACGGTCCGCCAGCCGCCAGGCCAAAGCCTTGGCGTCCCGGTGCAGCTGGTCCCACGACACCGGAAAGCCCTTGGTGTATCGATCGTTCATCCGCCTTCGCTCCCGGTGCGGCCGGCCCGGCGACGACCCCGGACCGGCTTGCGCGCTCTATTTCGGCAGCTTGCCTTCGACGCCCTGGACGTACCAGTCCATGCCCAGCAGCTTCTCGTCGCTCAGGCGCTCGCCGGCCTTCACGACTTCGGTGCCTGCCTGATCGCGGATCGGCCCCTGGAACGGATGCAGGCTGCCGTCTTGGATTGCATCTGCCGTCTTCGCGGCTAGCGCGGCAATGTCGGCCGGCATGTTGGTGTAAGGCGCCATGACCACCATGCCGTCCTTGAAGCCGCCCCACGTGTCGGAGGACGACCATTTGCCGTCGATCACCGCCTTGGCCCGGGCGACGTAATACCCGTCCCAGTCATCGATGATCGCCGTCAGCTGTGCGTTCGGCGCAAACGCGATCATGTCCGATGCCTGGCCAAAGCCCTTCACGCCCCGAGTCTCCGCCACCTGCAGGGGTGCCGGCGAATCCGTGTGCTGGGTGATCATATCGGCGCCCTGATCGATCAGGGCCTTTGCCGCGTCGCCTTCCTTGCCCGGGTCGTACCAGCTGTTCACCCAGACAACCTTGATCTTGATGTCGGGATTGACGGAATGCGCGCCCAAAAGAAACGCATTGATGCCACGCACGACCTCCGGAATCGGAAACGAGGCGACGTAGCCGACGATGTTCGACTTGCTCATCTTGCCGGCGATCACACCGGCGACATACCGACCCTCATAGAACCGCGCCATGTAGGTGCTGACATTGTCCGCACGCTTATACCCGGTCGCATGCTCGAACATCACGCCGGGGTTTCGCTTGGCGACCTTCACCGTCGGATTCATGAACCCGAACGACGTTGTGAAGATCAGTTTGTGGCCGCCCGCGGCGAGCTGCTGAATCACCCGCTCGGCATCCGGCCCCTCTTTCACGCTTTCGACGAACGTCGTCGTGACCGCATCACCCAATGCTTTTTCGATCGCCTTTCGGCCGACATCATGGCGATAGGTCCAGCCATGGTCGCTGACCGGGCCGACGTAGACGAACCCGACCTTCAGCGGCTCCGCCTGGGCCGAAAATGCCCAAAGTCCAAGCGCGGCCGTCACGACAGCGCCAACGGCGCGCGATAGCAGTGTGTGTCTTGTCATTCCGGAAGATCCCTTTCCTGTGAGCCGTCCAAGTTGCTGTTTATGGATTGTGCCGTTCAAAATGCACTGCGCTGCAACCAACCTCACCGCGCAGGTCTAAATGTCTGTCCCAGCGAGGCCGGCGCATTCAGCCGCGCCCGCGAACTGCTGCGGGAGATCAGCACCAGTACCAGGATCGTCGCCGCATAGGGCAACATTGACATGAACTGCGAAGCAACGTCGATGCCCGCTCCCTGTGCATGCAGCTGCAGAATGGTGATCCCGCCAAAAAGATACGCGCCGATGAGCACCCGTCCCGGCCGCCAGGCGGCGAAAACCACCAACGCCAACGCGATCCAACCGCGCCCCGCCGTCATGTTCTCCGCCCACATCGGCGTGTACGCAAGCGACAGGTAGGCGCCCCCCAGACCGGCCATTGCGCCGCCAAATGCCGTCGCGGCGTAGCGGATGGCAATGACCGGGTGACCTACGCCATGGGCTGATTCGTGCGATTCTCCGACCGCGCGCAACACCAGGCCCGCGCGGCTGCGGTTCAGGAACCAGGCAATGGCAAAAACCGCTGCAATCGACAGATAGACCAGGGCGTCCTGTCCGAACACGATGGGACCGATGACAGGCAGATCGCTCAAGCCCGGCAGGTACAACTTCGGCAACGGCGCGATCGCAAAACCGACGAGACCGGCGCCGACCAGCGCACTGAACCCGGTGCCGAAGATCGTCAATGCCAGGCCGGTCGCGACCTGATTTGCATGAAACGACAGCGTCAGCACGGCGAAAACAAGCGCCATCGCCATACCGGCCAGGGCACCGAACAACACGCCCATCGCGCCGCTGTCGAAGCTGCTGCCGGCCGCAAAGGCGCTCACCGCACCGACCAGCATCATGCCTTCGACACCGAGGTTCAGAACGCCGGCACGTTCCGTCACCAGCTCCCCTGCCGCCGCAAAGAGCAACGGCGTCGACGCGGTGATCACGGTCAACAGAACGGGGATCAGCCACTCGGCCATGCCTAACCCTCCGCCTGTTGTACGGCAGGCCGCCACCCGATGCGCAGGCGGTTATAGATCAGCATGTCGCATGCCAGCAGGAAGAACAGCAGGATGCCCTGAAACAGCCCGGTCACGGCGGCAGGCGTTCCGATCTCGATCTGCGCGGTGTCGCCGCCGAGATACGTCAGCGCCAATAGCAGGCCGGCAAACACAATACCAATCGGATGCAAACGGCCGAGAAAGGCCACAATGATCGCCGTGAAGCCGTAACCCGGGGAAATCGACGGCAACAACTGGCCTATCGGGCCGGCCACTTCGATCACGCCGGCAAGCCCTGCCAGCCCGCCACCGATCAGCAGCGCGATCCAGACCAGCCGGTTCTCGCGAAAACCGACGTAGCGCGCCGCCGCCGGCGCTGCGCCAACGACGCGGAGTTGAAATCCGACGATCGACCGGCTCAGCAGTATCCAGCCGGCAAGCGCGATCACCAGCGCAAGCAACGCGCCGAGGTGCAGACGGCTGCCGGTCAACAGGATCGGCATCGTGGCCGCGTCGGGAAACAGGCGCGATTCCGGAAAGTTGTAGCCATCGGGATCGCGCCACGGCCCGTGCACCAAGTAACTCAGAAACAGAAGCGCGATATAGGTCAGCATGAGGCTGGTCAGGATTTCGTTTGCGCCGAACCGGGTCTTCAGCAAAGCCGGAATCGCACCCCAGGCCATGCCGCCAGCGATACCCATCAGGAGCATTGCCGGCAGCAAGAAGACGCTGGAGCTTTCGTAGAAGAAGATCGCCAAGCCGCCACCGGCAATCGCACCGATGGTGAACTGGCCTTCGGCCCCGATGTTCCAGACATTGGCGCGAAATCCCAGCGCCAGGCCGACGGCAATGATGATCAGTGGCGTCGCCTTCACGGCCAGCTCCGCCAACCCATTCGCGGTCGAAACAGGTGAAACGAAGAAACTGTGCAGGGCGGCAGCCGGGTCCTTGCCCAATGCGAGGAAAACCCCTGCCCCCACCGCCAATGTCAGGCCGCTCGCCAGTACCGGCGATAAGACGAGCATCGCCGACGACCGCCGCTGCCGCGGCTCGAACCTAAGCACCGACAGGCTCCAGCGCAGCTGGCGGGCCACCGCCGGCGTCGCCGCCATCGCCTGCGCCCGCCATCATCAGACCGACCTGCGCCTCGGTCACTTGGTCGGTCGCGTAGGTGGCGCTTAGCCGGCCGCCGGCAATCACCGCGATCCGGTCGCAGATAGCGAAAACCTCATCCAGGTCCTGCGACACCAGCAGGATCGCAGTTCCGGCTGCTGCCAGTTCTGCCAGAGCCTCATGGATGCGCGCCGCCGCACCGGCATCGACCCCCCAGGTCGGCTGCGCGACGATCAACACACACGGTGCCTGCATCACTTCGCGACCAACGATGAACTTCTGCAGGTTGCCGCCGGAAAGGCTGGCGGCTTCCGCCGAAACGCCGCCGGCACGCACGTCGAACCGACCGATGATGTCGTCAGCAAACGCCCGGCTGTCGTCGCGCCTGATGAATCCCAGGCGCAGCAACGCCCTGCGAATGAAGCCGGTCAGCATGGCGTTTTCCCACAGCGGCATATCGGCAACCGCGCCTTGCCCGATGCGGTGCTCCGGTACGTAAGTCAGGCCCAGCCGCCGTCGCGCCGAGGCACCCAGCCGGCTTACGGATCGGCCATCGAGCCTCACATCGCCCGACCCCGCCGGCAAACGCCGCTCGCCACTCAACACCGACAGCAGTTCGCCCTGACCGTTGCCCGCGACCCCGGCAATGCCGAGGATTTCCCTGCCGCAGAGTTGCAGAGAGATGTCCGACAATGGAACGTCGAACTCGCTCCGCCGGGGCAACGAAACATCCGTCACCTCAAACCGAATATCCGCACCGGTCGGCGCTTGTTGCCGGTCAGCGCGCTTGACCACACTGCCGATCATCTTCTCGGCAAGGCTCTCGTTGGTCTCCTCGCGCGGCGTGCATTGGGCCACGACCCGGCCGCGCCGCATGATCGTCGCGCTGTCGCACAGGGCCCGCACTTCGGCCAGCTTGTGGCTGATATAAAGGATCGCACGGCCCTCATGCGCCAGTTGCCGCAGCGTGCCGAAAAGGTTCTCCGCCTCCTGCGGCGTCAGCACCGATGTCGGCTCATCCAGAATGAGCAGCCGGGGATCCTGCAACAGGCAACGAACGATTTCGATCCGCTGACGCTGACCCACCGACAGCGTATGGACCGGCCGGTCCGGTTCCAATGCGAGCCCGTAGCCATAGGACACGGCGACGATCCGCTCGCTCAAGGCGGACATGTCGCGTTCATCCGGCAGGGCCAGAGCAATATTCTCCAGCACGGTCATCGACTCGAACAAGGAGAAGTGCTGGAACACCATGGCGATGCCGCGCCGACGCGCCGCCTTCGGCCCGGTAATCGTCACGGTATCGCCCTGCCAGCGGATGGACCCGGCGTCGGGCGCCATCAAACCATAGATGATCTTGACCAGCGTGCTCTTGCCGGCGCCATTTTCGCCAAGCAGCGCATGTATTTCGCCCGCCCGTAGTGTGAGGTCGACATCGTCGTTCGCCCGCACACCGGGAAAGCTTTTGTGGATGCCGGAAAGCTGCAACAGCGGCGCGGTCATCGTCACTGAACGTCCGTACAACCGGTCAGGCGACCAGCCAGCATCGCTGGCACGTCCTGCATACGGCAGGAAGTGACAGCCTCAACAATCATTGATCTTGAACACGCAGCGTTTGCCCCGACAGCCCGGCAACAGAATTGCCAGTGACATGCGGACGGTCAATATCGAACTGTCACGAATCCGACACGTTCGACTTCGGCGGGTCCGACCGCCGCGCCATCGCAACCACCGGCGAGCGAACCAGCTCGTAGATGAGCCACCCCAGCAGCAGCCCAATCCCGGCGTAGCTCAGGCTGGCGATGTCCAGCGGCAGCGCCGGTTGGAAATCCGTCAGCGTGGCCGCGGCGATATCGCGGTCGAAATGCCGGGCAAAGGCATAAGGCCGGGCGAACAAGCCAGCATCGCGCAAGGCCGCATCGGCCACCTGCAGCGCGTCCACACGTACGTTGACGTCCGCCAAAACGGTCTGCCGTGATGCCGCATCGAGCGACTGGTACAGCGCGCCGCTCTCGACCTCCGACAAATTCCGGCGTGCTTCATCCAGATGCCCGCCAAGACGCTGCCGGTACTGCTGCACAAAGGCCAGAAACTGCGATGCGGACAACGCCACCACGGCGGCCGTAGCCGAGCCCAGGAGGCTGTCGAACTTGCTTGCCAGCCAGCGTATCACCCGTCCTCACCCGACTGTATCGCCGGCCCCATACCTTGGCGTGGCCGCGCGCATCATCATAGCTTGCCGGCTGGGCAAGGTCGCGGGGGAATGCTAGCGTCGCGCCAAAGCAAGGAGACGCCTCGTGACCACTGTGCCCAATTTCGAATCCTGGAACGTCAGCAAACCCGCCGTCACATCGGACCGCGGCCTCGTCGCCTCACAACACCATATCGCCTCACGGGTCGGCGCGCAGGTCCTCGCCAATGGCGGCAATGCCATCGATGCCGCAGTCGCCACCGGGCTTGCCATTGGCGGTGTCGAGCCCTGGATGAGTGGCATCGGCGGCGGCGGCTTCATGCTGGTCTACCTTGCCGAGGAGAAGCGCAGCTACGCCGTCGACTTCGGCATGATCGCACCACGCGACCTCGACCCCGCCGACTATCCGCTATCGCAAAATGACACAGGCGACCTGTTCGGCTGGCCCGGGGTGCAAGAGGACCGCAATATCCACGGCTACCACTCCATCGCCGTGCCCGGACATATCGCCGGAATGGCGTTGGCACTGGAACGCTTCGGCACCAAGTCCTGGGCCGAGAGCCTCGGCCCCGCCATCGAGCTGGCCGAAAGCGGTATGCCGGTCGACTGGTACGCCGGCCTGCTGGTCGGCGGTGGCGCGCCTATCCTGCGTCAATATGACGAGTCGCGGCGGGTCTACCTGCCCGGCGACCTGCCGCCGATGCCCGATTGGCAGGGCAATCCCGCCAACGTGAAACTCGGCCAACTGGCGGAAACTCTGCGTCGGCTGGCCTCGGCCGGGCCACGAGATTTCTATGAAGGTGAGATTGCCCAAAAGCTGGTCCGCGACGCGCAGGCAGGCGGCTCGAAACTGTCGGCGGCCGACCTTGAGAGCTACGCCGCCAAGGTCATCGATACGGAGACGGCCGGCTATCGCGACGCCACGGTTCATATCGCACCGGGCCTGACCGCGGGGCCGACTTTGCTCCAGGTGTTGCGGCAATGGCAGGACGGACTGACGCCGGGCGGCAGTCCCGGTGCCGATACCTACGAGGCCTACGCGGACGCCCTGCTTGCCGCCTATGCCGACCGCCTGGCCAATATGGGCGACAGCGACGAGACCAAGGCCCCCTCCTGCACGACCCATCTGTGCACCATCGACGCCAAGGGCAATATGGTCGCGTTGACGCAAACGCTGCTGTCACTGTTCGGCTCGCGCGTGATGTTCCCGGAAACCGGAATCCTGATGAACAACGGCATCATGTGGTTCGATCCGCGCCCGGGCCGGCCGAACTCGATTGGCGCCGGGAAGCGCCCGTTGTCGAACATGTGTCCGGTCGTCGTCGAGCGAGGAGACGGCTTCACATTCGCCCTAGGTGCCTCCGGCGGCCGTCGCATCATGCCTGCCGTGGCCCAGACCCTGTCCTATCTCGTCGATTTCGGTATGGATCTGGAAACCGCGTTCCATCAGCCGCGGATCGACGTGAGCGGTACCGACACCGTGACTGTCAATCGCCGCCTGCCCAACGACGTCACCGACCGCCTTGGGTCGAAGTTTCAGACACGGCTGGTCGAGCATGGCGTCTATCCGCCGCTGTTCGCCTGTCCTAATGCGGTCGGCCGGTTCGATGGCGCCGCGAAGCAGCTTGGCGCGGCCTATCTCATGTCGCCCTGGGCGATGGCCGCCGCGCCCGAATGATATAGCCGCTATCCATTGCCACGGTTGAGGCAGGCGAATGGCTGAGTTTCGATTGCATTACTTTCCGGAGTCGGGAAACAGCTACAAGCTCGCCCTGATGCTCACCCTCTGCGGTCAAACGTTCGAGCCGGTCTGGACCGATTTCGGCGGCGGCGTTACGCGGAGCGCAGACTGGCGCGCACAGGTCAATGAGATGGGCGAAATTCCCGTCCTCGAAATCGGTGGCGAGAAACTAACGCAGACCGCGCCGATCCTGCTGAAACTCTCCGAGCGGTTCGGTCGTTTTGGCCATCAGGCCGATGACCAGCGTTTTGAGGTTTTGCGCTGGCTGTTTTGGGACAACCACAAACTCACGAGCTATATGGCGTCCTATCGGTTCATGCGCACCTTCACACCGTCGCCGGACGAAAGCGTTCTGGCATTCCTGCGTGGCCGGATAGACGGATGCCTCGATATTCTCGACCGTCATGTCCGGAAAAATCAGTTCGCCGCCGGTGCAGAACCGACGATCGCGGACATTTCGATGATTGGCTATCTGTGCTTTCCGCCGGACGAGAGCGGCTACGACCTGACCGTCAGCCATCCCGCGGTCGACGCGTGGATCGGCCGGTTGAAGACCCTGCCCGGATGGCAGGCGCCTTACGACTTACTGCCGGGGAAACGTTTGGCGCGCTTTGACTGAGCTCTGAGAGGCGGCCGGCGCTAAAGAGCCTGCGCGCCTACATCGTGCCGATGCGCGGCTGGCCGTCGCGTGCCGGGCCGAATGACTTGTTCAGCAACGTGGTGCTGCTCTCGGCGATATTGATGCACTCCGTCATCAGCGACAGGATCTTGATATTGTTTTCCAGGACCTGGATCGCTTCTGGTCGACCATCATCGGTGATCTTGGTCGCGCGCTTGATGATATCGGCGCGAATGATCGACAGGATATCCTCCAACTTATAGCCATCCGGCTTATCGTCCGTTGATAGGAAATGTGTCATTTCTCGGCTCTGGTCAGTTGGGTTACGTGACCCGGAATCCTAGGCTTGAAACCTCACCATAGCGTTAACCGGCGGTTGCCACGTTAACGGTCAATGTCGCGCCAGCGCCGCCAGGATCGCATCGCCCATCGCCGCCGTCGGCAGCACGTCAGTCGCGCCATAGGAGGCGATATCTGCCGTTCTGGCGCCCGTCGCCAGCGCGTCGTCCACGGCCTGCTCTACCCGTGCCGCCAAACCCGGCGCCCCTAGCGAATAACGCAAGGCGAGCGCAAGCGACAGGATCGCGCCAATCGGGTTGCTGACGCCCTGGCCCGCAATGTCGGGCGCGCTGCCATGCACCGGTTCATACAGTGCGCGGTGTGCCGTCTCGGCCGGCCCGTTCAGCGAGGCCGACGGCATCATGCCCAGTGATCCGCTGATCGCACCGCCGATATCGGACAGGATGTCGCCGAACATGTTGTCGGCCAGCAAGACATCGAATTGACGCGGGTCGCGCACCAGCTGCAGTGCGCAATTGTCGACCAGGATGTGGCTCAGTTCGACGTCGGGATACGCCGCCGCGCCCAGATCGCTGACGACCTGGCGCCACAACGCGCTCGTCTCCAGCACGTTCGACTTGTCCACCGAACACAGGCGCCCCTCACGCTGTCGCGCCAGATCGAAGGCCGCGCGCGCAACACGCTCGATCTCCGGGACGTTGTAGACCAACGTGTTGGTGCCGACCGCCGACGCGCCCTGACCGTTGATCCCACGCGGCTCGCCGAAATACAGGCCGCCGTTCAATTCGCGCACCACCATGACGTCGACGCCATCGACAAGCCGCGCCTTGAGCGGCACCACCTCGGACAAGGCAGCGTAGCTCACGACCGGCCGCAGGTTTACGTAGACCCCCATTTCGCGGCGCAGACGCAGCAGACTGCTCTGCTGCCGCACGCCGCGCGGAATATCGTCATACCCCGGCCCGCCGGTCGCCCCGAACAGCACCGCATTGGCGGCAAGAGCGTCCTGCAGCGTTGCCTCCGTCATCAGGGTGCCGTGGCGTCCATAGGCTTCCAGACCGTAAAGGCCTTCGACGACCTCGACTTTCAATCCGGCATGCTCAACCAGCCAATCCAGAACGCGGCGCGCCTGGCCGATCACTTCCGGGCCGATGCCATCGCCGGCCAGAATCAACAGTCTTCCGGTCATATCGCCTCTCTAGGGTCACGCCTTTGCGAGCTGCCGCTCGACATCGGCGGCCACATCGTGCCCGCTCAGATAGGCACCGTGAACAGTGGAATAGAAGTCCGATGATACCGCCTCACCGGCAAAGAAGATCCGGCCGTCGACGGGCCGGCGCAGATCGGACCGCGCCCCGGCCTGCCCGGGCCGGGCCGCAGAATAGGCGCCACGCACGAAGGGATCGGCACGCCAGGCGGTGCGCACCCTGTGCGTCACATGACCAGTTATGTCACTGCCGAACATCGTAGCCAGTTGTTCGAGCGCCAGCGCGCAAACCTCGTCATCGGTCAGTGCCTCGATAGCGGCTGCGAAATCGCCGCCGGCAAAACCAATGGCCACATCCTCGCCGAAGGGGCGGATCTGATAGCGAAAGATCTCGCGTCCCGCCGACAACGGCATCGCGGTGCAAGGTACGCCGTCGCCAAAGACGTTGCGGTCGAAACGCAACGCCACCTTGTTGGCATTGCCAAGCGGCAAGGCATTGATCGCCTCCTGCTTCCAATGCGGCAGATCGGGCGCAAAGCGAATACCACCGCCAGCCAGCACGCTGGTCGACGCCGTCACGATCACGGTTCGTGCCGACAACTGGCCTTGCGCCGTGTCGACGACCGGCTGCGGCCCCCGCCAGTCGATCCTGGTAACCGGACAGGACAGCCGGACCGGCAGGCCATCCGCCAACGTGGCGACGACGGCCCCCAGCCCTTGCGGCACCGGCCAGTTCTCACGGGTGTCGCGGTACCGTGCATGGTCCTGGACGGACACCGCCGCGGCCTCCACCGACGACAGCATGGCAAACCAGGCGAGGAAGGGATCCAACCACCGCACATCGGCATCGATGACGGATCGAACGGCGAGATCGGTGCTCGGTTCGGAGCTGATCGCCGCCGCCGCATCGATGGCGCGCCATTGCGCGTCGACATAGTCCTGCCATGCGGTCGTGATCGACGTGTCGGCCCATCCGTCGTCATGCCAGAAACGTTGAGGCGGATTGACCCGGCTGATATCGAACCCCGCGTTCTCGGCCATCGATACAAGTGGATTGACGCTGCCGGAGTGCAGCCAATGTGCCCCATGATCGAACGGCAGGTCCAGATCCCGGGTGCTGGTATAGGCCCGCCCGCCGACGCGGTTCTTCGCTTCCAGCACGACGACACGTCGGCCCGCCTGCGCGAGCGCGCGCCCAGCCGAGAGGCCGGCCGCTCCGGCCCCAACGACCACCGCATCGTACGTCCCGTTTTCGGCCATTGATCACCGTGCCTGCCGGCCGCATCTGACTGGCTTCAGCCGGCTCTTGGATCATCGCAACTATCGCACTTGTGCGTTAGGTTCCATCAAAACCATCAATCACTCACCAGAGGAAACGACCAGCAATGGATGTTCGAGGTCTGATGCGGCGCACCGTCGCGTTTCACCAGGATCGGGAAGCCATCGTCCATGGCCGCAACCGTCTGACGTTCGCCCAGGCGTGGCAACGCGGGCTTAGAATGGCCAATGCCTTGCTGTCATTGGGTCTGAAACCGGGAGACCGGATCGGCGTACTGGAGGACAATTCGATCGAGGCTGCGGATTTCTTCCTTGGCGCCACGGCCGCCAATCTCGTCAGGGTTCCGCTCTATCCGCGCAACCGGCGCGAAGCGCACCTCCATATGCTCGGCCATACCGGCTGCCGCGCCGTGGTCGTTACCGACAAGTATGCCGCCGAACTCGACGGCCTGGCCGCAGAGCTGCCGGATCTCGAACATGTCATCGTGCGCGATGCCGACTACGAGCAGTGGCTTGCGCGTTTTCCCGACACCGACCCGGATGTCCCGGTGGATCCCGATGATAACTTCATCATCCGGCATACCGGCGGCACCACCGGTCTACCGAAGGGGGTTTCCTACACCCACCGGGCCTGGCTCGCAGCTGGGCGCGACTGGATCTATCTTTTCCCGCCCGTCGAACCCGCCGACAAATGCCTCCATGTCGGCCCGATCAGCCATGGGTCCGGTTACCTGTTCGTGCCGATGTGGCTCGCCGGCGCCTGCAACGTCTTGCTCGACCATTTCGACGCGGAACAGGCGCTCGACATCATGGAGCGGGAGAGCATCGGCTACATGTTTCTCGTGCCAACCATGCTGAACATGCTGAACCACAGCCCTTCGGTCGAACAGCGGGACTGGTCGAAGCTGAAGTGTCTGCAAATCGGCGCCGCGCCGATTGCCGATGACACCGCACTAACGGCGCGCCGGATTTTCGGCGACGTCCTCTGGCAAGGCTATGGCCAGACGGAAGCCGTGCCGGTGACCATGATGGGACCGGCGCAATGGTTCGCGGAACTGCCGGGATCGGAGCCGCTGCGCGCCTGCGGTATGCCGCTGCCGTTCGCCGACCTGGAGATCTGGGATGACGACAACAAGCCGGTGCCGCTTGGCGAGGTCGGCCAGATCGTCTGCCGCTGCGACGGTCAGATGACCGGCTTCTGGAACGATCCGGAAGGCACGGCCGAGCGCATGGTCGACGGCTGGGTGCTCACCGGCGACATCGGCCGGATCGACACCAACGGCTACGTCTATGTGCTCGACCGCGCCGGCGACATGATCATCTCCGGCGGCTTCAATATCTACCCGGCGGAGCTCGAAAACGTGCTGACGACTCATCCGGCGATCGTCGAAGCCGCGGTGTTCGGCGTCCCGCATGACCGCTGGGGTGAAACGCCGATGGCCGTGTGCGTCCTTGCCGAGGGCGCAAGGGTGGAGGAGGAAGAACTGATCGAGCTGTGCGCCGATCGTCTAGGTTCTTACAAGAAACCGGCCCGCGTCGACCTGACGACGGAACCACTGCCGAAGAGCGCCGTCGGCAAGATCATGCGCAAGACCCTGCGCGAACCGCATTGGGAGGGTCATACCCGCCGGGTCGGCGCCACCTGACGCATAGGCACGCGGTTGATCAGCCCTGGTCGGCCAATCGGTAGTGCACCGGCATGCGCCGCATGCCGCGAAACACGATGGAGTCGATCCAGGCGGGTCGTTCATCGATCGCTGACAGCTCGGCAAACCGCTTCAGCAACAGCGGGAAAGCGATGCGCGCCTCGAGCCGCGCCAACGGCGCGCCGATGCAGAAGTGGACGCCATAGCCGAAGGTGATCTGCCGGTTGTTCTCGCGTTCGATATCGAACCGGTCCGGATCGGCAAAGACGTCGGGATCCCGATTGGCGGCGTTTTGCATCGCATAGACCCGGTCACCGGCCCGGATGGTGGTATCGCCGATATCGACGTCCTCGCTGGCCACCCGCACCATGGCACCACTCGGTCCCTCGATGCGCAGCATCTCTTCGACCGCGCTGGCGACCAGATCCGGCCGCGCCCGCAACCGGTGCATCTGATCGGGATTATTGATCAGATAGAGCAATCCATTGGCCAGCAGGTTCTTGGTGGTCTCATGGCCGGCGAACAGCAACAGGATGCAGTTCGCAATCAATTCTTCTTCACTCAACATGTCGCCGGCTTCCTCGGCGGCGATCAGGTCCGAAATCATGTCCTCGCCAGGCGCCTGTCGGCGCGCCGCGATCAGCGCACGAAAGAAGGCGATCATCTCCTTCGTCGCTGCCTCGGCACGGTCGTACTTGGCTTCGGTCGCCAGCGCACCGCCAACGAACAGCACCAGTTCGTCCGACCAACGCTTGAAGTCGTCGAGATGGGTCGACGGCACACCCAGCATATCCATGATCACCAGTGCCGGCAGTGGATAGGCGAAGGCATCGATATAGTCGAATTCCCCCTCGCTTGCCGGCGCCGCGGTGTCCAGCAGGCGCTCGACTATTCCCGCTATCCGGGATTCCATGCGCGCAATCGCCCTCGACGTGAAAGCCCGGTTCATCAGCTTGCGCAGACGCGTGTGGTCCGGAGGGTCCAGAAATACCGTCCACAGCCCGATGGACCATTCCAGATCCCTCACCCGCTGGCGCTTGTCCGGCGGCAGATAGGCAAAGAACGCCTTCATCCTTTCCGCGGAAAACCGGGAATCCGTCGCCACCAGTTTGCAGTCGTCATAGCGCGTCAACACCCATGCCTTGAGTGCAGGACTCCAGTGCACCGGCTCGCTGGCCCGCAGCGCATGCAACACCGGCATCGGTTCGCAGATCACCTCAGGATCGCGCGGATCAAAGCTTGGCAAAGCCTTCGCGGTCGCTGTCATCGGTCCTCCCGTTAAACGAAATTTACCCTTTTTGGTTGCTAATGGCCGTTCAGACCCACGTCCAGCCGATCCAAGCGGCGTCCGTTTTCCGCCAGGACATCGGCGCAGGCAACAGGCCAGGGATTGAAAGACATGTCGAGCCTCAAGCGGATCCTCCTCGCAGCCGCCATCTCGTTCAGCGTGACAGAAGCGCTTGCTGGCAAAAGCTTCAGCGACGCGCAACGGTTCTATTCGCTCGGCGATTATGGTCGCGCCCTGTCCATCTGGCTACCAATGGCCGATTCCGGCGATCCGCGCGCGCAATACAGTGTCGCCGTGGTGCTCAGTCGCGATGGCGCCAATGATCGCGATTTGCGCCGCGCCGAACGCTGGGCCAAAGCAGCCGCAGAGCAGGACTACCACCCGGCGAAGATACTGCTCGGCCAGGTGCGCAGCCGGCTGATCGCCGCAAAACCGGAAAAGGGCGAACGTGCCGCAGCACTGGACACACCGTCCTCTCCTGACACCATAGAGGCACCTGACGCGGGGACGGACAGCGCAGCCCCGACGGACGAGGTGGCAAACGACAACTCGACGATGGCGGAGTCTGACGCCGCGCAATCGGATAGAATCGCGGAAACGGCTCCCGCCGCCGAAACGGCAACGACGGCGACAAACGAGATGAACGACGCAACAGCCGACGTCCGTACAGTGCCGTCGCCCAGGCAAACCACGGCGTCAGTCGCCGCCGCAAGGCACGACCAGATCAAGGCTGAGTTATCCAGCCTGCTGACGGGTCTGACCGGCAATTCAAGCCGCGGCGCCATCAGCTACGGCGATATTGTCGTATCCGGTGACGGCCCCACCTATCAGGCCACCATTCCCAACGTCGTCCTGGCCACCCGACGCGGCGTCCGGTTCGAGATCGGTGACGTCGCTGCAGAGATTCAGGACGACGACCCCGACTTCTCCAACATCTTCTTCACCCTGCCGCGGCAGGTAACCTACGCCGACAACAAGACCCAGGGCGCGATGGCATTCGAACGCCAGGATCTCGCCTTCCGCTGGAACCGCGACCTGCAGACCAGCACCCAATTCCATATTCGCCTGTTCGATGTCGCGTTCACCGAGGACGGTGCCGCGAAGCCGTCGAGCCGTTTCGGCGAAATAGGCGTCGTGGCGGATGTCCGCGAGGGTGAAGAACGCTGGAGCGGCCCGATGGCGATGCATATTCGCGAACTGCGGGCAACCAGCCGAAACGGTGGGCACCTCAACGTCGGCAGTCTCGCCCTGCAACTCGATTTCCACGACCTCGACCTGCCGGCTTACCTGGCCGCCGCTACCGAAGCGCGGTCAGCGCAAGCATCGACCGGACCGCTCGACTTCGCGACGGACCGGTCGCTCGGCGGTATCGACCTGCGGTTCTCCGTTCTCGACGTGGCTGGCGACGACCCGATGTCCGGCCCACTCGCGCTGAACGAGGCGCACCACACCATCAGTTTCCGCGACCTGGATCAGGCGATCTCCAATATCGGCATCACCTTATCGCACAGCGGGCTGAGCGGTCAGCACGGTATGTTCGACGCTGCAACGACGCCGCGGGATATGAACGTCGCCGTAGAATTCAACAACGTACCCGTCGAAGCGGTTGCCACCGCCGGTGTCGCCGCGGCGTTGGAATACATGGTTCTCGGCCGCTTGAGCGAGACGAGTGAAATCCGCAAGGAACTGTTCTCCGCGCTCGCCGACGCGGGCTTCAACATCGACATCAAACGCGCCGAGTTCTCCAACGAACGTCTGGACGGCAGCATCGACGGCATGTTGGAGGCCAAGGCCGACGCCGACACATGGTGGGCCGGCGATATCACGGTCACGATTGCCGGCCTGCCGAAATCCGATGGCGGCGCAGCCGGCCGTGAAATATCGGGCACGGCGCGGGCGTCCGGCGGTCTCGACCTGCTCGCACTGATCGCCCCGTTTGGGCAGCCAACCGCCGACGGTCAGGCGCACGCCTTTCGGTTCAACGTGCAGCCCGACGGCACCATCGCGCTGAACGGCAAATCCATCGACAGTCTGCTGACGGCGACGCCCGACGAGGACTGATACTGGCTCCGGCGCCGGCGATGCCCGTGGCTTCGCCGCATCTCAGATGACGCGATCCTTGCCGTGCCTTGACGCATGTGACAAGCAGTACCGACCACCACTCCAGGCCGCCAACCGGCCTTTCGTTGACGTCGCCGCCGAATAGATCGACAGATGGATCAGGTCACCCGCGATATCGCCACCCTGCTCTGCCTCGCGGCCTTCTTCGGGTACATCAATCATCGGTGGCTAAAGCTACCACGCACCATTGGTTTGGTGATCATTGCGCTGTTTGCCTCGTTGGCCGCGGTCGGCATTGACCAGTTGGTGCCCGGCTGGGGCGTTGGCCCCGGCCTGCGTGCCGAGCTGATCGAGATCGATTTTTCCGCGACGCTGATGGAGGGCTTGCTCAGCTTTCTGTTGTTTGCCGGCGCCCTGCATGTCGACCTCAACGCCCTGGCTGCGCGCAAGTGGGCGATTGGCGTGCTGGCTACCCTGGGTCTGCTGCTCGCGACGACGATCGTGGGCACCACGATGTGGCTGGTGTTCGACGCCGTTGGCGTCGGCATCCCGTTCATTTATTGCCTGCTGTTCGGTGCCCTGATCTCGCCGACCGACCCGGTCGCTGTGCTCGGCATCCTGAAGTCGGCCAAGGTCCCGCCACGGTTGGAGGCCAAGATTGCCGGCGAGAGCCTGTTCAACGACGGCGTCGGCGTGGTGATCTTCACCGTCCTGTTGGGCCTGGTCGGCGCGCAAAGCGTCGGTACACAGGAAAGCGTCATCGTCGACGCAGTGATCCTGTTCGCCGAGGAAGCGCTCGGCGGCATTCTGCTCGGTCTGTTGACCGGCGGCATCGCCTTCTTTGCCCTGCGCACCATCGATGAACACAACCTCGAGGTCATCATCACGCTGGCCCTGGTGACCGGCAGCTATGAAATCGCCCAGCTATTGCATACCTCCGGTCCCATCGCCGTCGTTGTTGCCGGGCTGATCATCGGCAACCATGGCCGCCGCTATGCGATGAGCGACCGCACACGGGAGCGTCTGAGCAATTTCTGGACGGTGGTGGACGAGATCCTCAATGCGGTGCTGTTCCTGCTGATCGGTCTGGAGGTGGTGTTGATCCCCACCGACACGGCCTTTCTGTGGGCCGGCCTGATTGCCATTCCGGTCGTGCTGGCAGCCCGCTTCGTCAGCGTGGGCCTGCCGATCCGGGTGCTGAACATGTGGCGCGACTTTACGCCCGGCGCCGTGCCGGTGCTGACCTGGGGCGGCCTGCGCGGCGGCATTTCCGTCGCCCTGGCGCTGTCAATGCCCCCATCGCCCGAACGTGATCTTATCCTGACCGTCTGCTATGCCGTCGTCGTCTTCTCCATCATCGTCCAGGGCCTGACCATTGGCCCGCTGGCGCGCCGTCTGGTACCGCCGGACGAAACATCACCCGACACCCACTAAGGAAGCATCGATGTCTCGCAAGGCCGTGGAGCTGATCGAAAAGCGGATTGCCTACCAGGGCTATTACCGGGTGGAGGAGTACCGCCTGCGCCATGAGCAGTATGCCGGCGGCATCGGTCCGGAGATCAAACGCGAAGTGTTCGAGCGCGGCGATGCCGTTGCCGTCCTGCCTTACGACCCGGGACGCGACGAGGTAGTCCTGATCGAGCAATTCCGCGTCGGTCCTTACCTGCGCGGCGACAATCCATGGATGCTGGAAATCGTCGCCGGCGTTATCGACGACGGCGAAACCCAGGAACAGGTCGTTCGCCGCGAAGCGATGGAGGAAGCCGGCCTGACACTGCAGCGTATCGAGCGGATCATGGGCGCCTACGCCAGTCCCGGCGCCCTGACGGAACACGTGACGATCTATTGCGGCCAGGTCGACGCGGGTTCCGCCGGCGGCATCCATGGCCTCGACCACGAGGGCGAAGACATCCAGGTCGTCGTGCTGCCCTTCACCGATGCCATGGCGCGCATGGCGGCCGGCGACGTCACGGCCAGTCCCGGTATCATCGCCCTGCAATGGCTGGCACTGAACCGCGAGGACCTGCGCCAACGCTGGCGATTCTAGAATTTACATTTCGGTTTTGTTATTTAACAGATTTATTGAAAATCACACGGCAAATCCTTACTTTCGCAGAAACGAAGATCACCTAGTTTCTGCGGGAGCAAGCGCATGGACGTACGCGACGGCTTCGTCGACGCGATCGGCAACACCCCCCTCATCCGCCTGCGCAAGGCGTCGGAACTCACGGGTTGCGACATCTACGGCAAAGCCGAATTTCTCAATCCGGGCGGTTCGGTGAAAGATCGCGCTGCGCTCGCCATCGTTAAAGACGCTGAATCCCGAGGCCTGCTGAAACCCGGCGGCATCATTGTCGAAGGCACTGCCGGCAACACCGGTATCGGCCTCGCCCTGGTTGCCAACGCCAAGGGCTACAAGTCGGTCATCGTCATTCCGGAAACCCAGACGCAGGAAAAGAAGGACATGCTGCGCATGGCCGGCGCCGACCTGCGCCAGGTTCCGGCCGTGCCTTACAAAGACCCCAACAACTACATCAAGTTCTCTGGACGGCTGGCTGAAGAATTGAACGCAAGCCACCCCAATGGCGCCATCTGGGCCAACCAGTTCGACAACGTCGCCAACCGCCAGGGGCATATCGATACCACGGGCCCTGAGATCTGGCGCCAGACCGACGGCAAGATCGACGGTTTCGTATGTGCCGTCGGCACGGGCGGGACACTCGCCGGCACCTCGGCCTATCTTCGTCAGCAGAAGCCGGACATTCAGATCGGCCTCGCCGACCCGCCCGGCGCGGCCCTCTACCACTATTACAAGCACGGCGAACTGAAGGCCGAAGGCTCGTCGATCACGGAAGGTATCGGCCAGGGGCGCATCACGGCGAACCTGGAAGAGCTCAAGATCGACCACCCCTTTTTCATTCCCGACGAGGAATCCTTGCAGATCTGCTTTGACCTCATTATCGAAGAAGGGCTGGTGCTTGGAACATCAAGCGGCGTGAACGTTGCCGGTGCGATCCGGCTGGCCAAGGAGCTCGGGCCGGGCCACACCATCGTCACCATCCTCTGCGATGGTGCGCAACGCTACCAAAGCAAGATGTTCAACGTCCCTTTCCTCAAGGAAAAAGGTCTGCCGACACCAGCGTGGTTCGACTGATGACTCTCGACGGGAGGTCCAATGACCGAGTTGGTGTTTCGGGACGATGCTTACGCGCAGTCATGTGAAGCGACGGTAACGGCGATCAACGATCGCGGCGGTGTTGTGCTCGACCGCACCGTGTTTTATCCGACCGGCGGCGGCCAACCCGGCGATACGGGTCGGCTGCGCCTTGCATCCGGTGACACCATTGAGATTGCCACCGCTGTTAAGGGCGATGGTCCTGACGAGGTGGTGCATGTCCCGGCCGAAGGGCAGAGCCTCCCGGACGTCGGCAGCGCGGTCACGGCCGAGATCGACTGGGACCGGCGGCATCGGCTGATGCGCATCCACACTTGCCTGCACCTGCTGTCGGCGGTCCTGCCGTACCCGGTAACCGGCGGCCAGGTCAGTGACGGCAAAGGCCGGCTCGATTTCGATTTGCCGGAAATGCCGATGGAGAAGGACGCGATTACCGCGCGCCTGAACGAGCTGGTCGCCGAAGGTCATGACGTCACACCGAACTGGATTACCGATGAGGAACTCGCGGCGCAGCCGGACCTGGTAAAAACCATGTCCGTCAAACCGCCGTCGGGCCACGGCAAGGTGCGTCTGATCCGCATTGCCGACCGCGATCTCCAGCCCTGTGGCGGCACCCACGTGCGCAACACCAGCGAGATCGGACCGGTGGAAGTGCGCAAGATCGAAAAGAAGGGCCGGCAGAACCGGCGTGTCTCGATCCAGTTCCGTGAATAGACTCAACCCGTTCGCAGGTTTTCACGATGATTGACTTCAAACGACAGCCACTTGTCGATACCGAATGGCTCGCCGCCCACCTTGACGATGACGACGTCAAGGTCATCGACAGCAGCTTTTACCTGCCGGCGGAAAAGCGCGACCCGCGCGCCGAATATGCGGCCGCGCACATTCCCGGCGCGGTGTTTTTCGATATTGACGAGGTGGCCGACAAGACCATCCCCCTGCCGCATATGTTTCCATCGCCGGAGACGTTCGATGCCGCTGCCGGCGCCCTGGGCATCGGCAACGGCGATACCGTCATCAGCTACGATGGCGGCAAGCTGACCGGTGCCTGCCGCGCTTGGTGGATGTTCCGCGCCTTTGGGCACGACCGTGTCGCCGTGCTGGACGGCGGCATGTCCAAGTGGCGGGCCGAAGGGCGCGCCGTCTCCGCCGATCCGGTTGCGCCGGCGCCGGCGACGTACAGATCGACCTTTGACCCGGCCATGGTGCAGCCCCTCGATGCGATGATGAATATCGTCGCCGAGGGGTCGATGCAGGTTCTCGACGCTCGCTCGGCGGGTCGTTTTACCGGCACGGCGCCGGAACCGCGGCAAGGCCTGCGGTCCGGACACATGCCAGGCGCGCTGAACCTGCCGTACGACCGCCTGTTGCGCGATGACGGGACGCTGCGCCCGCCGGAGGAGCTGCGAGACCTCTTTACCGGGGCGGGCATCGATCTCGGTGGCACTGTCGTGACCAGCTGCGGATCGGGGGTATCGGCCGCCGTGCTGTTGCTTGGCCTCTATGCTCTCGGCCATCATGACAACACGCTCTATGACGGTAGCTGGTCCGAATGGGGCAACCGCGACGACACTCCGGTCGTTACATGAGCAAGCCCACCGCGCTTCCGCAGGTCCGCGCCTACCGGCCTGACGATCAGGCCGCCGTCGTCGCGCTGTGGGACCGCTGCGGACTGTTGGTCAACCCGCTGAACGACCCGGTGAAGGACATCGCCCTGTGCCGGGACAGCGGCCATGGCGATATCTTGGTGCTGGAGGCCGACGGACGCATGTTCGGCGCGGTGATGGTCGGTCACGACGGCCACCGCGGTTGGATGTACTACCTTGGCGTCGATCCCGATTTACAGCGTGATGGTCTCGGCCGCCGCCTGGTTCGGGCCGCCGAGGCCTGGTGGAAAGAACGCGGCCTGCCCAAGGGTCACCTGATGGTAAGGGACATCAATACCGACGTCATCGGCTTCTACCAGCGCGCGGGCTACCGGGTCGAGCCCACGGCGACGTTGAGCAAACGGCTCGACGGCGTCGCCATGCCGGCCGGTGGCCAGCGGAACGACGAGCCCATCATCACCACCTATCTGGAGATGACGGCGCGCCCGAACCTGCCGCTCGTCGTCCCGACGGTGAAGCACCATGCCCTGTTAGGCGCACAAGGCATTACGGTGTCGTTCTATCGCTATCTCTATGACGCCGTGGGTCGTCCCTGGTACTGGACCGACCGAAAGACCGTACCTGACGCGGAGTTGGCGGAGATCCTTGCCGACCCGGATGTCGATGTCTTTGTGGCGTATGCCGACGGCACGCCTGCCGGCTATTTCGAACTCGACGGCCGCGAAAAAGGCGTCATCGATCTCGCCTACTTCGGCATCATGCCGGACTTCATCGGCTGCCGGCTGGGACCATGGCTGTTGGGGCAGGCGATCGACATGGCGTGGTCGCGCGAGCCGGAGCGAATGACGGTAAACACCTGCACGCTCGACCACCCTAAGGCGCTGCCGATGTATCAGCGCTTCGGCTTCGTTCCGTACGACCGGCACGAAGGCCCGGCCCCCTGGGCCCGGTGGGATGCGGCCGTCATCGACTTCAACGCCTGACGCGACGTCACACGGCACCATCGACCCTATTGGCGTCGAATGCCTACAGGGTCGATGCCTGGCACCGCCAACGCGGCTGCGGCGGGACACGGGTGCCGCTGTCCGCACACCGCAACGATTGTCCGATATGCACGGCGACCTTTCTGCAACCCCAAGGATCTGTCATGGCTTTTGCCTGGTTCTTACCCAAAATCGAAAAACGCAGCAGCGGCATCGAAGGTACGGGGCTGTTCGCCGTCGAGCCAATCCGCAAAGGTGAACTGGTCGTCGTCAAAGGCGGTCATATCCTGACCCGGGCGGAACGCGACGTTGTGGCCAAGACATTGGGCCCGGCCGAGATACAGATCGACGATGACCTGTTCATCGGTCCCGTTGAAGCATCGGAAAGATCGTCGGCCATGATGTACCTGAACCATTCATGCGAACCGAATGTCGGCGTTCAGGGACAGGTGTCTTTCTTTGCAATGAAGGATATCTCCGCCGGGCACGAAATCACGTTTGACTACGCCACCGGCGATGACGACGACTGGTCGATGGATTGCAATTGCGGCGCTGCAAGTTGCCGCGGCGAGGTCGGCGGTAAGGATTGGCAGAAACCGGAACTGCAGCGACGGTACGCCGGGTGGTTCTCGCTCTATCTGGAGAAGAAGATCTCCAGCCAATAGAAACGTCGATTTGACGTTACGCGCTGCACCGCCCGACCAAGCGGCCCGCCGAACCATGGTTTGCCGGGGTGGGTCCGGCCCGCTTCCGATGAACCCGCTTCGCGGCCGGCCATGCGTTGCCTAGTGACTCAGGATCTGGCTCAGGAACAGCTTCGTCCGGTCGCTCTGCGGGTTGTTGAAGAACTCCTCCGGCTCGTTCTGTTCGACGATCTCGCCCTCGTCCATGAAGATCACCCGGTTGGCGACCTGACGCGCGAAGCCCATTTCATGGGTGACGCACAGCATCGTCATGCCCTCCTCCGCAAGGTTGATCATCACCTCCAGCACTTCCTTGATCATCTCCGGGTCGAGCGCCGACGTCGGCTCGTCGAACAGCATGATGCGCGGGTTCATGCACAGCGAGCGGGCGATGGCCACACGCTGCTGCTGCCCGCCGGAGAGCTGGCCGGGATACTTCAACGCCTGTTCGGGAATACGCACCCGTTCGAGGTAATGCATCGCGACTTCCTCGGCGTCCTTCTTCGGCATCTTGCGCACCCAGATCGGCGCCAACGTGCAGTTCTCCAGAACCGTCAGATGCGGAAACAGGTTGAAGTGCTGGAACACCATGCCGACCTCACGGCGGATCGCGTCGATGTTCTTCAGGTCGTTGCTGAGCTCGACCTCATCGACCATGATCTGGCCTTCCTGATGCTCCTCCAGCCGGTTGATGCAGCGGATCAGCGTCGATTTACCCGACCCCGACGGGCCGCAGATCACGATCCGCTCGCCGCGATGCACCGTCAGGTCGATGTCCTTCAAAACATGGAACGACCCGTACCACTTGTTCATGGCGACGATCTGGATCGCGACCTCGCTCGACACCTGCATACGCGAACGATCGATCGTCGGTGTCTCGACATAGTCTTGCGTGCTCATGTCCACTCTCCGCCTTACTGGCTATGCCCGGTATGCAGCTTGCGCTCCAGGTAGAGCGAATAGCGCGACATACAGAAGCAGAAGATGAAGAAGATGACGGCGCAGAAGATGTAGCCTTCCTTCGCCAGGCCGATCCATTGCGCGTCGGTAACCGCCAGCTGCACCATGGTCAGCAGATCGTTCAAGCCGACGATCTGCACCAGCGTCGTATCCTTGAAGATGCCGATGAACAGCGAAACGATGGCCGGGATCATGATCTTCAGGGCCTGCGGCAGAACGATCAGCGCCATCATGCGCCAGTAGCCGAGCCCCAATGCCGCCGCGGCCTCATACTGGCCCTTCGGGATCGCCTGCAGACCGCCACGCACCACCTCCGCCATATAGGCGGCAATGAACAGCGTGACGCCGATCAGCACGCGCAACAGCTGATCGAATGTCGTTCCCGGCGGCAGGAACAGCGGCAATATGACCATCGCCATGAACAGGATGGTGATCAACGGCACCGCACGAATGAACTCGATAAACATCACGCAGAACATGCGGATGATCGGCATCTGACTTCGTCGCCCGAGTGCCAGGGCCACGCCGAGTGGTAAAGCCCCGGTAATCGCCACCGCCGATATGATCAGCGTCAGCAGCAACCCACCCCACTTGGCGTTGTCGACATGCTCCATGCCGAGAATGCCGCCGGAGAACACGAAGAACGCTATCACCGGATAGGGAATGAACAGGAACAGCGCCGCCGCTCCGCGATAGGGCATGCCGTCGGTCAGCATGTAGATGATGACCAGCAGGCCGATGCCGACGATGATGGTCGGGCGCCAACGTTCCTCCTGCGGGTAGAAGCCGTAGATGAACTGGTCCCACCGGTTCTTGATCAGGATCCAGCACGCCCCTTCGATGATGACGTCCTGCTGCACCTGGACCAGGGCGTAGTCGCGGCCGCTGGCGCGCACCGGCCGCGGCACGACTTTCTGTTCCCACCGCACATTCGGCGTCACGCCCGGCGGCACCACGACGCGGTCCGCGGTCGTCTCGATCTGCACGATCCGCCCATCGGCCAATGTGCCTGGCAGCGTGATCGGATCCTTGACGATCTGAACGTTCGGTTTGCACGCATCGCGGCCGTCGCCGACGAAGGTCGCGTCGAACACCATCCAGTTCAGCATCGGTGGGATCATCCAGAACAACAGCGCGGCGGCCAGAACCGTCATCAGGCTGTTGAACCAGTCGGCAAACAGGTTCTCGCGCAGCCAGCCAATCACGCCGACCGTGCTGGCCGGCGGCGGCCGTTCCGGCTTCGGTTCGAACCTGGCGGGAGCGTTGCCCATGTCGGTGTTGCTCATGGCCTCACCTTTCCACCAGGGCGACGTGCTTGTTGTACCAGTTCATGAAGGCGGAAATAGACAATGAGATGAGCAGGTACGTGCCCATCACCATCGCCATGCATTCCAGTGCCTGGCCCGACTGGTTCAACACCGTCCCCGCCCACACCGCGGTCAGCTCCGGATAGCCGATCGCCGGCGCCAGCGATGAGTTCTTGGTCAGATTGAGATACTGGCTGATCAGCGGCGGGATGATGATCCGCATGGCCTGCGGGATCACAACAAGCCGCAGCGTCGGTCCGGGCCGCAGGCCCAATGCATGGGCCGCCTCGCTCTGTCCCTTGCTGACCGCCTCGATACCGGCACGAACGATTTCACCGATAAACGTCGCGGTGTAGATCACCAACGCAAACAACAGCGCCAGGAACTCCGGGATCAGCACCGCACCGCCCTGGAAGTTGAAACCGCGCAGTTGCGGGTAGCTCCAGGTCCACGGCATGCCGAGCGCCAACGCCACGATGATGGGCAAGCCGAAGATCAGTCCAAGTCCGCACCACAAGACTGGAAAGCGCTGGCCCGTCGCCATCTGCCGTGCCTTGGCCCAACGCGCCAGCAGGACCGTCGCGACGATACCGACGACAAATGCGACGGGGATCATCCAAAACCCTGTCCCTGCCTCGAGCGCCGGGTAGTAGATGCCGCGGACGTTCACATAAACGTTCGGCAGGGGCACTGCCGAGTCCCGAACGTTCGGCAGCACCTGCAGCACGCCGACGTACCAGAACAGGATCTGCAGCAGCAGCGGGATGTTGCGGAACACCTCGAGATACACCTGGGCGATCTTCGAAATCAGCCAGTTCCGCGACAGGCGCATTACGCCGAACATGAAGCCGACGATGGTCGCCAGAATAATCCCGATGAAGGAGACGAACAGCGTGTTGAGCACGCTCAAGATAAACGCCGTTCGGTAAGGCGACGCCTCGGAGTACTCGATGAGCGAGAATGGGACGCCGAAACCGGCGGGATGTCCGAGGAATTCGAACCCGGTGGCGATGCCACGTTCTTCAAGGTTCGTAATCGTATTGTTGGCCAACCAGCCAACGAAAATGACAACCAGTGCCGCGGTGATTACCTGGTACAGGATGGCGCGAACACGCGCATCATAGATCCAGCTCGTGCCCGCGCGATCACGACCTACGTCGGCAACAGCCATGCGGCAACCCCCGCTAAACCGCTGGTGAACTGTTTACGTCTCATTCGATCGACGGCGTCGACCTGCCCGGCCCATGGCCGGACAGGTCTGCCGCTAATCGATCAACGGAACGGCGGGGAGTACAGAATGCCGCCTTTGTTCCACAGCTGGTTGATGCCACGGTCCAGGCCAATCGGGGTATCCGGCCCGATGTTGCGGTCGTAGGACTCGCCGTAGTTACCGACCAACTTGACGATGTTGTAGGCGAAGTCATTGTCCAGGCCGAGACGATTGCCGTAGTCGCCCTCGACACCCAACAGACGCCGCACTTCCGGATCGGTCGAACTGGCCTTGGCTTCGTCGACATTCTTTGACGAGATGCCCTTTTCTTCGGCGATGATCATGACGTTCAGCGCCCAACGGACGACATCGCCCCACTGATGGTCGCCATGGCGAACCAGCGGGCCCAACGGCTCCTTCGAAATCACTTCCGGCAACACGACGTGATCGTCCGGGTTGGCCATCTGCGAGCGCTGTGCCGCAAGACCCGAACGGTCCGTGGTGTAGACATCGCAGCGACCGGCTTCGTATCCGGCGCGGATTTCGTCGGCCTTCTCGAACACGACCGGCGTGTAGCTCATGTTGTTGGCCCGGAAGAAGTCGCCCAGGTTCAACTCGGTCGTGGAACCGGTGGCGACGCAAACCGTCGCGCCATCCAACTCAAACGCCGATTTCACGCCCATGTCCTTGCGGATCATGTAACCCTGGCCGTCGTAGAAATTGATGCCGGTGAACTCGAAGCCAAGCTTCACGTCACGGTCGAACGTCCAGGTGGTGTTACGGGCCAGCATGTCGACCTCACCGGACTGCAAGGCCGGGAAGCGGCTCTTGCCGGTGGTCGGCACGAACTTGACCTTCTTCGGATCGCCGAAAACGGCAGCGGCAACGGAACGGCAGACATCGACGTCAAAGCCGGCCCACTCGCCTTTGTCATCCGGTGCGGCAAAACCGGCCAAGCCGGTCGTCACACCGCAGATAAGCTCGCCGCGCGCCTTCACGTCATCCAACGTCCCGGCATTGGCGACCGTCGACAAGAACGCTGCACCTACACCCGCAGCGAGGAGATATTTATAATTCATGCGAGAACCTTCCCTGTAATGTTCCCATGTTCTTCATAGATACCAACTCGGCTCTACTCATACGGTCGTTGCCATAGCCGACTGGTCTTTCTGTCTTTTGACGGTAACAAACAACAACGTCCCCGACAACCGAATCGCAGTTATGCTCTTCGCCCGCCTGCGAGTGATGCGGATCGGCAACGGCGCCCTAGCGAAATGATGACGCGACTGCCATGATGGTCGGGCATTTGCTGCATAAGTAGCCAAATTCGGCCCCACGCCCCTCCCCGACGCACATCAACCAAATCAGTGATGGACCCGTACGACGTATGAAAGATGAGACAAAAATTGTCACCGCCGGCCGGCACCCGGACGAAAACTTCGGCATCGTAAACCCGCCCGTTTATCACGCGTCGACGGTGCTCTATCCGACCGTCGCTGACTTCGACGCGGTGAAGGCCAAAAGACAAACCGGCGAACGCGGCATCTTCTACGGGCGGTGGGGCACACCGACGACGTTTTCGCTGGAAGACGTCGTCAGCGAGATTGAAGGGGGCTACCGCTGCATGGTCTACCCTTCGGGTCTGGCTGCAATCGCCGGCGCGTTGTTGTCGTTCCTGAAGACGGGCGATCATGTCCTCATGGTCGACAGCGTTTATGGCCCGTCCCGCCGGTTCAGCGAGACCGTTTTGGCCCGCTTCGGTGTCGAGACCACGTTTTACAGTCCGTTGGCGACACCGGCGGAGTTGACCGAGCTGATCCGCCCCAACACGCGCGTCGTCTACACGGAAGCGCCGGGCTCGCAGACCTTCGAAATGCAGGATATCCCCGCAGTCGCAGATGTCGCGCACAAGCACGGCGCGGTCGTGATGATCGACAACACCTGGGCGTCGCCGCTGTACTTCAAGCCTTTCCAGCATGGCGTCGACGTGTCGATCCAGGCCGGCACCAAATACATCGTCGGCCATTCCGATGTCATGATCGGCACCGTCACGGCGACCAAGGAAGCCTGGTCTACGCTTGAGGACACGTCGCGCTCCCTCGGTCAGACGGCGGGACCCGATGACGTCTATCTCGCCCAGCGCGGCATTCGCACCTTGAGCGTGCGGCTGAAACAGCATTGGGAAAACGGCCTGAAGTTGGCCGAATGGTTCAAGAAGCAGCCGGAGGTCGAATGCGTCATGCACCCGGCCCTGCCCGAAGACCCGGGACATGAAATCTGGCGCCGCGACTTTGTCGGCGCATCCGGTCTGTTCGGGGTCACGCTAACGCCGCGCAGCCGGGAGTCCGTTGCCGCGTTCGTCGATAACCTGGAGTACTTCGGTCTCGGCGCATCCTGGGGCGGCTACGAAAGCCTTGTACTGGTCACCGACCCGAACGCCATGCGGGTTGCGCGGCCCTGGCCCTATGAAGGGCCCACGCTGCGTTTCCATGCCGGTCTGGAGAACGTCGATGACCTGATCGGCGATCTGGAAACCGGGATATCGCGTATGCGTGCGGTTGCCTGATCGCCAACAGGCCCAACTGCACCGACTGCTAGCACGGGCCTGCCCCGCGAGACGGCGCGCCCCTACCGCCTCGAGGGTCCGCGTTATTCGTCCTTCGAAAGCAGCGGAGATTCCGCGACGCCGGCCGGCACATCGACCGACCGTTTGGTGCCGAGGTCCCAGACGTAGGCGCCTGCGAGCCCGGCCAAGCCCGCCACGACGATGACGCCGCGCCAATAGATGTCCTTGGCACGCACCCATCTGCGCGACCAGGCACTGCGCAGGAGGTAGGCAATCACCGCTACGCAAACACCGGCGACCAGCCAAACCAGATAGAAGTCGCTCATCGCCGCCCCACCTTCGACGTTGCCTTAGCCGGGTGCGGCCGGTGCCGACACGCCATGCCCGTGAGCCGAGCCAAACCCGTTCCTTTGGATCTCGTTCGACCCAGCAATTATGGCATGACGGCGCCCTTGCCAAAAACGGTTGATAGCGTGACAGCGCCGTTCGAGGCGGGGTCAGCCAAGATCGATGCCGTGCAGGAAACTGCTGCGGTTCCGGGCGGCCGACATCAGGAAGCTCAGATCGCTACCGCCGAGGACCATGCGAATACCCATCTGGATGTAACGTTCGGCCAATTCGTCATAGACCCCGCCCATGCCGGCGTGCTTCCCGTTGTTACGGCACGCCGCGATGGTCCGGTCGTAGGCTCGAACGACATCGTCATGCGCATACTGCCCGGCGATCCCCATTTCGGCGCAGAGGTCGTTGGTGCCGATCAGGAGGACATCGACCCCGTCCACCGCGGCGATGGCGTCGGCGTTTTCGATCGCCGTCGGGCTCTCCAGCATGACCGTGACCAGGGCTGCGTCATTAAGCTGGCGCGTTGCCTCGGCCATCGGGAGGCTCTCAAACTCTAGCTGCGGTGCCCCACCGGCAACCGACCGATGTCCCAACGGCGGGTAGAGACACTGATCAACCACCCGCCGTGCTTCCTCGGCCGTCTCGACGTGCGGCACGATGATCCCCTGGGCGCCTGTGTCCAGCGGCCTGCTGGCGTGGAAATGCTGGTGGCTCGATGCACGAACGAGGGGTGTGCAACCGGCATCGAGCGCCGCGACGCTGATGTCCGCCGCCGTATCCAAGGTCATCGCGCTGTGCTCGAGATCGATGAACAGGAAATCGAAGCCGCAGACTTTGGAGACCTTGGCGATTTCGACCGTGCGCGCCATACGCAGTCCGAGTCCAAGCGCCAACTCGCCGGCCTCCAGCTTGTTTTTCGTGTGGTTCGCAATAACTGCCATGGTTCTCCTCCCAACAATCGCTGCACGCACGTCGGCGCAGACAACTTACGGTCAATTTCCGACAGCCAAACATCTGCTGTCGGGCTGCTAGAGTGAAGCGCTCGCACGCTCGAATGATGAGGTCATTATGTCTGCTGTACGCTACATCGTCGCCGACGTCGATGCCGCCGTCGCCTTCTATACCGGCCTGTTGGGTTTCGAATTGCAGCAACAGTTCGGTTCAGCCATGGCGATCGTGCAAAAGGACGACATGCAACTCTGGCTCGCCGGGCCGCAGGCCTCGGCGTCGAAACCGATGCCCGACGGTTCAACGCCTGCACCCGGCGGCTGGAACCGCATCGTCGTGACCGTCGATGATCTGAACGCCGTCGTGGCCCGGCTCGCGGAAACCGGCATCGCTTTCCGCAACGACATCGTAACAGGGCCGGGTGGCCGACAGATCTTGTGCGACGACCCTTCGGGCAACCCCATCGAACTTTTCCAACCCGGCTGATCCGCACTGGCACCGTTGTTCACTGACGCATCGGCGCTGACGTTTCGTTATTTAGCGAAACGAAATGTTAATCCGGCCGAACTACTTTTGGGATGATTAGGGGCAAACTTTTCCCCTTGTCGATTGTGTGCAGTGTCATATCGGTGCGTGCGTGGCGACGTATCCCCCCACTTGCCGCCCGCAGTGCCGATATGGCCTGCCGCAATGGCACCCACAACACAGAACCACGAGGATCCGTCATGACGTCGAACAACGTCGACCGCGACCGTCGCCTGTCGTTTCTGCGGATCGATCAGCGGACAACGGCATTACTACCCCAGCTGTGGGGTGTTATCGAACCGCAGCTCAATGATTTACTCGACGGTTTCTATGATCACCTAAACGCCCAACCGTGCCTCAAGGCTCTCATCGGAGACCCGTCTCACATCTCCCATCTGAAAACGGCGCAACGAGACCATTGGGCAGCACTTTTCTCCGGCCAGATGGACGACGACTATTTCCGCCGTGTCGGGCGTATCGGCGATGCACATCTGCGCATTGGCCTCGAACCGCGCTGGTACATGGCTGGCTATGGCTACGTGCAGGCCCGTCTCGTCGACCTGTTGTGCGCGCACTATCGGCGCGACGTGAGCGCCATGAATGAAGCAATCAACGCCATGTCGAAGGTCATCTACCTCGACATGGAGCTGGCGATCTCCATCTACTACGACGGCATGAAACGGACCGCCGCCGAAGCCCTTGAGGGCCACGCGAATACGTTTGAAGCGGCAATCAGCGGCCTTGTCGATGGAGTCGCTGCAGCCGCAACGGAAATGCAGAATTCAGCCACCGCTCTTTCGCATTCAGCCAGCGCCAGCGCGGACCAGTGTGCCAAGGCCGCCGCCGCGTCCGAGGAATCCACGACCAATGTGCAAACCGTTGCATCGGCAGCGGAACAAATGAGCGGTTCGATCAGCGAGGTCAGCCGTCAGGTCCAGAATGCCTCTGCCGTCACCGGCAATGCCGTCGACGAGGCACGCCGCGCCAACGATCAGGTAGAGAAGCTCAGCACAGCTGCCGAACAGATCGGTAACGTCGTCGAACTGATCAACAACATCGCAAGCCAGACCAACCTGCTGGCGCTGAATGCCACGATCGAAGCCGCACGCGCCGGCGATGCCGGTAAAGGTTTCGCCGTGGTTGCATCCGAGGTGAAGAGCCTGGCCACACAGACGGCGAAAGCGACCGAGGAAATCGCCGTCCAGATATCCGAGATCCAGGAGTCCACCAGGTCGTCAGTGACCGCCATTGTCGGCATTCGCGAGACGGTTTCGAAAGTGAACGAGATCGCCAACAGTATCGCCGCCGCCATGGAAGAACAGAATGCCGCTACGCAGGAAATCAGCCGCAATGTGCAGGAAGCCGCAAGCGGCGCCCGGGAGGTCGCGACAAACCTCGACGCAGTCAACCAGGCCACCGGGGAAACAGGGTCGGCGGCTGAAGAATTCCTGTCGACGACCAGCGAACTGTCAGCGCAGGCCGAAGGCCTGAGCAAGGCGGTTGGCGAGTTCCTGCATCAGATCCGCGAGGCAGCCTGACGGCATTGGCCTGCGCCTCAGGCGCAGGCCCTTTCGGTCGCGTCAGCGTGATGCAGCAATGCGCGCAGTTCGCTGTCAGCGAAGGGTTTTTGCAGGCTGCCAATGACGCGCACACCGCTGGCTTCGGCAAACTTCGCTGCAATGTTGAGAAATGGCTTGCCGTGTCCGGTCATCAGAATGACCGGCACGGGGCTGCCCTGGCGCGCCAACCAATGCAGCATTTCCAATCCATCGACGTCGGGCATGACGATGTCGAGAACGATCACCGACGGCGTGCTGGATTTGAAAATACGCATGAACGCCTTGGCATCCGTCGCAAGTTGCGCCGAATAGCCAGCCGTTGTGCCGATGCAACACACGATCTCGGCAAAGTCGGGGTTGTCATCGAGCACGATCAGTTTGCGCATGGCGATTCCAGCCATCGGGTTCGTTTCATGTGTCGGCTGCCGCTCACCGTCGACTTGTCGGTCAAATCTGGTCGAGGGTCGATTTTCAACGACGTTTCATAAGCTTAAGGACAAACGCTCAGCCATACGGCGGGTATTGGAAGCACCCTCAAAACGACTATGACAGGCATTTTGCTAATATTTCGTAAGCCTAAGTATTGGCCTGCGAAATCAGCATCGCCGGTGATCGACGAACCGGATCCGAAGGGCACCCGTCCATGCTCAAGACAATTTCATTTCGCTCCCGGTTGATCGTCATCGTCCTGTTCACGCTTCCGGTGCCGATGCTCGCCGCGTTGCTGGCCATCTATTTCCTCTCCAGAATTGCCGTCGATACAGAAGAGGTTGCCAACAAACACGCACTGCTCAGCAATGCCACGATCACGCTGGCGGCGTCGCACATACAGCAAACGGCTTTGTTCGAACGAGCAGTGTCTTCGCATGTGCTCGCGCCGCAATCCGTCGAACCAGCTGAGTCGTTCCGCCGCGCGCTGGCCGATTTCCGGGCAGCGTCAATCGACACCGACAAGGCGCACAGTCACCTTCAAAATTGCCTTACCTCGCTCGAACGAACAGCCTCCGCCGCTTCCAGCGCGAGCTTCAAGGAATTGTCCGACACAGCATTTCGGGCAGCGGCGTTGCAGGATCAGTTCAGTGAGAATGCGCGCATCATGTTCACCGCGATGGAAGGCGGCAGCGCCGATCCGGTTGCAACCCAGCTGCCTGCGCTAAACCGGCTGCAGGATGAACTGCGCATCCGGGTCAATGCGGCGCTCACTGCCGCCGGGCAGGAAAACCTGACCTCGCTTCGCGCGGTCGCCCGGTACGACATCGATGCATTGAAACTGCTCGTCGCGATAACCGTCATCGGCCTGTTCGGCAGTGGCGTACTGGCGATGGCTGTGAGCGCGGCCGCAAGCCGGCCGATCGAGAACGCGGTGACGCTGCTCCAGCGCCTGGCGCAGGGCGAGACCGATGTCCCGATCAGCGATGTCGGCAGACGGCGCGACCAACTTGCGGTGCTCACCCGGTCGATCGCGCAGTTTCGCGATGCACTTGTAGAGCGTCAGCGGGTCGAGGAAGAGCTGCGTCAAAGCGACGAACGTTTTCGTGCGTTCTTCGAAAATACGCCCATCGGCAGCATCGTGATCGACAGCCAGGGCACCGTCGAAGTGTTCAACAAATCGGCGTCGCAGATATTCGGCTATCGAGCCGATCAGGTCGTCGGACGCAATGTATCGATGCTGATGCCGGCGCCGCACCACCGGCAACATGATGACTACATTGCCAACTACATTCTGTCCCGCGACGCCAGGGTCATCGGAATTGGCCGAAAAGTCACCGGTATCCGCAGCACCGGCGAAGCCTTCCCGCTGCAGCTTGGCGTCAGCGAAGTCTTTCAAGACGGCAAGCGTGCCTTCATCGGCTCCGTCACCGACCTGACGGAGCAAAAACTTCTGGAGGGTCAGCTGCGCCAGAGCCAGAAGATGGAGGCCATCGGTCAACTAACGGGCGGGATTGCTCACGACTTCAACAACATCCTCGGCATCATCCAGGGCAATCTGCAGATCTTGCGGACGCTGGTTGCGGATAACCCGGACGCGCAGGATCGCATCGACAAGGCATTGAAAGGCGCTACGCGCGGTGCCGGCCTGACACGGCGCCTGCTTGGCTTCGCACACGGGCCGAACACCGGCGTCAAACTGCACAACGCGAACGCCGTTATCGCGGGCATGGAGGACCTGATCGCCCGCTCCCTCACCGCGGCCATCAGGATCGAGACCAATCTGTCGCCGGGGCTATGGCCGGTGCGTATCGATTCCGGCGAATTGGAAGATGCGATCCTGAACCTGGCTTTGAATGCGCGCGATGCCATGCCCGACGGCGGCGTACTTGCCATCGAAACCAAGAACGCCCTCGTTTCTCGCAGCCAGGCCGAACAGCTCGCCGAAGGCCGACCGGGCGAATATGTCCTGATCGCGGTTCGCGACAGCGGCGTTGGCATGTCGCCGGCGGTAAGGGCAATGGCACTTGAACCGTTCTTCTCCACCAAGGCGCCGGGAAAGGGCACGGGTCTCGGGCTGAGTATGGTTTACGGCTTTGCGACGCGGTCTGGCGGGACGGTTGAGATCGACTCGTCGGAAGGTCATGGCGCGGTCATACGTATGTACCTGCCGCGTGCCCAGGGGGTCGCACTGCCCGAGTCCGGAGGTACGGGCGACGCGAGTGTGGCACCCACCGGGTCTGAGATGATCCTGGTCGTCGATGACGAGGCAGACCTGCTCGACGTCGCCGTAAGCCATCTGCGGCAACTCGGCTACAACGCCATTGGCGTCGCCAATGGCGAACAGGCGCTCGCCGTGCTCGATCGGCGTCACGACATTGATCTGGTTTTCACCGATGTCGTCATTCCCGGACAGCTGGACGGATACCGGCTTGCCGAGCTGGCGCGTCGCAACCGGCCTCACCTCAAAATCCTGATCACGAGCGGTTACTCCCGCGCCCAGGGCGCCACACCCAGCGCGTCGGACAGCGGAACGGGCAACCTGACAGCCGATCTGCTGCGCAAGCCCTATGGCCTGACCGATCTGGCCTTCGCCATTCGGCACGCGCTGGACGGCAAGGCCGGTAAACACGAAGATCGAACGGTGCCCACCAAGACATCAAGTGGCTAGAAACGTTTGTTCTTGCCTAGCTATCCTCGAGATGTCGCAGAACCTTCGACATCGCAAGCGACAACGCGTCGAACTCCTCGGCTTCAAGACGCTGGAACGCCTCAGCCACCAAATCCAGAGGGTCGTCCCGCAGCAGCTCCTCGCCCGCCGGCAGTACCTGCACCGTGATAAAGCGGCGATCCTTGGGACTGGGTTTGCGGCTGATCATGCCGCGCCGGTCCAATGCGGAAATCGTTTGCGACGCCGTCGCGAACGAGATGCCGACGTTTCGGGCATAATCGCCGACCGTGCGATTGGCCTGTGGCGCTTCTGAGAAATAGCGCAGGGCAGCCCATTGCGGGGCCCTCAGTCCATGCTTGTTCTGCGACGACCGGGCGAACTGGTACAGATCTTCGATGGCCCGGACCAGGGCCTTCGCACGACGCTTTTGCCGTTCATCCATCTGCATTCACACTTTGCGCCTCCGCAAGTACGGCGCTCCCCCGCGCCAGGCCCACCGTGTGGGTCGTCAATCGACAGGAAGTCGTTCCGGACACGCTGACCGGCACTGGTCGTGGCGGCCAGCATATGAAGGAACAACGAAATACGATGGACGTAACTATGTAGAGCAAATCGCAAACGTCAACGCCCCTGCCGGCGGCAAAAGGGTCGGATTGCGCTCACAACAGCCACTGAGGCCGCCGTGTCAGGAAGCCGAAAACGCGCCGCACGCCGAACAACCCATCGCGATTGCAACCCAACCGCAGCTTAAGATACCGCAGTCTAGGCAGCGCCGAGCAGGCATTGCATAGTCGATTTCAGATCGTCAGGATCGACGGGCTTGTATAGCTCGGCGTCCGAGCCGCCGCTGCGCGCGAACGACGTCGCCAACGCCGCCGTAATCCGTTTGCCACCGCCGGACAGGGCGACAATAGGCATGTCCGGATAGCGCTGACGCGCGGCACGGATCACTTCCAGCCCGTCGAGGACAGGCATTACCACGTCGACCAGCATGGCATCGAATGCATCTTCGCTCAGCAGACGGATCGCCTGATGGCCACTGGTGGTCGCGCACACTTCTAGATCCAATTCCTGGAGCCACGTTTGCAAGAGCTCCAGGTAGTCCTGATCGTCATCCACCACCAGGACTCGGTGACGGCCAACCTTCATGACATCTCCATTCGCCAGAGTCGTTTCTCGCGTACGGGGGGCCCCGTCCCGGCGCGCGGTTCTAAGCGTTTCTTGTAGGACGCCACGCGCATCAAATACGCGTTCGCATAGCATCAATGCAGACCACCCCCTCGCCCGGTGCAAAATCGGCACCGCTGCTCTGGTCGGGGTCGATAAGTAGCCATCATCGTTCCTGTCGCCATTGCCTCAAATCAATTTGCCTGGCGTTTCTTGCACGATGCGACAGCGAGCGAATCCTCGTCCGCGTCCCTCGAATCACCGGTGATCTGCTCGCTTTCCACCCTGCCGAACCATCATCTGTTCTGAACACTGCTATCTGAAATCGTCGTTTCCGCTGCACCACGGCCGCTTTCTATGCTGTTGCTCAGACCGCCCGGGGCGCCGACCGGTCCGCGACTGCAACAAGACAGGACCTTTGCATGCGTTTCGATACCCGCATCACGCGCGAACTCGATATCGAGCTCCCGATTATTCAGGCACCCATGGCTGGCGGTATCGATGGCGCCGCCTTGGCTGCGGCAGTCGGTGAAGCGGGTGGACTTGGATGCATCGGCGGCGCCTACCGGACACCGCAGCAGATCACGGACGTCGCCAGTGACATCCGCGCACGGAGCAATCATGCCTTTGGCATCAACCTGTTCGCACCGCAGGTCGCACCGCCATTGCCGAGAAATCCGGAACCGGCGCTGGCGGGGGTCGCGCCGTTCTATGCCGAACTCGGTCTCGACGCGCCACCGGCTGTGCCGCAGAACGAGTTTCCGTTTCGCGAACAGGTCGATGCCGCGATGGCGTCCGGCGCTTCCGTCTTCAGTTTTACGTTCGGCATCATGCCCGATTGGGTGATGACCGCCGCCCGCGCCCAGGGGATGTTCGTCATCGGCACCGCAACCACCGTTGTTGAAGCCGTCCAGCTGCAAGCCAATGGCGTCGACGCGATTGTCGCACAGGGTGCCGACGCCGGCGGTCACCGCGGCAGCTTTCCGGGTTCAGCTGGCGATGGTCTCGTCGGTACGATGGCACTTGTGCCGCAGGTCGTGGATGCCGTCGGCGTGCCGGTCATCGCCTCCGGCGGCATCATGGACGGCCGTGGCCTGGCCGCGGCCTTGATGCTGGGCGCCGAGGCCGTGCAACTGGGCACCGCCTTTCTGGTCACGGACGAAGCGGCGACGGCACAGGTCTACAAGGATGCCGTGCTGGCTGCCGATGAGGATGCGACGCGCGTGACTCGCGCCTTTTCCGGTCGGCCGGCGCGCGGTATTGCGAACCGCTTCATGAACGCCATCGACAACGCGCGGCAGCCGGACGTACCGCTCGACTTCCCGCATCAGAACGCTCTGACCCGTGCCATGCGCGCCGCCGCGACCGCGCAAGGTCGGGCGGACATGTTGTCCTTGTGGGCCGGCCAGGGGCTTCGCTTGACGAAATCGGGACCGGCCGGCGCACTGGTACGCGCAATCGCGGAAGAGGCCGACGCAGCATTTCGTTGCTGGAACGCCTGACTTGAATAATCGGCGCGGGCCGAACCGCAGCCGGATCAGGAGCCGGCCGCCGCTACGTCGACAGCACTCAGATCTGCCGCGGGCGAAGCCGCCGGCCCATCCCGTGACGTACGATACGACGCAACGTAATCGGCCGCGGCAGAGGCGCACATAGGCCTGGCGAACAGGTAGCCCTGTCCATAGGTGCAGCCCAGTGAGCGCAGACCGTCGGCATCCTGGATCGTTTCGACACCTTCTCCCGTCGTCTTTAGACCGAGCCCGCGACACAGACCGATGATCGATGACACGATCTGAAGCTTCTCCGGGTCCTTGACGAAGTCCGTCACAAATGACCGGTCGATCTTGATGGTGTCGAACGGCAGTTGCTTCAGGTGATGCAGCGACGAGTAACCCGTACCGAAATCATCCAGCGAGAAACGAATGCCGTGCCCCTTCAGGAACTCCACGACTCGACGTGCGTCGTCAATGTCATCGATCAGAGCGCTCTCGGTCACCTCGAGGATGATCCGGTCCGCCGGCAGCTCGCGTTGCTGCAGCAGATCGAGAACGCGCGCGCCGAATTCGGCATCCCGCAGCTGCGTCGGCGACACGTTGACGGCAATCGGCAACGGTACCGGCCATGCACACGCGGTATCACAGGCGTGTGCCAGCAATTGCCAGAAGATGTCGCCGATCAGGCCCATGTTCTCGGCCGCCTCGACAAAGGAAACGGGCGACACCACGCCTTCAGTTGGATGTTGCCAGCGTGCCAGCACTTCAAACCCCGCCAGTTCGTCGTCGGCCAAGCGTACCAACGGCTGGAAGTACGGGACGAACTCGTGCTCCGCCAGTGCGCGCCTGATATCCGTCCGCAGTGCTGCGTACTGCCGCTGCGCGTCGTTCAGACTGGCGTCAAAGAATGTGGTCGTGTTGGGTCCGCGCTGCTTCGACTGATTGGCAGCTACGCCGGCATACTGCAGCAGCTTCTCATGGTCACTGGTATCAGTCGGAAAAATCGCAATACCGATACTCGCTTCGACGTCCGTGGACTGGCCATTGACGTAGATTGGCTCAGCCACGCTGGCCAGAATTCGCTCCGCCGCACGGGATGTCCGTTTGGCGTCTCGATCGATTACCAGGACCAGGCCGAACTCGTTGCCGTCGAGCCGGACCACCGTGTCATGCGGCCGGATTGAACGCCTTAACCTCAGCGCCACTTCCTGAAGGATATGGTCGCCGCTGCCGTAACCGTTCAGGTCGTTGATCGCCTTCAGCCCATGCACCCGCAGTACAGCGATGGCGAGTTCCGTCCCGCGACGGCCGGCGTCGCTGATCCGCCGGCCCAGTTCTTCTTCGAGAAACAGTCTGTTCGGTAGTCCCGTCAGCAGGTCATGACGCGCCAGGCTTCGGATCCGTGCCTCCTGATACCGGCGGCGCGAAATCTCACGGCGGGCGCGGATGGCAACCATCGCCAGCAGCACCACAACCGCCGTGAAGACGGCAATGAACAGCTCGTCCAGTTCCCAGTCCTCATGCGCCCGCGTGTAGGCATACAAGTGCTCGAATGCATCGTATTTCGAAAGAACAAGATCCGCCGCGACGCCACAGGCCAGGGCAACGATGTATGGCATCCACCTGGAGAACAAGCGGCGGGTGATCTCGTTGGGCGGCATCGGTTCGAGCTCTTGTTGTTTTTGTGCGCACCCGAACAATCCCAGATTACGGTTAACCTTGCCTTACGTCCGCGCCCGATGCCCTGCCACAACACATTCAAGTCGCTGCAATTGAAATGCCCCGACGCGTTACCGGTGCGCAGCCCGCTCAATCGCGGTAATCCGGGCCGGAACCGACGCGACTTGCCGAAATCCGGTTTCGCCCCGCAACGACCGATGCCAGCTCCTTCAGCCCGCGGTCATGTCCATAGCTCAAACCCATCAATGTAGGGGGTTGCCTTTCAGCGTTGCCTGGAAGATAGTGGATTTATGCGAACGCTTCGCATTCGCATGATTTTTCGCCGGCCCGGCAAGTTCATCGACCCGCCTTGCCGCGATCGACACATCGCCGAAAGCGCGACAGCCAATACCAGATGACCAGCAGTGAACGCCAGCCGCCTCAGCGAACGACATCATCGAAAGACGTCCGCCGGGTCCGAAGCGAAGAGATCTTCATCGACGCGCGGGAGGTCGCTATCGAACATGAGGGTGAACTCTACCGACTTCAACGCACCAGCAAGGGCAAACTGATCCTTACGAAATAAGGTCGGCCGCGTTCGCACGAACCGCCGCCACACACCAAACGACCCGTCCAAGCCAGCCATCCCCGGTCGACCGACCGACTAGCCAGCCAGGGCCCAGCACAGTCAGCAGGCTTTAAGGAACTGGCATGATAGAAAGATGGTTACGGACGACAGCTGTCGCCCTTGTTGCAACTGCCCTGACGACGCCGGCAGTGGCGCAGTCGGCATCGAGCGACGATAACTCGGGCGTCGAGCCGGACGCTCGATCGACCGCCGTGTCGGATGCATCCGGCGTCATGCGCCTCCCGCAGATCTCGGTCACCGCCACCCGCAGCCCGATCAAGGCCTTCGAATATCCCGGCATGGTGACGGTGATCGGCCGCGAACGTATCGACACGCTGCAGCCATCGACGCCCGATGACATCCTGAAGTTCGTCCCGGGTGTCGAGTTTACTGGCGGGCCGCGGCGCACCGGCGAAGTCCCGAGCATCCGGGGCTTCTCCGGTCCTGACGTCGTGGTCCTCGTTGACGGTGCGCGCCAGGCGTTCGACTCCGGCCATGACGGTCGCTTCTTCATCGACCCTGCCCTGTTGCGCGAGGTCGAGGTGTTGCGCGGCTCCGCATCTGCGCTCTATGGCAGTGGCGGCACCGGCGGCGTCGTGGAGTTCCGCACCATACGGGCGGACGACCTCCTTTCCGGCGACGAAACGATCGGCGCACGGGTCTCGTCCGGCTACCAAACGGCCAATCGGGAAAAACTTGCGACAGCAACCGTCTTTGGCAGGCCGACGGCAAAGACCGATCTCGTATTCAGCCTCGCCGGACGCGACTCCGGTTCCATCGAACTCGGCAATGGCAGCAAGCTCGATCGGACCGATGATGAAATCGTCACCGGCCTGTTAAAGGGCGGCTTCCAGATCGATGACAATCAGCGTATCGAAGCATCGTTCCAGCGCTTCGCCAACAAGGCGGAGGAGCCAAGCAACGGTCAGGGCCTCGGCGGTAACGATATCGTCGAGAAGGATGTCGAGGCCGACAACTGGCGGCTGGGTTACGCCTACACACACCCCACCAACGACCTTATCGATCTCGACGTCGTTGCGTACTACACGCGGTTTCAGGTCGATGAACTTCGCCTCGACAGCCTCGGCGCCGGACCGCAAGGTCAGCTTCTTGAGCGCGACGTCGACACCATTGGCTTTCGGGTCGACAACCGTTCGCGGTTCGAATTCAGCGACAGCATCAATGCCATACTAACCTACGGCGCCGAAGGCTACCGTGATGAGCAGGACGGCGCGACCGATGGCGCCAATCGGGATGGCGTGCCGGACGCCGAAACCGAATTCGCCGGCGCGTTCGCACAGGCCAAGCTCCGGTTTGAAAAGCCGGCCGGTCTGCTGCCAGGCGAGTTGATCGTCATTCCCGGCGTCCGCTACGACCGCTTCGGGTCATCGAGCTCCGCCGCCGCGGATACCGACGACGATCAGGTTTCGCCGCGCATAGGTGCGAGCTACTTGCCGACCCCCTGGTCGCTGTTGTTCGCGAACTTCGGCGATGCCTTTCGCGCGCCGACGATCAACGAACTCTACACCACAGGCGTTCATTTCCGCATTCCGGTTGGCGCGGGCGTGACCAACCGGTTCGTCGCCAATCCCAATCTGAAACCGCAGAGCACGACGACATTCGAATTCGGCGGCGGTCTCGACTTCAGTGACGTGGTCGTCCCGAAGGATCGCCTGCAGGTCAAGGTCACGCACTTCGAAATCCAGGGGAAAGACTTCATCGACCAGCGCGTGGTGCAGCCAACGCTGTTCGTGGACTGCAACCCGTTCATTCCCGGTGCGTGCGATGGCACCACCCGCGCCGAAAATGTCGCCAATGCCGAACTGCACGGCAACGAAGTCGAGGCAAGCTACGAGAATAGACGGGTCCGCGTCGCGGTGGGCATATCTTCCGTCGATGGTCGGAACACCGATACCGGCGCCAAGCTTGGCGTCCTGACGCCGACACAGCTGACCGTGGATACGGAACTCAGGCTGCCGGAAATCGATTCCGCTTTCGGTTGGCGCATGCTGGCAGCCGACGAATTCAACAAGGTGAACACTGCGGCCGAGCGGCGCGACGGGTATGCGGTGCACGACATCTACTTCGCCTGGAAACCGTCGCAGAAACTGCTGCGCGGGCTGCGGATCGACGTCGGTGTCGACAACATCTTCGACAAATCCTATTCGCGCGTGAATACCAATGCGCCGGAACCGGGACGCAGTTTCAAAGCGCTTGTCAGCTACCAATTGACCTGGTGACGAGGAGCACCCGCCGATGACACCGATCAAGCGCCGAAGTCCATTCCGCGACGGCACCATCGCGCCGCGCCTGCCGACGTCCGCTTGGCTGTCGGCACTGGTCATCGCCTGCCTGACACTTCTTCACATCCCAATAGCAGCGGCCGACGATGGCCGGCCCGGCCGCGGTATCGTATCGATCGGAGGGTCGGTGACCGAAGTGCTCGTTGCGCTTGGCGGCTACGACCGTCTGCTCGCCGTCGACAGCACCAGCCTGTACCCGACCCGGTTGAACGAATTGCCCAACGTCGGCTACATGCGCCAGCTCGCCGCCGAACCGATCCTCGCACTGCGTCCGGCGATGGTGCTGATGACCGACAAGGCCGGGCCACCCACCACGATCCGGCAACTTCGCGCCGCCGGCGTTCCGGTCACGATCATTCCCGACGAACCAACCACCTCGGGCGTCGTCGAGAAGATCGACGCCGTTGCGAAGGTAATCGACAGGGTACCAACCGGCAGGGCCATGAATGCAGATTTGCGTGCCGCCTTTGACCGCATCGAGGCGAAACGCAAGCAACTCGTATCGAAACCAAAGGTCCTGTTTCTGTTTTCCGTCGGCAGCGGCGCGCCGTTGGGCGGCGGCCGCGACACGGCCGCCGATGGCATGATCACCCTGGCTGGCGGAAGCAATGCCGCAGATGGCTTCAGCGGGTATCAACGGGTATCGCCGGAAGCAATGGCGTCGCTGGCGCCGGACGTTCTTCTGGTGACCGACCGGACCGTTCACACCATGGGCGGGCACGACGCGCTGTTGGCCCGGCCGGACGTCGCAGCGACACCGGCAGCGCGCAACGGCCGCATCGTCACCATGGATGGACTGCTGCTGCTCGGTTTCGGGCCACGCACGCCCGACGCAATATCGCGACTGATGCACGCCCTGCATCCAGCGCTACCGCCGGACTAGGTGCCGCCTTGACCATCGCAATGGGCTCAGCTCGCTCCGTCGACCCGCTGGCGCAGGCACTGTCGCGCCGCGCGGCATTGCGCGTGGCAGCGATCTCGCTGTTTGCCGCCTGCCTCGCCATCGCCATCCTCACCGCCGTTGGCATCGGTGCCTTGCCCATTGTCCCACATCAGGCCATCGCCATCCTCCTGGCCCAGGTTGGCCTGCCGGCACCGTGGTCCTACGACCCGACGCAGGAGCTGGTTCTGATGTCGATCCGTCTGCCACGTGCCTGCCTCGGCCTTCTCGTAGGTGCGTCGCTCGCGGTATCCGGTGCCGCGCTACAGGGCCTGTTTCGGAACCCCCTGGCCGATCCCGGGCTCGTCGGAGTCTCGACAGGTGCGGCACTGGCCGCCGGCATCGCCATCGTCGCCGGCGGCGTCATCTATGCGATCGTACCGGTACAACTATCTCCCTTCGTCCTGCCCGCCTTCGCGTTCTGCGGCGGACTGATCGTCACGCTGTTGGTCTATCGCATTGCCAGCACCGACGGCCGGACCGACGTCGCCACAATGCTGCTCGCCGGCATCGCGATGAATGCCATCGCCTCAGCCGGTATTGGTATTCTGATCTTCCACAGTGACGACCAGGAACTTCGGGACCTCAACTTCTGGCTCCTGGGCAGTATCGGCGGTCAGACCTGGCAGTCCCTGACCGTTGCCGGCCCGCTGATCTTGTTGCCGACGCTCCTGCTCCTGCGGCTGGCGCCGCAGTTGAATGCGCTCGTCCTGGGCGAAAATGAGGCGCGCCACCTGGGCTTCGACATTGAGCGGACCAAACGGGCAATCATCATCCTGGTCGCGCTCACCGTCGGCTCGTCGGTGGCATTGACCGGCGTCATCGGGTTCGTCGGTCTCGTCGTGCCGCACCTTGTGCGCATGGTCATCGGTCCGGATCACCGCCTGCTCATGCCGGTGTCGCTACTGCTTGGCCCGGCCCTGTTGCTTGCCGCCGACACATTTGCACGCACACTCGTGCTGCCGGCCGAATTGCCAATCGGCATTCTGACCAGTGCGATCGGCGGGCCGTTCTTTCTCTGGTTGCTTGTGCGTCATCGCCGGCTCGGGACCTGGTGATGCTCGCGGCGATGGACATCGGCGTGCGGAAGGGCGGTCGGGACATCCTGTCCGGTGTATCGCTCACGGTGCAGCCGGGCGAACTGCTGGCCATCATCGGCCCGAACGGCGCCGGCAAATCGACGTTGCTGGAGATCCTGTCGGATGGGCTGCACGCCACCAAAGGGCAGGTAAACCTTGACGGCATTGCGTTGCAGCAATGGCCGCAACAGCGTCTGGCGCGACGGCGCGCGGTCCTGCCGCAGGCATCCACCCTCACCTTTCCCTTCCGCGTCCTCGAGGTGGTGATGATGGGTCGCAGCCCGTTTCAGGCCACGCCGTCGAGTGTGAGCGACCTTGAAATCGCACGAACGGTCATGGATGCCGCCTCGGTGATTGATTTCGCCGACCGGATCTACACGACGCTGTCGGGCGGCGAACGTCAACGTGTGCAGATCGCCAGAGTTCTTGCTCAAATATGGCCGGCCGCGACCGACGGAACGACAGATGGCGAGCAACGCTACCTATTGCTGGACGAACCGAGCAACAACCTCGATCTCGTGCACCAGCATAAACTTCTGCGTCTCGCTCGTACGCTGACCGAACGGGGCGTGGGTGTGATCGCCGTGCTGCACGATCCCAATCTCGCGAGCCAGTACGCGGATCGGATCTGCGTCCTTAAGGACGGCCGAACAGTCATCGATGGACCGCCCGCCGAAGTGCTCTCCGAAGACCTGTTTGCCAGCGTCTTCGGGATAGCCGTGCACGTCATGCAGCACCCGACAAAACACTACCGGTTCATGGTTGCAGATGACCCCGGTTGAGGGCACAAACGGGAGGGAGTGGCGATCCTGCAAGGCGCTCAGCCAGGGTGCGCGCCAACATAAAATGTCACTTTGGCAAGGGCGCCATCGGCCCGCATTGGCAGAACATAACAACGACCGGAACGCGCCAGTATGAATGACGGCAACGACACGACGGAGGCTTTCTCGCAAGTGCACGACACGGCGAACCAACTCACAGCCGGAACCGGCAGCAATTTCGATCAGGCCCTGACGATGTTGCAGGCTGGCGGGCCTGTCGTCTTCTTGCTGATCGCACTCTCCGTGATTGCCACCACGGTGGTCCTGATGAAGTTGTGGCAGTTCAGCCGCATCAACGTCGGCCGCAGCCGTCACGGCCACGCCGCGCTGCAACTCTTCAAGCAGGGTGCCACCCACGAGGCTATTGCCATGGCGCAACGGGCGCGCAGTCCCGTCGGTGAAGTGATGGCCCGCGCGATCCGGGGCCAGTTGCGCGGTCTGCCGGAGGCCAAGGTCCGCGAAGAAGTCATGCGCTTCGGCGGAGAGGTTCTCGAGTCGTTGCGCAGCGGCTTTCGCATTCTCGAAGTCATCGCCTCACTGGCGCCGCTGCTCGGCCTGTTCGGTACTGTACTGGGCATGATCGAGGCGTTTCAGCAGTTGGAGGCGGCCGGCGCGCAGGTCAACCCGGCGATCCTGTCCGGCGGGATCTGGCAGGCGTTGCTGACCACGGCCGTCGGCCTTGCCGTTGCCATTCCCGTCGTGGCCGTTCTGAACTGGTTCGAACGCCGCGTCGATACCCTTGCACATGAAATGGAGAACCTGGTGACCCAGCTCTTCACGGAAGACCTGTCGGACACCTCACCCATGCAGGCCGAAACGAGGACCAGAGATGACGGATCGAATGGCTTCGTCGCTTCCGCGCCGGCTCAATAGGACGGCGCGAAAGCGACCGCTGATCAGCCTGACGCCGCTGATCGATGTCGTCTTCATTCTGCTGGTCTTTTTCATGTTAGCGTCAAGTTTCCTCGACTGGCGCGCCATCGATCTCGCAGCACCGACCAAACTGACCGGCGGCGCTGGCGCGACCGACGGCGCACTGCTCATCGAAATCCAACCCGACGGCCTTCGCCTGGCCGCGGAACCGGTTTCGCTCGGCGCTTTGACGGAACAGCTGCGCGAGCGTATCGCGGCGCGGCCGGAGCAGCGGGTGTTGATCAAGGCCCATCGCGGCGTGCCGCTGCAGCGAACGGTCGATATCCTCGATCGGCTGAAGGCGGCCGGCGTCGAGGATGTGTCGCTACTCAGCGGCGAAACGAGCTGAGGTGCCAATGCGCTTCGCCCCGCCTCGCCCCAGAAACGATGACGAGCGCATTTTGCCGCTGATCAATGTCGTGTTCCTGCTGCTCATCTTCTTCATGCTGACCGGTACGCTGTCGGCCATCGATCCCCTCCAGGTCGACCCACCGCTGTCGGCCAGCGAGGGTACGGCGAAGACACGGGAGCTGGTCGTCGTAATGGCACCGGACGGCAGACTCGCGGTCGACGGTACGCTGATCGACAGTGGTACACTGCCGCTCGCCATCATCAAGCGAACGAAGGATGGCATCGCACCCATCGTCTGGCTGAAGGCCGACGGCCGGACTGAGTCGCTCGACGTCATAGGGGTCATGAACGAACTGCGCGACGCTGGCGTGACGCGCCTGAAGCTGCTGACCCTCCCGACCGGCACCTCCGGACCACACTAATGCACCTGAGCGGTCGACATTGGATCATCGGCATCCTGCTTGCGACGACCCTTCATGTCGCTGGCTTCGCTGCAGTGCTCTGGCAGCGCGACACGACCGGCGCCGCAAACACCGGCATCGGCGGCATCGAGTTTGCCTTGGGCCCCGCCGGCGGCGCGCCCGGCACAATGACCAACGCCTCAATAGAGGATGCCGAAACAGTCGAAACGGCCCCTGCAGAATACGTGCAGGAGGTCGAGACCATTGAAGCGCCATTGAACGATGCCACGACGCTACTGGCCGACCAGCCGGAGGTCGATCCGCTCCAGACCCAGCCAACTGAATTGATGGCGCAGACTCCGGTCGAAGATATAGAGCCTTTGCCCGACGTGGAGTCGCCAGCGAAACACCCCTTGCCGCAGGTGATGCCGGAACCAGTCGTATCGGAAGAGCCGACAATCGAAATGGCTACGGAGCCGGACCCGGTCGTCGTGAGAGAGACTGCTGTCGCGCCAAGGCCGACGCCGCCAGCGCCCAAGGCCAAGCCAATACGCAGGCCGGCGGCCGTGGCCAGGACCACGATGCCACCCGAACCGGAACGGCAGGCAAAGGTCCGGCCGGAAACGGCGCGGAACGATGTCCAGCCCGAGATGGCAACTGACGATCCGGCTGCTGGCATCCAGAACCCGCCCGGGGCCGGCGGCAAGGCCGGTACGGCCGACCGGCCGGACGCGGGCAGTGCGACCGCATCAACCCGCGGCGGCGGCACCCCCGGAACTGAAGCCGACTATGCGGCAAAGCTGCTGGCGTGGCTCGAACGGCACAAGAAGTACCCCCGCCGCGCCCAGCGGCGGCAACAGGAAGGCGTGGTCCTGCTTTACATCGAGATCGACCGCAGCGGCCGTATTCTCAGTCATCGCGTGCAACGTAGTTCAGGCTTCCGCGCGCTCGACGATGCCACCATCGACATGCTGGAACGCGCCAATCCGCTCCCGCCATTGCCGGAGCGGATGCATGGCGACCGATTGGAGATCATCGTTCCCGTTCAGTTCCACATTGCTTAGCGTCCGAACCAGGTAACAGCGACCCTATGCCGCCCCGCTTTCCGGTGGCGCCACGCTGATCAGCCGGGCGCCGTCACGAGTGCGCCGGTCGACGCACACAGGACAGCCGTACCACGCGCTCAGGCCGCTCGTCGTCAGGACCTCTTCGGGCACGCCATCGGCAACCAGGCGGCCTCGCTTCATGACCAGAATGCGATCGGCAAAGCTGGCGGCCAGGTTAAGGTCATGCAACACCGCCAGGACCGCCGCGCCGCGGTCGGCAATTCGACGAATGGCGGTCATCGCCACCACCTGCTGCGCCAGATCGAGGGCAGATGTCGGCTCATCGAGCAGCAACAAACTGCCGTTCCCCGGCAGGCTCTCCGGTGCCGGTATGACCTGTGCGATCGCCTTGGCCAGAAAGACCCGCTGTCTTTCCCCGCCCGATAGCGACAGGATGCTGCGCTCGGCGAAATCGCCCATTCCCACCACCGACAGGGCCTGCGCAACGATTGCCCGGTCGTCGGCCGGCGGCCGCTGTCCGCGATGCGGTGTTCGGCCCAGCGTCACAATTTCCGCGACGGTGAAATCGAACCGTACCTCGGGACTCTGTGTCATGACGGCGACCCGCCGAGCGAGCGCCCTCGGGTGCCACCCACGCCGCGCCCGGCCAGCGATCCGGACAGCATCCACCCCATCCGGCCATTCGCCACTGATGGCCTTGAGCAGCGACGATTTGCCGGCGCCGTTCGGGCCGATCAGCGCCACCAACTCGCCGCCGCCGATGCGCGCGCTGACCTGGTCGACCAGTGCCGTCCCATCACGCTCCACGCTGACGCCAACAACCTCAAGCATGAAAGGCTCGGCTGCCTCGCTGGCGCAGGAGCCAGAGGAACACCGGACCGCCGATCAAGGCGGTCAAGACGCCGATCGGCAGTTCCGCCGGCGCCACGACGGTCCGTGCCACGATATCGGCGCCGGTCAACAACGCCGCCCCAAGCATGGCCGACAACGGCACGACGTACCTGTGATCGGGACCGACCAGCAGCCGGCTCATGTGTGGAGCAATCAGACCGACAAAGCCAATGACACCGCACATGGCGACAACCGCGCCGGCGCCAATGCAGGTCAGCACCAGAATAACGAGCTTCAGCCGCTCAATGCGGAATCCCAGATGCAGGGCCTCCGCGTCGCCCAACAACAGGGCGTTCAATGCGGCCACAAAAAAAGGCACGGCAATCAGGATGCCAAGAAACGCCGGCCCGACGGCCTCGATCTGCCACCAGCTTGCCGCCCCCAGACTGCCGAGGCTCCAGAAGGTGAGGTCGCGCAGCTGTGCGTCATCTGCGACAAAACTCAGGATGCCGATACCGGCGCCGACCATGGCATTCACCGCGATGCCGCACAGCAGCATGGTCGTCACGTTCACCACCCCGCCCTGCCGCGCCAGCACAAAGACGACAATGCAGGCGCCCATGCTGCCGGCGAAGGCGGCAACCGGCAGGGCAAGGACGGCCGCCGCCGGCGACAACCCGTCGAAGACCGCAATGCCCAGGACGATCATGCTGACCGCGCCCAGCGCACCGCCGGCGGAGACACCGATCAGGGCGGGGTCCGCCAGGGGATTGCGAAAGAAGGCCTGCATCAGCACACCGGTCAGCGCGAGCACCGTACCCGCCAGGACAGCCAGGACCACGCGCGGCAACCGCACGCTGAGCAAGATGGTCTGTTCCACCGGCGTCGCCAGGGTTCCGGCCCCCGGTACACCGACCGCCGCCGCCGCGGCATCGACAACGGCCAATGGCGTGATCGCTACCGCACCGATGCCGAGGGCGAGAAACACCACGACGACCAACAGCAACGCAGCGGCGCCGACCGCGAGGTGCGGCCGTGCACGCAGGTGCGCGGCCCGCCCGCGCTTACTGACCGGTAGCGATGTCATTCCGACGTATCGGCCAGTTCGGGATGAACCCGCGAGGCAATGGCCCGTATCGCTTTCGGACTGTTGAGCCCAAGCCCCTGCAGATAGCCGCCGGGCAGTGCGAACAGATTTCCCGACTGCCCCGCCGGTGTCAGCGCCGCGCCGGGCGCCTTGAGCGCCACCGGCACGCCGCCGGACAGCTCCAGTCCCTCCTCGTTCACGAGGATGAAATCGGGTGCCGCCTGCAGCATCGCCTCCTGGCTCATCGGCTTGAAGTATCGAATGTCGTCCGTGACGTTGTCCGCCCCCGCCATCTCGATGAGCAACGCGATATGAGTGTCGCCGCCGGCCACCAGCGTCGGCCGACCGCCGCCGGCGAGGATGAACAAACCCCGCGGTCGCGACCTGGCGCGGGCAGCAAAGGCGACGGCGGCATTCAGCTCCGCCTGAAAAGCACGTTTCAACGCAGCCGCCGCGGCGGCCCTGTCCAGCAAGGCACCCAGTTCGTCGATCCGCGCACTGACTACATCGAGGTGCGCAACGTCGTCCGGAAAAAGCCGCACCGCGACGCCGGCGGCCTCGAGCTGCTCGACAACCTCGGGCCGGGTCTGACGACCGGCCATCAGCGCCATCGTCGGCTGCAACGCCAGCATCGGTTCCGCCGAGGTGTTGCGAAACCCGGGAATGCGGGGAACGCCATCAAGCTCGACAATGTGTTCGGTGCCGCGGCTGACGCCGACGACCTGATCGCCGGCGCCGAGCGCGACGACGATCTCCGCGATATAGCTGCCGATGACCAGATAGCGTGCGTCAGGGGCGGAGGATGACGCTCCGGCCGGCGTTGTCCGCAGGCCGATTACAAGGAAACCGACCGCAACAATCCATAGAGCCGTTCGGGCCATCATCGGTCCTCCCTCACAAAGCGGAGGAGACGTCCCTCCTCCCCCATTAGCGCCAGTCCGCCCGACGACGTACGTGACATGCCGTTTACCGGCGCGAAGCGCAGATGCGACCGCAGGTCCGGCTCGTGAATGTGAAACATCCGCTCATCGAAGCGGGCGCCGGAAAGCGCGCCGGTCCATATCGCGCGGGCATGACGTCCTACCGCCTCGATCGAAAAGCCGCCACCGTGACCCAACATCTCGGCGAGCGCAGTTCGCGTATCGATACCAACGACCGGCTCGCCATCCGGATCCTCCGAGAGAGACGCCTTGCGCGCATCGAACTGCCCCACGGTTGGCGTGCCAACCGCAAAAACCCGCGATTGGTCGGCCGCCGTCATCGATGCGAAATACGAATGCGCCGTCGCGAACTTCGACTTGTGAAAGATGAACACCTTGAGGACAGCCGCGCCCGCAGCGTCGAAACACTGGATGCTGCGCGTGTTGCCGTGGCTTTCGTCTCGGTCGACAAACAGATAAATGTCGGAGATCGCCGACGCATCGACCTCGGCTCGCATGTGCGAGCCCTGCAGAAACAGCACACCGTCCTCGCGGACATGCGACGACACGTCGCCCAATGGCATATGCACGCCGCACGAGGTCGAAAAAGCGCACAAAACGCGGCCCCATTCCGCCACCGGCTTGAGGATGGCGCTCACGTCGGCTTTCAGGCGTGTGGCCCCGGTGCCGATGCGACAAGCCGGTAACGCCGCCTCCGGTACATCCAGCAACTGCGCTACCTCCGGCGGATGCAGTTGCGCGTGCGACTTCAACAGGCTGCACCACGCATCGAGCAGCGCATCTGGATGCTGCAGCAATGGGTTGACCTCGACCGGGGCAATCCCGCGGCCGAGCTGCTCCGAGGTGTTGTCGGTCATCGTCATGTCACCCCCTCACAGCGCATAACGGAGAGAGAGGTAAATGAACCGGCCGGGCGGGTCCTCGATGGTGCCGGTCGACGACCAGTTGTTCGGCACCTGCCGGTCGAACAGGTTGTCGATCCCCAGCAGCAGCGCCAGTTGATCATTCACGTCATAGCGCAGGTTGACATCGGCGACGGCATAGTCGGCGTCGAATGCCGGCCGGGTGCGGTTGTTCGGGTCGATGCCGAACAGGTCTTCGCTATACCGCCCGCGCACCGTCGCCAGCCATTTGCGCCACCGGTAGGTCAGCGCCGCCTTGACGGTCTGTTCGGCCCGCCCGGACAGACGGTTGTCGGTCCTCGCGTCAACGGCATGCAGGTATTCGTACGACGCATCGACACTGAAACCGCCGCCGAGATCGTAGCCCCCGGACAATTCGATGCCTGAGATCTCTGCCTCGGCGATGTTCTGATAGGCGAATACCGTCAGCCCACCCGAAACCTGCCCGTTGGGTGCGGCCTGGATCAGGTTGTCGATCTCGGAGTGATGGGCCACCAGTTCGATCGACCCGCGGGGGCCCCGCCAGCCGATCGCCGCCTCGTAGGTCTCCGCCTCCTCTGGCGCCAGGGTCGGCGAGCCGACGATCAGAAAACGGCCACGGGTAAACCGCGAAAATCGTTCGATCACCGTGGGTGCACGGAATGCCTGCCCGAACCCGAACCGCCAGGTCAGGCCGTCACCGCGCGAGCCGAGCGTGGCACGCACCGTGGTGTGCGTGCCGAACGAATCGAAATCATCGACGCGCACACCGCCAATCAGCCTGACATGCTCGCCCAGGTTCCATTCGTCCTGCAGGAAGCCGTAAACGTTGGTTTCCCGGTCCTGCCGCGACAGAATGGACACGTCGATTTCATCGCTCTGCGCACCGGCACCGACCAGCAGGTTGTGGTCGCCGGCCTCAACGAAATAGCGCCCCTGTGTGATCGTCTGGGTAAACTCCGTATTCTCGTCCGGCGCCGGGAAACTGCGGTTGGCCGTGCCATCCGAGTAGCCGTACGCACCCTCCAGTGACAGATCGCCCGGCCCGACTTCCACGTCGTATGCCAGCGAACCGTAGACCCTGTCCTCCTGTTCCCGGCGCTCGAACGGCGTCCCCGGAACGCCGGGCACGAAGGATCGCGTCACCCCGTCGGACCGGTCATCCTGGATGAAACCTTCCAGCGTCCAGCGCAGCGCGCCGGTGTCGCCCACGCCGGCCTCACCCTTGTAGGTGAGCGCGACATGCTCGATTCCGGACAGATCGTCCGACCCGACCGTATCGTCGAAGCGATAGCGTTCCGCATTGCGGTAATCGAACGAGACGCGATGGCCGATGCCGCCGGTCGTGAAGTTCGTCGTCGCGCCGAGGTTGCCGGTGTCGCGGCCGTTTCCGGCATCGCTGACGACCGATCCCAGCGTGCCGCGCAGTGTCAGCGGCGATCCTTTCCCTGCCGCCTTGGTAATGATGTTGATGACGCCGCCCGAGGCATTGGCGCCATAGAGCGCCGACATCGGGCCGCGGATAACCTCGATCCGCTCAACGTCCTCGATGGCGTAGTTGTTGAGGTTGGCGATGCCGAACTTCCCGGTCCGCGGCAGACCGTCGAACAGGATCAGCACCGAGGTACCGGCATTCGGTACCTGACCGCGGATCGTGACAGTCGAATTGGCGCCGGACGTTCTGGCATCGACACCGACCGACTGCCGCAGCACCTCGGTTACCGACGCGCCGGAGTAGGTTTCGATCTCGGCCGGACCGATGACGTCGACGCTGGCCTGCACGTCGGTGATCGGCTGTTCGCGCCGCCCGGCGGTGACGACGATGGGATCGAGATACTGAACGGTTTCACTATCGCTAGTGGTTTGCGCCAGGACCGGCGTCGACAAGAAGGATGCGGCCAGGGCGCCGCCTACGGCGCTCCCGAACGCGCCGCGCAAGACACGTTTCTGCACAGAATTGCACTCACAGCTGAAGATGGCAGGCGGACGCCTGCAACGGCCCGCTCGCGACGGAGCGGCATGGCAACGATCTTCAGGTGGAGATGGGTGGCGCCCGCCCGCCCAGACGCGGCCCGCCGCAGCGGACCACGAATGCGGACTCGCAGGTGACGTAACTCGCCTCGATCGAAACCGGAGCGGGCAGCACGCGCTCGAGAGCCGGTACGGCGACCTTTTCCTTTGCCAGGACGCACAGCGGACAGTCGGCGGCCTGCGCAGTATCCGCCGGCGGTTCTTCGCCCAACAGCTCCGCCAGCATGCGGACATAGCGCCTGGCATCGTCCGACGGTGCGCTGGCTGGCGTAAGGCAAAGAATACCGGCGACATCGGCGCCGGACGCCTGGGCAACGCCCATCGTGCCCGGCAACAGCGTCTGGAAAAACACCAGTGCCGCGGCCAGCGCCCGCACTGTCCGGCTTGTCGCAACCCCTCTCATGGTGCGTTGTCGTAGCACACCCGATATGCGAGTTCATCGCATTTAATGTCGCAGGCACGAGTGACAGTGACACTGATGGTCACCGACGAGAGCGGAGCCTATGCTGCTTCGGAGATCAACTGATTTAGGCGGCTGCTCTTGCCAGTAATGGAGCGCGCGAAGCTATCGCCAATCGGTAAACCCGCCTTCACCTGCCACCAGTTCAAACACTGTGCCGCGAGCCTCTGAGTCAACGAGCGCGCTAGCGCAAAGCACCTGCAATCATGGATCGTCCACGCGACGATCGAGCTCCACGACCGGCAGCAAAAAACAAGGTTTTGCCGCTCGTATCGACAACCGGCGATTCCCCGGCTCGGCGGCCTGGGTCGATCTACATCCCAGCGAAAATCAGTTGCTCGAGCGCACTCAAGCCGCGTTCGACGACGTACCCAAGCAGGGCGCCGCTGAGAAGAATAAACAGGTCACGATTGGATAGTGTCATCAGAGTGTTTCCTACTTTGCCATAGGACCACCCAAACGACAGGCCTAACGCTCTACAATTGGAAGCCATCGAAGTTAGTCCCTTGGACGTGATGGATGCTCTCTCTCATCCCGTTTCTCCTCCAGCTTCTTCTTGCTCGCCCCCGATAACTTGCTCCCATCCCGGCGAGCGAGGCTCACCACCTCGCACCCTATATATGGTGCCTTGCCATAACCGCAACCCTAGATGCGGCGGAACCGTTTGCCCAATTCTTGCCCATGGAACAAAACGTGACGATATGGGCGGTTCAACGATAACAAGGGCTTACATGTCCCGCCTTGCCCACGGTGGTGCGGCATCGGTTCCCCAAGTGTTCTTTTGGGAAATCGCCATAAGCTGTTGATTTTTCGTCGAAAAGAGTGGCGCGCCCGGCAGGACTCGAACCTGCGACCTGCGGATTAGAAGTCCGCTGCTCTATCCAGCTGAGCTACGGGCGCTCGAGCGGCTCCGTCCCCGGGCCACGCACGGAATAAAAGCTGAAATTCTCCGAGTAGGACTTCGGCCGCACCTTGCGCTTCTGCGGATCGGCGACACGGTATTCGATGCCGTTGCGCTCGCAGAAGGCGATCGCATCCGCCTTGTCCTCGAAATTGAGCGCAAGCTGCTGGCGCATATCGGTCGACGAGGTCCAGCCCATCAGCGGTTCGACCTTCCGCGCCGCTTCCTGATCGAACTCAAGATACCACCGTTTCGTCGCCCGGCCCGACTGCATGGCCGTCTTGGCCGGTTGATAGATCAGCGCCTTCATCACCCAATCCCGCTTGCCAGCCCCTTGAGGAGCATCAACAGTTGGTCGGGGAGAGAGGATTCGAACCTCCGACCCCCTGGTCCCAAACCAGGTGCGCTACCAGGCTGCGCCACTCCCCGACGTGGCGGGAAAGTAGGCATTTCGGCACCGGTTCACAAGCCCTGAACCGCAGGCGTCGGATTGCCCGCAGACCGCGGCAGTTTCTTCCCGATCGGCCATGCCGCGCCGGCAGCGAAATCATCCCAAACCAGCGTTCTGGCCATCGGCGTGGTGACGCCAGGAATGGCATGCACGAAGCGGATTTGTCGCGCCGACGCCGAAAGCGCCCGACCGGGCAGGAGAGGTTCCCTGACGCGCGGCAAAACACCTACAATGGCGAGGACCATGTTCATGCCGTGAGTGACCAGTCCGTGCCACCATCCATCACAAATGCAGACACCGACGCAGAGGAGCCCATCGGATGGCCGGCGAACCGGCCGGCGGACGACGGCTGGCGTCGTCCGGGCGATGGTGCGGCCGGGATCGAGACATCGGAGGATTTCGCCCGTTTTTCCCAGCGCAACGACATGTTCATGCGCGCCTGGTGGGACGACACCGTACGCTCGAGGGATACCGAGGCCTTTTTCGACAGCTACCGGATGGAGGCCGCGCCGCGCAAGGGCGAAGGCTTCAACCAGCGCGATTTCGCCCTGCGCAACGCCGCCTGGGTCGTCGCCGACGAGTATGCCGACCGCAGTGTCGCCGACGGCCAGCGCGAGGGCTTTTCCGCGCCGCTGAAACCACGCGTAGGTAAATTCGCCGAGCAGGTCACGTTCGCCGGCCCCGAGCAGGCGACGGCAGAAATCAAACGGATCGCGAAGCTTTTCGGTGCGGACCTGGTCGGGATCGCCGCGTACGACTCGCGTTGGACCTACATCGACCGCGTGGATATGCGCAATCTGGAAGCCGTGCCGAACGACCTTCCCGGGAGTATCGGCCACGTCATCGTCCTGGGTCATGGCATGGACGACGATCTGGTACGCACCTATCCCTCGGCGCTGGCCGGCGCGGCCGTCGGTGCCGGCTATTCCAAGGAAGCCGCCACGGCACAGCAACTAAGCCAGTACATTCTCAATCTGGGCTATGACGCCGTGGCCTCGATGAACGACACGGCCCTGGTGGTGCCTTATGCGGTTCAGGCCGGCCTGGGTGAGTACGGGCGCAACCAGATGGTCATCACGCCGGAATTCGGGCCACGCGTCCGCTTCTCGAAGATTTTCACCAGCCTGCCATTGGTCGCCGACCAGCCGCGCCGTTTCGGCGTAAGGGAATTCTGCGACATTTGCAGCCGCTGCGCGGACGCCTGCCCACCCAAAGCGCTGCCTTACGGCCCGCCCAGCTTCGACACCCCCAACCGGTCGGCCATTACCGGGGTGAAGAAATGGACCGCCGATTGCGAGAAGTGCTTCGGATACTGGGCGAAGCTGAAGAGCGACTGCGCCATCTGCCTGCGGGTCTGCCCCTGGAACCGCGACTATTCCCATTGGCCGGCACGGTTGTTTCGGCGCCTCGCCGGTGGCCCCCTGCGGCGCGTGGCTCTATGGCTGGATGGCAGGCTGAAGCTTGGCCGACGGCGGCGGCCGAACGACTGGTGGCAGGGATTGGCCGAGTCCGATACCGACGCCCCCATCCGGCGCCCCTGAAACGGCAGCCCGCCGCTTAGAGACCGGCAAAGGAACTCAGGTTCAGCCGTCCGCCGTTTCCCTGGCATTCTGCATACCGCGCCGGCGGCGAATGCGGCGGAACACGCCGCTTGCGGTCAGGATGATATGCCCGTTGGCGCGTATCTCGGCATCGACGAAAACCAGTGTCTTGGTTGCGCGGCTGACCCGCGCCTCACCCTCGACCCAATCGCCAAGGTGAGCCGGGCCAAGAAACTCCGTTGTCATCCGCACGGTCACGCCGGGGCCGGCGGACGCCTTGCGCACGCCGCGCGACAACACCAGATCGGCAAAGCTCATGAGCATACCGCCGTGAACGATGCCAGCCCGGTTGATGTGCTTCTGTGCGACGCGAAACCCGCGGGCCGCCACATCTTCGTCGCCGACGAAATCGTAGATCGGGCCGACCAGTTCGGAATAGTCGCTGGGGGTGCTCAGTGTCCCATATCCCGCCGGCACCGTATCGGCGCCGCGCTTCATCTCGCTCATCCCGTCACTCCTTTACTGAAACACGGGATGCAGCACCCGATCCCCGACATCGATCCCCAGCTTGCGGCTCAGTCCGCCGCCGATCTCCAGCACCGCCCGGCCCGGCTGCGGCGCGACGATCGGCACTTCGGACAATGGCTCGGCATTTTCATGGATATGGAAGATACGGCCGCGATCGTCGATGAACAGCATGTCGAGCGGGATCAGCGTATTGCGCATCCAGAAGCCCAGACGCTGTGTTGCCGGGAAGATGAACAACATGCCGGCATCCTCATCGAGATGCCGGCGGTGCATCAGGCCCTGGCGCTGTTCCTCCCGGCTCAGGGCCAGCTCGACGTTGAAACTGCGCACGCCTTGCGCCGTCTCAACCTGGAGCGGCACCGTATCGCGCCCGTGCGTCGCCGAATGGCTGCCGGCGGTCAGGACGACAAGCAGCGCCAGAATTCTACCCCACCTACCCATCCGCCTAACATGCCCGCTGCCGCATCCGATGCAAGTGCTTAAACCGCTGCGCCATGACACTTTCATTGCGCCACGGGGCGGCCTATAGTCGGCCTTCGCCACTGGGGGGAGCCGCTGGGTGCGGCTGAGAGGTTCCATGACGGAACGACCCCTCGAACCTGATCCGGTTAGCGCCGGCGGAGGGATCAGTGCCTCATGACAACCGACAATCGGCCTGACGCCGTACGCCGTGCAGCCATCGGCGTGTCCTTGCGCGGTGGCCGCCTCGCCTATGAAGGCGAGCTGGTGTTCGACAACCTCGATCTCGACATTTCGGCCGGGCAGTTCACCTGCCTGCTCGGCCCGTCCGGTGTCGGCAAGTCGAGCCTGCTGCGGCTGATTGCGGCGATCGCCCCCGAGGCGACAGCCGATCGCTTGACCGCCAGCGATGGTGCGCCGCTCGCCGGCCGCGTCGCCTACATGGATCAGCGTGACCTGCTGCTGCCCTGGCTCGATGTCCTCGGCAACGTCACGCTGGGCGCGCGCCTGCGCGGCGAGCGCGCTGACGTCGACCGTGCCAGGCACCTTCTCGACCGTGTCGACCTCCCTGACGCCATCCACAAACGCCCGGCCGAATTGTCCGGCGGGATGCGTCAGCGCGCGGCTCTGGTGCGCACCCTGATGGAAGACCGCCCGGTGGTGCTGATGGACGAACCCTTTTCGTCGGTCGATGCGCTGAGCCGGCTGCGCCTTCAGGACCTCGCCGCCGACCTGCTCACCGACCGCACCGTCCTTATGGTGACGCACGACCCGCTGGAGGCCATCCGGGTCAGTCACCGCATTCAGATCCTGTCCGGCACGCCGGCACGGCTGTCCGACCCGGTCGAGCCCGGCGGCACGTCGCCGCGCGCGCCGGACGACGACGCGGTGCAGCATCATGTCGGCGACCTGCTGCGGCGCCTCAGCCAATCAAGCGGGACCGTCTGATGCCGTTGCTCCGCACCGTCCTCAGCATCGGCGTCACCGCACTCGTTCTGTTCGGTGGCTGGCAGCTACTGGTCACCGCCACCGGCGTCGCGCCCTACATCCTGCCCGGACCGGCCAGGGTACTGCAGACATGGTGGCACCAGCTCGACCTGATCGCGGGCCACGCCGCGACAACGGCGCTGGAGATTGTCCTTGGCCTTGTCATCGGCACCCTGCTGGGCGGCCTCGCCGCGTTGACCATCAATGCGCGCCCAGTCGTCGGCCGCCGGCTTCTGCCCCTGCTCGTCATCACCCAGGCAGTACCGGTGTTTGCCATTGCACCCTTGCTGATGCTCTGGCTCGGCTACGGCATGGCATCGAAAGTCGCCATGGCGACACTGATTATCTTCTTCCCGGTCACCGTCGCCTTTCTCGACGGCCTCCGGCGTACCGAGCCCGGCTGGCTCGATCTCGCGACGACCATGACCGCCGGCCAAGCCAAAGCCCGTCGGGCCATTATCCGGCACATCCAGATCCCGGCTGCCCTGCCGGCGCTGGCGTCCGGCCTGCGGGTCGCCACGGCGACCGCGCCCATCGGCGCCGTCGTCGGCGAGTGGGTCGGGTCGTCCAGCGGCCTCGGCTACCTCATGCTGCATGCCAACGCGCGGCTGCAGACGGACCTCACCTTTGCCGCGCTGTTCACGCTCGCGGTGATCACCCTCGCCCTCTACTTCGCCATGGACCGGGCACTGCGACGCCTCATTCCCTGGCAACCCGACACTCTGCGCTCCAACGGAAAGGACTGACGTCATGCGACTGCCCCTCCTGGCCGGCCTGTGTTTGGCCATCCTCGCTGCCCTGCCCGCCCGTGCGGCGGACGAAGTCACGCTGCTGCTCGACTGGTTCGTGAACCCCGACCACGCGCCGCTGATCGTCGCGCAGCAGAAAGGCTTCTTCGCCGACGCCGGGCTGGACGTCACCATGATCGAACCGGCCGACCCGAACGACCCGCCCAAGCTGGTGGCCGCCGGCAAAGCGGCGTTCGCCGTTTCCTACCAGCCGCAGCTTCATCTACAGGTCGCCAACGGCCTGCCATTGATGCGCATCGGCACGTTGGTCGGCACGCCGCTCACCACGTTGTTGGCGCTGGCGGACGGCCCGATCAAATCGATTGCCGACCTGAAGGGCGGTAAGATCGGTTTCTCCGTCGGCGGGTTCGAGGACGTCATGCTGACGGCGATCTTCGCAAAACACGGTTTCGGCCTCGATGACGTCGAACTGATCAACGTGAATTTCGCGCTCAGCCCGTCGCTGCTGTCCGGCCAGGTCGACGCCGTGATCGGCGCCTACCGCAACTTCGAACTGAACCAGCTGGCAATCCTTGGCCGCGAGGGGCGCGCCTTCTATGTCGAGGAAGAGGGCGTGCCGACCTATGACGAGCTGATCATCGTCGCCCACAAAGACCGCGCCGACAGCGATCGGACGCGCCAGTTCATGCGTGCCCTCGAACACGGCGTGCAATATCTGATCAACCACCCCGACGAGAGTTGGGACATGTTCACAGCCTACAAAGACGGGTTGGATGACGAGCTGAACAGACGTGCCTGGGTCGACACCCTGCCGCGCTTCGCGCTACGGCCCGCCGCACTCGACAGCGGTCGCTACGAACGCTTCGCCGCTTTCATGCAGGCCCAGGGCATGATCGACACGATCCCGCCGCTCGACACGTATGCGCGGGAAATCCGGTGACCGGCATCGCACAGGAGAGCAAGGCCAGCACCTTCGCTGCGTCTCTGCGGGCGGCCGCCGAACCGGACTGGACGTCAGCGACCACGCATCGTTTCGTCCGGGAGCTCGCCAGCGGTGAGATCGACGATGCAGCCTTCGCCCGCTATCTGCGGATCGACTACGGCTTCATCGAAACGCTCGTCACGCTGGTCGCGCATGCCGTCGCCACGGCCCCGGGCATGGACCGCAAGAAGCGCTATGCTGCATTTCTCGGTGTGCTCACCGGCGACGAGAACGACTACTTCGAGCGTTCGTTCGCCGCGCTCAAGGTGCCGGCGGCGGACTGGCGTACGCCGATCCGCCATCCGGTGCTCGATGGGTTCCGCGATCTCATGGCACGGCAGGCACAGACCGGCTGCTACGGGGCGGTACTGGCGGCACTGCTGCCGGTCGAATGGGTCTACCTGACATGGGCGTCAGCGGTCGCCGATGCCGTGCCCGGACGGCCGTACCTGCGCGAATGGATCGACCTGCATATCGACCCCGGCTTTGCCGATTTCGTGACCTGGATGACCCATGAGATGGATGACGTCGGGCAACAGGCAAGCGACGCGGAACGCGACGCGCTGACGGCTGCCTTTACGCAGGCCGTCGCACTGGAAGTGCAGTTCTTCGACGCCGTCTATGCCGATTGACGATCGTGAGCGACGCCACGCCAGCGCGGCAATACGCTCTAACGCCCCCGCCCCAAGCAGGGGCGACATGCGCTAGACGAAGGCGATCTCCGCCACCAACGGCCCCTTCGGGCCGTGGCCGATACGAATGCGCACGGCCTGTCCGGGTACGAGATCGGTTTGCCCGGACCGGCGCAGCGTTTCGATATGCACGAAGATGTCGGGCGTACCTTCGCCCTGCGTCACGAAGCCGTAGCCCCGAACCCGGTTGAACCATTTCACCGTGGCGTCGAGAAATTCGCCCTCCGGTTCCACAGCCACCGGCGCCGGTCGCGGTACTTCCTCGCGTGCCGGCCGTGCTGGTTCAGGTTGCCGCGCGGTCGTCATGTCGAGTTCGATCACGCGAACCGCTTGCCATCCCTTGTCGCGCTGAATCGCCTCACAGACCACCGTCGCACCTTCGGCAACAACTTGATGACCTGCATCCCTCAGCACGGTCTTATGCAGTAGGATATCGCCTTCGCCAGTGGGTGAGATTACGAACCCATACCCTTTGACTACATCGAACCATTTAACCGTCCCGCGAAAGACAGATGGTTCGCTAGATCCCCCCTGCACCTTTTCATTAGGTACATCCATTGCGAACTACTTGTCGATACCACGTCTATGGGCGCACTATGCCCAATAGAGAAGGCTAGCAGAAATATGACAGCGCACCAATAGCCGTGTTGAACAAGCCCGATCGGTTGCACGTCTAAAGAGGATCGGCCTTCGGGGCGGCGTTCAGAAACTCTGGAATTATCCGGGTCGCACCTATAACTTGCCGCGCAACATCAGGTGGGGGGAACCACGTGCCGGCCATCGGCAAGACAGCCGACAAACAGTCGGATTACGGCTATCCGCCAGTCGTCCGGGCGTTCTCGCTTGCCGTCCTGCTGGCGGGCTTGTGGCTTCTGCTGTCCGGCTACTTCGTGCCGCTGCTCCTCGGTCTGGGGTTCGTTTCCGTGGCGCTCAGTATCTGGATTGCGCTGCGGATGGACCTTATCGATCATGAGGGCGTTCCGGTTCATATCACACCGAAGTTGCTGCTCTACTGGCCGTGGCTCCTGCTGGAAGTCGCCAAGGCCAATGTCGACGTCGCCCGCCGGGTGATGGCGCGCAAGCCGGACATCAGCCCCGTCATGTTCGATGCACCGACGAGCCAAAGCTCGGACCTCGGCGAAGTCATCTACGCCAACTCGATCACGCTGACGCCCGGCACGGTATCGGTCGAAGCCGAACCCGGGGTCATTCGCGTACACGCCTTGAGCCGCCAGGGCGCCGACGACGTGCTGAGCGGCGAAATGGATCGGCGCGTGACCGACGTGGAAGGCATGCGCTGATGTTCGAAGTCGCCACCGTCGCGGTGCTGATCAGCCTTGGGCTGGCATTGGCGCGCGCCTTCATGGGCCCGACAGTGTTCGACCGCATACTTGCCGTAAACGCCGCGGGCACCAAGACGGTGCTGCTGATCGCCGTTTTGGGTTTTCTCATGGGCCGGCCGGACTTCCTCGACATCGCCCTCGCCTATGCCCTCATCAACTTCATCGGCAACGTGGCCGTCCTGAAGTACGTGAAGTACGGCACCTTCAGCTCTGCCGGCGAAGAGACGGAGGCGCGGCGATGAGCCTTGCCATCGACCTGGCCAGTTGGGTCCTGCTGTTGGCCGGCTCCGTCTTCCTCATCATCGGCGGTATCGGCCTGATCCGCATGCCGGACTTCTACACTCGCCTGCACCCCGCCGGTTTGACGGACACCATGGCGGCCGGTCTGATCCTCCTTGGCCTCGCCCTGCAGGGCGGGCTCAGCATCACCACCCTGAAGCTCCTCCTCATTCTCGTCTTTCTGTTCTTCACCAGCCCGACGTCGAGCCATGCCACCGCCCGCGCCGCCCTGGCCGCCGGCCTGAAGCCGATGCTCGACCATGACGGTGACCGTTCCGCCGCTCCGCCGGAGAAGTAGCCATCCAGTACGTTGTCGACATTGCTCTGGTCGCCGCGATGGGCCTCACGGCTCTGGCCATTGTCCGCCTGCGCAGTCTGTTCGCCGTGGTCATGCTGTCGGGTATCTACAGTCTGCTGGCCGCCAGCATGTTCGTCGTGCTGGACGCGGTCGACGTCGCCTTTACCGAAGCCGCGGTTGGTGCCGGCATCTCCACCGTGCTGATGCTCGGCGTTCTCAGCCTGACCAATTCGCGCGAGAAGATCCCCAGTCACCAGCCGCTGCTGCCGCTCGCCGTGGTGCTGATCACCGGCGCGGTGCTGGTCTACGCCACTGTCGACATGCCGGCGTTCGCCGATCCCAACGCGCCGGCCAACCTGCACGTCGTACCGCGCTATCTCGAGCAGAGCGGTCAGGAGATCGGCATCCCCAACGTCGTCACATCAGTGCTTGCGAGTTATCGCGGCTACGACACGCTGGGAGAAACGGTGGTGATCTTTACGGCAGCGATTGCGGTGATGATGTTGCTGCTCGGCCGCCGGCCGGAACGCCACGGCAACGCAAAACGAAAATCCGGCGAGGACGAGTGATGCGTCATCATTACGTTCTGCGGATCGTCGCCAAACTTCTGATCCCGTTCATCCTGCTGTTTGCGCTGTACGTTCAGTTCCATGGCGACTTCGGCCCAGGTGGCGGCTTCCAGGCCGGAGTCATCTTCGCGTCGGCCTTCATTCTTTACGGGCTGGTGTTCGGTCTCGACAATGCGGAGCGCGTCGCCCCGCCCAAAGTGATCGAGAAGTTCGTTGCCCTTGGCGTCCTACTCTTTGCCGGCGTCGGCGTCGCGTCGATGCTGATGGGCGGCAATTACCTCGATTATTCGGTTCTCGCCGAGGACCAGGCCGGCGGCCAACACCTCGGCATCCTTTTGGTCGAACTCGGTGTCGGCATCACCGTCGCCGCGTCGATGATCGCGATCTTCTTCCACTTCGCCGGGCGGGAGCCGTAGGCATGCTGGAGGCGATCGTCGCGCACTATAATTATTGGGTCGTCATCCTGCTGATGATGACCGGCTTCTACACCGTCGTGTCGCGCGGCAACCTGGTCAAGAAGATCGTCGGTCTGAACATTTTCCAGACCTCAGTGTTCCTGCTCTACATCACCATCGGCAAGGTCGACGGCGGCACTGCGCCGATCCTCGACCCGCGTTTCGAGACCTATTCGAACCCGCTGCCTCATGTCCTGATCCTCACCGCTATCGTCGTCGGCGTCGCCACCACGGCGCTGGGCCTCGCCATTATCGTTCGCATACGTGAGGCCTACGGCACGATCGAAGAAGACGAACTCGACCTGCAGGACGAAGAGGCGTGATCGATCTGATAGCGCACCTTCCGGCCCTGCAGGTTGTGGTGCCGCTGCTGGCGGCACCGTTGTGCGTCCTGGTTGGCCGCGCCTCGTTCGCCTGGGCTATTGCGCTGCTCGCCAGTGCCTTGGCGACCGTCGTTGCTGCTGCGCTCAACTGGCAGGTCCACACATCAGGACCGATCTCTTACGAAATCGGCGGCTGGGCCCCGCCGTGGGGCATCGAATATGCCGTCGACCGGCTGAACGCGCTGATCCTGCTGATCGTATCGAGCATCAGCACCATCGTTCTGGTCTACGCCGCCGCCAGCGTCCGTCGCGAAATCCCGGTACGCCGACAGACCCTGTTCTACACCTCCTATGTCCTGTGCCTGACCGGCCTGCTCGGTATCACCATCACCGGCGATGCCTTCAATATCTTCGTCTTCCTCGAAGTGTCGTCGCTGTCGAGCTACGCGCTGATTGCCATGGGAGCACAGCGCAAAGCGCTGACCGCGGCCTTCCAGTATCTGATCATGGGCACCATCGGGGCGACCTTCATCCTGATCGGCATCGGCCTGCTCTATATGATGACGGGCACGCTCAACCTGGCCGACCTGGCCGAGCGCCTGCCGCAGGTTACCGGTACGCGGCCGATTTTCGGCGCCTTCGCTTTCATCACCGTCGGCGTGGCACTGAAAGCCGCACTGTTCCCGTTGCACCTTTGGCTGCCCAACGCCTACGCCTATGCGCCCAACGTGGTCTCCGCCTTCATCGCCGCGACCTCGACCAAAGTGTCGATCTACGTGCTGCTGCGTTTCACCTACACCGTCTTCGGCGCCGATTTCGCCTTCGAGGCTCTGCCCCTGCATTGGGTGCTGCTCGCGCCCGCGGTCATGGCGATGTTCGCGGGGTCGTTGAGCGCGATCTTCCAGGACGACGTGAAGCGGATGCTCGCCTACTCCAGCGTGGCGCAAATCGGGTACATCGTCGTCGGCATTTCCATCCCGACCATCGACGGCGTATCCGCCGGTCTGGTGCATGTCTTCAATCACGCCCTGATGAAGGCTGCCTTGTTCTGCGCCATGGGCTGCGTGTTCTATCGCATCGGTTCCGTCCGCCTGTCCGAACTTGCCGGGCTCGGCCGCGACATGCCGTGGACGATGGCCGCCATCGTCGCGGGCGGCTTGAGCCTGATCGGCGTGCCGCTGACCGCCGGCTTCATTTCCAAGTGGATGCTGATCGAGGCCGCTCTGCATATGGGCGAATGGTGGTTGGCGGCCCTGATCGTGCTCAGTTCCATGCTCGCCGTCGCCTACGTCTGGCGCATCGTCGAGACCATGTATTTCAAACCGGTGCCGTCGGGCCGCGAACGGGTCGCCGAGGCACCGCTCGCGCTGCTGCTGCCGACACTGTTGCTGGCTGCGGCGAACGTCTATTTCGGCCTCGACACATCCCTGTCGGTGGCGCTGTCCGACATGGCGGCTACGGACCTGCTGGGAGTGTCGCCATGACCGATGGCGCGCTGATGCAGCTGGCTGTGGCCATCCCCCTGGTCGCCGCCATCCTGATCTGGCTGACCGGCCGCAGCCCCAATCTGCGCGAAGCCGTGACACTGTCGGCCTCGGTCGCACTGTTTGCCTGCGTTCTCGCGCTGGCACCAAACGTCTTCGCCGGCGGCCGACCGGAGGTCGTTCTGGCGGCACCGCTACCCGGCGTCACCTTTGCACTGCAGATCGAACCGCTGGGCATGACCTTCGCGCTGGTTGCGTCGTCTCTCTGGATCGTCAGTTCGCTCTATTCCATCGGCTATATGCGCGGCAACAACGAACCGCGGCAGACCCGCTTCTACATCTGTTTTGCCATCGCGCTGGCCAGCACCATCGGTCTGGCTTTCTCGGCCAACCTGTTCACGCTGTTCGTGTTCTACGAAGCTCTGACGCTGTCGACCTATCCACTGGTCACGCACAACAAGAACGACACCGCGATCGCCGCCGGCCGCACCTACCTCGGCCTGCTGCTGTCGACGTCGATCGTGTTGCTGCTGTCCGGCATCCTGGCGACCTGGGCGTACACCGGCACGGTCGATTTCGTACCGGGCGGGATCATGGCCGGCAAGGTGACCCCGGCGATCGGCGGTCTCCTGCTGCTGCTCTACATCTACGGCATCGGCAAAGCCGCCTTGATGCCGATGCATCGCTGGTTGCCGGCGGCCATGGTGGCGCCGACCCCGGTCAGCGCGCTGTTGCACGCAGTCGCCGTGGTCAAGGCCGGCGTCTTCACCGTGGTGAAGGTCAGCGTCTACATCTTCGGCACCGACTATCTCGCGTCGTTGTGGTCGTTGGACGTGCTGCTCTACATCGCCACCTTTACGCTGCTGTCAGCATCGATCGTCGCACTGCGCCAGGACAACTTGAAGCGGCGTCTCGCCTATTCGACCATCAGCCAGCTCGCCTATGTCATCGTCGGTGCCATGCTGGCGACCCAGATGGGCATCATCGGTGCCAGCATGCAGATCGTCATGCACGCCTTCGGCAAGATCACCCTGTTCTTCTGCGCCGGCGCGATCTACACCGCCGCCCACAAGACCCTGGTCAGCGAGCTCGACGGCCTCGGCCGCGTCATGCCCTTTACCTTCGCCGCGTTCCTGATCGGTGCGTTGAGCGTGATCGGCCTGCCGCCGGCCGGCGGCGCGTGGAGCAAATGGTTCCTGGCGCTGGGTGCGGCCGACGCCGGGCACCTGCTGGTTATCGCCGCGCTGATGCTGAGTTCGCTGCTCAACGTGGCCTATCTCCTGACTCCGGTGTTCCGCGGCTTCTTCAAGGCGCCGGCCGATGGCAGCACCGGCGCTGCCATCGCCGAGGCGCCGCTGCCTTGCGTAATCGCGCTGACGACCACGGCTTTCGGCTGTCTGCTGTTGTTCTTCGGTGCGGATCCGATTTACCGCGCACTCACCGCCATGGTCGCCAATTAGGAGGGCGAAGATGAGCGAAGACGCCAAGCCTCACAGCGACAGGACGCCCGACGAGCGCCCGCGCTGGCTCGACCAGCCGCGCAACATCGACAGGATCTACTACGGCCTGATCGCCCTGTGCGTGATCAGCGTCGGCGCCGATTTTTTCTACGCCAAACATGTGCACTACGCCGCCGAGGACATCGTCGGCGCCTACGGCATCTACAGCTTTGTCAGTTGCGTCGTCCTGGTGCTAGCCGCCAAGGCACTGCGCAAGCTGCTGAAGCGCGACGAGGAATTCTACGACGCCGATGACTGAGCTGCCTCCAGGCCTGATCCTCATTCTCGGCGCGCTGCCGGTCGCGCTGCTGCGTGGCTGGTTGCGAAATGTGGTGGCGCTGCTGGTCCCGGTGTTGGGCGGCCTGCATCTGCTGTCGCTGCCAGAAGGTGTGCTGCTGCAGTACGGTTTCCTCGGGCTGACCCTGGAGCCGGTGCGCATCGACCGACTGTCGCTGATCTTCGGCTACATCTTCCATATCGCGGCGGTCCTCGGCGTAATCTACGCCTTCCACGTTCGCCGCAGCCTGGAGCACGCCAGCGCCCTGGTTTATGCGGGTGCAGCCATCGGCGCAGTTTTCGCCGGCGACCTGCTGACCCTGTTCGTCTACTGGGAACTGACGGCGATCGCCTCTGTGTTCCTGATCCTGGCCCGCGGCACCGGCCGGGCCTTCCGGGCATCGGTGCGCTACCTCATCATCCAGGTCGGCTCCGGCGTCATCCTGCTCGCCGGTATCATCCTGTTCGTGCACGACACCGGGTCTATCGCCTTCGACCATATGGGCCTGTCATCGCTGGCGACGGCACTGATCCTGCTGGCCTTTGGCATCAAGTGCGCCTTCCCGCTGCTGCACAATTGGCTGCAGGACGCCTATCCCGAAGCGACCGAAGCCGGTACCGTTTTCCTGTCGGCCTTCACCACCAAGCTCGCCATCTACGCGCTGGCCCGCGGCTTCGCCGGCACCGATATGCTGATCTGGATCGGTGCGTTGATGGCCGCCTTCCCGATCTTCTACGCGGTGATCGAGAACGATCTGCGCCGGGTGCTGGCCTACAGCCTGAACAACCAGCTCGGCTTCATGGTCGTCGGCGTCGGCATCGGCACGGAGATGGCCCTGAACGGCACCGCCGCGCATGCCGTCAGCCACATCCTCTACAAGTCGCTGCTATTCATGTCGATGGGCGCGGTGCTGTTGCGCACCGGTACGGTCAAGGGGTCGGAATTGGGCGGCCTTTACAAGTCGATGCCCTGGACCACGGGCTTTTGCATCGTTGGCGCCGCGTCAAGCTCTGCTGTCCCGCTGTTCGGCGGTTTCATCTCGAAAGCGCTCATCATCACGGCCGCTGTCGATGCCGGTCACTGGTTCGTCTGGCTGGTGCTGCTGTTCTCCAGCGCCGGCGTGCTCTATCACTCCGGCATCAAGGTCCCATACTTCGCCTTCTTTGCGCACGATTCCGGCAAACGTTGCCGGGAAGCGCCGTGGAATATGCTGCTGGCGATGGGGCTGGCCGCCGCGTTGTGCATCGGTATCGGCATCTGGTACCAGCCGATCTATGACCTGTTGCCATTCGACGTGGCGTACCATCCCTACACCGCCACCCACGTGGTGACGCAGATCCAGTTGCTGCTGTTCTCCGCGCTGGCCTTTGCCGTGCTGATGCGCACTGGCTTCTATCCGCCTGAGTTGAAGTCAACTAACCTCGACGTCGACTGGATCTACCGCCGCGTCCTGCCTCGCGTCATCGGCACTCTGTCGGCCATGATCGTCTACACTTGGCGCACACTGCTCGACGCCGGCTTGCGTGGCCTGTCGCTCGCCATGACCTACGTCAACCGGGCTCACGGGCCGCAGGGCGTGCTCGCCCGCACTTGGCCAACCGGCAGCATGGTGTTGTGGGCCGCTGTGTTGCTGGGTGGAACGCTGCTGCTATATTATTTCTGACGTGCCGGAGAACCACCGGCCCGACAGTCAGTTTGCATTCAATTGAACCGCTTACCGGTCTGTATTGCCCGTCGCCAACACGGTCCGGCAATGCCATGATCGGCCGCACAAGAAACCGCAACCAATGGGAAAGGTGTCGTCATGGAAATGACCGGCGAATACCGGATTCCGGCCGCACGTGAACAGGTCTGGGCGGCGTTGAACGATCCGGACATCTTGAAAGCCTCGATACCGGGTTGCGAAACGCTGGAGAAAACCTCCGACACCGGCTTCGCGGCCACCGTGACGGCCAAGGTCGGCCCGGTGAAGGCCAAGTTCAAGGGCGAGGTCACCCTGTCCGACCTAAACCCGCCGGAAAGCTACACCATCGCCGGCGAGGGCAAAGGCGGTGCCGCCGGTTTTGCCAAAGGCGGCGCCAAAGTGTCGCTGGAGGAGGATGGCAACGAGACGATCCTGCGTTATCAGGTCGACGCCTCGGTCGGCGGCAAGCTGGCGCAGATCGGCTCGCGCCTGATCGATGGGGTCGCGCGCAAACTGGCCGACGAGTTCTTCACCACCTTCAGCGAACAGGTCAGTCAGGCCGCCCCTGCAGCACCGGCAACCGCACCGGCGGCAGCGCCAGCCGATGCCGGCGAACCGGCCGCCGCGACCGAAGTCCCGCCGGCGGTCGTCAAGGAAGCGTTCGAGACCGGCGACGCCGCACCGGAAATGCTGCACACGCGTCGCGACGAGTCCGAACATGCCGGCGCGCCGCCGCCGGCCGCCAGCGAACCGCCCAAGCAGGGCCTGCCGACATGGTCCTGGGTCGCCGGCCTGATCGTCATTGTCATCCTGCTGCTGTTGTTCATGGGTGACTGAGCCGTTACAGGTTCGACGCAAACCCCTTGGAATTGATCGCTGTTTCGCGATCTTTCCTTGACCTCGGGCGGGTGCTCGGGGAACACTTTGTTCAAGCTGAGACGGTGCCGGCGACAGGGGCAATCGGACTTGCCAAATGGCCGCTGCGCACAATCTTGACGACCATAATGAACACGCGTGCGACCGGCGCGTACAAAACCGGCGCAGGCCATAATCGACAGCGTTACGTTCGAAAACGTCACGTTGAGCGTTCATCAACGAAGGGAGAGCCCGTATGCCTACGGTATCGATGACCGTAAACGGAAAACCTGTCAGCGCCGAGGTCGAAGACCGTACGCTGCTGGTCCAGTTTCTGCGCGAGAACCTGCAGCTCACCGGCACGCACGTCGGCTGCGATACGAGTCAGTGCGGCGCCTGCGTCGTCCATGTCGACGGCGACTCGGTGAAGTCCTGCACCCTGCTGGCGGTCCAGGCCGAAGGCAGCGACGTCACCACCATCGAAGGGCTGGCCCAGAATGGCGAACTGCACCCGATGCAGCAGGCCTTCATGGACAATCACGGCCTGCAGTGCGGCTTCTGCACCCCCGGCATGGTGATGAGCGCCGTCGATCTGGTGAAGAAAAATCCAAATCCTGACGAGCAGACCATTCGGCACAATCTCGAAGGCAATCTGTGCCGGTGCACGGGCTACCACAACATCGTGAAAGCGGTTCAGCAAGCTTCCAAGACCATGGGCTGACACGCCCGCTGGAGGGAGGTCTGGCAAGCTTTACTAGGGACAATGGGAGGCACGAAAGATGACGGGCGAAACCGGTATCGGCGCTGCAGTCACGCGTAAGGAAGACTATCGATTTCTGACAGGGGCGGGCACCTACACGGACGACATCAATCGTCCGGGTCAGGCCTACGCCTATTTCCTGCGCTCGCCACACGCACACGCGAAGATCAACAGCATCGACACATCGGCGGCATCGGGGCGCGCCGATGTACATGCCGTTTACACCCACGCCGATCTTGAGGCCGATGGTGTCGGCGGCATTCCCTGCGGCTTTGGCGTGACGCAGACGAACGGCGAGCCGCAGGTCGAGCCGCCGCATCCCGCCCTCGCCGCCGGCAAGGTGCGCCATGTCGGCGACCCGGTTGCCATGGTCATCGCCAGCACCGCCGCTGCCGCCAAGGACGCGGCGGAATCCATCGACGTCGACTACGACGTCCTGCCGGCCGTGATCTCTACGGCCGATGCGGAAAAGGCCGGCACCGCCGTGCATGACGAGGCGCCGGACAACGTCTGCTTCCGCTGGGAGCTGGGCGACAAGGCAGCGACCGACGAAGGTTTCGGCAAAGCCGCACATGTCGCCACGCTGGACCTGGTGAACAACCGCCTGGTCGCCAACGCCATGGAACCGCGCGCGGCGATCGGTGAATATGAGCGCGCGACCGACCAGTACACGCTCTACACCACCAGCCAGAACCCGCATGTCATTCGCCTGCTGATGGGCGCTTTCGTGCTCAGTATTCCGGAGCACAAGCTGCGCGTTGTCGCGCCCGATGTCGGCGGCGGCTTCGGCTCGAAGATCTTCCATTACGCGGAAGAGGCGCTGGTGACCTGGGCCGCCAAGAAGGTCCAACTGCCGGTGAAATGGACGGCGGAGCGCACCGAGAGCTTCATGACCGATGCGCATGGCCGTGACCACGTCACCCATGTCGAACTGGCGATGGATGCCGACGGCAACTTCCTCGCCTTGCGTGCCCATACCGATGCCAACCTCGGCGCCTACCTCTCGACCTTCGGGCCGATGGTGCCAAGCTGGCTGCACGCCACGCTGTTCGCCGGCCAGTACAAGACCCCGGCCATTCACGCCAGCGTCACCGCCGTGTTCACCAACACCGTGCCGGTCGATGCCTATCGCGGCGCGGGCCGGCCTGAAGCCAGCTTCATGGTCGAGCGTATCGTCGAGGTCGCTGCCCGTCAGATCGGCAAGGATCCGGCAGAACTGCGGCGGCAGAACTTCATCCAGCCGGACCAGTTCCCCTACACCACACCTGTGGTGCTGGAGTACGACAGCGGCAATTACGAGCTGGCGCTCGACAAGGCAATGGAGCTGATTGACTACAAGGGCTTCGCCGGCCGCAAGGCAGAATCCGAAAGCCGCGGCAAGCTCCGCGGGATCGGCATCTCCGCCTATATCGAGGCCTGCGGCGTCGCCCCGTCGGCCGTCGCCGGCGCCATCGGCGCCCGCGCCGGTCTTTATGAAGCGGGCACCATCCGCTTCAACCCAACCGGATCGATCACCGTACTGACCGGCACGCACAGTCATGGCCAGGGTCATGAGACCACGTTCAGTCAGTTGGTCAGCGATAAGCTCGGCGTGCCCTACGATCAGATCGAGGTCGTGCACGGCGATACCAACCGAATTCCATTCGGCATGGGTACCTACGGCTCGCGCAGCCTGCCGGTCGGCGGCTCGGCGCTGTTCCGCGCCATGGAGAAGATCATCGACAAGGGCAAGAAGATCGCTGCCCATCTAATGGAAGCGGCGGTCGACGATGTCGAGTTCGCAGACGGCAAGTTCGCCGTTGGCGGCACGGATAAGTCGGTGACCATCCAGGAGGTCGCCTTCGCGGCCTATGTGCCGCACAACTATCCGCTGGAGGAGTTGGAGCCGGGTCTGGAAGAGACCGCTTACTACGACCCGCTGAACTTCACTTATCCCGCCGGCACCCACATCGCCGAGGTCGAGGTCGATCCCGACACCGGCGTCGTCGATATCGTCGACTGGGCCGCAGTGGATGACTTCGGCAATATCGTCAACCCGATGATCGTGGAGGGCCAGGTGCACGGCGGCATCGCCCAGGGCGTCGGTCAGGCCATGCTGGAGAACTGCGTCTATGACGCAGAGTCGGGCCAGCTCGTCTCCGGTTCCTACATGGACTACTGCATGCCGCGGGCCGATGACCTGCCCAGCTATCGGGTCGACACCACCAATACCCCGTGCCAGACCAACCCGCTCGGGGTGAAGGGCTGTGGCGAAGCCGGGGCGATTGCCTCGCCCCCGGCGCTGATCAACGCGATCACCGACGCCCTCGGCATCGCGCACATGGACATGCCCGCAACGCCGGAGAAGGTCTGGCGCGCAGCACAGACCCGAACCGCCCAGGCGGCCGAGTAATCAGGAAGGACGTATCACCATGTACAACTTCAACTATCACCGTCCCGGCAGTCTCGCCGACGCCGCCAATCTGGTGAGCGGTGCCGACGACGGCACGGTCATGGCCGGCGGCCAGACCCTGCTGCCGACCCTGAAACAGCGCTTGGCCAGCCCGTCCGATGTCGTCGACCTTGCCGGCATCGCCGATCTGCAGGGCATCACCGCGTCGGGCGACAGCGTCACAATCGGTGCGATGAGCCGGCATGCCGCCGTCGCCGGCAGCGCCGATGTCCAGGCGAAGATCCCGGCGCTTGCCGCCCTGGCCGGCGGCATCGGCGACCCGCAGGTACGCAACCGCGGCACCATCGGCGGCTCGATCGCCAATAACGACCCGGCGGCCGACTATCCCGCCGGCCTGGTGGGCCTCGGCGCCACGGTCACCACGACCAGCCGCGAGATCGCCGCTGACGACTTCTTCACGGGCATGTTCGACACCGCGCTGAACGAAGGCGAAATCGTCAAGAGCGTCAGCTTCCCGGTGCCGGAAAAGGCGGGCTATGCCAAGTTCCCGAACCCGGCTTCGCGCTATGCCATGGTCGGTGTGTTCGTCGCCAAGACCGGTGGTGGCGTCCGCGTCGCCGTGACCGGCGCCGGTCCGTGCGTGTTCCGGGTCAGTGAAATGGAAGCCGCACTGGCATCGAACTGGTCGGCGGATGCCGTGGCCGGTATCTCGGTCCCGGCAACCGATATGAACAGTGACATCCACGGCTCGGCCGAATACCGGGCGCACCTGGTGACGGTCATGACCAAGCGCGCCGTGGCGGCGGCCGGCTGACTTGATTTCACTGTTCGGTTACCCTAGGTGCTGATGGGCGGGGAGGGTCACCTCCCCGCTTTCCTTTTTGACGCCCCGTTTTCCGCCCTTTTCAGGACTCGCGACCGATATGTCTGAGCCGCTCCCGCAATCCATCGACGCCACCGCCGACCTGTTGGCCGACGGCAAGTACATCGCTGACCGCAGCCTCGCCACCACACTCTATCTGGCGCTGCAGATGGGCCGGCCGCTGTTTCTTGAGGGCGAAGCCGGCGTCGGCAAGACGGAAATTGCCAAGGTCCTGTCGGAAACCCTGAAGCGTCCCCTCGTCCGCCTGCAATGCTACGAAGGCCTGGACGTCGCCTCGGCGGTCTACGAATGGAACTACTCCCGGCAGATGATCGAAATCCGGCTGGCGGAGGCCGCCGGCAATGTCGACCGCACCAGCCTGGGCCAGGATATCTTCCGCGAGGAATACCTGATCAAGCGGCCACTCATGCAGGCGCTCGAGGGCGCAAAGGGCGCCGCGCCAGTCCTGTTGATCGACGAGCTTGACCGCACCGATGAGCCGTTCGAGGCTTACCTGCTCGAAGTGCTCAGCGATTTTCAGATCACTATTCCCGAGATCGGTACCATCAAGGCGAGCGAACCGCCGATCGTGATCCTCACCTCGAACCGGACGCGTGAGATCCACGACGCGTTGAAACGGCGCTGCCTCTATCACTGGGTCGACTATCCCAGTGCTGAGCGCGAGCTGGAGATCCTGCACGCCAAAGTGCCGGGGTGCGACGAACGGCTCAGCCGTCAGGTCGTCGCCTTCGTGCAGGGCTTGCGCAAGGAGGACCTGTTCAAGCTGCCGGGTGTCGCCGAAACCCTGGACTGGGCGCACGCACTGAGCCAGCTCGACTGTCTCGCCCTGGACCCGCAGACCATCGACAACACCCTCGGTGTGCTGCTGAAGTACCAGGACGATATCCAGAAGATCCAGGGCAGCGAGGCCGCGCGCATCCTCGACGACATCAAACAGGAGATAGCCGCCGCTTCATGACGGACCGCCTGCCAGAACCGGGCAATCTGCCACCGGGCGACAGTGGCGGCCGCCTGGCCGAGAACATCATGTATTTCGCCCGGGTGCTACGCGGCTCCGGCCTGCCGGTCGGCCCCGGCAAGGTGATTGAGGCCATCCGCGCGGTCGAAACCGCCGGCATCGGGCGGCGCGACGACTTCTACTGGACGCTGTTCTCCGTCTTCGTGAACCGCCGCGATCAGCGCGAACTGTTCGATCAGGCGTTTCACGTCTTCTGGCGCAACCCGCAGTTCCTCGAACGCATGATGTCGGTGCTGCTGCCGCAGATGCAGGTTTCGGCGGATGAGGAAGACCAGGCCGCCGACCCGCTGAGCCGGCGCATTGCCGACGCCATGAACAAGGGCAAGGACGCCACGGAGGAACCTCAGGCGGAAGACGAAATTGAGTTCGACGCCACCTTCACCTATTCCGACCGTGAAGTCCTGCAGGATATGGACTTCGAGCAGATGACGGCGGAGGAAATCGCCCGGGCACGCGCCATCATCGCCCGCATGCGCTTGCCGATCATGGAGGTGCCGATCCGCCGCACCCGGCTCAATCCGCGCGGCCGGCGGGTCGATATGCGCGCGACCCTGCGCGCGGCGCTGCGCAGCGCCCACGACATCCCGCTGAAACGGCGCTCGCGCCGCCGCCGGCACCCGCCACTGGTGATGCTGTGCGACATCTCCGGTTCGATGAGCCGCTACAGCCGCATGTTTCTGCATTTCATGCACGCCATCACCAATGACCGTGACCGCGTGCACACCTTCGTGTTCGGCACGCGGCTCACCAACATCACCCGGTATCTGCGGCAGAAGGACGTCGACGTCGCACTCGACCGGGTGGCCGACGCGGTCGACGACTGGTCCGGCGGCACCCGCATCGGCCACTGCCTGAAAGACTTCAACACCGGTTGGTCACGCCGCGTGCTCGGCCAGGGCGCCGTCGTCATCATGATCTCCGACGGTCTCGACCGGGATGCCGGCGACGGCCTGACCGAGGAAATGGAGCGGCTGCACAAGTCCTGCCGCCGCCTGATCTGGCTCAACCCGCTCTTGCGTTACGAGGGATTTGAACCAAAATCCAGAGGGGTGCGGGCGATGCTCCCGCATGTGGACGATTTCCGCACCGTGCACAACCTGAACAGCCTGGCCGATCTGGCCGAGGCCCTGAGCAAGGAGCCGCCGCGCCGGGAGGAAGGGCGCAGCGTTCTGACAGAGGTTGCATAATATGACACAAACCGTTGATCATGAACGTGTTTTGGAAACGGCATCAGCGTGGAAAGCGGCTGGGCACGGCGTCGCGCTGGCCACAGTGGTAGCGACCTGGGGCTCCTCGCCGCGCCCTGTGGGCAGCCAGGTCGTGGTCAATGAGAACGGCGATTTCGTTGGTTCTGTCTCCGGCGGCTGTATCGAAGGCGCCGTTGTGGCCGAGGCGCGTGACGTGATCGCCGGCGGCGATGCCAGACTGATCGATTATGGCGTCAGCGATGAAGACGCCTGGCAGGTCGGCCTCGCCTGTGGCGGCAAGTGCGAAGTCTATATCGAGCGCGTTGAATGAAGACAGCCACGCTCACCCAACTGCTCGCCGACCGCGATGCCAAGCGCATTGTCGTTCAAGCCACCGACCTTGCTGCCGGCACGTCGGAGCTGGTCTATCCCGCCGAGACCGACGCGAGCGATCCTTTGACCGAGGCGGCCCGTACCGCAGCGCGCAACGACAAAAGCGGTGCCGTCGATCTGCCGGACGGCCGCCGCGTTTTTCTCCATGTGCACAATCCGCCGCTGCGCCTGCTCGTCGTCGGTGCCGTACATATCGCCCAACCGCTGGCTCAGATGGCGGTGCTGGCCGGGTATGACGTCAGCGTCATCGACCCGCGCCATGCTTTCGCCAGTACGGACCGGTTTCCGAACGTCCACCTGTCGGACGATTGGCCCGACGAGGCAATGGACAGGCTCGACCCCGATCGCCGCACTGCCGTGGTGACCCTGACGCATGACCCGAAGCTCGACGATCCCGGGCTGATCCGCGCCCTGCGCAGTGACGCCTTCTACATCGGTTGCCTCGGTTCGACGCGGACCCACGCCAAACGTCTCGCGCGGCTGAAGGACGCCGGGTTTGGCGACAGCGACTTCGCTCGAATCCACGGACCCGTCGGCCTCGACATCGGCGCCAAGTCGCCGGCCGAAATCGCCGTCGCCATCATGGGCGAAATCACCCAGACCCTGCGCCGCGGCCCGGTACCTCAGGCCAGGGCCGCATGATATTTGGCCGCACATCGGTCGCCGACGCCGAGGGCGCCGTGCTGGTGCACAGCGTGCAGGTCGATGGCACCCGGTTCAAGAAAGGCCGCAAAATCTCGGCCGATGACGTCGACCGGCTGGCCGCCGCCGGCATCGACGACATCGTCACCGTGCGTTTCGAGGCGGATGATATCGATGAGAACGAGGCGGCGAGTCGGATCGCTGCGGCCTGTTCGGGCCCCGGCACGACCCAGCAGGCCGCGTTCACGGGACGCTGCAACCTCTACGCCGACGGCCATGGCATCGCACTGATCGACCGGGAACGTATCGACGCCCTGAATGCCATAGACGAGGCCGTCACGATCGCCACAGTGTCCCCATATGACGTGGTCATGCCAGGCCAGATGCTCGCAACCATCAAGATCATCCCGTTTGCCGCGCCGGCCGACGCCGTCACTGCCGCAGAGGACATTGCCAGGGCTTCGGCGGCAATGGTCGGCGTCGCGGCGTTTACACCGCATCGCGCCGGTCTGGTCCTGACGCGTCTCACCGACACCAAGGACAGCGTGCTAAACAAGACCCGCGCGGTATTGGCCGAACGCTTGGCGAAGTATGGCAGCGCGGTACATGCCGAGGTGCGCTGCGCCCATGCCGCGCAGGACATCGCCACTGCCATCACGGCTCAGCGCGACGCCGGCTGTGCGCCGATCCTGGTATTCGGCGCGTCCGCCATCACCGACCGCCGCGACGAAATTCCCGCCGGTATCGTCGCCGCCGGCGGCACAGTCGACCATTTCGGCATGCCAGTCGACCCGGGCAATCTCCTGCTTTTGGGCCATGTCGATGATGTGCCGGTCATTGGCCTGCCCGGCTGCGCCCGCTCGCCGAAGCTGAACGGGTTCGATTGGGTACTCGAACGGCTGTTGGCCGGAGGAAACGTCACCCCACAGGATGTACAGCGCATGGGTGTCGGCGGCCTGCTGAAGGAAATTCCAACCCGCAATCAGCCGCGTCGTGCCGAGCGTGATCCGGATGCCGCTGCACCCCGCGCGCCGCGCATTGCCGCCCTCGTACTCGCAGCCGGGCAATCGCGCCGCATGGGTCACGACAACAAGCTGCTGCTGGAAGTCGACCGCAAGGCGATGGTTGCCCGCGTCGTCGAGGCCGCGTTGGCTTCGCAAGCCGCATCGACCATCGTCGTCACCGGGCACCAGGCCGATGACGTCACCGCGGCACTGGCCAACCACGACGTGACCTTCATTCACAATCCCGCCTACGCTGACGGCCTGAGCGCTTCGCTGAAGGCCGGCATTGCCGCCGTCCCCGATGACATCGACGGCGTGGTGATCCTGCTGGGCGACATGCCGCGCGTGCACCCGGGTCAGATCGACAAGCTGATCGCCGCCTTCAATCCGATTGAAGATCGGGCCATCTGCGTGCCGACCTTCAACGGCAAACGCGGCAATCCGGTGCTGGTCGCCAGCACTCTGTTCGATGAGATCCGCGATGTCATGGGCGACATCGGCGCCCGCCATCTGATCGGCGCGCATGAAGACGCTGTGGCCGAAGTCCCGATGGACGACGACGGCGTCCTGATCGACGTCGATACCCCCGACGCCCTGACCTCGCTACGCCGCAACGCCTGATCTGGCCTCGCGCGCGACTTCGCTTTCCAGGACCGCGCAATCGCGGCACAGGCGCAGGTTACGCCTTTTGCCGCCGGCATGTATCCGCCGCAGCTTGTTGAACCGCGCGCTGTTGAACAGGTCGATGGCGTCATCCTCGAACACATTGCCGAGACCGAATTGCGCCGCGTAGATGTCCTCGAAGCACAGGCTCATCGATCCGTCCGACAACACCACCATTTTCTCGAACACATGATGGCAGGCCATGTCACCGATCCAATGGTCTTTGTGGGCGCCCTCGCCGCCGCCGTTACCCGCGCCACCAACCTGGCCGGACCAGTCGTGCATGTCGTAGCGCTCGATCCGGTCGCCGCGATCCGGTGACAGCACCGACGCCCAGTGACGGCGGTACGCTGCCCATTCATGCGCGTTGATTGGCTGGTGGATGAACCGCAGGATGAACCGCGTCGGCGCGTTGAGTTGATCTCGCAGGGCAACCGCCGCCTCCGTCTGCGCCCGCACCCGCTCGAAGCGGGTACGGCAGCGGATCGCCTCATGCGTTGCCGCGCTATGGCCGTCGATGCTGACGATGATCGTCTCGATGCCCGTCGCCAGCACGGCGCGCGCACGGTCGGGCGTCAGAAGCTGTGCGTTGGTCGAGATCGCCAGCCGCCGGAAGCCATGTCGCTTCAGATGCGCGACGCGGTCGCAAAGCTGCGGATCCAGCAACGGTTCGCCGAGGCCGAACAGGTCGACCATGTCGATCTGTTCCTTGCGGGGCAGCAGCGCATCGACCAGACGACAGAATCCGTCCCAGGGCATGACACCCTGCGGACGCACGGCGTCCTGCGAGATCGGACACATTCCGCATCTGGCATTGCAGCCGTAGACCGTTTCGATGACGACACGTCGCGGGACGATGCGTTCGCCATCCCATGCCGGCACATACATCTGCCCGGGGCGGCTCTGTTTGATCTGATCGACCATTCACCTACTCCGACACATCATCCAGATCGAAGCAGAAAAACGTTAGTTCGCCGTTACCCCCGGGGCATCGGCGGCGCATAACGCGCCAGGAAGTCGAATTCAATGTCGAGCAGTCCGTACTCCGTCAGGTCGACATGTCCTGCGCCGGGCAGGAAATGCCCCTCCTTCGGGTCGTTCGCCGCTTCGAACAGACGGCGGCCGAGGTCGACTGAAATGGTCCGGTCGGCCTCGCCATGCACGACCAGCAATGGCGCGGTGACCTGATCGATCCGCGACATGGAATCGAAACGGTCGTACATCAGCCAGCGCACCGGCAGGAACGGAAACCGTTGTTGTCCGGCGTCAACCGCGGATGTGTATGGGGACTCCAGGATCAATGCCTGCACCGGTGTTTCGCTGGCCATCCGAACCGCGACGCCGCTGCCGAGTGACGCGCCCAGGAGCACCGTTCTGTCCGGTGTCACACCCTGCGCCTGCAGAAAAGCAAGCGCTGCACGGCCATCGTGAAACAGGCCGGTTTCCGTCGGGCTGCCTGGATTGCCGGCATAGCCACGATAGCTCACCAGCAACACGCCGTAGCCGACATCCAGGAATGGCCGCACCTTGAAGGCCCGGTGGCTGATGTTGCCGCCATTGCCATGGAAGTAGACGATGGTGCTGAAGCCGGGCTGCGCTTCCGCATACCATGATGCCAGCGACAGCCCGTCCTCGGTTTCGAGCGTCACCACCGCCATCTCCGGTACACCGACCGTCGCCGGCGCCGGCAGCGTATGGTCGGGAAAGTACATCAGCGACCGCTGCATCACCGTGCAGCCAGCAACCAGGACGGCGTAGCCAAACACGGCAGCCATGGCCACTTTCGCAATGACGTCCACGTCTCGCCTCCTCGATGCAAATCCGCCATGATGGAACGGCGATCTGGAAAGGCAGACATATTGAACGAAGACCACGAAGGCAATTCATTGTGGCGGGCCACCGCGACTGCGGCGTCCGAAACACCGCCGCTGCAGGGCGACGCGACGGCCGATGTCGCCATTGTCGGCGCCGGCTACACCGGCCTGTCGGCTGCCCTGCATCTTGCCGAAGCGGGGATCGATGTCGCCCTGCTCGACCGCCATGCGCCGGGTTGGGGCGCCTCGGGCCGCAATGGCGGGATGGTCATTCCGGGCCTGAAAGAAGACCCCGATGAACTCCTCGCGAAGTACGGCCGCGAAGACGGCGAAGCCCTGATCCGAACCTCAGCGCAGACTGCCGACCTCGTGTTCGACCTGATCGACCGTTTCGATATTCAATGTGACGCGCGACGCGCCGGTTGGATTCAGGCCGCGCATACCGCGAGGCAGCTTCCGATCCTCGAGCGCAGATACGAGCAGTGGGCCGCCCGCGACGCCGATGTCGAATGGCTGCCGCGCACCGAAATGGCGGCGCGCGTCGGCAGCGACATGTACCACGGCGGCTGGATCGACCGGCGCGCCGGCGGTCTGCAGCCGTTGAGCTATGCCCGCGGTCTCGCGCGTGCCGCCCAGTCCCTCGGGGCCCACATTCACGGCGACAGCCCAGTCGAGGACCTCGCCGCGGACGGCGATGGCTGGCGCATCACCACGCCCAGCGGACAGCTCCGCGCCCGGTCGGTCATCCTTGCCACCAACGGCTATACTAAGGGCCTGTGGCCCGGCCTGCCCCAGTCCGTGGTCCCTGTGCTCAGCGTCCAGGTCGCCACGGCACCATTGAGCGAAAATGTGCGCCGGCTGGTGCTGGGCCAGGGCGAGATGCTGTCCGACACCCGCAGAGTGCTCTGGTACTTTCGCCAGGATGCGCATGGCCGCTTGCTGATGGGCGGCGGCGGCACCGCTTACGCCAGCGGCGCCGACAAGGTGTTCACGGCATTGCAGGACCGTGTGCGGACGCTGTTGCCGCAGGTCAGCGATCTGTCATTCGAGTATGCCTGGCATGGCCGCGTGGCGTTGACCACCGATCACCTGCCCCACCTGCACGAGCTGGCGCCCAACCTGTGGGCCGGCTTAGGTTACAACGGCCGCGGCGTCGCCATGGCGACAATGATGGGCAAACTGCTGGCCGACCGGGTTCGCGCCGTCGATACGCCGGAACTCCGCTTCCCGACGCTGCCGCTACGGCCACTGCCATTGCACCGCTTTCGCGGCCTCGCCATTTCCGCCGTGCGCCGCTACTACAATTTCCGGGATTCGCTGGAGGCCTGAAGCCGACCGCCGGTCAATCGTCACCGACCTCGCGGATATCGAGGCTTTCGGTATTCATCTTCGCCATTAATCTGTTGGCGTCGTCCGACACCAGACAGTCCAGGAAAAGCGTGCGCTCCAGCGTCAGGGCCTCATCCAGCGGCCGGTCGGTCGCTTCACGGATCAGCCGTTTGATGTGATTGAACGCGACCGCCGGTTTGCCCGCATACTCCCGGGCCAGCTCAATGGCCCGGTCGAGGACGGGCGCTTCGCAGACCTCATGCACCAGGCCCAGCGCCAGCGCTTCACGCGGCGGGACGGTACGGCCGCGCGCGACCATTTCCAGTGCCCGCGCCGGCCCGATCAGCCGCGCCAGACGCTGCGTGCCCCCGGCGCCCGGCAGCAGGCCGATGTTGATTTCCGGTAAACCCATATGGAAGTCGCCGTCGGCAGCGATGCGCAAATCGCATGCCAGGGTGAACTCAAAGCCACCGCCCATGGCGAACCCGTTGATCGCGGCGATGGTGATCTTCGGCGCCGCGCCGAGCATGTTGAACAGCCGATCGACCGCGCGCTCGCGGGTCATCAGCCGGCTCTCGCTGAACGTCAGGCCCTGGTCGCGGAGCTGATCCGACATCGCCTGCAACTCGTCGACGTCATAATGGCGAATGAACACGCCGGGACGCCCGCCCGTGAACACGATGCCCCGACAACTCGCATCGCCCGCCAAGGTCTCGACGGCGGCGATCAGATCGTCAACCGTATCGGTAGTCATGAAATCGCGCTCGGGCGTGATCGTCACGACGGCAACTGCGTCGATCCGCTCGATCCTGAGCTGTGACATGGAACCTGCCTCCCTTAACTCGACACCCGATCAGCGCTGCCGCTTTTTCTTCAGCAGGTCCAAACCGAACTTGATCAAATAGAATGGCACCACCACGACGGCACCAAGGATGATGTAGGGCGTTGCCCAGCGGACGGCGCCGCCGGCGAGATCGGCGACGTCATGCAGTGTATTCGACAACAGCCGCAGGAAACCCAGCGGATCGATCTTCACCGTATCGAGAATGAAGCCGACAACGAGACAGACCAAAACGATCTTCACCGCCGTAGACAAGAATTTGCGAATATCGATGTTCACGCCATTGCCCCATGCCCCGCGCCGGGCCGTCGACCATACGGTGCGGCCACATCCCGGTTCTGTCTACAGGACGCCGGCGGCATCGTAAACGGCGGCTCTCTTGCCTGCTTGGCCCGTATCGGCCAGCGCCCGGTGGCGGCTAAGCCAGGTTATCGGGCGGAAACTTCTCTGCCGGCACGCCCGCACCAATGTCGACAAAGCGGAACTCTTCCGCCACGGGCATCTCCTGCGCCTTGCCGATTGCGTCCCATATCAGCGGCCCTTCGCCAATGTGTTCCGACATCGCAAACAGCTGGAGTCCCGGCTGATCGCCCCCCGGCCGCACCGGCAGCACAAGACACTCCGTCGGGGCAAAGACCTCATTGGCATAGGGATGGGCGACGATGAACCAGGAACCGCAGGGCTGGCTCAGGTGTTGTCCCAGCCGATAGGTCCGCACGTGGCGCTCTTCCGGCCGCGCCATGTTGACGTAGTCCATACCTGCCGGATCGAAGCCCAGTCGGTCGACCACTTTTGTCCCCACCAACCGGAACGACACGTCGCTGCCGCTCAACGCGTCCAGCACCATGATGCTGGGCAGCAACGGCTTGATCTCCTCCAGCCGTACGTCGCGCCGTTGCGGCATCAATGAGTCGCCACGCCAGGAAGACCAGGCGACATAGAAGTCGCGGCAAGGCTGGGTCATCACGTAATCCGGTACTACGACGTCCATGCTTCGATCCCGTCCCCGTTTGCCAGCAGACGCGCCAGCTACCTCGCCACGGCGGCCTGTCCGTCATTGTCACAGGTAGCTATACATAACCGATTTCCGGCGCTGGCTGTCATTCGGTAGTCGGGCGGCACCATCATGCTGGGTACTCGTCTTGATTGCACGCAATGCGCGGCACGCGCTCCGCCTTGACGATACCCAGGCTGCTGTCAGTGGGTGCAGCCGCTAGATTTGGGAGGAAATCATGCTGACATGGGAGGACTGCATCGGTCTGTGCGAGCTCGACGAGGATGTGATCGATGCGATCGCCACACACGAACATGTGCCGGAACTGGTGGCGCTGGAACTTGCCAACTATCTCGTACACACCGATGACGGCATACCGCGGATCAAACGCATGATCCTGGACGACATCGCCAGTGCACAGGCCAACGGCGACGCCCCGCGCGTCGAGCACCTGCGCCACACGCTTCAGCACTTCGTCGTGCAGGCCCGCGAGATGAACATGCAACCGCAAGTCGGCGACGCCAGCTAGTCCGGCAGAGCACGTGCCGACGTACCGGACGCACAGGGAAAGTTGTAAAGGTAGTTGTAAAACACAGTCGACCAATGTGAAATCGGCCTGTAAGCCATTGAAAACAATGGCGACCCCGGTGGGACTTGAACCCAACACCTCCGGCTTGAAAGGCCGATATCCTAACCTTTAGACCACGGGGTCAACAGGGTCCCAATTAGACCCTTCGCCGGGCAAAATCAAGTGATTGCCGCCATTTCGCGGCCGCGCAGAGAAGCCTGCGATCAACTCGTCCCGGCCATCGGCGCGGCATCCTCCAGAACCAGTTGCACACCGCGCCGGCCCTGCCAGTCGTCGGCCCGCAAATGTCCGGCGAGATGCACCCGCGCACCCCGCGTTGTCATCAGCAGCCGGCCCAGCGGCGCATCGGCGGCGCCAAAGGCAATGGCCTTCAGCCGCCCGCCATCGCCGCCCGCCGCAATGACCCGCACATGATTGCTGCCGACCACATCCGCCTTGACGATGTCGGCGCCGGTCACGGCAAAACGCGGCTCCGGATTGCCGGCCCCGTAAGGCCCGGCCGTCTCCAGCAGATCGTAAAGATCGCGCGTGACCGCGCGCACCGACACCGCGCCGTCGAACGGCAGGTCCGGCACATCCGGGAGATCCTGCAACTGCCGGCCGATGCGGTCGGCCAGGAAGGCCTCGACCTCGCCCAGCCGTCCGACCTCAACCGACAGGCCGGCCGCCATGGCGTGACCGCCGCCGTTCAGCAACAGACCCGCCTGTTTCGCCGCCGTCACGGCCGACCCCAGGTCGACGCCGACGACCGACCGGCCCGACCCCTTGGCAACCTCGCCGTTCGTCGCAAATACGATGGCCGGGCGATGGAACCGGTCCTTCAGCCGGCTCGCCACGATCCCGATGACCCCTTCATGCCATTGGTCGGAGGCAACGAACAGCAGTGGCTTGCCGTCCTGCGCCGCCGCACCGGCCATCTCGACCGCCTGCTCGATCATCGCCGCTTCGATCGACTGACGCTCGCGGTTCAGCCCGTCCAGCTCTTCCGCCAACGCGTGCGCTTCGGCCGGATCGTCGGTCGCCAGCAATCGTACCCCAAGGTCGGACTTGCCGATCCGGCCGCCAGCATTGACCCGCGGTCCCAGCAGGAATCCGAGATGGAAGGCCTCCGGCCGGCTGGCCATGCCGGCGACTTCTGCCAGCGCCTGCAGCCCCGGGTTCAACCGTTGCGTCATCACCTTCAGACCCTGCGTAACCAGGGCCCGGTTCAACCCGGTCAACGGCACCACATCGCACACCGTCCCAAGTGCTACGATGTCGAGCCAGGCGCGCAAATCCGGCTCAGCCCGGTCGGCAAACCAGCCACGGCGGCGCAGTTCCCGGTTCAGCGCCACGAGCAGCAGAAACGTCACGCCGACGGCGGCAAGCTGTTTGCACGGGCTCTCGTCATCGAGGCGGTTCGGATTGACCACGGCATGGCTCGCCGGCAATCGCGGCTCGGCCTGATGATGATCGACGACAATGACATCGAGGCCGGCATCCCGTGCCTGCGCCAGCGCATCGAAGGCGACGATACCGCAATCCACGGTGACGACCACGTCATGTCCGCTTTGGCGCAGGGCACGCAAGGCATCGGCGTTGGGGCCGTAGCCTTCGCGCTGCCGGTCGGGAATGTAGACGGTGACACTGTGCCCCACGGCCGCAAAATAGCGCCGCAACAACGCCGAGGACGTCGCGCCGTCAACGTCATAGTCCCCGAAAACGGCAATTTTCTCATCAGCCGACAGGGCGTCTGCCAGCCGCGCCACCGCGCGGTCCATGTCGCGCAGGCAGGTCGGGTCCGGCATGGCGTCGCGTAGGGTCGGGTTGAGGAAGGTCTCGCCGCCGTCGACATCGACACCGCGCGCCGCCAGTACACGGCCCACGACATCCGGCACGCCCAACCGTTGGCTCAGCGCCTGCGCCGTGCGTTCGCTGCCGGGTCGCGCCTGCCAAAGCCGGCCGGTGACCGACCGGCCAACGCCGAGAAAGGGCTCTGCCGGCGCGTTCACCTGTCTTCGCGGATTGGGTGTTCCATCCGAATCCAGCGTACCGTGCCGCTGCGCGAGCGCATCGCCACCGACTCCGTGCTGATCATCCCACCGGCCTTCTTCACGCCGGACAGCATCGAGCCATCGGTTACACCGGTGGCGGCAAAAATCACGTCGCCGGCCGCCAATTCGTTGATCTCGTACTTCCGGTTCAGGTCTTCGATACCGACGCGCGCCGCGCGCGCCTTCTCGTCATCATTGCGGAACACCAGCCGTCCCTGAATGTGGCCGCCGATGCAGCAGAGCGCCGCCGCGGCCAATACGCCTTCCGGCGCGCCGCCCTGGCCCATGTAAACATCGATGCCGGTCTCCGGCATCGCCGTCGCCATCACCCCGGCGACGTCGCCATCGCCGATCAGTACGATCCGCGCGCCGACCTCACGCGCCTGCGCGATGATCTCGGCATGCCGCGGCCGGTCAAGGATGCAGGCGACGACGTCGCTGGTGTCCTTGCCTAGCGCCTTGGCAACATCACGGATGTTGTCGGCCGGGCTCTTGTCGAGGTCGAGGGTACCCGCCGGTACATTCGGCCCGGCCGCGATCTTGTCCATATAGACGTCGGGCGCGTTCAGCAGGCAACCTGCCTCGGCCAGCGCCAGCACGGCCAGACTGTTCGGCATGCCCTTGGCCGTGATCGTCGTGCCCTCCAGCGGGTCGAGCGCAATATCCACCGCCGGCCCCTGGCCCAGCCCGACTTTCTCGCCGATGAACAGCATCGGCGCCTCGTCGCGCTCGCCCTCGCCGATCACCACGGTGCCATCGATCGCCAGCCCGTTCAGCGCCGTCCGCATGGCATCGACGGCTGCCTGATCCGCCGCCTTCTCGTCGCCGCGCCCCATCAGCTCCGCTGCCGCAATCGCTGCCGCCTCGGTCACGCGGACGGCTTCGATGGTCAGGTTACGTTCGAGAGACGATGTGTTGGGCATGGCCTGTTCCCTGTTCTGGTTCTGGCTTCTGTAGCCTAAAGCAGTTCGATACGGATCATCTTTGGCGGTGCCTGGACCGGCGCCAGACCGGCGATGCGGCTAAGTGCGCGGTTCATTGCCGCCTCCTGGGTCTCATGCGTTACCAGGACCACGGTTACCGGCTCCCCCGGCGCGCGGCCCCGCTGCAGCATCGACTCGATGGAAATCTCTTCATCCCGCAACACAGCTGCAATGTCGGCAATCACACCTGGCTGGTCCAGCACCGACAGCCGGATGTAATAGGGCCCGATGTGCCGGTCCATCGGCGCGGCGGTCAGCGGCGCAAGATCGGCCGCCGGCGTCGAAAAGGTCGGCAGGCGGATTTCCCGCGCGATGTCGATCAGGTCGGCGACCACGGCCGAGGCCGTCGGTCCTTCACCGGCGCCGCGCCCTTCGAACACGGTTCGGCCGACGTGGTCCCCCTCCGCGACGACTGCATTGAAGGCATCATCGACATGCGCGATCGGTGTCGCCGTCGGCACCATGCAGGCGTGCACCCGTTGCTCGATGCCATCGTCGGTCGGCCGTGCCAACCCGAGCAGTTTGATCCGGTAGCCGAGTTCCGCCGCATATTCGATGTCGGCGGCCGAGACGTGGCGAATACCGTCGACGAATACGGCATCGAAATCGACACTGTACCCATAGGCGAGGCTGGTCAGAATGGCGAGCTTGTGGGCTGCGTCGACACCATCGATATCGAACGTCGGGTCGGCCTCCGCATAGCCGAGCGCCTGCGCTTCAGCCAAGACATCTTCGAACTCCCGGCCGGTGCGCTCCATCTCCGTGAGGATATAGTTGCAGGTGCCGTTCAAAATACCATAAATGCGTGCAAACTGGTTGCCCGCGAGACCTTCACGCAGAGCCTTGACGATCGGGATGCCGCCGGCCACCGCAGCCTCGTAGTTGAGGCTCAGGCCGGCGTCTTCCGCCGCACGCGCCAAGCCGGCGCCATGGCGGGCCATCAACGCTTTGTTGGCCGTCACGACATGTTTGCCCCTGGCGATCGCCGCCTCGACCAAAGCCTTGGCCGGCCCGTCTTCGCCGCCAATCAGCTCGACCACGACGTCGATGTCGTCGGCATCGGCCATCGCCACCGCGTCGTCGTACCAGCGATAACCGTCGAGTGCGACGCCACGATCGCGCGACCGATCCCGCGCCGACACGGCGACAACGTGGAGAGGGCGTCCACAGCGCTGGCGCAGCAGATCGGCCTGGGCCGTGATCAGCTTGACCACGCCGGCGCCGACCGTGCCGAGGCCGGCCACGCCGATTTTCAGTTCATTTCTCACGCGTTGGCCTGATGCAGGGTTGGTTGCGACTCGGCTTGGAAGTCTGCCAGAAAACGCTTGATGTTGCGCGCCGCCTGACGGATGCGCTGCTCGTTTTCCACCAGGGCGATACGGACGTATCCGTCACCATATTCGCCAAAACCGATGCCGGGTGAGACGGCGACGTTGGCGTGCTGCAGCAACCGTTTGGAGAACTCCAGCGAACCCAGGTGCGCGCATTCCTCAGGTAGCGGCGCCCAGGCAAACATGGTCGCCTGGGGCGATGGTATCTCCCAGCCAGCGTTGGCCAGGCTCTGGACCAGAACATCGCGCCGCGACCGATAGAGGTCGCGGATGCCGTCAATCACGTCCTGCGGCCCGTTCAACGCCGCGCAGGCCGCAACCTGGATCGGTGTAAAGGCGCCATAGTCGAGATAGGACTTGATCCGCGTCAGCGCCCCGACCAGACGCTTGTTGCCGGTGGCAAAGCCGATGCGCCAGCCCGGCATCGAATAAGTCTTCGACAGCGACGTAAACTCGACCGCGACATCGCGCGCACCCGGCACCTGCAGGATCGACGGCGGCGGGTTGCCGTCGAAGTAGATTTCCGCATAAGCGAGGTCCGACAGGATGTACATACCGGTCTCGCGGGCAAAATCTACCGCGCGCTGATAGAAAGCCAAATCAATGACTTCCGCCGTTGGGTTCGACGGATAGTTCAACACCAGCGCGGTCGGCGGCGGCACGCAATGGCGGATCGCGCGCTCCAGATTGGCAAAGAAATCCTGTCCGGGACCGACCGGAATATGCCGGATGGCCGCCCCGGCAATGATGAAACCGTAGGGATGGATCGGATAGCTCGGGTTCGGCGCCAGGATCACATCGCCGGGCGTGGTGATCGCCTGGGCCAGATTGGCCAACCCCTCCTTGGAGCCCAGTGTGACAATCGTTTCGCTTTCCGGATCGATCTCGACGCCAAAACGGCGGGCGTAATAACCGGCGTTGGCCCGGCGCAGGCCGGGAATGCCGCGTGAGGCGGAGTAGCGATGCGCCTTGGGATCACCCGCCGCTTCGGTCAGTTTGTCGATGATATGTTGCGGTGGCGGGGTATCCGGGTTGCCCATGCCGAAATCGATGATGTCCTCGCCGCGCGCCCGGGCAGCGGCCTTCATCGCGTTTACTTCGGCAAAGACGTAGGGCGGCAAGCGCCGGATACGATGAAAATCGGGCTGCATCGTCGAATATCCGCCAGAATGACTTTACAAACGACCGCCGACCAGCCCATTCAGGTCCCCTGGGGCCGGTGGCCGGCCCACGCTGGCCTTGGCCGCCGCGGCAACCCGTTTATGGCCGATTTTGCCCGTCAGTGCGAGGGCTATTGCAGGATGACTTCGACCCGGCGGTTCTGCGCCTCGCCTGCCGGCATGAACTCGTAATAGATCGGCTCCTCGTCGCCGCGCGCCTCGACAAGAATTAATTCCTGAGCAACGCCTTGCCGCTGGAGCTCCTGCGCCACCGCACGCGCCCGGTTTTCCGACATTCTGAAGTTCACGTCCTTATGCCGCGAGTAGGGCATGTCGCCGGTCCGCTGGCTTGAGTGACCGACGACGCGGATTGGCCGTCCGATCGATGCGACGGTTCTGGCGATCGACTGCAGTTCGCGGCGGGCCTCACGGGACAATCGCGAGGAACCGTGGGCAAAATGCACCACCATGGGCCCGCCGGCCGGCTCGATCGCGGCGAGCTTGTCAAAGTCCGGCATCGCCGTCGACGCAACCGCAGGCGGGCGCGCCGAAACAGTGTCGTCGGCATCGAAACTCGTCATGGTCACCGGTGTACTGCCGCTCGGTGTACCCGACGGCAGGAACGATGTCGGACCGTCTGCCACCGCCGGTGCCTGGGCCGGCGTCGTGATCGACCGGTTGTAGCTTTCCCGCACCACCGGCGGCACGGATGCGCCCCACTGTTTGATCGGCCGGGCCGATGCCGGTTCGAAGGCGTAGCCGCCGGCGACCGGTCCTGAGGCGGCCTTCTGTTGGGCAATACTGGCGGCGAACGCTTCCAGCAAGGCTGCCTGATCGTCGCCGATGGGCAGGCTGCGTACCAGATCCTCATCGATTGGGGCGGTCGGGGGTGCCGGCGGCTGCAATGCGACCGGGGCGGCCGGCGCTGTCGGCGTCGCCTGCGCCAGGGTTCGGGGTGATTGCGGTGCCGGCGCCGGCACAACCGGTTGCGGTGATGGTGCCGCTGCGACGGGCGCAGGTGCTGCCGGCGCAGGCTGGCTGGTGGCCGCCGGTGCTGGCGGCGACGCCTGAACAAGGCGTTCGACCGGTCGGCGAGACACTTCTTCCACCGAAGATGGCACCGGCTGCGGGCGCACCGCGCCGCGCTGCACAATCGAGGGAACCGACATCGGCCGGGTATTCGTCGGTGCCGGCACCGCCTGCGCCGGGCTTGGCACCGCAGCAGCCATCACAGTCTGCGGCTGGGCGGGGACAGCCGCCGCTGCGGCAGCCGGTGCACCGGCAGCGGCAGTGTTTGCATCCGCCTCCGCGGTCCTGCGCACCGGTACCACGGCATCCGCGCCGTGCGCACGAAGCTGCTGGTCGCTGTACCTGGCATTCTCGCGGTCGGCCACGAGGCCGTCGGCGATCTGCCGGCGCGTTTCCGCCGTCGTTGTCGCCGGCGCCTGCCGCGGCGCGTCGCTCAAACGTGGATAGGGCTGGTCGCTGCCGGGCACCGGCTTCGCTTCGGCTGCCTGCTTCGACTCGTCGCTCTGCCACCATGAACCGGGATTGGCCCAATCCGCCGTGCCAGCGCATGCGCTTGTCATCATCGCCAGAGCAAACAGCAATGCCAGCCGCCGTGCCCCCTTGTCGATCGTCGCAACTATCGAGTGTGACACCAAACGCAATGTCATGGGCCTTCTACCCCCCAACGCCGCCGCGCCACGCGCGGCTCCGAGCCTTCCGGCCGCTTCGGCGCGCAACCTCAATGCAATCTTTACAGGATACGGACATCGTATTGCCGGCAGGCGCCAAATGACAGCATGATTCTATTTTGCTGCATTGTATGATGGCGGAACCGTTCGTCAATTGCTGCACGATGGCAACAATACCAGGGCAACGAAAAGCGCGGGCGCAACCAGATGACAGAAAACAAAGGCGGCGACGACTATCCATTGCCGGACGCGGCGGAGTTCACGCGCAATATCATGCAGGTGGCGACGCAAAGTCAGCGGCTGATCCAGGAGTTTCTGGAGCGTCAGGCCGAACAATCGCCCGGTCAGAACGCCGATCCGCTCAATATCGGCGACGCCTTTCTCGAACTGACCAAGCAGATGATGGCGCAGCCGGACAAGCTGGTGGAGGCGCAGCTCAACCTCTGGCGCGACTATATGGGCCTCTGGCAGCACGCCGCCGACCGCATGATGGGCAAGGAAACCGAACCGGTGATCGAGCCCGACAAGGGCGACCGCCGCTTCCGCGACGAAGACTGGCGCAACAACCAGATCTTCGACTTCATCAAGCAGTCCTACCTGTTAACCGCGCGCTGGATGAACAATACCGTGCGCGATGTCGAAGGCCTGGACGAGCGCACCGCCAAGAAGGTCGATTTCTATTCGCGCCAGTTTATCGACGCGATGGCGCCATCCAACTTCGTGTTGACCAATCCGGAAGTGCTGCGCACCACGCTGGAATCGAACGGCGAAAACCTGGTGAACGGCCTGGAAAACATGCTGGACGACCTGGAGCGCGGCAAGGGCCAGCTTGCCATCAAGATGACCGACCTGGACGCTTTCAAGGTCGGCGAAAATGTTGCTGTCAGCCCGGGCAAGGTGGTCTGGCAGTCCGATCTGATGCAGCTCATCCAGTACGAACCGTCGACCGAACAGGTCTACAAGCGGCCGCTGCTGATCGTCCCGCCCTGGATCAACAAGTTCTACATCCTCGATCTCAGGCCGGAGAACTCCTTCATCAAATGGTGCGTCGACCAGGGTCTGACCGTGTTCGTCATCTCCTGGGTGAATCCGGATCAGCGCCTCGCCGATAAGACGTTCGACGACTATATGCGCGAGGGCATCTTCTCTGCGCTCGACGGCATCGAACAGGCAACCGGCGAAAAGACCGCCAATATCATCGGCTATTGCCTCGGCGGCACGCTGACCGCGGCGACGCTCGCTTATATGAAGGCGACTGGCGACAACCGCATCAAATCGGCGACCTTTTTCACCGCACTGGTCGATTTCGAGGAGGCCGGCGACCTGTCGATCTTCATCGACGAGGAGCAGCTGAAATATCTCGAACAGCGGATGGCGGAACAAGGTGGCGTGCTCGACGGCGCCGCCATGTCGACCACGTTCAACATGCTGCGTGCCAACGACCTGATCTGGTCGTTCGTTATCAACAACTACCTGATGGGTAAGGAGCCGTTTCCGTTCGACCTGCTGTACTGGAATTCGGACTCGACCCGCATGCCGGCGCAGATGCACAGCTTCTACCTGCGCAACATGTATCAGAAGAACCTGCTGTCGACGCCGAACGGCATCAACATCGCCAACGTACCGATCGATCTCGGCCAGGTCGACGTGCCGGTGCACATCGTCTCGACCAAGGAAGACCACATCGCCCCGTGGAAGGCAACCTATGTCGCGACACAGCTCTATAGCGGCGAGACGACATTCACTCTGGCCGGCTCCGGCCATATCGCCGGCATCGTCAATCCGCCGGCCGCCAACAAGTACGGCTACTGGACCAACAAGGACAATCCGCCGACGCCGGATGAATGGATCACCGGTGCCGAACAGCACGCCGGGTCCTGGTGGCCGCACTGGACCAAGTGGATCGCCAAACAGTCCGGCAAGAAGGTGACGGCCCGCGCGCCCGGCGGCGGCAAGGCGAAGCCGATCGAGGACGCCCCCGGCAGCTACGTGAAAGTCCGCTCCGACGCGTAGTCACCCATCGCCGTGATGCTGGTCCTCGTCAGCCGCCATCGCCCGCCGAAACCGGCAGGGACAGGATTTCCGTAAGGAATCTTCCCGCTTCGACTGGCGCTTCAGGGTCCGCCAGCATTCGCAGCGCCTCCGGCATCGTTGGTGCGTCCGGAACGTCGATCGGCCGTAGCGTATGTCCCTGCTCCCGCCGGAGCGAATCGATCGCATCGCGCCAGTTGCCGGCCTCATTATGTGCTGCTGTCAGCACCGCCGTTTCAACCGAAAGATGCTCGCCCAGTAGCCGCGTTTGCAGCGCAGCAATTGCCTCACGCGCCACACCGGGTCCCTGCGCTTCGATCGCCAGGTCGCACTCGCTGTCGAAACCCATGGAACGGTTATTGAGATTGGCCGATCCAACGCGGGCCAATCGTTGATCAACGATCATTACCTTCGCATGCACGTTCAGGCACAGCCCATCCGGCGTCTCCAACTGCACCACGTAGATCCGCAATCGCCCGTACCGGTCGGCTTCACGCAGCCGCCCGACAAAACGGGCCCGACCTGCCCCCATCACCTGCTCTTCCAACCATCCACTGGTCTCGGCTGGCGTGACAACAATGATCTCTGGACCGCCCGGTTCCTCAAGTCGGACGGCCAATGCATCGCAGACCGTCATCGAGGTCAGGTACTGGTTCTCGATGTAAATGCAGTCTGCCGCTGCTCGGATAGAATCTAGATAGAGCCGCTCCACCTCCCGGCATTCACCGTCCGCGGTACCTGGCGGACGCGTTCGTGCGATCGCAACCGACACATCGTGGATATCGACCGGCGTACCATCCGGCCAGGGGTCGGCTTTCATCGTCGGCGACGTCAGTGTTTCGCCATGCGCCTCGGCCCAGCGCCGGCGCAGATCTTCGCCGAGCCGAACCGCCGTCTCCCCGTCAACCAGCAGCTGAACATCGTGGAACGGTCGATACGACCGGCCGTCGGCAGTCACGCGGTGCGGGTCGTCGAGATCATGGTTCGACGTGTCCCAACGTCGTTCCGTCAGGTCGATACCGCCGCAAAACGCTAGGCAATCGTCGATCACTACTGTCTTCTGATGGTGCGCCATGCCGGGCGAACCAGTGCTGTCGAGACATAAATGCACCCGGTCCGGCAACCGCCAGTCGAGGTTGATCCACGGCAAACCCTCCCGTTCCAGCATGTAAATTGCGGCGTAGTCCCACAGCAGGATGTAGATGTGGAGATCCGGATTCTGCCCGGTTACATGACGCAACAGGTCGGCAAGTGATCCCGGCGCGTCATCGACGGCCCTTTTGGGGTCGAGGTCGGTTTTGCTGTTGATGTCCCAGCCCGCAATCAGCACCTGCCGCTGCGCCTTCAGCAATGCAGCTTTCAGGGCGAGGAAATAGTCGGCCGCATCGATCAGGAAGGCGCCGCGCTTCGCTGACGCGATCGTCCAGCAGTTCTCACCCTGCTTCAGGATATCGACCATCGTCTGCCGCCTGTCTGCAATGGCGCCGAACAGGATCGATTAAGGGCCGTCCGGCTGTTCCCCTCTGACGCTGGCGCCGAGGGCAAGGGTGCGGGCGTGCACTTCGGCCAGGTGCACGTACTCGTCCACCGCCCGCATGTTGTCGGCAATATCCTCCTCGGTCAGCTCACGCATGAACTTCGCCGGACGGCCGGCCCAGAGCTGACCCGAAGGAATGCGTTTGCCCGGCGTCAGCAGGGCACCGGCCGCCAGCATGGCATCGCTCTCGATCACCGCATGGTCCAGCACCGTCGCCCCCATGCCGACGAACGAGCGGTTCTCCAGCCGGCAGCCATGGATGATACACATATGGCCGACCAGCACATCATCGCCGATCCAGGTGTCCGCGCGCCCGGCCGAAGTGTGGACGATGGTGCCGTCCTGCAGGTTCGAGCGCGCGCCCATGCGGATCGGCTCCTCGTCGCCGCGGACGACGCAGTTGTACCAGACACTCGACTGGGCACCGATCTCGACCGTGCCGATCACCCAGGCACCCGGGGCCACGAATGCGGAAGCATCGACCACCGGAAACCGGTTGTCGTAAGCGATAACGCCAGACTGCATTGTCACCTCAGGGAAACAGCGGGTTCTGCTCGAGCCCGGTACGCTCGTCGAACCCGAACATCACGTTCATGTTCTGGACCGCCTGTCCGGAGGCGCCCTTTACCAGGTTGTCCAGCACCGAGACCAGGATGGCCTGACCCGGCCGCCGGCTCGGGAACACCCCGATCAGGCACAGGTTCGAACCGCGCACATGCCGGGTGGCCGGGGCCACGCCCTCGGCAACCACGTTGACGAACGGTTCGTCGTCATACCTTGCCGCCAGCGTTGCGCGCAGGTCGTCCGGCGTCACGCCAGCGGCTAGGTCAACGTAGATCGTCGCCAGAATGCCGCGGTTCATCGGCATCAGGTGCGGCGTGAAGGTCACGCCGACTTCACCGCCGGCCGCCTTGACCAGTTCCTGCTCCATCTCCGGCGTGTGCCGGTGCTGGCCGATACCGTAGGCGTGCACACCTTCGCTGATCTCGCCGAACAGGTTCGCCTGCTTCGCGCTGCGTCCGGCGCCGGTCACGCCGGATTTGGCATCGATGATGATGTTGTCGGTGCCGATCTGCCCGGCCGCAACCAGCGGCAGCAATGGCAACAGGGCCGTTGCCGGGTAGCAGCCGGTGCAGGCCACCAGCCGCGCCTTGCGGATGCCGTCGCGATAAAACTCGGTCAGCCCGTACACCGCCTCGGGCTGTAGGTCCGGCGCCAGATGCTCATGGCCGTACCACTCGGCGTAGGTCTCGATGTTGTCGAGGCGGAAGTCGGCCGACAGATCGATCACGCGCGGCTGGCCCGGAATGCTGGCAATGATGTCGCCTTCCGTTTCCACCACCATCTCGTCGACCAGGGAATGATGCGTATCATGCAGCAGCCCGGCGATGATTTCCTGGGTGGTGCCATGCGGCAGGCCACAGAACACGAGGTCCAGCTCCACCCCGGCCCACTCCACCTCATCGACCGACACGAGGCCCGGCAGGCCAAGACCGCCCAGATGCGGATACACCTCGTCATAGCCGCGCCCGGCCTGGGTATCCGCGGTCAGCAGCACGAGGTCCGCGTTGGGATGACGGGTCAGCAGACGCACCAGTTCCGCACCGGTGTAGCCGCTTGCGCCCAGAATTCCGATCCTCAACCGTTTTGCCGTCATTTTACTCTCCGCTCGGCCCGCCCCGCTGGCACTCTTGCTGGGGGCCATTTCGTTTCATGCCCTTATGTATGGGGCCGGCGCAAACAAAAAGGCCAGCACCCACGCTGACCTTTCGCCACTGCATGAGCTGTGGGGCGATGCGTGTCAGCGCGTCGACAACCGAAAGCGACGTCGCGAGTTAACGCGACCGGGTTTCATCATGTTCAACAACGCAGATCCCCCACGCAAAAAGACCGTCAATGCCGGGAACATGGCGCAAGCCGGCGCCAAACGCAACCAACGCGTCGAATCCATGACCGAGCCGCGCCGAACCTGACGGCCGCTCATCACGCCGCTGTGACGACAATGTGACCGACGCACGGCTGGAGAGCCCAACTCGACGCCGCTACCGTACGCCAACGCGAAGCTGGATTGAGGTCGTCTCCCATGAAACGCCAACGGCACAAGTTAAAGTCGAAGAAAAAGCCTTCCGACGCAGCCCCGGCACCAGCACAACCGGCCAAGCGGCCTATCGGTCGTCGCGACTTCCTGGGCAATACCCTGATCTACACGCTCGGTATCGGCGCCGTCGCCGGCGGCGGCTGGTACTTCGGCAACATGATCAGTGCCTCGGCAAGAGAGACCGATCTGTCGACGATCGGCAACGGCATTCCGGCGATCGTTCAGATTCACGACCCAAGCTGCCCCACCTGCACCGCACTGCAACGGGAAGCCCGGGAAGCCGTGTGTTCGCTGGACGATGAAAAAGTGCAGTTTCTTGTCGCCAACCTGAACACCGAAGAAGGCCGGCGGCTGGCGACCAGACACCGCGTCGGCAAGATCACGCTGCTGCTGTTCGACGGCGAGGGCAACATGCGCAACGTCCTCGCCGGGCCGAACTCGGCGGAAAATCTGAAACCGGTCTTCGCGAGTCATGCCGCGAGGTACGCGCAGAAATAGCGCTGCACATACTGACTGCCAAAAGAGGAAAAGGCGCTGCCGGCAGACAGCGCCTTTTTTACATACAAATATCCCTCAGGCGTACGCTAGCGCATCAATACCTGGCATCCATGCAAACTATAGATAAGGCTACAGCAGCTTTCGCAGGTTAGCTTCTCGCAAGTACACTCCTTCTCTTTACGGTTTTTGAGACTGGCGGTTCTCAGTCGAGGTAGGCGCCTGGCCAACATCAATCAAAGGATCGCCTGGAAGCTCTTTCGCCGCGAAGCAAAGGCGTGAAAACAGAGAGCAAAGGGCGAAGCAGGCACACTTCCTGCTCAGGCTACTGATCGCTCCCGGCTTTCTCCGCCGCACGGCCAACCAGGCCGCGGTCGCCGGTCTCATGAGTCCATTCCATGGTTAGTGAATTCACCCGCCACCGCTTGCCTGACTTTTCAAGCCTATACGTGTAGTGGCCCATGAGTACCCAAAGCTCATCACCAATCCTGTGCGCGGCCTGGAAATCGGCTTCCAGGGTTGCGGCGTTTCCGTCGAAGCTCTTCACCGTGTGGTTGGTCACGAGATGAAGCGTTTCATCGAAGCCCGGAAGGAAGCTTGACCATTGCGCGATGATATCATCGGCATCTTTGGTCTCCGCTTTGCCGCCCCAAAGGCTGGTGTAGTCAAGCGTGACTTTGTCTGCGAAAGCCGCGCGCACGCGAGACCAGTCGTGCCGGTCTGCACCGGCGGCGATGGACGTCACCGCATCCATCATGTGCAGACGGTCTTCGACGGAAGGGGCCTGAGCAAAAGCGAACGGCGGTAGGAGTGCCAGTAGCGTAGCAATGACGATGACGGGTTTCATTTCCCATATCCTTCTCGATGTGCTGCGAAAAGCGGTTTGTCCCGCCGCCCAACGGACGCGGTGGGACAAGACCTGTCGCGCTCAGCGACGCCCGACGGCGCCGAAATGTTCAGCGACGGTGTCCGACGCACGGTTGACGTCTTCCGGGTTGTCGTAGAAGTCGAACTGCGTAACGTCTTCCAGCATCTTCAGCGTTGCGTTGCCCAGGTAGCCTGAAAGAAACGCTTTGACGCCTTGCGGAATGGCAGCTGCTTCCGAGTGAACAATGGCCAGCGGCTTATCGAGGCGCTGAGGATTGTCGGCGGGATAGTACGTCAGCCAGCCTTCCCAGGAGGCCTGGTTCCATTTGTTGTCGTACTCAGGAATAGCCCCGCGCGAGGCTTCGTAGTAGTAGCCGCCAATCGGCATCAGGACGCCTTCGGCCCCTTCCGGCCCCGCCGCCGGAATGATCACGTTGCCGGTGGTTTCGGCTTGGCGCGAGACGTCGATGAGTTTGGCCACACCATCATCGCCGCCATAGACGGCGCCAACGATTTCCCTGTTCTGAAGCCAAGGGGCGACCAGCGCGACGGACTGGACCTTCTCGTTGCCCGATACCGCGTCCACCATGTATCCGGCGGATGCACAGATGCCGAGCCCATGAATTCCCGATGCATCGACTTCAGGCCGTGTCGCGACATAGGCGATCGCCGCTTTGATATCGGAAATCTTGGCGCTCGGGCTCTCCTTGAAGCGCACGTTCTCGGGTTGATCGCCGGACTGGCCCCAACCCCGAAAATCGAAAGTGAAGGCCGCGAAGCCTCGGGCCACCATCTGTTTGGCATACGCGGCAGGCATCTGCTGCTGAACGGTTGTCCATGCACCCGTGACAACCACAGTGGGAAGCTTTTCGTCGGGCGCATGATCGGCCGGCAAATAGAGCGTGCCGGCAAGCCTTGAGCCTTCGTTTTCGAAGGAAACCGAACGTGTCTGGATGTCCACGGCGAGCGCGGATTTCGCGATCAGAACCGACGCTAACGCAGAAAACAAAAGGGTCTTCATGATTATCCTCCAATTGTGCACCGAGGGTCAGGGAGTAGAGGTTGTCCGGTGCGGCGAACGGGAAGATGCCTGAAGAACCAACGCCACAAAGGCGCGAACGCTGCGGTTTGTTATGCGATTATTGCTGAATGTATGTCCGTGATTACTGCGCTCTGAATTTCGCCGGCGTCGTACCTGTCGCCCGCTTGAAGTGCTGCCCGAAACGGGACAGGTCGTTGTAGCCCGTTCGAAAACAGATTTCGGACACGGTCAGTTTGGTGGTTCTCAGCAACACTTTCGCAAGGGAGAGCCTTTCCGCTATCACGTACTGCAGCGGGCTCTTGCCCGTCGCGGCCTTGAACGCCCGGCTGAAATGATAGCCGCTCATCGCTGCTAGTTCGGCCATCGACGTCAGCGTCAGGTCTTCGGCCAGATTGTCGTGTATGTAATCCACCACGCGGCGCAGGCGCAGATCTTCGATTGTTGACGTTCGGCCGGCAGAGGGCCACAAACTATTGGATAGCCGTGCCGCTAGTGCGCGATGCATCGTTTCCCGGTAAAGCGTTCCGCCGCGGCCGAAGTTCTCCGCATCCAACGCCAGTTGAAGGGTCAAAGGGTCGATATCCCCAACCACCGGGGCAAAGTCCTCCAGGTCTGCCGCGCCGACCTCAAAGAGCAGACCTGGCGCAACCTCGACCATCATCACGTCAAGCGGGTCATCATATTCACACAAGCCTGACGCACCCGCGGGCAAAATCCACCCTTGATCGGCCCTTAAGGGAAACTCCGCAGAATTGTCTTTACCGACAGCAAGCCGGTGCGTGGGCTGATCGTTGCGGAAAACGCCGATGGTCAGGCATTGCAGCTCAAAGTGACCGCCGCCTGCAGGAAAATCTATTCGGGTCGCCCTCAAATCTGCCATGTACGATCCGTACATAGGGGCCCGTCACATGAGGCATCCAATTTAAGCGGGACCTCTGGCTGGCAATGACAGATGCCCGGGGTTGTTGCGCGTACGAGACGTCGGTACACATCGTGAACGCCGTCTTTGCGCCGTATGCCGACACTTACCCAAAAACGACTTCACGATAATTCAGTTATGATGTAGGCGCCCTGAGTCAACCAAATCGCTGTCGAGACTATGTCGGAGGCAGCAGTGGACCACTCGGGCCGGAGATATCCCCCTCTTCTGCCGCCGGCCTGCCTTCGTTCCCGCAAAAAGATACGGCGCTTCCGATCTTCGGAAGCGCCGCACATCTCGATGATGTCGCCAGAGTTAGCGCTTCGAGAACTGGAAGCTCCGGCGCGCCTTGGCACGGCCGTACTTCTTACGCTCGACGACGCGCGAGTCACGGGTCAGGAAGCCGACGCGCTTCAATGCCGGCCGCAGATCCGGCTCATAATTGACCAGCGCCCGGCTGATGCCATGGCGAACCGCACCGGCCTGACCGGACAGGCCACCACCCGTCACCGTGCAAACCACGTCGAATTGGCTTTTGCGATCAGCCACTTCGAACGGCTGGTTGATAATCATCTGCAACACCGGACGGGCAAAATAGGCGCTGGAGTCCTTTCCGTTGACGGTAACGCGGCCAGCACCCGGCTTGATCCAGACACGAGCGATCGCGTTCTTGCGTTTGCCGGTCGCATACGCCCGGCCCATGTTGTCGATCTTCGGCTCGGCCGGGACCGGCGCATCGGCGACCGCGGTCGGCGTTACGAGCTGCGCCAGATCCTCAAGCGACCCTGTCGTTGTTTCGGACATCCTCAGGCGCTCCTCGTGTTCTTCGAATTCATCGCCGCAACATCCAACGTTTCCGGCTGCTGGGCTTCATGCGGGTGCTCCGCCCCGGCATAGACCTTCAGTTTGCGCATCACCTGCCGGCCCAAAGGCCCGCGCGGCACCATGCGCTCCACCGCCTTCTCCACCACCCGCTGCGGATGCGCCCCGGTCAGGATCTTGTCTGCCGTGGTGCTTTTGATGCCGCCGGGATAGCCGGTGTGACGGTAGTAAGTCTTGTCCTGACGCTTGTTGCCCGTCAGCACGACCTTGTCCGCGTTGATCACGATGACATGGTCACCGCAATCCATGTGCGGTGTGTAAATCGCCTTGTGCTTGCCGCGCAGCCGATTGGCAATGATCGACGCCAGCCGCCCCAGCACCAGGCCATCGGCGTCGATCACGATCCATTTGTGCTCGATATCCGCCGGCGTAGCAGAAAAGGTTTTCATCATCTGTCCGCAACCAGTCTGTAGCGAAACCAAAACCGCCCCTAAAACCGCCATGCCCCAGACCCAGCCGCCCGATCGGGCTCACCGGTCATCCGGAAACGTGGTCCATGCGGTCGGAAACGGTTGACGCCGCGCGAAAACCCGCCCGGCGTCGGAACGGCGCGCAGTATGTCAGAATGTTTTCGCCGGTCAAGCCGGTTTTTGCCTTTATTTACAGCGGCCTAGAAAACGGTACTATAGTAGCGACGCTCAAAGTATCATCCCGCCGCCGGCATGGCATAGGTCAGAACGGCGTGCGCGACCGGCTCCGGCCGGCCGGCACCGAAAATGCTGACCTCACCCACCGCCAGACGCCGGCCGAGCTTCAGCAGATCGGCCTCGGCGATCAGATCGCCCGGCTCGGGCCGGCTCAGGAAATTGATGTTGAGGTTGGTGGTCACCGCTTCGGCAAACTTGCCGTGCGTGCCAATGATGGCCAGCCAGACCGCGCAATCGGCCAGCGCCATCATCGTCGGCCCCGCGACCGTCCCGCCCGGACGCAGATGCCGCTCATCGTGCGGTACGCGTACACGCAGGTATCGGCTGCGCACTTCCTCGATCTGGATATTGAGATAACCCATCTGCGGGAACTCTCGCGCCATGAAGGCTTCCAGTTCCCCGGCGCTCATCTTCGACATGACGGCTCCATCGCCTCGGCGAAACGCGACGACCGTCAGCGGCTCAGGCAGGCCGCCGCACAGGCATCGATGATCGCCTCCGCGTCGATGCCGTAAACCCGGTAAAGATCGCCGATATCGCCCGACTGGCCGAAGTGATCGACGCCGAGGCTGAACACCCGGCGCCGCGCCGCCGAGCCCAACCACGACAGCGTCGAAGGATGGCCGTCGATCACCGTCACCAGCGCCGCATCCGGCGCCAGCGGGTCGAGCAGACGGCCGATGTGGCTGCGTTGCGCGTAATCACCGCGGGCACGCTGGCGCCAGGCCTGGTTCCATTCGTCGTAAGCCCGGTCCGGCGAAGTGATCGCCAGGAGCCCGGCGCCCGGGATGTCATCCAGAATGGCCTCGTGTGCGGCGATCGCCTCAGCCGCGACCGCACCGCAGTACACAATCGCGAGTTCCGATCCCGGCGCCGGCGGCACCAGCCAGTAGGCACCGGCCAATATCTGGCTTGCCAGATCGTCATCGAGCGTCCGCTGTGGCTGCGTCAGGGACCGCGTCGACAGGCGCAGATAGACCGATCCGCCGTCGTCGGCCTGCATATGATCAAAGCCCCAGCGCATGATCGTCGCCAGTTCGTCGACGAAAGCCGGCTCGAACGACGCCAGCTTGTCCTGCCCCATACCGATCAACGGCGTGATAATCGACTGATGCGCCCCGCCTTCCGGCGCCAGCGTCAGGCCGGACGGCGTCGCCACGACCATAAAGCGGGAATCCTGGTAGCAGCCATAGTTCAGCGCATCGAGGCCACGCTTGATGAACGGATCGTAGACCGTCCCGATCGGTAACAGCCGACGGCCGAACAACGGCCCCGACAGGCCAAGCGCGGCCAGCAGAATGAACAGGTTGTTTTCGGCAATGCCCAGTTCGATATGCTGACCGTCACGGTTCATCGCCCAGCGCTGGGCCGACACCACCTTCTCCTCGCGGAAGACATCCTCCCGCAGCCGCCGGTCGAAGATGCCGCGCCGATTGACCCAGCCACCCAGGTTGGTCGACACGGTAACGTCCGGCGAAGTCGTAACGATGTGATCGGCCAGATCACTGTCCTCGCCTGCAAGGTCGAACAGGATGCGGCCGAAGGCCTCCTGGGTCGAAATCGGTTTTGCCCGGTCGGGCAGCGGCAGACTGGCCGGCACCGCAATCTGGCTCGACGGCAGCTCGCGCTCGTCCCGCTGGAAAAACGGCACCTCGTCCAGGAACGCCTGCAACTCGTCCGCCCCGACATCGAGGCCGGCGAAGTGATCCCATTCCGACCCCTCGGGCACCGCCATGCGCTCGCGGAAGGTCGACATCTGCTCCGGGCTCATCAGTCCGGCATGGTTGTCCTTGTGACCGGCGAAAGGCAGGTCCTTGCCTTTCACGGTGTAGGCGACGAAGCAGGTTGGTGCGTCATCCTCGATGCCGGCGAAGCAGTCGAGCACCGACTCCATGTCGTGGCCCGCCAGGTTGGTCATCAGGTCGTGCAATGCCTGATCGTCATAGTCCTCGATCACCGGGCGCAAACCCGGCACGTCGCCCAGGTCCTTGCGCAGATGCTCGCGCCAGCCCTCGCCGCCCTTGTAGGTCAGGGCGGAGTAAAGCGAGTTCGGGCAATCGTCGATCCAGTCACGCAAGGCCTCGCCGTCGGTGTCCTCGAACACGCGCTGCAGCTGCTTGCCATATTTCAACGTCACGACGTGCCAGCCTGTGGTGCGGAAGATGTCGTCGACCCGGGCGAACAGGCGGTCGCTGACCACCGAATCCAGGCTCTGGCGGTTGTAGTCGACGATCCACCACGTGTTGCGCAGATCGTGCTTCCAGCCTTCCAGCAGCGCCTCAAAGATGTTGCCTTCATCGAGTTCGGCATCGCCCAGCAGCGCCACCATGCGGCCCAGGCGCGGTGTCTTGCCCATCATGCCTTTCAGCGCGACGTAATCCTGCACCAGGCTTGCAAAGGCGGTCATCGCTACGCCTAGGCCCACTGAGCCGGTGGAGAAGTCGACGCCGTCTGTATCCTTGGTGCGCGACGGGTAGGACTGTGCTCCACCGAGTGCGCGAAAATCGATCAGCTTTTCGCGGCTCTGCCGACCGAACAGATACTGGATGGCATGAAACACCGGGCTGGCATGTGGTTTCACCGCGACCCGGTCCTCCGGCCGCAGGACATGGCAGTAGAGCGCCGTCATCAGCGTGACAAGACTGGCCGAAGAGGCCTGATGGCCGCCCACTTTCAGGCCGTCGCGGCTTTCGCGGATATGATTGGCGTGATGAATGGTCCAGGTCGACAGCCAGAGGATCTTGCGCTCGAGCGCCCGCAGCAGTCGCAGCGTGTCCTGAAAGTCGGAGGTTGCGGGTGCGGTCGCCTGGCTGCGGTCGGTCATGTTCGGCCTGCTGAGAGAGTTGAACTCTGCGGATCAGTATAGCAGGCCACCTGCCGCAATCGTCGACTAACCTGGAGTCGCCGGTCGGCTGTTGTCGTGAATGCCGGCTAATGCCAGCGGCTGAACGTCGAACTCAGGCCGCGTGAGACTCGCTGCAAAGGCGGTAGCGTTCCTGGAAAACCTCGGTCGCCAGCACGCGGTTGTCGACCATTTCGTCGAAACCCGGAACCGTGACCCGGAACCGTACGTGCGGGATGCCAAAGGAGTCGTTCCCGACCCAGGTCACCAGTGCCTGTTCGGTCAGGTTGTATTCGCGTTCGCGTTCATAGACGGCCCCTGCCGTCACGACGTCATCGTTTTGTTTGCGTCTAAAGAACACTCCACACTCCTTGCGCCGAAGGACGGTCCGCCGCTGCGTGCGCCATACCCAAAAGTATTCGTTCAGACAATGAAGTTTTGGTTAACAAAAACGCTGTGCAATCAACGCCTTACGGCGACACTTTCGATGACGGCGCGGGCGGACTGCGGTCCTACAGGCGGGTCAGCCGCTGAACCGCGCCGGACGCCGCGATCTTGCCTTTGACGGTGTAGGATTCGTGATTTTTTTCAATATCTTGCAGGCGATAGAGGTAGTTGACCATCAAGCCGGCAGACTGCGCCAGACCGTCCTCCGACGGGTTTCCGAGCCAGTTGATGCGTTCCAAGCGTGCCCCGTTGGACAGGTGGAAGTGTTCGACCCTGTCGGCAGCCTGGGCACCACGGCGTTCGTGCAGCAGATAGGCGGCGCAGGCGCGCGTCAGGATCGGCTTCAGACCATCGCTAACCGCAATGTTCTTGGCCCATCCCGGGCGCGCCAGCAGTGCCGATAATCCTGCCGCGGCGTCCTCTTGCCCGGACGTACTGGCGAGCCACTTCGCGTCCGACGGGGTGCACCAGGCCATCGCTGCCTGATCGAGATTATTGTCGAGCCAGCCACGGAACCCCGGGATCGGCGACAGCGTCGCGAACGTCTTCAAATGCGGCAGTTCGCGCTGTAGCTCCGCAACGACCCGCTTGATCAGGAAGTTACCGAAACTGACGCCGGCCAGGCCGGCCTGCGCATTCGAAATCGAATAGAAAATCGCGGAATCGACGCCAGCCAGATCCTGTTCCGGCGCATCCTCGTCCAGCAGGACTCCGACCTTGTCGGCCATGCCCTTGACCAGCGCGACCTCAACGAAAATCAGCGGTTCGTCAGGCATGCGCGGATGAAAGAAGCCAAAGCAACGGCGGTCGGAATCGAGCCGGTTCTTCATATCGGTCCAGGATCGGATCTCGTGCACGGCCTCATAGGCGATCAGCTTCTCCAGAAGAGCGGCCGGCGCATTCCAGGTGATCCGCGACAGATCGAGGAAGCCGATGTCGAACCAGGACGTCAGCAGTTCGCGCAGATCGTTGTCGAGCGCCTTCAGGTCATGGTCCCGCCGCGCCAGCGGCAGCAGATCGGCCCGCATGTCGACCAGGAATTTCACGCCTTCCGGCAGGGCATTGAACTGCGTCAGCAGTTCGACACGCCTTGCGACCAGGGCGCGGCGCAGTTCTCGCTCGGCCGACTGGCGCGCCGTATCGTCCGCCGCCGCCTGGTACCCCTCGATCGCCCGGTCCAATCGCGTGTGATCGACGCCATAGTCGCTCGCCAGCAGCCCCAGGAACCGCGCCCGGCCGTCGCCGTCGAGCGTCATGTATTGCCGGCCCAGTTCCGCGGCCCGGGCGCGTGCCGACACTTCGCCGCCACGCCCTTCGAGGCAGGCATCGATGGCCTCTCGCATTCCGTTCAGGCCGGCGTCGGTCAGCGTCCTGGGATCGTCCCGCAGCCGCTCGCCGAACAGCACCCGGCGCAGCGGCGCGATGGTACGATCGAGAATTCCGTTAGTTTCGGCCATGGAAGATGGACCCGTTTCTGTACGTTACGCTATCGCCGCCTTCGGCCGAGTCAGGGCCCGAAATTAGCAGATAATACTTAACCTTGTGATGACGACTTAAGGTCGCATAAGACGGCTGGCAACACATCCGGCAGGTCTTCGGCGATCAACCCGGGACCGAATCTGGCCGCCGCCGCACCATGAAGCCAAACCGCCGCGCAGGCGGCCTCGAATGCCGGCATGCCCTGCGCCACCAGGCCGAGGCAGAACCCCGCCAGCACATCGCCCGATCCGGCGGTCGCCAGCGTCGCCGGGGCATTTGCGTTGACCGCCGCCCGGCCGTCCGGCGCCGCGATCACCGTGTCCGGCCCCTTCAACACCACGACTGCCCCTGCCTGTGCCGCGGCGGCCCGGGTCCGCTCGACCTTGCTTCTTTCGGCTGAGAAGAGGCGAGCGAACTCACCGGCGTGCGGGGTCAGGATGCAGGGCGATCGGATGGCCCCGAACAGGCGCTTCGGCGACCGCGCAAAACAGGTCAGGGCATCGGCATCCAGTACCACCGCCTTGCGCGCCTTCAGGGTGGCCAGGACATTCTCGCGCGTCGCCTTGCCGACACCGGCGCCGGGCCCCAGCAGGACGGCGTTCAGCCGCGGATCGGCGATCAGTTTGGCAAACCCGGCGGTGTCGGCCCAGGACCGCAACATGATCGATGTCAGCTGCGCGGCGTTCTCCGCCACGGCGGACCGGGGCGCGGCAACCGTGACCAGCCCGGCGCCGATCCGCAGGGCACCGCGCGCCGCTAGCCGCGCCGCGCCGCTCCTGGCCTGCGGGCCGCTCAGCACCACTGCATGGCCACGGTGATACTTGTGCCCATCGGCCTCGGGCCGGGGCAAGGCAGACCGCCACAGCGACGGTCCGTTTTCGAAGGTTTCAGGCTTGATCTCATCCAGCACGACAGCCGGGATGCCAATGTCGATCACCCGCAACTCACCGCATAGGGTTCGCCCGGGATAGAGCAGATGACCCGGCTTGGGCCGGAAGAAAGTGACGGTCATCGCAGCCGGCAACACCGTCCCTATTGCCGCGCCGCTATCGCCATGCACGCCGCTCGGCACATCCACCGCGATCGCGGTCAGCTCGCGGCTGGCCGCCCGGTCCAGCACCTCCGCCGGCACGCCATCGACGGCCCGCGTCAGGCCGGCGCCGAACAGCGCATCGACAACGATCTCGGCACCGTCGAGCACATCCGGCGTCAGGGCTTCGACGCCGCCGTCCCACCGTGTCGCCATGGTCGCGGCATCACCCGACAGACGGTCCGGCTCGCCGAGCAAGGCCAGACGCACGGCGGCGCCTGCCGCCCGCAGGTGCCGCGCGATGACGAAGCCGTCACCACCATTGTTGCCCGGACCGCACAGGACCGCGGTCGGCCGCGCGCCGAATCGGGTCAGGATTTCGCGGGCGACGCCGGCACCGGCGTTCTCCATCAAAACCTCGCCGGACGTGCCAGCCGACATCGCAAGCCTGTCCGCCCGATACATCTCGGCAACGCTCAACAACGTCGGATCGGTGCGCATGGCCGCAGACCGCAATTTGACTGACGCGCCTTAGAGCGCCGGGCGCTCGGTGATCGGCCGAGCGGTCTCGTACGCCTGTGCCCCGCGCAGGACCAGATCCTCGCGGAAATTCGCCGCCACGATCTGCAGCCCCACCGGCAGGCCATCGCTGGTGAACCCGCACGGGATCGAGCAGGCCGGCTGTTGCGTCAGGTTGAACGGGAACGAGAACGGCGTCCAATCCGTCCAGTAGGTGTTGTCGGCCGGCCAGCCCGGCGGCTGCAGCAGTCCGACGTCGAACGCCGGCACCGCTAGTGCCGGCGTCAGCAGCAGATCGTAGGTCTGATGAAATGCCCGCATCTGCCGGCACAGTTGCGAGCGCGCCGTCTGCGCCTGCATGTAGTCGACGATCGGCAGGTCCTGGCCTTCTGCGACGATCTCCTGCAGCTCCGTTTCCAACAACGCCTTCTTGTCGTCCGGCAGGCCGGCCAGTGCCCCGGCCGCCCCGGCCCACCAATGGGTGCGGAAGATCGGCTTGGGATTGTCGAAGCCGGGATCGCATTCGACCACCTCGGCACCGAGTTCGATGAACACCTTCGCTGCCTTGTCGACCGCCGCGATCACCTCGCTGTCGACGCGGGCGTAGCCGAGGTCACGGCTATAGGCAATCTTCATGCCTTCGACACCGCCACCCAGCCCCTGCGTGTAGTCGATGTTCTGATATGGCAGCGCCGTCCAGTCGCGGTCATCCGGCTCCGAAATCACCGTCAGCATCAGCGCGGAATCGGCGACCGTCCGGCTCATCGGTCCGACGTGCGACACGTTGCCCATTGCGCTTTCCGGGTAGACCGGCACCCGGCCGTAGTTCGCCTTGATACCGAACACGCCGGTAAAACCGCAGGGAATGCGGATCGACCCGCCACCGTCGGAGCCGATGGCCAGAGGTCCCATGCCGGCAGCCAGGGCGGCCGATGCACCGCCGGACGACCCACCCGGCGTTTTGTCCAGATTCCACGGGTTGCGCGTGATGCCGGTAACGGCGCAATCGGTGATGCCCTTCCAGCCCAACTCCGGCGTCGTCGTCTTGCCGAACAGCACCGCGCCATGCTCGCGCAGCCGCTCGACACACGGCGCGTCCTCCTCCCAGGGACCGTCCGGGTCGGTGGTCAGCGAACCGCGCAGCGTCGGCCACCCCTTGGTGATCACCAGATCCTTGATCGACGTCGGCACGCCGTCGAGCCGGCCCATCGGCTCACCCCTGGTCCAGCGCGCCTCCGAAGCGCGGGCATCGCGCAATGCCGCCTCGTCATCGATCACGTTGAACGCGTTGATCGCTTCGTTCTTGTCATGCACGCGGTCGAGGACCGCCTGCGTCGCCTCGACCGGCGACAGTTCTTTCGATTTGTAAAGCGCCAACAACTCCGTCGCGCTCATGTAGATCAGATCGTCCGACATTGGGGGCCTTCCTCCTGGCGGTCGGTTCGGGCTTTCCGCGGCGTCAACCAATCAGCGCCGGAGGCGGCATCAGCCTTCGGCGGGATGCCAGTTCCGAACCTGGGCGCGCACCTTTTCACGCTGGGCTTCGGTCAGTTTGCCGCGCAGCTGGTCAAAATGCCACTCCGCCAGCCGCGGTTTCTGCACCGAGCCGAGCGCCGCCCAGAAGAAGGCTTTCTCGAAATCCGGCTCTACCCCCTCGCCCAGGATGTACATCCGCGACAAAAAGAGTTGCGAGTTGGCGTCCCCATTGTTGGCCGCGCTGCCGAAATGGTAGGCCGCCCGCTCCAGATCCTTGTCCACGCCGTCGCCGTGATAGAACACGAAGGCGATGTTGTAGCGTGCGGAATCGAGCCCGTCGGACGCCGCCTGCTCGAACAGCCGCGCCGCTTCGCGGCGGTCCTGCGGCACCCCCCGCCCGAAGTAGTAGTGATAGGCCAGATTGCGGACGGCCTTTGAGTTGCCCTGCGCAGAGGCCAGGCGCAGCCACTGCACGGCCTGCCCGTCGTCCCGCGGCACGCCGCGGCCCCGGGCATAAAGACCGGCCAGATTGCGCTGCGCCTTTGCATTGCCCTGGCGCGCGGCCAATTGATACCAGTGCGCCGCCGTTGACGGGTCCTGATCGACCGCCTTGCCTTCATCGTAATAGATACCGACGATCCGCTGCGCCTCGGCATGACCGCCGTCAGCCGCCATGCGGAACCATTCGAACGCGCCTTCGGCGTCGACCTGCACGCCATAACCGCCGTCGTACAGGCGGCCCATCCAGTACTGCGCGGCCATGTCGCCGCCTTCCGCGGCCTGCTTGAAATGGCGCAGCGCCGATTTGAAATTCCGCCGCTCGTACGCCTCGATGCCGGCGTTCAGGTCAGCCCGCGCGACATCTGCCGCCAGCACGCCAATGGCCAGCCAAACCGCCGCCAGTCCATGAATTATCAGCTTCAATCCAGGCCCCTCAGGTCGTTCCCGCGCACTCTAGGCGGCGCTATGCCTGCGGCGCAACCCGTCGCACGACGCTTGCCTTGCAACCTCTGCCGCGATATCGCTCGACAACGCCAAGCGTCAATGATTGCCCAGGACGGACCGGCATGATGCGCAAGTCCCTGTTCGCCAAACCCGCTGCCGTCGCAGCCGCGTTCGGCGTCCTGCTTCTCGCCGGCGGCTGCGACACCGGCCCGCTGCTGCGCGACAACTACTGGGGCAAATCCGTTCTGCAGCCGCACAAGGTCCTGGAACCGGCGCGCCGCGATGGCATGGGAAATCCCGTTCCCCAGGATTGAACAAACCGGCTAAGCTGCGTCGGGCTGAGGGTCGGGCCGGATGTACGGCCGGTCGCGACCGTGACGACGCTGTTCGGGAGGGAATCTGGCCATGACGGCACAAGAACTGCAAACGCTGGTGGGCCTGTTCCGCCGGGAGGAACCGCCGGTCAACCCGACGATCGAGGAAATGCGCGCGGGCATGGACCAGGTCGCCGCTTTCCTGCCGACGCCGGACACCGCGTCCGTCGCGGCCGTCGACGTCAATGGCGTTCCGGCCGAGTGGGTTTCCGCCGGCGCGGACGACGGGCCGTCGGTGCTTTACCTGCATGGCGGCGGTTATGTCATGGGCGGCCTGCATACCCATCGCAATCTCGCCTACAACATCGCCGCGGCAACCGGTGGCCGCAGCCTGCTGCTCGACTATCGCCTCGCGCCGGAACATCCCTTTCCCGCCGCCGTCGAGGACGCAGTGGCCGCCTACCAGTGGCTTCTGGCCGGCGGCACGCCCGCGTCATCCATCGTCATAGCCGGCGACTCGGCCGGCGGCGGCCTGACCGTCGCCACCCTGCTGAAGCTGCGCGACAGCGACATTGCTCTGCCGGCTGCCGCGGTCTGCATCTCGCCGTGGACGGATATGGAAGGGCTTGGCGACAGCATCACCGGCAAGGCCGACAAGGACCCGATCGTCCGCGCCGATAGTCTGAACCGGATCGCCGCGATGTATCTGAACGGCGCGGACGCGAGAAACCCCCTCGCCGCGCCGATCCATGCCGATCTGTCCGGCCTGCCGCCGCTGCTGATCCATGTCGGCAGCGACGAAATCCTGCTCGACGACGCCGCCCGTCTGGCGGAACGGGCCCGCGCCGCCGACGTCGACGTCAGCTACGAGGTCTGGCCGGACATGTTCCACGTCTGGCACCTGTTTGCACCGATGTTGTCGGAGGGTCGCGACGCCATCTCCGGCATCGGCGACTTTGTGAAAAAGCAGACCGCCGCCTGATTGCGCCGGCGGCGGTCGGGACTTGGCGACAGAGCCTCGGCCGGGTGCAGCATCTATTGAGATGCATACGCACCGCAGACCGAACAGGGAGGCCCGGAACGCCAAGTCCCACCGGCGCTGGCGCTGCCGACGCGGGCCGCTACGTGGCCCCGGCAGCGGCAGGCCGGGTCACAACAGCTTGCCCGGCAGCCAGACCGACATCAGTGGCAAGATGAAAACCAGGCCGATAACCGTGAGCTGGATCATCACGATCGGTACCACACCGCGATAGATGTCCGACATCGCCACCCCCGGTGGTGCCGCGCCTTTCAGGAAAAACAGGGCGAATCCGAACGGCGGCGTCAGGAATGAGGTCTGCAGGGTCAATGCGACCAGTGTCGCCATCCATACCTTGACCAGCGCCGCATCGCCGACATGGGCGGAAAAATCCAGCCCCGCCAGCACCGGAGCGAACAACGGCAGGGTGATGACCGTGATCTCGATCCAGTCGATGAAGAAGCCGAGAATGAAGATGATACCGATGATCAGGGCCAGCATGCCCCAGGGACCGATCGACAGGGACGTCAGCGCGTCCAGGATAACGTCATCGCCGCTGAAATAGTGGAAGGGGTAGGAGAACACACTGGCGGCCATGATGATGAAGAACACCATGGCAACCATCACCGCCGTGGTTTCGATCGTTTCCAGGAACAGCCGCCAGGTCAGCCGGCCATTCACCAGCATCAGCACCAGCGCGCCCGCCGCGCCAATGGCGCCGGACTGCGATGGCGTCGCCCAGGCGAAGATGATCGACCCCAGCACCAGAAACACCAGGCCGACCGGCATCACCATGCCGCGCAGCATCAGCAACACCCACGCCAGCGCCGATTGCGGCACCAGATCCTGGCCTTCAGGCGCCTGCACCGGCCGCAGGATGCCGTTGGCGACGTAGTAACAGAGATACCCGCCGACCAGCGCCGCACCGGGGATCAGCGTCGCCAGGAACATCTGGCCGACCGGCACGCGGAACTGGTTGGCGAGAAAGAACAGCATCACCGCCGGCGGCAGGATGATACCGATGGTGCCGGCCGCCGCGACCGACCCCGACGCCAGCGACGGCCGGTAACCCGCGCCCATCATCGTCGGCATGGCGATCAGCGCCAGCGTCACCACGGACGCGCCGATCAGCCCGGCGGCCGGCGCCAGGATCACGCCCAGTATCGTCACGGCGATGGTCAGACCGGCCGGCACCCGGCGCAGCAGCAACTGCAGACAGCGCAGCAGGTCGCCGGCGATACCGCTCTTTTCCAGCGCCACGCCCATGAACAGCAGCATGGCCACCGCCGGATAGATCAGCCCGCCGGCAACCGACCCCAGCATGCGCACCGGCAGGTTATAGAGCGCCGCCAGCGGCATCTCGCCGATCATCACGCCGATCAGCGAAAACAACACGCCGATGCCCGCCAGCAGAATTGCTACCGGCAGCCCGGAAAACAGCAGCAGCGCCAGCGAGCCCAGCATCAGGATCGGCAGCAAGTCGATAAACGCATAAAACACCGTTTCAGCCCTCCCGCGCCGGCCGTTCGGGGTCGGTCAGCCGGTGCCAGCCGCGCACCACGGCGCACAGGCTGGCGATCAGGACCATCGCCAGGCCGACCAGCAGCGAAGCGCGCAGCGCCCAGCGATAGGGTCCGCCCAGCGCCAGTGCCAGACGTTCGCCGTCGCGCCAACTGGTGATGACGAAATCGAGACCATAGGTCAGCGCGATCACGCTGACCGGCAGGACGAAGACGACGAGGCCGATGGTGTCGATGATCAATCGCCAGCGCAGGCTCATCCGCTCGCGCAGGATATCGACCCGGACATGGCCGTCGCGCACCGCGGCCAGGCCGATGATCAGCATCACCAGGAGGATCAAGGCCTCCCATTCGATGAACTGCAGGAATTCCGACGGTACCGTGGTCGGATCTTCCGCCAGCCTGCGGGCGACGATCTCGTAGACCCGCACCACCACCAGCAACGGCAGCAAAATCGCGGCCGCCGTCAGGCCGACGAAGGCAATCGCCCGCTCGGCCGCATCGCAGAGTTTCAACATATGGCCTCCCATGGCCGGCACGTCGTCGCCTGCCATGGCGAGGCGGCGTGACGGTGCCCGCGGTCTTACGCCGACGCCGTGACAGACCCGCAACACCAGGCGTGACAGATGCGTAAATCCCCGTATTCTTTGCGTTTCAAGCGGTCAAAGGACGTCCAGGCTGGGAGGCGCGCGGTGTCCGGCGAGAAATTCGGGATCCACCTGCTGGGCGGCCTGTCGGTCGCGTTGACTGACGGCGAACCATGTCCGATCGGCCATTCCAAGGCACGTGCCCTGCTGGCCATCCTTGCCGCCGGTCCCGGCCAACGCCATTCGCGCGACAAGCTCGCCGCCCTGCTGTGGCCGGACAGCGACGACCGTGCCGGCCGCGACAACCTGCGGCAGGCCCTGGCCCGTCTGCGTCGTCATCTCGGCCCCCGGGCCGGCGATGCCATCATGGCCGAGGCGAACGACCTTGCGTTGTCGCCGGCCCATGTATCGGTCGATGCGCAGCGTTTCGTCGACCTGTGCGAAAGCGGCCGCCCGGCCGACCTGACGGCGGCGATGTCGCTCTACCGCGGCGAATTTCTCGATGGCTTCGTGCTGCGCGAGGCGCCGTTCGAAGTCTGGCAACAGGCCGAACGCCGCCGCCTGCATGATCTCGCCGTTGCCGCCAGCCGCCGCCTCCTGCGATCGTATCTCGACGACGACAGTTTCGTCAGCGCGACCGACAGCGCACTGAAGCTGCTCCGGCTCGATGCCTATGACGAATTCGCCCATCGCAGCCTGATGCGGATCTACATGCGGCAGGGCCGCACCGGTGCCAGCCTGCAGCAGTATGCGCAGTGCCGTGAGACGCTGCGCCGCGGCCTCGACGTGGCGCCGGAACGGGAGACGACGGAACTCTATCGGCAGATCCTGCAGCATCGTGCGCGCCCGGTGCCGGACAACGACAGCCGTGTCGATGGCCGGACGGCGGAGAGCGGTGCTGCCGGCAGCATCGTCACAGCGGATGCGGCGACGACCACGCAGGCCCGAAACGGCAAACGCACCGATTATCCGCCATCGTCACAGCCCGACGCCACGCCGTCTGTCGGACGTATCTGGCAGGGATGGCAACGCCGGCTCGCGGCAGCGGCCATCGTCCCGGCCGTGGTGCTGCTGCCCGCGGCATTCTTGCTGCTCACCGGCAATACCGGCGCGCCGCCGGCGGTGGAACCGGTGCCGACCGCGACCACTGTCGCCTCTCCCGTCGACGCGAAGGTTCGGCAGGCCACCGCCCTGATGGCGGATCGTAATTGGCTCGACCGCAGCGGCATCGACCGCGCCCGCGCGATGCTCACGCCGGTGGTGGCCGAGGCGCCCAATCACGCCGACGCGCTGGCCGCGCTGGCCTTCACCTACTGGCTGGAGGCCCGCGCACGCTGGGGCGGCGGACCGTACGAACGGCAGCAGGCGCGTACCTTGGCCCAGTCCGCGGTGGCGCTTGGCCGCGCGCCGCTGGCACATCAGCTGCTGGCCAACCTGGAACTGTTTCCGCTCGAGGAGCGCGACCGCAACTATGACCGCGCGATCGCCATCGCCCGAACCGCGGTGCAGCTAGACCCGGCCAGTGCCGATGCGCTGGCCGACCTGGCCCAGGCCCTGCTCTACGCCGGCCAGCCGCAGGAGGCGCTGGTCTACATGACGCGTGCCCGCGGCATGGTGGCCGACCCGCCTGACTGGTACCTCTATGTCTCAGGCTTCAGCCATCTGCTGACCGGCGATGCGGACAAGGCGGTCGACGACTTCCGTCTGCTCTATGACGGTCACGCCGGCGTCCTGGTCAAACAGGTGCCGCTGGCCCTGGCGGCCAGCCTGGTCTACGCCAACCGCACCGCCGAGGCATCGGCTGTCCTGGGCACGTTGCGCGACCGCTACCCGAACATGACCCTGCAGGCCGTGCGCAGCTTCTATCGGGTGTTCCGGCGCGACAACGACATCCAGGTCATTCTGCAGGGCATCGCCAGTGCCGGCCTGCCGCCCGCCGACGAAACGCTGTAACGACGGCGGAGGCCAGCGGCCGCAGACGGCGGCATTGCCTCGTCAGCCGGGCGCAAACGTCTTCAGTGCATCCCAGTCGGGCCCGGCGCCGCCGTCGGGCCGGAACGGCTGCAGGCAGACATGCGTTGCGCCGGCGGCAAAATGTTCGTCGATGCGCGCCCGTACCGCCGCTTCGTCGCCCCAGGCGACCATGGCGTCGAGAAACCGGTCGCTGCCCTGGCCCGCCAGTTCATCCTCGCTGAACCCTTCGCGCAGCCAGCTGTTGCGGTAGTTCGGCAGCGGCATGTAGCGCGCCATCTGCTGCGCCGCGGCCGCCCGCGCCGCCGATGCATCGGTCGTCAGGCAGATCTTCTGTTCGACGCACAGCCACGCATCCGGCGGCAGAATCTCGCGCGCCATCGCCGTATGCCGCGGCGTCACGTTGTACGGTAGCGCACCCTTTGCCGCCGTACCGGCCAGTTCCAGCATCTTCGGTCCCAGTGCCGCCAGGACGATCGACCGGTCGTCGCGCCGGAAACCGCGTTCCAGCCCGGCATCGGCGATGTCCGCCAGATAGCTCCGCATCTTCGCCAGCGGACCGATGTAGTCGTGCTTGCGCCGCCCCTCGACCAGCGGCACGTGCGATACGCCCAGGCCCAGCACGAAACGGTCGCCATAAAGCCGGTTCAGGCCGTCGTGGCCGGCGGCGGCGGTCAGCGCGTCGCGGGCGTAGACATTGGCGATACCGCTGGCGACCTTGAGCCGGCTGGTCCGGCCGAGCAGGAAGGCCGCCAGCGACATCGCCTCGTACGCCAGCGATTCCGGATACCACAGGGTGTCGTAGCCCAGATCCTCGACGCCGGTGGCCAGCGCCGCGGCCTCATCCGCCGTCATGGCATTGGTGGAAAACCAGACACCGAGACTTTTGCTCTTCATTTGCGACCTCCATCGTGAAGTGCCGCCCCGCCGTGGCACCATGGCACAGGCGCCCGCTCTATGCAGCCATCAACACAGGCTGCAGGTCGAAATCGGGCGATTTGGCAAAAGAAAACCGGCGGGCCCTGGATGGAACCCGCCGGTGAGAGGGTCGGACCGCGGTTTGCCGCGGCCCGGTGTCGTGTTTCGTCGGTTACTGCGTGGTGAGATTCGCACTCACCGCGATGGCCGACTGGATGACGTTGTTGCTGCCGTTGTTCTGCTGCACCGTCATGATGCCGGCGGCCTGATTGAACGCCCCGCTGTTGATCGTGTTCACCAGGCCCGGGTCCTCGACCGGGGCATAGACCACGGTCGTGTTGCCGCTGACCGAGGCATTCAGCGACGCGCTCGACATCGCCGGGCCGAAGCCGGTCCCGCCGGTATCGACATCCGCCGCCACCGCCGTCGACGCACCCATGACGTTGTTGCTGCCGTTGTTCTGCTGCACCGTCATGATGCCCTGCGCGCCCTGGAACGACTCGCTGATCGTGTTCTTGCGGTCGGCGAAGGGATGGCCTTCCGCATAGTTCTCGATCACCTGGCCTTCGCCATCGGCGTAGTTGTAGACCGAGCCGGCTTCCTGATCGCCGTTGGCGCCCACGGGGCCGATGTTGGCGACCACGGCGTTGGCGCTGTTCATGGCGTTGTTGTTGCCATTGTTCTGCTGCACCGTGACGATGCCTCCGGCCGGGTTGAACGACCGGTCGATGTTGTTCAGGCGATTGGAGCCGGAACTGCGAGGCGCAATACTCTGCTCGGAGGCGTAGTTGCCACCGACGAAGCCGCCGGTGAAGGCTGAGGAACTATCGCCCGAACCAACATTGTCGATCTTGTCGGTGCTGTTGATCACCGCGGCCACCGCGTTGCTCGCGCCGATGGCGTTGTTGTCGCCATTGTTCTGCTGAACGTTGGCGATACCCTCGAACTGTTCGAACGAGAAGGTCACGCTGTTCTTCCGGTGCGGTGGCAGGATGGTGTCCGAGGTGATGGCACCGCCCTGATGGAAGCCGTCGTTGAGCTCCACCTGGCCCAGCGAGGTCGCGAACTGGAAGTCGACATCATCCTCGCCGTTCAGGTTGTCGGCACCGTTCGCTACGGTGTCGATATTGGCCTGCACGGCGTTGCCGATGCCCATGGCGTTGTTGCTGCCATTGTTCTGCTGAACATTGGCGATGCCTTTGGCGCTGTCGAACGAGCTGTCGATATGGTTGTGGCGCAGGCCCTTCGGCTCGATCTGGCCGAGGAAGTTGCCGGTGTCGATGTCGTAGGACTCGCCGTCGACCACCACGTTGTCGACCAACACGCCCTGCTCGACGTCGTTCTGCAACTGCGGTGCGGTCAGGCCGGCGTTGTAGTTCACCGCCGTCGCTGCGCCGAGCACATTGTGATCGCCATTGTTCTGCTGCACCGTGGCGATGCCGCTGAAGCCATCGAACGAGTCGTTGTAGATGGCATTGTTGCGCGAATGGGTCGCGCTCCAGTCGTCCACGAAATCGACGACCGACGCCCCTTCGCCATCGACAAAGCCGTTGACGATGACGCTCTGATAGACGTCGTCCTCGCTGACCGGGCCGGGCAGGGTCTGGCCGCCGACGTTGCCGGCGACCGCCGTTGCCGCCGACATGGCGTTGGCGTTGCCGTTGTTCTGCTGCACCGTGACGATGCCCGAGGCGCCGTCGAACGACGGGTCGATCATGTTCGACCGCACCGACGGTGCCTCTTCGTTCGTGCTGGTCAGGGAATCCGAAGGCCCGCCGTCATCGTCGCCAAAATTGCCGACCGAGGCGCCCTGGATGTAGATCTCCTGATCGACGTCGCCGTAGCCGCCGTTGGCGCCGTAGACCGAGGTCGCCGCGCCGATGGCGTTGTGATCGCCGTTATTCTGCTGCACCGTGAACACGCCGGCCGCACCGTCGCGGAAGCTGTCCATGATGTTGTTCTCGCGCGTGCCGCCGTACTGGTCGGTCGAGTTGTATTCGGTTTCCGAGATCACGGTCGCGAAAGTGCCGACATCGCCGATCGAGTTCTGGTCGGCCTGAATCGCCTCGGCCGAACCGATCTCGTTCTGGTCGCCATTGTTCTGCTGCACCGTGAACACGCCCTGCGCGCCCAGGAAGCTGTTGGTGACGTCGTTGGTGCGGGTGCCGTCAAGCTGCACGGCGTAGTTTTCATACACCGAAGATCCGACGAACGCGCCACTGGCGGCCGGCGTGGTCTGGTTGATCGACGTCTGCACCGCGGCGGCAGCATTGATCGAGTTGGCGCTACCCTCGTTCTGCTGAACGTGACCGATGCCTTGCGTGCCGTTGAAGCTGTCGACGATCTCGTTCGGGCGGACCTGACCCGGGTCCAGCGTCGGATCCCCGGAGGAACCGTTGTTATAGACGCTGCCGGCGTTGATCTGCTCACCGACCGACGGCACACCGCCGCCATTCTCGCCGTCGATATCGACATAATTGATCGACGCCCAGGCACCGTTGCCTTCCATGGCATCCTGCGCCTGCACGACGCTCGGCGACGCCATCGTCATGGCCATCGCCATCGCCGACGCGCCGGTCAGTAAGATCCGCTTGTTCATGTCCGCCTCTCCTTGTTCTCCCGATCCACACCGCTCGACTTACGTCCGGATCCACGTCCCACGTCGCGCGTGGCGTACCACCCGAGATACAGTTCGGGTTTACGCACAGGTCTAAAAGCAAGTGCCGTGCCAGTTTTAGGCATCGCCGAAATCGCTAGATTTCTGCGGAATCGGGAGCCGCCCATCAGGTGCCGGACGTTGATCGACGCCTCCGGCGCAAAGCGCGCTTTACACCGCGTGCCGCGCCCGCTTTACACAATGCTGCGCACGTAAACAGCTCTATTTGGGTGCCGCCGGCCGGCGAATGGCGGACGAACCGGCGCACGCGCCGCACGGCCTCTCGCCGTTCCGCCCGACCGGCACCAGGAACGCCGGCCACATGGAAAACCGGCGGGCCCCGGGTGGGACCCGCCGGTGAATGGGTGGAGCCGCGGGGTGATGCGGCCCGGTATCCGTTCGGTCGATTACCGCGGCGTCGTCAGGTTCGCGCTCATCGCGATGGCCGACTGCATAACGTTGTTGCCGCCGTTGTTCTGCTGCACCGTCATCACGCCGACCGCGCCGTTGAACGCGCCCGAATTGACCGTGTTGATCAGCCCCGGTTGCTCGGCCGGCGCGAAGGTCACGGTCTCGTTGCCGCTCACTTCCGCGTTCAGCGACGCCGTCGACATGGCCGGGCCGAAGCCGGTGCCGCCGGTGTCGACATCCGCCGCCACCGCCGTCGTCGCACCCATGACGTTGTTGTCGCCGTTGTTCTGCTGCACCGTCATGATGCCCTGCGCGCCCTGGAACGAAGCGCCGATGCTGTTCTTGCGGTCGGCGAACCGGTGACCTTCGGCAAAGTTGCCTTCCACGATGCCTTCGCCGTCGGCGTCGTTGTCGACACCGCCGGCGGCAAGGTCGCCGCCGTCCCCCACCGGGCCGACATTGGCGATCACCGCCGTGGCGCTGGCCATCACGTTGTTGTTGCCGTTGTTCTGCTGCACCGCGGCGATGCCCTTGGCGCCGTTGAACGACGGGTTGATCGTGTTCCGCCGGTTGGCGCCGGAAAAGAACTCCTCCGGGCGCTCGGTGCTCTCATTGCCGAGCACCTGACCCCGCGTTGACGCAACCGACACCTCGCCGGTTTCGTCGAATTTGTCGCTGCTGTCGATCGACGCGACGACGCCGACCGCAGCATTTATCGAGTTACCGTCGCCATTATTCTGCTGCACGTTGGCGATGCCCTGGTAGCCGTCGAACGCGTTGGTCAGCCGGTTGTCGCGGTGCACCGGCTCGATGGTGTCGGTGGTCACCGGCCCGCCGAGATGGACCATGTCGCCTTCTTCCACGTCGCCGCCGGCGAAGACTCCCTGGATGCCGATGGTGTCGCTGCCGTTCAGCGACGAGGCCGCATTGCCGATGTTCACGTGAACGCCGGTGCCGGCGCCGATGATGTTCAGGTTGCCATTGTTCTGCTGCACTGACGATATGCCGGCGGCGCCGTTGTTGAACGACCCGTCGACCTGGTTGCTGCGGCCGCCCTGAACGGTCAGGCCGAACAGGTTGGTGGTGTCGTCATCGATCGCGCTGGCGCCAGAGACGTCGCCGCCGCTGCCAATAACCTGTTCCGGCACATCGTTCTGAACCTGGGTTTGCGCCAGGTCCTTGTTGTAGTTCACCGCCGTGCCGGCGCCGATGGCATTGGCGTCGCCGTTGTTCTGCTGCACCGTGGCGATGCCCTGGTAGCCGTCGAACGAGCCACCCTCGATGCTGTTGTCGCGTGAATGCGCCGAGAAAATGTCGGTCACGACATCGACGGTGAACGACTCTCCAAGGCCGCCGCTGACTTCGTTTTCGATGCCAACACGCTGGGTGACGTCGTCCTGGCCGTCCACGTCCTGGCCGCCGACGTTGCCGGCCACCGCCGTCCCCGCTGCCATGGCATTGGCGTTACCGTTGTTCTGCTGCACCGTGGCGATGCCCGATGCGCCGTCGAATGACGGGTCGATCGTGTTGGCCCGGACGTTCGGCGCGACATCGTTGCTGCTGATCATCGGCCCATCGATGCCCGCGTTGCTAACCACATCGCCGCCGCCCAAGACCTCCTGTGCCACATCGCCCTGGCCGCCGTTGGCGCCATAGACAGCGGTACCGGCGCTGATGGCGTTGTGGTCGCCATTGTTCTGCTGCACCGTGAACACGCCGGACGCGCCGTTGCGGAAGCTGTCGGTGATGTCGTTCGACCGCACACCGCCGTGCTGCTCCGTCGCGTTGTTCACGACCTGCGAAACCACCTCCGTCGTCGTGCTGACGTCGCCGACCGAGTTCTGGTTCGCCTGTATGGCCTCCGCCGAACCGATCTCGTTCTGGTCGCCATTGTTCTGCTGCACCGTGAACACGCCGTCGGAATCGACGAAGCTGTTGGTGATATCGTTGGTCCGGGTGCCGTCGAGCTGTAGCGCGTAATTGTCCTCAACCCTCGAACTCACGATGGCGCCGCTGGCGGCCGGCGTGGTCTGGTTGATCGACGCCTGCACCGCGCCGGCGGCGTTGATCGAGTTGGCGCTGCCTTCGTTCTGCTGCACATGGGCGATGCCCTGCGTGCCGTTGAAGCTGTCGGTGATCTCGTTCGGCCGCACCTGGCCGGGATCGAGCGTTGGCGCGAGTTCGGTGCCGTTGTTCTCAACGGTGCCGCCCGATGGGCCGTTGACCTCGGCCCAGGCGCCGTAGATGGCTTCCGGCTCCGGCTCAGGATCCACGATCTGCGCCTTCGACGGCGCCGCCATGGCAACCGACAGGGCAACCGCCGAAACACCGGCCAACAGAATCCGCTTGTTCATGACACCCAACTCCCTGATCCGCACAGGTCACCACCCGCCATCCGCGGCCCGCCACACGGCGAGGCTGAATTACACGTGAACCTGCACCTGACGAAGCAAGCCCCGTGCCAGTTGACCGCCTTCAGGCGCCGGCGCATTCGCCGCACAATTCTGCGGTTTCGGCGGCCTATGCCGATGACCTGCGATGCCGGTGACACACCGGCTTTACACCCGCTGCCGCCACTGCTTTACACCCGGCCCGGGCGGACACGCCGGCCGACGCAACGGCCGCGTCAGCACAAAAAACCGGCGGGCCCTGGATGGGACCCGCCGGTCTGAGGATCGGACCGCGAGGTGCCGCGGCCCGGTATCCGTTCCGTCGATTACCGCGGCGTCGTCAGGTTCGCGCTCATCGCGATGGCCGACTGCATGACGTTGTTGCCGCCGTTGTTCTGCTGCACCGTCATCACACCGACCGCGCCGTTGAACGCGCCCGAATTGACCGTGTTGATCAGCCCCGGTTGCTCGGCCGGCGCGAAGGTGACGGTCTCGTTGCCGCTCACTTGCGCCTCCAGCGATGCCGTCGAGACCGCCGGGCCGAAGCCCGTGCCGCCGGTGTCGACATCCGCCGCCACCGCCGTCGTCGCACCGATGGCGTTGTTGTCGCCATTGTTCTGCTGCACGGTCATGATGCCCTGCGCGCCCTGGAACGATTCGCTGATGCTGTTCTTGCGGTCGGCGAAGGGATGCCCGATCGCGAGATTGTCCACCGTCGCGCCCCCGCCGATCGCTGCGTTGCGGACACCGCCGGCGGCAAGATCGCCGCCGTCGCCCACCGGGCCGACATTGGCCACCACCGCCGTGGCGCTGGCGATCACGTTGTTGTTGCCGTTGTTCTGCTGCACCGTGGCGATGCCCTTGGCGCCGTTGAACGACGGATTGATCACGTTCCGCCGGTTGGCGCCGGAGAAAAACTCCCCCGGAATCTCGGTGCTCTCGTTGCCGACCACGGAATTGCTGTCCGAAAGCGCCATCGACTCCTCGTCGATGTCGTCGAACTTGTCGCTGCTGTCGATCGACGCGACGACGCCGACCGCCGCGCTCATCACGTTGGCGTCGCCGTTGTTCTGCTGCACGTTGGCGATGCCCTGGTAGCCGTCGAACGCGTTGGTCAGCCGGTTGTCGCGGTGCACCGGTTCGATGGTATCGGTGGTCACCGGCCCGCCGAGATGGATCGCGTCGCCATCTTCCGCGCTGCCGCCGGCGACGACCACCTGGAGGCCGACGGTGTCGTCGCCGTTCAGCGACGAGGCCGTATTGCCGAGGTTCACGTGCACGCCCGTGCCGACGCCGATGAGGTTCAGGTTGCCGTTGTTCTGCTGCACCGACGATATGCCGGCGGCGCCGTTGTTGAACGAGCTGTCGACCTGGTTGCTGCGGCCGCCCTGAACGGTCAGGCCGAACAGGTTGGTGGTGTCGTCATCGACCGCGCGAGCGTTCCGGATGTTGCCGCCGACGGCAACGAACTGTCCCGGCACATCGTTCTGAACCTGGGTCTGCGCCAGATCCTTGTTGTAGTTCACCGCGGTGGCGGCACTGATGGCGTTCTGGTCGCCGTTGTTCTGCTGCACCGTGGCGATGCCCTGGTAGCCGTCGAACGACCCGCCCTCGATGCTGTTGTCGCGTGAATGCGCCGAGAAAATGTCGGTCACGACGTCGACGACGGCCGGTCCCTCGCCATCCATGACGACTTCGCCTTCCGCTTCGACGGACTGGAACACGTTATCGTCGCTGCCCGGGCCGGGCAGGTTCTGGCCGCCGATGTTGCCGGCCACGCCGGTGCCGGCGCCGATGGCGTTGGCATTGCCGTTGTTCTGCTGCACCGTGACGATGCCCGATGCGCTATCGAACGACGGATCGATGGTGTTGGTCCGGACGTTGGGCGCGACGGTGTTCACGCTGGTCATCGGCCCATCGAGGCCTTCGTTGCTGCTCGCGCTGCCTTGGACCGAGACCCCCTGCTCCACGTCGCCCTGGCCGCCAGTGGCGCCATAGACCGCGGTCGCCGAACCCATGGCGTTGTGGTCGCCATTGTTCTGCTGCACCGTGAACACGCCGGACGACCCGTTGCGGAAGCTGTCGGTGATGTCGTTCGACCGCACGCCGCCGCGCTGGTCCGTCGCATTGTTGAAAGCGGCCGTGCGCACCTCCGCCGTCGTGCTGGCGTCGCCAAGCGAATTCTGGTTCGCCTGGATCGCCTCGGCCGAACCGATCTCGTTCTGGTCGCCGTTGTTCTGCTGCACCGTGAACACGCCCTGGCTGTCCACGAAGCTGTTGGTGATGTCGTTGGTCCGGGTGCCGTCGAGCTGCACCGCGTAATTTTCCTCAACCCTCGAATTCACGAAGGCGCCGCTCATCGCCGGTGTGGTCTGGTTGATCGACACCTGTACGGCGCCCGCGGCGTTGATCGAGTTGGCGCTGCCTTCGTTCTGCTGCACATGGGCGATGCCCTGCGTGCCGTTGAAGCTGTCGGTAATCTCGTTCGGCCGCACCTGGCCGGGATCGAGCGTCGGCGCGAGCTCGGTGCCGTTGTTCTCAACGGTGCCGCCCGATGGGCCGTTGACCTCGGCCCAGGCGCCGTAGATCGGTTCCGGCTCTGGCACCGGCTCCACGATCTGCGCCTTCGACGGCGCCGCCACGGCAAACGACAGGGCAACCGCCGAAACGCCGGCCAACAGAATCCGCTTGTTCATCACACCCAACTCCCTGGTCCGCACAGATCGCCACCCGCAATCCGCGGCCCGCCACACGGCGAGGCTGAATTGCACGTGAATCTGCACCTGTCGAAGCAAGCCCCGTGCCAGTTAACCTGCTTCAGGCGCCAGCGCTTTCGCCCCACAATTCTGCGGTTTCGGCGGCCTATGCCGACGGCCCGCGATGCCAGTGACACACCGGCTTTACACTCGCCGCCGCCGCTGCTTTACACACGGCCCGGGCTGACACACCGACACAAAGAAAACCGGCGGGCCCTGGATGGGACCCGCCGGTGAGAGGGCCGGACCGCGGTTTGCCGCGGCCCGGTGTCGTGTTTCGTCGGTTACTGCGTGGTGAGGTTCGCACTCACGGCAATGGCCGACTGGATGACGTTGTTGCTGCC